>Ga0115011_10000011_pt1 | contig 231515 bp, 209 predicted proteins | sample TroAtlMetagenome_2_FD_88705 | JGI IMG/M metagenome (GOLD analysis project Ga0115011, IMG submission 88705) | Marine eukaryotic phytoplankton communities from Atlantic Ocean - Tropical Atlantic ANT8 Metagenome | ecosystem: Environmental > Aquatic > Marine > Oceanic | place: Tropical Atlantic... | reverse complement strand
CAGAAGCGAAAAGGGGACAGATTTATTTAAACCCACTGGAGCGAAAGCTTTCTTGTTTACGATGACACGTTGCTCTGTTCACTAAACCGCGCAGCATATGTCGCCCGCGAATGTCCAGAAGCGAAAAGGGGACAGATTTATTTAAACCCACTGGAGCGAAAGCTTTCTTGTTTACGATGACACGTTGCTCTGTTCACTAAACCGCGCAGCATATGTCGCCCGCGAATGTCCCGTCGCCCAAGCCGACTCACTTCGCAGAATGCTGTTCCAGCCAGTCACGCAACGCGGCGTCGACGCGTGTTTGCCAGCCACTGCCGGTTGCGCGGAACGAACTGAGCACATCCGGTGACAGGCGAATGGTGATGCGCTCCTTGGTCACGTCTGATTTCGGGCGACCGCGTTTGACCAGTGCGCCCCCCTTGTATTCATCGGCGCGATCGAAGAACTCATCCGTGAGTTCGGGCGCGTCGTCAGGGTCAACCCAGTTTTTGCCGGTAGCGTGTTTGTTCGCGTTCATTGGCTTTCCTCATGCTGATGATGCGGCGAACCTCGCCGCGCGGTGTCCAGACCAATACGACCATGCGTTGATCCAACAGGCCGACCGTGACGTATCGATCTTCGCCGTAGGCCTCCCGCAGATCGGGCGCGGTGAGGTGATGTCCCGCGAAAATCTCGCCGGTTCGTGCGAAGTCTAGGCCGCGTTCGGCCAGTGTCTTGTTCCGTTTCTCAGAGTCGAACTCGATTTTCACGAAAATTACTGTATGGACAATAAATATGAATTACAAGCCATCGATAGGGAAAAAGGGGACGGGAAAAAGTGAGGCTTGAGACACCTGAACGGGTGTTGGCCTATACTCGAAGCGAAAGAGTCCTTCCGATGACAGATCAATCAAACATCGTCCTGGAGCATTTGCGCGCAATGCGCAATGAAATCGCTGATCTCAAGAAAGAGATGCGGCAGGGTTTTACCAACGTAGCGCACCGTCTCGGGCGCGTGGAGGCCACCGTAGGCGAACTCCATACTGACTACGCGGCGCTTTCCGGCCGTATCGACCAGGTTCAGGCCGATGTCCGCGTCTTGAAAAGTCGAACGGAAACGGTCGGTTAGTCCACGGATTCATTTCAACCCACCCGACACGTTCAAGCATCCTGATCAGCCGGCTTCCTGGGCCGACCCCGCCCCCGGTGTTCGACGCGGATGCCGGCAATCTTCTCGATCTCATCGACGAACTTGCCGTTTCCGGTCAACTGACCACGCTGCAAGGACTCGCGGATCAAGGGCCATTCTCCTGCCGGAATGGCGTCCTTCAAGTAGCGTGCATACGCCTGCCTGCGTTCGGCTTCGCTCCGGCCCAGTGAAAGATAGCTGGGATTCCAATCCAGAAGATCATCGACGATTTGACCCAGCCGCGCCCGTGCGCTCGACCAAGCATAGGCTGCCGGATCAGCGACCATGCGGGCACGTACTGGGTTGAGTTCGATATAGCGGCAACAGGCCAGCAGGTAGGCGTCCGCCTGAACCACGCTCGACTTGTAGCGGCTTTCCCAGAGCGTACCGGAGCGCCCTTCCAGCCTATTGCGGTAACGGGTTGCTCGCGCGGCCAGGGCTTTCATGAATGAACCCAAGGACGATGCGCCGTCGCGTGGTCCCAGCAGCAGGTGCACGTGATTGGTCATCAAGCAGTAGGCGTACAGCCGAATGCCGAACGTTTCCTTGAGTTCACGGATATCGCCCAGGTAGCGCTCGAAATCCTCCGGCGCCGCGAACACCACTTGCCGATTGTGTCCACGCTGTACGACATGATGCGGATAGCCCTCCACGACCAGCCGACCTATTCGTGGCATGTCGTCTCCTGTTTCTGAACTACTACCGCGAAGTCGACGACTTTAGTATTAAATAAATCCGTCCCCTTTTTAAGCCCCTACCGGGCCGATGCTACAGTCAAGTCCCATGACTTAGTCCATATGGAGACCCACCATGGCGGTAATCGTCAATGTCCATCAAGCGAAGACGCAGTTCTCGCGTCTGCTGGAGCAGGCGCACGCCGGCCAAGAGATCATTCTGGCCAAGGCGGGCAAGCCTTACGCGCGGCTGGTGCCGCTGGCGCCGCCCGAAAGCAAGCGGCGGCCCGGCAGGCTGGCCGGGAAAGTAGGCGACGCATTCTTTGACCCACTTCCGGACGATGAGCTCAAGGCCTGGGAGCCGGAAACGTGAGCCTGTTGCTGGACACGCATGCCCTGCTTTGGTGGTTCACCGACGATCCGCGCTTGCCCGCCGAGGTCCGCGACACCATCGCGGACGAAACTCGTCCGATCTACGTCAGCGCCGTCAGCGCTCTGGAGATTGCGGTGAAACACCGCTTGGGCAAATTGGATGGAGCGGCGGACGCCGTCAGCCGTTTCGACGAGCTGGTAGCCGCCGACGGCTTTCAACATCTGCCGATCACACATTTTCATTGTCTGAAGGCTGGCGGCTATGCCGTAACTCACCGCGATCCGTTTGACCGCCTCCTCGCCGCCCAAAGCGCATTGGAGGCTTTGACGCTGGTGACTCGCGACCCGGCCTTGGCGCAGTTCGGAATCCAGACGTTCTGGTAGGCCTTCTGGAGACACCGTTGGGACATCGCCGGGAATATCGAAGCAGCCGGGGGCTTTCGGAGCCTCCGGCCCAAGGCTTGAAGCCCAGGATTAGTGTCGGCGCCAGACTCGGCGAGGCCGACGAGGCGGCATTCACGGCCATAGCCTAAACCAGCCCATTTGGCGTAGCGTTGCCGTATCCAACCCGGATCCCACGGACCTCATTCTTTCTTCGACATGGCGATCAACCCACAAAGCATCGGCGGCGGCAGCCACATGGGCGGTCTGGCACGGCGCCTGGTGGCAGACAAGCTGCTGACAGAAGACAGCGCCAAGGACTTGCACCAAAAGGCGCTGAAAGCGAACACGCCGTTCGTATCCCTGCTGGTCGAACAAAAGCTGGTGAAGGCGGCGGACATTGCCCGGCGTGGTAGCCAAGAATTCGGTGCGCCGCTGGCAGACCTTTCGGTCTTGCAAATCGACCAGGAACTGGTCAACGAAATCGGTGAAAAGCTGGTGCGCCGACATCGGGCATTACCGTTGTTCAAGCGCGGCAAGCGCCTGTTCCTGGCGGTGGCGGACCCAACCAATCTGGCGGCGCTGGATGAAATCAAGTTCGCCACCGGCCTGCAGACCGAAGCCGTGGTGGTGGAGGACGACAAACTCGGCAAGGCATTGGACGCGGCGGTGAATGCGGCAGAAGCCGCATCGATCGATATGGGCGATACCGATCTGGAATCGCTGGATATCTCGGAGGGCACCGAAGAGCGCAAGGAAGACGACGTCACACGCGCCGAGACTGAAGAAGCGCCGATCGTCCGCTACGTGAACAAGGTCTTGATCGACGCGATCAATCGCGGTGCTTCGGACATTCACTTCGAGCCCTACGAAAAGAAATACCGCGTGCGCTACCGCATCGACGGACAGCTCAAGGAAGTGGCGAATCCGCCGGTGCAGATGGGTGGCCGGCTGGCGGCACGTCTGAAAGTGCTGTCCCGCCTCGACCTTGCGGAGCGACGCATCCCGCAGGACGGACGCATCAAGCTCAAACTGTCCGCGAACAAGTCCATCGATTTCCGCTTGAGCACCTGCCCCACGCTGTGGGGCGAGAAGATCGTGATGCGTATCCTTGATGCCAGCAGTGCGATGCTGGGCATCGACGTGCTGGGCTACGAGCCGGACCAGAAGGCGCTGTACCTCAAGGCGCTGGAGCGTCCGCAAGGCATGATCCTGGTCACCGGCCCCACGGGTTCCGGCAAGACCGTCTCGCTGTATACCGGCCTGAACATCCTCAACACCGAGAACTGCAATATTTCCACGGCCGAAGATCCGGCCGAAATCAACCTGCCAGGCATCAATCAGGTCAATGTAAACCCGAAGGTGGGACTGACCTTTGCGGCGGCGCTGAGGTCGTTCCTGCGCCAGGATCCGGACGTGATCATGGTCGGCGAAATTCGTGATCTGGAAACGGCCGAGATCGCAATCAAGGCGGCGCAGACGGGTCACTTGGTGCTGTCGACGCTGCATACCAATGATGCGCCGCAGACGCTGACGCGCCTGCTCAACATGGGCGTGCCGGCCTACAACATCGCCTCTTCCGTCACATTGATCATCGCGCAGCGCCTAGCGCGCAAACTCTGCAATGTGTGCCGCCGGCCCGCGCAGATTCCGGAAGCGGAGTTGCTGCGTGAAGGCCTGAGCGAGGAACAGATTCGAGCTCCCGGTTTTACACTGTTTGAAGCCGTGGGCTGCGACCAATGCACGGACGGTTACAAAGGCCGCATGGGCATCTACCAAGTCATGCCGGTGACTGAGGCCATCGGCCGCATCATCATGGAAGGCGGCAATGCCATCGAGATTGCCGACCAAGCCGACAAGGAAGGCGTGGCCGATCTGCGCAAGTCCGCGCTTCGCAAGGTTTGCGCGGGTATCATGGACCTCAAGGAAGCCAACCGCGTAACCGTGGATTGAGCGCCTTCAAGCCGGGCGCAGACGCGCATCGGAACAGCGACTGAATGATCGAATTCCTGAGTGACGGCGGGGGCCTTTACTGATGGCGACAGCGGCAGTCAAAGAACATGAATTCGCCTGGGAAGGCACGGATCGCAAGGGCGAGCGCGTCAAGGGCAAGACGCAGGCGGCGAACGAAAATCTCGTCAAGCTCCAGTTGCGCAAGCAGGGCATCAATCCGATCCGGGTGCGCAAGCAGCTGGCCTTGTTCGGCAAGCGCAAGAAGGCGATCACCCCGCAGGACATTGCGATTTTCGCGCGCCAGATGGCCACGATGATGGCGGCCGGTCTGCCGCTGGTGCAGGCGCTGGAGATCGTCGGGCGCGGCCACGAAAACCCAAGCATGGGCGAGCTGATACTCGACATCAAAGGCGGCATCGAAAGCGGCAACTCATTCGCTGAAAGCCTCGCCAAACATCCGGTCTACTTCGATGACCTGTTCGTCAACCTGGTGGACGCGGGCGAGAAATCCGGCACGCTGGAAACCCTGCTCGACAAGGTCGCGCTCTACAAGGAAAAGACCGAGGCGATCAAGAAGAAGGTGAAGAAGGCCTTGACCTATCCGGCGGCTGTGATCGTCGTCGCCTTCGTCGTCACCGGCATTCTTCTGTACTTCGTCGTGCCGCAGTTCCAGAGCCTGTTCCAGGGCTTCGGCGCGGACCTGCCGGCATTCACGCAGTTCGTGGTGGGGCTGTCCGAATTCGTGCAGGCCTACGGTGTCTACATGGTGGTCGGCATCGGCATCGCGTTCACGGCGTTCTTCTATTTCAAGAAACGCTCGCGCAAGATGCGCAATTTTCTGGACCGCCTGTCTCTGCGCCTGCCCATCATCGGCACGATCCTCTACAAGTCCGCCGTCGCGCGCTATCACCGCACGCTTTCGACCATGTTCGCGGCCGGCGTTCCACTGGTCGAAGCCATGGATTCGGTCGGCCGGGCCTCCGGCAATATCGTGTTCGAACAGGCGATCCGCCAAGTGCGCGATCAGATTTCGTCCGGTACACAGCTGAACTGGTCCATGCAACAGACCGGATTGTTTCCGCCGATGGCCGTGCAGATGGTGGGCATCGGCGAAGAATCCGGCTCGCTGGATGCGATGTGCGCCAAGGTGGCCGAATACTACGAAGCCGAGGTCGATTCGCTGGTCGATTCGCTGTCCAGCCTGCTGGAGCCCTTGATCATGTCGATCCTCGGCGTGCTGGTGGGTGGCCTCGTCGTCGCGATGTATCTGCCGATCTTCAAACTGGGCCAAGCGATCTAGTGGCCCTGATCGAACTACTGAGCAACAGCCCGGCACTGTTGCTGGCCGCCTGCGCGATTCTGGGGCTGCTCGTCGGCAGCTTTCTGAACGTGGTGATCCTGCGCCTGCCGCGCATGATGGAAGCCGGCTGGAAGCAGGAAGCCAGCGCCATTCTCGGGCTCATCCCGACCGAAGCCGATCCGATCTCCCTGATGCATCCAGCCTCGTCCTGCCCTGGCTGCGGCGCCAGAATCCGCGCCTGGCAAAACATTCCGGTTGTGAGTTGGCTGCTGTTGCGAGGCCGCTGCGCAAAATGCGGCACGTCCATTTCGATTCAGTACCCGCTGGTCGAGCTGGCTGCCGGCCTGCTGGCCGCCGGATGCGCCTGGACGTTCGGCTGGGGCCTGCCGCTGGCCGGCGCCCTGGTGCTGGCCTGGACGCTGCTCGCGCTGGCGGTGATCGACTGGCGCACCCAGCTGCTGCCGGATGGCATGACACTGCCGCTGCTCTGGCTGGGCCTGCTGCTCAACGTGGGCGAAACCTACGTCCCGCTGTCCGAAGCCGTAATCGGCGCCGCGGCTGGCTACCTCCTGCTTTGGCTGGTATTCCACGCCTTTCGTCTCGTCACCGGCAAGGAAGGCATGGGCTACGGCGACTTCAAACTGCTTGGCGCCCTAGGCGCCTGGTTTGGCTGGACCGCACTGCCCAGTTTGATCCTGTTGTCCTCCGTAGTTGGCGCCCTCGTCGGCATCGCCTTGATGGTCTTCAAACGCCACGACCGCAACATTCCGATCGCCTTCGGCCCCTACATCGCCGGCGCCGGCCTGGTGATGCTGTTGTTTGGGAACGTTCTGATGCCGGTCATGCCCTAGGCCGAATATGACGTTCTGCATTGGACTGACCGGCGGCATCGCCAGTGGAAAATCTACCGTCGAGCATCAGTTCCGCGCGCTCGGCGTTCCCGTGCTGGATGCCGACCAGGTCGCGCGAGACGTGGTGGCGCCAGGCACCCCCGCACTCGCAAAAATCAGGGAAGCCTTCGGGCCGGAAATCCTTGAGATCGATGGCCAACTGAACCGCGCCGCGCTACGCAAACTCGTATTCAGCGACGAAGCCGCGCGCCGCCGCCTGGAAAGCATCACCCACCCCGAAATCCGGGACGCGATGCGAGCCTGGAAGGCCGCAGCCACTGCCCCCTACTGCATGATCTCGATCCCGCTGCTCGCCGAGGGCGGCAAGAACCCGATGGTCGATCGTGTTCTGGTTGTGGACACGCCAGCAGAAGTGCAATTGCAACGGCTGATTCAGCGCGACGGCATCGACGAAAACCTCGCCAACCGAATGATCGCCGCCCAAGCTTCGCGCGAAGCACGATTGGCGATTGCCGATGACGTGCTGATCAATGACGGTGCGATCGTCTCTCTGCTGCCCGAAGTCGAAGTCCTGCACGAACGCTATCTCGCGATAGCCGCTTCGTGCTAAGCACCGGACTAGGCCTTCGCGCACGTAGCCCGAAGAGGCTCAGCAGCCCAATCAAGGCGAACTCGCCAATGCTGCCGCCATCATCTTCACCACTGGAATCGTTTGGGTCTGACGGGTTGGGATCGGCACTGCTCGCAACGGTGGTTTCTTCCTTGTCGAAGTTATTGCTACTTGCCGCATTCGCTTCATTTTCATCGAACTGCCGGGCGGTAACGAATGCGGTCGCGGTGACGGTGCCACTGCTGGCCGGCGCCTGAACCTCAATCTCTATCGATGCGGAGGTCATCGGCACCAGCGGAAGTCGAACTCGCGATGCGCTTGACCGTGCGTGAGCGTGAGGTCTTGAAAATGGTCGCGCTGGGGCTGACCGCCAACGCGATCGCGGATCGTCTGTCGATCTCACGCAACACCGTGAACACCTATCTGAAACGAATGTACGCAAAGCTTTCGGTGTCTTCGCGCGCCGAGGCTGCGGTGCTGGCGCGAAGCGCCGGACTGCTGCCGCCCATCAACTCCTGATTGCGGACGACCTATTTGGGGCTACGGCAGCGCATCCGCCGAGACGCCGTCCGGAAGCTGCGCGCCTTCGCGCACGTACAAGGGCATCTCATCCAAGGGATACAGGCGCGTTCGAACACGCGGCCCTTCGATACGGTCGCCGGTCCAGAAATCCACCCAGGTTCCGGGCGGCAGGTAGACCGGCTTGGCAACCGCGAACAGTTCCAGAGCGGCGCTGACGATCGGTGACACCAGAATGTCATCACCGTAAAGGTACTGGTCCGCATAGTCGGCGGCCTGATCGTCGTCCGGGAACGCATACGCCATCGGGCGCACGATCGGCACGCCGGTTTCGATGGCCTGCCTGGCGTAGTGCGCGGTGTAGGGCACGAGTCGATTGTGCAGTTCGGCATAGCGGCGGTAGATATCGACTGCGCGCTGCGTCACCCACCATGGCGGCACGTCGGTCTGCATGACCGGACTCAGTGCACCGAGCTGGGTCCAACGCACGTAGGTGGCCTCGCTCGGCAGGCCGAGCCTGGGGCCGTCTTCGCCCAGATCCTGGCGGGTTCCGGCGTAGCCGCCGATGTCCGCGCTACTGAACGGGAAGCCGGACGAAGACAGCGACAGCAAGGAGCGCAGTGCCTGCGCGAGCCCGAATGTGCCCGGCAAGGAGGCATTGTCAGCCGCCCAGTGACCTGTCCACTGCGCGCCGCCGCTCCAGCCGCCACGGGCAAGCAACACGAAGTCTCCATCCGGCCGCTGATCGATGAAGGCTTCGTAGGCGGTACGGTGATACAAACCGCAGTAGCCGTTGTGATTGTCACGATTCGGCAGACCGTTGAACCAGACCGAATTATCCGAAAGGTCTTCTTCGCAACGATCCATCTTGAGGCCATCGACGCCGCGCGCGGTCAGGTCCTCCAGCTGCCCACGCCACCAGTCCACGGCATCCGGATGCGTGAAGTCCAGGTGCGGGTCGATGCCGCGCGTGGGGTAGTAGGTGGCGTCGTTGCCGTCTTCACGCGTGCCGGTCACTAGCCAGCCGCGCTCCGCGGCAAAGCTTTCATAGTCGCCCGTCATGAATGGAGACATCCAGACGATGAAGCGCACGCCTTGGGCATGAACTTCCTCGATCAGGGCGTCGGGATCATCGAAGCGATTCGGGTCGAAGTCGAAGCTGCCCTTGCCGGCATCCCAGGGGTTGTCCAGCCACACGGCACCCAATGGGATGGCGCGCTCGCTCATGCCGTTGACCAGCGCACGGACCGACTCGGTGCTGGTATCCGAGTCCTGCCAGACCATCGGCGTCCACATCCAGTCCGGCGGTGCACTGCGCGGGCGGCCGCTTTCGGCGGTGTACTGCGACACGATCCGCTGCGGCGTACCGGTATAGAAACGCAACCGCAGTTCGGCGCTTTCGCGCATCACGTTGATGGCATCGTCGCGTTCGTTGTTCTGGGCGAAAGTCATTTCGCCGCGCGCATCGCCTTGGGCCCAGAGTCCCCAGCCGTCCGGCGTCCAGAAGAACGGGGCGGCAATTTCGTTCGTGGACTGGGCACCGTCCGCATTACCGCCGTGGCTGATCCACAGCGGCACACGCTCGCCGCTCATTTCGAAGAAACTGAAGCGCTGGCCGGCGCCGTAGTAGCCACGCGCGGTGTGCGCCAGGGCGTCTTCGACGGCGACAACGCCGGGTGCCAGCGGCGCATAGTGGAGACTCAGGCTGCCGTCATCGGCGAAGCCAAGCGACAGCTCGGCACCGTGCGTGTCGCTGGTTTGAAGCGTGAAACGGGCCGTGCGGCCATCGGCCCGCACGCTGTCCACACCGCTGGCGAACTGCCACTGATCGGTGAAGTAGGCGAGCGGACGATATGAAATCTGCGGCAGTCCGGGATAGGCGCGGTCGATTCCGTCCTGAACGTCGTTGTCGCGCGCATAGTCGCGATTGTCGATCGGGTCATTCGCATCGGCGCTCGCCGATTCGAACAACACCGCGCCGCTTTTGCTCGACACGGCGTAACGCATCGGTTGGCGGCTCAGATCGAAACACAGCGTGTCGTCGCAGACACGAACCTCGGCGTCCGTTTCGGTGATTTCGAGTGGCGCTTGCGTATCCGGGTCCGTGCCGGCATTGCCGGCCTCGTCACTGTTGCCGGACGAGCACGCGGCCAAACCAAGCGCCAATACCACCAACAGTGGCCCCTTCGGACAGAACGTCGGAATCACCATGAGAGTCTTCAACGAGGCAGCAGTGGCTGGTCCAGGGGCGCGGGTTCCGCGGTACGACTGCCTTCGCTCGGCGCGATCGCGAGGCCATGTACGCTGGCGGCGTCGATCTGGTTTCGATAACGCGGTGGCGTGGTGCCGCTGTCATCCTGCGCGTAGCTGATCATCTGGAAGCCGAGCACGTCGGGCGCGTTCGGCGTGAGCTTGTCCTGCCACCAGAATTCGAACAGGGCGCGCTCCGCCGTCAGGCTGACGATGCCGTAGCCGTGGTCGACCCATTCCATGAACTGGATGTTCTTGTCGAGCGTGAGTGAAGCCAGCTCCACCGCGCGCGAGGCTGCAACCTGGGTAGCGAACGTGGAGTTGGGCAGCGCATTGGCGACGATCTCGTCGGCACCACCGCGCCCCATCGAACTCGGCGCGAACTCCACGCCCACGGATTGCTCGCGCAGGTTCAAGGCGCCGAGATTGCCGGTGGTGGCGCGCTGGAATCCAGCGAGGCGATTTTCCGGCGTGGAGCCGCTGCGGGTGTTCGGCAGCGGCAGCCCGGAACTGTATCCGGACAGCAGGATCGCATTGTCCTCGATCAGGTCCGCGGCCCAGTTCCCGTGCATGTCTCCGGAGACGAAGATGTTGTTGTGTACACGCAGCGCCGCCCCGTTGTCGCCTCGCAGGTAACCGAACAACTGCGCGCGCTCGGTAGCGAAATCGCCCCAGCGACCGGCGAGATCAATACCGCCCGGAAAGCCTGGAATCACCGGCGGCACATTCCACGGCGAAATCCAGGTCTGGTTGTTGACGATGCGCCAGACCACCTCGCGCGACTGCGAATCGGCCATTTCGCGAGTCAGCCATTCGTATTGTTCGCGGCCCAGCAACGAGGATTCGCCAGCCGGCAGATGACTGGCGTCGACCTCCAGACCGTAGCGCGGCAGCAGGGACTGGCTGTCGATGCCGAATACATCGACCATCGGCCCATAGGACAGTTTTCGATAAATCCGCCGCGAATCGGGCGGAAACGGGTAGCTGCCGTCTTCGACGAACAGGAAGGCACCGCTGCCATCGGCGAGCACCGGCCGTGTCGGCGTCCATTCGTAGAACACCTGCGTGGTGTCGTCGAACGTGCAGGTGGAAAGTCCGCCGTCGATCTCGGTCGGCAGCTCGTTGCCGAAGCCCGGGTCGATGTCGTGGTTGTCCCAGACGATCATCCAGGGATGCTGTTGATGTGCACGCAGCAGGTTGGGGTCCGAGCGCCAAAGCGCGTAGCGCCGGCGCAGTTCGTCCCGATCGAGCCAGTCACGATAGTCGACGTAGCTGGTGTCGTGAATATCGAGACGCGCGCGGACCTCCTCGTCCTCATCGACGAAGTCGTAGAGGTAGTCGCCACAGTGCAGCAGCAGATCGAGATCGTTGCGATCGGCGATATGCGCGTATCCCGACCAGTGGCTGGACCAGTAGCTGGCGCAGGCCACCACGGCGAAGCGAACTTCGTCCACCCGCGTGTCCGGCGCCGTGCGCGTGCGGCCGACGATCGACTGCACGCCGAAGGCCTTGAAGCGATAGTAGTAGGTCGTGGCCGGCCGCAGCCCGGTCACATCGACTTTGACGGTCCAGTCGCGATCAGCCTGGGTGGTCTGTCGTCCGCTGCGTACGGTATCCGTAAAGTCCGGCGAGCTTGCCATTTCCCAATCGACCGGAATGTCGCGCCCGGCGAACGCCGGTGCCGTGAGACGCGTCCAGATGATGACGCGATCACTCAGCGGATCGCCGCTGGCGACGCCATGCGCGAACGGCAGTGGCAACACCAGGGGATAGTCAAAGTCCGCTGGCTCACTGATCACATCGGCATCGACAGTGCTTGCTGTGCCGGCAGGATCGCTGCTGCCGCAGGCCGTCAAAGCCGTACCGGCGCCCACCATCGCAGCGCGGCGCAGGAACTCTCGTCGATCCAGTTTGGCGGAATGCGTCACGTCGTTTTAACGCTCAAAAGACAAACTCCCATTGTCCGAAATATGCGTGACGTGCCGATTGCAGCGCGCCGCGCGAATCCGGGGGATGATCATGGATTCAAACGAGTCGAAACCGATTGACCGCATGCGTCGCCGCGTGCTCGCCGGCATGGCCGGCGGCATGGCCGGCGGCGCGGCCCTGCTGACCGGCTGCGGCGACGGCGCCTCACCGAATGGCGGCAGCGACGGCGGCACCGACGACAGTCCCCTGCCCGCGCTGCCGAATCCCGAGGAATCCGGCATCGACCACATCGTGCTGGTGATGATGGAGAACCGATCGTTCGACCATTTCCTGGGCTGGGTTCCGGGCGCGGACGGTGTCCAGAGCGGCCTCAAGTTCCTCGACCGCGACGGCGCGGAACAGCACACCTATCCCTTGGCACCGGACTATCAGGGCTGCGCGCTGGGCGACCCGAATCACGGCTACGACGGCGGCCGCGTCCAATTCAACGGCGGCAAGATGGATGGCTGGCTGTTGACGGACCCGACGATGCCGGGCGACATCTTCCCGATCGGTTACTACCTGGAACCGGACCTGCCGTTCTACTCCGGCGTCGCGTCCGAATACACCATCTGCGACCGCTACTTTTCGGGCATTCTTGCGTCGACCTACCCCAATCGCATGTACATGCATCTGGGGCAGACCGACCGGCTCAGCAATGATTTCACCATCGCCTCGCTGCCCACGATCTGGGACCGCCTGCGCGAAGCGGGCGTATCGCGCCGCTATTACTTCCGCGACCTGCCCTTCATTGCGCTGACTGGGATCAATCACCTGGGCATCTCTCGCCCCTATGCCGAATTCGCGCTCGACGCCCGCGCCGGCCTGCTGCCCAGCGTCAGCTATATCGATCCGAAGTTTCTCAATGAAAGTCCCGATGGCACCGCCGAGGACGACCATCCGCAGGCGCACATCCGCAAGGGTCAGGTATTTCTCAACGACATCTACGAAGCGCTGCGCAGCTCTCCGCAATGGGAACGCACGCTGCTGATCATCAACTACGACGAATGGGGCGGCTTCTACGATCACGTGGTACCGCCGATCGCGCCGGTGTCCGAAGACGAGGCAGCGCTCGGCAACGACGGGCGCCTGGGCTTCCGGGTGCCGTGCATGATGATCGGCCCGCGCGCGAAGCGCGGATTCGTCAGTCATCGTCAATTCGACCCCAACTCCATCCTCAACATGATCGTCTGGCGCTTCGGTCTTGAGCCGCTCGGTGTTCGCGGTCAGACCTCGCTGAATCTGGCCTACGCCCTGGACTTCGAATCCGTGCCCCGATCGGACGCCCCGCCCTTCGAGGTACCGGACGACGCGCCGCTGTTCACGCGCTGCGATACCGCAGCGGAGGACGAAGCTACGGCCAAGGCAATGGGGGCGGTCGCGTATACGCGCTGGGAACACAACGACGAAAACCGCCGCCTGCTCGAACTGGCGCGCAGCATGGGCTATCCGGTGCCTTGAGGCTCGCTGTACGACGCGCAGTGGCGCAGCGTCAATCATCTTTTCCGGAATAAGCAAGGCTGCAAATGATCTTTCCAGATCGTTTGCAGCCGCCCTTACAGTGTGCGCTCCGGCGACAGGCCACCCACCGCACATGCTCCGATGACCGTGCCAGCCAATCTTGATCAAACGATCGTCAACCGCATTGTCGGTGCGCTCGACGGCCTGCGTTACGGGGCCGTGGAAGTCACGGTGCATGATGGTCGCATCGTGCAGATCGAACGCAAGGAGAAGGTCCGGTTCACCGAACCGGCACCTCAACGCCAAACTGCTCGATAACGTCGTGTTGAAATGCATTTTTGCGGGCTGTTGTTGATTCCAGCCTCGCACCGTGCGGCGCGGACACGCCGCAAACCTTCAACAAGAAAGCTGAACTGACCGGACCACCGGAGGTTCTCGTGAATCCACAGGAACACCCTGGTCATGAGAACTCGCAAACACCTCTGGCTTGCTGCTGTATCGCTCGGCGCCATCATCAGCGCCGCCCAGGCACAGACTGAAAACACTGCCGACACCGAGGACCCCGCCCGACAGCAGCTGCAGACGCTGGACCAGAAGGTCCGCGTACTGGAGCGCCGCATCGAACTCCAGAACGAGGCGGCCGCCGCGGCGCTGCAGAAGGCGCCAACCGTCTCAGTCAACGAAAAGGGCACGTCGATCAAATCGGCCGACGGCGCCTATGAACTGAAACTGCGTGGCAGCTTCCAGGTCGACGCGCGAATCTTCAGCGGAGACGAGGCGCCGGACGACAGCTTTGTACTGCGCCGCCTGCGCCCGACGTTCGAGTTCGGCCTGGGCAAACTCGTATCGGCGCGCCTGATGCCGGAATTCGCCGGCGATTCGGCCAGCGTGGTCGACGCCTATATCGATGTGAAGGCATCGCCGTATGCCAGTGTTCGCGCCGGCAAGTTCAAGGGTCCGCTGGGCCTGGAACGCCTGCAATCGGCCAGCGCGATCGCCTTCGCCGAGCGCGCCTATCCAACCGAACTGGTACCGAACCGCGACATCGGCCTGCAGATCTGGGCGGACCTGTTCGACGAACGCTTCAGCTATGCCCTGGCCTTCACCAACGGCACGCCGGATGGCCGCGACGCCGCCAGCGCCAATCCCGACGATGACTTCGAAACCAGTCTGAGATTGTTCGTGCAGCCCGTCGATGGGCTGGGCTTCGGCATCGCCGGCTCGATCGGCGACAAGCGCGGTAACGGAAACGCCGTGCTGCCACGCTACCGCAGTCCGGGCCAGCAGACGATCTACCAATACTCGAGCGCCGTGCTGGCGGACGGCGAACACACGCGCTGGTCGCCGCAGGCCTACGTCTATCGAGGCCCGTTCGGCTTGCTCGGCGAGTACGTCGAAAGCCGGCAGTCACTCAGCGACGGCATCACCGAGCGCGAACTCAAGCACCAGGCCTGGCAGATCAGCACCAGTTGGGTACTGAGCGGCGAGGATGCCAGCTACAAAGGTGTCAAGCCGGACTCGCCGGTCGGCTCTGGCGGCTACGGCGCCTGGGAACTGGTGCTGCGCTACACCGAAGTGGATTTCGACGACGCCGGCTTCAGCAGCTTCGCCAGCGCGGATACCGCGGTCAGCGAAGCGCAGTCCTGGATCGCCGGCCTCAACTGGTCGCTCACCACCAATCTCAAGGCGGTACTGAACTACGCCCACACCCGCTTCGACGGCGGCAGCGCCGCGGGCGCCGACCGGCCCGACGAGGACCTGGTGTTCGGCCGCCTGCAACTCGCCTTCTGAACAGGAAATCAAGCATGAACAGAATCTTCGAATTCGCACTGGTGCTTGGCATCGCTGGCGTCGTGTCCCAGGCCTGGGCTGGCAGTTCGCGCCTGCTCAATGTCTCCTACGATCCCACACGCGAGCTGTATGCCGAATTCAACGAAGCGTTCGCGGACTACTGGAAGGACAAGACCGGCGATCATGTCTCGATCCAGCAATCGCACGGCGGCGCCGGCAAGCAGGCGCGCGCCGTGATCGACGGCCTGCCGGCCGACGTGGTAACGCTCGCGCTGGCCTATGACATCGACGCCATCGCCGAGAAGACCCACAAGATTCCGCCCGACTGGCAACAGCGCCTGCCGCACAACAGCGCGCCCTACAGCTCCACCATCGTGTTCCTGGTGCGCAAGGACAATCCCAAGGGCATCAAGGACTGGGACGACCTGATCAAACCCGGCATCTCGGTGATCACGCCCAACCCCAAGACCTCCGGCGGTGCACGCTGGAACTATCTCGCGGCCTGGGCCTACGCCAAGCGCAAGACCGGCAGCGAGGACGGCGCGCGCGCGTTCGTCACCCAGTTGTTCGGCAACGTGCCGATTCTCGATACCGGCGCGCGCGGCGCCACCACCACCTTCGTCCAGCGCGGCATCGGTGACGTACTGCTGGCCTGGGAGAACGAAGCCTTTCTGTCGATCAACGAACTGGGGCCGGACCAGTTCGAAATCGTGGTGCCCTCGCTGTCGATTCTCGCCGAACCGCCAGTCACGCTGGTGGATGGCAACGCCAGCAAACATGGCACCACCGAGGTGGCCAAGGCTTATCTCGAATATCTCTACAGCCCGGTCGGCCAGAAGCTGGCGGCCAGACACTATTACCGGCCAGCGCTGCCCGAATACGCTGACGCCGAAGACCTGAAGCGTTTCCCCACGCTGGAACTCGTGACCGTGGACAGTGACTTCGGTGGCTGGCAAGCCGCGCAGAAAACACACTTCGCCGAAGGCGGCATGTTCGACCAGATCTACAGCGGACCCTGAACCGACATGTCCGTCACCGCTCCAGCGACCGGCCGGCCTCGCCGCAAGCATCGGCACACGATTCCCGGCTTTGGCCTGAGCCTGGGTTTCACGATCCTCTACCTGAGCCTGTTGATCCTGATACCGCTGGCCGGCGTATTCATGAAATCCGCCGAACTGGGCCTCGATGAATTCTGGAAGATCGTCAGCTCGGCGCGTGTGCTGGCGGCGCTGAAACTGAGTTTCGGCGCGGCGCTGGCCGGTGCGGCGATCAACGCTGTATTCGGCCCGCTGCTGGCCTGGGTGTTCGTGCGTTACGACTTTCCGGGCAAACGCCTATTCGATGCCGTGATCGACCTGCCGTTCGCGCTGCCGACCGCGGTGGCCGGCATTGCCCTGACCACGATCTATGCCGGCAACGGCTGGCTGGGCCAATATCTCGAACCGCTTGGCATCAAGGTGGCGTTCACGCCGCTGGGCATCGTCCTCGCCTGCACCTTCGTCGGGCTGCCGTTCGTGGTTCGCACCGTACAACCGGTGCTCGAAGACGCGGAGAAGGATCTGGAGGAAGCGGCGGCTTCGCTGGGCGCGAACCGCTGGCAGACCGTGCTTCGCGTCATCCTGCCGACCCTCCTGCCGGCGCTGCTGACCGGCTTCGCGCTGGCGTTTGCGCGCGGCGTCGGTGAGTACGGTTCGATCATCTTCATCGCCGGCAATATTCCTCTGGTCAGCGAGATCGCGCCGCTGCTGATCGTGATCAAGCTCGAGGAATTCGACTATGCCGGCGCCACTGCGGTGGCCACCGCGATGCTGATGCTGTCGTTGATCGCGCTGCTCGCGATCAACGCCTTACAGGCGTGGACGCACCGCCGTCATGGAGCCCGCGCATGAACGGCCCCGAACACCTGGTGACGCTGCCACCGGAATTCGGCGCCGGACCCCTGGCGCGCCCCAACAGCGCGATTACCGAGCCCAGACCAGTACGCCTGGTCCTGATCAGCGTCGCCCTGCTGTTCCTGCTGAGCTTCCTGCTGCTGCCCTTGATCGCAGTGTTCGCCGAAGCCCTGCGCAACGGCGCGGGCGTCTACCTGGATGCGATTCGCGACCCCGATGCGCTGGCGGCCATCCGGCTCACGCTGCTGGTCACCGCGATCGCGGTACCGCTGAACCTGATGTTCGGCCTGGCCGCCGCCTGGGCGGTGACCAAGTTCGAATTTCCGGGAAAGTCGCTATTGATCACGCTGATCGACCTGCCGTTCTCGGTGTCGCCGGTGGTCGCCGGCCTGGTCTACGTGCTGATCTTCGGTGCGCAGGGCTGGGCCGGGCCGTGGCTGGACGCGCTCGACGTTCAGATCATCTTCGCGGTTCCCGGCATCGTGCTGGCCACGCTGTTCGTAACCTTCCCCTTCGTCGCCCGTGAGCTGATCCCGCTGATGCAGGAACAGGGCACCGACTACGAGCAGGCCGCCCTATCGCTGGGCGCCAATGGCTGGCAGACGCTCTGGCACGTGACCCTGCCTGGCGTGAAATGGGCCCTGCTGTATGGCGTGCTGCTGAGCGTGGCGCGTGCGATGGGCGAGTTCGGCGCGGTCAGCGTGGTCTCCGGCCATATCCGCGGCTACACCAACACCATCCCGCTGCACGTCGAGATTCTCTACAACGAATACCAGTTCTCGGCTGCCTTCGCCGTCGCCTCGCTGCTGGCCGGGCTGGCGCTGCTGACGCTGGGTCTCAAGTCCTGGCTGGAATGGCGTCACGGCGATGAACTCGCCGCCGTACGAAAGCACTGATCACTCCTGCGAACAGGCCCACCCATGCAAGTCTCCATCCGCGGCATCCATAAACGATTCGGCAACTTCACCGCGCTCGATGGCGTCGACCTCGACATCGACTCCGGTGAACTGATCGCCCTGCTCGGTCCCTCCGGTTCCGGCAAGACCACCTTGCTGCGCGTGATCGCCGGCCTCGAATTTCCCGACTGCGGGCAGGTGCTGTTCGCCGATGAGGACATGGCCGCCCGCGCCGTGCGCGAACGGCGCATCGGCTTCGTGTTCCAGCACTATGCCCTGTTCAAGCACATGAACGTGATCGACAACATCGCCTTCGGATTGCGCGTCCGCCAGCGTCGGGACCGGCCCAGCCCGTCGCAGATTCGCGCACGTGCGCATGAGCTGCTGGAACTGGTGCAGCTGTGCGGGCTCGAATCGCGTTTCCCCTCGCAGCTGTCCGGCGGCCAGCGTCAGCGCGTGGCCTTGGCCCGCGCGCTGGCGATCGAACCGCGCGTGCTGCTGCTGGACGAACCCTTCGGCGCGCTCGACGCCAAGGTGCGCAAGGACCTGCGGCACTGGCTGCGCGAGCTGCACCGCAAGACCGGTTACACCACGATCTTCGTCACGCACGATCAGGAAGAAGCCCTGGAACTGGCCGACCGCGTGGTCATCATGAATCGCGGCGCGATCGAGCAGGTCGGTACGGTCGACGAGGTCTACGAACGTCCGGCGAGCCCCTACGTCTTCAACTTTCTCGGCGACACCAACCTCATCCCGGCAGAACTGCACGGCCGCAAGCTGTATGTCGACGGCAAGGAAATCGGCGGGCTGTCCGACGGCATCCAACCCAACGGCGCGGTCGACGTCTACGTTCGCCCGGGCGATCTGCGTGTTTGCGAAGCACCGTCGCCAGGTCTCGACGTGCAAGTGGAAGCCGTGCAACGCACCGGTCCCGTCGTCCGGGCTCAGGTCCGGCTTGCGGACACCGGACAGAGTCTGACGGTCGAGTTGCCACACCTTCATCACGATGCGCCGCTGTTCCAGACCGGCGCGTCACTGCGCCTGCGGCTGATGCAGTTCAGCGTCTATCCGGGCGAGGCTCAAGCTGCGGCCAGGCCGTCACTCGCGGCGCCGACCCTGATCGGCCGCGAACGGACGCGCGGCCGCCTCGGCTGAGCCAGGGCGGCCGATTTCACGCCGGCACCCGAATCGGCCACACTGTGGCGCCCCCAGCAACTCAGGAACAAGGCCATGCATGCACGGATGCTCGCAATCGCCGTAGGCGCAGTCCTCGCAATGTCTATGAATCATCAGGCCTTGGCGCAGGACCGGCTCGACGCCAAGGCCCTGGCCGCCTGCGCCAACAAGGCGCAACAGCTGCAGCTCGGCTCCGGTGAACTGCATCAGCGCCTGGAGACGCTGGCGAGCCGGCGCCGCACGCTGCTCGCCGATTCCGAGGCCATCGGGGACGGGGCCTCGCCCGAACTGACGGCCGTCCGTCGCCAACACGACCACACGGTCGTCGCGTTCAACGCCGACATCGCCACGGTGCGCAGGGACATCCAGGCCCTCAATCAGGTCAAGGCCGACTACGATCGCGATTGCTCCGGACGCCCGTACCGGCGCGCCGATCTGGACGCGATGCCGGCGTCGGCACGCGAGGCCATGCGTGGCGGACTCGCCAAGGTCCAGGTGCCCTACCTCGACCCGGCGCTGCAGCCGCTTCCCTGAGCCTCACCGGACAAGCCGCGGGGCCATTACGGCATTGTTCAGCCGCCGAGCAGTTTGCTCGCGCGATGATGGCCGCAATCATCATTCAACCGGCAAGCGAGGAGCGGGACATGAATCTGCAGAACAAGACCGAGTGGGTACGCCTGGGGACAGGCATCAAGGCGATGGTCCAGCGCCTGTCCGATGGCGCGCGTGAGACCGTGAGTGATTCGTTCGGCGAACGCCTGGTCGGCGACAGTGAAGACTTCCTGTCGCTGGGCCGCCTGTTCCGGGAGGCGCCGCTGCGCCTGCCGGCGCGAACGACTACTCGCCAGCGACGCTGATCACCACAGCGCGCAGCCAAAGAAAAAGGCCATCCGCACTCGGATGGCCTTTTTCTTTGAACTGTTTGTAATGGTCGGGGCGACAGGATTCGAACCTGCGACCCCCTGCCCCCCAGGCAGATGCGCTACCAGGCTGCGCTACGCCCCGACCGGTCCAAAATCGCGGCGCCAAGGCGACCGCGGCCGCGAATGGTACCGGATGCGATCCTTGAGAGAAAGCTGTAACCGCCGTGCGGCTTGCTTCAGTCGTCGAGCAGCTTGAGGATGTTTTCGAGTTCGCTGCGAATCTGGCGAATTTCACGACCGCGCGGAGCCGTTGGCTTGCTCCCGCTCATGGCGGCGTCCGGGCCCAGGGTTTCATCGTTGACCGGCTTGGGCATTTCACGCAGGCGCTGACGCGCACCCCCGATGGTGAAACCCTGTTCGTAGAGCAGGCTGCGAATACGGCGCACCATCAGCACATCGTCAATCTGGTAGTAACGGCGGTTGCCGCGACGCTTGACCGGCTTGAGCTGTGGAAATTCCTGCTCCCAATAGCGCAGCACATGCGGTTTGACGGCGCACAATTCACTGACCTCGCCGATCGCGAAATACCGTTTCTGCGGAATTTCGGGCAGGGGTTCGTGTAGACGCTCGGCTCTGTCAGCCGTCGGTGCCATCGGATTCGACTCTCAGCCTCAGTTTCTGCCCGGGACGGAACGTAACCACTCGACGTGCCGAAATTGGTATTTCCTCGCCGGTTTTGGGATTCCGGCCAGGACGCTGGTTCTTGTCACGCAGCTCGAAATTTCCGAACCCGGACAGCTTAACCTGATCACCTGACTCAAGCGCAGCCCGGACGTCCTCGAAGAACAGATCGACGAACTCCTTGGCTTCGCGTTTGTTCAAGCCCAGCTGCGCGAACAGCGCTTCGGCCAGTTCCGCCTTGGTCAACGCCACTTTCTAATAACCCCCAAGATCAACCCCTGACGGAGGCCCCCGAAATCCTGCCGAGATGAGAGACGATCAAGGCAACGGATTCGTCGACATCACGTTCGGTTAGCGTGCGCGAATAGTCTTGAAAAATCAAGCTTAAAGCGACGCTTTTACATCCTTCGGGTAAGCCTGGCCCAACGTAAACATCAAACACCTTGACCGCTTCCAGCGCGGCCGCCCCGGCGGCGCGCGCCTCGGCTACCAGCCTTGCGGACGGAAGGTCCATCCGCACGCTTAGTGCCAAGTCACGGCGTGACGACGGATATTCCGACATTTTCGGTCGGTTCGGCAATGCCAGCGGACTGATTCCGGCCCAGTCGAGTTCGAACAGGACTGGCGCGGACGGCAGATCGAAGTGCGCGACCAGGCGTGGGTGCAGGCTACCCATCCAGCCTAGCGGGTGGCCGCCGCGCAACACGCGAGCGGTCTGGCCAGGGTGCAGCGCGGCATGCTCGTCGCGGTTCCACTCCAGTTCGCCCAGCACCGCCTCGATATCGCCCTTGGCATCGAAGAAGTCGACCAACCGGGCCGGCGATCCCCATTGCTCGGGCAACGCCTCGCCCCAGATCAGACCCGACAGTGACTGGGTTTCGAGGATCTCGCCGTCGCGAAGCTCGTAGCGGGCACCGATCTCGAACAGGCGGACGCGCCGCGCCTGACGCTGCAGGTTGTACTGCAAGGCCGGCAGCAGCCCGCTCCAGAGCGTGGTGCGCATCACCGACATGGTCTCGGCAATCGGATTGTCGAGTTCGATCTCGGCGCCCATCGGCGCCAACAGCGACTGCACGGCGGGATCGACAAAACTGTAGCTCACGGCCTCGTGATAGCCGCGTGCGGCCAGGGCGTGCTTGACACCGGACTCGCTGCGCCGGGTATCGGTGCTGGCGATCGGCATCAGTTCGGCCGCATAGGGTCGCGCCTCGATCCGGTCGTAGCCGTAGAGGCGCGCGACTTCCTCGATCAGATCCGCCTCGATCTCCAGGTCGTAGCGCCAGCTCGGAATCTGCGCGTTCCAGAGGCCCGGTTCGGATGGGTGGGTTTCGATGCCGAGCCGGCCCAGCGACGACTGCACGGTGTCAGCATCGATCTCGATCCCGCTGATCATTTCCAGACGCGCCTGTCGCAGCGACACGCGACGCGGCTCGGGTGTTTCCGCGCCCGCCACCACAACCGGGCCGGCATGGCCACCGGCCACCTCGATGATCAAACGGCTGGCACGCTCCAGTGCCAGGCGCTGCAAGGCCGGGTCGACGCCGCGCTCGTAGCGATAGGCGGCATCGGTATGCAGCTTGTGGCGACGCCCGGTTCCGGCAACGGCAGCCGGCGTGAAACAGGCACTTTCCAGGAACACCCGCGTGGTCGATTCCGAAACTTCCGAATCGCCGCCGCCCATGACCCCGGCCAGCGCCAGCGGCGCCTTGGCGTCTGCAATCAACAACTCACTCGATTTCGGCTCGATGGTCTGGCCGTTGAGCAGGATCAGCTTCTCGCCGGAGCGACCACGCCGCACCGACACCGGCGCCGCCAGGCGATCCGCGTCGAAGGCGTGCATCGGCTGGCCGAGTTCGAACAGCACGTAGTTGGTCACGTCCACCAGCAGTCCCAGACTGCGCACGCCGGTACGGCGCAGCCGTTCACGCATCCATTGCGGCGTCTGCGCGTTCGGGTCGATCGCCTCGATGATGCGCCCGGCATAACAGGGACAAGCCTGGATATCCTCGATTTCGACCGCGATGCTCGCTTCGCTGCCGCACTCGACCGGCTCGATCGCGGGTCGGGTGTAGCCGGTGCCGTAGATCGCCGCCAGTTCGCGCGCCAGGCCGAGAACGCTGAGTGCATCGCCACGGTTGGGCGTGAATTCGAGTTCGAGTATCCAGTCGTCGAGTTGCAAGGCCGACTCGATCGGCTGACCGGGTTCGAGCGAAGCATCGAGTTCGAACAGGCCGTCGGACTGTTCCGACAAGCTCAGCTCCTTGGCCGAGCACAACATGCCGCCGGATTCGACGCCCCGCAGCTTGGCGCGACCGATCTTCATGCCGCCCGGCAGCACCGCACCGGGCAGCGCCAGCGGTGCCAGCAGACCCGCGCGTGCATTCGACGCACCGCACACGATCTGGTGCGATCCGCCGTCGCCGGCATCGACCTGGCAGACCCGAAGCCGGTCGGCGTCGGGATGCTGTACGGCTTCGACGATGCGGCCGACGACCACGCCGTCCAGCGGTTCGGCCAGCAGCGGCACGGCTTCACATTCGATGCCCGCCATGGTCAGGCGGTGCGCGATATCGTGCGCGTCGTCGGGCAGGTCCACCCATTCGCGCAGCCAATTGAGGCTGATTTTCATGATTCAGGTTCCAGATTTCGGGTGCACGGGCGTTCAGGCGAACTGACGCAGAAAGCGCAGATCGTTGTTGAAGAACAGACGCAGATCGTCGATGCCGTAACGCCGCATCGCGAGCCGCTCCACACCCATACCAAAGGCATAGCCGGTATAGCGTTCGGAATCGATACCGACGGCTTCGAGCACCTTGGGGTTGACGATGCCGCAGCCCAGAACCTCCAGCCAGCGGTCGCCGAGTCGCACGTGCATATCCGCGCCCGGTTCGACGAACGGAAAATACGAGGGCCGGAACATCACCTCCACATCGGCCTCGAACAGGCCGCGCGCAAAGTTCATGAGGTCGTACTTGAGATCGGCCAGCGATACCCGCTCGGCCACATACAGGCCCTCCACCTGATGAAACATCGGGCTGTGCGTGCGATCGAAATCGACGCGGTAAACACGGCCCGGACAGATCATGCGAATCGGCGGCTTGCCGCCGGCGGCGACCAGATGCTTCATCGTCCTGATCTGGACCGGCGAGGTGTGGGTGCGCAGCAGCCGTTCGCCGCCCTGGACATAGAAGGTGTCCTGCATCGCGCGTGCCGGATGCGCTGGCGGAATATTGAGCGCCTCGAAGTTGTGGTAATCATCCTCGATTTCCGGACCGGCCACGGATTCGAAACCCATGTCGGCGAACAGGCGCTCGATGCGCTCGATCGTCAAGGAGATCGGATGCAGACCACCGCTGCCCTCACCGCGTCCCGGCAGACTGACATCGATCGTCTCCTCGGCCAGACGGCGCGACATCTCGATGTCCTCCAGCGTGCGACGGCGCGTATCGAGCTGCGCCTGCACGGCTTCCTTGGCACGATTGACCCGGTCGCCGAAGGCCTTGCGCTGTTCCGGCGGCATGCCGCCGAGCTGCTTGAGCAGGCCGGTCAGGCTGCCCTTCTTGCCCAACAACTCCACACGCAGGGCATCGAGGGCACGCAGCTCCGCGCAGTCGGCGATATCGGTTTGGGCCTGTACGGCCAGGTCTTCTGGGCTGTCGCTCATGATGATTTGTCTTGGCAAATGAAAAAGGGACCGGCATCCGCCGGTCCCTTTGAATGAAGCTACGTCTGCGACGTGCTGGCCCCGTGAACCAGGACCGGTACGCCGGCTTGCTCAGGCGGCGAGCTGGGCTTGTGCCTGGACCGCCAGAGCAGCGAACGCAGCCTTGTCATGAATCGCGAGGTCAGCCAGCACCTTGCGATCAAGGACCACGCCGGCCTTGGCGAGTCCGTTGATAAATCGGCTGTAGCTGAGGCCGTGTTCACGTGCGCCGGCGTTGATGCGCTGAATCCACAAGGCGCGGATTTCACGCTTTTTGACGCGACGGTCGCGGTAGGCGTACTGCCCGGCCTTGATCGTGGCCTGCTTGGCGGCGCGGAATACCCGGCTTTTGCCGCCGTAGTAACCCTTGGCCTTCTTCAGGACTTTCTTGTGCTTGGCGTGTGCGGTAACGCCGCGCTTGACTCGTGCCATCGTTCAGCCCTCCCTCTTAGGCGTACGGCAGGAGCTGACGCACTTCACGCACGTCGGACTCATGCACCATGGTCGGGCCACGCAGCTGACGAATGCGCTTCGCCGGCTTCTTGGTCAGGATGTGGCGCTTGTGCGAGAACGAGCGCTTGAAACCACCCTTGCCGGTGCGCGAAAAACGCTTCGCGGCACCGCGGTTGGTCTTGATCTTCGGCATTGCAAACTCCTTTCACTTCTCTTTAATGCTCCATCCGGCAGCGTCATGGACGCATTTTGAAGGCCGTATGCAGCTTGTTTGAAAATCGACCTGCGCAAGCTCAGTGCTTGCGCGGCGTCACCACCATCACCATCTGGCGGCCTTCCATCTTCGGGAACTGCTCGACCTGTCCGATTTCGTCCAGATCGGCGCGGATGCGTTCCAGCAGATCGCGCCCAAGTTCCTGATGCGCCATTTCGCGGCCGCGGAAGCGAACCGTGATCTTGGCCTTGTCACCTTCTTCGATGAATCGCTGCAGATTGCGAAGTTTGACCTGGTAGTCACCGACATCGGTGCCCGGCCGAAACTTCACTTCCTTGATCTGCACCTGCTTCTGCTTGCGCCGCGCCGCCTGCTGAGCCTTGTCCTTCTGGAAAACGTACTTGCCGTAATCCATGATCTTGCAGACTGGAGGATCTGCATTCGGCGACACTTCCACCAGATCCAATCCCAGCTCTTCGGCCTTCGCGAGTGCGTCGCGAGTCATCATGACTCCGACCTGATCTCCCTCGGGGCCAACCACACGTACACGTGGCACGGTGATCTGTTCGTTACGGCGGTCACTCTTTTCCTGCGCGATGCTGAATTCCTCCAAATTTCATCGATCCGTCGTCGTCACGACGGCCCTGCCAACGCTACGCGATCCCGGTGAGGGACGCGAAGCCCGCGAATTCTATAGACCTCACCGCCCGGACTCAAGCGGGACGCCAGCAACAGCCTCCCGACATGGCGACAATGACGCTATGCGGCGAGGGAAAATGTTAACAGTCGGTTCAGGCATTCAACCTTAACGTGCGATCCACATTCAGGTTCCGCCACGGGCCGCTTGCATTTCCGAACGGCTCAGGCGCCCGGAAGCCGCAGCTCCCACGCCGGTCTGAAGCACAGACACTCAAAATTTACATTCGCTACACGGGGTCAGTCGGGAGGGCGCAGTCGCTTGTCGTCGACTACTCTCCGCAGTACACCCCATGCCTATGAGGAGCCTAGGGATGCTGGACCGTGTTGGTGATGCGCTCTACAAACTTGTACTGATTCTGTGCATCGCCTTTCTGGCGTTCTGCGCCGGCAGCTTCGTGATTCTTGGAAAGGTGTTTCCCTACGAGCTGTTCCGGGACGCCTACCTCGCCGGCAACGCGCTGATGCACCAGCGCACCGATTATATCGATCCGGTCAAGACCGACCTCTACGGCAAAGCCAGCACGCCGCAGCGCGGTGTCGTGAGCTACGACCCGGATCGGGTCCAGAGCGGCCTGACGCTGTACACCTCCGGCCACACCCAGAAAGCGTTCCTGATCGACTTCCAGGGCAATGTGGTTCACGAGTGGTACCTGCCCTACAGCAAGGTCTGGGACAAGAGTTCGGCGGTCACCGATCCGGTCGACGACGTCAACACCTACTTCCGCAAGGCGCTGATGTACCCGAACGGCGACCTGCTGGTGGTCTACGACGGCGTCGGCGACACCCCGCACGGCTACGGCCTGGTGAAGATGGACCGCAACTCCAAGCTGATCTGGAAATATCTGGAGCGCGGCCATCACGATATCGACATCGCGCCGGACGGCCGCGTGTTCACCCTGACCCATGCGATCACGCATCACGTGATCGAGAAAGCAGCCTTCCTGCAGCCGCCGCGAATCGACGACTATCTGGTCGAGCTGTCCCCCGAAGGCAAGCAGCTCAAGAAGATTCCGCTGCTGGAGACCTTCGTCAACTCACCGTTCCGCGGCATGCTCGACATCGTGCCCTGGTACCTGCTGGACGCGGGCGATTTCCTGCACACCAACGATGTGGACTACGTCACCGCCGAGATGGCCGCAGTCTTCGACTTCGCCAAGGAAGGTCAGGTGCTGATCTCCATGCGCGAGCCCGGGACGCTCGCATTGATTGATCTCGAACAGGAAAAGATGACTTGGGCGATCCGTGGCCCGTGGATCGGTCAACACGATCCGGACATGCTGCCCAATGGCCATTTCCTGCTGTTCGACAACAACGGGCATTTCGGTCCCGGCGGTCGCTCCGAGATCCTGGAGTTCGACCCCAAGACCTATGCAGTGAGCTGGAGCTACACCGGCACCGAGGACAAGCCGTTTCACAGCGTCATTCGCGGCGCTCAGGAACGTCTCGCCAATGGCAACACCTTGATCAGCGACGCCCAGAACGGGCGCATGCTCGAGGTCACCCCGGACAAGCGCGTCGCCTGGGAATACATGAATCCCGAACGTCGCGGCGACAAGGATGCCTATATCCCGATCATCTCCGGCGCCCATCGGGTAGACCCGACGACGCTGGATGCCGATTTCCGGAATACCCTGAAGACCCCCCAAGGAGGCTAGATCATGAAAGCCCAAAATCTGAACCCGAGCCGTCGTGTCGCCCAACTCGCCCCGGTGGCCCTGGCCCTCGCCGTGGTCGCCGTTCCGGCCCAGGCCTACGTCGGCCCCGGCGCCGGCCTGAGCCTGCTCAGCGCCCTGTGGGCGCTGGTCGCCGCGATCTTCGCGGCCGTGGCGTTCATCGTGATGTGGCCGGTGCGCAAGATGCTCAAGCAGCGCAAGGCGGCCGCCAACAACGGCAACGACAACAGCGCCACCAACGACAAACAGGCGCCGTAAGCCGGTGAGCATGGGCCTGCTCGACCTGCCGGCACCGCTGTTCTACTGGATCGATGGCGCCACCGCTGGCGCCATTCCGGCCACGCTCCGACTCTGGATCTGGGGCGTGACCGGCGGTGTCGCCTCGATGGGACTGTACTGGCTGCTGTCTCCGCAGAAGCGCATTTCCGCGACCAAACGCGAGCTGGCCGAGGCGCAGCAGGCGCTGAACAGCTTCGACGGCGAATTCTCCGAAGCCGCGCCGATGATGCGGCGCATGCTCGGGCTCGCGTTCAAGCAGGTCGGCATCGTGGTGATACCGGCCGTGATCGCGATGGCGCCAGTGCTGTGCCTGCTGGCCTGGATGAGCACCGCCTACGGCTATTCGTGGCCGGCGCCCGGCGCCACCGTCGAAACCCGCACGCACCCGGAACAGGGCTACAGCGCGCAATGGGCCTCGATGCCGGGTTCGGACAACGCGGCCCATGTCCTGATCACCGACGAATCCGGCAGCACGCTGGAAGACCATGCCATGGACAAGGCCGTGCCGGTGCTGCACAAACGTGCCTGGTGGAATGCTCTGATCGGCAATCCGGCCGGCTATCTGCCAGAGGAACTGGCCGTGGATGCGGTCGAGATCGAATTGCCCGAAAAGCACTACCTCGGCTTCGGTCCGGGCTGGCTGCGCGGCTGGGAGTTCAGCTTCATCCTGGCGGTCACCATCGGTGCGCTCGGGCTCAAGCTCGGCTTCCGCATCGAATAAAACACGCGAGGGCGATCGCATGAGCGAAGCCGGCAAGACATCCGAATTCGAGGTTCCGGGCTGGGTCGACTGGCTCGGCAAATCGGTCAACCAGCACCCGGGTTTCTGGGTGCGCATGGGCAATCTCGAAAGCTCGGTACTCGACGACAAGATCTCCAGCATCCGAACCGAGGCGCCGATCTACGTCAGCGGCCTGGCCCGGTCCGGCAGCACCATCCTGCTGGAGATCCTCGCCGAGCACGAACAGTGCGCGACACATGCCTACAAGGACTTTCCGCTGGTGCTGACGCCGTTCTTCTGGAACTGGTTTCTGGACCGCTCGCGCAGCGGACAGGAGCAGAAGATCGAGCGTGCCCACGGCGACGGCATCGAAGTCTCGCCGGACAGCCCCGAGGCCGTGGAAGAACCGGTATGGATGGCCTTCTTTCCGGAGCTGCACAGCGCGCTGCGCAGCAATGTGCTGGATGCCAGCACCGAGGCACCGAAGTTCGAGCACTTCTACCGCAACCATCTGCGCAAGATGCTGTGGCTGCGTCAGGGTTCACGCTATCTGGCCAAGGGCAACTACAACATCACGCGCCTGGAATACCTGCTCAAGCTGTTTCCGGACGCGCGCTTCGTGATTCCGGTGCGCGAGCCGGCAGCGCATATCGCCTCGCTCAAAAGTCAGCACGCACGCTTCTGCGAACTGCACCGCGAAGACCCGCGCGCCTTGCGCTACATGCAGCGTGTCGGTCATTACGAATTCGGGCTTGATCGCCGCCCCGTCAACATCGGTGAAGGCTCACAGGCCGCGTCCATCCTGCAGGCCTGGGTCGAAGGGCGTGAGGTCGAAGGTCTGGCGCGTCTGTGGGACGACGTACACCGCTTCATCGCACAACGGCTGGACGCCTCGCCGGCCCTGCGTGAGGCCTGCATCGTGGTCCGTCACGAGGACCTCTGCGCAGCGCCGCGCGAAACCCTGGGCAAACTGTTTTCGCACTGCCGGCTCGATCCCGGCAACACACTGCTGGAGAGCGCCGCGGCGCGCCTGCGGCCCTCGTCCTCGGCCACGCCGCTGGCGGACGAGGACATGCAGACCGTCGCCCGGCTCACCGGCGAAACGGCCGGTCATTTCGGCTACGGCGACCACGCGCGGACGCAACAGGCGGTGTAGAAATTCCCGTGCGCCGTTCGGCGCGCGCAGCTGCGGGCGAATACAATGCGCCGCCGTTCCGCCGCGCAGAGCCCCATCCATGAGCACACAGGCGCCCTCGCGCCGCAATGATCTGAGCGCCACCGCCATCTTGGCGATGGCGACCGTCTACTTCGTCTGGGGCTCGACCTATCTCGCGATCCGCTTCGCGCTGCAAGGCTTTCCGCCCCTGTTTTTCCCGGGCCTGCGCTTTTCGATCGCCGGCACGATTCTCTATACGGTGCTGCGGCTGCGCGGCCGTCCCGCACCGAGCGCCAGACAATGGGCCGGCACTGCCTTGATCGGCCTGCTGATGCTGTGCTTCGGCAATGGCGGGGTGGTGCTGGCACAGCAATCCGTGGGCTCCGGCCTGGCCGCCACGGCGGTGGCCACGGTGCCGCTGTGGGCCAGCCTGATCGCCGGATTGTGGGGCGAATGGCCCGGTCGGTTTCAATGGATCGGGCTGGCGCTGGGCTTCGGCGGCATCGTGCTGCTCAACCTGGGCGGCGACTTCGCCGCCAATCCGGTATCGGCCGGCCTGCTGATGTTCGCCTCGGTGAGCTGGGCCTTCGGCACGGTCTATTCCCGTCGCCTGGCGCTGCCGGGCGGACTGATGAACAGCGCCTGCCAGATGCTGTGCGCCGGCCTGCTGTTCTTCATCGGCAGCGCCGCACGCGGCGAAAGCTGGCGCCTGGACGTGTCGCCGCAGGCCTTGCTCGCGCTCGCCTATCTGACCGTGTTCGGCAGCCTCGTCGCCTACAGCGCCTACGTCTACCTGATGCAGAACGTGGCGCCGGCACTGACCACCAGCTACGCCTACGTCAATCCGGTGATCGCCGTGCTGCTGGGCGTGAGCTTCGCCGGCGAGGTGATCCTGCCGAACGAATGGATCGCGATCGGCTGCGTGCTGTCCGGCGTGGTGATGATCGTGCTCGGACGGCGGCGCAGCGCCTGACTCAGGTACCGCAGCGGTCCACGATCGTCAGCGCCAGTTCAAGGGCCTGTTCGTAGTTGAGTCGTGGATCGACGTTCGAACGGTAGGCGCGTTCCAGATCGGTTTCCGACAACTGCCGCGCACCGCCGGTGCATTCGGTCACGTCTTCTCCGGTCAGTTCCAGATGCACACCGCCGAGACGCGAGCCGTGCGCCTGATGCACCTCGAAGGCCGACAGCAACTCGGCCTGTATGCGCTCGAACGGACGCGTCTTGAGACCGTTGCCGGTTGAGACCGTGTTGCCGTGCATGGGGTCGGCCATCCACAGCACCGGGCGATCGCGCACCGCCTCGATCAGCGGCGGCAGGCCTTCGGCGATCTTGTCGGCACCCATGCGGCTGATCAGCGTGAGTCGCCCCGGTTCGTGCGCCGGATCGAGACGATCGCACAGCGCGCGCAACCCGTCCGGCGATACGCCCGGGCCGACCTTGACGCCCACGGGGTTGCGGATGCCGCGCATATATTCGACATGCGCACCGTCCAGATCGGCGGTACGCAGTCCGATCCAGGGGAAATGCGTGGACAGGTTGTAGTGGCCCGGCTTGCGCGGCACCTGCCGGGTCTGCGCCTGCTCGTAGTAGAGCAGCAGCGCTTCGTGTGAAGTGTAGAAATCCACCCGGTTGAATTCGTGAATCTCCTGCCCGGCCAGGGTTTCCATGAAGCGCAGCGAGCGGCCGATGGATTCCACGCGTTCGCGATAGGCCGTGGCCAGCGGCGAATGCGGCATCCACGACAGGTTCCAGTATTCCGGGTGGTGCAGATCGGCAAAGCCGCCGTCGACCAGGCCGCGCACGAAGTTGATCGTCATCGCCGAATTGGCGTGACCTTCGATCAGTCGCCGCGGGTCGGGGATGCGTGCTTCCGGCGTGAACTCGGGCGCGTTGACCAGATCACCGCGATAAGACGGCAAGGTGACGCCGTCGCGGGTTTCCAGATCGGCCGAGCGCGGCTTGGCGTACTGGCCGGCGAATCGTCCGAGTCGAACCACACGCGTCGACAGACCATGCACCAGCACCAGGGACATCTGCAGCAAGACCTTGAGGCGGTTGGTGATGATGTCCGGCGTGCAGTCGGCGAAGGACTCGGCGCAGTCGCCGCCCTGCAGCACGAAGGCGCGCCCGGCCTGGGCCTGGGCCAGCTGCGCACGCAGGGCGTCGACTTCCCAGGATGTCACCAGCGGCGGCAGCCGTCCGAGTTGCGCCAGCGCCATCTGCAACGCCGCCGCATCCGGATAGTTCGGCTGCTGCGTGGCCACGCGCGATTGCCACGAATCGATCTTCCAATCGGAAACTTCCTGCATATTCGGGGCGGTGGGGTTCACGGCGGGCAACGGCAAAAAGGGGCGCAAGTATAGCGGCATCCACCACGCCGACTCGCCATGCCCACTTGACTTTGCGCTCTTGAAAAGGGTGCCCCCAGCCCCATCTTGAGTGGCGTAGTCAACCGCTGCTTCGATTGGCAGCATCAATTGGAGAAACAGCCATGAGCGTCGTACGTTATGAACCCTGGGGCCTGCACCGTGATCTTTGGCAGGAAGTGAACAAACTGTTTGATCGTGTCGCCAGCAACGACACCAGCGGCGCGACGGCCGACTGGGTGCCGCCGGTCGATATCGAGGAATACGCGGACCATTTCGCGCTCCATATCGACGTGCCGGGCGTGGACCCCGAGAGCATCGAAGTCACCCTCGAAAAGGGTGTGCTGACGATCGCCGGAACGCGCGCCGAAGCGGAAAAACCCGAAGGGGTGGAACGCCGTCGCGTCGAACGTGCAAGCGGCCGTTTCCACCGCCGCTTCACCTTGCCGGACACGGCCGACGCCGAAGGCGTCACCGCCAACGGCCGCAACGGTGTGCTGGAGATCGGCATTCCCAAGCGCGCCGCCTCCCAGCCCCGCCGGATTGCGGTCAGCGCCTGAGCAAGGGAAGATGGTGTGATTGAGCGGGGCGCGTGAAGCGCCCCGCTTTTTTTGGAGAGCGTGTCTGTGGAGTACAAGGACTACTACAAGATTCTCGGCGTGGAACGCGGCGCGCCAGCCGGTGAGATCAAGCGTGCCTACCGAAAGCTCGCGGGCGAATTTCACCCTGACAAGAACAAGGCCGCCGGCGCCGAAAACCGGTTCAAGGAAGTCAGCGAAGCCTACGAAGTCCTGTCGGATGACAAGAAACGTCGCGCCTACGATCAGCTCGGTCCGAACTGGAAGGCCGGCCAGAACTTCACGCCCCCGCCAGGCTGGCAGCCCAATTTCGGCGGCGGTGCCGGCCGTGCCCGGTCTGAAGACATGGGCGGATTCTCGGACTTCTTCTCAGACCTGTTCGGCGGCGGCATGGGCGGCGGCGCCGGCTTCGGCGGTTCACGCAGTTTCGAGGACTTCGGCGGTGGCTTCGCCGGCCGCGAGGATCAGCGCGCCAAGGTCCAGATTCAGCTGGAAGATTCGTTCAACGGCGCGCAGAAGAGCATCGGCGTCAACGGCAAGACCTTGTCGGTGCGGATACCCAAGGGCGTCACCGCCGGCCAGACGATCCGTCTGAATGGCCAGGGCCTGCGCGGCGGCGACCTGCTGCTTGAAATCGACTTCAGGGCCGATCCGCAGTTCAGCGCACAGGGACGAGACATCCACGTCAACGTGCCGATCGCGCCCTGGGAAGCGGCCCTGGGTCAGAGCGTGCCTGTGCCCACGCTGGGTGGCAGTGTGCAGCTCAAGATTCCCGCCAACGCCCAGAGCGGGCGCAAGCTGCGTCTCAAAGGACGAGGCCTGCCCGGCACGCCGGCCGGCGACCAGATCGTGACGCTGTCGGTGGTATCGCCGCCGGCCGAACTCGACGAACAAAAGCAGTTCTATCGGGACATGGCCGAACGCTTCAAGGACTTCGATCCGCGCGCCTGAGCAACGCCATGGCGGTACGTAAGCCTCACAAGCGCGCGGCTAGCCGGCTGCCCTGATCGATCGCACGCTTGGCGTCGAGCTCGGCGGCGACATCGGCCCCGCCGATACGATGCAGCTTGATGCCGGCCTCCATCAGCGGTGTCTCCAGTTCGCGCAGTGGCTCCTGCCCTGCGCAGATCACCACGGTATCCACGTCCAGGCGCTTCAGGCCCTCGTGGCGTTCGCCGAAGCTGATCCACAGGCCGTCCTCGTCGACCTTCTCGTAGTTGACGCCAACGATGGTTTCGACACGCTTCATCTTGATCGAAGCGCGATGTATCCAGCCGGTGGTCTTGCCCAGCCCGCCGCCCGCCTTGCCGGTCTTGCGTTGCAGCAGAAACACCTGCCGCGCCGGCGCACCGGGGTTCGGTGCGACCACGCCGCCGACCGCCTGTGCCGGATCCACCACACCCCATTCGCGCCGCCAGGCTTCGGGGTCCAAGGCCGGCGAATGCCCTTCGTCGACCAGGAACTCCGCCATGTCGAAACCAATGCCACCGGCGCCGATGATGGCCGCGCGCGGCCCCACCGGCGCGTTCTTCAACAGCACATCCAGATAGGACACGACGCGACCGGGCGGCAGCGACTCGGCGCCCGGCAGGTGAACCTCGCGGGGCGTCACGCCGCTGGCCAGCACCACATCGTCGAAATTGCCGCCGGCCAGTTCCTCGACGCTGACGCGGTGCTGCAAATGCAGGCGAACACCGATGGCGACGATGCGCCGCTTAAAGTAGCGCAAGGTTTCATGGAACTCTTCCTTGCCCGGTATGCGCTTGGCCATGTTGAACTGCCCGCCGATCTCGGACGCGGACTCGAACAGATCGACCTGATGCCCACGTTCCGCCAGCACCGTGGCGCAGGCCAGACCGGCCGGACCGGCCCCGACCACGGCGATGCGCCTGGCCTGCGCCGTCGGCGCGTAAACCAGTTCGGTTTCATGGCCAGCACGCGGATTCACCAGACAGGAAATCCGCTTGGCCTTGAACACATGATCCAGGCAGGCCTGATTGCAGGCAATGCAGGTGTTGATGTCCTGCGGCTGCCCGGCCGCACTTTTGTTGACGAAGGTCGCATCCGCGAGCAGCGGCCGCGCCATCGACACCAGATCGATGCCGTCGGCCAGCACCTGCTCCGCCACCTCGGGCGTATTGATGCGGTTGGCCGCGCAGATCGGAAGCGCCACGTGCTCACGAAGCTTCTGCGTGACCCAGGCAAACGCGGCGCGCGGCACGCTGGTGGCGATCGTCGGCACCCGGGCCTCGTGCCAGCCGATGCCGCTGTTGATGATGCTGGCGCCCGCCGCCTCGATCGCCCGGGCCAGCATCACCACCTGTTCCCAACTCTGACCGTTCGGCACCAGATCGATCAGTGACAGCCGGTAGATGATGATGAAGTCCGAGCCGACGGCCTCGCGGATACGCCGCACGATCTCCACCGGAAAGCGCATGCGGTTTTCGAAGGCGCCGCCCCATTCGTCGGTGCGCGGATTGGTGTGCTCGGCCAGGAACTGGTTGATCAGATAGCCTTCCGAGCCCATCACCTCGACGCCGTCGTAACCCGCTTCGCGGGCATATTTCGCGCAGCTCACGAAGGCCGCGATCTGGCGTTCCACGCCGCGTGACGACAATGCGTGCGGCGTGAAGCGCGAGATCGGCGAGCGCAGACGCGCGGCACTCACGGCAAACGGGTGATGCGCATAACGCCCGGCGTGCAGAATCTGCAGGGCGATCTTGCCGCCTTCGGCATGCACCGCCTCGGTGATCTTGCGATGACGGCGCGCCGCCGAAGGCGTGGCCAGCATGCCGCTGAACGGATAGACCCAACCCGCCACGTTCGGCGAGAAGCCGCCGGTGACGATCAGGCCCACGCCCCCGGCCGCACGCTCGGCGTAGAAGGCCGCCAGCTTCGAAAAATCCCGCGAGCTTTCAAGCCCGCTGTGCATCGACCCCATGATCACGCGGTTGCGCAGCGTGGTGTGGCCGAGATCGAGCGGCGCGAGCAAACGCGGATAGGGAAGGGTTTCAGCCTGGGTCATGGAACACCTGGGTCATTTGGATAGGAATTGGGTCAACGCGAGCGGATGCTGCGGGTCAGGCGCGTCTGGGCATCGTCCCAGAGCTGTATCCAGTCCGGCAGCGGTGGCGATGGCTCGGTGTGCCCGACCAGGGCCAGCACCTCGGCCGGCGTGGGTCGCGGCCCCTTGGCCACGAACAGGTAGCGCACGTTGATCACCGCCCAGACCTGCCCCTTGCACACGAAGCGATGCTCGGCGAAGAACCATTTGTCGTTCCAGCCCAGCATCCGCGTCTGCAAGCGGTACGCCTGGAGCGGTTGCAGGGATTTGAGAAAGCGACCATCCGCGCCGCCGGCCACCGGCCGCCAACCACGCCGGATCGCAGGCCACCACACACCGGTCTCCAGCCACCAGTCGAGCCGCCCGAGATCGGCCACGCTGAAGTAGCGGCCGTTGTTCATGTGCAGGTTGAGATCGATCTCCTGCGGCCAGACCCGCATCCGCAATTCGGATGTGCCGCCGACCGGCATGCGCACGCGCCGTGGTCGCGCCCACAGCTTCAGGGTTCTCAGCATCGGTGGTCCGTGATTGACTCGCAGGACGGCGTCAATACCGTCGCGTATGGTGCAAGCTTGCCGCGCCCGGCCGCCGCCGTCCATGCTCGGCGCCGATCCCCATCCCGATCGCGATCCCGCCAACCTTCCAAAAGGCACAGTCAAGATGAGTGATTCGACGCCGGTCACGTTCGGCGCCCTGGCGCGGCAGAGCCTGCGCATCCTGCCGGAATGGCCGCAGCTGCTGCGCGGTGCCTGGAATCTCGCCACGCTGAGCCGGGACCAGCATCGGTCGGTGGGGGCAAGGCTGGCATCCCTCGCCCGTTCCCAGCCGCAGCGGCCGTTCCTGCGTTTCGAGGACCGCGCATGGACCTATGCCGAATTCAATGCCTGGACCAATCGCTGCGCCGCCGCGCTGAGAACGCGCGGTATCGGCAGCACGCAAACGGTCGGCATCCTCATGGACAACCGGCCGGAGGTGCTCGCGGCGCTGTTCGGCACGATCAAGCTCGGCGCGGTGGCGGCGATGTTCAATCCGCAGCAGCGCGGCGAGGTTTTGGCGCACAGCATCACTCTGAGTGCACCGAAGATTTTGATCGTCGGCACGGAGTGTCTCGAGGCGATGCAGTCCCTGCCCGAGTCGGTCGCGCTGGCAGCTTGCCGGCTGATGCATGTCGGTCCGGGCCCCTGCCCCGACGGCTACGAGGATTTCGAGACCGCCGTCGCCATGGCCGCCGACACCGACCCGGCGCAAACCGCGGACGTGACGCTCGGACAAGCCTGTTTCCACATCTACACCTCCGGCACCACCGGGCTACCCAAGGCCTCGGTGATGACGCACTACCGCTGGTTCCGCTCGATGGCCGGGCTCGGCCAGCTGAGCCTGCGCCTGAGGCGCGACGACGTGCTGTACTGTGCGCTGCCGCTTTATCACAACAATGCGCTGACGGTGAGCCTGGGCGCGGTGCTCGGCGCGGGCGCCTGTCTCGCGCTGGACCGCAAGTTCAGCGCCTCACGCTTCTGGGAGCAGATACGGCACCACCAGGCCACGGCGTTCTGCTACATCGGTGAGCTGTGCCGCTATCTGTTGAACCGGCCACCGGACCCGCGCGACCGCGAACATCGCGTGCGCGCGATCATCGGCAACGGCCTGCGCCCGGACATCTGGGACGCGTTCAAGACCCGCTTCGGCATCGACTACATTTCGGAGTTCTACACCGCCAGTGAATGCAATCTCGCGTTCTCGAACGGTTTCGGTCTCGACCGAACGGCGGGGTTCTGCCCGCTCGCATACGCCATTGTGCAGTTCGATGCGGAAACCGAGACGGCGCCACGCGACGCCGAAGGACGGATGACACGCGTCACCCGCGGCGGCACCGGCCTGCTGATCACCGAGATCAGCGAGCGCGCGCCGTTCGACGGTTACACCCAGGCCTCGGCCAACGACGCCAAGCTGCTGCGCGACGTGTTCAAGCCCGGCGACCGCTGGTTCAATACCGGCGATCTGGTGCGCGACCAGGGCTGGCGACACATCCAGTTCGTCGACCGTGTCGGCGACACCTACCGCTGGAAGGGGGAAAACGTGGCGACCACGCAAGTCGAGGCCGCGTTCGTGGGCATTCCCGGTATCGAAGAAGCCATCGTCTACGGGGTGGAGGTGCCGGGCTCGGACGGGCGCGCCGGCATGGCCGCGTTACGCCTGGACGGAGACGAATTCGACGGACTTGCGCTCGCCGATACCCTGTTCGCGCGCCTGCCCAAGTACGCTGTGCCACTGTTCATCCGTCTGCGCGTGGAACAGGACGTCACGTCCACGTTCAAGTACCGCAAGGTCGATCTCAAGCGCCAGGGCTTCGACCCGGCCGAGGTCGGAGAACCGCTGTACGCGCTGTTCGACCGTGAGCGCGGCTACGAACCACTCGATGGCGCCGCTCATACCGGCATCCTCCAGGGCCAACGGCGCCCGGCCTGATCGGGAAGGCACCGCAAGCCAACCGAAGGCCGCGATTCGTGTAGAATCCCGCGCCCCCGTGGCTGGTCGCGGCCATGGGCACTATCCAACAGGAGTTTTTCCATGTCTGAAAATTTCATCGTGAACGCCGAAGTGCGTGACGTGAAGGGCACGGGTGCGAGCCGCCGCCTGCGTCATGCCGGCCGGGTCCCGGCGATCATCTATGGTGGCGATGTTGCCGCCCAGCAGCTGTCCGTCGAGCATCGCGAACTCGCCAAGCACCTCGAAACCGAAGCCTTCTACTCCCACGTCCTGACGATCAAGATCGGCGACAAGGAAGAGCAGGCGGTCCTCAAGGACCTGCAGCGCCACCCCGCCAAGCCCATCGTCATGCACGCCGACTTCCTGCGCGTGCGCAACGATCAGGCGATCCGCATGAACGTGCCGGTGCACTTCAAGGGCGCCGAGATCGCCGTGGGCGTGAAGACCGGTGGCGGTCTGCTTGAGCATCTGGTCAACGAAATCGAAGTCGAATGCCTGCCGCAGAACCTGCCGGAATTCATCGAGATCGACGTGACCCAGCTCAACGTGGGCGAATCGGTCCACATGTCCGAGCTGACGCTGCCCGAAGGTGTGGAACTGGTTGAACTCAAGCACGGCAACGATGCCGCCGTGGCCGCCATCCACCTGCCGCGCATCAGCGCTGCCGATGACGCGGGCGATGCCGCCGAAGGCGGTGAAGAAGGCGAGGCCAGCTGATTCCGGCGTGACTTCGGATATCCGGCTGATCGCCGGCCTCGGCAACCCCGGGGCCGGCTATGCGCAGACCCGGCACAACGCCGGATTCTGGTTTGCGGACCGACTGGCCGCCGTCTTCGGCGGCCAGTTCCGTTCCGAATCGCGCTATCACGGCGAAGTCGCCCAGCTCGACATCGCCGGCAATCGCCTGTGGGTGATCAAGCCGGATACCTTCATGAACCGCAGCGGGCTCGCGGTTCAGGCATTGGCCGCCTTTTACAAGCTGGCGCCGCAACAGGTTCTGGTTGCACATGACGAACTCGATCTGCCGGCCGGTACCGTGCGCCTCAAGCGCGGTGGCGGGCATGGCGGACACAACGGTCTGCGCGACCTGCACCGCTGTCTCGGACCCGAATACGCACGTCTGCGCATCGGTATCGGCCACCCCGGACACAAGGACATGGTGCTCGACTACGTGCTCGGCAAGCCGATCGCCGCCGATGCGCGCGCCATCGAGGATGCGATCGAAGACAGCGTTGCGGCCATGCGTGTGCTCTACGACGGCGGCTGGGATCGTGCCACTCAGGGACTGCACCGGCGCGGCGCCTGAGACCGCAACATTGCTCCGCACAGCCCGGGCGCATGTGAGAAAATGCGCGCCCCGTGCCGCCCCGGCCCCGCGCCCGAGCTGCACGACTTCCAGATTTTCCACCCCTCTCGCGGATTCACGCCATGGGCATCAAATGCGGCATCGTCGGCCTGCCGAACGTCGGCAAGTCCACCCTGTTCAACGCCTTGACCAAGGCCCAGATCGCGGCCGAGAACTATCCGTTCTGCACGATCGACCCGAACGTCGGCGTGGTCGGCGTACCGGACCCGCGCCTCGATGCCCTGGCCGAGATCGTCAAACCGCAGAAGATCCTGCCGACCACCGTGGAGTTCGTGGACATCGCCGGCCTCGTCGCCGGCGCCTCCAAGGGCGAAGGTCTCGGCAACCAGTTTCTCGCGCACATCCGCGAAACCGATGCCATCGCCCAGGTCGCACGCTGCTTCGTCAATGACGATGTGATTCATGTGTCCGGCTCGGTCGACCCGCTGCGCGACATCGAAGTGATCAACACCGAACTCGCGCTCGCTGATATGGACACGGTCTCCAAGGCCCTGGAACGCACCGCGCGCCAGACCAAGTCCGGCGACAAGGCGGCAGTAGCCCGCCAGACCATATTGCAGAAGGTCTTCGCCCAGCTCGACCAGGGCAAGCCGGTACGCAGCCTGGAGCTGGACGCCGAAGAAAAGCTGGCAATCCGCGAACTGCATCTGATCACCGCCAAGCCGGCGCTGTACATCGCCAATGTCGACGAAGACGGACTCAAGAACGGCAACGAATTCGTCGACCGGGTTCGTGCCTTTGCCGCGGCCGACAATGCTGAAGTCGTGCCTGTGTGCGCCGGCATCGAAGCCGAACTCGCCCTGCTGGACGAAGAAGACAAGGAAATGTTCCTGGCCGATCTCGGTCTGGAAGAACCGGGACTCAATCGCGTGATCCGCGGCGCCTACAGCCTGCTCGGCCTGATGACCTATTTCACCGCCGGCGAAAAGGAAGTGCGCGCCTGGACCGTACGCGCCGGCTCCACCGCCCCGCAGGCGGCCGGCGTGATCCACACCGATTTCGAACGCGGCTTCATTCGCGCCGAGGTCATCGGCTACGACGACTACATCCAGTACAAGGGTGAATCCGGTGCGCGCGAAGCCGGCAAGTGGCGGCTCGAAGGCAAGGAGTACATCGTGCAGGAAGGCGATGTCATGCACTTCCGCTTCAACGTCTGAGAACCAACCCGAATACGGCGCGAGCACCACGCGAGGATTTTCACACCTCGCGCGATGCGCGCACCGCTCCCTTCAGAACCGCAATGCCAGTTCCGCCAGGTAGGTCCGACCCGCCGTCAGCCCGGATTGGTAGTCGTCACGATCCAGCAGGTTGACCACGCTCAGGCCCAGCGTGCAGTGTTCGCCGAAGCCATAGCCGAGCTTGGCGTCGACCTGGAAGAACGGGTCGTAGCTGCCGTAGACGCCGTTGACCGTGTCGAGGTTTTCGCTGTTCGAGTAGACGTCGCCGACATAACGGCCCACCAGATAGCCGTAGCCGGCGCCGTACTCGCCTTTGGCGCCGAGGTTGAAGGTCTGCTTCGGAATCAGTGTCAGGTGCTTGCCGACGCTGGCCGGGTCGGCGGCGTTGTCGCGCACTTCGGTGTCGGTATAGGTGTAGTTGGCGAAAACCGTCAGCATCGCCGACAACGGCTTGCGCAGCTCGATCTCGAAGCCCTGGATACGCGCCTTGCCGACGTTGACGCGCGCGCGGTCGTCGATCGAGGGATTGTCCGGATTGGGCGCGGACATCGAGGCGATCATGTCTTCCAGCTCGTTGTAGAACAGCGTGGTCGACAAGTGCGTGCCCCACATCTGGCTTTCCGCGCCGATCTCGTAAGCGGTGATGGTTTCCGGGCTGAGGTCGGAGCTGGCGTAGGTCGTCGAGCCGTTGGACGCGGTGAAGGTGGAATACAGGTCGGACAAGGTCGGCGAGCGGAACGCGGTGCCGGCCGAGGCGCGCAGCACCGTCGTCTCGGTCAGTTTGTAGACGGCCGACAGTTTCGGGCTCAGCGAATCCTTGTGCCGCCTTGCATAGTCGCTGGTGGTCACCGGTTCGGTGAGCTGCGCGACCACGCCGGTGGTCGACCACTCGTCATAGCGCAGGCCGAAGTAGAGCGTCAGCCGCCGGCCGACACTGAGTTCGTCCTGCAGATAGGCCGCATAGGTCTGGCTTTCGCCATCGGAGCGATAGCTGACGTCGCTGATCGCGTCGCTGCCGCGACTGCGCCAGTCGGCGATGCTGCGTTCACGCTTGTGCAGACGGTCGTCCCCGAATGACGCCCCGGCAATCAGGAAATGCCGGCCCAATGGCGTTTCGAGCTGTGCGTTGACGGCGCCTCGCGTATTCGGAATGTCGACGCGCTTGCCACTGCCGCCGTCCGGCGTCGCCATGCCCGCGGTCGGCGTCACGTACCAGTAGTCGTTGTCGGAATAATAGGCCTCCACGCGCGCCTTGCCGAGCAGGCCCAACGGCGTTTCGTAGCTCAACGCGTAGCGCAGGATGTCCTCGCCGTTGGGACCGGAGACGAAGTCGCTGGGCTTGAGCGACACGGTCTGCGAATCGTCCACCGCGAGACTGCCGTTCCACACCGGCTCGCCGGCCGCATCGCGCAGCCAGGTCCGCGCGTCCACGGACCTGGAGGCGTGCTCGTGATAGCGCACGGACAGGTCCAGGAAGGTGCGCTCGCCGGTATCCAGGCGCAGCGTCAGGCCGGCGGTGTTCTGCCACCATTTGCGCGCGCCCTTGGTGCCGAGCTGGTAGGCCTCGCCGCCCTGCGAGGTGCGGGTGGCAACGGCGCCGTCCACCGGCGTGCCCTCGCCCACGGACGCGGACTTGGAGACGAGATCCTCGACGAAGCCGTCGCTGGATTGGCTGCCGAATTCGGCACGCAAGCCGACACGCTCACTCAGGCGCCGCGAGATCGCCGCGTAGCCGGAACTGAGCTGGTCGCTGCCGTAACTGCCCTTGAGCAGCGCACTGTTCTCGATCGGCGACTTGGTGATGATGTTGACCACCCCGCCCATCGCCGAGCCACCGTAGAGCGAGGAAAACGGCCCGCGCACGACTTCGACGCGGGCGACGCTGTCCGCGTCCACCAGCGACCAGTTGACGCCGTTGGAAAAGCCGTTGTTGATCGGCATGCCGTTGAGCAGCACGGCGTTGCGCTGGTAGCCGGCCACGCCGCGAATCAGCACCTGGCCACTGAAGGAACTGGGCACGTTGCCGTTGTCGCGCACGTACACGCCCGGCAGGTCCTTGAGCGCGTCGAGCACACGCACCACGCCCTTGCGCTCGATGTCCTGCCCGGCGACCACGCTGACGGCGGCCGGCGACTCGAAGGCCGCGCTCTCGCGGCGCGTGGCGGTGATGACGGTATCGCCGAGCTGTACCGGCTTTTCGGCACCGCCCTGCGCCTGTGCCGGCGCCGCCACTGCCAGCAGCGCGGCAAGAATTGCGGGCGTCAGCGCCGCCTTGGCGGCCCGCCCGATCAATGATGCTTTTTTCTGAATGTGCAGCATGGATTCTCCCCGGCCACGGCGTGGCAGGTCATCGAATTTCTGAAATCAGGGTCTCGGCGTACGGCGACTCAGGCCGGCTGCAGACCGAGAAAGTCACGAGCCCGGCGAATGCGGCGCAGCAGCAGGCGCTCGACGATCAAGACCGCGATCATCGACAGCCCGAGCATCGGCAGCAGCAGGCCCAGCAGCAGCGCCGGCCCCCACAGCGCCGCCGGCACGCCCGGCCCCAGCAGCACCGGCGGCGCACCGAGCAGGCCCTGCGGCCGTCGCTTGAACCAGGCCATGAAGCCGCTGAGGCTCAGCGCGATCAGGCCCGCCGTGGTCAGCAAACCCAGCACCTGATTGAACCAGCCGAACAACTGCCCCTCGTGCGCGGACACGCCGACGCCGACGATGCGGTCGATCAGGCGCTTGTCCGAAAATTCCTGGCGTGTGCGCACCGCGCCGGTGGCCGCATCGAACGTCAACTTCACGCGCTGCGTGCGATCCGGCGGCAGCGACCAGGCGTACCACTGCGCCGACTTCTGCGACGGCGGATAGACCTTGACCGGCTGCGCCAGCGGCATCGGCGCCAGCGTCGCCACGATGCGGTCCAGCGCCGTGGCGTCGACGACACCGGCATCGGACGACGCGGCCATCGTCATGCCATGCCGATGCTGCGCATGCTCGTCATCGCCATCGGCCGGCCTGTTCATCGCCACGCGCTCCGCCATTTCCGCAGAACGTCCGGTCGCCCAGTCCTGCTTGACCGCCTCCACCTGCCCGATCTGCCGCAGCGCGCGGAAATTGCTGCCCCAGAAATGTGTCCACGGCAGACCGCTGACGATCAGGAACAGCGCGAACGCGGACACCCAGAAGCCGACCACGCCATGCAGGTCACGCCAGAACGGCCGGCCGCGACGACTCAGCCGCGGATACAACACGCCGCCGAGACCGCGCACATCGCGCGGCCACCACAGGTAGAGACCGGAGACGATCATGACGATGCCCCAGGACGCCGCCAGCTCGGTGAGAATCGAACCCGGGTCCCCGATCAGGAAGCGGCCGTGCAGGTCGTGCACCACCTGCATCGGTCGATGGTCGTCGTTGATGACTTGGAGCACCTCCAGCGACTGCGGGTTCACGTAGGCGCGATAAACCGATTCGCCCTGGCCGACGATGATCTGTGCGGCCGAATCCGGCGTGCGCGGAATCTGGTAGGCGTTGAGCCGCGTGCCCGGCGCCGCAGCCAGCGCCGCCGCCACCTGCTGCGAGGGTGCGGCCGCCGCGCCAGTCATTGGCAGATGCTCGTAGGCATGATCCTGCCAGGCCTCGAACTGCGGCTTGAACAGATAGATGGCACCGGTGACCGACAGCCAGATGATGAAAGGAATACAGAACAGGCCGGCATAGAAATGCCAGCGCCAGATCATGCGGTGGCGTGCAGGCAGGGCCGGCAGCCGACCGTCGATAGACGATTCGTTCACGAATGGATCCTGATGGCGTTCGGCAGCGACGCCCCACGGGCCCTTCCGTGGGCGGCATCGATACCGGAGTTCAAGCGCGATCCACTGCCCGGGGTTCCACGCACCGAAACCTCGGCAGGCGGACCTCGGAACAGCGGCATTACGGAGTGCGCGGAACTACGCCCAGGCAGGCGGTCCTCTCGGCCGCGGATGAATCAGGAAACCCGCGTGCTGGACCCGCGGTTCGCTCCTCAGCGTTGGCGCGCGCGTCGGCGAAACGACGAGCGGCGCCACGAAATGGGAATTGCCGGCCAGGTGCCCGGCGTGCATCGCCTTGCACAGCGGGCATGAGAGCGTGCCCGCATCCTGCCCCGCCGCCTCCAGCGCTGCCAAAACCTCGGGCGGCGCGGTCTTGCGCAGCTGCGCAAGAATGCTGGGCGGAAACTGTCCGCACAGGGCGAACAGCAGCGGATCGTGATTCTGGCGCGCCCAATACTGCGCATGCGCGCTCGGCAACAACAGCTGAACCAGCAGCGCAATAGCGCTGAGCCAGATCAGGAGCGGCTTGTGCCTGGGCGACGACATGGGAAAGAAGTCTGCCACAGCGCCGTCTCGGGGCGGAAAATCAGTCAGCTGGCAAACCCAAACAACATTGCGACGATCCACGCTGTCGTCATCAGCGCAGACCCGCACGCAGTCACACACACTGGCGCGCAGACATTGCCTGCACAAAGCTTGACGCTATACTCGATGCATGCAAGCACTGCTGGATTTATTGGGACGCGGTCTGCAGAACGCGCAATTGGAGTTCGTCGCACCGGAAGGAAAACGCTGGCGCCTCGGGCACGGTGAACCCAAGGCCAGCGTCCTCCTGCAGGACGGCGACGCGCTGCGCTGGATGCTGCGCAACCCTGGACTACGCTTCGGCGAAGCCTATGTCGACGGTCGCTGGGAACCGGCGGACGACGATCTGCTGCACGTGGTCGGTACCGGGCTTCGCATCACCAATCAATGGGAATCGCGCGCCCTCAGCCGTCGCCTCAAGGGCCTGCAATCGCGCCTGCGCGAGTTCAACGACGCGCGCAGCGCGCAGCGCAATATCCATCACCATTACGACCTGCAACCGGACTTCTACGCGAGCTTTCTCGACGAGGACCTGCACTATTCCTGCGCCTACTTCGCCAAGGACAGTTTCACGCTGGAGCAGGCACAACAGGCCAAATGCGAAATCATCGCGCGCAAGCTCAGGCTGCAGCCGGGCGCACGCGTGCTCGATATCGGTTGCGGATTCGGCAGCATGGCGCTGTATCTGGCGGAGCACCATGGCGCCCAGGTCACCGGCATCACGCTGGCCGAGGAACAGCTGCGTGTGGCGCGCCGGCGCGCGACCGAACGCGGGCTCGAAGGACAGGTCGAGTTCCGGCTGGAGGATTACCGCAAGACGCTGGGCAGCTTCGACGCCATCGTCAGCGTCGGCATGTTCGAACACGTCGGCCGTCCCAACTATGCAACCTATTTCCGGCGCATTCACGAATTGCTGCGTCCGGGCGGTCACGCCCTGGTTCATACGATCGGACGCACCACGCCGCCGGGCGGCACCAATCGCTGGATCCAGAAGTACATCTTTCCCGGCGGGGCCATTCCGGCCGCATCGGAAATGATCGCCATGATCGAACCGACCGGTCTGGTGCTGACTGATTTCGAGGTCTGGCGACAGCACTATGCGAAGACGCTGGCCGTCTGGCACTCCCGCTTCCAGCGCGAACAGCGGCGCTGGTCCGAACACTTCGGCGAGGCCTTCTGTCGCATGTGGCGCTTCTACCTGCAGGCGTCCGAAGCGAGTTTCCGCTGGGGCGATCTGGTGGTGTTTCATGCGCAGCTGGCCAAGCCGCCGGTCGATCTGCCGCTGACGCGCGACTACCTCTGGCGTGCGCCGCCACGCAGACACAAACCTTCATGATTGAACCGGCCGCATGACGGTATGATGCGGTGATATCCGCTGGGCGCGGATTCACTCATGGAAAGCGGAAGGAGCCGGTCGTATGGGGGTCTTGAGGCTGCGGCACACGATGCGCCGCACCTGCATGCTGGGTGCCTTGCTGGTTTGCGGGGTCTCGAATGCGCAGTCGCAGCGCGCGGATCTGGTGACGGTCTACGTCAACGCCATCGAGCACAACGCGGCCTACCGCTCCGCGGTATTGCAGTACAACGCCGCGCTGGAAGCGCGGCCGGCGGCGCGCGGCAAGCTTCTCCCTCAGCTGGGTGTGCAGGCGGAATACGACTGGATCCGCCAGGAAGTCGACGGCACCTACTACGGCTTCGAAGACGTCAGCCGCGGCGACACCTTCGAACGCTATGCCTACGGTGCCGCCTTTTCGCAGACGGTGTACCGGCTCGACCAGTTCATCGACCTGAAGAAAGCCGACAGCCAGATTGGACAGGCACGACTTGCGCTGGCCGACGCCAAGGACGAACTGCAGATCGGTGTCGCCAAGGCTTACTTTGCGCTGCTCAGCGCGCAGGAGACGCTGACCTCGGTGCGCGCCGAAAAGGAAGCCGTGGCACGCCAGCTCGACCAGATGCAGGGCCGTTTCGACTCCGGCCTGGTCGCGGATGCCGACCTCAAGGCCGCGCAATCGCGCCAGGATCTGGTGCTGGCCGACGAGATTTCCGCCGAGAATGAAGTCGAAATCGCCAGAACGCAGATCGAACTGGTGTCGGGTCGCCTGTTCACGGACCTCGAAGGCCTGCCCGCCGACGTCCCGCTGCCACCGCTGGATTACGACCAGATCGAAAACTGGATCGATCGCGCGATGCAGCACAATCTTCCGTTGCTCGAACAGACCGTGGTCGCCCACATCGCCGGGCTGGAATACGACAAGGCACGCGCGCTGCGCATGCCGCAGGTCGATGTGGTCGGCTCCTACGCGTTCTTCGACCAGAACGGCGGTATTTCGGGCGCACGTGAGGATCTGGACGAGCGCATCGGCGTCGCCGTGACGTTGCCGCTCTATAGCGGCGGCCAGATCGCCACCGGCATCCGCTATGCCGACAAGCTGCAGAAAAGCGAACAGGCGCTGCTGGATCAGGCGCGCGCGCAGGCGTTGCAGGACACACGCAGCGGCTTTTTGAATGCACGTTCCGCGCTGGCCCGTTCGCGCGCGCTCGATCATGCCGTGCAATCGGCGATCGCCGCCGAGGAAGCCGCCCAGGTCGGTTTCGACGTGGGCACGCGCACCCAGGCGGAGTTGCTCAACGCGGTCCGCGAACGCTACGCCGCGCAACGCGATTTCGCACTGGCCCGCTACGCCTACGTGTTGGCGACGCTGGAGCTCAAACGGGCCGCGGGCAAACTGACCGCCGGCGATCTCGACGAGATCAACAGCATGTTGCGCTGATCGCCCGACGCGTGGCTTCCGACCTTCAAAACCCGGCCTCTTCTGGCCCGCGGCCGCCCTACCGGTGCCTGGCGGCGACCCGCGTCGAGCGCCAGACCCAGGGAAAGCGCGAACAGCTCGTGCTGCGCAACGCCGTTGGTGCGGAACTGCACCTGGCCCCGGCGGAGTTCGCACTGGCGCAGTTGTTCGACGGACAACGTCATGCCGCGGCGCGTGTCGACGCGAGCAATGGCCGCACCGACGAAGCCGCAATGGAGCGGCTGGCGCTGCGGCTGGCCGAAGCCGGACTGCTCAAGCCCGGACGCCGCGAACCACTGCCGGTGCCGCCGCAGACCGATGCCGAAGCGGCCTGGGCGCAGAGCGCAGCCGCCAGTGCACCGGCCGGATTCCCGCCCTCCACGGCGGCCGGATCCCTGGCCACGCCCGGCGGGCCGGGTGCGATTTCCGGACTGTTCGGCGTGCGTGGCGCAGCCAATCCGCTGAAGATCGAACTCGATCCCAGGCCGTGGATGCCCATCGGCGCGGCCATGAACCTTACGCTGACGCACCCGACCCTGCGATGGACGCTGTGGCTGCTGGCGCTCATCGCGATTTTCGCGTTCTGGGCGCATCGCAACGAAGCCGCGCTCGATGCCCTGCCGCTGCTGGGACCGTTCCGGCTACTGATGCTGGCCCTGTTCTGCGGCGCCGTCAGCAATGTGCTGGGGCAGTGCGCACGCGCCGATGCCGTGCGACGCTGCACGCGTGAAGTCCCGCGCTTCGGGCTCAACTTCCGTTGGGGCGTGCTGCCGCAGCTGTACTGCGACACCGAAGGGCCGGCGGAACGTGCCGCGACGCAGGCGCGCGTGCGGATCGTCGGCAGCGCCCTCAACGCCGGCCTGGTGCTGTTCGTGATCGCGATCTACGGCTGGCTGATCCTGCGCCGTCAATCCAGCGCCCTGCCGACGGTGATGCTGGGGCTGGCCGGCATCTCGGCCATCACGCTGCTGCTGCGCGCCAATCCACTGTCGCGGAGCGACGGCTACCATCTGCTGACGCACCAGCTCGGCATGCCCGATCTGCGCGACCGCGCACGCGCCGCGCTCCTCGGCTACGGCAAGCCGTGGGATGATCGGCCCAACCCGCCGCGCGCGCCACTGTTTGCCTACCTGGCAGCCGTCGTCCTGTATCTCGCGGCGGTCGTGGTGTTGCTGGTGCTGTATCCCGCTGTCTGGCTCGAACGATTGTTCGGCGGCACCGGCGTATTGATTTTCCTTGCGGTCATGGCTTACTTCATTTTCGAGCAATACCGGCGCAATCGGTCGGGACGGGGACGGATCGGACCAATGAACTTGAGTAAATACCTTCCATCCAGGACCGGATGGATCGTCATCGGCATCGTGCTCGTACTGGGGCTGATTCCCTATCCGTACGAACCCAGCGGCTCGCTCGTCATCCTGCCGAAAGACCGTGCCGACACGCGGGCTCTGATCGCCGGCGACGTGCGCGAAGTGTTCGTGGCCGAGGGCGCGCACGTCGACAAAGGCCAGGAGATCGCGCGCCTCAGCGATGCCGCGCAGAAGGCACTGGTCGCGACCTCCGAGGCCAAGCTCAAGCGTCTCGAAGCCGAGCTGGCGCTGGCCCGCCTCGGCGCGCGCGGCGAGGAAATCGCGCTCGCCGAGCAGCATGTCAAAACCGCACGCGTGCGCGCGAACTTCGCCGATGCCGAAGAGCGGCGCATGAACTCCGCCTACCAGCGCAAGGCCGTGGCGATCCAGGACTACGAACGCGCCAAGGGCACGGCCGACGTGCAACAGGAAGAACTGGCGGAGGCCCAGAGCAACCTGACATTGGTCAAGGCGCCCACGCGCGAGGAATCGATCACCGCGCTCGAAGCGGAAATCGATGCCGAGAAGGCGCAGCTCGAATACGCTCGGCAACAACTTGAGTACACCCGCATCCGCGCACCGATCGCCGGCACCGTCGTGTCGGATGAATTGATGTTTGCGATCGGCCAGTACTACGAAGTCGGCGGCTTGATCGCAACCATCGAGGAAACCGGTGCGCTGATGGCCGAAGTGAAATTGCCGGAATCCTCGGTTGGTTCGATCACCGCCGACACCTCGGCCGAGGTCAAGGTCTGGGCCTTTCCCGGCACCACGTTCGAGGGCACGGTCACGGCGATAGCGCCGAACGCCGAACAAGGCGAGTACGGCAAGGTCGTGCGCGTGCTGATGACACTCGAAGATCCAGACCATCGCCTGCGTCCGGAAATGACCGGCCAGGCCAAGATCTACAGCGGCTGGTATCCGTCCGCCTACGTGTTCACGCGCGCGATCATCCGCTTCCTGCTGATCGAAGTGTGGTCGTGGCTGCCGTAACCGACCGACTGCGCGGCGCCTCTGGCCATGGCCTGTCCGAAGACGATTTCTGGCTGACCAACGAAAGCGGCTTCGGCGACGGGCTGAACAATTACGCCCATTCGATGGCGTGGTTCGAAGACCGGCTCTACGTCGGAACGACGCGCGGCACTTTCGCCATGATGAAATCGGTCAAGCCGCTGCCGAATCTCGTGCCGTGGCCGGTCGAGTGCCCGGACGACGTCTATGATGTAGACCGGCGCGCCGAGATCTGGCGCTACGACCCGCCCCTGGACCAATGGGTGCGCATCTACCAGGCGGCCTGGGTTCCGGGCCGCAACAATCGCGAGGTGCCACGCTACGTCGGCTTTCGCGGCATGACCGTATTCCAGGGCAAAGGCGACAGCAAGCCTTGCCTGTATGTCTCGACCTGGGCGCCGGCGATGGCCGAGCCACCGGACATCCTGCGCTGCGAAAACGGCAGCGACTTCGAATCGGTGCCGCGTCCGCCCTGGGACACCTCGGTTCGCAGCTTCCGCAGCCTGCAGGTGTTCAAGGGTCGCGTCCACACCTCGCCAACGGGTTCCAGAAGCGCTGCCGGGCAGGCTCAGGAAGTCGTCGGCTCGGAGGCCACGATCTACTGCACCGACGACATCCGCAGCGCACAGTGGACCGCCGCCGGGCCGGAGGGTTTCGGCCAGCGTGGCAACGTCACGGTTTTCGAGATGGCCGAATTCAACGACCACCTGTATGCCGCGACGGTCAACCTCACCGGCATGCAGATCTGGAAGACCGATGGCGAGGGCGGGCCGCCCTACCAATGGCGCAAGGTCATTGATCGCGGCGCTTGGCGCGGACCGCTCAACGAAGTCGGCGTGTCCATGCACGAATTCCGTGGAGCGCTCTACATCGGTACCGGAATCGCCAATGGCGGCTATCACCGAACCTTCAACATCGGCCCCGCCTCCTGCGAACTGATCCGTCTCTGGCCGGACGACAGCTGGGATCTTTGCATGGGATCGTCGCGGCTCACGCCGGACGGCGCCAAAGTGCCGCTGTCCGGCTACTCGCCCGGCTTCGACAACCTGTTCAACGGCTATCTGTGGCGACTGATGGCACACGACGGCCATCTTTACGCTGGCACACTGTGCTGGGCCAGCATGCTGCCCTACCTGCCCATAAACGGCTGGCCCGAGGAAGTTCTGGTGATGGTGCGGCGCTGGGGCAAGGAGGAACTGAACCGCCGCTACGGCGGCTTCAACCTGTGGCGCAGCCCCGATGGCGTGCGCTGGGACTGCGTGACGCGCTCCGGCTTCGGCAACAAGTACAACTGGGGCGTACGCAACATGGCGTCCACGCCCCATGGCCTGTTCGTGGGATCGGCCAATGTGTTCGGCCCCAAGCTGGCAATGCAGCGCCAGGGGCGCTGGCAATACGTGCACAACCCGCGCGGTGGCACCGAAATCTTCCTGGGCAACCCGCCGCACGCCGATGCCTGATCCGGTCTTCGTGCTGGCGATGCCGCATTGCGGCGCCGCGCGTGTCGCCGCAATGCTGGGGATGCATACCCAGGCCTACGGACTGCCGGAACTCAATCTGTTCATGGCCGATCGCCTTGGCGAACTGCTGTCCACGTTCCGGCGGTCGGAATCCCGCCTGGAGGACGGCCTGCTGCGACTGATCGCGCAGCTCGAATTCGGTGCGCAAACACGCGATACCGTCGAGCAAGCCCGTCAGTGGCTGGAGGCACGCGGCCAGCTCAGCGTCGCTACGCTGAGCTACGAGCTGTTGCGGAAGCTGGAGCCGCGTCAAGCGGTGCTGCCGGATACCTCGGCCGGCTGGCGGCCGCAGGAATTCGATGCGCTGCTGGAACGGCATCCGCGGGCCAGGATCATTCACCTCGTGCGCCACCCGCGCGCGCAAGGCGATGCTGCCATTGACGCCCTCGCCGGTCGCCTTTTCATCGCGCCGGACTGGAAGGATCATTTTGGCGGCGTCTCCCGAGTGGACCCGCAGTTGGCCTGGCTGCGCGTGCAAAGCAATCTGCAAGGTCTGGCCGCGCTCGGCGAGGCGCAGTACCGCAGCCTGCGTCTCGAAGACCTGCGCATCGATCCACATCAAACGCTGAGCGCGCTGTGTACCTGGCTGGGATGGTCCGCAGGCGATGCGCAGATCGAAGCCATGCTGCACCCGGAAACCGGCGATTTCTCGGGTTACGGTCCGGAAAACGCACCCTTCGGCGCCGAGCCCGAGGTTCTTGAACGCCCACGCTTCATCGAGGACCTCACCGAAATTCCGCCATTGAGCGAACCGCCGCCCTGGCGTGCGGACGGGCAACCGTTTGCAACCGAAGTTATCGCATTGGCACAGGCATTCGGCTATGACTGAGGGCGTGGCCAAGATGCAGCCGCGCGAAGTGCTCGAGTTCTGGTTCGGCCGAGCACACGATGAGGCCGACGTCCTGCGCACACATGCTCCCTTGTGGTTTCGCAAGAGTGTCGAACTGGATGCCGAGATCACGAGGCGCTTCGGCGCCGCCGTCGAGGCGGCAAGCCAAGGCGGCCTGAGCGAATGGGAGGACACGGCGCAGGGTGTGCTGGCGCAGATCATCCTGGTGGACCAGTTCCGTCGCAACATCCACCGCAATTCGGCCGCCGCGTTCGCCGCCGACGCGCTGGCGCGCGCCTGGACCCTGGACGGCATCGAACGCGGCCTGGACCGGCAGCTGCGACCGGTCGAACGGACCTTCTTCTATCTGCCGCTCGAACATGCCGAGGACCGCGCCTTGCAGGCACGCTGCGTGCAATTGTTCGAGGCCCTGCGTGACTCGGTGCCGGAGCCGCTGCGTGAGACCTTCGAAGGCTACCTTGCCTACGCCCGCGCGCACCGTGACATCATCGAGCGCTTCGGGCGCTTCCCGCATCGCAACGCGCTGTTGGCTCGCCCATCGAGCCCCGAAGAAATCGCGTTTCTCGCCGAGCCCGGCTCATCGTTCTGAACGGGCTTTGCACAAGCCCTGATCCTTTCTTTGCGCCTTTGCGCGAGGCCAGAATCACCCGTCCACCGATTCAAGAACCTGCGCCGCCCGCGACTATCCGCGTCGTCGATCCGGCAACAGCAGCTCGGCCTGAGCATTCTCGCCATATCGGCCATACAGTTCGAGCAGACGCCGGGTTACGCCATTGGTCCAGCCAAAGCCGTCCTGCAAGGGATACTCACCGCCGCCGCCGCCGAATTCAGGCCCGGCACCGATATCGTATTTCTCGACCAGCTTGGCTTCCTGGCGATAGTGCCTTGCGACGGTGTCGAGCCAGCGCGAGGCGATGGTTTCGGCGAGCCCGGTGTCGCCGTAGCGCGAAAAGCCCATGACGGCCATCCACTGCAGGGGTGCCCATCCGTTCGGCACATCCCACTGCTGGCCGCTGCGCACCTGTGTGGTCGCCAGCCCTCCCGCCTCCAACAGGGATTCACGTACCGTGATCGCAACGTCGCGTGCCTGCGGAACGGTGGCAAAGCGCAGGTACAAGGGCACCACGGTCGCCGCTGTCAGGCATTCGCGCGGCCTGTCGAGCTGCCAGTCGAAATCAAAGAAGGCCTTGCGCCGGACATCCCACATGCGTTGCTGGATGGCCTTCTTGCGCGCATGCGCACGTTCGACGTAGCGGTGCGCCTCGTCGCCATCACCACACAGATCCTCGAGCTTGGCGATCGTGGTCTCCAGGCGGTACAGCAGGCAGTTCAGATCGATCGGCAGAATCGCCGTGGTGCGAATGCTCGACAGCGCATCGGGCTGCGCTAGCCAGCGCGAACTGAAATCCCATCCGGACTCGGCGCCGGCGCGCAGGTCGCGATACACCTCGTGTGCCGGTCTCCGAGACAGGCTCGCGGTATGCAGGTCCTCGGCATAGGCTTCTTCGCGCGGTGTATCGCGATCATCCCAGTAGCGATTCAGGCAGCGGCCGTCCTCAAGTCTCACCACGCGACGATGCGCCTCCCCCGGCGCGAGCGCCTCGACGCCGTCCATCCAGTATGCGTATTCCTTCTTGAGTTGCGGCAGGTAGTGCAGCGCGTCGTGGACTTCGTGTTCCTCGAACTGCTCCACCATCAGCGCGAACACCGGCGGCTGAGAACGACTCAGATAGTAGCTGCGATTGCCGTTCGGCACGTGGCCATAGGTGTCGATGAGGTAGGCGAAATTGCTCGCCATCGCATGCAGCAGGTCGGGGCGGCGCTGTCCCGAGAAGCCCAACATCGTGAAGAACGAATCCCAGTAGTACAGCTCGCCGAAACGGCCGCCGGGCACGACGTAGGACATCGGCAACGGCACGTAGGAGGAATGCCGCGGATGTTCACGCGGGTGACGCGTGAGGGCCGGCCACAGTGAATCGATGTGATCGACCAGCGAGCGGTTCGGGTCCGAAACATAGTCGCTGCGATGCACCACCGGCGGATCGAACCAGCGTTCGACAAAGGCACGCAGATTGAAGTCCTGCTGTGCGCACTCATCGCGATACGCCTGCAGTATTCGCACATCACCGGCCTTGGGAAAGCAGTCGACGAAGGTCTTGCTGTCCTCGAAAATATGGCCGGTCTGCACCGCCACGAACAGTTCCTGATAGCGGTCGGCCGGACTCATGCGTGCTTCGGTGGATGCCGGCGTCGCGATTCTCGGTTGCGGGGATTGACGAATCTCCATGCCCTATCTTCCCATCGACGGCTGAACACGAACACCCGTCGGCGAGCTTCGTCGAACCTGCGTGCGGCGCGTGGGCCACGTATCATGCGCGGCTTCAGCGATTTCGCCGCTCCGCCTCAGACCACCATGCCCCGCCGATTCGGCCAGGATTTCGATTCACCGCAAGACGACGGCCCCAGCCGCTCGGAGCTCAAACGCGCCGCGCAGGCACAACAGGCGCTGGGCGAAGCGTTCTGCGCGCTGCCGACCGCGGCCATCACCGCGGCCGGTATCGACGAATGGCTGCTCGAAGCGGTACTGGAATACCGGCGGCTGAAGTCCTTCGAGGCGCGGCGGCGCCAGATGCAGCGTATCGGAAAGCTGCTGCGCGATGGCGACACCGCGCCGGTCCAGGCCGCCGTCGACCGGCATCATCAGGGCAAGTCGGTCGATCCGCGGACCCAGCACCAGGCGGAACTATGGCGTGATCGCCTGCTCGCGGACGACGAGGCGCTGACCGAATGGACGCAGCAATATCCGCAATGCAACAGCCCCGCGTTCCGCGGGCTGTTGCGGCAGGCGCGCCGGGAAATGGCGCATGTCGCCGAAACCGACAGCAAGACCGGCCGCGCGCAACGCCGCGCCTATCGTGCCCTGTTCCAGCAAATTCGCGACGCCTTGGTCTAGCGCCCAGTCCCGAAGGCTCGTCGACCTCGCCCAAAACCGGTAGCCCGGATGAAGCGCAGCGGAATCCGGGAGCAAGGTTTCATGATGCCGCGCGGTTCCCGGATTCCGCTGCGCTTCATCCGGGCTACGACTTGCTTCGAAACCTCCGTATCGCGACCCTAGTCAAAGCTGCACAGCCCCGCCAGCTGTTCGCGGGTATATGTCTGCGACAAGCCGTCGGAATCGGTCACGGTCACGGTGCCAGCGGCATCGAAGACGATCGTCGCTGCATCGTCGTCGGCTTCGGACTCCACGCTGAGGGTGCCCGCGCTGATCGCTTCACTCGCGGTGCTGACCCGCATCAGTTCCAGCGTCTCCAGGGTAGCCTTGCCGCTGCCGCAACCGCCATCGACCAGAAACGTACCGGCCTGATCGACCAGATAGTCACCGTCACCAGTGGCATCCACTTCCAGACTGTAGCCGCTGAAACCAAGGGCGGTGCCTTCACCACCATCGAGGGGCGCCACCGAAACCTCGAGCAACAGTTCCAGATCCAGCGATTCCAGAGATTGCGTCGCCGAATTGATCTCGGCACTGCCGTCGGCGAACCCGAACAGCAGGGCGCGCTGCGCCGATTCCGCCGGCGCCTGAACCTCCAACAGAAATGCCGTGGTATTCGCGCCGAACTCGAACGTGAGCGGATCACACTCCCCCGATGAGGCTTTCAGATTGCAGCTGAAATAGAGGCGGCCATCGGTGTAGATTTCACCCTGCTGGCATTCGTCGAAAACAAGCTCACTGCTGATGCTCGGCGGAGAGCTGTCAGTATCGTCGGTCACCGTTCCGCCATCCGAACAGGCTTCCGTAGTGCTGGCCTTGGCCGAGGCGGCCGCCTCGGAGCCGGCATCGCCACCGACCCGGATCAGGAGTTTTGTCGTGGCGCCGATCGCGAACGCGAGGCGGGCGACGTCGTCGGTATCGTCCAGTGGATACGGGCCGTCCGCCCCGCTCAGATCGATGTCCCGGTCCGGGTCGCCATCGCCCGAGTCGCCACCGCCATCCCCACCACCGCCGCCGCCGCAGGCGGCCAGCGTCAGCAGGGTCAATCCGGCAATGGCGAATCGTCTGAGGTCTTCCATGGGAGCGCACCGTCGATTGAATTGATTGTAAAAATTGATTCGCAAAACCAGTGCCGAGCGCGGTTATTGCGACAGCCTCAGGCGGTCCTGGCTCAGGCCCAGCTGATCGAAGCGCTGGCGCAGCAAACCGGGAAAACGGCCGTACCAAGTGGCGTTGAGCGGAGAGGGATGCGGCAGCGGATGCAGACGCAGCGGGCGATTCATTCCCGCCAACTGCACCTCCAGCGAACTTTCGAAGCGGTCTTCGCGGGCCCAGAAGGCATCGAGGCGGCCACGCAGCGACTTGTCCTGAGCGATGCCGAACCACAGAAAGGCCTCGCGCCCCAGCGTGATCAGATCGCGACCCAGCCAGCTATGTTCGAGCAGCTCCGTCATCGCCGGGTGGAAGCGCTTCTTGATACTCATCGACCAGGCCTTGTTTCCGACGGGCTTGTACGGAACGGTATTGATCCAGAAGAAATGCCGGCTCAGGGCGCGCGAGGCTTCGAAGTCCGGAAGCGGCTGTCCATAAAGCTGCTGATGAATCGCGCGCCGAACGATCTGCCCGCCGGCCCCGATGAAGGGCTCGCCGTGACAGATCTCGTCGCGACCGGGATCGCGCCCCATGAATCCGATGCGGGCATCGATTTCGCCAAGGCCGATGATCGGATCGAGCGGATTCTTGTCGAAGCGACGGTAGACCTCCACGTCGACGCCCGGGGTCGTGGCCGCAAGCTGACGAAACGTGGCGAGTTGATGCGCGTCCAGCGCCATGTGGATCTCCGGAACGGTGGGGTTCGTGGCGGAGCAGCATGGCGGTCGCAGCGGTGACTCTCAAGCCTTCAATCGTCGCCCTTGCGCGCCAGCGCATCGAGTTCCGGGTAGAAGCGGAACAGTCCATCGCCGAACGGCTGACGACGCGCCGAGTGCCAGTATTGCGCCAGCGGAGGATGTCTCAGTACGGCATCGACCAGTGCGGTGATGCGCGGGTGCCGCGCTTCGTGGCGGCGCATCGCAGTCGGCAAGGCATAGCGCAGGCCTTCCACCACTAGAAACAGCGACAGATCGGCGTAGCTCATGCGTGAGCCGCCCAGATACGGCCCAGGTTCCAGCGCGATGACGCGGTCGAAGTAGTGCAGGAATTTCGGCAGGCGCGACAACAGGAATTCCTCGGTGCGTCGCGCCGCTTCTTCGCTCTGATCCTCATAGTAGAGCCCGGACGCAATCGGATGATGCGTGTCGTGGATTTCCAGCACCCAGTCGGCCAATGTGAGCTGCAGCTGGTTGAGCCACAGGCGGCCTGCCTGGTCGTCCGGCGCAAGGTCGTGGCGCGGCCCCAGATACGCGAGGATGTTGGCGGTCTGGCCGATCACAAGCTCGCCGTGGCACAGGATCGGTGGCGCGAATCCCGGCGTCTTCACCGCCTTGCCGTCGATTTCCCACATCGGCGAGGCCGGGCCATCGCCGCCTTCCTGTGCGACATCGCGATAGTCCGCGGCGGCCGCCTCCAGCGTCAGGCGTACGAACTCGCCGCGTCCGGGCAGACCCGGCCAGTAATGAAGCACGTAGCCCGGTTCGGGCTCTGGCCCCTTGCGCATTACCACCTCCGTTAAGGCCTTTGGAAGGCGGCCCAGTTTGGGCGCCGAGGCTGAGTGCGCGCTTAAGCTGTGATCAAGCCTGTCGCTGGTCGTGCACCGTGAACACTTCGCGCAGATAGGCGAGATAGCCGGGGTCGTCACACATCGTCTTTTCCGGCGAATCGCTAAGCTTGGCCACCGGCTGCCCGTTGCAACGCGTCATCTTGATGACGATGTTGATCGGCTTGGGGCCCAGGTCGTTGGTCAGATGCGTGCCGATGCCGAAGGCCAGACGACACCGGCGGTGAAAGCGCGCGTACAACTCGACGATGCGCTGCATCGTCAGGCTGTCGCTGAAGACCAGAGTCTTGCCTCGCGGGTCCACGCGCATGCCTTCGTAGTGCGCGAGCATGCGCTCACCCCATTCGAAGGGATCGCCGGAATCGTGGCGGGCACCGTCGAACAGCTTGCAGAAATAAAGGTCGAAGTCGCGCAGAAAGGCCCCCATGCCATAGGTGTCGGACAGGGCGATTCCCAGATCGCCGCGATATTCGCTGGCCCAGGTTTCGAGCGCAAACTTCTGCGAATCGCGCAAACGCGGCCCCAGCGCCTGGCAACCCTGCAGGAACTCGTGCGCCATCGAGCCGATCGGCGTCAGGCCGTACTTCATGGCATGCCAGACATTACTGGTGCCGGCAAGTTGCGGGCCGAGCAGCAATGGCAGTTCAGCGATCAGCTCGTCATGCCAGACGCCCGAGAAACGTCGGCGTGTGCCGTAGTCGGCAATCCGGCAATCTTCATCGGCCTGCTCGCGCAGCACCCTGCATTTTTGGTGCAGGCGACGGCGCCCCTCGTCGAACGCCTGCGCCGAATCGACACCGCGAAAATGCACTTCGTTGACGATCGCCAGCAGCGGCACCTCGAACAGAATCGTGTGCAGCCACGGGCCGCGAATGACAATCTCGATCTCGCCCGGAACAGGCGACGCTTTAACGCTGACGAAGCGCTCGTTGAGCTGAAACAGGCCGAGGAAATCGACGAAGTCCTCACGCAGGAAACGCAGACCACGAAGATAGTCGAGTTCCGGCTGAGTGAAGCGCAGCGCACACAGGCCGCGCACCTCCTCACGAATCTCATCGAGGCCGCGCGCCAGATCGACGTTGGGCGTGCGGCACTTGAATCGAAACTCCGCCTGTGCTCCGGGGAAATGGTGCAGCACCACCTGCATCATCGTGAACTTGTACAGGTCGGTGTCGAGCAGGGACTGGATGATCATGAACATGGCTTCATGAGAGTGGCGCTCAGTCTACCGCGCGCAAAGACACACCCATCAAGAAGAAATCGGCAAGCGACTCTGCGAATCGTACAAAACCATACTGATGTTCGAGACCAAGGGAGCATTCGCAAGCTGGAAGCAGCGTCCCCTTCCCAGCGTGGCCAGCATCTGGCAACGATTCACCACATGGCGCATGGCTCTGAACCGGATTGCCAGGATTCAGATTCGGGATACGCCCCTAATAAAGGGGGGACGCGAGTTGTTCGACTTGAAAATTCCCAACGCCGCGGGCGACGCGATAGGTGTCGGGACACAGCGCCTCAAGTGTTCCCTCGGCACAGCGCTGCTCGAAATATTCGAGCGTCGCCTCAGCCTTCGAAAAATTGACCTTGTGCTTATGAGGCGCCAGATTGAATCGCCACCAGCGTAGCGCCAACATGCGTTCGACGATCGATTCCGGGAATCGCAAACGCACAACACGTGCTGGCGCGCCAACGGCAATGGCATACGGAGGAATGTCCCGGGTCACCACGCTCCCGGCACCGATGACGGCACCGTCACCGATGCGAACTCCCCGCTTAACGAAAGAACCCGCGCCGACATACGCCTCGTGCCCGATATGAGTCCACAATGAAACTTTTTCGGCAAACGAATAGTCTTCGCTATCGTCGGGGGCCAGTTCGCGAAAATCGGGCAGTTGATACATCCGCGGCTGATAGCGCTCCCGCGTGAATGAAAACGGATGCGTACTAAACCAGTCGGTGGGATGGTCGGGGGGGCCAAGCACGACGCCTTCACCGATCTGGCCATAGCGACCTATGTGACAGCGGTAAATGCTGGTGGTCACTTGTCCATTGATCAGCGTAAATGCCCCCAAATAAGAGTCTCGAATAATCCTGGGATCATAGACCCACGCCGGACGCTCATAAGTGATCGAACCCGAAATCGTTTCCCCCGAAACGACGAGCAGGCCGAGATCGAGCAAGCCTTTGGCCGAAACTTCCTTTGTCACGACAACTCCCAATTTTTGCCGGCAGACCGCACCTGCTAGCTCGGCATCATTAGGAATGAATGGATACTCGTCAAGGTCGACCGAATCGCTCGTTCGGCATGCTTTCGAAGCCGTATCACCGAATGGTCTGAAAATTCACTGTTTTCGTGGCAGGGGCACGATGTTTTGCCCTCCGCCCGGGCGCTTCCGATAGATCACCGAGTGACAGGCCGCCCCCCGCCCCGCAGGCCCTCGCGACCGACCGCTCGTACTCTTGTCAGGCCGCCGCTTCGCGCGTGTACCGGGTGGATCAGCGCCTGTTAACAGCCGCTGACGACGCGAGTGCGGCATCTGCAATCAATCATTGGGGCGGGCCGGGTGCAGGGGGCGCCACTCGTCCTTGTTCGTCGTCGTCATGGTGCCCGCCATGACCTTTTCACGCCTCGATCCTCGCCTTCCGACTCACATCTTTGCCGCGGACACTGCACTAAGATCGCGCGACGGAGACCGGATCACTGGCCGGGAAGGTTTCCTCGATGCCCTCGTCCAGTTCCGTTTCGGGGTCCATCGGCCGGTTCAGCGGGACGCTCAGTGCCCGCAACAGATCGCTGGCATCCACGTCCTTGAGCTTGCCGGCAATATCACCCATCGACACCACGCCGACCAGGCGCTTGTCGCGGCTCAGCACCGGCAGGCGCCGGACCTCGTGGCTGATCATGCTGCGCGCGGCCTGACGAACCTCATCGTCTTCAAAACAGTAGCGGATTCCGTCGGACATGATGTCGCGAATCTCGGTTTCGGCATCGCAACCCTTGGCGATACCGCGGACCGCGAGGTCACGGTCGGTGATCGTTCCGAGCAGGCGGTCATTCTCGCCGACCAGAACCAGCCCGCTGTCGGCTTCCGACATCATGATCGCGGCCTCCTGCAAGGATTGAGCGGGGTCCACAATGCGTACCTCGCGTGTCATCAATTCACTGACTTTCATATTCGGTCTCCTGCGGCTTGCGCGAAACAGTGGCGACATTCACATAGCGAAGCGGTGGCCGCCGACCCGGATTCAGGCTAGCAGACGCGGCTGAATCGGATTCGAATCGTCGCCGGCGTCCGCATTCGAGGGGTGAGGCATCGCCGGGACTTGTTATACCCTGCGCAAGCGCGCCCGATACCGGCAGCGGCCGGTTCGTGCCCCAGCGAGACATCGAACTTCGGACAAGGAGTCCGTCATGCACCACCGCATCGTCGTACTGTCGGTGGTGGTCGCGATCTGCGGCTGCACCGGCGACCACAGCGAAGGCCCTTCATCAGGCGCCCCGGCCGAGGCGATGGGCACCCCACGCGCCTGCCCTGCCAACTATCTCAGCGTCCGCCTGGACCGTGTCGACGCCGGCGCGGGCCATCGCGTCATCAAGGCCGGCATCTACAATGACAGCGCGCGTACATGCGTGCTCGGCGGCTACCCGGGTCTGCACCTGCTGAACACCGAAGACAAACCCGTGCCGAATGTCGAAGTGCGGCACACGGCCGTTGATGCCGGGAGACCGGGCAAAGTGGAACTGGCGCCCGGCGCGCAGGCGAATTTCTCGATCGCGTTCAGTGTGATCGAAGGCGGACCGGGGGGCTGTTCCGAAGCGGCTTCGGTGGAAGTCACGCCGCCAGACAGTGCGACCGTCATCGGCAAGATCAAGCTGCCGATTCGAGCCTGCGGCGCAACTCTCGAGGTTAAACCGCTCTCCCGTGAGGAGTGACCCCAGGCTCCTAGTGCAGTGTCTGCGACACAGCGTGAGTCAGCGTGGTCGAGGGATGCGGGTGCCGATCCAGGCGTGAGGCGAAGTCATGGCGGGCACGATGGCGACGACGAACCACGACGCGCTGCGCCCGCAGACCCGGTCAATCGCGAATGATTGGGTGTAGACGCTGCACTAGACCTGCGGCGCGCTGCCCAGAAAATCCGCAGTCCAACCAGCAATCAACGCCGCGTGGCTCACCGGAAAGAAGTGGCCCGCTTCAGGCACTACACGGAATTGTGTATCGGGCAGCGTCGCGGCCAGTGCGCGGCCGGACGGCAGGCAGCGCGAGCGTTCGCCGTACAACAACAGCGTGGGCACCTCGATCTGGGCGATGCGTTCGGCGCTGGTGCCCATTGCCAGGAATTCGCGCGGCGCTTCGGTTTCGTCCAGCAGTTTCAGATACTGACGCGCGCCGCGCATACCGCCGCGCCCTTCGCCGAACGGCGTGAAGGCGTCGCGCGCTTGCGGCGCCCACTGCTCGGCACGCAGGCGTGCGGTGACTTCCAGATAGCGCAGGCCCACCTGCGGCTCGCGTTCCCAGTCCAACCCGGCACGTTCGGCGATCTCGACTTCCATGGTCGACAGGTGCGGCGAATCGGAAAGCCGCTGCTCGGGCTGCAAGCGGTTGACCCTGCTGTCCATCAGCACCAGACGTCTGAGCTTCTGCGGATACAGTGCGGCGAATTCCAGGGCGATGCCACCACCGTAGCTGTGGCCGACCACGTCCGCCGATTCGATGCCGGCAGCCTCGAACAGCGCGGCGAGGTCCTGCGCCTGATCCACCGCCGAGTAGCCGTGTGTGCTCATACCGCTGTAGCCGTGGCCGCGTAGGTCGTACAGGGTGACGCGGAAGGCTTGCTTGAGTGCCTGCGCCAGCGAGGCGTACCAAAAGGCGCGATTGGTGGCGAGTCCATGCACCAGCACCAGGTCTGGCCCTTCACCCAGTTGCTGATATTCGAGGCTGCAGCCGTCGGCCAGCTCAAGGCTTGCCATCAGCGCGGGCGGCTCACAGTTGCTGCGCGAGGAAGTCCGAAATCTGGCCGATCGACAGATCGTCGACGTAGCGGCCATCCTTCATCAGCAGCGTCTCGAACGGCAGCTTGCGCTTGCCGAAATCCTCTTCGATCGCGACCACGAGCTGGATGATGTCGATCGATTCGAAGGACAGATCAGCCAGCAGCTTGGTGTCGCGATTCATGTCACCTTCGAACTCGCTGTCCCAGTCGGCGGTGAAGTCTTCCAGGGTGGCGATCAGTTGGGCGGTGATGGCCTCGGGAGCCATCGAGGGCGTCGCGAGATCGTTCATGTCCTGTTTCCTATGATTGGATTTGGCGTGGTGGCGAATACCGTCGAAACCGCCGTCACTCCCCATCACTCCATGTAACCGAGCATCTGCAGCTGTTCCATCAGCTGCTGCTTTTCCTTTTCGTCCATTTCCTCACCGGCCTGACGTTCGCCCGGCGACTGGGTCTTGGGACCGTGCTGGACCGGGTTCTGCGCGAGCCATTGTTCGCTGAAGAACGCGGTGGGTACTTCACCCTCGAAATCCTTGGGCACTTTCAGGCCGACGCTGTGCAGCAGCGTGGGCGCCACGTCCACGATCTGACGCCGGTCGATCATGCCGGACGCGGCAACGCCGGGGCCATAGGCCATGAAGATGCCGTCCGGATGGTGGGTGCCGGCCGCAAGCTCGCGCTGGATCACCACCGGCTGGAAATTGCGGATCGAAACGAAGCCGTGATCACGCAGCACCAATGTCAGGTCCGGCGCGCGCTCCATGTGCTTGCCGGGGAACCAGTCCTCGCGCTTGAGCACGTCGATGACCACCGGTTCGCCTTTTTCATTGCTCAGGGAGTACAGGTCGCCGATCAGCTTTTCGCGGAAGCGCTCGTACTGTTCCGGCGGAATGCCCGAATCGCCCGGCTTCTGCGCCACGCGAATGTTGATGCCGTTCGAGGACGGCGTGCGGCAATAGGCCGTGGTGCCGGCCCAGTCCAGATTGGCGAAGTCGCTGGCCTCGCGGCGCAGCGCCTGCTCGCTGCCATCGCTCTCGGCCCATTTCACATAGCCCTTGTCCGCCAGGAAGGCATTGATGCGCAGCACTTCGGTGGACGCGGTGAAGCCGTGGTCGGAGGCGAAGAACACCTGCGCGTCCGGGCCGGCCAGTTCCACCAGGCGCTTGATGTAGCCGTCCAGGTTGCGGAAATATTCGAGGCAGACATCGCGCATGCGCTGCTCCCAGGGCTCCGGATTGGTGGGCACCAGCTCGGGGTCGAGGAAGGCCCAGGCCTGATGCTGGATCTTGTCGGTGCCGTCGAACATCACCGCCATCAGATCGGGATCGTCGTTCTGCATGATGTACTCGGCCACACGGAACCACTGTTCCTCGCGTGGCAGGTGATAGCGCACCCAGCTTTCGGTGTCTTCTTCCGAGAGCTTTTCCATGGCCTGCTTTTCGTTGTCGAAATCCCAGGCCAGTTCCTTGGGGTCGAAGCCGGGAATGTCCTGCTTCATGCGGTCGAACAGCTCGCGCGGATAGGTGTTGCGGCGCAGATGCTTGGCCGGGATGAAGCCCGGCACGACACAGCCGTTGACGTTCTCGGGCGCTGGCGCGGTCAGCGGGAAATTCAGCGCCGCGACCTTCTTGCCCTGGCGCGAGGCGATCTGCCAGATGAATTCGCAGTCGATGTCGCGCGAATCGTACAGCGTCCAGTAGATTTCGCCGCCCTTGTCCTCGGCGCGGATGAAATCGAACACGCCGTGGTGTCCCGGACCGCGACCGGTCTGGATCGAGGCCCAGGCCGGCGGCGTCAGCGGATTGGGCGTGGACGCCAACTTGGCGCGCGCGCCGGCTTCCATGACGCTCTTCATGAACGGCATGGTGACGCCCTCGCCCGGAATTTCGCGCGTCATTTCGTTGAGCACGGTATAGGTGCAGCCGTCGAGGCCAATGAATAAGGTCTTGCTCATGATCGCGTCCCTGTGGATGATTTTCCGCCAAGCGATTGGAAGTCTCGGCGCATCGAAGCGCTGTGTGATGTGTGTTGCGAGGGTGACGCCGCGACGGCGATCACCGATTCCTCGTCCAGAAAATACAGGCTCACCGGGTATTCCCGCGAGCCATGCCGAACCTGTGCGGAGCACGCGCCCGCCGCGAGCTGAAGCGCCGTGACCTCCCATTCCAGAGGGCGTCCTTCGAGCCCCTGGCCGGTAGCCTTGGCCGCCGCTTCCTTGGCACACCACAGCGACACGGCGGCGCGCAATTGTTGTTCGGCACCCAGCGGCGTCAGCAAGGCCGCCTCATGCTCGCCCATGCCACCGCGGATCAGGGCGTCGCCATCCACGCGCCGCAGGCGCTGCAGATCGATTCCGACCTCGTTTCCGGCGTCCGCCGCAATCGCAACGGCTCCACCACCGGAATGGCTCAGCGAAACCACGGGCGGCTCTCCGCTGATCGCCGCACAGCGAACATAAGGACGTCCGTTGTCGGCGTTGTGGATGTCCACGTCCGCCGGTGACAGGTTCAGGCCGCGCGCCGCCGCCCAGTGACGTACGGCGTCCTTGGCGGCCACGCGCCCCATCAGCCAGTCGGCACGCCGGCCGCCGCCTCGCTGCATGGCGTTGAACAGCTTGCGTTCCCTGGTGGACAGCACCATGTGCGCCAACACACGCATCCAGATTTCGTGCCCGACGCCGAGGAAACCACCGGGAAACGGGGGGTTGTGCACAACGTAGGCGCCCGCGCCAATCGCCAGCGGAACACTCAGCCATTCGCGCTGCGGTTGCAGGCGGTAATTGAAGTACCGCGGTGGCACGTCGAACTTCCGGTCCTGCCAGCCCTCGAGCCGCATCAGCACCGTCCCGTCCTCGCGGATCAGATCGAATTCGGCATGCAACTGGGTATCGCCGACCGGATGAATCCGCCCGCGCCCGATCAGCCGGGTTCCCGGCACCGGTGGCGGGCCGTAACAACCGAAACGCTCGCAGCGAAACGGGAAGCAGTTGTAGTCCCAGCCGAAACGCTCGATCAGCCAGTAGCCCGCCATCTGCCCGGCTGCGTCCAGCAGCGCGGCATCGGCCTGCATCCTTGGCGAGTTCGTGAACGAGAAGAAGTCGTCAGTGTCGTGCGCCGCGAGATCGCATTCCACCGCCGTTTCCGACCAGCGTCGTACGTGCTTGACGCAGCGCAGGCGGGGGCCGTGGAACATGCCCCGGCTGTACAGCGTGTTGTCGTCGTGGCGGGTCGCCATCCGTGGCGGCTCGTCCGGCCAGGGCAGCGGTTCCGGCGCCGGCTCGTAATCGGAACCCAGCACCACCTCGGTCTCGAAGACCAGCAAGCCATTGGGCGGCATGCCATCGCCGAGCATGAACAGCTTGACGATGGCCGTGGAGGCCCCGGGCGTGCGAGTCGCGAGAATGCGCAGGTCGAAGTCGTTCTCGTCCAAGGTCAGCCATCGATGACCGCGCACCTCGCGGTGACCGCGCACGACGAAACCGTCGCCGAACAGGCGTCGCGCGGCCTCGGAGGCGATCTCCATGCTGAAGGTGAACGGCATGACTCGTAGCGCACGCAGATCGGGGTCCAGCACCGACGGCGCGGAGCCAATCGCGTGATCCTGAAGATAGAGGTCGGTATCGGCGCCGTAGCAGCGGTGCGACTCAAGCCGGTCGGCTTCCAATACGGTGATACGGCCCAGCATGGGGAATGCCGGGTCGTAACCAGGCTTTGCCACCCCCGGTTGCGGGGCCGGAACCGGGGCATTGGGGGCCGGTGTCGCCAACGACTGTGCGGACGCAATTCCCTGCCCCATTTGCGACATGACCCGCATCTGGCTGGCGAGAAAGTCATTCATCAGCGAGAAATGGGCACGCAGCGCATCGGTGCGCGGGTCCGCCGGCAAGGCCGCCGTAGGTGGCTGCGGCGATACGGCTGCGGGCAGCGCAACGGGGCTATGCGGAACCGAAGGCGGCGGCGGTTCGGCCGGCGGCACCGCTGCGGACAGCGGTGCCTCGGTCTGCAAGCGGCGGAAGGCATCCGGCACGCGCAGCTCCGGCATGTTGAGATTCAGGATCGATGGCTTGCGACGCGGAATCGCCGGTGCGACCCAATCGATATCGGCAATTTGTCGATGGGCGAACAGCCCGGGCAGACGCAGCGGCACACCGCTGGAAAACAGCTGCGCGAGCATGTGGTGCAGCTGCTGGATGCCGGAACGGCGACGGCTGTTGCTGGCGATGGCGACCACCTGCTCGCGTCCACGCAGCGCATCCGAAACGAACGAGGTCAGGTTGCCGCTGGGTCCGATCTCGACGAACACGCGCACACCATCGGCATACAGGCGCTCGACGGTTTCGGTGAAACGCACTTTGGTTTCCCATTGCTTCGACGCGAGTGCGCGTATGCCCGGCGCGTCTTCCGGAAACGGCCCGGCGCTGCAAGCGCTGTACAGCGGCACGCGTCCAGCGCCGAATTCGATGTTCTCGTAGTAGTGGCGGTAGGCGTCGGCCACCGGCCCGAACAGTTCGGTGTGATAGGCGCGGCCAAACGGCAGTTCCTGGCAGATCGCACCTTCGGTCGACAATTTTGTGCGCAGTTCGCCAATCGCCGTTGAATCTCCGAACAACACCAGCTGATTCGGGCAATTATCCATCGCCGGAATGATGCCCCGCGGCGGCGCGTTCAACAGCGCCTCTCGCTGTTCGGGGCGCAAGGCGCCGATCGTCAGCAGGCTGCCGTCGGCGATGCGGCCCTCCTGGTCGAGATGTTTGTAGATGCCATTGAGATCGCGAATGGTCTGTGCGATCTCGCTGCGTTTGTTGAAGCGACGTACGCCCGAGGCCGTGAGTGCGGTGTTTTCGCCGGTGCTGTGGCCGAGCATCAGGTCCGGCTTGAGGTCCACCGCTTCGACTACGGCGAGCAGCGCCATGCTGGCAGCGAACACCGATTCGGCCGCCACATCCATTTCGTAGAGCCGCGCTTCCAGCGATTTCGCGGCGGCCTCACCCAGCGCCGTTGGCGCCGGGAACAGCACCGGGGCTCGTGCCGGAGCACCGCGTGCGGCGGCCGTATCGTCGAGGAAATCGAACCAGTCACGCGCCTGTGGGAAGTGCACGCAGACATCCGACAGCATGTTCGGATACTGCGCACCTTCGCCCGGAAACAAGAGGGCGATGCGTCCCGGCGGCTCGCCATTGCCGTAGTAGATTCCATTGCGCGTCTTGAACGGGGTATCGCCACGGGCCAGCTTCTCGGCCGCCTGGGCCAGCTTCTTCAGCACGTCGTCGCGATCGGCGGCCACCAGCGCGAGGCGATGGCGGCCGGCGTCGTCCTGCGCACACAGGCGTGCCAGGGACGGCAGTCCCGGCCGGTCGAAAGCCGAAGCGCGCACGGCCAGCTGATCAATGCGCGCACGCAGTTCTTCCAGCGACTCGGCAGCCAGCACCAGCAGTTCGCCCTCGCTGGGCGCATGCAGTACCTGCGCCTGCACCTTGCGGGCCGGGCGATACTCCTCCAGCACCACATGCGCGTTGATGCCACCGAAACCGAAGGCATTGACGCCGGCGCGGCGCGGCTCCCGGCCGCCATGGATCCATGGACGCGTTTCAGTGTTGACGTAGAACGGCGTGCGTTCCAGTTCCAGATCGGGCTCCAGTTCGTCACACAGCGTCGGCGGCAACACCTTGTGGTGCAGCGCCAGCGCGGTCTTGATCATGCTGGCCGATCCGGACGCCGGAATGCAGTGACTGATCATCGATTTGATCGAGCCGATCGCGATGGTCGGCAGTTCGCCGTGACGCGGGCCGAACACTCGCGACAAGGCCTGGATCTCGGTGCGATCGCCCAGCGGCATGCCGGTGCCGTGCGCCTCGATCAGCGAAATCGTGTCAGGCGAAACCTGGGCGTTCTCGTAGGCGCGGCGCAGCGCCAGTTCCTCGCCTTCCAGACGCGGCGCCAGCAGGCCCTTGGCACGGCCGTCGCTGGCGACACCGATACCACGGATCAGCGCATAGATGCGGTCGCCATCAGCTTCGGCATCAGACAGGCGCTTGAGCGCCAGAAAACCAGCACCTTCACCCAGCAGCGTGCCCGAGGAGCCCTTGCCGAACGGGCGCACGCGATCACGGGAAAGCGCGTTGATATTGCAGAAGATCATGAAGATCTGCGCGCCGGTCTGAACCTGAGAACCACCGCACAGCATCACATCGCAACGACCGGCCTGCAGCTCGCGCACGGCCGCCTCGACCGCCAGCAGCGAGGATGCGCAGGCGGCATCGACCACGTAGTTCGGCCCCATCAGATCGAGCCGGTTGGCGATCAACCCACTGGCGATGTTCGGCACGAAACCCGGCGAGGCCTCGGCATTGAACGCCGGCAGCTGCGCACGCAATTCCTCACGCAGCGCCTTGAGCTCGGTCGCCGAGAAATCGGGACGCACCGCCGCGATCGCGGCCAGGGTCTGGTCGAGAACCAGACCGTGTTGCGCCAGCGTCATCGTGCCGCGATAGGCGTAGCCCCCACGGCCGACGATGATGCCGGCGCGGCTGCGATCAAAGTCCTTGTCGAGCAGACCGGCGTCGGCCAGGGCGTCCCGCGCCAGCCTCAGCCCCAGGTAGTGGTCCGGATCGGCGCCGTCGATCGAACGCGGCATGATGCCGAATTCCGCCGCGTCGAAACTCGCAAGATCCTTGAGAAAGCCGCCACGCGTGGTGTAGAGGCGCTCGGCCGACTCCGGGTCATTGTCACGCGACAGTGAGGCCCAGGCGGCATCGGCCTCGCTGGTGGCATCGACCTTGTTGAGGACGTTGTTCCACAACTGGGCTGCGTCCGCCGCGCCGGCGAAACAGCCTGCGACTCCGACGATGGCAATCGGCTCGGCGCTCATGAATGTCCGATGACGCGATTGAGCGCGCTCGACAGCGTGCTCTCGCTGTCGAGTACCGCCAATCGGAGGTCGCCCGAAGCGTCGATGAAGTAGGCATCGAATGCAACGGCCAGCTCGTGCGACGGCGGCCGCAGGCGGAACCGTACTTTCAACGTGGCAGGCAGCGGCGCCTTGCCATAACGCACAAGCCGGCCGAAACGTGCCGGCAGCGCGCTGGTCGCACGGGCTTTTCGCACCCAGGTGAATGCCAATTGGGCCGCGACATCGATCAGGCCCGGGTCGAGCAGCCATTGGCCTTCGACGCCGGTCCAGTCCTGCGGTGTACTCGACCGCACCACCGCATCGACACCGGTCTCGCCGAAAGCGTCGATCGTCGTCATCAGCCGGAAACGCCCGGTATGGAACAGAACGTCGCGATACACCGCAGCGGCATCCAGGGGCTCGCCCTGAATCGCCTCCGGCACCGGCGGCGGCGTTTCGTCGAGGCGTTCGACCAGACGAACCGATGCGCGATACAGCGGCGCCTTGCGTCCCGCTTCGACGATGTCGACGCTGATCATCTGTTCGCCGCTGCCGGAATGCGTGGAGGCCCGCGCCCGTATCGAGACCTCCCGCCCCTTGTCGTTCTCCAGCACCACGCCGGCCAGGACTCTCAGGTCGCGAACCTCGGCGAGTTGCCAACCGGGCCAGCCTTCGACCGCCACCTGTGCCATCCACTCGGCCGCGCCGGCCGCCGGCAGTACGCGCTTGCCGTTGATGATGTGGTCATCCAGATACGGATCCGATTCCGCCGTGAAGTGATGGGGCAGGACCAGCGCGCCGCCGCCGCCCATCCGCAGTGACTGACGGACCAGCGGCATCGCCCGCGGCGGTGTGCCGGCGGCCGGCGCATTGGGGTGTGGCGCAATGCCGTCGATCTGCTGCCACGGCCCCTGCCCGATGACCACCTCGACTTCGTTTTTCGGCCCATAGGCCAGTTCATTGACGAAGTAGCGGCGCCCGCCGGCCAGTGGGATCGGTTCCATGCCGCGCGCGCGAAACTGGCGCTTGACGCCTTCGCTGGCCATGCCGGCATCCCAGGGGCCCCAGTTGGCGGCGATCACGCGCGCCTCGGTCCATTCGCGCGAGAGTTGCCATGCCAGGCGATTCATCGCCTCGTTGGCGCAGGCGTAGTCGGACTGCCCTTGATTGCCATAGCGGCCGGCAACGCTGCTGAAGAACACCAGCAGCTTCAGCGACTCAGGACGCAGCTTGTGCTTCAGGGTCCAGGCCGAATCGATCTTGGTACCGAACACGCGGTCGAAGGATTCGACAGTCTTGTCGGCCAGCAACTTGTCCTCGATCACGCCGGCGCCGTGCAGCACCGCGTCGATGCGACCGTATCGGTCGTACACCGAATCGATCAGTCCACCGAAGGCCTGAACATCACGCACATCGCAGGCCTGGTAGTCGACCGTGGCGCCTCGCGCCGCCAGACGCAGCAAATTGCCGCGAATCTCGCGCGCCGCCAGCAGCCGCGAAAGCTGACGCTCAAGTTCGACCGGTTTAAGAGCCTGACCACTCGCACGCGCGTCCTCGATCAGGCGCTGGCGCAGCGCCGTCGCGTCGGCGGCCTCGGCGAAGCGGGCTTCCTCGGCCGGCGGTTCGGGGCTGCGCCCGACCAGCACGATCCGCATACCTGGCTGCGCGATTTCTTCCAGCAGTTCGGCGGTGATTCCGCGTGCACCACCGGTGGCCAGCACCACCCAGTCACCCGAGGGCGACAGGCGCGGCGCAAAGGCATTTTCCAGTAATGCGTCTTCGACGGTGGTCGTCGCATAACGCGCGTCGCCGGTGTAGCCCACTTCCGGCAGCGTGTCGTTCGCGAGCAGTTCGTCGGCCAGATAATGGGCGATGGTCGCCGAGGTCTGGCCATTGAAATCGACCAGACGGAAACGACCCTCCGGGTATTCGTGACGCAGGCACTTGATCAGCCCGGCAACGCCACCGCCCGGCACGGCACCATCGCCAACGGCGGTGCGTCCCAAGGTGCCGCCCAGTCGCGTCGCCGTGACCAGGCGAATGCCCGAGAGTTCGCTGCCCAGTGCCTGCACCAGATGGAACAGCGACATCACGCTGCGCTGCGCCGCCCCGCGCCAATCCGCGAACGCATCCGAGGCCAGCGGTTCCATGCCGTACAGGTGCACGACACCGCAGACCGAACCGTGGCGCTCGCGAGCTGCGGCCAGACTCATAGCAATCGCGTCCGGCTCGATCGCATCCACCGTCTGAACCGCAGCGCCCTGCGCCACGAGGGCATCGATCAAGGGCTTGCGGGTCGCCTCGTCTCCACCACAGACCAGCACGAGTCCGCTCAACGTGCAGCGCTCGGCAATGAACGGCACCGACTGCGGGCGGATCACATAACGTGGCACCTCCGCTATCGCGTCGGCGGCAGGCATGAGGCGTGAGGCGACAGGCGTAACGGCCGCTACCGGCACCGTTGGCGCCAGTGCGTCAAGCGCGGCGATGATCGCGTTCAGCGTCTTGGCGCGCGTGAAGGTTTCCATCCCGGCCTGCATCTGCGTACCCACGTCCGCCGGCAGCTGCTTCTGCAAGGCACCCGCGATTTCGACCCGCTTGATCGAATCGATGCCGAGATCCGCTTCCAGATCGGAATCCAGGCCCAGCATGTCCTCGGGATAGCCGGTACGTTCCGCGACGATCGCCAAGAGCAGAGCCGCGTAATCGACGCTTTCCGCGCTCCCGGCTTCCGGGTCCCGGGTCCCGGAAGCCGCGGCAGGCGCGGCAGGCGCCAAGGCTTCGAGCGCGGCGATGATCGCGTGCAGCGTCTTGGCGCGCGTGAAGGTTTCCATCCCGGCCTGCATCTGCGTACCCACATCCGCCGGCAGCTGCTTCTGCAGGGCGCCGGCGATCTCGACCCGCTTGATCGAATCGATGCCGAGGTCGGCTTCCAGATCGGAATTCAGGCCCAGCATGTCTTCGGGATAGCCCGTGCGGTCCGCGACGATGCTCAGCAGCGTCGCCTTGTAGTCGATGCGGGTGGCGGGAAGCGTGAGGGCTGAGGCGACAGGCGTCACAGCCGTCGGCGCCAAGGCTTCGAGCGCGGCGATGATCGCGTTCAGCGTCTTGGCGCGCGTGAAGGCTTCCATCCCGGCCTGCATCTGCGTACCCACGTCCGCCGGCAACTGCTTCTGCAGGGCGCCGGCGATTTCGACACGCTTGATCGAATCGATGCCGAGGTCGGCTTCCAGGTCGGAATCCAGACCCAGCATGTCTTCGGGATAGCCGGTACGTTCCGCGACGATCGCCAAGAGCACAGCGGCGTAATCGACGCTTTCCGCAGTCCCGGGGCCCGGGTCCCGGGTCCCGGAGGCCGTCGCCGACGGCACCACGGGCTCGGGCGCCGAAACGGCCGGCGCAACCGGCGCAGGGACCGGCGCCGCAGGCGCAAGCGCCTCACGCCTCAGGCCTGACCCCTCACCGACGGCAGGCGCAGCCGCCGCCCCTAGATACTGTCCGATCACGCGTTCCTGCAAGGCCAGGAACTGGCGCATGGTTTCCTGATAGGCCGCCATCGCGTCACCGCTGATCGGCGCGCCGGTGGCCGCAGCCGCCAGCGGTGCCGGACCGGCCGCCGGCGCAGCCGGCGCGAGCCGCGTGGAGGGCGGCGCTTGCGTGGCCCGGCGCTGGGCACGGGCCGCGTCACGTGATTCCAATGTCAGCGCCGGGCACTTGCCGGTACGGATTTCGGGATCGTTGTACGCACGGGCGCAACCGCCGGACAGCATCCAGGTGGTCTTGCTCGGTGTTGGCGCCGTCATCGCCTGTGCGAGTTTTGCCACCGCATGCGTGAGCAGGCCGCGCGGTTCGTAGAGCGCGAACGCGTCGAGGTCGGCGCCGGCCACGATCAATTCGGCGATTCCGCTGAGCAGGCCGCGCAGACCACCGCCCTGACCGTCCAGCGACACGGCGCGCGCATCCTTGCCGGCCAGCGTCGCCATCGCCATGTTGCTGCAGATGCTCTTGGGCCCGAGTTCGACGAACAGACGTATGCCGTCCTCGTACATCGCCTCGATCTCGGCCACGAACTCGACCGAGCTGAGCAGGTGGCGGTCCAAGAGCCCGCGCGCCTTGCTCGCATCGTCCGGATAACGCGCACCGAGCGTGTTCGAATAGACCGGGAATTCGGGCGCCGCGAAGTGGGCCCCGGCGATCGCGGCCGACAATGGCACCTGGGCGGAGGCGACCAGCTCGGTGTGGAACGCGCCCGACACCGGCAGGCGTGTCGCGCGGATGTCGGCGGCCGTCAGCGCCTTCACCGCGGCGTCGATCTGCTCGGCCGGGCCGGAAATCACGCTCTGCTGCGGCGAATTGTGATTGGCAACACGCACGCCGTCGAAGGCGGCGATGTGCTTCTCGACCACGCCGCGATCGGCCTGCACCGCCGCCATGCCACCGGCGATGCCATCGGCGGAGGCCTGCGCCATGGCGCGGCCGCGAATCGCGGACAGGCTCAGGAAGGTCTTGGGATCGATCACGCCAGCCGCCATCAGCGCGGCGTATTCGCCATAACTGTGGCCAGCGGCGGCACCGGGCTGCAAGCCCAGGCGTCGCGACAACCACAGGTATCCCAGCTCCATCGCGCCGAGCGCAGGCTGGGCATGCTGGGTCTGCGTCAGGCGCTGCTGTTGGGCTGTTTCGGCCTCCGGCGTGAACGCCGATTCCGGCCACATCAGTCGCGACAGGCCCTGCGGCAGAAGCTCCGCCAGCTCGCCGTCGGCGAGTTCGACCGCGGCGCGCAGTTCCTCGAGATAGATCGCCGGCTCGCAGCCCATGTTGACGTACTGCGCGCCCTGCCCCGGGAACAGCAGGCCGATCTTGGGCGCGCTGGCCGGTGCCGCCCTGGCGAACTTGATGTGCGGCGACAGCGGCTTGCCGGATTCGAGGTGCGCGATCAGGGCGGTCAGGTCGGCAGCCAGACCGTCATAGTCGCGCGCTGCGAACGCGGCCACGCAGGGCGCGGCCGGACGGGTTTGCGCATCACGCACCAGACTGGCGGCGAAGCTGGAAAATCCGAGCTGCCGGTCGGTGCCGAGCAAGGCTTGAACCTGCTTCAACTGCTGGCCGAGTCCGGCTTCGTCGGCGGCGCGGAACACGAACAGTTCATACGGCCAGCTCTGCGCGCCGGGCACGTCCGGCTGTGCGTAACCGTCGCGGTACTCTTCGAGCACGGCGTGAAAATTGGTGCCGCCAAAACCGAAGGCGGACACGCCGCCGCGGCGCGGATGCCGCGAATCGGCGACCCAGGGGCGCGGCGACTTCAGCAGGTAAACCGGCGAATCCGGATCGGCGATGATGTCGATCGGATTTTCGACCCCGTAGTGGGCCGGCAGGGTACGGTGATACAGCGACATGGCGACCTTGATCAGGCCGGCGACACCGGCGCTGGCCTTGGTGTGGCCGAGCAGCGTCTTGACCGAACCGATGGCCACGCTCTTGGCCGCCGCGCCCTGGGCCTGCAGGGACTCGGTGATGGTCCGCGCCTCGGCGCGGTCGCCGACCGGCGTCCCGGTACCGTGCGCTTCGGCCATGCTGATGGTCGACTGCGAGAAGCCCGCCTTGGCATAGGCACGGGTCAGCGCGCGCATCTGCCCTTCCGGGCGCGGCGCGGTCATGCCCAGCGCCTTGCCGTCCGAGGAACCGGCAGCGGCCTTGATCACGGCGTAGACGCGATCGCCGTCGCGCTCCGCATCCTCGAGCCGCTTCATCACGATCACGGCGAGACCCTCGCTGATCGCGATGCCGTTGGCGGCCTGGTCGAAGGTGCGCGGCTGGCCGTCCGGCGACAGCGCCTGCGTCTTGGAAAAGCACAGGAAACCGAACGCCGACTGCACGGTGTCGATACCGCCAGCGACAACGACATTGCTGCGCCCGGTCTCGAGTTCGTTGACGCCCATGGAGATCGCCGCCAGCGACGAGGCGCAGGCCGCATCCACGGTGAAATTGACACCGCCGAAGTCCAGACGGTTGGCAACGCGCCCGGCGACGACGTTGAGCAGCGAACCGGCGAAGGACTCCTCGGTCCATTCCGGCAGACGGTCCCAGACATCCTCGGACAGGTCCTCGACGAATCGCGGCAATTCCGCACGCAGCGCGTACTGGGTGCCGAGGTCACCGAGACCGCCGCTGGTGCCGAGGATGATCGAGGTGTTCTCACGATCGAATCCGCCGTCGGCGAAACCGGCGTCGGCCAGCGCGCGCCGTGACACCTCCAGCGTCAGCAGCTGCATCGGATCGATCGACTTCATCGACCTCGGCGGGATGCCGTAGATCATCGGATCGAACGGCAGCTCGTCGAGAAAACCGCCCCATTTCGAGTAGACCTTGTCGCGTGCGGTCCGATCCGCATCGAAGTACAGCTGCCAGTCCCAACGCTCCTTGGGCACTTCGCGCAACACGCAGTTCTGACGCAGGATGTTGTTCCAGTAGGCATCCGCCGCCAAGGCCTGCGGCAGCAGCGTGCCGATGCCGACGATCGCGACGTTGGACGGCGCCGCCACATCGGACGCGTCGTCACGGCGGATCGTCCAGTTGGCCATCACGGCCGCCGCACCCTCACTGACTTCCAGGTGCAGATCCTCGATCGGCAGGGCCGCGTCGCGCAGCGTCGCCACCTGGCCGATCATGTACATGCCGTCGCTCAACTGCTGATCGGCCGCCACATCCACGATCGTGCCGCTGGCGTCACGGTTGACACCCTTGGAGGCGATGCGCAGGCGCCCCATGTTGAGGTCTTCCAACTCGTCGCGAATCTCGTCGGCGGACTTGCCCTCGCGCAGCAGCTGCCGGCGCTGCGCGTAGAAATCGTGCGCGAACTGCGAATCGACACAGCGGGTGGAGTGCCCTGGCCCGGTCTCCAGACTCATGGTGCGTCGGCAGGCGATCGCCTGGGTCTGGAAACCTTCGACCACCGCGCCGGAGCGGACGATTTCCGGCGTGAACAGATAGGCCGTGCCCATCAGCATGCCGACCTTGAAGCCGCGCGCCGCCAGCGGTGCCGTCATCGCGGCGATCATCGCGCCGGAGCGCGCGTCATGGATGCCGCCGGCGAACAGCAGGTGGAACTCGCCCTCGCTGCCGGGCCTAGCCTGCGCCAGCAGCATTTCGATCATCTGTTCCCACAGCGGGAAACTGGTGATCGGCCCGATGTGGCCGCCGCATTCGCGGCCCTCGAACACGAAGCGGCGTGCGCCCTGTTCGATATACATCTTCAGCAGCGCCGGGGCCGGGGCATGGATATAGGTGGCAATGCCGCGACTCTCGAACTGCGCGGCCTGGTCGGGACGGCCGCCGGCGATCAGCGCATAGCTGGGCTTGCACGCCCAGATCGCTTCGCACTGCTCGTCGCGCAGGGTCTGCGGCACGAAGCCGAGCATGCCCACACCCCAGGGCATATCGCCGATCTGGCGGCGTGTGGACTCCAGCATTTCGCGCACCTGCGGCCCGCGCATCAGCGCCAGCGCGAGGAACGGCAAGGCGCCGCCGCGAGCCACATCGACCGCGAATTCGGGGCTGTCCGAGACGCGTGTCATCGGACCCTGTGCGATCGGGAAACGCGTGCCGTGCGATTCGGCCAGCGGCGCGCCGGGCGACAGGTGTTGGAGTCGGTTGGCGGTTTCGATGAACTGCTCGCTGGCGGCGCGCATCGCCTGCACCAGTTTGCCGACGCGTTTGTAGCGCTCGCGATAGATCGCCGCCACGCCGATGCCCTGGCCCAGCGGCAGCAGCTGATCGGGGGCCCAGCCCAGACGGGACCGGACTTCGCCGTGCCAGATCTCGATCGCCAACTCGCCACTTTCGGCGTCGCGAGAATGGGCTTCGATCGCCTTCAGCGATTCGCTGCCGGGCCGCGCATAGACCCGGCACGGCGCATTCGCCAGTTCTCCGAACAACCGCGTCTCGGAACCGTTGAGGCGTGCCAGCTCCAGCTTGACGCGATCCGACAACGCGGATTCGTCGAGCAACAGCAGTTGGTCGTCGAGCACCACGCCGGCGGCGCCGGCGATGCGCAGACCGGCTGCGGAATGCAGGCCGATTCCGCCACGCACATGAACCGGCTTGGCCACTTTGCCGAGCAGCTTCTGGGCGAGGATATAGGCGGTGTCATCGCCGACCCAGCCGCCGGCCTCGTGGCCCTTGGCGACGTAGGCATCGGGCTCGAAGCCCAGCGCCGCGATGTCGTCCGGCGAACGGATTTCGGCGAACAGCGAATGCGCTCCGGCCGACAACGATTCGAAGCGATCGCGGTCCGCGTCCACGAGCATCACTACCAGCTCGCGTTCGCCGGCTCGCTCGATCAGGCGCCGGCCCGTGCCGAGTGACTGTGGCGTCAGTCGCAGACCGATCCGGCCACGCGTGCCCGCAAGCAGGCGGTCGAAATTGTCCTCGACACGCTGCGCGTCGCTGGCATGCTCAAGGTCCAGAACCCCGACCGCACCGGCACGCGTCGCCGCCACAGCGATGCCCGGATGCGAAAGATCCGCCGGCACCAGACAGAAAATATCGAAACTGTTCACGTCCATGTCTTGCCACCCCAGGGCTTTTCGCCCTCATCGCGCCGCCGAATCCCTGCGTCACCGCCGCCGAATATCGACGATCAATGTTGCAACCCGTCTGCATGGATCGACCGATCCCCCCATTGCGGACAAGGCTAGCGCTTGCAACCTTCCAGAAACGGTACTTCCAGCACCTTTTCGTGCACGATCGGTCCGTGCCCGAAATAGCCGCTTTCGCCGAAGCACTCGCCGTGATCGGCGGTGACGATGAAGTGCGTGTCCTTCGGCGCCTTGTCGATCAGTGCGGCGAGCACTTCGTCGACATATTCCACCGTCTTGGTCTGCTGTAGATGCAGCATCCGCATCTGGTCGGCGTCGAAGAACTTGTCCTCGGTTTCGGTTCCGAGGTGATCGTCCATGCGTTTGAACACGCCGTGCACACCGGAAATGTGCGGCATCGTCTTCGGGTCCAGCATGTACGGGTAGTGGGTTTCGCCGAGATTCAGGAAGTGAAAGCTCGGCTCGTCCTGGTCGAACTCGATCTGATCGACGATGCCGACGAAGTCATTGTGGTTCGGCATCAGTTTGTATTCGTCGAAGTGCCGGTTCAGGTGCGAGAACGGATTGAGCACCGGCAGCGACACGCGCGCCTCGGTACGGTAGCCGTGGCTCTGTAGGACCTTCGGCAGCGACAGTTCGGGGATGAAGCTCTTGAACGACAGGCCGTCAATGCCGAGCCGGTCGACCCACTTGGAAAAGTCCTTCTTGTAGACCTCGGATGCGAACACACCCTGAGGACTCTCGTGCGGAATCATTCCCATCAGATAGGTGTAGTGGGACGGGCTGGTCCAGGAGGCAAACGAATAGCGTCGCGAGCCCTCGCCCAACGCATCCATGTTCGGGGTCTTCGCAGCCTGGTAGCTGTCGAAACGACAGCTGTCCATCACGATGAAGACCAGATTTTTCAATGCCATCCTTGTGCACGCTCCGTGTGGAATCACTGGACTGTCCATACCCCTGACGGACAGCGGGTGGGCAGTCTAACAAAGCAAATGTAACGTTTTGTGCATGGCGTTTCCGGTCATTGACTTCGATGCGATCATACCCACTTCAACTTCTTCAAATCGTGCTCGACGCGCTTGCCGCTTTGCTCTAGAATTCGCGGCCCTTTTGAAATCATGGCTAGGTAGCTCAGCCGGTTAGAGCGCGGCACTCATAATGCTGAGGTCGAGAGTTCGAGTCTCTCCCTAGCCACCATCTCGACTTCGATGACCGCAAGGCTTGCGAAATCCGCTCAACGGAATTCGACCGCCTGCCGTTCGTGCCCCCTCGCCGCCATCGGCGACCTTGCCAACATTTTCTTACGCAATTGTCTATCGCAAGCAAGCGACATGCCGGTATTCGGCATTTTGCAGGCGCGCGCGTCCGGTTCATGCTTCAATCGACTGCATGGAGCGGGCCCACCAGGCCCAGCCGACACCGTCAAGAACGAAAATGCGAGGAGACCACGGTGAAAGTCGCCGCGCGATGGACGACATCCCGACAGGGCAGCGCCTCGCCGCGTCAGGCCCCCTCATGAATGCGGTCCAGTCCGCATCATCACTACTGCCGTTCACGCATTTCGAGGACAAGGTCGACGCCTGGCTGGAACAGGGCCACGCGCAGATGGGCCACCGGCTGTGGTTCCTGGCGCGTCTCGCGCCGGCACGAGCGGTCGTGCTGCGCAGCCTGGATGGTTTCGGTTGCATTCCCCCCGGAACGGTACTTCGCCTGCCATGCGAACTGTGGCGCGCCGAACAGGCCGACGGCGTGCACATCATCCCCTCGCTGTTGAATGCGGCGCTGTGCATCGACGACGCGCGCGAACTTTGCCTGCAGGTCCGGTCCTGGATGTCCGCGCCCCTGCAGGACGCCACCGGCCATGCCTACGCCGCGCTGTTCGCCATGGATTCCGCCGCGCACGACGACTCGATTCATTGTCACAGCCACTCACTCAGGTTCGCAGCGCGTCAGCTTTCGACAATATTTATCGATGAGCAGCGCGACGTGGCGCGGCAGCGCGATCACGAACGCACCAGCATGCTGAACAGCATCGATCCCTCCACCGGCCTGTTCACGACCTCGGCCTGGCGTTCGAGCCTCGCGGTGGAGGAACAGCGCTGTCATCGGCTCGGCAACCCCTGCGGCGCCATCGCGATCCGCATTCAGACATCCACCGAGGACCGCCGTGAGCACGACCGTGCGTTACGCCGGATCGGCTGGATCGTGCGTTCGCTGGTTCAGAGCCCGCATCTGGCGGCACGCACCGACGACCATCTGCTCGGCGTGCTGTGCATCGACATCCACGCACCAGAGACGCAAAGTCTGGCGCAGTCCCTGCGCGCCGCCTTTGACCAGGAACAACTGCCCGTCAGGCTCGCGCATGCACAGCGCGACCCCGCTTCACGCAATCTGCCAACCGCCTGGCTGACGGCACTGCGTGACGTTGTCTGAGACAGGCAACCGTTTCAACACGGATAATCCCCCGATGCCGCAGCCCGAACTTCTCGATGCCTTCGTCACCGCTGCGCGCGGCCTCGAACCGCTGCTGGCCACCGAGCTGAGCGAACTGGGGGCTCAGGACGTGCGGGAGCGTCGCGGCGGGGTCGCCCTGCGTGCGGATCTGGAAAGTCTCTATCGCGCCTGCCTGTGGTCGCGAACCGCGTCGCGCGTGCTGCTGCCGCTGTTCGTGGTGGACGCACCGGACCCGGAACGCCTCTACGAAGGCGCGCTCGCCCATGACTGGTCCGCCCTGTTCGATGTGGACGCGCGGCTGGCGATCGAAGTGGCCGGGCGCTCGCCAGGCATCACGCATACGCATTTCGCCGCGCTGCGACTCAAGGACGCGATCGTCGACCAGTTCCGCGAGCGCAGCGGACGCCGGCCCTCGATCGACACCGAACACGCCGATATCCGCCTGCATCTGCACCTTGATCGCGAACGCGCCACCATCAGCCTCGACCTTGGCGGCGGCAGCCTGCACGAGCGCGGCTACCGGCGCGATGGCGGTCAGGCGCCGCTGAAGGAAAATCTGGCGGCCGCGCTGCTGTTGCGTGCAGGCTGGGCCCGGCTCGCCGCCGAAGGCGCGGCATTCTGCGACCCGATGTGCGGCTCCGGCACGCTGGCGATCGAAGCGGCGATGATCGCCGCCCAGCAGGCCCCGGGCCTGTCGCGCCGGCAATGGGGATTCAGCGCCTGGCTGGGCCATCGTGCGGACATCTGGGAAACGGTGCGGCGCGAGGCGGTCGAGGCCAGACGCAACATCAGCCTACCGATTCATGCCTCCGATTCGGACCCGCGAGCCCTGGAGGCGGCGCGCGCCAATGCCCGACGCGCCGGACTGGAGCCGGCCATCACCTGGACGCTGGGCGACGCGTTGCAACAGACCGCGCCGGCCGCAACCGGCCTGCTGCTCAGCAACCCGCCGTACGGCGAACGCCTGGGCAGCGAGAACGAACTGATCAAGCTCTACAGCCTGTTCGGCAATCAGTTGCGGCAGGGTTTTGGCGGCTGGCATGCCGGCATCTTCACCGCCCGCCCGGACCTGGCGCCGCGCCTGGGCCTGCGCGCCTCGGCGATCCATTCGTTCTACAACGGCGATCTGCCGTGCAAACTGTTGCAGTTCGACATCCCGGCCGAACTGCCCTCGGCCGACCACGGCAGCGATTTCGCCAACCGCATCCGCAAGAACCTGCGCCACCTCGGCAAGTGGGCGCGGCGCAACGGCATCTCCGCCTACCGACTGTACGACGCCGACCTGTCCGAATACGCACTCGCGGTGGACCTCTACGACTGCGCCGGCGAAATCCATCTGCACGTCCAGGAATACCTGGCGCCCAAGGACATCGACCCGGTGCGTGCCGAGCAGCGTCTTCGGCAGGCGCTGGCGGCCCTGCACAGCATTCTCGAACTGCCGTCCGAGCGGATGCACTTCAAGTTGCGCAAGCCACAAAAAGGCAGCGCCCAGTACGAACGCCAGAACCAGGCCCAGCGATTCTTCGAACTGATCGAGCACGACTGTCGGCTGAGCGTGAACTTCGACGACTATCTCGATACCGGCCTGTTCCTGGATCACCGACCGCTGCGTCTGCGCCTGCAACGCGAATCGCGCGACAAGCGCGTGCTCAACCTGTTTTGCTACACCGGCAGCGCCACTGCGCATGCCGCAGTGGGCGGCGCCTCGCGCACGCTGTCGGTTGATCTGTCCAAACCCTATCTCGAATGGGCGGCGCGCAACCTGCAAGCCAACGGCTTCGCGTCCACGCTACAGACGCGCCGCGGCGTGCGTTCCGCCTGGAACGAACCGCATGTGCTGCTGCAGGCCGACTGCCTGCAATGGCTGCGTGACCAAGCCGCCGATCCGGCCTCGCCACGCTTCGACCTGATCTTCTGCGACCCGCCAACCTTCTCCAATTCCAAACGCATGGAAGCGGTGCTGGACACGCAACGCGATCACGTGGAGATGATCCGCAACGCCGCCACCCTGCTGCGACCCGAGGGGGTTCTGTACTTCTCGACCAACCGGCGACGGTTCAAACTGGACGAGGACGCACTGACGGGACTGCGGGCTGAGGACATCACCGCGCAGACGCTGGACGAAGATTTCAAGCGGCCGCCACCGGCGCATCGCTGCTGGAAAATCCGGCAGGTGGCGCCAAGGAACTGAACGAATGTGAACCGGCCGGGCGGCTCCCGACCGGGATACGGCTTGCGATTCGGTAACCGTCAGCCCGGACTTCAGAAACGGTAGTTGACGCCGAACGAGTAGTTCCGTGGGTCGCCATAACGGTACTGGCTGTAGAACCCAACCTGGCTGTAGTACTTCTCGTCCGTCAGGTTATGGGCGTTGAATTGCAGGCTCAGGCGCTCGTTGACGTCGTAGCGCGCCATCAGATTGACCAGTGTGTAGGCGCCCTGCTCCAGCCGTTCCGGCTCACCGGTCACCGGATTGGCGCTGACGCCGGAGTCGATTTCGTCCTGCCAGTTGAAACCGCCCCCCACCGTCAAGCCCTGCAGTACGCCGGTGAAGCGGTGGGTTGAGAAGATCTTCAACAGTCTGCGCGGTTGATCGGTACTGACGTCCTGGCCAGCGGCGTCCTCGGCGGTGAACTGGGTGAAACCGATGCTGAGATTCCAGCCCGGCGCCACGGCGCCGACCACTTCGAGTTCGAAACCCTCGCTGGTGGTGCCCTCAGCCGCACGATAAGCCTGCTCCATGACGGTACCGGCGACGATGCCACCAGCAATGGCCTGTCCCAGATTGTCCTGCTCGATTCGAAACAGGGCGACCGAGGTTTGCAGCGCCTCGTCCAGAAAGGTGCTCTTGAGCCCCGTCTCGTAGCTCTTGCCGACCACCGGATCGAGGACTTCACCTTCCAAAGTGCGTGCGTTCTGCGGCTTGAAGATTTCCGTATAGCTGGCATACAGCCGGTGGCTCCGGCTGAGATCGTAGAGCACACCGGCATAGGGAATGAACACGCCATCGTCGCCGAAGTCCTCGTCGACGCCATAGTTCACCCCGGTCCGCTCCCAGTCGGCCAGGCGGCCACCGACGATCAGCCGCAACGGCTCCGCCAGACTCAGATGCAGGGCGCCATAGAGACCCTGCTGCTCGGTTTCGAGATCGACCGCGGTATCCGCGGTCGAAGACCATTCCGGCTCGGGGTACGAACCATCCCAACCGTAGAGGCTGCCGGCATCGGGATAAGGCGCGGCGAAAACGGCGGCGTAGCTGTCCGTATTCGCTTCCTGCTGGCTATAGAGCGCGCCCAGCACGAAGTCCTGCTTGCGCCCGAGCCAGTCGAAGTAGCCCTTGAGCTGGATGTCCACGCTGTCCTGCTCGCTGGCGCCGCTGCTGCGGTACGGATACGACACCAAGCCCTCGCCGGTGTCCTCGTCGAGCGTGCCGGACAGGTAAAGCAAGCGCGTCTTCTGCTCGTTTTCGAGACGGTTGTAGTTGGCGATCAGCGTCCAGCCATTGGAGAAGCCGTGAATCAGGTTGGCGAAATAGTTCTTGTTGATCGTGCGCCACCGGGTCCAGTCGGCCGCGGTGGTGGTGGAACGCGCAAAGTCGGTGCGCGAACCGTCGCTGTACCAGGACGGCAACGCGCCCCAGGTCGGTGAACCCGGATCGTTGTGCTGATCGCTGGCGCCCACACGCAGCAGGGTGTTGGGCGTGATGTCGGCCTCGAACACGCCATAGAACACCGAGATGTCGTCTTCGTACAGGTCCTCGTAGGACTCGCCCCGTTCGTATTTGGCGACCACGCGTCCGCGCAGCGACCCAGTGGAATTGAGCCCGGAACTCAGGTCTACGGTGACTTGGCGATTGTTCCAGCTGCCGACGCTGGCATTGAGATAGCCCTGGAACTGCGTGCTGTCCGCATGCTTGCGCACCAGATTGACCGAGGCCGAAGGATCGCCGGCGCCGGTAAGCAGACCGGTCGCGCCGCGGACGATCTCGATGCGATCGTAGAGCGCCACGTCGACGATCGTCTCTCCCGAGTCGCCGGCCAGACTCCAGGCCAGCGGCACGCCGTCGACCTGATAGTTGGTGATCTCAAAGCCTCGGGCATTGAAGGTATTGCGCACATCATCGATTTCATTCGCGGACACACCGACCGCATTGATGATCACGTCGGCCACCGTGTCCAGATTCTGATCGCGGATTCGTTGCGCGGTGATCACGCTGACCGACTGCGGCGTTTCGCGCGGCGTCAGGCCAAGCCCGGTCGCCATGTCGACCTTGTCGCTGGCGACATAGCCGCTGGAGACGACCACCTCCGTCAGCTGGATGTCCTCGCGCCCGGCCTCGACGGGTGCTTCCGGGTCGGCCGCCGGAGCCGCGATCGCGACGTCTGGGTCCGCTGCGAGTGCGAACATGGGAGTCCAGCACCACTGAATGAGCATGGCCAGAACGGCAAGCTTGGCGCTTGAGCGTCGATGCATCGTGAGAAGTCCCTGCAGGAAGAGTGGTCGTGTTGTTAATGATAATCATTATTGCCAGTTAATTCATCCTTTCACCCTGCCGCATCGCGTGGCATAGCCGTTGCTTGAACGCTTGTGCCTGCTCCGGCAGCGGCCACCACAACGACAAAACCAATGACTTTCTTTCAACGTACCGGGCGCGCGCGCTTCCGTCCGCCGACCGCCACCGCTCTGCTCCTGACGGTGCTGTCCGCCCTGGTCGGCACGAGCGCCCACGCCGCCGACAGACTCAAGCTGATCCTCGACGACGACGTGCCGATGCTGCACCCGGCTCAGCTGATGGCCTTGCAGTCGCCGCGCGTGGACGTGCTCGGCATCACCATCGTCAGCGGCTCCACGTGGCGCGACGAGAACGTGGCCCACGCGCTGCGCATGCTGGAGATCATCGGTCGACCCGAGGTACCGGTCGTGCCGGGTTCAGCGTTCCCGTTGGTCAATACCGAAAAGGAGACAGAACGCTGGGAGTCGCTGTTCGGCAAGCTGGTGTTCAAGGGTCCGTGGATGAAGCAATGGGTCGAGGACACCGTGCAGACCGCGCCGAACTACCACGCACACGATGTCGTACCCGACTTGCCAGAAGGCAATCCGAGCCTCGAAGCCTCCGATGAAATCGCGGCGAATTTCCTGATCCGCAAGGTCCGTGAATTTCCGGGCGAGGTCACGATCATCGCCACCGGTCCGCTGACCAATCTGGCGCTGGCGCAGCGGCTCGATCCCGAGTTCGCCGCCACGGCCAAGCAGCTGATCTACATGGGCGGCAGCATCAACCCACGGCAGATGCGCGATTCGGTGTCCGCCGCGCAGTTCGCCCGTGAATTCATCAACACCCCGCGCCTGGAATTCAACTTCCGCTGGGACCCGGAAGCCGCGAGCATCACGCTGCGTGCACCCTGGAAGAAGATCACGATGATTCCCGTGGACCCCTCAACCGCGACCGAACTCACGCCGAAGCTGGTCGAGCGCATGAGCGCCGCCGGCACGCCGCTGTCGAAGGCCTTCCAGGACCATCTGGAAACCGGCTTTCCCTTGTGGGACGAAATCGCCACGGCGGTGTGGCTGGACCCGTCGATCATCACGAAAAGCAGTCAGCTCTACGTGGACGTGGACACCAGCTTCAGCGCCGGCTACGGCCAGACGCTGTCCTGGTCGGAGCACTACCAACCCGGCCTTGGCGAGCGACTGCAAACGGTGGTGCGGGCGATCGACGTGGACCGACTCGAGGACATGATGGTGGAGCTGATGAACCGCCCATTGCAGCGCAGGACATCGGAACAGCCCTGACAAGCTGCCTCGCGCAAAGACGCCAAGGCGCAAAGAAATCGCCGAAGAACAGACGGGCAAGTGGTGCTTGTACCTCGGAACAAATCCTTCGCGTCTTTGCGCCTTTGCGCGAGCCCCGCTTTTGGCCGTCGCACACTAGATCAGAGCTTCAGCACCAGCTTGCCGATGTGCGCGCCGCTTTCCATCATGCGGTGCGCATCGGCCGCGTCATCCAGCGCGAAGATCTGGTGGATCACCGGCTTGAGCTGCCCGCTCTCGATCAGCGGCCAGACCCGCTGGCGCAGCTGCGCGGCAATCGCGGCCTTGAATTTCACCGAGCGCGGTCGCAGTGTCGAACCGCTCACCGACAGGCGACGGCTCATGATCTTGCCCAGGTTCACGGTGGCTCGAGCGCCGCCGAGCAGGGCGATGATCACGATCCGGCCATCTTCCGCGAGGCAGTCGATCTCGCGCGGAACGTAATCCCCGGCCACCATGTCGAGAATCACATCAACGCCGCGTCCGCCGGTGTGCTCGCGAACCACGGCGACGAAATCCTGTTCCCGATAGTTGATCGCCGTGGCGCCAAGCGATTCGCAGGCCTGACACTTTTCAGCGCTGCCCGCCGTGGCGAACACCGGATGACCGAGCGCGCTGGCGATCTGGATCGCCGTCACGCCGATGCCGCTGCTGCCGCCCTGCACCAACAGCGATTCGCCCGGCGCCAGCGCCGCGCGGTCGAAGACATTGCTCCACACCGTGAAGCAGGTTTCCGGCAAAACGGCCGCCTGAATCTCGTCCAGACCGTCCGGAATCGGAAGACATACGCCGTTGTCCGCGAGACAGTACTCGGCATAGCCGCCGCCGTGGACCAGCGCGCAAATCCGGTCGCCGACGGCGAAACCGGAGTCGCCGCAATCGCCGTCGACGATCGTGCCTGCCACTTCCAGGCCCGGCAGATCGGAGGCACCCGGCGGCGGCGGATAGGCGCCCATGCGCTGAAACACGTCGGGCCGGTTCACGCCAGCGGCGGCGACCCGAATCAGCACCTGACCCGGTCCGGGTACCGGGCGCGGCCGCTCGCAGGCCTTCAGCACCTTCGGCCCACCCGGTTCGCTGATTTCGATCGCCTTCATGGTCTGGCTCATTACTTCACGTGCTCCTCTGCCGGGACAGGACATATTCGCGTCATGCACGGAGTCTAGGCTCTACCGGTTCTACTCGCCGGACCTTTCAAACGTGTCGGAACCGCCGCGCTCCATCGTCTCATTGTTGATCGAGGTTCGTCCGATCTCGCCGGTCACGAGCATCGCCGAGGCCGCCGATCTGCTGCTGGGCAATGAATACGATCGCCTGCTGTGCCTGCCAATCGTGTCCAACGGCACGGTGGTCGGTGTACTCAGCCGTAATCAGTTGAACCAGATTTTCATGCACCGCTACGGTCGCGAATTGTACGGCCGCCGACCTGTCTCCAGCGTGATGAATCGCGAACCGCTGGTCGTGAGAATCGACGATTCGCTCGAAAACGCCGCCGCCTATGTCGGCGCACGCCTGCAGTCGCCGATCACCGAGGACTTCGTGATCGTGCGCGATCAACGCTACCTCGGCGTCGGCCTGGTGCTGGATCTGCTCTCGGCGATCCAGAAGCAGCTGGTCGACAGTCGCAGCGACGTGTCGCGGGCCTATGACAGCCTCAAGGCCTCGCAGGCCGCGCTGGTTCAGTCCGAAAAGATGGCCTCGCTCGGTCAGATGGTGGCCGGCGTCGCACACGAGATCAACACGCCACTGGGCTATGTGCGCAACAACGTGGAAATGTTCGCGCTGACGCTGGACGCGCTGGCCGAAACCATCGAGCACAGTGAGAGCCTGCTGCAGTTACTGGTCGAAGGCAGTGCCGACGAGACCGAGTTTGCACAGTGCCTGGACGCCGCCAGCCAATCACTGAGTGAGGTCCGCGACAACCAGCTGATCGACGACACCCGCGAACTGCTGACGGACACCCTGTTCGGGGCCGACTCGATCCGGGACCTGGTGCTGGGGCTGCGCGACTTCTCGCGTCTCGATCAGGCGCCCGTGGACGCCGTCGATCTGCATGCCTGCATCGAACAGGCGCTGACCATCGCCAACAACGCGATCAAGAGCCGGGTGCAGGTGATTCGCCGCTTCGGCACGCTACCGGCGGTGAGCTGCTCGCCTTCGCAAATCAATCAGGTGCTGCTCAATCTCATCGTCAATGCGTCACAGGCGATCGAACACGATCAGGGCAAGCTGCTGATCAAGACCTCCGAAGCGGACGGGTGGGCCCGAATCTCGATCCAGGACAACGGCAAGGGCATCGCGCCGGAGCACCTGAAGCGCATCTTCGATCCGTTCTTCACCACCAAGCCGGTGGGCGAAGGCACCGGCCTGGGGCTGTCGATCTGCTACCAGATCGTGCAGGCCCACGGCGGCCGCATCGACGTGGTGTCCGAACCCGGGCGCGGTACGCGCTTCGTGATAAGCCTGCCGCAATCGCAGCCAGGCCAGTCGGCGCAGGCCGCATGAATGCCCTGAGCACCAAACCGACCGTGCTGCTGGTCGACGACGAGGAACGGATCCTGCGTTCGCTGTCGATGCTGTTCCGGCTGCAGTTCAAGGTTCACGCCACAACCGACCCGCAGCAGGCCATCGCCATTGCGCGCAACGAGCCGGTGCACGTCGTGGTGTCGGACCAGCGCATGCCGCAGATGCTCGGTGCCGATCTGCTGCGCGAAATCCGGGCGGTCTCCCCGAACAGCATGCGGCTGCTGCTGACCGGCTACTCCGAATACGACGCCGTAGTGGCGAGCATCAACGAAGGCGAAGTGTTTCGCTTCATCGCCAAACCGTGGAACGCCGCCGAACTGCGCAGCAGCGTGCTGCAGGCGGCCGAGATCGCGATGAGCCTGAGCCAGCAGGCCGCCCCCGAACAGCTTGTGCCGATGGCCGCCACTCCAGCGGGCGTGCTGGTGATCGACACCGACCCCTCCACCGAACAGAGCGTGCGCGAGATCGTCGGCGCCGCACGACCGGTGTACGGCGCGGCATCACTGGACGAGGGTTTCGAGTGTCTCGCCAGACACGATGTCGCGGTATTGATCAGCGAACTGTTCGTCAATGGCGAGGCCCTGACCGGCGCGCTGCAGATGCTCAAAGCCCAGCATCCCGAGGTGGTGACGCTGGTGCTGACCTCGTTTCGCGACGTATCGACGCTGGTCGGACTGATCAATGGCGCGCAGGTGTACCGGTTTCTGCCGAAGCCCTTGCGCAAAGGACCGCTGTCGATGAGTTTGCAGTCCGCGCTGAATCACCGGCAGACGCTTCATGCACAGCCACGGCTGGCGCGACGCCACGCCGTCCAGATAACGCCTGGCGAAGGCGACCCACGCATTGCCAGCAAGGTGATGAGCTATCTGTCGCGCCTGCGCGCACGCAGCCTGGGGTCGTCCTAGGACCGCGACGCGGCGGTTTCGAAACAAGCCGTAGCCCGGATGAAGCGCAGCGGAATCCGGGAGCAAGGTTTTACAATGTCGCCCGGCTCCCGGACTGGTGCCGTGACAACAAGCTAAGTTGTGCATCGGCCGCCGAATCGTTCAAGGTCCTGTTCGCCGGTTCGAGCCAGGACGGCATTCATTTCTAGTCGGGGCTCATGGCTTTATGCTGAGCAGACACTTGGCTGACAACACAGGGCGGCGCCAATGTCCCTCGAAAGCAGACCTCAGTATCATCAGCGTGCAGCCGTGCGTACCGACCCACCCTTGATCGAGCCGCGGCTCAGTCCATCGTCGCCGCGAGTCCACGCCCAGGAGTCGAAGACATGCAGGACACGAACGAAGCGGACCGGCTCAGACTTTCGCGGCGCAATGTCCTGGTCGCCGGAGCGGCCTCCGCGACCGTCGCAGCGGTGCCGTCCATCGGCATGAGCCAGGACGCTGCCCCACCGCCCACCGCAACCACGTCGCTGCAGGTCAACGGCAAGACCCGGGAACTGGTGCTCGACACGCGCACGACCCTGCTCGACGCATTGCGCGAGCATCTGCGGCTGACCGGAACCAAGAAGGGCTGCGACCATGGGCAATGCGGCGCCTGTACCGTGCTCGTCGACGGACGGCGCATCAACGCCTGCCTGACGCTGGCGGTCATGCACGAGGGCGCCAGCATCACCACGGTCGAGGGGCTCGGCACCCCGGGCGCGCTGCATCCGATGCAGGCCGCGTTCGTCCGGCATGACGGCTATCAATGCGGATACTGCACGCCGGGCCAGATCTGTTCGGCCGTGGCGGTGCTCGACGAGATCAAGGACGGCATCCCCAGCCATGTCAGCCCGGACCTGAACGCCGCGCCGCATCTCAGCGTCGATGAAGTCCGTGAGCGGATGAGCGGCAACATCTGCCGCTGCGGCGCCTATTCCAACATCGTCGAGGCGATGCTCGAAGTGGCCGGGGATTCGGCATGAAGGCGTTCAGCTACGAGCGCGCGAACACGCCGGCCGAAGCCGCCGTGGCCGCCGCGCGCATGCCCGGAGCCAAGTTCATCGCGGGAGCCACCAATCTGCTCGACCTGATGAAGCTGGAGATCGAGACGCCCTCGCACCTGATCGACATCAACCGGCTGGCGCTCGACCGCATCGAGCCCAGCGCCGACGGCGGTCTTCGTATCGGCGCGCTGGTTCGCAATACCGATCTGGCGGCCGATACGCGCGTGCGCCGGGACTATGCGGTGCTGTCGCGCGCGCTGCTGGCGGGCGCCTCGGGGCAGCTGCGCAACAAGGCGACCACTGCCGGCAATCTGCTGCAGCGTACGCGCTGCCCGTACTTCTACGATCCGAATCAGGCGTGCAACAAGCGCCTGCCCGGCAGCGGCTGTTCGGCCATCGGCGGCGTCAGCCGGCAGCTTGGCGTGATCGGCGGCAGCGAGGCCTGCATCGCCACGCATCCCAGCGACATGGCGGTGGCCATGCGCGTGCTCGATGCCCGCGTGGAAACCGTGAAGCCGGACGGCAGTCGCCGCGACATTCCGATCGCGGACCTGCATCGCCTGCCCGGACAGACGCCGCATATCGAAAACACGCTGGAACGCGGCGAGTTGATCACGGCCGTGACGCTACCCAGGCCCCTCGGCGGCGTTCAGCTCTACCACAAGGTCCGGGATCGTTCGTCGTATGCCTTCGCGCTGGTCTCGGTCGCGGCGGTGGTGCAGCGCGACGGCAGCGGCCGCGTCGCCCTGGGCGGGGTGGCGGCCAAACCCTGGCGTGACGAGGCGGCGGAAGCGGAAATGCCGCAAGGCGCCAAAGCGGTGGCGGCACGGCTCATGGACGGCGCGACACCCACGCCGCAAAGCCGGTTCAAACTGACCCTGGTCGAACGCACACTCGGCGCCGTGATGGCGCAGGCGAGGTCGGCATGAAGTTCGAGACGCCCGCCACCACCAATCCGATCGACCGGCTCAAGCTCATCGGCAAGCCCACCGACCGGATCGACGGCCCGGCCAAGACCACCGGCACCGCGCGCTATGCCTACGAGCAGCACGATGCCGTGCCGCATCAGGCGTATGGCTATGTCGTCGGAGCCGCGATCGCCAAGGGACGAATCAAGTCCATGGATACGTCCCGCGCCCTGGCTGCGTCCGGCGTGCTGGCGGTGGTGACCTCCGCCAATACCGGCGATCTCGGCAAGGGCCGCTTCAATACCGCAAGACTGCTCGCCGGCCCGGACGTCCAGCACTACCACCAGGCGATCGCGCTGGTGGTGGCCGAAACCTTCGAGCAGGCGCGGTCCGCCGCCCAGTTGCTGGACGTGTCCTACACCCGCGATCAGGGCGTGTTCGATCTGGCCGCGGCACGGAATACCGCCGTGCCGTCCGACGAACAGCAGGACGTCGCGGTCGGCGACTTCGGCAGTGCCTTTGCCGCATCGGCGGTGCGGTTCGACGAAAGCTACAGCACGCCGGACCACAGCCACGCGATGATGGAGCCGCACGCGACGATTGCCGCCTGGGAAGGCGAGAAGCTGACCCTCTGGACCTCGAACCAGATGATCAACTGGAGCCGGGGTGATGTCGCGAAAACACTCGGTCTGTCCCAGGACAACGTCCGCCTGATCTCGCCCTATATCGGCGGCGGCTTCGGCGGCAAGCTTTTCATCCGCGCCGACCTCATTCTCGCCGCGCTTGGTGCCCGCGCCGTGAAACGGCCAGTCAAGGTCAGCCTGACGCGCCCACTGATCTTCAACAACACCACGCATCGGCCGGCAACGATCCAGCGCATCCGGATCGGCGCCGGACACGACGGCCGGATCACCGCCATCGGCCACGAATGCTGGTCCGGCGACCTTCCGGGTGGCGGGCTCGAGAACGCGATCCAGCAGACTCGGCTCCTCTATGCCGGCAGCCATCGCATGATGACGGCTCGGTTGGCGACCCTGGACCTGCCGGAAGGCAACGCCATGCGCGCGCCGGGCGAAGCGCCGGGACTGATGGCCCTGGAAATCGCCATGGACGAGATGGCCGAAAGGCTCGGGCTGGACCCGATCGAATTCCGCGTGCTCAACGACACCCAGGTCGATCCTGAAAACCCGCAGCGCCCCTTCTCCCAGCGCCAGCTCATCGCCTGTCTGCGCAACGGCGCCGAGCGTTTTGGATGGAGCCGCCGGCAGTGCGAACCCGCCAGTGTCCGGGACGGTGGCTGGCTCATCGGCATGGGCGTCGCCGCCGCGTTCCGCAACAATCTGCTGACCAAATCAGGCGCCCGCGTCCGTCTCGAGCGCGACGGCTCGGTGACGGTCGAGACCGACATGACCGACATCGGCACCGGCTCCTACACGATCATCGCGCAGACCGCCGCCGAAACCATGGGCCTCGGGCTCGAGCAGATCACGGTACGCCTTGGCGATTCCGACTTCCCGGTGTCGGCCGGCTCCGGCGGCCAGTGGGGCGCGAACAACTCCACGTCCGGCGTCTACGCCGCCTGCATGAAACTGCGGGAAACGGTGGCCCGGACTTTGGGGTTCGATCCGACCGAAACCGATTTCAGCGACGGGCGGGTGCGCGCGGGGACCCGCGACGCGGCGCTCGCGGACGCTGCCCGCGACGGCGAACTCGTGGCCGAGGACCGCATCGAGTACGGCGACCTCGACAAGCAGTATCAGCAGTCCACCTTCGGCGCGCACTTTGTCGAAGTCGCCGTCGACGCCATGACCGCGGAGATCCGCATCCGGCGCATGCTGGCGGTGTGCGCGGCCGGGCGCATCATGAATCCCAAGGCCGCCCGCAGCCAGGTCATCGGCGCCATGACCATGGGTGCCGGCGCAGCCCTGATGGAGGAGCTGGCCATCGACAAGCGATTCGGCTACTTCGTCAATCACGACCTCGCGGGCTACGAAGTGCCGGTGCACGCGGACATCCCGCACCAGGACGTCATATTCCTCGACGAGGTCGACCCGATCTCCTCGCCGATGAAAGCCAAGGGGGTCGGAGAACTGGGCATCTGCGGCGTCGCCGCCGCCGTCGCCAACGCCATCTACAACGCCACCGGCGTCCGCGTCCGCGACTACCCGATCACGCTCGACAAGCTGATCGACCGGCTGCCGGACAGCGTGTAAGCGCAGCTTGGGCAGCTGAATTCGCTGCTGCGAAAGCGCGGTGCGCCGCTGGGGGCGCGAGCGGCATCACGCCGCGTGTGATTGACGTTAGTCGATGAGCGCCAACAGATGCGCGGCCGCAGCCAACTGCAGCAGCCAGTCGGCGGCAAGTCCAGCCAGTAACAGCGCCGAACCGACCAGCACCAGGCTCAAGCGTATGCTGCCGCCTAGCACCGCGACGGCTCTCGGGGACCTGCCAAAGTAGACCGTGCCGATCGGCCTCAGGTAGTAGAACAGCGAAATCACGGTATTGATGACGGCGGCCACAGCCAGCCGGGCGTAGCCGCCGTCGATCGCCACCGAGAACAGCAGCAGCTTGCCGACGAAGCCCACCAGCGGCGGAATGCCGGTCAGCGACAGCAGGCTGAGGACCAGCACCAATGCCGCCCACGGCCGTATCGCGCCCAGACCGGCGTAATCGGCCAGCCGCGTGCGCCCGCGCAGCTCGGCCACGACGGCGAAGGCGGCGAGATTGGCCAGCGCATAGCCCAGCAGGAAGTAGAGCAGGGCCGCTTCGGCCCGCGGCGAAAGACCGACCAGTGCCACGGCCACCAGCGCATAGCCGGACTGCGAGACCGAAGACCAGCCGAGCAGCCGCCGCAGGTCGTCCTGCCACAGCGCGGCGAGATTGCCCAGGCTCATCGTCAGCAGTGCCAGTACCGCGACCAGCGGCCGCAGGTCCAGGGTTTCGACCGGGAACAATCCGACCAGCCGCGCCAATGCCACCGCAGCGCCGACTTTCGGCACCACGGTGAGAAACGCCGCGGCCGGTGCCGGCGCGCCTTCGGCGACGTCCGGCAGCCAGGCGTGCAGTGGAAAGGCCGCCAGCTTGAAGGCGATGCCGAGTACGCACAGGCCGGCGCCGATCAGCAGCAGCGGCGAGGCTTCCGCGCCGGCAAGAGCCGTCGCCATCGCGTCGTAGCGCGTCGTGCCGAGCAGGCCGAACAGCAGCGTCACACCGACCATCAGCAGCGCATTGGCGAAGGCGCCGATCAGGAAATACTTCATGCCGGCCTCGACCGAGATCGACCAGTCACGGTGGTAAGCCGCCAGCGTGTAGCCAGTCACCGAGGACAGCAGCACCGCAAGGCTGAGCTGCAGCAGGTCCGCGGCACCGGCCAGCATCATGGCGCCCACCGCGGACAGCAGCAGCAGACTGTAGAACTCGCCATGGCGGCGGTCGTCGGCAAGCCAGCGCGGCGCCAGCAGCACACACAGGCCGCTGGCCAGAACGATCAGCAGCCGCGCCTGCACGGCGATGCCGTCCAGCGCCCAGCTTCCGGAGAAGCCGAGCCGCGGTGGCGTCGTCAGCTGCTGTGCACCGAGCAGCAGCGCGGCGAGCACGCCGAGCAGCGCGATGCCCGCGCACAGTGGCTGCCGCGACTGCGGCAGGAAGGCCGCCGCCAGCAGCGCCGCCACCGCCGCCAGCGCCAGCGCGATCTCGGGGCCGACGTCACCGATCGGCATCGTCAGCCGCCGACGATCGTGGCCGCTGCGCGTTCGATCGGCCGCAGCAGCCAGGCGGGATAGACACCGATCAGCAGCACCAGCGCCAGCAGTACCGTCAGCACGGCCAGTTCCACCCCGCGCAGGTCGGCAAACGCCGGCTGGCCCTGCGGCGCCGTCCCGAAGAACAGCCGCTGCACCATCTGCAGGAACAACGCGGCCGTCACCAGGACGCCGAGCAGCGCGATCGCCGCCATCCACGGATGCAGCACGAAGGTGCCGGCGAAGATCTGGAATTCGGCGACGAAGCCGGCCAGGCCCGGCAGGCCGAGGCTGGCGAAGGCGGCGACGATGAAGGCCGCCGCCAGCTTCGGCGCATTGCCGGCAAGACCGCCGTAGTGAGCCATTTCATAGTCCTGACGGCGCTGCCAGAAGACGCCCGTCATGAAGAACAGCGAACCGGTGATCAGACCGTGCGCGAGCATCTCGACCACGGCGCCGGTCAGGGCCAGCTGCCGCGCGGCGGTCTCCCCGGCCAGCATGGAACCGGCGGCCGCGATGCCGAGCACGGAGTAACCCATGTGGTTGATCGAGGTGTAGGCGATGCGCTGCTTGAGATTGCTCTGCGCCAGGGCCACCAATGCGCCCCAGAGGATCGAAGCCAGAGCCAGCGCCGCCAGCCACGGCGCGTGGCGAGCAAAGGTTTCGCCCATCATCGACAGCGGGATGCGGATCAGCCCGTAGCCCCCCATCTTCAGCAGCACGCCGGCAAGGATCGCCGAGGCCGGAGCCGGCGCCTGCACGTGCGCCGGCGGCAGCCAGGTGTGAACCGGAAACAGCGGCGTCTTCACCGCAAAGCCGAAGACGAAGCCGAGCAACACCAGGGTCGCGCGAAGGCCGCCGCCGTCGAGCGGCTGGCGCTCGATCAGCACCCGCATGTCGAAGCTCAGCGGCGCATCGGCCAGCGCCAGACCGAGGATCGCGAGCAGGATCGCCAGCGAGCCGGCGAGCGTGTAGAGGAAGAACTTCAGCGCCGCGCGTGGGGCGTCGCCGTGGCCCCAGCGCCCGATCAGGAAATACATGCCGACCAGGCTGAGGTCGAAGAACACGTAGAACAGCAGCAGGTCCAGCGCGAGGAACACACCCAGCGAGACGCCCTGCAGGAACAGCAGCCAGGCGTACCAGTGCCGGGCCCGCGCATCGAGCACCTGCGGCCAGGCCAGCGCGGCGACGAACAGCAGTGCGCTCATCGCGGCCAGGCTCAGCGAGATGCCGTCCACGCCGAGGCGCCAGCCGACGCCGAGCGAGGCGATCCACGGCAGGTCGACCACGTGCTGGAACGCCGGTGCGGCGGCAGTGCCGTCGAAGCCCGCCCAGGCGGCGGCGAGCAGCAGCAGCGGAATCACGCCGAACAGCAGCGCGCACAGGCGTGCCCGCCGCGCATCCAGCCGCGTGGCGGAGGCCAGAATCAGAGCGCCGAACAGCGGGACGAGAATCGTCAGCGTCAACATCGTCAGCTCCCGAGGATGAGCATCGCGCCGAGCAGGGCCGCGGCGACGACGATCAGGCTGTAGTACTGGTGTGCAAGACCGCCCTGCAGGCGCGGCGCGATGCGGCCGCCGAAGCTGACCAGGCGCGCCACGCTTGCGGGCACCCCGTCGCTGAGGCGCTCGCCAGGTCCGGCACCCAGGCGCGCACCGGCGCGGGCCAGCCCTGCGGCGCCGCGCGCGCCACGCTCCACCGCGCGCGCATCGAAGCGGGCAAAGCCGCGCGCAGCCCGCAGGCCGAATGCGGCGATGCCGCTTACCGGGGCGTCGAGCAGCGCCTCGTCGACCCGGCGGCAGGTCTGCGACAGGGCCGTCACCGGCCCCACGAACAGCCGTTCGATCAGGCGCGGCAGGCCTAGCCATTCCGCCGCTGCGGTGGGCGCGAGCCAGCGGTGCGCCGAGACGGCGCCGAGCGCGAGGCCGGCCAGCACGAACAGCAGCGACAGCAGCTGTTCGCCGGGCGGCGAAGCGGGGATCTCGCCGGCGAGTACGATCGCGATGCGGTCGCGTAGCGGCGCCAGCCACAGCACGCCCAGCAGCAGGCAGGCCAACGCCAGCGTGCCGATGGCGGCGCGTTCGGCGGTACCGGGCGCGCGGCCCCGCGAAGCCGTGCCGGTGCCGCGTCCGAAGGCGAGCCACTGGAAGCGCAGCGCGTAGGCAGCGCTGAGGCCGCCGGCCAGCATCGCCAGCAGCGCTGGCGCCGGGCCGCGATGCGCTACCGCGCCGGCGATGGCCTCCTTGCTCCAGCCGCCGCCGAGCGGCGGCAGGCCGGCCAGCGCCAGCGCGGCGACGGCGCTGAATGCCGCCACCGCCGGCAGGCTGCGGCCGAGGCGCAGCCGCGGCAGCTCGTAGTGCCCGGCGCGCTCGCCGGCCGTGCCGGCGGCGAGGAACAGTGGCGCCTTGAACGCGGCGTGTGTCAGCAGGTGCAGCAGCGCAACCAGCGGATAGCCGGCGCCGACCGCCGCGAACATCAGGCCGAAATGGGCCGAGGTCGATGCCGCCAGCAGTTTCTTCGCGTGCGTCTGCAGCAGCGCGACCAGGCCACCGCAGAGCGCGGTGGCGAGACCGAGCACCATCGTCGCGGCGCCAAACCAAGCCAGCGCGGCGAACGCCGGCTGCAGCCGGACCAGCAGCCAGGCGCCGGCCGCAACCATGGCTGCGGCATGCAGCAGCGCCGAGACCGAAGTCGGCCCTGCCATCGCGCGGAACAGCCACGGCGAGAACGGCAGCTGGCCGGACTTGGCGGCCGCGGCCATCAGCACGCCGGCTGCGACCAGGACAAGCAGCGATGGCGGCAGGTCCACAAGCGCCGCGTAGTCGAACGAACCACTGCCGGCATAGGCCGCCATCGCGGCAACGAACAGGCCGAGGTCGCCGGCCCGCGTGATAACGAAGGCGTAGCTGCCGGCGGCGCCGGCTTCGGGCGCCTGCCAGCGATGCGCGATCAGCGCCCAGGAGCAGGCACCGACGAGTTCCCAGGCGATCAGCAATGTCAGCAGGTCGGCGGCGATGAGCAGCAGCTCCATCCCGGCGCAGAAAAGCAGCAGCAGCCCGATCAGGCGGCGCAGGCCGGCGGCGTGCTCGTGGGCCGCGGCATAGACGCAGACCGGCAGCGCCACCGCGGGCACCAAAACAGCCATGACGCTGGCCTGCGGCGGCATCCCGGCGCGGAGCTGCAGGGCGCCGCTCCAGGCCAGCGTCGCCTCCTGCCCGGCGGCCGCCGCGGCCAGCGCCAGCGTCGCGGCCAGCGCAAGCGCCGCCACGGCGCCGAGGTAGCCGCGATGCGCCGGCCCCGGCAGCACGGCCAGGCCGGCAACGGCCGGTAACAGCGGCAGCAGCCAGGGCGTCATCGCCGGAGCGTGCCGAGGCTGTCGACGGTGTCGATCTGGCGCCGCCGGAACAGGGCGGCGACCAGCGCGAAGCCGATCGCCATCTCCACCGCCATCACCGCCATCACCACGATCGCCAGCAGCTGGCCTTTCGGGCTGCCGGCGGCGGCCATCGACCAAAAACCGATGGCCGCCAGCAGCACACCGTTGAGCATCAGCTCCAGACCCATCATCAGCATGACGAAGGACTGCTGCGACAGGGCACCGTACAGGCCGATGCCGATCAGCGCGGCGGCGACGATGAGGACCAGCGTCAGCGTCACGGCGCGTCTCCGTGCCGGTCTTCGGCCTGCTCGTTCTCGGGCCGGCGCCCGGCCGGTTCGCCGCCCGGCTCCAGACCCGGCGGCCGCGCCCCCGCATCCGCCGGCCCGTAGCGGCCGTTGCGGCTGGACAGCACCACCGTGCCGATCATCGCCGCCAGGAGCGTCAGGCCGGCGGTCTCGAAGCTCAGCATCGACGGTCCCAGCAGTTCCGTACCAAGATCGCGGATCACCGGCCGCGCGGGATCGAGCGGTCGCTCCGGAAGATCGCTGAGCAGCACCGCGAGGCTCAAGCCGGTGAAGACGGCGATGCCGGCCAGCGCGGCGAAGCGCTGCTGGTGAACCATCGACATCGGATTGAGGCCGGCCGGATTCATCATGAAGGCGACCATGAACAGCGCCATCACCATCATCTCCACGGCCATCATGAAAATCGTCGCCAGGCCCAGGTACGGGGCCGACAGCAGCAGCATGATCGCGCCGACGGCGAAAAACGAAAGCATCAGCAGGAAGGACGCGCGCACCATGCTGTTAGTGCGGAACACGCGCCAGCCGCAGAGCACGGCGACGGTCGCCAGCGCGGCGAAGGCGAGGTCTGCGGCGCTCATCGCAGCGCCCCCAGGCCGGCGACCAGCAGATCGACGAAGGCCAGCGGCGTGAGCACGACCCACAGCAGCGTCATCATCCGCGCCGGCGGCGTGCGGGCCAGCGTCCGCTCCAGCACCAGCACCAGCAGCAGCACGGCCGCGGACTTGAGCAGCAGCCACAGCGGCGGTGGCAGCAGCGGCCCGAGGTAGCCGCCGAGAAAGGCGCTCGCCGCCACCGCCGAGAACGAAACCAGCATCGCCAGCTTGGCGACCCGCCAGCCCAGGCGCGCGCGGCCTGAGGCTTCGGCCTGCGTGCCTCCGGCGAGGTCGGTCGAGTCGCCGTAGTCGAACGGCCCGCGCAAGCTCAGCGTCAGTCCCAGCAGCAGGAACAGCGGCAGCCCCAGCGGCTGGCGCAGCAGATTCCAGCCGTCGCGCTGGGATTCGACGATGGCCGGCAGCGACAGCGATTCGGCCGGCAGCGCCGTACCGATCAGCACGAACATGCTCAGCAGCATCGCCGGCAGGCCGACGGCGACGTAGCGATAGGCGCCGATCAACGGCAGCGGGGCATTGGCCGACCATCCGTGCAGGAATACCGCGACCACGGTCAGCGCCTCGCAGGCGCCCCACAGCACGATGCCGGCATCCGGACTCGCTACAACGAGTTCCGGCGCCAACGGCACCACGGACAGGCCGATCGCGGCCAGCGCGAAGTACAGCAGCGGCGCCAGCGCCAGGTTCAGGGCATCGGGCCGCTCGGTGGAGACGCGCTGCTGCAGCAGCAGGCGCGCCGAGTCACAGGCCGTCGCCAGCGGCGAACCGCCCTGCAGCAGCCGCTCGGCCGCGGCGGCGAAAACCATGCCGAGCAGCAGCACCGCCAGGCTTGCGGCAGCGGCCATCAGGCAGCCTCCGCCGGGGCGCCTGCCGCCGCGTGCGGGCCGGCGATGCGCAGCAGCGCCGGACTGTCGTAGCTGTTGATCAGCAGCAGCGCCTCGTGCCATTCCAAGCCCGGCAGCTGTCCGACCAGCGGCGCGGCGTCTTCGCCTGACGCGGGCGTTCCGGAGAGGGCGCAGACGAGACGTTCGCGCACGCCGCCGAGCCGCGGCGGGATCGCCAGCAGTGCGCCGTGGCGGCGCGCGCGGCGCAGCAGGGCCGGGCCGTCGCCGGCCATGCCGGCTGCGGCGCGGCGCGCCAGCTGCGGCAGTCCGAGCAGCTCCAGCAGGCGCGCGGCGAGGCGCAGCCCGGCGCCCGGCTCAGGGTCCGGCCAGGGTGGCGACAGGACCCGCGCATGTTGGATGACGTCGCCCTGCAGTTCGAATTCCAGCGCAAGGCCCGGTGGCAGCAACGGGAAGAACGGGCCGAGGCTCAGCTTGAGCGCGTCGAGCATCAGGCCGTCGCGGCGCTCCTCGCCCATCATCGGCATCGGCCGGCCGTAAGGCCTGCCGCCCATCATGCCTTCACCGCCCTGGCCATGCGGACCCTTGCCCTGCCACGGCGCTGGCGGCTCGTCGGGCAGCGTGTCCGGTTCGGATTCCAGCTCACCGCGAAACAGCCGCTGCTGGATGTCGTGCAGCAGCGGCAGCGGGTCGGCGCCCGCGTCGAGCGCCCAGGCGCGGCCGGGCAGGAAGCCGGGATCGACGCCCCAGCACAGCGTTGCACGCGGATGCGGCAACTGGTCGTGCAGACGCATCAGCGGCTGCACATCGTGCGCGCGCAGCTCGCCGGCGACGAGCAGGACCGTGGCCTCGCGGATGCTGCGCACCATGCGCAGGCGCGGCGCAGGCGCCAGGCGCGCCACGCGCGCGGCAGCGCCGCCGCCGATCGCCGGGTAGACGGCGGCGTCTGCACGGCCGGCCAGCCTGAGCAGCGCGCCTACTGCCACCGGAACACTCCTTCACGCCACGCATAGAGGATGCCGACCGACAGAATGGCGAGGAACATGCCCATCTCGCCCAGGGCCTTGATCCCTTCGGCGACGTAGACCACGGCCCAGGGGTACATGAACATCATCTCCATCTCGAAGGCGATGAACAGCAGGGTCATCGGGTAGTAGCGCAGGTGATAGCGCTGCCAGGCATGCGTGGCCATCGCGCCGCCCCCGAGGAAGGGTGCGCGCTGAGGCCAGCTGGGTTCGCCCGGTTTATGCAGGCTAGCGACAAGGGCGGCCACGACGGCCGTCGACAAGGCGACACAGAGCATGACCGCAAACTGCAACAATTGATCGTGCGACATCACGTCTTCTCGATAGTTTTGTAAGGAGCCGGCGTCTCCCAATCTGATTGCCATTGGGAACTCCACGGGGTGAAGTCGCGCTGAACTGGGAAGGCTCCCGCCGCGACTCGGAACCGAACGCATCCGGACAGCGGCGCACAGCCCGTTCTGTCAGCACCTTCTTCGTGCTGCGGCTCCGGCGTATTCGAAGCCGGCATGGCGGGGGAATTCGGGGGCGAAAACGTTCGGCAGCCGCAAACCGGTGCTACCGGTTCCGGAGACGCAACGGCAGCTGGCGACGAGTGGTGCCGAGACGATCGGTCTGAAGACGTACCCAGTAGGTCCACGGGTAGCTCATGAGAGGGCCGAACCGCTACACATGGGAAAAGCCGAGGGTCGTCGTCCCCGCCACGGGAACGCTAATGACGTCCGAAAGTCAGCCGTTGAGGCTCGCCCCATTTTTTGCTTGGTATAGCGGGCAATGGTCTTGAGATCGCTGTATGCACGAGGCGTGATCCGGAATGACGGCTTCACCCCGCCGCGTCCGCATCCGAAATGAGGCGACTCAAGGAGTCGTCGCCGACGAATTCCCCGCGCGCGGCCTGGAAAGCGCCTTCGGCGAAGTGGGTCCGCAGCGCCTCCAGCTTGGTCTTGGGCTCTTCAAGCGCACGCAGACCATCGCGGACCACCTCACTGGCGGATCCGTAGCGACCGCTCGCGACTTCGTTGCGGATGAATACTTCCCGGTGTTCTCCAAGACTCAGGCCCCCGGGGTCAGGCTCGTTGTCGCCAGGGGCGAATCTCTCCGATATTCATATTTGTGAATATCGAATATCCCGGCCCTGGACCGTCAAGTGGCTTTGGGTGCGTCGGCAAAGCCGACAACCGCTCGTGGCCATACCCCCCGCTTTGATCGAAGGCCTGCCCTGGGCAGGATAGGCAAGCCTCCGCGCGAAACGTCGATCAAACAGTAGCCGATGCTGGACTTCCGTGCGTCCTTGCCGATCGTGTAGAGAACGACCTTGGAGTCAACGGAGGACGTCGCGGTCATGGCATTCGTCGCGCCGGAAGCCTCCTTCGTAGACCGCACCAAAGCGATCGAAAGCATCCATATCCCGCAATGGTGCCCCGCGGCGTGTGCGCCGCATTTTGAGAAAGGCCGCCTGCGCCAACAGCGCCCGTATCGCGTCCTGACCCTTCAAGCGGCCGCTGGGCTCACCGCTCACCTCGGGTATCAATGGCGAGGAAAACTCGAAGTCGGGGGTGTAGTGCGAAAGAATGCGATCGAGATCATGGCTGTTCCGCGATCCATTCGTCTGCAAAGGCTTCCGCGAACGGGCGCTCGATCATCGGCTCGGTTCCTGGCCTTGGAGCATCCATACGGCCGTCAGCACCAGGGCGACGGCCATGACGATGCTGAATGCGCGATAGGCCCTCGGGCGCTGCAACAGGCGCCGCAACTGCGAACCCGCCGCGGTCCAGGCCAGAATGCAGGGCAAGGTGATGGCAACGAAGACCACGACCAGTAGCGCCGTCCGCACTGCGCTTTCCAGTCCGGACTGCGCGGCGATGGCCGCGCCGGCCACGGCCATCGACCAGGCCTTGGGATTGGCCCATTGGAACAAGGCCGCCTGCCACAGGCGCATGGGCACCGGCACCGGCACCGGTTGCGACGAGTCTGCGCTGGTCGCGGAGTGCGGCGGCGCCCGCAGCAGGCCCCAGGCGAGCCAGCACAAGTAGAGCGCGCAGGCCAGCGCGAGACCCCGGGCGACCGCCGGATAACGGGCGACGGCGAATCCGAGCCCAAGGTCGGCCGTGATCAGCAGCCCGGCGAAGCCGACCGCGACGCCGAGCAGGTGCGGCAGGCTGCGGATCAGTCCGAAGCGCAGGCCGGAGCTCATCAGCATGAAGTTGTTGGGCCCGGGCGTGATCGAGGTCACGAACGCCAGGGACGCAAGGCCCGAGAGCCAGGAGCCGCCCATTTCCATCGTTGGATCTCTTGCATCGTGTTGCGGAAGAAACTCACCAGCCGCCGCGCTGCAGCCACTGCTCGACCATCGCCAGCCGGTCGGAGCCCCAGAAGCCCTCGCCGTCGACGATCACGAACGGCGCGCCGAAGACGCCTTTGGCAAGCGCCTCGTCGGTGCGCGCGCGCAGCGCGTCCTTCCAGACCGGGTCGGCGGCGGCCGCGAGCAGCCGGGCCTCGTCCAAGCCCAGCGTGGCGCCGAGCTTCGCGGCGGTCGGCGCGTCGGAGATGTCGATGTCCTCGCCGAAATAGCTCTTGAAGAACAGGCGCGCGAGTTCGTGGGCGCGCTGTGCATCCTCCTGCTCCACGGCGTAGTACATCCGCGACGGCGCGAGGGAATCGATCGGAAACCGGGAGGGAAAGGCGTACGACACCCGATGCAGCCGCCCGAGCCGCTCCCAGTCCTTCATCGCGTATTCGCCGCGCATCGGCTGCTGCACGAGCGGCGCCATGCCGCTGCGCTTGAACGCGACGCCGAGCGCGAACGGGCGCCAGTCGACGCGACGGCCGTGACGCGCGGCGAGCGCGTCGATCTGCAAGGCGGCGAAATAGGAGTACGGCGAGCCGAACGAGAACCAGAACTCGATCGGCTTGGGCATTTCTGCGTTCATGAGAGAGAACTCGTCATTGGGGGCGGCTCGGGATCGCGTTCAGCCACACAGGACAGACGGCGCAGACAGCAGCCAGAGCAGAACATTGCCGGGCGCCAGCCATGCGCGCAGCACGATGCCGCAGAGCAGACCGAACACCAGCAGTACCAGACCCGACCGCCATGCACGGTGTTGCAACGCATTCACGTCGTCGCCGCCATCGTGGACTCCAGCCGTACGTCGCGGTCGTCGATCGGCCAGTGCAGCAGCGCCGACATCACGCCGAGCGCCATTGCACATATCCAGATCAGATCGTAGGAGCGCGTGGTGTCGAAGATATAGCCGCCGAGCCAGACGCCGAGGAACGAGCCGATCTGATGGCCGAGAAAGACGAAGCCGAACAGCGTGCTGATGTAACGCACGCCGAAGATCTGCGTGAGCAGGCCCGTCGTCAGCGGCACCGTGCCCAGCCACAGCAGCCCCATCGCGGCCGCGAACAGCAGCACGCTCGCGGTGCTCAGTGGCAATAACAGGAACAGCGCCATCGCCGCCGTGCGCGCCAGATACAGCCCGGACAACAGGTACTTGCGCCGATGCCATTCGCCCAGCATGCCGAAGCCGTAGATCCCGAAAATATTGGTCAGCGCGATCACGGCCAGTGCGGCGACGCCGTCCGTCGGGCGCAAGCCCTGGTCCAGCAGATAGGCCGGCAGGTGCGTGGCGATGAACGCGAGCTGGAAACCGCAGGCGAGAAAGCCGGCATTGAGCAGCCAGAATCCGCGGTGGCGGAAGGCTTGCCGCAGCGCGGCGGACAGGGACGGCCCGGCGGCCTGCGCGTTCCCCACAGTTAGGCCGGAAACGGCGCGATCTCTGAGCACCGGCGCCAGCGGCAAGGCGAGTGCCGCGAGCACGGCCAGCGCGAGCAGCGCACTGACCCAGCTCCAACTGCCGAGCAGACCCTGGGTCACCGGCACCATCGCGAACTGGCCGAAGCCGCCGACGGCGCCCGCCATCCCGAGCGCCCAGCCGCGCCGTTGGGGCGGCATCAGCCGGCTCAAGGCACCGTAGACGACGCCGAAGGCCGTGCCGGACAGCGCGATGCCGATGCAGAGGCCCGCGCTCAACAGGAATGCGACCGGCGTGGTCGCCTGCGCCATCAGGAACAGCCCCAGCGCATAGAACACGATCCCGGCCGCGATGACCTTGGCCGCACCCCAGCGATCGGCCACCATCCCGGCGAACGGCTGCGCCAGGCCCCAGACCAGATTCTGCACCGCCATCGCCAAGCCAAAGGTTTCCCGCGACCAGCCGCGCTCCAGCGTGATCGGCAGCAGGAACAAGCCCTGCACATGACGGATGCCGAGCGCGATGCCCATGACGATGCCGCCGGCCAGCACAAGCACCCAGGCCGGCCGAACCCATGGTGACGGCGATACCGATCCAGATAGGGACGAAGCGCTGGACATGGACCGCTCCAGAATGTGGACGAGGCCGCCATTACAGAAGGACGCGATCCGTGCTTCAATCAATTTTTCCGTCGATTCGCATGCGCCATGGGAATGCCACTGCCGCTGGTTCAGCTATCGTCTCTGGATCTCATCCGGGGCTTCGTCGCCGTCGGCCGCCGCATGAGCATGACGCTCGCGGCCAAAGACCTGTGCCTCACGCAGTCCGCGGTGAGCCGCCAGATTCATGCACTGGAGGAAAAATTGGGCGTCAAGCTGCTGCTGCGCAGCTACCGCTCCATCGCGTTCACACCGGAGGGCGAGCGCCTGTTCCGCAGCGCCGACGGCGCGTTGCAGCAACTGCAGGATGTGATGGGCGAAATCCGCACCGCAGGCTCATTGCGCCCGGTCCTGCTCAGCGCCAGCGTCGGCTTCACTGGACTTTGGCTGCTGCCGCGGCTGAGCCGGCTGCAGAAGCTGCATCCGAACATCGACGTTCGTGTGTCCGCCAACAACCGCATCTCGGACCTGCGCAACGAGGGCATCGACCTGGCGATCCGCTATACCACCGAAGCGCTCGCACCGGCCGGCGCGCATCGCCTGTTCGGCGAGACGATGGTGCCGGTGGCGCATCCCTCGCTGGGCATCGGCCGGTTGTCGTCCGCACACGCCCTTTCGCAACTGACGCTGCTGGAGTTTGACGACCCCCGCTATCCCTGGCTGCGCTGGCGCGACTGGCTCGAAGCGCGCGGCTGGGGTGATGCCAGGCCGCGGGGGATTCTTCATTTCAACCAGTACGATCTCGTGATCCAGGCCGCCCTGGCGGGCCAGGGCCTCGCACTGGGAAGGCTGGGACTGATTCAGCCGCTGATCGACGAGGGGCGGCTCGTCACGGTCGGACAGCCCAAGGCAGATGCGGAGAACACCCATGCGTACTGGTTGATTCAGGCGGACGAACACCCGCGCCGAGAGGTGCTGGGTGTTGCCGCATGGATTCAATCAGAGGCCGGCCAATGAAACTGGCAAGGTACCTACTGACCTTGCCCGCGAAAAACGTATCCCTTGCCGTGTGATTCAATCCACGCAAGGAGAACGACATGACGAAGACAACACGGGCGCGCTACACGCTCGAATTCAAGCAAGAGGCGGTGCGCTGGTCGAGGGTGGTCAAAGCCAAGCCTCGGTGGCCAAGACGCTGGGTCTCGTTGAGCAGACGCTGTTCAACTGGGTCAAGGCGAACCGCAAGGGCCGCTCAAGGGCGCCGACAGTAAGCCGGTGAGCGCCGAGCAGATGGAGATTGCTCGTCTGCGTGCCGAGCTGGCCCGGGTGAAGATGGAGCGCGACATCCTGGGAAAAGCGACGGCGTACTTCGCCAAGGCAGCGAAGTGAAGTACGCCTTCATCCAGCGCCACCGCCAGAGGTGGCCGATTACCGTGCAATGCTGGGTGCTTGAGGTGAGCGTCAGCGGCTACCACGGGCATGTGGCGCGCCAGGCCAGCGAGGCGCCACGTCGCCACCTGAGTGACGACGCGCTGCTGGTGCACATCAAGGCAATTCACGCTCAGACGAAGCGTGCTTACGGCCGGCCACGCATCTGGCGGGAGCTGCGCAAGAACGGCGTGCGCGTTGGCAAGCAGCGACTGCAGGCGCTGATGCGCCAGCACGGCATTCGCGCCAAGGGCAAGAAGCGGTTCAAGGTCACCACCGACAGCAACCATGACCTGCCGATTGCGCCGAATCTGCTCGACCGCCAATTCACCATGGCCAAGCCGGACACGGTCTGGGTGGGCGACATCACCTACATTCCCACCGACGAAGCTTGGCTGTACTTGGCCGTGGTGATCGACCTGTTCAGCCGTCAGGTCGTGGGTTGGTCGATGCGCCCGGACATGACCCGCGACCTCGTGATCGATGCACTGCGCATGGCAGGGTTCAAGCGCCATCCCGACAAGGACACCGGATTGATTTTTCACAGTGACCGCGGCAGCCAATACGCCAGTGAGGACTTCCGAGACGTGCTCAAGGACTACGGCATCACCGCTTCCATGAGTCGGCGTGGCAACTGCTGGGAGCGTCAATGCCGTGATGGAGCGATTCTTCCTGAACCTGAAGATGGAACGCGTCTGGCAACGCCGCTATGCCAACCACGCCGAGGCCATCAACGATGTCACTGACGACATCGTCGGCTTCTACAACACCATCCGACCGCATTCAACACTGGGGTATCGCTCGCCCACTGACTTCGAGCGACTTGCTCAAGCCGCATAACCTTCCAATTACCCTATCAGCGTGTCCGAAAAAACTTGACCACGACACTGTGTTTAATGGCTGGTAGACAGTAAAAAGCCCCCGATCGGGGGCTTCTTTTACTCAACGAGGTCGAGCCTGCGCTTGATCCGTTCCAGCTCCTCGCGCAATCGATCGAACTGCGCCTGTAGATGCGCCACGCTTTCCGCATCGCCGGCTTGCTCACGGCGCAGACTCGCCGTTGTCGCCTCAATGCGGTTCAGGCGGTGTCCGTGGTCTTGCTGCGTCAGGTCGATACGGTCAACCGTGCTGCGGATATGCCGCAGATGCTCAAGCACCAGATTGTCGATCTCAGCCATAGCAACCTCCAAGAATCCCGAGTGTACGAAAAAAGCCCGGCCGCTGCCGACCGGGCTTCGTAGCCCTCCAAGGCGCTACCACCACAAGCCCGTGAAATCAGCTTCCAGCGCCTCCTGGAGCTGCCTCACCATGTCCGCGAGCCGACCGGCGCGCTCGCGACCATCGTCATCGAGACGCAAGGCATCGCCCAACGCAATCAGCCTCAGCCCATGAGCGGCATCCAGCAGCATTCGCTCGGCGTCAGCCTCGTCCACCAGTTCGTACCCCATGTGCGCCCACATCTCGATCGCTTGATAACCCGGCAATGCGAACATCGCGCTCGGCTGAACGCCTTTGCTCAAACTTTCCAGCGCAACGATCGCCAAGCCCAAATCCTCAACCGTGTCCACCGCATCCACCGCCGCGCTGCTGTTCATGTTGTTCATCGTCAAAAAACCTCGCTTTTGCAGCGCTCCGGATGAGCGCTGTCTGCGCCCTCCCCCTTCACGGAGTCGCAGCGGGGTCAAGTACCGAGCGCAGCGGTTCGTCGGCCGGCCCAACATTGGCCAGAGCGACGGGATATAACGATTTCGAAAGGGTCACATCGGAGGCAAGTGCCGGGCGTCGAACGGTACTTGAGGCCGCGAGCACCGTGGAACACTACCCAGCAGACAGAGATCATTTGCCCTTCAGACCGGAGGGGTACGGGGAGCACTCCCCGGACGCCGGGACGGCGGACGGGCGAGTGATTCGGAGGGCTTGGCCGGCGCAGCCGGCTGGAGCGAATGCGCAACCCGGAGAAGCACGGTGCGCGGAGCGCACGCCCCCGCCGTCGCCCAGCCCGACGAATTGTGATTAGGACAATTTCACCCTAAGCTGCAACCAGGATCCGGGGGGGAATTTTTCATGAAGGGAATCACGTTCAAAGTCGCCATCGGCGCTCTCATCGGCATAGCCAGCATGGCCGCCAATGCGGCGGTCTGCGAAGTTGTGCAGGCGGCTTGTGTTCTGCCGTCGGATGACGTTGCGTCGCGCGCAACGGTGCGCCTCGGGCCGTGCTCGGCGACGCTGATCGCGGACCCTGATGGGTCGACGCAGACGACTCGATTCATCACAGCTCAGCATTGCGTCGAGCTTTTTGAAACGGAAGTCGGGGCGACGTACCAGTCTGCAGTGACATGGCTCGCTATAGGAGCGTGTGGGAATCCCTCCCAGGACGCCGACAGCGCCGCCAATCCTGAGTGGCCCAGCGAAACGGCTCAAATAATCGCCATAGACAAGCTGAACGATCTCGCATTGGTGGAGGTCGATCGCTCAGCCCCCCCCGGAGTCTATTTTGCAGCCTGGGATGCTCGACAGATATCCAAGGATGCGTGGATGGGAATGCAGGTGGATGCAGTGCATCACGGCGGTGGCAACGTCCAGCAGTACGCAGCCGGAACGGTCACCCGTGCTGGCAACAGTGATGGAAGCACTGACCCGTCGAAGCCAGCTGGTTATATCGACGTTACGGTCTCAGACGGCCTAATTGAAGGTGGGGCCTCAGGCTCCGGATGGTATGGCCCCGGTCGTTCACTTCTGGCCGCGACTTCCAACGGGGGCACGGTGATCGATGGCAACACAGGAGAGTGCACGGGCGTCCTTGCCGGCATCCGCCCCATCGCGAACCTCGCCGGCCTGATCAGCTACATGGGTGCCGACCACGCCGAGGGCTACGAGTCCACAGCGGTCGTCGCCGTGATCCCGACCGTCGACCTGTCCTCGTCCAGTGATTCCGTGAACGAAGGCGAGCCGTTCACGCTGATCTGGACAACGTCGGATGCGGCGAGCTGCACGCTCCAGGGCGCCGGTGTCGGCAGTGGAGCTGTTCCCACCGCGGGTTCGATAGACGTCACCGTCAACGATTCGGGGGAGTACGACTACAGCCTCGTGTGCGAGAGCGAAACCGGCGATGTTGCCAGTGATTCCGTGCTCGTGGTCGTCAACGAGGTCGTGATTCCCGATCACGAGCCGACCTTGGACCTGACGATATCGAAGGCCACCATCACGCTCGGCGACAGCAGCACGCTGACGTGGTCGTCAGCCGACGCGACCTCCTGCACGGCCAGCGGCAGCTGGTCCGGTGATCAGGGCCTGTCCGGGAGCCGGGCGATCACGCCGTCGTCAACGGGCAGTTTCAGCTATGCGCTGCTGTGCAGCGGCCCCGGCGGCGACGTCACCAAGACCGTCAGTCTCAAGGTGGACCCGGCGCCGGCGACCGGGGGCGACACGGGCGGCGGTAGCGATGGCGGCGGATCCGGCGGCGCATTGTCCGTATGGAGTCTGATCCCGCTGCTGGGGTTGGCGGTGATACGACGGCGGCGGGCCGGCTCCCCGGCCTCCGGCTGAGCGAGGCTCTGCGGCGTATCGATGCACTGGCACGAATGAGAAGAAAGCCCCTTCGGGGGCTTTCAATCACTCTACGAGGTCGAGCCTGCGCTTGACCCGTTCCAGCTCCTCGCGCAATCGGTCGAACTGCGCCTGCAGATGTGCCACGCTTTCCGCATCGCGGTGCGCTTCCAGGTCATGCCTTGTCGGACTGTTCCGCAGCTTCGAGCAATGGCAGCGCAAAGGCGGTGACGCGCAGGCCGACCTCCGCCGCTTGCTCGGGAGATTGCTTCAACCGGGCGCGCCGGACAAATGCGCGCACCTGGGCAGTTCGTCCGGGCAGCCCCCAAAACTCCGGCGTCAGGCCAACCGGGGCCTGTTTCGGGATGGGCGTTCCTCTGCGTGCGAAGGTGCGGCGTATCGCCTCAATGAGGGTCCCTCGATCACAACGCTCCGAGCGAGCCAGATAGTCGATATCGAAGAAATCCTTGATCCGGCTATTGCGAATGCCGAGAGAGACGATGGCTTCGAGCTTCTCGGCGATCACGGTCTCCGGGTGGTAGACGCGAAGCACGGGCGCAGGGTCGTCGAGCACCACGGGATAGACCAGTTCCTCCGGATACGGCCAGAGTGCATCTCCGAAGCCGATGTCGATCTGCAAGCGGTCACGTATCGTCCCGAGGCTTGCATCGAGGGATATCCGGACGCCAGCATATTCCTGCTCCGCACGAATCGGCTCGGCCACGATGGATGCGGGATCGAAGGCCACTGCATCGTCTGGAGCCGCCGCGCGGCAGATGGCTGCAATGTCACTGACAACGGACGCCGGGTCGTTGTTTCCTCGCGACAACAGATCGAGATCGATGGTTGCGCGATAAGGCTGATCGGCCCACAGCCGGAGCAGCATGGCGCCTTTCAGAACGAACCGCTCGCGCAGTTCCGAGGCCGCCAGACGATACAGGAAGCGCTCGAACAAGTAGTTGCGCAGCGTGAGCTGGAAGTCCTCGCCGCGTTGGCGGGCGATGTTCAGCAGGCGCGCCCGAACGGATGCCGCTCGGTCTTTGATCGGCCTGTCCGTCACCCGACGATGTCCAGGTACGGCCGCATGACCGTAGCCACCCGGTCCAGCTTCGCATAGCGCCACAGCGCGTCCACGCCCTGCGGATGATGCTGGACGTAGTCCTTCAGTGCCTCAACGGCGACTTCGGGGCCAATCTTGTTGCGGTACTTGAAGCAGTCCGCCACGGTTTTGGCCGCCGAGTAGATTCGGACGGGAACGCCGTCGAGCACGTGTGTCTCGACGCCGTCCGCCAGCGCCGCGCCCGAGAGGTAGACGACACGGACGGGAAACGGCGGATTGCGCGGATGCCAGGCATGGTTGTCCAGCGCAATCCAGACTTCGGACGGTGACTCCGTCGTCAGGCCGTGGAAGCGCAGCGCGCTGAGCAGGCAAATCGTCGCACGAGGAACAGCCTTGGCCACTTCTGCGAGGCTGCGCTGCGCCGAGATGTCAGCGCCGGGCACGGAATACAGCCCTCGCGATACGCGCTGCAGCGCGCCGCGCGCGGCCAGCCTGTGCGCGTATTCGACAGGAATGCCGAGCGCCTTGAGGTCGCGGGGTCGCGCTATCCCCAGACGCTTGACGGCTTCGATCGTCCGGGCTTCGACATCCTGCATGGAAAAGTCCTGAATCCTCGGTGATTACAAGTATTCACCGATGTTACATGACTCTCGAACGACGGTCATTCTCTAGGCGAATCCCCTCCTTGGCTTCATCGGACTGCGCCGCCGGCTTGGGCAAGTCGGCTAGTCTGGAGTCGCGCGGCGAAGGTCCGTTCGCAGCGACACCCGCACTGCCTCCGCAGCAGCGCGAGCTTGCGCATGGCTGATCTTGGGTATGGGCCGAGAGAAAGCAGCTTTTCGGCACGTCGACCGTCCATGTCGACTCGATATTTGAGACGCCACAGGCGCGAGCCGTTCGTCATCACTTGCAGATACAAGCCACAGCCGTCAGAGATTTTGTAAGCCTTTAGCGCCGGCTTCGCCGACGACACCGTGGCTGCAGTTAGCATTTGGGGGTATCGCTCAGGTAAATCGTGAGCGATCTATATATACCCCCAGAAATACCCCCACAAATCCGGCACTGCACGGCATTTTTGCGGCACGTCGTGACACTAGCGACCAACAAAAAACCGCGCAAAAAGCGCGGCTTAGGGACTTCTTTGCATCTTGTGGCACTTTGAAATGGTGGAGCGGAGGAGGATCGAACTCCCGACCTTCGCATTGCGAAGGCCGTCAATGGCGTTTTCCCTACCTTTCCCTATCTTTGCCAATCTTTATATGTCAATGATTTTGTTGACATTGATTCGTTGCCAGACTAGCTTGACCTTTACCTGACTTCGCCCAGAGTGTGGGCCCGGCGTGGGCCCGAATCGATGCTTCGGGGCATCCCAGGCCAAGGAGAGCACGGTATGGCACAAATCAACTTTACCAAGGCGGCACTGGACAATCTGCCTCTTCCGGATACCGGCAGGCGCGCCAAATACCAGGATGCTCGGCAGCCCGGTCTTTCGATTCGCGTCACCGCTACAGGCACCAAGACCTTCTACGTCCACAAACGCGTGCAGCACGGCAGCGACGAGACCATTGCGCTGGGACGCTACCCCGAAGTCACCATCGACATGGCCCGCCGGCGTGCAGCGGAGGTCGTGAGCCAGTTGGCGCGGGGGCATAGCGTCGTCCGCCAAGTCCGGGATGATCGAAACGAAATGACTCTCGACCAGTTGTTCGAGCAGTTCATGGAGCGCCACGCCAAGCGCAACAAACGGAGTTGGCGACACGACGAATCGAATTATCGGCTCTACCTCGGCAGGACAATGGGCAAGCGAAAACTCTCGCAGGTGGACCGGCGGTCGATTACGGCATTGATGGACCGGATGGTGGCAGAGGGGCGCAGCCCCGTCACCGCGGAGCGCGCCGTGCTGACGCTCGGCCGCAAGCTGTTCAACTGGGCGCGCGAACGCAGCATTTGGGAAAAGGACAACCCATTCACCGGCATCCCCGGCGCCAAGAAGCGTCGCCGCGCCCGCTTCCTGCTACCGCACGAGCTGCCCCGTTTCTTCAAGGCGGTCGCGCTTGAATCCAACGACGAAATCCGGGATTTCATCCTCCTGGCTCTGCTCACGGGGCAGCGCCGCGGCAACGTACAGGCGATGAAGTGGCGAGACATCGATCTGGATAGCGGCGTCTGGTACATCGACGCCGACGAATTCAAGAACGGCGAACACCAAGCCGTTCCACTGACCTCCAATGCGATCGACATTCTGAAGCGTCGCCGTGAGCGAGCGCCCGCGACCGACATTTGGGTGCTGCCGGCTTCCGAGATCGACAAGGGTCCAGGGCACTTGGTCGAACCACGGAAAGGTTGGGCGCGGGTCCTGGCCCGGGCCGAAGCGATTGGCCTTTCAGAAATGATCGCCACATCTATGAGCGCACCACACACGCCCGATCAGATCTTCGATCCGGGCACCAAGGATCGCGACCTGAATCCAACGCTGAAAAGGCTGCGCGACGAGGCGCAGTTGCGAGGGCTGGACGCCTCATCGGCTCGGCTGGACGACTTGCTGATGCACGATCTTCGCCGCAGCATGGGCAGCTGGCAGGCCATCAATGGCGCAAGCCTTTCGATCATCGGCCGCAGTCTCGGACACAAGTCACCGCAAGCGACGGCAATCTATGCCCGGCTGCATCTGGACCCCGTGCGAGACAGCATGGAGCGGGCGGCGAAAGCCATGTTGGGAGCCGGCGTCCGAAGCATCACGGACTCATCGATCCGTTCCGCGGATCCAGTGCATCCCTGATTCAGTCCTCTGAGGGCCGTCTGGCCGCTTCAAGTAGCGGCCAGACGAATGCCGCGACCCGGCGGCCGATGTCCGCCGCGTCTTCGGGCATCTGCCTGAGCTTTGCGCGTCTTGTAAAGGCACGCACCTGCGCGTCGCGTCCCGGCAGCGTCCAAAATTCAGATGTGAGCCCAACCGGTATTTGCTCCGGAATCGGCGTCCCTCTGCGGGTAAACGTGCGACGTATCGACTCGACCAGCACGGTTTCGTCACAGCGCTCCGAGCGCGCCAGATAGTCGATGTCGAAGAAGTCCTTGATCCGGCTGTTGCGAATGCCCAGAGAGACGATGGCTTCGAGCTTCTCGGCGATCACCGTCTCCGGGCGATAGACGCGCAGCACCGGCGCAGGGTCGTCGAGCACGACGGGATAGACCAGTTCCTCTGGATATGGCCAGAGTGCATCCCCGAAGCCGATATCGACCTGCAAGCGGTCACGTATCGTCCCGAGCCTCGCCTCGAAGGTGACGCGGACGCCCGCATATTCCTGCTCCGCACGAATCGGCTCGGCCGCAATGGATGCGGGATCGAAGACCACGGCATCGTCCGGAACCTCCACGCGGCAGATGGCTGCAATGTCACCGGCGACGGACGCCGGGCCGTTGTTTCCTCGCGACAACAGATCGAGATCGACGGTTGCGCGATAGGGCTGGTCGGCCCACAGCCGGAGCAGCATGGCGCCTTTCAGAACGAATCGCTCGCGCAGTTCGGACGCCGCCAGGCGGTACAGAAAGCGCTCGAACAGGTAATTGCGCAGCGTGATCTGGAAGTCCTCGCCGCGTTGGCGTGCGATGTTCAGCAGGCGCGCCCGAATCGATGCCGCCCGGTCCTTGGCGGGCCTGTCCTTCACCCGACGACTTCCAGATACGGCCGCATGACCGTGGCCACCCGATCCAGCTTCGCATGGCGCCACAGCGCGTCCATGCCATGCGGGTGACGCTGGACATAGTCCTTCAGCGCCTCGACGGCCACTTCGGGACCGATCTTGTTGCGGTACTTGAAGCAGTCCGCCACGGTCTTGGCCGCCGAGTAGATCCGGACGGTAACGCCGTCGATCCTATGCGTCTCGACGCCCTCGGTCAGCGCTGCACCGGAGAAGTAGACGACACGGACCGGAAACGGCGGATTGCGCGGATGCCAGGCGTGGTTGTCCAGCGCGATCCAGATCTCGGACGGCGACTGCGTAGTCAGGCCGTGGAAACGTAGCGCGCTGAGCAGGCAGACCGTCGCCTTCGGAACGGCCTTGGCCACTTCGGCGAGGCTGCGCTGCGCCGAGATGTCAGCATCCGGAACGGCATACAGCCCGCGTGATACGCGCACCAGAGCACCGCGCGTCGCAAGCCGGCGCGCATATTCGACAGGAATGCCGAGCGCCTTGAGGTCGCGCGGCCGCGCGACCCCCAGACGCCTGACTGCTTCGACGGTTCGGGCTTCGGGGCCTTGCATGAGTCGTCCCAAATACTAGGCAATTATCATCAATAACCTATGATACAGGACTCCCGCACACGAGCCCAGCACTTGCATGAGCTGGCCATGTGAGGACCGTACTCTTCAGAGCAAGCCCCCAAAAGTCCCGGATAACGCCGAATTCCCCCGCGCAACGAACGCCGGGAGTTTTCTTCGAAGCAAGCCGGATCAAGGATCGCCCCAGTCGCCGAGACGTTCCGGCCTTCGACAGGGATCGACGATCATGAGTGACCCATCCGCTCAGACCGTATTGCTGACTCAGGAGCAGGTCGCCCTGCGGCTCGGCGTCAAGCCGGCCACCTTGCAGATCTGGCGCGTGACCGGACGCTACAGCCTGCCGTTCGTGAAGTGCGGCAGGCTCGTGCGATACCGCGAAGAAGATGTGCATGCGTTCATCGAGCGGAGAACGCGCGAGCACACCGGCTCGGCCAGCCTCGGTTGAGGTGGCGCCATGATCTCCACGGCACCGCCACCACGCGGCAATCTGGTCATCACCGTCTGCAGCACCAAGGGCGGCGTCGGCAAGACGACGCTGGCGGCGAACCTCGGCGGTCTGCTGGCGGACCTCGGACAGCAGGTGCTGCTGATCGATGCCGACATCCAGCCCACACTGTCGAGTTTCTACGCACTCACCGACCATGCACCGCGCGGGCTCTCGGCACTGCTTCAGGACGGGGACATCGAAGACTGCATCAGCCGCACCGGCATCGGCTGCGATCTGATCGTGTCCGATGATCCGGTCGGACGGCTCCAGGACTGGATTCTCCATACGCCCGACGGCCGGGTTCGCCTGCGCCACACGCTGGAGCAGGTGGACTTTTACGACGTCACGATCATCGACACGCAAGGCGCGGTCGGCCCTCTCCAGGATGCGGCCGTCTGTGCAGCCCAGGTGCTGCTGTCGCCCATTCCCCCGGAAATCCTGTCCGCCCGTGAATTCGCGCGCGGCACCTTGGGGATGCTGGAGCGGCTGCGGCCGATGCAGTTCCTGGGCGCACCGCTCGGGCCGCTGTACGGGGTCATCAACCGCATGGACCGCGCTGGCGAGGCCGGCCGTATCGCCGAAGAACTTCAGCGAGAAAGTTTCGCCCCGTCACGCGGCGCGATCCGCATTCTCGATACGGTGATCCCATCGACGGTGGCGTACCGCGAGGCTGCCACCGCGCGCATGCCGATCCACCGCTACGAACCCCGGCGCCGAGGGCCGACGCCCAGCGGGCGCGATGTCATGCTGTCGCTCGTCCGGGAACTGCTTCCGCACCTGTCGATCGACGAAACCATACTCGACGACAGTCGAGTGGCCTGACGTGCCAGGCGGGAGGCCGTCCGTGAACAAGCACGCCCCCACCGGTGAAGCCCTGCGCTCGCTGCTGCACATGGACCATTTCGGCAGCGATCCCGGTCCGCTGCCGCCGGCAGATCCGCTCACGCGCACGACGATCCACCGCGTTCCAATCGATCAAATCGACTTCTACGACCGCAACCCTCGGCGCATCCGCAATCCGCATTACGACGAGATCAAGGAGTCGATTCGCGCCTCGGGCATCCTCCAGAACCCCAAGATCACGCGGCGCCCAGGCGCCGAGCGCTACCTGCTCGCCTTCGGCGGCAACACCCGGCTTGCGATTCTCCGCGAGTTGCATCGGGAAACCGGCGACGCCCGGTTTGCCGCGGTCGACTGCGATTTCGTGCCCTGGCGTTCGGAAGCGGAGGTCCTCGTCGGGCATCTGATCGAGAACGAAACCCGTGGCGAGCTGAGCTTCATCGACAAGGCCCGCGGCGTACGCGAGGCGCGGACGCTGATCGAGGGCGAAAGCGGCCAGACGCTTTCGCTGCGCCAGCTCGCCGCTCAACTGCGCGAACGCGGCTTTCGCATCGACTCGTCGATGATCTCCCGCTACGAATACGCCGTGGACATCCTGGCGGAAGCCCTGCCACGCGCGCTGAACGCCGGACTCGGGCGGCCGCAGGTGCAGCGGCTGCGCCAGCTCGACACGGTGGCGCAGATGTTCTGGCAGCGGCGCCAGCTCGGCACGGAAGCGATCTATCGCGCCGTGTTCTGCGAAGCACTGGCCGCCTCCGACCGCGAAGACTGGGATTTCGAACGGGCGCGCCGCGCCGTGGAGAGCGCCCTGGCCGAGCGAGCCGGCATCGAAGGCCGGCTGGTGACGCTGGAACTCGGCGCCGATCTCGCTGGCGCGACGGATTCGGGCGACGACACCCTCGTGACGATGTCGGCCGGCGCACAGACGTCGCCGCCAGTCCCACCGACGTCACCCGATCACGCTTCGGTCGTCGAACGGGCTCGCACCCAACCGAACGAGCCCACGGAATTGATGGTGACGCCTCCGTCTCAGGCCGAACCGAAACCGGAAGCCCCCATCGCACCGGAAGCGGCAGCATCAGGCACGAGCCCAGACACCGCGGAGAACAAGCTCGGACGCCTGCTGACACAGCTTCGCGAAGCCGGTCGGCACTACGCCCGAATCGCCGGACTCGAGCAGTGCATTCGCGTCGACACCGATGCAGAAAATGAGCTTTGCAGCTATCGCCTCGTCGATTTCCCCGATGCGGCACAGTGCGAACGGGCCCGGCGAAGCGATGCCGAACGACAGGCGCTGGCATGGAAATTCTGGACACTGGCGCAATGCTGCGACCTGTTCGGCTTGATCGAGCGCCGCATCCTCGACCGCTTCGATACCCGCGAGGCACGGGAACATGCCTGCGTCGCCCTGTTCGGCCCCGGATCAGGATTTGTCCGTGCCTGGAGCGACGAAGGCGCGGCGCAGCAGGTCGTGGACGAGACCATCGGCAACGCGGACGCCTACGGCTATTGCGACTACGTCGACGCCGCCAGCGCGGAACTCTGGGCCGCGGACCTCGCGCTGAGGCAGGCCTACCGAGACCTGCGGCTGTTCGTGCGTGAATCAGGCATCGACCTGTGGGCGAACGACCAGGAGCCTCCGGCATGAGCTCGGCGAGCGAGCCTCGCGTGAACGGCGCGGCCCTGGCCGACACCGACCGGGTCGTCAGTCTGCCGGTCCGCGACCGCGTGCTCGGCGTCCGCTGGGACGCCCGCAGCAAGGAAGCCGAGCTCAACTGCGCAATCTTCACCTACGCAGCACGCTGTCTGGTCGAAGGCGACATCGACGCCCTGCGCCAGATCGGCTTCGAACCCGCGGACGTGCAGATCCTCGACGAATTGCGCCTGTCCGATCTGCACGCACTGTCGACCTCGCGCGCCCATGCGCTGGACGTGCGCGTGAATCGCGAATCCCTGCGCTGGCTGGTGGAGCATGTGCGACGCCGGCGCACGCGCGACATGCTCAGACTCGAACTGCTGCGCCTGGACGCCCCCAGCGAGATGATGGCCCAGCTGTTCGGCATGACCGGACGCAGCTACACCGCCACGCGCGAGGCCCTCGGCATCGTCGGCGGACAAGGGCGGCCGTCCAGCCATCTGGGCAACGAAGACGAGGAAGAGCGCCTGTGGGCACTGTGGGTCCGACTTGCGGATCCCGAGCGCCCGACGCGCCTGCGGCAGGACGATCTCTGGCTGGCGATCGGACGCGAACTCGCATCCGGCCTGCGCAGCGCATGGACGATCATCCAGCAGTGGGCAGGCGACCCGCACAGCGTCCGTTCTCTGAAAGACGAACGCACGCGCCTCGGGCACAAACGGATCGAACGTGACGAGGCTGCATTGCGTGAACGGCATTCGGTCCACGCGACATCGATCCACGGCGACGTACTGGGCGTTTCGACTCCCAGCCATCGCTCTCAGGAGATGCCGCCACCGGGCTCGTCATCGCCGTCTGACGCTTAGGACAAGCCGTCATGCTCGCCGGCGGCCGACCGCCTCCATCGGACACGGACGCGATTTCTCCGCGCACGCTGGCCCTGCAGGCGCTGATCGACGCCAGCATCGATACGCTCGAACAAATCGATCGGCCCACGAACGCCGAAGCCCTGCTGTTCATCGGCAACTGGAATGACTCCCTGCCCCGCCTGCTGATCCACGATCCCGTGCTGGAGCCGGTCGACAAGATCGTCTGGGCCGTCATCAAGACCTGCACCGACCCGCGACGCGGCACCGCATTCCCCAACTACGCGACGATTGCGCGCCTCGCCAATGTCTCTGCAGAGGGCACGATCACCCGAGCGCTCGCGATCCTGCGCGTGACACGCTGGCTGAGCCTCTGCGGCCGCGCACGCGATCGCAGGGGCCGGTTCCGCGGCAGCGTCTATGCGCTCCACGACGAGCCCCTGCCGTTGCCGGATGCCCTGCACCTGGATCCGGAGTACCTCGCGTTCACGCACCGTTCGACCTCGCACTCGCATGCACGGGTCGCCCTGGTCGCGAGCGGTGTACTGCGCAGTCTCGAACTGGATGTCGCGGAAAGGAAGTCATCGGAATCCGAATCCGACCCGATGACTCAGCGCATCGAGGCGCAGCGACTCATTCGGCACCGAGAGGAGCAAGCCTCACCAGGTTCGTCGAATTCGGCAACACGGCGTGCTGCATTTTCCCGTAGCTTCGCAACCCGATTCGAACTGCTGCCCGACCCGACAAGCGTACGAAGTCACCCTCCGGACCAACCCCAAATTTTGGGGTCGGTCCTTCCTCGGGTACTCGAGAACCTGCGAACCGGTCCGCAACCTCAAAATTTGAGTCCTCCCCCGGACCCCCACGGTGGTAGTGGTAGTAGTAGTAAAAAAATAAAAACTACAACCACAACACCAGAAGTGGTGGTCAAAACAGCAACTGCCGAAAGCGGTGTCCGACGAAAGGGGGTCGAGCCCGTTAACGATCCCGAGCTGGCCTTGCAGAACTACCGTTGGCCGGACTGGCTCGGCACCAACGCGCGCCATCTCGCCTTGATGGAACTGCGCCGCGCACCGCTGGCCTTGCGGCAAACCGTGCTCGATCTGCTCGACCAGCGGCAGCACGACGCTGGCGCCGGCATCGCCGATCGGCTGCGCCACCCGATTCAGTACCTGCGCTCCCTGTGCCAGCTCGCCGCGGCCGGCAGAATCGAGGCCCGTACCCCCTCGCAGCCGGTCGAGACACCCGCCGAACAGCGGGCGCTTCTGTTGCAACAGCTGCAAGAGGCCGAGAGCGATCTCCGGCACTGGCTTCGACTGATCGAACTGGCGGGCGATAAACGTCGGAAGGCCGAGTGGCAGGCCGAGGCCAATCGCGCGCAGGCCGAAGCAAGCCGCTGCCGTACGGTGCTCGCCGCATTGGGCAACGGCGATGAATGAGCGACCGCTGTCAGTACCAACAGCTTGACGAAGCTCTACCCAGCTTGACGGCAGCCCATGCCCGCGCCAATTCCAACTGCGCCGAACGGCATTTGGCACAGACATCGATACCGAGCCGGGTGACCCTCCCTCGCTCATGTCGCAGGCTGCCGTCTGCCCACTTCATCGGAGCGCCCCATGGCCGACATCGTGCACCACCCCGAAAATCCCGCCGCGCCACCGGCCGCCGAGCCTGACGCCCTCCCCTCGCCTGGAGCACTGCGTTCCGAAACCTACCTGATCCTGCAGACCCGGCAGGCCCAGCGCTTGATCCAGGGCCGGCGCGCGGAAGACGGCACACCGGGGATCGTCGGCCTCACGCGGTTCGCGGCGCTGCTGCGGCCGATCTGGAACGGTGCACGCTCCGACGATGCCTACGCAGACTGGTGGCTCGTGCGCATCCATGACGCGCTCGAGGAGTCCGAACGCGAACTGCGAGCCTTGATGCAACACGTCGATGCATTGCTGAAACAGCTGCCCGGCATTTCCGTCAGCGTGGCGCAGTCGGTGGAGCCCGTGCGCATCCCCTTGGCCTTCAGCAATCCCTACGCCTTTCGCGGCAGTCACCTGCTGTCACAGTTCGACGAACTGGTCCGCGGCATCCTCACGGCCCGACACGTTGCACTGCTGGATCGGGACAGCTCGGAACGCCTGCTGGCGGAAGGCGGGCGACACGTCCGTCGCGCCTATACGTCTGCGCTTGGCTATCGCTTCCTCGGCATCAATCGCGACGACCTGCAGATGATGACGGCCCGCGCCAGGCAAGCCGAAGAGGCCATGGGCCAGCCGCCACCGGACGTCGTGGAAGTCCGTCTGCGCGCGCCTCACGCCCCGGCACGCGCCGCCTCGGAACGCGGACGGCGCTTCGCGATGCGCGGCGCAGCCGTACGACCGGGGTCGGCAGAGACTTCAGCGGCCGAAGCAGACTCTGAAGCGACAGCGCCGGCTGCAACGCCAACTGACGGAGCCGAAATCGGCGAGCCCGTGCAAAGGGCCCTTTAAGGGCAAGGGAGCCGGTTCGCGCCGTGCGCGATCCGGCGACCGCTACCGTCATGCCATGCGCCAGCCTACCCGCTGCACCAGACCATGCCGGCCGAATCCCGTTTCCCTGCGCCAGGGGTGGACGCGCACCCGCGGACAGCCGGTCGTCATGACGGAAGTGCATCTCGGCGAAGCGGACGTCCTGCGGCAGCTCGACGAGCGCCGGGACCGGTTCGAGAACCAGGGCCTGAGGCTGGTGCAGTGCTGGGACGAAGCGTTTCCGCGCGGCACGCTGCCTTTCCTCCTGGTGCGGCTGGGCGGCGAATCCAACACCTTGTTGCGCTGGCGCAGTGGTGCCGGCGCCCGGGAATCTGCGGGCCGCCGCCTCGAACTGATCCAGGCGAGTGATATGTTCGCCACGCTTCCCGAGCCCGTTCGAACCCGGCTGCTCGACATCGAGCAGCAGCGCATCGCGATCAACCACGAATACGCCCTTGCCGCCTACGCCGCACAGCAGTTGCGCAGACTCATGTCTCAGCGAAATGCGCTGGCGCAGCTCAGACGCTTGCACCATGCAGCGTCCAGGCTGCCAAACCCGACGCAGCGTCGCTGAGGTTATGGATTCCAGGCCATCGCGACGGCCAGGACACTGCAGGCTCCCCGATTGGAGAGCACACGATGAGCAACGTCTTTCACGGCGCCGGAAATCTCGGCGATGCACCGACCCTCAAGCGCGCCATCGTCGATGGCGAACCGCAACCGGTACTGGAAATGTCGATCTACTTCGACCGCCCCGTGCCGGTCGAAGACAGCGCCTTCGAGGACCGCGGCGGCTTCTGGCTGAACGCAGAGATCTGGGGCAGGCGGGCCGAACAGGCGGCGCCCCTGCTGGCCAGGGGCGCTCGCGTCCGCATCGAAGGAACCCTGGTCCAGGACACCTGGCTCGACCGGGAAACCGAGGAAGAGCGCGTCGCCTTCAAGCTCAGGCTCGACTGGATCGCGATCGACCCGCTGCGAATCGAGCAGGTGAAGTTCAAGGAGTCGACACGTCCCCGGCGCGAGCTGGCTGATGACGAGGATCCGGGATCGGACTGACCGGCTGACTTACCCGCCGAAATCGTCTGGCCACATCCGCGCTCCGTGGAGCACGCGCAATATGCGGACCGTATCGTCACTGGCTCGATATGCCGCGATGTACACGGTTCCGGCGATGACCAGTTCGCGCGTTCCGGCGATACGACCGGGACGGCCCATCTCCGGAAACTGCATGAGGCGTCCGACCCGCTCGGCGATCCTCTCGTCGAGCCTCACCGCCGCCGCCGGATTGTCGGCCGCGACGGTATCGAAGATGTCCTCTCGATCCATGATCGCCAGCGGCGACCACTCAAGCTTCACTCATCGGCTCCCGACGTCTGCCCGTTCACTGGACCCAGGGTCGCGGCACGGCGCCTGGCGAAGTGCGCCTCGACCTCTTCGTGAGGGACTGCCGGCCGCAGGTCATCCAGGGCCTGTTGCACCTTGGCCCGGAACCAGGCGTCGTGTGCGGCCGGATCCGCAGTGAACTCGAAGGGCAGCGCACCCTCCCTCGCGATTCGTGTCAGCAGGATGCGGACCGCATCGGAGACCGTGAGTCCCATGCCGTCCAGCACCTCGGCGGCGCGATCCTTCAGCGCCGGATCGATACGCGCCTGAACCAAAGCAGTAGCGGCCATCGTGCACCCCTTCATTCGAGAAACAGGGGGCGATTGTAATTCATTTGAACGACAACCGGTCACGGCGTGCGTGCCATGACGATACCGCGGCGAGGACCGGGGAGGTTTCGACTCGCGGCCATGCGGTGCCGGTCCGGACAATCCATTCCGAAATCTGAGTCGTCGTAAAGCCCGACGTCATCGGTCTTCGTCTTGTCCGCTCGCATCCGCGAGCGCCCACGCCACTTCGGATCGGGAAGAGTGGCGCAGCCTCGAAGCTGTCGATCCGTTGATCCAATCGCGAGCTGCGCTCGCACGCCCGGCCGGGGATGCGTCCCGATCGGGATCGCTCTTCCGGTCTGCATTCCTCAACCACGACCTGGAGAATCTCATGCCCAGCCATTCTGTTGATACCAACGCCACGAGCAACGGCGATCGCTACTTCAACCTGCACACCACCGGCATCGGGTACCTGAACCGCGCCCGCGAGGTGCCGGTCAAGAAAGGTGCCTTCCTCGCCGTCGACGTCACCGCGCTGCGCGGCTCCGCCGATGACGTCGAGTACACCCGCCTGGACTGCCGCGTCAGCGGCCGCGAGGCGCAGTCGCTCGTGCGTCGGCTCAAGCCCGATATCGACGCCCGGAAAAAGGTGCTGATCGGCTTCAAGGCCGGCGACCTGTATCCCGAAACCTTCGTCTACGAGAACGGCGACCGCAAGGGCCAGACCGGCGTCAGCCTCAAGGCCCACCTGCTGCGGATCACCTGGGCGAAGGTGGACGGCGTCACGGTCTATACGGCGCCATCGGACGCTCCGACGGAGCCAGCCGACACGGCGCCGGCCGAAGCCATCGCCTGAATCCGATTCAAATCTGCCCCCGCGGTGCAGTCGCCCCGCCGGGGCGGTGTGCCGCGGGTGTGCCTCGACTCGACACAACCTGGAGCTCACCATGCTCAAGCTCAGTGGAACCCTGGCGATCCGCACGATCCACGGCACCCGCGGCGCGTTCAACGTCGGCCGCCTGTTGACCGAAATCGGCGAGTTCGCCGTCAAGGACTCCCTCATCGAGGAATACGATGAGGGTCGCTACAAGGGCGAGTTCGGCATCATCGCCATCACGCCTTCCACCTACTTTGCCGCCGGCCGGACCGTGGTCGAGGTCCGCGCGCGGCTCGGCAGCATCGCCCTGGAAGACATCGCGGCGCTGGCCGGCGACGACCGTTCGCCGATCACCGAACCCGACCCGATCGAATCGGAACCCGTATCCACGGGGCACGCTTCGATCGACATCGGCAATGCCGAATCTGCCGTTGCGGCGTTCGACACGGCAGTGGTCACCGAAGGCAGCAACAGCCCCGACGACGCCGAACACGCATTGCAAACGCTGTTCGGTTCGCTGTGGCCGCTGGAGGCCCGCGTCAAGCTCGACCCGACCGCCGATCGCGGCCTGTTCCGCACTCAGCGGGACAAGCTCAAGGAACTGGGTTATCGGTTTCAGCCGGTCGGCCAGATCTGGGAGCGCGCCGAGGCGTCGTGATGCCTTTGCCACATCCAAGGCCGGTGACGATGCATGTCGCCGGCCTTCCCGGAGCGGCTGTTGTCGCGGACGCTGCGGGAAGGCCGACGGCCTTCATCGACGACGCCGGCCGCCCGCCGCCGGGACGAGGCCGGGTCCCTTTGTACGGTCCACCGCGATTCCGGGACCGTGCCGGATTGCATAGGCCCAAGCGCCCCGAACCCTGGGCCGGACAGATTCCGACAGGCAGCTCGCACGGGAAAACGCTGCTCGAAGACTTCCAGGGGCACGGCTGAAAGCCGTCACCCAGCACCGCGGCCATTTTCACCGTCTTGCCGCAGCGCCACCTCGACCCGATTGCCGGACTCCCGCGCTTCACCGGCAAGAATCCTTCGCAGGTCCCGCAGCCCCAAGGCTTGGGGCTGCGGGACTTTCCAGGGCGGTTCGCAAGCAGCCCAAGGCTTGCACTGCCGTGGAAAGTCTCAGGGATCTCGTTGACGTGGCGACTGCGTTTTCAGTCGCAAGCCGTGCCGGCCGAGGAAGCACGGTTCGGTCCTCCGGGTGCATTCCGGGGATCGTCGGCCTTTCATCCAGTCCGCCCGCCCCGCGGGTATCCCGTCCGGGGCGTTCGTACCCCGACGGGGGGCGTGCTCTCCCGGATTCGTTCCAGGAGAGACACGATGTTCGACTCAATGCAGGCGTACCCGCCCAGCTCTTGCTTTTCCCGTTACCGGCAGGCTGCCACTGCCGATGCGCCTCGACACGAAACACCGCTGTACTCGCGCACCCAGGCGATCCGCGACGGAATGCTCATCGACGTCACGCCGCTCGCGCGCGAGGTCGGATTCAGGGATGCCGTCGCGTTCACGCGACGCGCACTGATTCAATCCACCGGCGGCTGCAGTGCCGATCAGCCTGACTTCGACGCCCGGCTGTTGCTCCTGCTGTTCTCGGCCGCCTCGGCACTGCGGGCCCAGTCGCACCGCCGGTTGACCGAAGTCGATTTCACCGTTCATCCCCCTGCCGGCCCCGACCACGGTCCGGTAGTGGCGCTGAAGATCATCGCCGGCCCCGGCGATCGAGGGGAAACGGTGCTCACGATTCTGTCGGTCGACGACTGAAGCAGCGCGGCACTCCGCCCTCTCACCCTTCCCCCGGGATATCCCGCTGTGCCGGCAAGCCGTCGCTGCAGCGAGATACCCGCGGGGTTCATTTCGTTCGGAGATTTCTCCATGACTTCATCGCCCCGACCCCTGTCCGATCAGCAATACGTCCGCTCGAAAGGTCTGCGCTGTCCGTTCTGCCGGGCCCGCGATGTCGAGGGACTGGCGGGACTCGACATCGACGCCGGCGTTGCAACTCAGGAAGTCCGCTGCAATGCCTGCCAGAGGTTCTGGACCGACATCTACCGATTGGCCGGCTACCAGGCCGCCTCTGACTGAAGCACGAAGATGCGTTCAAAACCTGTCTGCGTCGCGGACCGTTTCCGATTGATCCACTTGAACCGCTGAACCACGCTCAGACGCCACTTCGGTGGCGTCTTCCCGGAGCGGCGCGTGCGTCGCTGCGGAAAGACCCCGAGCGGAATTTCGATGTTTCTTCCTGGCGACGAGGACATCGTCGCACCCCAGCAGCTTCAGGTCCGGCAGAGCTGCGCGATCGCACCGATCGGGACCTTTCTCCACGACCCACCCTCCAGCGAGGAACGGCTCGTTCACTGAGCCGTTCCTCCCACCCGCCGGGGCACCGAGCCCCGACCGGGCGCGTGCCATCCGGCTTCTCTTCATGGAGACATCGCATGAACGTCTGGTTCAACAACTGGAGCTGTACCACCGTCTGGGGCTTCTACGGCAACGGCCGTATCGGCCTGCGCCTGGTCGAGGACGGCTTGCCGGTAGCAACCGCCACGGTCAACACCGCGATCGACGTCGGTCTCGACCAAATCATCGTCAAGGCATACGGCGAAAACGAAGGGCTGATCGAGGCCCTGGTCGAAGCCGGCGTCATCGAGCCGGCTTTCGAGGCCGTCTACATCGGCCACTTTCACGCTCGCTGCGCCCGCGGCCGGCTGACGCCCGCCGCACTGGCGGAAGCCTATGGCTTGCCGTCGCCCTCCGGCTCGCTTTCCACCCCGGATCGAGACGAACTGCGCGACCGCTGAGCGTTTCCATCCCCCACATCCCAAGGAGTTCGACATGGGCTGGTTATTCACTCCGGGACAGTCACGTTCACAACTGATCGAACGACTCGTCCGTCACGAAGACAATGAGCGGGCGCGTCACGTCACGCTTGCGCACTGCGTGCGCGGCAATGTGTTGTGGACCGTCCGCGAAGTCACATTCAAAACCGTCGAGTCCGGCTATCTGCCAGGCTTTCCGCAGCGCTACATCGGCTGCGATCTGATGGCCTGCCAGCGCGGATTCGGCTGGGGCTACAAGGATCTGTGCGAAAGCATGGGGCCTTGCTACTACCACTGCCCGCTGGCCTATCTGGACATGGTTCCGGAAGCCAATGCCGAGTGGCGTGCCGCGGTGCGGCTCTGGCATGAGCGGCACAGTCGGCCGATCCGCGTCGGCGAAATCTGGTCGATCGTTCCGGGCTACTCGGTCCGCGCCGTCGAAATCGTCTGCGCACGCCCCCTGCGGGGCCGCGGCCGGCACGACGGCGTGGTTTATCGGATCAGGCGCGACCTGCTGGATTTCCGTCAGCAGGATGCCGCGCCCGAATCCGAAGACGTGCAGCTACCGCTGCCCGCAGTCGCCACAGAGGCCGTCTCGGCCTGACCCGCGGTGGATGGCCCGTCCATCCACCGCTTTCCCAATTCACTTTCAGGAGTTTTCCCATGGCTCTGATGTTTCAGCGCCTCGCGCGCAACTTCATCAAGAACGGTTATTTCCCGACCGACGCCGATACCACGCAGCGACTGCTGCAGGCGATCGAACCCTGCACGACCGGCGAGCTGCGCATCCTCGATCCCTGCTGCGGTGAGGGTGTCGCGCTGGCCGAGGTCAAGCATCATCTCGACGCCGAGCGCACGACGGCCTACGGCGTGGAGTACGACGAGGAGCGGGCCTGGCACGCCAAGACGCTGCTCGACCACTGCATTCACGGTGACCTGCAGGACTGCACCATCGGCAGGCGGCAGTTCGGTCTGCTCTGGCTCAATCCGCCGTACGGCGATCTGGTGACGGACCGACAGGGCGTCGCCACTGCGCAGAAGGGGCGCAAGCGGCTGGAGAAGCTGTTCTATCAGCGCTGCTATCCCGATCTGCAATACGGCGGATTGCTGATATTGATCGTGCCCGTGTACGCCCTCGATCGCGAACTGAGCGGCTGGATCGCGACGCATTTCGAACGCGTTCGCATATTCGGCGCGGCCGCCGATACCTTCAGGCAGGTCGTCGTGCTGGGGCGCAGACGTCGCTCCGACGGCACCGATACCGCGCTGCGCGCACGGCTCGAAGCCATTGGCCACGGTGATGCCGAAGCCCCGTCTCTGCCCGAAGTCTGGACCGGCGAGCGCTACACGGTTCCTCCGGCCACCTCGCCCGACGTCCACTTCGCCGCAGGCAGGCTGGACCCGAAACAACTGGCCGACGAAATCCGGCGCCATCCCTGCCTCTGGGACCAGTTCGATCTGCGTTTTTCACAGGCCCAGCGCACTCACCGCCGGCCGCTGCGCGCGCTGTCGCGCTGGCACCTGGCATTGGCGCTCGCCGCCGGACACGTGTCCGGCCTGGTGACGAGCCGCGACGGGCGTCGCTTCGTGGTCAAGGGCGACACGCACAAGGAAAAGATTTCCCGCGTCGAAGTCGAAGAACTCGACAACGGCCGCACGCGGGAGACGCGCATCCTCACCGACCGCTTCGTGCCGGTGATTCGCGCAATCGACTTTACGCCGGCGTCGGCGAGCTTCGGGCAGGTCGTAACGATTCGATAGTTCGTGACCTTGCCCAGTTCACTCGGGCCGCAGCTCGCGTAGTGCCGCCCGCACCTTTCGCTCCAGGTCTGGCAGATCGTGTTTGACGGTCTGCCAGACCAGATCGAAGTCGACTTCGAAGTAATCGTGGATCAGCTTGCTGCGCATACCGGCCGGTCATACCGGCATGGCGTCCCGCAGCACACGGTCGCGAAACCGCGCCGGCAAGGACTTCGGGGTCAGCACCTCCACGCGAACGCCGAGCACGCGCTCGGCCTCGTTCTGCAGCTTGGCCATCGTGATCAGGCTCGTGTGCGGCCCCGGATCCACCAGCAGATCAAGGTCGCTGTCCTCGGTGTCATCGCCGCTCAGCACAGAGCCGTAGACGCGCGGGCGCAGGACGCCATGGCGCGCGGCCAACTCGCGCAGCTCAGCCCTGTGAATTTCTAGTGCCTCTGAGGGTTTCATCGGTTCCGGACCCCTTTCGAGTGGAACGGGGCATAGCGCGAACCCGCCTCAGCGGCCGTCCATGCGTCGGCTTGCTCACACAGCATCACCGAAGTACGTCAGCACATCCATACGCTTGTGCGGCACGCCGATGATGTCGATCCCGTCGGCCCGCATGAGGTAGAAGATCAGGTGTGCGCCCTGCGGGAAGCAGTAGTACCCCTCATCGATGTCGGACCGGTGTTTGCCCGTCCGCGGATTTGCGGCGAGCCATTCGAAACGACTGTCCAGGGCCGCCAAGTAGCGATCCCGTTGGGCCTCTCCCCATGTTTGCCTGGTGTAGCGGGCAATGGTCTTGAGATCGCTGTATGCACGAGGCGTGATCCGGAATGACGGCTTCACCCCGCGGCGTCCGCATCCGAAATGAGGCGACTCAAGGAGTAGTCGCCGACGAATTCCCCGCGCGCTGCCTGCAAAGCGCCTTCGGCCAAGTGGGTCCGCAGCGCCTCCAGCTTGGTCTTGCGCTCTTCAAGCGCACGCAGACCATCGCGGACCACCTCACTGGCGGATCCGTAGCGACCGCTCGCGACTTCGTTGCGGATGAATACTTCCCAGTGTTCTCCAAGACTCAGGCTCGTGGTCGCCATGGGCGAATCGCTCCGATATTCATATTTGTTAATTTTGAATATCCAGGCCCTGGGCCGTCAAGCGGCTTTGGGTGCATCGGCAAAGCCGACAACAGCTTGCGGCCATACCCACTGTGATCCAAGGCCTGCCCTGGGCGGGATCGGCAAGCTTCCGCCGACGGGCTCGCAAATGACCTGAATGCTCAGCACCGGCCGCCCTGCGATCAGCCCCTTGCGATGCTGGGCTTCCGTGCGTCCTTGCCGATCGTATAGAGAACGACCTTGGAGTCAACGAACGACGTCGCGGTCATAGCATTCGTCGCGCCGGAAGCTTCCTTCGTAGACCGCGCCGAAGCGATCGAAAGCATCCATATCCGACGAGGGTGCCCCGCGACTTATGCGCCGCGTCTTGAGGAAGGCCGCGAAATCCAGCACTTCCCGTGCCTGGGCTTCGGACAGGGTCCGCACCTCTTCCAGGATTTTCTCGGCGGTATTCATCGGGCGATCCGGCTGCTGCATGACGAAGCGCAATTTACCGCAATGGTCGGCGATCTCTCCTGATATTGCGCCTTGAGACTGGCGGGGTTCATCGGCGACGCGCCGCCAGGGCCGTGATCTCATGCGGTAAGCGCCCACACGCACCGATTTTTCGTAAAGCACGCCGGATCGTGAAACGTGCTTCCGCCCTCGAGGCGGCGATCCTTCCTGAACATCCGGGTCACCTCGACCCTCCCCTCTCGCGCGGGACACGCTCCCGCGGGGCGCCGTCCGCGCTTCACCGGAGAGCCTCCATGCCTGCATCCAACCGCCGCCCCGACGCGGTTCGACCTTCGCTCGTGCGCGATACCCGGGGACGCTACATCGTCCAGGGCCCGCTGACCGAGGACACCATCCTGTCCGCCGCCGAGACCATCCTGCTGGAGCGGTGCCGGCGCCTCGGCGTCATGTCCAGCCCGTCCGCGGTCATGGACTTCCTGCGCAGCCGCCTCGGCGCGCTCGACCACGAGCGCTTCGAGTGCCTGTGGCTCGACAGCCAGCATCGCCTGATCGCGGTGGAGACGCTGGCCATCGGCACGATCGACGGCGCCGCCGTCTATCCGCGCGAAGCGGTCAAGGCCGCGCTGAGGCACAACGCCGCCGCGGTCCTGTTCGCGCACAACCACCCCTCGGGCCACCCCGAACCCAGCGCGGCCGACCGCGCCCTCACCGAGCGGCTCAGGGTCGCACTTGCCGTCATCGACATCCGCGTGCTCGACCACCTCGTCGTCGCGGCCGAGGGCGGCGTGTCCTTCTCCGAGCGCGGCTGGCTGTAACGCCCTTCCGGGCATCACCACAGGAGGACCACACCGTGATCAGAATCCACGTCGAGATTTCGGATGAGGACAACAAGCTGATCGAGCAAGCCCTGGAGCGCATGTGCCAGAGCGAGGCCAACACGCACGGCCGACTCGACCTGCCGCGGCTCGCCGCGATGCTGCTCGAAGACGTTGCCCTGGCCGTGCGCCGACCCGGTTCCTGGGAAGGCACACACATGATCCAGGTACTCGAAAGCCACGGCTATCCCGTCGGGTAGACGATCCCGCTTCCTGACGCCTGTCGAGGCGTCTTTCCGCCGCGGTCCGGCCCTGCGCCGGACCGTTGCCGAAAAACGCTTGCTCCCTGGCGACGTGGGTCACGTCGCAGCTCGCCGCTTCGGATCGGCTCAGCGGCAGAGGCGCTTCCCAGCGCTTCTTCGATCCTGCTTCAACCCCTCGATAGGCGGACCGATGCCACACCGGCACGGCCGCCTTCGCTTGTTCCCGCTCATGGAGATTTCCACATGAATACCGAACTGCCTCCGGCCGCGCCGGATCTGTTCCCTATCGTTGAACTGCCCGGCGTCTTCGCCGATGCCCTGCTGCGCGACGAGCGCGGCGGACTGCTGTTCTGCTCGCTCTGGGGCCGCGACACCGCGATCCAGGAGTTGCTCGCCAGGCTGTCCGTACCCGTCGAGGAAGGCGGCCTCCGTTTCCTGCATGTCGAAGGACCGCAGGGCACCGAAACCGTCCACTTCGATCGCATGCCGACGACCGACAAGCTCAGCGGCCGCTTACCGCCGAAGAACCTGTTCGGCAACGTCGTCCAGCTCTGGCTGTATGACCGGCTTGCGGTGGAACCGGACCGCGCCAACCGGCGTGCACTGCTGCTGCAACGCAATGCCATGCGCGGCGACGCGGCGCTCTGGAACCTGGTCCGCAGCGTCACTCACCTGCCGCTGCTCGATCACTGGAACGAAGTCGTGCTCGACGTCTTCCGGCAGAACGACTGGATTCGCGCGCTGCGCGGCATTCAGGTCGATGCCGTGTTCGTCGACCTCGGCAGCGACGCGGTCGAGGTCGAAATCTCACGGCTCGTTCGCGAAGGCCGTTTGACGCTCGACACCGACCAACCCGCGTCTCTGCGCCAGGCGGCCTAGACGCCCTTCTTCCCAACTCCCGCGGGACGCCAGTGCCCGCACGGGCACTCGCGCCTGCGTGGACCGCGCATTCACAGGAGATGCACCATGTCACTCGAAACACCTGTGGCCGACGCGCCGGCCGACGATTCGTCCGCCGCCGTCATTCCCCTGCCCGAGTTCGTCTCGGACTTCGGCGACAGCCTGCTGGCTGCCGTCACCGCTCAGAATCCGCCGGTCTACGACGGAAGCCCCGACGCTCGCCGCGACGCGGTGATGGAAGGCCTGAAGCGCAAGCCGTTCGCGGCACAGCGCGGCGTTGTCCAGGCCGTCACCCGCCTGCTCGTCGATGCCGGCCAACCCGCCGCCGTCGTCAATGCGGAAATGGGTACCGGCAAGACCATGATGGCGATCGCCATCGCGGCGGTGCTGCATCGCTGCGACGGCTACCGCCGCTTCCTTGTCATCTCGCCGCCGCACCTGGTCTACAAATGGCGGCGCGAAATCCTCGAAACCGTGACCGGCGCCCGCGTCACCGTGCTCAATGGCCCGGACACGCTGCGCAAGCTGTTGCAGTTGCGCGATCCGGCGCATCCGGGTCACGACGGACCCGAATTCTTCGTGCTCGGCCGCGTGCGCATGCGCCTCGGCTTCCATTGGAAACCGGCCTACGCTGTACGACGCCGCCGCATCCAGCGCACCGATGACCAGGGCGAACCCGTCGGCGAGCCGCAACTGCAAGCCATCGTCGTCTGTCCACACTGCGGCGCTGCCGCCCTTGATGCCGACGAGATGCCCTACACAGCGGAGACCTTCCCGGTCGACAAGCGCCTCAAGTGTGATCGCTGCGCCTCGCCGCTCTGGACGCTGATGCGTCCCAACGGGGCGCCGCAGCCGCGGCGCGAACTGCTCAAGTCCTCGCTGTGCCAGATCCCCACGATCGGACCGGCGACTGCCGAGAAGCTGATCGGCCGCTTCGGCGAAGGCCCCCTGGCGGACATGATCGAGGACAACGTCTACGAGTTCGTCAACCTGATGGACGAGGACGGCGAACTGGTGTTCTCGGACCGTCAGGCCCGGCGCATGGAAAAGGCCATGGCGACGATGGAGTTCTCATTCGGCCAAGGCGGCTACCAAGCGACGGAGTTCATCAAGCGCTATCTGCCGGATGGCTTCTTCGACCTGCTGATCGTCGACGAGGGCCACGAGTACAAGAACGACGGCTCGGCCCAGGGCCAGGCGATGGCCGTGCTGGCCGCCAAGGTCCGCAAGGTCGTGCTGCTCACCGGCACGCTGATGGGCGGCTACGCCGACGACCTGTTTCACCTGCTGTGGCGGATCATGCCGGAACGGATGATCGAGGATGGTTACCGCTACGTGCGCGGCTCGCTCGGCGCGGCGGCCATGAGCTTCATGCGCCATCACGGCGTGCTGAAGGACATCTACAAGGAGACTGAAGGCAGCGCACACAAGACCGCACGCGGCCGCAAGGTCAGCGTCACCACTATCAAGGCACCGGGTTTCGGGCCACAGGGCATCGCGCGCTACGTGCTGCCGTTCACGGCGTTCCTCAAGCTCCGGGATATCGGCGAAGGTGTGCTGCCGCCGTACCTGGAGCACTTTCACGACGTGCCGATGCGCACCGATCAATCGGAGGCTTACAACAGTCTCCGGCTCACCCTGACCGGCGCGATGAAGGAAGCGCTGCGTCATGGCGACAAGAGCCTGCTCGGCGTCGTCCTCAACGTGCTGCTGGCATGGCCCGACTGCGCGTTTCGTGAGGAAATCGTGCGGCATCCCCGCATGCGATCCATGCTCGCGCACGTGCCGGCAATCTTCGACGGCGCAGACGCGATGCCGAAGGAAACCGAAGTGATCGCCCTGTGCAAGGCCGAGAAGGCCCAAGGCCGGCGCGTGCTGGTCTACAGCGTCTACTCCGGAACGCGCGACACCACGTCGCGACTCAAGGCGACGTGCGAAGCCGAGGGCCTGCGGGCCGCCGTGCTGCGCGCCAGCATCGACACCAGCCGGCGCGAAGACTGGATCTTCGAACAGGTGGACCGTGGCGTGGATGTCCTCATCACGAACCCGGAGCTGGTGAAGACCGGCCTGGACCTGCTCGACTTCCCGACGATCGCCTTCCTGCAGACCGGCTACAACGTCTACACCCTGCAACAGGCCGCACGCCGGTCCTGGCGCATCGGCCAGAAGCAGCCGGTGGACGTGCACTTCTTCGGCTACGGCGGCACGACGCAGATCACCTGCCTGCAACTGATGGCCAGGAAGATCGCCGTCAGCCAGTCCACGTCCGGCGATGTCCCCGACACCGGCCTCGACGTGCTGAACCAGGACGACGACTCGATCGAGATCGCGCTGGCGAAGCAGTTGCTGTTGTAGTCGATAATACGAGGGTCGCCACGCGACCCTCTTCTTTTTCGCGTCCGCTTTCAGCCCGAAGCGGACGTTCGCGAATTGTTTCCGGTTAGGGATGCTCTGCACTGAGAGTTCTGCAATTCTCAGCACTCGGTAAAGAGTGGCACCGCAGAGACAGCGGCTGTCGTCAGGCGAATTTCGGCGGTCGCACCGCCTATGCTTGGCCCAAAAAGCCCGATTCGGGCGGGTTTCGAAGTCCACTCCCGCCTCATGGGTACACCTGTCCTGCGAGCATCAATCGATGCCGGGCCTGAAACAGGTTCGCCAGCGCAAACAGCGTCACCAGTTGCGCGCTGTTCTTCTTCAGGCCGCGGTAGCGTGTCCTGCAAAATCCGAATTGACGCTTGACCACCCGGAACGGGTGCTCGACCTTGGCCCGAATCTGCGCCTTGGCTTTTTCGATCTGGTTGAGAAGGCGACCGTACTCGGTGTCCGGCAGCGCCTTGCGTTTGCCGGGCCTCAGGGCGATGTGCCAGTTCACGGCGCTGCCTTGCTGTTCTGCTCGCCGGTCGGCACCTTGGTAGCCGGCATCGCCGTAGGCTTCAATCTCATCGCCGTGCAAACACGCATGCGCTTGCGTGACATCGTTGACGTTGGCGGGTGTGGTAACGACGGTATGCGTGAGACCGGAGTCGGCGTCCACGCCGATATGGGCCTTCATGCCAAAGAACCACTGGTTGCCCTTCTTCGTCTGGTGCATCTGCGGATCGCGCTGCCGATCCTGATTCTTCGTCGAACTCGGCGCGTTGATCAGCGTGGCATCGACGATCGTGCCTTGCCGCAGCAATAGTCCGCGTTCGGTCAGCAGGGCGTTGACCTCGGCCAGCAACTGCTCGGCAATGCCGTGCTTTTCCAGCCGATGACGGAATCTCAGGATGGAGCTTTCATCGGGGATCAGGTCGTCGCCGGCATCCAAGCCGGCGAAGTGACGCAAGGCCGGAATGTCGTGCAACGCTTCTTCCATGCCCGGATCGGACAGCGAAAACCATTGCTGCATGAAGTGGATGCGCAGCATCATCTCGACTGCAAAAGCTTTGCGACCGCCGCGCGCGCTGCGCTGGGGCTGTGCCGGCGAGGCCAGCGCGACCAAGCGTGTCCAGGGAATCACCGTCTCCATCTCGGCCAGGAATCGTTGCCGCTTGGTCGGCTTGCTCCGGCGCTCGTATCCACTTTCGGCAAGACTGCGTTGCTTCATCGGCGGGGGCTCAGGCTTCGTTTCGGTCAGACGGATTGTGAAGCATTGGGACGGTTGTGCAGAGGTTCCTTAAGGAAACTACAAAGAAGATCTCCAGAGGTAGCCGACGGCCACCATGGGCCAGCCCGGTGAAGGTGATGTCATGAAGCTCTTCTTCGATGAGTCCGGGCGTCCTAATCACGGACCCATCCCCAAGTGACGATCATCTGCCCGCTACGACTTTGTGACGCCAACTCTTTCAGGCCGGCTGAGAGGGTAAGCTTGTCAAAAATAAGAATCGGCGAGTAGATAGTGTGACAACCGCAATCGCGACGCCGGGGCCCGCCCCGGATACCACGCCGTCATCCGGGGACCCCGGTGACGAGACGGCTCGACGCTTTGTCTTTCAGTGGACCTTCGCCGCCATTTGCTGCTGCTCGCTGCTGGATGATTCGGTCGGTCTGGCAGAGGTGTTCTGCGAGCACCATGAGGACGTGCTTCTCAAAAATGCGAACGGCATGTACACCGGAATCCAGGTCAAGACGCGGGATGCCGGCCGGCCCATGTGGAAGGCGAACGACGACGAGGTGCGCTCGTCCTGCGTGCGTTTCGCGAAGCTCGAGCGCGACTTCCCCGGTTACTTCGAGCGGTATCGCTTCCTAACTAATCATCCACTTCACTCGGCCAAGAACGGTGCCGACTTTCGCTACGTCTTGGCCTTGATCAAGTCGGCCGGCAACGCGCCTAGCGTCACCGCACCGGCGTTGGCGTTCCTGCGCCGGGTTGCCAGGGACGCGAACTGTACGATCGAAGTCGCATACTCGGCACTGGCAAAAGCCGAAGCCTCCGACGAGTTGCCCAAGCTCGCAGACGTGACGACGCGCCTGTCCATGACGCTCGAAGCACTTTGGGAGGGCGCCGAGCGCTGCACGGCATCGGCGCTACGCAGGGCGGCTCGCCACCTGGCGGCGCATTGCTGCGACGCCTCGTCCCTCGCGCACGAGGGGCTGCTGCCTGCCTACCTGCCGGTGATGGTCGGACCTCAGCAGGTCGAGGTCTCGGCTTGCTTGGATGGTAAGCGGATCGACAAGGCGCGGTTGCTGAAGGTGCTCGACGACGGACTGCACCAAGGGGCTCCGTTGCTCGGGGATCCCGAGCGATCCCCTAAGCCGGGCGAAGGCAGCAGCGACCTGCTGCAGCAGAAGCTGGACGCCGGCGGCTTCTCCGCGGTATCGCTGAATTCCGCGGCGGATCTGCGCGACAAGGCCGACTACTTGGGGCTGATGTGGCTTCAAAAGTACGGTCGAGATCAGGGTTTGCAACGTTACGGTCACGTGCAGTCTCTCGTACTTGCCGATGCTGCCAACGCCTACGAAAACACGAAGGCGAATGCGGACCCCTTCGGACTCCAGATGCTTGGTGAGCTGCGCGAGCGGTTCAAGGCGCGACGCAGCCAGGGTGCACAGCTGTACGACTGCAGCATCGAACATCTGGAGGGCGTTGCTTACGTTCTGACGGCGCGCTGCAAGGTGCAGTGGAGCATTACCACGCCCTGGAAGCCGAAATGATCGACCTGATCCGAGCGATTGCGGACCTGGACCAGAATCCCGATCTCCATGCGGCCCGTCTTCTGGTTCTGCTGGCCGCCTTCGCGGACGGCGATGCTGGGGACTCGATCGAGGGGCTCACCAAGCTGGCCAAGCTCGACTTCCTGCTGCGCTACCCGAACATGCTGGAGCGGGCGTTGGCCGCGAAAAAGAAGTCGACGGCTGAAGTGAAGCTTGAGGACCACGAGCGCTACAGCGTCGAGTCGCAGATGGTTCGTTATCGCTTCGGTCCCTGGGACCACCGCTACCGGGAGTTCCTGAACATCTTGGTGGGCAAAGGCCTCGCGACCGTGCGCGTCGAGGGAAGAACCATCGTCGTATCGATCACCGCGGCTGGGCGGGCGTGTGCGCAACGCATCGCGGACGATGACGTGTTCGAGCCCTACGCGCGACGCGCGCGCGTCCTCAAGCGCCATTTGGATATGACCGCGACGAACCTCATGCGCTTCATCTACGAGACCTTCCCCGAAATCCTGTCTTACCGCGCCAACGTGCCGATAACGCAATGAACATCCGGCTCAAGAAACTGTTGGTTCGAACGCGCCAGACGATCGAGGAGATTCCGTTCTCCGAGACCGTGACCTATCTCTACGGACCCGTGGGCACGGGAAAGTCGTCCGTCGCCCGCTTGATCGACTACTGCTTGGGCGGCGAGCTCGAGCGGACGCCGGCGATCCAAAAGGAATTCATCGCGGCCGAACTGGTCCTGGAGTTGGGCGCTCATCATTGCGTGATCGAGCGCTCCGCAGAAGACTCCCGAGGGGTGCGCGTCACCTGGAAGGCCGGTGATCTAGAGGAGTCGCTAAATGTGCCGTTGTCCCCCGGAGCGCAACCGCTGGTGGGGGAACACGTCTTCAATCTTAGCGATCTGCTGTTCTACCTCTGCGGGGTGACACCGATCAAGGTGCGCCGCAGCACGCGCGATCCGGATTCGCCCTTGGTCCGCTTGAGCTTCCGGGACATCTGGCCGTTCTGCTATCTCGAACAGACGCACCTGGATTCGTCGTTCTTCCGGCTCGAGGACCCTTTCCGGGGCCGAAAGACCCAGGACGCGATGCGCTTCTTCACCGGGCTTCACTCGGATCGGCTCAGCCAACTGGAGGGCGATCTGACGCGCACGATCGACGAACAGCGCGCCAAGCGCGAAGCGGTAGAGCAGATCCGCACGTTCATGTCGCGCTTCGAGCTCGGATCGGAGATCGAGATTGCGGGAAAGCTGCAGGATGCCGAGAAGGCTTTGGCTTCGGTGACACAGCGCCGCAGTGAGCTGGAAAAGAGCCGTTCCGCAGAGACCCACCCGAGCGACCAGTTGCGCGTGGAGTTGCGTCGACTCGGCGCGGAGATCGACGCCTCTCGCCGCGCGATCGCGGAAGCCAAGGAGACCGTCGAGGAGCAGCGTGCGCTTCGTGCGGAATTGGTCACCGCCAAGACCAAAGCGCAGCGAGCGGATCACGCGGGCCAGATTCTCGATGCGGTTCGTTATCAGCGGTGCCCGCAGTGCGGAACCGATGTTTCGGGAAGACATCACCGGCATCCCGACGACTGTCATTTGTGCGGCACTCCGCAGGCCGACATCCCGCAGACTCCGATCGATGCGGAGATCCTGCGGCGGGATCTCAATGACCGCATCGACCAAATCGCGGATGCGTTGACTCGCCGGCAGCAGGAGATCGCCCGCATGGAGCGCCGCCTGGAAGTGGCGCGTGTGCGTAAGGCCGCCCTCGACAAGCAGCTACAGGATGACCTGGCGCGGTACGACTCGAGCTTCATCGAAAGCATCCGCGAGGTGGACCGCGAGGCAGCGACGTGGACGGAGCGGACCCGTTCGTTGCAGCAGCTTCGTCAGATGCCCGCGGCCATCGCGTCTCTGGAGCAAGAGGCCGGTGCGCTACAAGGGAAAACCGACGTCCTCCGGAGTTCGTTGGATGCGGAGCGGGCCAGGCTGCGCGCGGCTGACGACCACGTTGCCGCCATCGCGGATGCGTTCAAGCGCGTGCTTCAAGCCGCGAAGTTTCCCGGCTTCTACGACAGCGACGAGATTCACCTGGATCCGCGCAACTGGACCCCGGCTGTCGGACACGAGGGCCGGGAATGGGGCTTCTTCGACACCGGCAGCGGCGGCAAGAAAACCGCCTTCAATGTGTGCTACGCCTTGGCGGTGCACTTGGTAGCGATCGAGCGCGGGCTGCCGGTGCCGAATCTGCTGATCATCGACAGTGCGTCGAAAAACATCAGTCGCGAGAAGAACCCCGAGCTGATCCGCGGGGTCTACGCGCAGATCTATCGGCTGGTTCTCGGCGAAGAAAACCACAAGGTCCAGCTGTTGCTCATCGATTCGGACCTCGTGACGCCGCAAGTCGAGACCGACAAGTTCCTGGAGCGCCGGATGGCCGGAACGCCTGAAGCGCCTGCGCTGATCCCTTATTACGTTGGGCCCTAACGGTCCGGTCCTTCTTGATCACGGCGTCGCTTGGCCCTTAACAGGGGACTGTCGTCGGCGACGGTAAAGAGACCGCTTCTAGCACGCCAATGACCGTCGGCGTGGCCAGCTTTCGGTTGAGCGCGTCGATCGAGCCAAGCGCAGAGTGATCGCCCCCCACGGCACAGGAGCGTGCCATGCAAGCAGCGATCTCTAAGCCGCACCGTGACCCTTGGAACAAGGGCAAGCTGGTCGGCCAGAAGATACCCCTCAAGCTGAAGGACATCTGGGCGATCCGCGTCAGACTCCAACTGGCGGAGCGGGAAGCGCGAGTTGGCAATGTTCAATCTCGCCATCGACAGCAAACTCAGAGCGTGCGACCTAGTCAGTCTCAAGGTGCGCGACGTCTGCCACGGCGGTGCAATCCCTCAGCGCGCCATCGTCATGCAGCGGAAGACGCAACGACCGGTGCACTTCGAGATCACTGAGCCGACGCGAGACGCTATTGCGGCCTGGATCGATGAGGCGAGCCTCAAAGGCGACGACGCGCTCTTCCCGAGTCGGCTACACGCGTCCACCCACCTGTCGACGCGGCAGTACGCGCGGATCGTCGGCGCGTGGGTCAGCGAAATCGGCCTTGATCCGACGGGGTACGGAACGCATTCGATGCGCAGAACGAAGGCAACGCTGATCTATCGGCGGACGAAGAACTTGCGCGCTGTTCAACTACTCCTCGGGCACACCAAGCTGGAGAGCACCGTCCGCCACCTGGGTATTGAGGTCGACGACGCCCTCGAGATGGCCGAGCAGACCGAGGTGTAGTGCGTCACTGGTTGGTTAGCGCCTGCCTTGTGACGGTCGCTAACCAGCCCAAAGCGGACGCCCAATCATAGGCCGGAAGTGCTTGCGATCCCGGGGGCAGTCCATCCGAGGGGCGGTCAGCGAAACGAGCCAAACTAGGTCCTGATCGTCGGCGGAAGCCTCAACGGACTGACGACAGTCCTTTAGCGGCACCCCTTGTATTCGCGATTAGGGGAACAATTGATAATGTGCGGCTGCCGAAAGGCACCGGGCTATCAAGGGCCGTCAAGGCCCCTAGAAACTTTTGAGTGGCGACGAATTCGATGGATAGCGAAGCCGTAGGTAAGCTTTACGAGCGCATGATGTCGGCTTCGCACACGGGATTTCCCGCGCTGTGCGGTGAGCTGTTCCGCGTTATCGACACCACGGTCAGCCCTACGAACGGCGTCTATCAGAGCCTTCAGAAAGCACGCACCGAGAAATGGAACGACTGGGCGCCTATGTCGGGGAGGGGGCGGCGGTGGTCCATGCCGGTATCGGCAGGCGATTGCGAGTCTCTTGCCTGGGACCTTTTTCGCACGTTCGCCGAAGTGCCGGACTCGACAATCAGCTTCCAACTGGAGATGTATCACCATAGGAAGATCGACGAAAACCACTCGCACTTTCTTAAGGATTTTGGCGAATTCTTGGCAGACGCCCTGAACAAGGTTTTGCAGGGCGAGGAACCAGTAGACCCCGATAGTCGCGAAAAGCAACAAAAGTTCCGAATTCTGGACGCCCCCAACCTGCTCGCCAAAGATCTAACGCGTGCGCCCGGACTGTTGGGGCGCGCTGTGATCTATCTCGATCTAGACAACTTCAAGGCGCTCAACTCCAAGTACACCGAGCGGGTCGTCGACGAGGCGGTGCTCCCAATCGTCCACATCGCGCTTCGTGATGCGGCGCATTTTGTTGGCCACGCCTATGCAGAGGGCGGTGACGAGTTCATCGTTTTTCTGCCCAACGCCTCCAAAGCGATGGCCGCGGCGTTTGCTGAAGACCTGCGGCGGATCATTTCCGAGCTGTCGTTCCAAGAGCCTGCCGAGGCAGTCAAGGTGAACGCCTCGCTGGGAGTCGCGTGGCAAGCCACGGCGGATGGACGAGACCTTCCGGGAGAAGCCAATCACGCCAAGTTGTCCGCGAAGACGGCGGGCAAGAATCGGGTGGTCGTGGCCTAATTTGCCAAGGATCGGCATAGGCGACTCCAACCACGTCAGTGTCCTGTCTCAGCGTTCCCATACCGCGGACGAAAGCCACCTCGATCCGGATTCCATTTAGGTATTCGAACAATACAGAGTAGTGGCCCGGAGCTCAGCGCTCTTTCTGCCGCTCGTGCACATGTCTGTCCGCTCCTGGCACCAAAGCCGCCAGCCGGCGCCGCCAATGCTCCCTCAGAATTGCCCCCAAACTCAGCAGAGTTTCCAGTATCTCAACCGCCAGTTCCCACGCACCCTGACCATCACCGCCGCGTCAGTCGGCAATGAGTCGGGAGCCACGAGTTGTGGCAGCACATACTTCGAGAATTGCTCCGGGCAGCAACGATCGCCGTGTATTGCGCGGCGTCCCACGCTGGCGAGCCCTCCTTTGCATTGAGTCCCTGTTTCGGCGCCGCCGCGCAGCACTACGGCATCGCCCCAGAACTGCTGCTCGCCATCGCCCGAACCGAGAGCGGGCTCGATCCGCTGGCGGTTCACCTCAACCCGGATGGCAGCTGGGACGTCGGCCTGATGCAGATCAATTCGCGCTGGCTCCCTGCCCTGAGAGAAATGGGCATTGCGGCGGAGTCGCTCTACGAGCCCTGCACTTCGATCTGGGTCGGCGCCTGGGTGCTGGCGGGGAACATCCACCGGTTGGGCTACACCTGGCAGGCCGTCGGCGCCTACAACGCGGGGATGGCACGCTCGCCCTCTGCCCGCGAGCGCCGGGACGCATATGCCCAGCGCCTCGCACGCCAGCTCGGTCCGCCCGCCGCCCCGGCCCGATCCGAGTGAGCCCCGGTCCGGGGACTCAGCCATCGGCGCTTCGCCGGTCTCGCGCAACCGGCGGGGCGATTGATCTTTCGCGCCATTCACTGGAGTAGTTCCCATGAAACACCGAAACGCTGTTTTGAAGTATCTGTCGCCGAGGCCCGAAGTTCACGAGCCGCCGCGCCCTTCCCTGCTGCTGCCGGGTTTGCTGTTGTTGCTGCCTCTGGCAGCGCTGGCCTCGACCACCGGCGAGGAATTCCTCGCCTTCTACCAGTTCATCTACGACGCGGCGACCGGCTATCTGGGCCGGGGCATCGCGATCACGGGTGGGCTGGTGATGATGGGCGTGGCCGCCGGCACCGGGAAGGTCGTGATCGCCGCGGCCGGCATGGTGCTGGCGATCTTCGGAGCGCTCGGGCCCACGATCATCGATCAGATCTTCGGTTCGGCCCTGATCTACTGATCGGCCGGCGATGGAAGAGCGCTTCTTCATTCCACGCACGCTGGACGATCCGCCGCTGTTCTTCATGTGGGCGCTGGATGACGCCGCGGTGTTCCTCTGCGGCGTCATCCTGTTCAGCCTGATGGGCAGTGCGCTGATGTTCCTGGTGGGCTGCGCATCCGGGCTGGCGACGGCCCGCGCCTATGCCCGGCTCAAGCAGGCGGGCGGCAAGGGCTTCGTGATTCGCGCGCTGTACTGGTACAGCCCGTCGGACTGGTGGTTCCGCTCGCCGGCGCCGAGCCATGTACGCGAGTACATCGGGGGCTGACGGTGGAGTACCGGCGCTATGCCAGTGCGCTCGCCGAGGCGATTCGGCGCCGAAACCTGTGGATGACGCTCGCGCTGATGCTCGGCGTGTCCAATCTGCTGCTGGCCGGCAGGCTGCTCACGGCCAGCACCAGCGAGCGGATCATCGTGACGCCAGCAACGATCGGTCAGGCGTTCTGGGTGCACGGCGAGCAGGTCTCGCGCGAGTACCTGGAGCAAATGGCGCTGTTTTTCAGCGATCTGGTGCTGACCTATCAGAAGGACAACTTCCCCGGCCGGTCCGCGCTGTTCCTGGAGCACGTGGACCCGCGTGCACATGCACGGCTCGCCGCAACGCTGCGCCTGGAAGCCGAGCGCATCGAGCGCAACAGTCTGGCCCAGGTCTTCCACCCGCTGTCCGTGCGCGTGCGCGAGGCCGACCGGCAGGTCGCCATCACCGGCAACCGGGTGCCGATGGTCGGCGAGCAACTGCTGGCCTCGCAGCGCGTGACCTACCGCCTGCAATTCACCTACCGGGACGCGCGGCTGTTCGTCTCGGAATTCGGAGAAACCGATGAACGCGATCCTTTCGCGGACCGGCCTCGCCCGCCCGGCCCTGACGCCCATGCTGGCGTTGGCGGTGATGCTGGCGACGCCCTGCGTCCGGGCGGCTGACGTCGCGGTCGGCGACGGCAGCGCGGTCGAGGTGACCGTCTCGGCCCGGGAACTGACGCGCCTGACGATGAGCGACGGCCGCCACATCGCCAAGGTCTGGGCCGTCGAAGGCGCCATGCAGGCACAGCCCGATGCGGAAGCCGGCGAGATCTACATCCGCCCGCTGGGCAAGGCGCCGGGACAGGTGTTCAGCTTCTTCGTGCGCGACGAGTTCGGCGCCACGTACACGCTGGCCGCGCGCGTCGCCGACGTGCCGTCGCAGACGATCCGCCTTAAGCCCGCGTCGCAACCGACGCCGATCGCCACGCCGAGCGGCACCCTGGCCGATGACCACCTGCAGCGCATCAAGACGCTGATCCGCGGCATGGCCAGTTCGCCGCGTGCCATTCCGCCGGAATATGCAGCGGAGCACTTCGACCAGAAGCTGCGCGGCTGGGATGGCACGAAAGTGCGGCTGGCGGAGCGCTGGAACGGAGCCTCACTCCGCGGCGAGGTCTGGACCATCCGCAACACCTCCAAGGCCGAACTGCACCTGGATGAGTCCCGCTTCGCCCAAATTTACGACGACCTCTGCGCCGTGGCGATCGGCACCCCGACCGTGCCGCCCGGCGGCAGCACCGAGGTCTACCTCGCAAGGGGGCGCTGATGCCGCTGCCGAAGCTGCCGACGAGCGAGGCGATCCGCAAGCGCCAGACGGCGATCACGATCGGTGCGTTCGCGATCGTCATCGCCATCGTCGTCTTCGGGCTGTGGCTGTCCGATCCGCAGCGCAAGGCGGGCGGATCGCATCGCGTCGATCCGTCGGCCGACTACTCCGCCGACTTCGGCAAGCCCTCCGGCGCGATCGACCCGATGGACATCTGGATCAGCCGATCGGAAGCCGAACTGAAGGCCCTGCGTCGGGACAACGATCAACTGCGCAAGGACCTCGGTGCGCTGCGCGACCAACTCGATCGCAAGGGCGAATCGAAAATTCCGCGCAGCATCGACCGCGATCACGCGGACGATCAGCGAGACAAAATAGGCGTCGACCGCAGGAGCGACACCGATACCCAGCGTCCACCGCTACCGCCATTGCCCGGCGCCAGCGCTGCCACGAGGGCATCCTCAGCGCCACCATCGCCGCCACCGATCCCGATGTCCGGAACAACGCTGGGCGCTCCGAGTTCACCGGGCAGCATCATGAGCATTTCCGTCAGCAGCCGATCCAGCGGACAGGCCGCCTCCGGCGGCGAACCCACGCTGGACAACTTCCTGCCCGTCAGCTTCGTCTCCGCCACCCTGCTTTCCGGCCTGGACGCACCGACCGGCGGCCTCGCGCAGACCAATCCGCACCCGGTGCTGCTGCGCTTGGCCGATAACGCCTGGTTACCGAACCGCTACCGCCAGCAGGTCCGCGAATGCTTCGTCACCGGCGCCGGCTACGGTGACCTCAGCGCGGAGCGCGCCTACATCCGGCTGGAACTGCTGTCCTGCGTGCTGCAGTCGCGCGAGGTCATGGAACTGCCGGTCAAAGGCTACGTGTCCGGCGAAGACGGCAAGGTCGGCCTGCGCGGCCGGCTTGTCAGTAAACAAGGCGCGATGATCGCGCGGGCACTGTTCGCCGGCATCGCCGGCGGCGTCGGTTCCGCCATCGCACAGTCCTACAGACAGACCGCGACCAGCGCTCTGGGTACCGTCTCGACCATCCCGCCATCCGACATCGCCGAACACGGCATCGCCCAGGGCACGGCGAATGCCCTGGAACGCATCGCCGACTACTACATCGACCGCGCGAACGAGCTGTATCCGATCATCGAGATCGAAGGTGGCCGGCAGACCGACGTGGTGTTCAACGAAGGCGTGCGCCTGCCGGAGGCGTTCGAGCGCTTGATGCGCCGCGGAACGCCGGGTGCCTCTACCGTCGGGTCAACCCCAGGTGGCGTCACCGCGCCCAATCACCGCTGAGGAGCGCCGCCATGAAGATCCTCCTTACCATAATCGTCGCCAGCGCCACCCTGCTCGGATGCTCGACGACACCGAAGTATTCGTGCGGCGCACCCATCAGTTCGGGCGGCTGCCGATCCGTGAGCCGGATACATGCGGCAGCGACTGGCCGAGCGGAGCAGTTGCGGGCACCTGACATCGCCAGCACGACACAACCGATCACGTCGGGACACGGTGAACCCTCGCTATCGACGCCGCGGGTGCTGCGCATCAACGTTCTTCCGTTCGTGGACGGAGAAGGCGACTTTCACGATGCAGCGTCTATCTACGTCCGAATCGGGGGCAGCGAGTGGATGGTTGAGAATTGGCGCTGATGGGCTGCAATCAATCCAAAGCGGACATTTCAAATCGCACTTTGAACGGGTTACCGAAGATTGGAGGGTTATGCAGCGGTCTCAGGTTTTCACTCGGTTCGGCATCGACCCACTTTACCTTCAGTAAGTTGCACTTGGAACTTGAGCCGAAGCTTTTGCATTTCGCATTTTTTTTATGGGACCGGGATCGCTGAAACCCTGCCTGCCCATATCAATATCAATCAGTGCTTATGCAGATGATGGGCGTCCGGATAGTGCGGATGCGTGTGTGTCGTCGATGCGTGGCAATGGGTGTGGGTGTGCCGTGTTTCCGGTGCTACGGGATAGGGGTGACCATGCTGGTGGTGCAAATCATGCTCATGCTCATGTTCGTGCTCCATGGCTTCGTGGCGATGTTCGTGATCGTGCCGCTCGCTGACATGCAACCAGATTCCAAACGCCATCAACCCTCCCGCCGCAAGCAATCGCTCGGAAAGGGGCTCATCAAAAAACACTACCGCTAGCAGCGCACCAAAAAACGGGGCGGCCGAGAAATAGGCCCCGGTCCGTGCCGTCCCCAGTTGACGGAGCGCCACGACAAACAGAGTCAGGCTGAGGCCGTAAGCGACAAACCCTAGCGCAAGCGTAGAAAGCGCAATATTCCAGGACGGAAGCGAAGCACCGAGCAACAAGGCCAGAGCAAGATTGACGCTTCCGGCAACGAGCCCCTTGATCGCAGCGATCCAGCTCGCATCCGCCAATGAAACCTGCCGCGTCAGGTTGTTATCGAGTGCCCACGCCAGACATGCCGTGAGGACCAACACACTGGGCAGCATGTCCCCGAATGTCAGCTCTTCCGGCCAGCTCAGAACGATTGCTCCCGCGACAATGGCCAGCATGCCCAGCGCAATCCGGCGGTCGAAGTTTTCTCTGAAGGCGAACCATGCCAGCAATGCGGTGAATACGCCTTCAAAATTGAGCAACAGTGAGGCCCCTGATGCCGGCATATGGAGAAGCCCCTGCATCAACAGCACCGGCGCAGCAATGCCGCCGGCCGTGATCGCCCCGGCAAGCCATAACCATTCTCCCGGCGCCAGTCGAACGCGTTGGGCCGGCCTCAGACTGCGAACGAGGAACAGACCCACGCCTGATCCGAGATACAACAGCCCGGCGATCATCCACGGGCTTGCGTCGGCCAGCAACAGCTTGGCGATGGGCGTACTCGCACCGAACAACAACGCCGCCAACAGGGCCACCCCAGCGCCGGGTGGCCTGCGCGGTGTTCTGTCGCTCAGGTTTGGTGATTTGGCGGTAACCATGCGATGATCCAGCTTCAATGAAAACTCCCCATTTAATCGTCGCAGCACTGTGCTGCGTGCTCGCGCTGTTGCGCGTGCTGGGGATTCACTTACACGCTCCTGTACACGATGTCCATGAATATGTCGCGTCCGCGTATCACGCGCAGAGCGATCATCATGAGCTTGCACACTCCCGGATCGTTAGCGGATTTGATGATCACGCCGGTGCGCATCTGGCCAGCGCCGAGATCGACGCGGAGTCGCCGGACGAAACAACAGGCAAGCTGCCTTCGCTGACCGCACTCGCGCTTTTCGTTGTCTGCGCGTTTGTTCTACTGGGCTCCATCTGGAAAAAGGTCGCCAGACCTTTCTCGCCCGATCTGCCGCCTCCACGGCGACGCTTATACGTTCTCCCGCTTTCGCAGGCTCCTCCGCTCGCTGGCTGATTGCTGCGGCGTTAGTGAATGCCCTGCCTTGTGTCAGGGCTGTTGGCCTTTCGACTATCGGCTGGAGCGCCTCTCTTATCCTGGAAACAAGAGGCGCACCGGCGGGAGACTTCCATGCGGTTCAACCCGGCACATGCCGTCCTTGCGGCATGTCTGTTGAGCGTGTCAGCGTCGATTTTCGGCGCTGATGAATCCAGCATTTCCCTACATCAAGCCGTCGAGCGCGCCCGCGAACTGCGCCCTGAGTTGAACGGCTTTGTATTCGAGCTGCGCGTGCAGGACGCCACCGAAGCCGAAGCCGCCCTGCGGCCTGCTCCAACGGTGGAATTGCAGCTCGAAGACGCACTGGGCAGCGGAAGTCGCGGCGGCTTCGAGTCGGCGCAGACCACACTGAGCCTGAGTCAACTGATTGAGCTTGGCGGCAAGCGTGATAGCCGGATCGAGGTCGCAAATGCGCAGTCGGAGCGCCTGCGCAGCGCGCAGGCAGCGCAACAACTCGACGTGGTGGCCGAAATTGGACGTGCTTTCGTCGAAGCGCTGACTCAACAGGAACGTGAAACCTCGGCTCAGGACGCTGTGCAGCTCGCACAGCGTGTGAATGCCGCCGTGGCCGAACGCGTGCAAGCGGCCGTTGCGCCGCCTGCCGACGGTAGTCGCGCAGCGGTGGCTGTCACCGAGGCAGAGCTGACACTCGAAGATGCGCGGCATATCGCAGCCACGAGTCGCTTCACGCTGGCATCGACGATCGGGCTGAATCGTCCGGACTTCGCGCAGGTATTCGGAGAACTCTTTGCACTGGAAGAGATTCCGGACTTCGGAGTCCTGATCGCGCGCGTGGAGGCATCACCGGATTTCCTGCGATTTGCCAGCGAGGCACGCTTGAAGCAGGCACAGCTTAATCTGGCAGAGAGTCGTCGACGCGGCGACCTGCGCGCCAGCGTTGGGATGCGTCACTTCCAGCAGGGGAACGATGCCGCACTGGTCGCGGGCATCAGCCTGCCACTGTTCTCGAACGCCCGTGCAGAACCAGCGATCGCATCCGCCAGCGCCAAACTGGCGCTGGTCGATCGGCAGCGACGCGCCGTGCTGCTCAAGGCGCGCGCGCAACTGTTCGCGTACTACCAGGAAATGGAGCATGCGCGCCATGTCGTCACCACGCTGGATACCCAGCTCATTCCCGAGTTGGAACGGGCACTGGCGCAGACCGAGGACGCGTGGCGCCGCGGGCGCTACTCGTTTCTGGAGTGGAGCGAAGTACAGAAGCGTTTGCTGGATGCCCGGCTGAAGCGGATCGACGCCGCCGCCGAATATCACCTCAATCGCATTGAAATCGAGCGCCTGACCGGCCAGAGCCCGGTAGAAGCCGGAGAAACCCCATGACCGCCCACAGCCTTCTCGCCCCCATCCTTGCAACGGCCCTGTTGCTGTCCGCCTGTTCCGACCCGCACACCGCAGCGATGCCAGCGCACGGCGAGCAGACCACCGCCGACTACGAGCGCGGTCCCCATCGCGGCCGCATGCTGCGGGATGGCGATTTTGCGCTGGAACTGCAAATCTTCGAGGACGGGGTGCCGCCGGAATATCACGTCTATCTGTTTCGTGACGATCAGGCATTGCCGCCAGATGCCGCCAAGGTGACCGCGGAGCTGACGCGGCTTGGTGACAAGATCGACCGTTTCGAGTTCGAGCCACACGGCGACTATCTGCTAGGCAATGGCACAGTAGTGGAGCCGCATTCCTTCAGCGTCGCGGTTTCGGCCATCGAGAACGGCAAGACCCATCGCTGGACTTTCGACAGCTTTGAGGGCCGCGTCACCATCCTTGAGCCGATCGCGCGTGATGCCGGCATCGGCACCGAAATTGCCGGCCCGGCAACGATTGCCGATACGCTGGTACTCAATGGTCGGGTCATGCCGAACGAAGACCGGGTTGCCCGTGTCGGCGCACGCTATCCCGGTCTGATCCGCTCGGTCGCCAAATCCGTGGGCGATGCCGTTGCAGCAGGCGATACGCTCGCAACCGTGGAAAGCAACGACAGCCTGCAACGCTACGCGGTGACCACCCCGGTGGCCGGCCTCGTCATCGAACGCCACGCCAACGTGGGAGAAGTCGCCGACTCGGAACCTCTGTTCGTCGTCGCCGACTATCGCTCTTTATGGGTCGAGCTGTCGCTGTTCCCGCGCGATCTGCCGCGCGTGCAGGCCGGGTTGCCGGTGCGCCTGCGCAGCGTGGACGGTGAACTGGAAACCCAGGGCACGATCCGCCGCATTGCACCGGCTGAAGGCGATGCGCACGGAATGCCGAGTGGTATCTACAACGCGCGTGTCGTACTCGACAACGCCGATGGCCACTGGATGCCGGGAATGTTCGTGCAGGGTGCCGTACAGATCGGTGAAGCACCCGTGCCACTGGCAGTCAAGCGCAGTGGCTTACAGGGCTTTCGTGATTTCACGGTGGTGTTCGAGCAGATCGGGGAAACCTACGAGGTGCGCATGCTGGAACTCGGGCGTCAGGATGACACCTGGGTAGAAGTGCTCGGTGGACTGCAGGCCGGTGCCCGTTACGTCACGGACAACAGCTATCTGATCAAGGCCGACATCGAAAAGTCCGGCGCTTCTCACGACCACTGAGGCAACGAACATGCTTCAGCGCATTCTTGAACTTTCGATCCGCCAGCGCATCCCCGTGCTGCTGGCGGCACTGGCCCTGGCACTGATCGGCCTGTGGAGTTTTCAGCACCTGAAGATCGATGCGGTGCCGGACATTACCAATGTCCAGGTCCAGATCAACACCGAGGCCGATGGTTACACCCCGCTGGAAGCGGAACAGCGCATCACCCTGCCGCTGGAAAACGCGATGGCCGGTCTGGCAAGGCTGGAGTACACGCGCTCGCTGTCGCGCTATGGCCTGTCGCAGATCACCGTCGTCTTTGAGGATGGCACCGATCTCTATTTCGCGCGCCAGCAGGTGGCGGAGCGCCTGCAATCCATTGCGGCCTTGCTGCCGGCGGGGTTGGAGCCACAGATGGGACCGGCGGCAACGGGCCTCGGCGAAATCTATATGTACACGGTCGATGCCGAACCGGGCGCGCTCAACGCCGACGGCGCGCCGATCAGTGCGATGGACCTTCGTCAGGCGCACGACTGGATCGTGCGACCGCAGTTGCTGCGCGTTGCAGGCGTGGCCGAAGTCAACGCCATCGGAGGCTATGCCAGACAGTACATCGTGCAGATCGATCCCTCACGACTGCTGGCTTACGGCGTCAGCCTCGCGGAGCTGGAAGCCGCGATACAGCGCAACAATGGCAATGCCGGCGCCGGGTATGTGGAGCGTCACGGACAGCAGATGTTGCTGCGAGTGCCCGGCCAGATCGCAGCAGACACTGCGATCGAAGCGCTGGGCAACGTCGTCATCAAGACGATCTCAGGTGCGCCGTTGCGCGTCGCCGATGTGGCCGAGGTCGTGATCGGTTCGGAGCTGCGCGGCGGTGCGGCCACGCAGGACGGGCACGAAGTGGTGCTGGGTACGGTGTTCATGCGCATCGGCCAGAACAGCCGCGAGGTTGCGCAGGCCGTGGCACGGAAGATCGACGCCATCGCGCCGTCGTTGCCGCCCGGGATCAAGCTGGTTACCGCCTACGATCGCACGACGCTGGTAGACAAGACGCTGCGCACGGTCGCCAAGAATCTGGTCGAGGGCGCGTTGCTGGTCGTCGTCGTGCTGTTCCTGCTGCTCGGCAACCTGCGCGCCGCCGTGCTCACCGCGATGGTGATCCCGCTGACGATGCTGCTGACGATCAGTGGCATGGTGCAAAGCGGCATTTCCGCCAACCTGATGAGCCTGGGGGCGCTGGACTTCGGCCTGATCGTCGATGGTGCAGTGATCATCGTCGAAAACTGCCTGCGACGGTTGGCGCTGGCCGCAACGCCGGGTGAGCGACTGTCGCTGCCCGAGCGCCTGCGCGTGGTCTTTGAGGCCACACATGACGTGATCCGACCAGCGCTGTTCGGCGTGTTCATCATTACCGTGGTCTATCTGCCAATTTTCAGCCTGAGCGGGGTCGAAGGAAAGATGTTCCATCCGATGGCGCAGACCGTCGTCATGGCACTGGCGGCCGCGATGCTGCTGTCGATCACGGCCGTACCGGCCGCCGTCGCGCTGTTCGTGCGCGAGCCGGTGCAAGGTGCCGCAGAACATCATGAGCCCCGGATCATGCGTTGGGCGCAGCAGGCATACGCGCCGCTGCTGCGCGCCAGCCTGCGAGCGCGTGCTGTCGTGGTGGGCATGGCCGCCTTGCTGGTCCTCGCCACCGGATTGCTCGCCGCACGCATGGGCTCGGAGTTTCTGCCCAGCCTGGATGAGGGCGACATCGCCATGCACGCGCTGCGCATCCCCGGCACCAGCCTGACGCAGGCGGTCGGCATGCAGGCGCAGCTCGAAGCTGCGGTGAAGACGCTGCCGGAGGTCGGTCACATCGTCGCCAAGATCGGCACGGCCGATATCGCGACCGACCCGATGCCGCCGTCCGTCGCCGACAACTTCATCTTCCTGAAGGATCGTTCCGAGTGGCCGGACCCGCGCAAACCCAAAGCCCAGGTCGTAGCCGACCTGGAAGCCGTGGTCAGGAAGCTTCCCGGCAACAACTACGAGTTCACCCAGCCGATCCAGATGCGCTTCAACGAACTGCTGTCCGGTGTGCGAGCGGATGTCGCCGTCAAGGTGTATGGCGACGATCTCGAACAGCTGGCCGCGATCGGTCAGCAACTCGAAGGCATTGTGGGTGCGGTGCCCGGCGCACAGGACGTCGCACTGGAACAGGTCACCGGCCTGCCGGTGTTCAGCGTGCATCCGCGACGCGACGCGCTGGCGCGCTACGGGCTCGACGTGGCGGACCTGCAGGAAATCGTGTCGGCGGCTTATGGCGGTCAGACCACTGGCCGGATTTTCGACGGTGACCGACAGTATCCCGTCGTGCTGCGTTTGCCCGAAGCCCTGCGCCAGAATGTCGATGCGCTCGAACGCCTGCCGGTGTCGCTGCCGTCGGGCGGCTATGTGCCGCTCGGCGAAGTGGCATCGTTCGAGCTGGCTCCGGGGCCGAACCAGATCAACCGCGAAAGCGGCAAGCGGCGCGTAGTCGTCACCGCCAATGTGCGCGGGCGCGACCTCGGCGGGTTCATCGACGAGCTGCGTACCCGCGTCTCCCGGGAAGCCGAGCTGCCCGCAGGCTACTGGGTCGACTTCGGCGGCACCTTCGAGCAGTTGCAGTCCGCCAGCCGGCGACTGGCGATTGTCGTCCCCGTCACGCTGGCACTGATCGTCGGCCTCTTGTGGCTCGCCTTCGGTTCGATGCGCGACGCGCTGCTGATCTTCACCGGTGTGCCTTTGGCGCTGACCGGCGGCGTGCTCGCGTTGTGGCTGCGCGACATTCCGCTGTCGATCTCGGCCGGTGTCGGCTTCATCGCGCTGTCAGGCGTGGCGGTGCTGAACGGGCTGGTCATGATCAGTTTCATCCGCAGCCTGCTCAGTGACGGCAAATCCATCGACGACGCCATCCGTGAAGGCGCGCTGACGCGCCTGCGCCCGGTGCTGATGACCGCGCTGGTGGCGGCGCTCGGCTTTGTACCCATGGCCTTCAACACCGGCATCGGTTCAGAGGTACAGCGCCCGCTGGCCACGGTCGTCATCGGTGGCATTCTGTCGTCCACACTGCTGACCTTGCTGGTACTGCCCGCGCTGTACCGGATATTTGCACGCGTTCCGTTCCGCCAGTCGGTCGAGCAGCACATACCCCATCCCATTGCCCATTGATCGAGCGAATTCCAGGAGATATCCAGATGAAGAAATTGATGACCACCGCCGTTGCGGCCGTACTGCTTGGCGCGACCGCACTTCCGGCACTGTCGCACCCGGAACACGATCATGCGTTCGAGCCGAAGATTCCCGCAGGTCCGGGCGAAACCGCACCCGCCGCCACGCCGGAATCCGAGCCGGCGTCCGCACCGAACGCCGAAAAGCCGGCAAGCGGCGAAGCGGCTGAACCCGAGCAGGGCAAGCCCGAACCCTAATGGTGATAAGGCGGCGCCACAATGGTTGGCGCTGTCGCCCCTGCACTCGTGGAGATCCATTGCATGCTGAAGGTCCTTGCGACAGCACTGTTGCTGCTGTTCGCCCCCCTGATTCAGGCCCATGGCGTCGCGTCAGGCGACCAGAGCTATCTGGAGTCCGTACAAGGTGTGGCGCTGCTGCCATTCATCTATCTCGGCGCCAAGCACATGGTGACCGGCTACGACCACCTGTTGTTCCTGTTCGGTGTGATCTTCTTCCTTTACCGGATGAAGGAAGTCGGCCTCTACGTCACGCTGTTTGCGGTAGGCCACAGCCTCACCTTACTGATCGGTGTGCTCGGAGGACTGCATGTCAACGCCCATCTTGTCGATGCCATCATCGGCCTGTCGGTGGTCTACAAGGCGCTGGACAATCTGGGGGCCTTTCAGCGCCTGTTCGGGCGCTCGCCTGACAACCGAGTGGCCGTGCTGATCTTCGGCCTGTTCCACGGTTTCGGCCTGGCGACCAAACTTCAGGACGTGCAGCTGTCTCGCGACGGACTGCTGGTGAACATGCTGGCCTTCAACCTCGGCGTCGAACTGGGCCAATTGCTGGCGCTCACTGGCATTCTGCTGCTGATGGGGTTCTGGCGGCGCTGGCCCGCGTTTGCGCGGCACGCACTGGACGCCAACGCCGCGCTGATGTGTGCCGGGTTCATCCTTGTCGGCTATCAACTGACCGGCTATGTCGTCCAGACCTGAACGAGTACGGAACATGAATTCCCAAGCCACCATCGAGTCCGTCTCGATATCGCAGTTGCTCAAGGCGACGATCGCCGCGCTGATCATCGCCATAGTGATTCTGGTCACCATTGTCCTGCCGGCGGAGTACGGCATCGACCCCACCGGCATCGGTGGCAGGCTTGGACTTACCGCTCTGGCTGAGGCGGACGACCCGGCTGCACCGGAGGTTCTGCTGCCGCCCGACGTTTCGACCGAAGCGGCTTCGGCGGCGCCCGTCATCGTGCATGCCGCGCCTTTTCAGCACGAGCAAATGAGCGTCACGCTGCCGCCGGGGAAAGGCGCCGAAATCAAGGCCGCGATGAAGTCCGGAGACAGTTTCGTCTTCAGTTGGCGCAGCGAAGGTGGCGTTGTCAGCTTCGACATGCACGGCGACGAAACCAACGCGGCAGAAGACGAGTTCACCAGCTACTGGGTAGACCGTAGCAAGCCCACTGGCTCTGGTAGCTTCGTTGCGCCGTTTGATGGCAACCACGGCTGGTACTGGTACAACGGCGGCGATCAGGCGGTCACCGTGACCGTGGAAGTAGCAGGCTACTTCGAGAAGCTTTTCCGCCCAGGACACTGATCGGCCACAAGTAGTCATAAATCATGTAACGATCATTACCAGGATGATATGATCGTTACATGATTTATGACTCCAATTGGTTGATGCTCGTATTGACCTTGCCGCAGGAGGGAGGGTCGATTCGGGTGCGCGTCTGGCGCGCGCTCAAGAGCCTCGGCTGCGGCGTCCTTCGCGATGGCGTCTACCTGTTGCCGGACCGGGCCGAACAGGCTCAGGCGCTGAAAGCGCAGGCGGACGATATTGCGAGTGTCGGTGGCACCGCGCATCTGGTCCAGCTTCGCAGTGCAGATGAACAGCAGCATGAGGCGTTTCGGGCGCTGTTCGATCGCAGCGTTCCCGGCAACGAACTGCTTCAGTCGCTGGAGGCGGCGCGCAAGTCTCTCTCCACCAGTGCCGCCGCCGAGATCAGCCGGCAACAGCGGCGGCTGCGACGAGAGGTCGAGGCGCTGCGTGCCATCGACTTTTTCCCCGGAGAAGTCAGCGCCCGCGTGGCGCTGGCGTGGGATGAGTTTGTGGCGACAGCCGCAGCGGTGCTTTCGCCGGACGAGCCCCAGACCCGCGTCGGCAGTATCGCTCGCCTCGATCCCTCCATGTACCGCAGGCGACGCTGGGCCACACGCCGTCAGATGTGGGTCGATCGGGTCGCCAGCGCCTGGCTGATCCGGCGCTTTATTGATCCCGAAGCGAGCTTTATCTGGCTCGTGCAAGCCGGAGACTGCCCGGACGAGGCGCTGGGCTTCGACTTCGATGGCGCCCGTTTCAGCCATGTCGGCGATCAGGTCACGTTTCAGGTTCTCGCAGCCAGCTTCGGGCTCGACGCCGACGCGGGCATCGTTCGTATGGGTGCGCTTGTACGCACACTCGATATCGGCGGCGCCATCGTCCCGGAGGCTGCCGGCTTCGAAGCCATTCTGGCCGGAGCGCGCGAACGCGGGCTCGACGATGATCGGCTGCTCGACGAAATCGGCACCGTGCTGGACTCGCTCTACGCTCACTTCGCCCAGGCCGCCCGGGAGCACTCGCCATGACTGATACCAACCGCCGCGAATTTCTCAAGACCACCTCGGCCGCTGTCACCGGCTCGCTGCTCGCCGGACTGGCAGCCCCTGCCATCGCCACCCCCACCCCCGAAGAACCCACCATGTCCAACGCCGCTGCTGCGCCCGTGCAACCCAAGCCGCTGAGCTTCGATCCCGCCAAGCTCAAGGGACTATCGGAAAAGCTGATCCGGTCGCACTGGGAGAACAACTATGGTGGCTCGGTGAAGACCCTGAACGCCGTGCGGCAGAAGCTGGCCGACGCGCTCGCCGCTCCCGACACGCCCGCCTTTGTCTACGGCGACCTCAAGCGCGAACACCTGATGCGCACCGGATCAGTCGTCTTTCACGAACTGTATTTCGACAATCTGGGGGGCGATGGCAAGGCTGACGCGGCCCTGCGCACGACACTGGCGCAGAGCTTCGGCAGCTTCGATGTCTGGGAGACGGAATTCCGCAAGATCGCCGCCAGCCTTGGCGGCGGCTCGGGTTGGGTAGTGCTCGGCTACGGCCTGCACAGCGGGCGCATCGAAAACTTCTGGCTGGCCGACCATCTGCACGCACCGGTAGCAACCGTGCCGCTGCTGGTCATGGACATGTACGAACATTCTTATGCGATGGACTATGGCGCGGCGGCGGCACGATATGTCGATGCCTTTTTCGACAATATTCGCTGGGAAACTGTCGGTGAGCGTGTAGCGAAGGCACGCGCGTTCGCTGGAGCATCGCCATGAGCGGCACTGCATCGGATGTCCCCGCTACAGGCGCTGACCGCCCCCCGTCTCCCAGACTTGCGCAGGCGTTCCGCTACTGGCTGTGGCTGGGATTCATCAGCTTTGGTGGCCCGGCGGGCCAGATTGCGGTCATGCACACCGATCTGGTGGACCGCAAACGCTGGATATCGGAGCGGCGCTTTCTGCACGCGCTCAACTACTGCATGGTGTTGCCGGGGCCGGAGGCGCAGCAATTGGCGACCTATATCGGCTGGCTGCTGCATGGCGTCTGGGGCGGGATCGTCGCAGGGGCGCTGTTCGTGCTGCCGTCACTGCTGCTGTTGATCGGCTTGTCCTGGGTCTACACCAGCTTTGGCGAAGTCTCATGGATTGCCGGCATGTTCGAGAGCATCAAACCCGTCGTGGTCGCCATCGTCCTGCACGCCGCGTGGCGCATTGGCAGTCGAGCGCTGAAAAACCGCTGGCTGTGGCTGCTTGCGGGCTTGGCATTTGTGGCGATCTTTGCGCTGTCGGTGCCGTTTCCCTACATCGTGCTGACAGCGGCGCTGATCGGCGCGATCGGCGGGCGTTTTGCGCCGCAGCATTTCCGCGGTGGAGCCGGGCACGCTGAAACGGATGGGCTGCATCTGCCATGCGTCATCGACGATGAGACGCCAAGGCCCGACCATGCCCGGTTTTCGTGGAAGCGACTTGTCTGGGTGGTGGGCTGTGGTCTGCTGCTGGGAATTGGTGTCGAAAGCGCGTTGCTGGCCTCCTTCGGTCTGCAAGGGCCGCTCACGCAGATGGGCGCGTTCTTTACCAAGGCGGCGCTTTTGACTTTCGGCGGTGCCTACGCCGTGCTGCCCTACGTTTATCAGGGTGCGGTTGAACACTACGGCTGGCTCAGTGCGCAGCAGATGATCGACGGTCTGGCCTTGGGCGAAACCACGCCGGGACCGTTGATCATGATCGTGGCCTTCGTCGGTTATCTCGGCGGCGTAGCCGAACAGGTGGCTGCGCAGCCTCTGCTGGCGGGAATTGCAGGCGCCTGTGTGGCCACGTTCTTTACCTTCCTGCCGTCATTTGTCTTCATCCTTGCGGGCGGGCCGCTGGTTGAGAGCACACACGGACAGATTCGCTTCACCGCGCCGCTGACAGCGATCACCGCAGCCGTCGTCGGCGTCATCGTCAACCTCGCGGCCTTCTTCGCGTGGCATGTGTTCTGGCCGTCGGGTTTCGATGGCGGGATAGACACGGTGTCCGTGCTGGCATTTGTTGTCGCTGCGGTGGCGCTATTCCGCTTCAAGCTTGGCGTCATGCCGCTGATCGGGGCGGCGCTGATTTTCGGTCTGATGCTCAGTGTTGTGAATTAGTCAGAACGATGCGACGCAAGCCCAATCTGCACAGAGTTGGACGCCATAGCGAAGCGCTGCCTCCTCGCTTCACCACCCACTCTCGATGAATTTCCGCATGCCGGTGATTAATCTCGTTGCTCCTACGTCCGCTCCTGGCACTGAGCGGACCTCGGAACTGAAACCGCCGCAGCGCCCAGCGAAGTTTCCAATTCCAACCATGCCCCTCTTCCCCCAGGCTTCGAGCAAACCCCTTCGCCGCTTGCCTGCCGAATCCTGGGATGGACATCCGCGAACAACCCCTCACTCCATCGAGTCTTGACCGCCTGCGCGGCCGCGTCAGCGCCGAGCTGAAGCGGTGGTTCGCGGAGGAGCCGCCCGGCGCGTTGTTCGGCCGGGGGCTGCCGCCGCCAACCGTTTCGGAGATGCAGCGGGTCACTTCGGCCCGGCGCGTTTCCGGGCTTTTACCGTACGAGAGCTACGCCCCCGACAAGCAACTGTTCTTCAACGGGGACGCCGCCGGTTTCGTCCTCGAGGCCACGCCGGCCGTCGGCGTGGATCTGAAGCGGATCAAGGTGCTGGCCGGGCTGTTCTCACAGGGGCTGAAGGCGGGCACCTGCGTCCAGATCACGCTGTGGGCCGACCCGGACGTCCATCGCCTGCTGGATCGGTGGCGCGAGGCGCGGCCTCGGGACGGCAGCCTGTTCTCGGTGCTGGCCGACCGTCGAGCATCGTACCTTCGAGGAGGCTGCTGGGCGTCTCTGTTCGATTCGCAGGTGTTCCTGCTGCACGACTGGCGGGTGTTGTTCAGCGTGACACGGCCGATCGATCCGCGGCAGCCGGACGCTTCCGAGCTGGACTACCTGATGCGCGTGCGCGCGGCGATCGAGGGCATTCTCGCGAGCGCCGACATGGGCCATCTGCGCGTGGACGCGGAGCGCTTCATCGGCACGCTGGACGGCATGCTGAATCCCTCGCCCGATCCGCGGCCAAGATGGCGCTGGGACCCGGAGGTGCCGCTGGCGGAGCAGGTGATCGACCGCGACACGCTGCTGCTGGTCGGGCGCGACTGCCTGTCGCTGATCCATCGGGGATTCAACGTCTCCGTACTGCCGTTCTCGGTGCGGCAGTTCCCGCTGAACTGGGCGGGCTGGCAATCGGGCGAATTGATCGGCGCGCTGTTTTCCAATGTGCAGCGCCTGCCCTGCCCGGTGCTGTACACGCAGACCATCCATGTGACCGACCAGGTCGCGGCGCTGGGCAGCGCACGGCTCAAGGCCGCGCGGGCGACGCAGATGATGGATTCGCCAGTCGGGCGCTTCGTGCCGGTCTGGAAGGAGCGCAAGGCCGACTGGGACTACGTCGTCGACAACATGGAAGACGGCCACAAGCTGCTGCGCTCGCACTGGCAGATCGTCGCGTTCGCGCGGGCCGGCGAGGAGGAATTCTGCCTGCAGCGCCTGCGTTCGGTGTTCGAATCGCAGGGCTGGCAACTGTCGCAGGATCGCTTCACGGCGCTGACGGCGCTGCGCTGTGCCTTGCCGATGACCGCTGGCCCGATGCTCGCCGACGAATTGAAGCGGCTCGGGCTGCTGCGCTCGCGCCTGACCTGGAATGCGGTCAATACGGCGCCGCTGACGGCGGAATGGAAAGGCACAGGAACCCCGCTGCTGATGACCTTCGGCCGGCGCGGTCAGGTGCAGTTCGTCGATTTCTTCGACAACCGCAAGGGCAACTACAACGTCGCGGTCGCGGCGACCAGCGGCGCCGGCAAGTCGTTCTTCACCAACGAACTGGTGGTGGCCACACGCTCCACCGGCGGGCGCGTCAGCATCATCGATGCCGGCAAGAGCTATCTGAACATCTGCCGCCTGCTCGACGGTCAGTACGTGAGCTTCTCCCGCGCCGAGCGGCCGTGCCTGAATCCGTTTTCGACGGTCAATGCCGACGAATTCCAGGAGGAGGAACTGCCCCTGCTCAAGCAGCTGCATGCGCAGATGGCCTCGCCGGACGCCCCGCTGTCGCCGCTGCAGCTGGCGGTGCTGGAGCAGGCCATCGTCGCGAGCTGGAAGAAGTACGGCGCGGATGCCGAACCGACGGCGGTCGCCGCCGAGCTCACGGCGATGGGCGCTCATGACGAGGCCGCACGCGATCTGGCGACGATGCTGTTCCCGTACACGCGCGACGGCAGCTACGGTCGCTATTTCAACGGCGCCTCGACGATCGCCCTGCACAACCCGCTGGTGGTGCTGGAGCTGGACGATCTCGTCAATACGCCGGACCTGCAGTCCGTGGTGCTGCTGTCGCTGATGCTGTCGATCACCGAGGAGATGTACCGGCACGAACGCTCCGTGCGCAAGCTCGCGATCATCGACGAGGCCTGGCAGTTGATGGGCCAGGGTCAGGCCGGCAAGTTCATCGAGCGCGGCTACCGCACCGCCCGCAAGTACGGCGGCGCGTTCATGACCATCACGCAGAGCATCAACGACTACTACAAGTCCGCCCTGTCGCGCGCGGCACTGGAGAACAGCGACTTTCTGTGTCTGCTGCGGCAAAAGGCCGAAACGGTGCACAAGGCGCGCGCCGAGCAGCAGATCGCTATGGACGACGGCCTGCAGGAGCTTTTGCTTTCGCTGGACAAGCAGGACGGCATGTATTCGGAGCTGGCGATCAAGGGGCCAGAAGGCGTGTCGGTCGGACGCCTGATCGTCGATCCGTTCTCGGAAAAGCTGTACTCGACGCAAGGCGCCGAATTCCAGTTCGTGCAGGACGCCCAGGCCCGTGGCCTGTCGCTGGTCCAGGCGGTGGACGAACTGGTGCGTCGTTCGTCCAAGCGCAAGGCACCGGCATGAGCGAAGCGCCCTCCCCTGCGCCAATGGCATCAATGCTGGCACTGGCCTGCGCGATCGGCCTGAGCAGCGCGCTGCTGACGGTTCTGGCCTTGCGCTGGCTCTCGCCGCCGCCTGCCGTGGCGGTCGTGCAGATCGACCGCGTGCTGGCCGAGCATGTCGCGGCCGTGTCGCAGCGCGACTGGAACCCAGCGCAGCAGCAAGCGGAAGTGCAGCGCTTTGCCAGCGCACTGGAAGCCTCCCTCGTCGAGCTTTCGGACGAGGGACGCATCGTCCTGCTCAACGCGCCGGCCGTGCTCAGCGGTGCGCCGGACCGCACACCGGAACTGCGCATCGCCTTGCAGCAGCGACTTTCGGCCGAAGCTTCTCGCGAGACGGCGCCGTGACCGCCCTCGTTGCCGCATGGTGGCACCATGCATGCACGTCGCCGCGCATACGCCGCTCGCGGCGAACGATGCTCGTTCTGGCCGCGTCGATGCTGACGGGCCTGGCGGTGCAGCAGTTCGTCTATGCACTGACGCCCTACCGGCTGTGGTTCAACCTCAGCGACAGCCTGCCGGGCCTGGTCTACTGGGTGGAACTCGGCACGCTGCCGGCGCGCCGCAACGACACCATCGTCTTCGTCCCGCCGCCGAACCGTTTCTACCCGAAGGAACTGAAGTTCACGAAAATCGCGCGCGGCCTGCCCGGCGACGTGATTTCTCGCGATGCGGCCAACCATCGGGTTTTCGTCAACGGCCGATACGTCGGCGAGCTGCAAGCCACCAGTTCACGCGGCGATCTGCTGCCCGGCCCGGTCGGCGTGGTGCCGCCTGATCATTACTGGGTGTGGACCCCGCACCCGCTTTCGCTGGACTCCCGCTATGCGGACATCGGCTATATCCCGCGCGATCGTGTGCTGGGCCGTGCTGTGCGTCTGTTCTGAACGCGCGGCTTCGGCCGACGCTGCCGATCTCGGCCGCATCGGCCCGGTCTGGCCGATCGCCGAGCCCGACCTGCTCGTTTCGATGCAGCACAAGGCCGCGGCCAGGCTCGCCGACGGCGGCAGCGCCCAGCTCGAAACCGAACTGCGTGAACGTTCCGAGCGCTACGTCAGCGCCCCGCCCGCGCTCGGCCTGCCTCGCGCGACGAACGACAAAAGCTGGACGCTCGATCCTTCCGTCACCCTGTCCGACGATCTCCTCGATGCGGACGGCAAGCTGCTGGTCCGCGCCGGCACGCGCGTCAATCCGCTCGATGTGCGGCCGCTGTCGCGCGTACTGGTATTCGTGGACACCGGTGATCCCGCGCAATTGCACTGGCTGGAACGTGCGCTGTCTTCGGCCCGGCCGGCCAAGCTGATCCTGACCGGCGGCTCGCCGGGCGATACCGCGAAGCACCTCCAGGGCCGGACGGTGTATTTCGACCAGAACGGCGAGCTGGTGCGCGCACTCGGCATCCACGAGGTGCCGACCACCGTGGAGCAGGAAGAGCGCCACCTGCGCCTGCGCAGCTTCGATCCGGAGGAAGCGCCATGAGCCTGCGTGTTCGGCTGGCCGTCGCCCTGTGCCTGCTGTGCGGCGCGATCTGCACGCGCGCGACGGCCGGCGCTACCGGTCCCTGCGACGGCGAGTTTCCGGATCTGATCAACGATATCTGCTGGACCTGCGTCTTCCCGATCTCGATCGGTCCGGCGTCCGTCAGCCTCGGTGAACCCGACAGCGGCGATACGGCGCCGCTGGTTTGCTCCTGCCCGGAACCGCCGCCGGTGTTTGTGCGCTTCGGTATCGGCGTTGGTTTCTGGGAGCCGGCGCGGGTCGCCGAAGTCGTGCGCACACCGTACTGCTCGCCGACGCTCGGCGGCGTAACCCTGTCCGACATGCCCGCGACGCGCGGCACCCACGGCGACGGCGGCCATGGGCAGCATCAAGCCGCGTTCTATCACGTGCACTGGTACACGTTTCCGGTGCTGTCCTGGATCGGCGCCGCGATGACCTCGGCAATGTGCGCGAGCGAGGACAGCTTCGACCTCGTCTACGTCACCGAACTGGACCCGCTGTGGGACGACGATGAGCTGGCGTTTCTGATCAACCCGGAGGCGATCCTGTTCGGCAACATCGCGGCGCAGGCGGCCTGCATCGCCGATACCGCCGCGGCGACGGTCGGATTCGGCATCGACGAGCTGTTCTGGTGCTCCGGCTCGCAGGGTTCGGTCTACCCGCTGGCAGGCACCAACGCGCATCACGTCGGCGCCACCGATACCAGCCTGCTGCTGACGCACCGCATGGCGGCCAAGCTGCACCGCCAGCTCGTTGCGCTGGATACGTCGACGACAGGTGCCATGTGCGGACCGGTCGCCCAGCCGATCCTGCGCAAGGGGCAGTACAAGACCCAGCAGCTCTACCCGATCGCGCAGACGCAGCACGGGATTCCGTTCGGGCGACCGAGCGCGATCTGGGCGGCCGGGCACGAGTTCCCGTACGAGGGCGAAGACCAGACGCACCTGGTCTGGAGGAAGCGGCTGTGCTGCGCGTTCTGATGCTGTCGATGGCTCTGGGCTTCAGCGCCTTCGCATCGCCGGCGTGGAGCCAGTCCGCGCCGGCGCCGGATTCGGCCGAACTGGACCAGGCCCAGCAACGGGCGCGAGACGCCGTGCGTCAGGCGCTGGGCAGCCAGCCGGATGCCGAGGAGATTCAGCGCGTCACCCGAGCGTCACCACCAAACACGAAACCGCCGCTGCGCCTGCCGAGTTCCATTGTAGAACCGACGGGATCGTTGTCACTTCAATCCGAACCGCACCCCTGGAACGCAGAGCACGAACCCCGACTATTGGTCATGGTGTCGTTCTCGATGCCGGATGCCGCCCTGCGTTCGCTCGCACACGAGGCCCGGCACATTGGCGCGCCGCTGGTATTGCGCGGTCTGGTCAAGGACTCGTTCCCGGAAACGCTGGCCGCAATCCGGTCGCTCGCGGGCGAGGCAGCGGACATGTCCGGTGTCTCGATCGATCCGACGCTGTTCACGCGCTTCGCCGTGCAGTCCGTACCGACCTACGTGCTGCTGCTGGAGCCGCTGCGGACCTGCACGAGCAGCGAATGTGCGGTGCCGAACCATCTGCGACTGTCCGGCGAATCCGGGCTCCGGCATGTGCTCGAAACCATGGGGCGTGGCGCCGACCCTGAGGTGCGCGCGATCGTCGATCCGCTCGAGGCCCGATTGGATGCGGTGCCATGATCCACCGCTTCGGGCTGCACCTCGTCATCGCGCTGGCACTGTGCGCATGCTTCGCCGCGCGCGGCGACCAAGCCCTGACGGCGGCTGAGCAGCAGGCCCGCGAACTCGGCGCGCAAGGCAACGCCGCCGCCACCGACGCAGCGACGGAACCGGACACCAGCCAGTACCCGTGGTACCAGGGCACGGACGTGCCGGAGACCGGCTACTACGACGACGGCGCTGCGATCGAGCAGGAAGCACAGGCGGCGGCCGCGACCGATCCGGTGGGTCAGTACGTGCAGGAATCCGCCGTTCAGCGGCCCAGCTTCGCGTTCGGCGACGACGAACCGATGTTCCAGCACGAGGACCAGGCCAACGCCTCCGCCAACGCGCTGACCGAGACCTATGCGGGTTGCCAGGTCCTGAGCGTCGACGAACCGGGCACCTACACCGAGGCTTCCTGTGCCGCCGGCACCCTCGACCCCGCGCCCACCTGCACCGATACCCTGAGCTGTGCCTGCGATCCGCAGTGCGACGCTGCGGTTGCGCTCGACGGCGTCCAGTCCGACATGCCGTTCGACTACACGATGCCGGGCCTGACCCTGGGCCAGGTCGGCGGAAATTACTGGAGCGGCGACTGCACCGTGTTCGATCGCAGCTTTGTGTTCACGCTGGGCAGCGCCGCTCAGGTCAAGGAATTCATGCTGTCTGAGACCCACTGGGACGACTGGCAGCTTATCGAGATCAACGGCACCGTCGTGTCCAACCTGCCGATGGGCGGCGACCGGCTCGAGGTCGTCGACGGCCGCGTCTGGTACAGCGAATCCGGCTCCGCCAGTTGCTCGGAACGCCGCACGCAATCGGCGACACCGAATCAGGACGTCCGCTCGCTGCTGCATGACGGCGTCAATACGATCCACCTGCGCACGGTGGTCGTCGACAAGGGGGAAAGCTGGGCGCGTTTCCGCCTGAGCGGCTGGTGCGACTGCGCCGATACCTGGACCCGCAGTTGCAGCGACGACGTCGAGTCGCGCGAATCCTGCCAGCTCATCGACACGGTCTGCATCGAGGGCGCGAACGAAACCCGCATCGTCGATGGCATTCCCGTCACGCGCGACTGCTGGGTCACGCAGGAACGCTACGCCTGCGACGACCCGATGGAGCCGGAAGACGCAGCCTGCGATGCGCTGCGCGCCGACGGATGCGAGCAGATGGACGCGAGCTGCACCGCCACGGACGAGTCAGGGCTGTGCACGCAGTGGCGCTACGACTTCCGCTGCCCGACTGGCGAACCGGCGACCACGGCGGTCACCGTCTGCGGCTCCGATCTGTATTGCCCAGGCGGCGCCTGCGTATCCGACGTACCGGCGATCGAATCGGCTGCCGAAGACCTGCCCTATGCCGCGACGATGCTCGCCGCCGCGCAGACCACCGCGGACGACTTCGACGCAGACACGCTGAGCCTGTTCAAGGGCGAAGGCATGAAGTGCAGCAAGGACGACTTCGGCTACGCCGACTGCTGCGCCGACGACGGCTGGGGACAGGACATCGGCCTCGCCCAGTGCAGTGCCGACGAACAGACGCTGGGTCTGGCGAAGCAGGCCGGCATGACGCACTACGTGGGCAGCTACAGCACCGGCCTGTTCAACACCACGACGAAGAAGAGCTACTGCGTCTACGGCAGCCTGTTGTCCCGAATCATCAACGAGGCGGGACACGAGCAGTTCGACATCGACTGGGGCTCCGCCAGGGAACCGAATTGCCGCGCACTCACCACGGAGGAAGTCGAGGCGCTGGACTGGTCGATCATCGACTTCTCCGAGTTCTACGCGACGGCGAGCGCCAATGCCGACGCCGCGATGCAGGACATGGAGACCAGCGAGGAAATCGAGCAGCGGCTGGAAAGCGAGTTGCAACGGATGATCGAATCCGGCTCGCCGAACGGCGACGGAGGTGGCGGATGAGACGCCTGCTGCTGGTGACCGCGGTCGCCGTGCTTCCCGCCGCGACGTTCGGCGAGGACGTCCAACCCGAGTGGTTTCGCCTGCACGCCGAAGGCTGGTTCTGGTACGTCGAACCCCCGCCCGCTGAAAAAGCACCGCCACCGGACACGCCCATGGATACGGCGCCACCAATCGACCTCGACCCGATGGCACGTGTCCAGCAACAGCGCGATGCGCTCGAACGCGCAATGGCGCTGGCCGTACTTGAGCCGACGCCCGAACACCTGCGCGCCTATCTGCAACTCAACCAAGCGCTGATGGCGCAGTCCCAGGCCTTCGCCGAAACCTGGAAACAGGTCGTCTGGACCACGCCGAGCCTCGACCACGGCCTGGTCAGCCCGACCGGGGCGGCGGCGCGAACGCAGGCAGACATCAAGGCCGCCGGACAGCGGACGCAACTCGCGGCGGCCGCGGACCGCTACGGCCTGCTGTTCTTCTTCCGCGGCGACTGTCCGTTCTGCCATCAGTTCGCGCCGGTGCTGAGCCGATTCGCGACCGACCACGGGTTCACCGTGATTCCCGTATCGCTCGACGGCGGCGTACTGCCGGAGTACCCGCAACCCCGCAGCAATTTCGACGCAGCGGCACGGCTGGAAGTCAGCGCCTACCCGGCCGTGTACCTGCTGGACCCCGCCACCCGCAAGGTCGCACCGGCGGTGTTCGGCGCCGTCGGCTACAGCGAACTGGCGCAGCGGCTGGCGGCGGCGGTCGCCGCCCTCGAAGACCAAGTGCAAGGCGACCTCGACGTCGCCGGGAGACTGATGCCATGAAGACGACGACCGTGCTGCTCGCCGCCTGCACCACCGCAGCAATCGCGCTCTGCGCGCCGGCCCGCGCCGACCTGGGCGAAGACCTGGAGGCGTTCTTCGGCGACATGAACTACGCCAACGTCACCCAGCCCGGCGTCTACGAAGGCCAGAGCGCCGGCTACTTCACCGGAGGCGGCCTGTACGTGCGCAATCCGGTGCGCGAGTTCGATCTGGTCAACGTGCAGATGCCGCGCTTCCGGGCCGGCTGCGGCGGCATCGACATGTACCTGGGCGGCTTCAGCTACATCGATTCGGACATGTTCGTCGAATTGCTGCGCAGCATCGGCGAGAACGCCACGGGCCTGGCCTTCATGCTGGCGATGCAGGTGGTCTCGCCGCAGATCACCGAGTCGATCGCCAAGCTGAACTCCTGGGCACAGGAATACCTGATGAACGACATCAATTCCTGCGAGGCCGCCACGTCGATGCTGGGCGGCGCCCTGGAAATGGCGGGCGCCACCGAGCAGGCCTGCATCCTCAACCGCACGCAGAACCTCGGCGAGGACTACGCCACCGCCAAGGTCGCCTGCCGCAACAATCCCAACGACGACGGCGCCGCCGCGGATGCGCCGCAGCTGCTGTTCACGCGCGGCAACCTCGCCTGGCGCGCGATGATGAAGATTCCGTTCTTCCAGTCGGACCTCGACCTCGCCGAGGCCGTGATGAACCTGACCGGCACGCTGATCGTGGAGGCCGACACCGACAGCGCCGATCCGGCGCCGCAGTTCCGCCGCATTCCTTCGCTGCTGGTTGCGAGCGGCGGCTCCGCCGAGAACGCCGCGCTGCTGACGGCGATGATCGACGGCGGCTCCGCCGACATCTATACCTGCGTCGACGCGAGCGCCAGCGAGAACGCCTGCGAGCAGACCTCCGCCAGCTCGGAAGCCGTGACGATCTCGTCGTCGCAGGCGCTGCAGCCCAAGGTCGAATCGCTGCTGATGGGCCTGGTCGAAAAGCTGCGTGACGACAGCGGCTCGCCCACGGACGACGAACTGGGCCTGATCCGCTCCACCTCGCTGCCGGTCTACAAGTACCTGACCGTCAGCACCGCGTACTTTCCCACCAATGCCGAAAGCGAAGCCAAGCAGTACTCGTTTCTGATCGCCAAGGACCTGCTCTACGTCTACCTGACCGACCTGCTGCGCGCGGTCGAGGCCGGCGCCGCCCGCATGCAGGACGGTGCCGGCCAGTCCACGGTCGCGGGCTTTCTCGTCGACATCCGCGAGGCGCGACGCGCGATTTCACAGGCGCAGGGCAAGGTGCGCGAAGACTTCCAGTTCGCGCTGGACATGACCAACCGCACGCGCAACTACGAGCACGCGCTGGTGTCGCGCCTGTCCCCCACCGTGGTGCAGGCGGCGCTGTACAACCCGCAGCGCTGACACAGGGGCGCAGCGCGCCGTGGACTTCGAGATCTACACCTACGGCGGCGGCGAGTTCCTGCGGCTGGTGTTCAACGGCGTCGCGGCACTGCTGGCCAGCGACGACTTCATCGGCGCGATCAAGACTGCGCTGCTGATCGGCCTGCTGGCGCTGCTCACGCAGAGCGCATTCAAGGGCACGCTGCTGAACTGGCCTTCGTTCTTCATCTCGCTGATGGCCTATTTCGTGATGCTGGTGCCCAGGGCCGATGTCATCGTCGTCGACCGCATCGACGAGACGCAGACGGCGGTGGTGGAGAACGTGCCGATCGGCATCGCGTTTCCGGCGAGCCTGACGAACCATGTCGGCGACTGGCTGACCCGCGCGTTCGACAGCCTCTATTCGCTGCCCGACGATCTGACCTACACGCACACCGGCATGCTGTTCGGCAACCGCCTGCTGGAGGCCGCACGGCGCTTCGAGATCACCGACGAGCGCACGAACATGAACATGTCCGAGTTCTGGCGGCAGTGCGTGTTCTACGACATCCTCTACGGCAAGTACGACATGGGGATCCTGGCCGCGCAGCAGGACCTGTGGGGCTACATTCAGGCCAACACCTCGCCGGTGCGGGCGTTCTCCTACCGATATGCAGACGGCCACACGGACGTGCTGGTTTGCCAGGCCGCCGCGCAAAGCGGCGGCGCGCTGGATGCGGACCTGGACGCAGCCGTCACGCAGGCCCGGCAGTTCTACGGCCGCACGTTCTCGCCCTACGGCGACGACGCCAACGCCATCGCGCTGTTCTCGGCGGCGTTCGAGACGTCCGTGCAGTGGCTGACGACCGTGTCGGACACCGCGCAGAACCTCGTGCGGCAGGCCGCGCTGACCAACTCCCTGCGCCGCGGCATGGCCAACTGGGCCGCGTCGGTCGACGCCTCCGCCGCGATGCAGGACTACGCGCTGGCCAAGGCCGAGGCGGAACGGCGAACGACGTTCCAGACCATGGGCGATCTGGCCGCACGGGTTCTGCCGATCATCCGCAACCTGTTCGAAGCCTTCATCTACGCGGTGTTCCCGATCGTCATGCTGGCCATGATGCTGCCGGTCGCTGCCAAGGTGGCCGCCGCCTATGCCAAGGCGCTGATCTGGATCGTGCTGTGGTCGCCGCTGTACTCGATCCTGCACGGCGCGATGTCGTACTACTCCCGCTACTACGGCGAAAGCCTCGGCCAGCTACCCGACGGCACCATCGCCTACTCGCTCGGCAACGTTTCCGCACTCGGTGCGCTGATGGCCGATCACGCCGCGCTCGCCGGCTACCTGTCCCTGTCGATCCCGATGATCGCCTGGCTGTTCGTGTCACTGAGCGGCGCCGTCATGGCGACGCTCGCACAGCGCGTCATGTCCAGCTACGAAGCGCCCGTCGGCAAGGGCGCCGCGGAAGCCACCAGCGGCAACATGGCGCTGGGCAACGTCTCGTTCGACAACACCTCGATGTGGCAGAACAACCGCGCGCCCTCCGAAGCCTTTGGCTCGATCAGGGAAACCGGACCAGACGGCTGGACGCGGACGATCACGCCGGGCGGCACCTACTCGACGCAACCGCTCTCGAACCTCGCCGTCGGCGTCGACATCCAGTCCGGCATCGGCTCCGCGCTGCGCACGCAGGCCAGCAAGGAGATCCAGAGCGCTCAGATCGAGATGGCGAGCTTCGCCGAAAACAGCTCCGCGACACTGGAGCGCATGAACGCGATCAACCATCAGATGCAGAGTACCCGCGGCTACAGCAAGAACCAGGAGCACGCGGACACCGCCAGCCTGCAGAACAGCCTGGATTCGGTCAACGCCATCACGGACCGGTTCGCACAGGACCACGGACTGAGCCGGGAGCAGGCGTCGAGGGTTCTGGGCGCCGCCTGGCTCAGCGCCTCGACTCCTGGCATCGTCGATCTGGTCAGCCCCGTAGACCTGCAGGCACAGCTTCGAATCGACGGCCACAGCAGCGCTAAGTTCGCCGAAACCTTCAAGGCCGCCGTCGACTACGCCCGCGATATACGCTACGGCGAGCGCTATCAGCAGGCGGTCGAGGCCGGCACGCGGCTCACCGCAACCGACAGCGACCAGTTCACCAATGCGGAACAATCAGGCCTGCGAGCCGCGATCGGCGACACGAGCTTGGCCCAACACTCAGCCAGCGCCTCACTCCAACAGGCCGAGCGCTATCAGAACGCGATCGAGCGCGTCGAAAGCCGCGACGCCGAAGTCTCGATGCGGCTCAACGACGACTTCCTGCACTACGTCGAGGACGAATATCGGATGCCTCGCTATGCCGTCGAAGGCTTGCTCACCTCGGCGAACCTTGGCGAACCGGCCGCCCAGGCGTCGCTGCGCCTGTATCTGCAGGACTACGCCGAGACTCATGCCGCCAGGCTGGCCGAGGTGCTGGCGGCACCATCCGCCAGCGAGGCTGTAACCAACGGTGATGCGGCCATCGGGCGCATGCGAACGGAAAATTCAGCCCGCACCGCCCGAGCGGGTCAGGAAGCACTGGGAGAAACTGCCGCCGGAGCCGGCGTCTCGGAGCAAGCCATCGAAGACCGCCGGCGCCACCTGGAAGAGCGGATCGAAGACGACCGCGCGCTGGCGAATGCCGGTGTCGAACAGGGCGGCACCCTCGTCCGGCAGGACGGCGACGAGCGTCGCGAACAGGTCGATCGTGAAACCGACTCGCCAGCGCTCTTCGGACAGGCACTCGATGGCGCCGGCAGAGTCCTGCCGAACACGGATCGGTTCAGCGACTTGCTTCCTGACTCCAAACCGAAAGACCGCAGGCCCTGAGACGGTTCGTTCCGCGCCTAATCGTCCCAGTGGGCGGGACTCAGGGGATCGGCCGCGTTCGCCATCATTTGACGTTCCGTCTCGCGGCACCGCGCCAAGCCCGCGTCCGCACGTCTCGCTCGATCGCTTGAGCGCGATGCACGCCTGAGTGCGAGCCAAAGGCCGATGGCTGCAACCACGGCACCCGCGGTCACAGAATAGCGGCCCACCACTCCGACGATCAGCGCCAGAACAAGCGCATCGCAAACGCGGATCAATTTTTGGCAGTTCACGCTGAATTTCTCCCAGCGAGCCAAATTTCCTTCCGATATGACGATACGACGTCGCGCTCGACTCGACAAGCTGCTATAGCCAGAGAAATGACAGTTCGGTTCATGGCTTCAGCGGGCGGATGATCGAGCGCTTTTTTGCGGCGGGTGTTCGTCTATAGCAGATCGATCAGAACCGTGAGCGCCATATCTAACTTCGCCATAGGCAGGCCGCCGCATGAGGTTCACGGCAACCTCGTAGCGTCCTGACGCTGTCGAAGGCTATCCGCCCAGCCCGCCAAGGCATCAATTTCGGCCGCTAGGGCTTCCGGCCTCGGCAGTGGGCGGTTCAACGCAGCGGCGGCACTATGCAGCAGTTCGGAACAGCGACCATAGCCGTCACGCATGGCCTCGCAGTCGGAAACCGTGATCGCGGTCAGCTTGACCAAGCCACGCCTCTTCACCTCGTTGGACAGTCGCCGAATGACGTGCCCGACAGCTTCTTCAACCGCGATCTCCCACGTATCGCGCAACGTTGCGGCGATGGATTTGACGGACTTTCGCCATTCGTCGTGATTGCCTTGCTCGAAATGGTAGCGTTCACCCGCAAGCTGTTTGCTCAGACTCGTGGTGATGTCACTGACCCGACGCGCTTTGAATGGTGGCTCGCTGCGGCAGAAGCCTGCCTTGTCAGCACCCCGGCTGATGGAGCTAATCGCAACCGGCGGCTTTGGCTGCGCATCGTCAGCCGCGCGATTCAGCTCGAACAGAAACGCAAGGTCATGGGTGAAGACGATGACCTGGCGATGAGCGGCCTCAGCAACCAGGCGTTTAGCTACGGCCTCCCGGTGCATGTGGTCGAGCGAGGAAACGGGATCGTCAAAGACGATGCCGGACTTGTTTTCGGTGGTGGCGAGTTCGGCCATGAACGCGGCCAAGGCAACGCAGCGATGCTCGCCCTCGCTCAAAACCTGTCCCACCGCAGCCGTGGGCTTCCGTGCAAGTGCGACCTTGAAGCGAGGGATGCCCTGAACGCTGTTTTGCTGCCGAAGCTCCACAGCGAGGCCAGCAATCTCGAAGCTCGCCACCTCGCGAACAAACTGTGCGCGTAGTGCGTCTGTCACCAAAGCCTGAGCGATCTCGGTGCTCTTGGTGGTGACGCGATTGGTAGCAGTGTCCCGCTGGGCCGCCTCAAGCAGTGCGATTTGCTTCAAGCGTTCGATTTCGGCGAGAACATCGGCTTTGATGCCCGCGAGCCAATGCCGATCCGCAAGCTCGGCCTTTTCGGCGAGCAAGGCGGCGCGAGCTGGAGAGCCAGCCTCCGCGGCAAGGGCATTCGCCCGAGTCTCAATGTCCGCTGCTTGATCGACGAGCGCCTGACGCGGATATCCCGCAACGGGCACGTCAATGGCGGCGCTTGGATTCGCGTGGCGTCGCCTGATCTGGCGATGACGCCACAAGGCGCGCAGAGTCGCGCCCCTGATCTCCAGTGCCAAGGCGTCCTGACGCAGTTCGTCGCGGACGGTTGCCAGAATGTTCGCAAGCTCTGCCAACGAAATAGCCTCGCCCTTGAACGCTGTCAGCGCCCTGTCGTATGTGACGCGCGCAGCCTCGGCACGTTGCTGGCTGTCGTCGCGCACAAAAGCCTCGAAGCGATTGAGGCGATCAGCGGCTACAGGTGTCAATTCCTGCTGGCAAAGCACGCATACGCTGCCGGGGTCTGTCACGGGGAATCGCCGTTCGGGGTAGGCTTCTGCGTCAGAAAATGCTCGGGCACTGGCCCATAGCGCCTGCCAAACCTCCGACCCGATCTGCGGCAACGGTTCGTCCCGGAAAAGTGCACTGGAAGCAGCTTCTGCCGCCCGGCGTGCGGCATCGCTATCAACAGCAAGGCGGCGCAGGTTGTTGGCGGCATCGTCGCCGATCGAAGCAAATAGCCTATCCAGGCGCGCAATGTGTCCCTCAACCTTGGTCTTCAACACCGCAAGCTGGCGTGCCGCGCGAGCCGGATCACCAGCCAGGTCCGCCGTGAGCTGTGCCAATCGGTCTTGCTCTGCTTGCGTGAGCGTGGCCAGCCCTTCGACCGTCGCTGGCGCAGTTTTGGCGGTGAGCCGCGCCATGAGCTTGCCGACCGCTGTGTCCCTGCTGCATGCCGGCGCCCTGACCGCTTCGGGCGTCTGCGCCTTTATCTGCGCAATCTCGGCTGCCAGCTTGTCCTTGATCGATTTACAGAGCTGCGCCAGCGCACCGAGCAGTTTGAGCGGAAACGGCGTGTAAGCCACGTCATTCGTATCATCCACGTGAACGTTCGCGGTGCGAGAATCGAACACGCTGATGCCTGAAAGCGCAGTGTCGGCAGCCTGTCCGAGCTGCCAAGCACAGGTGCGGTTCTGACCGCTGACCGCGTATTCAATCGTGGCGCTCGGCGCGCCTGGCGCTGGGTCATAGATGTCGGGGGCGATTTCTTCGGTTCGGCCAGACATACGGGCGCGACATACCTTCTTGAGAATCCGCGCGTAGCCAGACTTTCCCGATCCGTTGTCGCCGTAAATGATGGTCAAACCGACGCGGTGGAGTGTGAGCCGCTGATCGGGAGCCAGAGCGTTGACATGCCGGACTCCATGCACCTGGCGTAGATAGACTTCCCCCTGATCGCGGTTCGGACCGCGAAGATGTCCCGCTTCCAGCGGGACTGCTGGCTTGTCCCCCTTGCAGATGGAAGCCAGCTCGTCGATCTCGGCCGGCTCCAGAGCCGCTTGCGTTGCAAGTCGGCGCAGTGCGTCGCGCTGCCAATTGGGACTATCAGCTGACCACGCAAGGATGTTGGCGAGCACCTCGGCTTCCGTAGTCATACATCTATGCCTTCACCAGCTTCGCAGCCTTGGGATCGTAGATGTAGCCGGTGATGCTGCCATCCTTGATGCGCGCCACTGCATCGTCGATGACGAACAGCGGAACGAGAAACCATTCCTCAGGCTGCACGGGATGACCGAAGCGGTCGTTGATCGTGATGTTCAACCGCGCGGGCGCGAACAGTCTGTGGAACAGGTTCTCCATCCGGGTGCGGTTGATGCCCGCGAGCTTGTAGGTCGCCACCACTTCGACCTTCGCCAGCAGGTATGTGGAGTCATGTTCGGCGTTGGCGATGCGCGTTTCAACCCTGCCGCCCGTCACGCCCATCTTGTGGATGATGTCGCGGTGCTGCGCGACATAGGGATGATCGGAGAGGGAGCGCAGGACGTAGATCGTGCCGCTTTCGACATCATCGGCCTCAAGCTCGCCACCAAAAGAGAGTTGCCCGCTCTCGGGCGAGGCCAGTCGCCGCGCGGCGGGGTCGTTGTAGAAAGCACGCTGGAGCGAGCGCAGCAGCAGATTGCTCTCGGTGCCGTTGGAGAAGATAAGGCGCAGGCGGCGGTCCACTTCCCCGGCGGTGGTCTTCAATGGCTCGCCGACCTCGGCAACGTAGAGCGTGATGCCATCGAGAACGAAAAAGTCTCCCGCTTCAATTACACGGCGGCCCGCCTCTATGGGCTGGGACTGACGCATTCCGGTTTTGACTTCCACTTGCACGCGTTCGAACAAGGGCCGGAAGGACTCGAAGTCCTCGCAAGGTTTGCGATCCGCGATTTCCTCGGCGGCGCGCTTTTCGGCACTGGTGCGGACATGGCGCAAGACCGTGATGTCGTCCGCGCCGGCAACATCCGCCAGTTCGGCAGCCAGGTCGTCGATGTCGATAGTTTCGTCCGCCGAAGCGGCAATGTTCGGTGCCCCAGCAAGCAAGCCCTGATGGTCTAGCGGCTCAAGTAAGGCGCGGCAATCCTGGAGCGCGCGCAGACGGTCCAGCCGTACGGCATATAGGCGCTCGAATATGTCGCGTTCTTCGCCATGTTGCGGCGCGCGCCCGTGCTGCTCGGTGAAGCGTTGGATTTCCTCGAAGCCAGCGATGACACGCTCCTCGCTGGCTGGGCGTCCATTTTTCTTCTCAGGGGGTGCGAACTCGGCCAGCTCTGCCGCCAGGTCGTCAAGATCGGAATTACTCATAGCGCCCCTCCGCCCTGAACCGCATGAAGGCGGCCGCACCTTCGGCAAGGTGCTTTTCCCAGGCGTCCTGCGAGGTCACCGATGGAGCCCTCCCACGCTCGCGTTTGAACTCAACCGCGCGCTTGGCGATCACTTTGGCATCCTCAGGCGTGATCGAGGTGCGCTTGGCCGAGATGGCCGCCGCGACCTGCTTCAAGCTGTCCTCGCTCATGGTCTTGGCGAGGATGGCGTAGGCTTCGCCAAAGGGGTTGATGCGGTCGATGAGGTCAATGTCCAGCTCGCGCACGTCCATCGCGAAGCGGCGCACGCCGTCGATCAGGGCGGTGTTGGGCGACCCATCGCTCTCGTCTTCGGTGACAAGCCGCTTGGCCTGCTGCGTGAGGTTGAGGGCGGCGATGGCGTGCTGGCGCACGGCCTCCTGATCTTCGGCGTCAAGCTCGGGATACTTGTCCTTGATGATCTTGCCCATGCGAACCTGCGTCAGCTCCTCGGGCACCAGCTCCTCATCGAACAGGCCGCGCTCGATGGTGGGCTTGTCCTGCACGAAGGCCGCGATAACTTCGTTCAAGTCTTCCTGACAGATTCGCGCCGCCTCCTTGCTCTTCGGCTCGGCGAGGCCCTTGATCTCGATTTGGTACGCCCCTGTCTGCTCATTGACACCGACATTGCAGCGGTCCGGGTCATAGCCACCCTCGCCGTAGTTAAAGCCCGGCGCCGGGCCACTGTCGGGGTTCTTGGGCTTGAACTCGAAGCGCGGAGCCAATACTTGCTCCATCAGCAGGCTTGCTGCGATGGCCTTCAAGGTATCGTTCACGGCCTCGGTGACAGCTTCCTCGGCCGCATCCGGCTCGGCGATCAGGTTGGTGAACCTCGCGCGGGTCTTGCCGGGCGCGTCGCGGGTAGCTCGGCCGATGATCTGCACGATCTCGGTCAAGCTGGCGCGGTAGCCCACAGTCAGCGCATGTTCGCACCAAATCCAATCGAAGCCTTCCTTCGCCATACCCAACGCGATAATGATGTCCACATGGTCGCGGTTGTTCTTCTGCGCCGGGTCTTTGAGCGCGGCGGACACTCGGTCGCGCTTCGAGGCGTCGTCATCGACCAGATCGGCGATTCGCAACACGCGGCCATCGGGGCGCTTGACAAGCTGGAAGCCAGTCGCGGCGTCGATGCCCTGCCACTCTCCCAGCGCCTCGATGATGTGTTCCACCTCGCGCATTTTGTCCTTCGTGCTTTCGCGCGAATTGACGTTGGGGATGTGGATGATGGTCTTCTCGGCGGGATCGAGGACGTTGAGGATGTCATCGACGTAAGGCCCGCTGTAGAAAAAGTAGCCGATGTCGAGCTGCTTGAGGTACTCGTAGCCGTTGAGCTGCTCGTAGTAGGTGTAGGTGACGGTATCGAACTTCGACTCATCCTGCGGCGCGAGCACGGCCTCGGCGTCGCCACGGAAGTAGGAGCCGGTCATGGCAACGATGTGCGTCTTGCCCCGCGCGAAGAACTGCCCCAGGTGCAAGCCGAGCTTGTTGTCCGGGTTGGCCGAAACGTGGTGGAACTCATCTACCGCGATCAGTCGGTCGTCGAACGCCTCCACGCCGTAGGCATCGACCGCGAATCGGAAAGTGGCGTGCGTGCAGACCAGCACCTTGTCGTCGCCTTCGAGGAACGCGCCGAGGGACTTGACCTTACCGCCGTTGTCGTTGCCTGGCGCATTGCACAAGTTCCACTTTGGCTCGACGTGCCAATCAGCCCAGAAGCCGTACTTTGACAGCGGCTCATCGTTGAAGCTGGCCCCGATGGACTTCTCGGGCACGACGATGATGGCTTGCCTCAAGCCCTGGTTCTGCAATTTGTCGAGCGCCACGAACATCAGGGCGCGACTCTTACCCGAAGCGGGCGGCGACTTGATGAGCAGGTACTGCTCGCCCCGCTTGTCATAGGCCCGCTCCTGCATCGGACGCATACCGAGCGCATTAGCCTTGGTTGATGCACCGTTACGCGCATACGTAACAGATACGGAGGGGACGCTCCGAGGTTTGATGTTGTTCATGAGGAAGGTCTCGCTTCGGTGCTGCGTTGTGCCGGCTTTGCTGTCATGTGATATGGCCATAACGCCTGCCGCTGTTCATGACACAAACCTCCGCCAGACGGTCACCAAAAGATGTTTCGAAATCGTCCGCCTCCAATGCCCTCATGACGAATCGGCCTTCGGCTCGTTGGAACAAAAGGACCTTGCCATCGTAGATGTCGAAACCATGCGTTTCCGGGATAGGCAGCGAGATCTTCTCCATCATGTTGTTCCCTAGACGGAGGTTATTCGCTACGGGTTCGCCAGTCGGAGTTTCGAAGACAACCTGCCCGATGACGGAGTTGGCTGGCAGGTCGGCCGGAGGGTTAAACCCAAAATATCTGGACATTCCCCGAGGAAAGTCGATCTGGTTACCTGGGCGGTGAGGCCCGCGATTCTTGGTGACATACCCTGCTTCGATCCAGAAGACAGGTGTCGCAGCATGGTCGACTTCGACATTGGGCTGGTTCTCAAAGACTCGCCGAAAAAAGGAGGTACTCCATCGCTCCTCGTAAACATCCAAGATATCGGCAACAGGTGTGGCCTGTTCCCATAGAAGTTCGGCTGCTACGTGGGTGGGACGGAGCACTACGTCGAACTCGTTGATGCCATGCGTGATAATGGAGGCACCGGCTTCGACGCTCTTGCGAAGGCCATTCGACGAAAAGTTTCCGGAACCAACAACTGCACCAGACCGCTCGGCCTCTTGGTTCAGCAACATGGCCATCTTGGCGTGAAAATCGCGCCGGGGGACAAAACCGCTTTGGTCTAAAACATACATCCCATCGTGAATCCTGACGTCCACGTTCGGTCGCGAACACAACAATCGAAGGGCTTGCGGCTGAGTGCGACCATAGTCAATGCCAAAGAGCCATCGCGAAGGTGTATCTGCCCAGAAATTTCCGGCAAACGTCAAATCGAACAAGGCGGCGCCAGACTGGGTCGCATAGGCGTACAGCCCCAGGAAGTCGGTGGCCGCGATCTCTTCATGGATGCGTCGGATCTCCGATATCGTGGTAGGCGCATTCGCGTCGCGGTGTAGGAAAGTCGAAAGATTCAAGATGCCCCCAATTACGCTCGCTTGACTCGACGCTGTCCGGCACCCGCTTTTCCGGACATGCGTGAATAGAGCTCAAAGAGTTTTTCAAGGCGCTCCGTATCATTCTTGAATAAGCGACCTATATAGATTCTCTCCACGACTTCATCGTTATGCTCATGTGCGCGAAGTAGATCAGGCGGCATTGCGTCAGGTGCATAGAGCTCGGCAAGAGTCTGCGGGTAATGACGCTCACGCGCTAGCAGGATCTCTTGTGCGCATCTGGTGAGGTTATCGATATTCTTCTCTGTTAACTCAGGCAGTGGGAAGGTATTCCAGCCGATGGTGTTCGAATACCGGAAGTCGGTCTTCATTTTTCCGCACACGGTTGCAATCCACACGAGATGAAGTCGTGACGCCAACACCGCCAAGTTCCATAGCGGCGCGTCATATAGCGCGAACAAGAGATCGCTAACGATCACGCTGCCGTCTAAAAGGTCCACAGGCAGGTATGGTCGGCGCTCGGACGAGACTTTCGCCACGACAAGCGAATGCTGCTTAGCGGTACCGGCAATTTGGACGAAGCGATGAGGCCGTGCCGCGAAGTCGCGGGTAGAACTGGCAGCACTTGATAGGCGAAAATCCCGTACTTGGTCCAACACCGTCTTCAGGTAGGGGTGTTGCTGCGCATAAGGTGCATCGTCGTCCTCAATCCACAGGCACCACCGAGGTTTTCCCTGGATCATCTGTTCAGAGCCCATGTACGGGCGAACGAAGCGTTCGAGTTCGGGGTGCTGCATCAGCACACGTGCTCGTTCCTCGCCGTCTAAAACAAATGCACCACCATCACGCGGCATGTTGCCAAATAGCATGGGCGATACAGATGAAATCGGTCGACGCTCCTGCTCGACCGAGTTGACGCGACCCGGCACAAGGTAGGCATTGATGTAATCAACTTGCCGCTCCTGCACAGAGCCATCCTCACTCACGGAGAACAACCGTTTAATAGGTTGTGGCGTGGACGAAATACCCACGATTGCCACAGTCACACCAGCGTTATTGCTTGCGAGGTTGGTCCACTTGAAGGATGTGTGCGCGAACACGATCTGGTGTCCGGTGTTAAAAATTGCAGGCCACAAAATAGGAACCTGCAAACCTTGGCAGATCGAGTTGGTGGAAACGAAGGCAGTGGCCGCATTAGTACACTCGCCGTATGCTGCAGCCTTCATGAACCACCCGGCAACGTAGTCCAGAGATTTCCACGCGACACCAATGCGTTCGAAGATCGCCTTAAGCTCGCCCTTCTGTTCGTCTGACTGCCACTTGCTTCCCAGATACGGCGGGTTACCACAAATATATGTTTCGCCCCCTTCGTTCTCGAAGTCGATCTGGGCCTGGTCCAGCGGCGAGCTGAACAGGTCGTCCGCCTGTAACTTCACCCCCGTTCCAGTCGGCGGACAAACGCTCAACCAATCAAGACGCAGCGCGTTTCCGCAGGTAATCCAGTTCTCATTGCGCAGGGGCAGGAACTCCGCCAGGGCCAGCTTCTGTCCTCGGTACAGCACGTCGCACTGGTACTCGGCGATGACCAGCGCAAGGCGGGCGATCTCCGCCGGGAAGTCGCGCAGCTCAATCCCGCGAAAGTTGGTGAGCGGGATATCAGACGCGCGATCTGGTTCGCCGCGCCGCTTGTTGATCTCTGCCTCGATGGCGCGCATCTCCTTGTAGGCGATAACAAGGAAGTTACCCGAACCGCAGGCCGGATCGAAAACTCTGATCTTGGCGATTCGCTTGCGCAGGTTGAGCAAGGTGCGTGGGTTGTCGCCCGTCTCTTCTAGCTTTGCACGCAGGTCGTCGAGAAATAGCGGGTTCAGCACCTTGAGGATGTTGGGAACACTGGTGTAGTGCATCCCCAGCTCGCCGCGCTCCTCGTCCTCGGCAACGGCCTGGATCATCGAGCCGAAGATGTCCGGGTTGATCTTGGTCCAGTCCAACCCGCCGACATGCAGCAGGTAGGACCGTGCGATCTTGCTGAACCGCGGCACCTCGTCACCGCCGGAGAACAACTGCCCGTTCACGTAGGGGAAGTCGTCGGCCCATCGGGGAATCTTGGCGGCGGCCCTGTCCTCGCGCTTGGTGTTCATGGCACGGAACAGCGTGGTGACGACCTCGTGGGTATTCGACGAGTCCCTGGCACTCATCTGCGCAACGGTCTCGGTGAAGCGCCCTTTGCCGAAGATGTCAGTGTCCTCGGCGAAGAAACAGAAGATCAGCCGAGCCATGAAGTGGTTCATGTCATGGCGGCGCTCTGCGCTGCCCCACTTCGGATTGTCCTTCAGCAGCTCGACATAGAGCCGGTTCAGTCGACTGGTTGCCCGAATGTCGAAGGCGTTTTCGCTGATCTGGCGGACGGTGCTGATGCCCGCCAGCGGCAGGAAGAAACCGAAGTGGTCGGGAAAGTCCTTGAAGGCACAGGCGACGGTTTCGCCGCTGGTCAGGTCTTCGGCCTCGAAGTCCGTGCCGTCCGTGGCGAGAATGAATTTCGCCTTGGCTTTACCCGTCGCCGGGCTGGCCTTGAGCGCCGCCAGCGTCTGCGTCACCCGCCCAGCGCCGCAGGTGAGGATGTGGATGTTGCTGGTCTGGAGAACGCCACCAAGATCGGACTTGTTCGACGCCCCGGCGCGAAGGCGTTTGATGGTCGTCGCCTTGTTGCCGAAGGCGGCCAGAAACGCGTACGGGAACTCCGCCGCATCGAACGGCTGCGCGGCCAAATCCGAGACCGCCGCTTCAATCTCTACGGCATTCATCGCTGAACCTCGCCGGTCCCAGCACCGACGCACCATTGAAGGCTAAGCACGCGATCTCACCGTCTTGGTGGTCGTTGCCGTTGGGCGCGACCGAAGCTTGCGAATGACGACCGTGACGACCCCCCATACGAGCCATTCTTCATCGGATCGGAGTCGCCTGGGCCGGTGCCTGGGATTGCTGGACTCCGGGATCAAGGTGGCGTGGTCCTGACTGATCCGGAGGCGCTTCAACGTATGACCTTCGCCGGAAAGCACGGCGACGACAATGTCCCCGTCGCGTGCTTCCAGGTCCCGATCAACCAGCACCTTGTCACCGTCGAATATCCCCGCGCGATCCATCGAGTCGCCGCAGACCGTGTAGACATAGGTCGTGCTCGAATCTCTGACGAGCAGCTCGTGGAGGTCACATTCATCCTCCGCGAGATCGTCCGTGAATCCAAGCGAACCCGCCGGAACTCGCACAGAGAATTCGCCGAGGCTTCTTTTCGGCGGATCCCTCATCACCGGCCTGCCCGTGACCTGCGCTGTCAGTTGCGCCTTGCGAAAATCCTCCAGCACGTGATCCACGACAGGGACGGCGGCCAGGGGTATCCGCATCACCCGAGTCTGCTCACCCTGATACCGCCCCGTTCCGGGCCTGCGACCGGCGCCTGGGCGCCGTCCTCCATGAGCGTTCATGGAAAACGCATCGGGCGCTGAGCTGGCGCGCGGATAATGTCATTACCCTGAATTTTTGCCTTCGTCGTCGAGCCCGTCCGGGCGCTCACGACTTCAAGCTCGCCAATGTCGCGGAGTGTCACGAGGGCCTCTTTGTGAATGCCCGCGTGAGCTGGGGAAAAATTGCAGTTGTTAGCGAACAATTCATCGAAGACGATGGCCTCGTCAGGCGCGCTGTACACCACATTCGGAAGCTGTTCCATCAATGCTTCGATGCTGGCCTTGTGCTCCGAGTCGCCAAACTCGAAGCCGAGCATTGACTGGTTGGTCACGCGCTCATCGAGGCTCGGAGCGTAGCCAACCCCCTCGAACATATTGATTCCGGGGCCACCGTAGTGAATGAAGAAGTTGCCCTTCTCCCAGTGAATGCGTGCCATCACATCGCGGGCTCGGGCGTGCTTGGAAAGGTGGATGAACCAGTAGTCACCGTGCCCTTCCTCTGAGCGGATGAAGAAGAGCGTGAAGTACGGGGCACCACACTTATGAATCAGCTCCGGATAGAGGCAAGCCTGGATAAACAGCCGCCAGTCCGATTCATTGCGTTTGATGTCTTCAATGGTCCGCCCCCGCAGCGCATCCGGGGTCCCCGCGCTCGCGAGCAATTTGTTGGCCAAGTCCTTTTTGTCGGAGACGTATGTCAGCAGTGAGGCGACGTTAAAGGTAAGAATCACCTCGCCGCCAGGAACCTGCTTCATGATCTTTCGGATCATGTCTGCAGGAACATCGGTGTAGCCGTACTGATCGAGCAAGAAGATGGCGCGCGCCTTCTTCGGCATGCGCCTGTTCACATGTTCGATCAACGATTCCGCACGATTGTTGAAATCATCGCACCAGACATGAACAGTCTGGTTCAAGGCTGGACCGTAGCCCCGCTGACCCAACGTGTGCCGCAAGAATTCCGCAGCACTGCGCTCGGCCTCGACAAAAAAGTAATCGACATTGAAGGCGATTGGGCGCGTCCGATTCTGGTTGGCCAGCGCCTCCGCCTCCCGCATCGAGTTCAAGATCACGAGGGGGGACCCGGGCATCTCATCGCCCGTGTCAGCGAGCCGATACAGCCCTCCGCCCGAGAATCCGTCCACCAAGGTCAGGCGAAACTCGTCCCGCGTGGGACCCAGCAGCAGCGTCTGAACGTAGGCGGACAGGTAGGCCGCAAGAATCTCGTGTTTGACCCGGCTGTGGTGCTCTAGCGTCGGCAGTTGGCCGCCAATCTCCCATTCATAGTGCTTTTCGCTCATCCAGCGAATACCGGCATCTCGTCCCATGTACGGCCGTGCAGTTGGCGCCCGTTGCTCTTCTTGGAACGCCGTTGCCCGTCCAGCCCCCAACCACCCCACTGCTTGAAGAAGAATGCCACGCCGGCTCTATCACACTGGCGGCGAACTTCTTCGAGCCACTCCAGCTTCATTGGGCGCGCGTTCGGCCCCGATTCGCCCCCCACAATGACCCAATGAATGCCAGTGAGGTCCATCTCACCGAGACTTTCGAGCAGCGGCTCCACCGACAGGAAGCGGACGTGCGCCGGAACTTTGCGGAGCGCATCGATTCGAGGAAGACCGTGCCGACGATTCTCGACCGACACACCGATCCATGCGTTGTCCGGCGGCGTTCGCGTCTGGAAATATTCGGCGAGGCGATCCGCCCGCTTGGTCAGCATCTGGTAGGTATGCTGAGGCGTATCGCGGATCGTCTGGAAAATCTGATCGATGTACGAGAACGGCACCTTGCCGTGGAATACGTCGGACATCGAGTTCACGAAATACACCGTAGGCTTTTTACGCCTCAGTGGCTCGTCCAGTCTTTCTGGAAGCAGCGTCAGCTTGAACCCGTTCTCATAGCCCTTGGTGCCCATCGCCTTGAGCCGAACCGCCATTGTCTCGGCATAACAGTTCTTGCAGCCAGCACTGACCTTCGTGCAACCCACTGTCGGATTCCACGTCTGCTGGGTCCACTCGATTTTGCTGGTGGTCGCCATTCTCTCCTCGGACTTTAGCTTGGCATACGGGCTTCACATGTATTGGGCGATAGTATCTTGAATTTTGTTACAATTATCAAGATCAGCCTCACTTGCAAACTGGCTGGTTGCACCAACCGTCACTTGATTGCCTGTGAACCGGTCAAGCCGACCAGGACCAAGGATCAAGCAAGTCCACACCCGTTGGCTCGAAATCCGTCGTATTCCGGGTCGCAACCGTCAGGCGATGCACAAGCGCCGTCGCCGCGATCAAGGCGTCCCGCTCCGCACGTGGATCGGGTACATGGAGATGCGCGCATCGCCGGGCAACAGCGGTATCGACCGGTAGTATCCGCCCCTCGAAGGCCGGCAGCACCTTGTCGTCTATCCAGTTCCGCAGCATGGCCCCTTGCGCAGCATCCCTTCTGGCAATGAGCAGCGCCCCTGCTTCGATCTCAAGAACGGTGATGGCGGACAGGAACAGATCGGCAGGGTGAACGCTGTCGGCCCAGGTAGCGACCTTGGGGTCCGTACGATCGCGCCGCCTCAGCTCCGACAGCACATTCGTATCCAGCAGGTACCTCATCCCAGATCGGCAGGGCGAAACAGGCCAGTCCCAAGCCGTGGTGGGTCGAAGTCGATGTCCTCAACCCCGGGCTGCTCCAGCAGTTGCCGAATCGATGGACCCTCTTTCGTCAGGCGGCGATAGGTCTCATGGCGCAGCAGCACGAAAGCCGGCTCGCCACGGTCGGTGATGATGACCGGCCCCTGCTCGGCAGCCCGCTTGGCGCCACTGACATCCTGATTGAACTCGCGGCTGGAAATTGTGGTGGTACTCATAGGGCACACCTTCGTACAGGAAGGAGATGATCCTACAATCCTACATGCAGCCATAGCAAGCGACCAGGAAACGGGGTCACACCTCCCGAAAGGCACGAAGGGCAAAGAGCCGAAACTCAACGGGCGAATGGAATCGACGTAACGGTAGAAGCCCTACCCCAAAGGGCCGGAACCGCTGATGGTCGCGGTTCCAAAGAGACAAATGGCTTCCTGAGCTGACGGCATTTTCGCTACTGATCGCGCCGGTCGCCGGCCTACGCTCGCCCCTTGGTAAAGGGCAATGGGCAAGCTGCGATGGGCGTTCTCCAGATGGTTGGATTCAGTCGCCGAGAACCGGCCTTGGCGGCGTCGCCACGGTCGCCGTCCACATTTGCGGTGCTCGATCCTGAGGCGTTGCTGGCGCCGCACACCCATCGCCTCATCCAGATTCGCCAGCAGGTCGGCATACCGGCCGCCCACTGGACGACGCTCTACGAGCGGCTGCTGCTCGACTTCGCCGCGTTCGTGCAGATGCTGCCGGCCTCCGAAGCTCATCATCACCGAGAAGCCGGTGGTCTGCTCCTGCACTGTCTGGATACGACGCTGCGCGCGCTGACGATCCGGCGCGGCGTGCTGCTGCCCGCGGGCGCCGGAACCGAGCAACTGGCCGAGAAGCAGGACGTCTGGACTTATGCCACAGCGACCGCGGCGCTGCTGCACGACCTGGGGAAGCCGGTCGTCGATCAGACCGTCACGCTGTTCGAAGCGGATGGACAGCCTATCGGACGCTGGAATCCGCTGGCCGGGCCGATGCCGGCGGCAACCTACACGGTCGAGTTTGTTCGCGGACGACGCTATCGCCTGCATCCACGCCTGCCACCGATGCTGGTGCAGTTCATCGTGCCGCCCGTCGGGCTCGAATGGATCAGCCGCGACCTGGACGTGTTCGAGGCCTGGCTGGCGACCATCTCCGGCGGCGACTCCGAGTTGGCCGGCGAATTGGGGCGGATCGTGCGGCAGGCGGACAGCGCGAGCGTTTCCAGGAACCTCGCTTCGAGCGTATCCGCCGCACCGGCTACGCGGCAGGGTCTGCGGCCCCTGGGCGAGCGCCTGGGGATTGCGCTGCGTCATCTGATCGATACGCAGTCGCTCCCCCTCAATCGTCCCGGTGCGGCAGGCTGGGTATTCGATGAGGATCTCTGGCTGGTCAGCAAGCGCGGACTCGATGCCTTGCGGGAGGCGTTGGCGCGCGAGTCCGGCGGCGCCAGTCTGCCACGCAACGAACGGCTGATGGATGAGCTTCAGCAGTCCGGCATCGTCGTGCCAAACAGCGATCGGGCGATCTGGACTGCAACGATCGAACTCGGCGACTGGCGGCAACGCCTGACGATGCTGCGCATTCCATTGGCGCGGCTGTGGACCGATCCGGCATCGCGCCCGCCCGCCGTCGAGGGGCGGGCAATCCCGGAGATGGGCATCGCCCCAGAATTCGAGCCTGGCGTGCTGGCAGAAATGCCTGTGCAGGTGGCGCCGACTACGGACAAGCGGTGGCCGCCTCTTCTCGAAAGCGGCGAGGTCGATGGGAGCGACCAGGCGACCGCGTCCGTGCACGCCGATCCGGACCCTCGCGATATTGCAGGCGGCCCCGATCCGCTGGACGACGATTTCCTCCGCTGGATCAGCGACGGCGTTCGCGGCGGCCGTCTGAAGGTCAATACCGTCGATGCGCGCGTGCATGTCACGCAAGAAGGGCTGCTGCTGGTCAGCCCCGGAATCTTCCGGGACTTCGCCGGCGTCGATGGCTGGGCGGCAGCGCAGAAGAAGCTGCAGAAGCTGAAGCTGCATCTGAAGACGCCGGAGGGCACCAACATCTGGACCTACCGGGTGTCCGGCGAACGCAAGTCGAGCGCACAGCTCAAGGGCCTGCTGTTCCCGGACGGGGCTGACCTCTTTGGCTTGACGCTGCCGGAACCGAATCCGCATCTGGCCCTTGCGAAACCGCTCAACCACACGGAAGCGGCGGCGGACGGATCGTGAGCCAGTATTTCGACAACCGGCTGCGCAGGGCCTTCGAGTTGGTACCTGCAGGAATTCTCGGGAGCGTTTCGCTCATCTTGTGGATGGCACCAGGGCAGGTCTACCCGATTCAACCGAGAGTCGCGCAGGCGTTCGGAACCGTGTTCGCGGCGCTGGGTCTGGTTCGGGCCTGGCAGGGCTGGTTGATCGTTCGCTACCGGACCCGCCTGCGGCGGCTGCCTCGCTACGTGCTGGACGGGGAGCGCATCCCGGTCTCGCACCGGCGACTGTTCCTGGGGCGCGGATTCGCCTGGGACCCGCGTCATTCGCAGCGGCTGATCGAAACGCAGGTGCCCGCCGCCAAGCGCTGGCTACGGCCGGAACCCGCGTACCGACTCGCAAGACAGTTCGAGGCGCGCTGCGAGCATGTACGTCTGACCCAAGCACTGACCCGGCTCACCGCCGCGGACCGATGGTGGAATCCGCTGCGGCCGGACCCGCCGGTCGGCGGCAATCCCTGCCTGCATGGCGTCGGCGCCGAAGACGAGGCCGACGTGTGGATCGACCTCGGCGACCGGGTCGCGCATACGCTGGTGCTCGGCACGACGCGCGTCGGCAAGACGCGGCTGGCCGAGTTGCTGGTTGCTCAGGACATCCGCCGCGGCGAGACGGTGATCGTGTTCGATCCCAAGGGCGATCTCGATCTGCTGCGGCGGATGTTCGCGGAATGCCGGCGCGCTGGGCGACTAGACCACTTCTACCTGTTTCACCTCGGCTTTCCGGAAATCTCGGCGCGCTACAACCCTGTCGGCGAGTTCGGACGCATCACGGAAGTGGCGTCACGGATCGCCTCGCAATTGCCGTCTGAAGGCAATTCGGCGGCCTTTCGGGAATTCGCATGGCGGTTCACCAATGCCGTGGCGCGGGCGATGGTCGGGCTGGGCCGCAAGCCGGACTACACCAGCATCGCGCGCTACGTGACGCACATCGAGCCGCTGCTGGTCGAGTATCACCAGCAGTGGCTGGCGCGCGAGGCGCCACGGGATTGGGCGCAGTCGGTCAGGACGATTGCGGACAACATCAATGACAAGAACCTGCCGACCGCGCTGCGCGGGCGCGATCCGCGCGCGATCGCGCTGATCCGCTACGCCAAGGAGAACGGCATGTTCGACCCGGTGGCGGACGCGCTGCGTTCTGCCTTCGAATACGACAAGACCTACTTCGACAAGCTGACCGCCTCGCTGCTGCCGCTGCTGGAGAAGCTCACGAGCGGCGCCAGCGGCAGCCTGCTGACGCCCGACTACGGAGACGCGGCGGACCGGCGCCCGATCCTCGACTGGATGCGCGTGGTGCGCGAGAACGCCGTCGTCTACGTGGGGCTGGATGCGTTGTCCGATCACGAGGTCGCCTCCGCGGTCGGCAACAGCATGTTCGCGGACTTCACCTCGGTGGCCGGCTCGCTCTACAAGTTCGGGGATACGCGCGGCCTGCCCGCGGTGCCGGGCCACGTGCGGCCAAGAATCTCGGTGCACGCCGACGAGTTCAACGAACTGGTCGGCGACGAGTTCATCCCCCTGCTGAACAAGGCCGGCGGCGCGGGCGTGCAGGTGACGGCGTATACGCAGACGGCGTCCGACATCGAGGCGGGCATCGGCGATCGCGCGAAGGCGGGACAGGTCTCCGGCAACCTCAACACTCTGATCATGCTCCGGGTCAAGAACGAGGAGACGGCGGAATTCCTGACCTCGCAACTGCCGCCGGTACGCGTGTTCACCAAGATCGCAGCGACGCGCGTGACCGATGACAACAATCCGGAATCGGCCACCGACTTCATCAGCCAGAACGAGGACCGGCTGGCGGAACAGGAGGCGGAGATGCTGCGTCCGGCCGATCTGGTACAGCTGCCGAAAGGCCAGGCCTTCGCATTGCTCGATGGCGGCAAGCTGTACAAGCTGAGGCTGCCGCTTGCAGGGGCCGATCCCTTGCTGCCGCAATCGATGGACGAGATCGCTCGCTGGGCGCATCAGCGGTACGGCACCGGTGTTCGCCCGTAGGGATCGCGTCGGCGGCCTGCTTTGGCTGGTCAAGTGGGCTGTGATCGTGCTGGTCACGACGCTTGTGGCGGACTGTCTCTACGTCATGTGGCCTTACCCAGGTGAAGCGCGCGGCGTCCCCGCATTCGAAGCAATGATCGACGATGAGTGGCAGTCTTCCGTCGGCTTCGCGGGCGAGCGGCTGCCTCCCCTCGCCTACGCCATCCATGACGGGCTCTACGCTGCGTTCTTCGAATGGACTGGAGTGGACTATCTGGTCGACGGCGCCGGCGATGCCGACGCATCGCGGCGACCGCAGGCACTGATTGCGCGGCTCGTTCTCGCAGCCGACACGCTGCTGAAGACCGCTTCTGCCGGCCTGCAGTTGTTCAGCCTGCGACTCGGCGTGCTGGCTCTCAGTGCGCCGTTCATCGGGCTGGTCGCGATCGGCGCTGCCGCGGATGGTCTTGTGACCTGGTACTGGCGCCGAACCGGCGGAGGAAGGGAATCCGGCTTCGTCTTTCATCGAGCGAAGCGCACGGTAGCCATGGCTGCACTGGGCCTGTGCTTCGCTTATCTGGTCCCGCCGGTGTCGGTGGATGGCCGCATCGCGATTGCCAGCTTTGCCCTGGTCGTAGCCATTGCCCTTCGACTGGCCGTGGGGCATTTCAAGAAGTACATCTGAGGTTCGACCGGACCACACCCGTCAATCAGCGAGCCATCGATTTCCCGGCGCCAAGTTCGGCGGCGCCCACATCTGGGGCAGATAGTGCCTCAATGGTGGGAATCAGCGCCCCGACTTCGACACCCAAACCCTTTGCGATCTGGATAAGCTTCAGAATCCCGACGTCGCGTTCGCCGCGTTCCAATGCACTGTAGTAGGCACGGTCGATGCCGCAGCTGTAGGCGAACGCATCCTGCGACGAAAAACCCTGAGCAAACCGTACCTCCCGCAAACGCTGGCCGATCAGCCTGAGCGCAGGCGGCTTGTCTTTGCGTCGTTTCGTCGTAGCGGACTTCTCCGCTCTGGATTTCGTGGTTTTCTGCGGCATTCCCGGACGTTAGGCCGCGACGACGAATGCAACCACGGGCGGAATTTAGACGGGCGGAGTTGCTCAAAACGGAACCGGCATCTAGATTGCGGATCGAAGCAGACGGTCAGCGGACTGGACAGGAACGTCATGTCGCACACCCCTCTCTCTCCGATGGACGAGTTGGAACGCCTGCGCGTAGAGAACGAGAAGCTTCGCGCAACGGCAGATCATTTCGAGACGCTCTGGCAACGTCTCAGCAGCCTGATCGGCCAATCTCCACTCGTTGCGTGGATCAAGAACGCAGCAGGCGAGTACTGCTACGTCAGCGAGCGGCTGTGCGGACTGCTGGGCCGCCCGGCTGACGAGTTGCTCTGGCATACGGACTTTGAAGTGCTGCCGACCTACGCCGCCCTGCAGGCGCACAAGGCCGAAGCCCAAGCGATGAACAGCCCCGAACCGGTGGAATCGATCGAAACCTTCACATCTGCTGATGGCCTGGCAAGTCGATGGAAGGTGATCCGGTTTGCCATCGCGGGATCCCAGAACGAGATGCTGGTCGGGGCCATCGCGATTCTGTTGTCCAGCCTGGGATAGCAACGTCCCGACAGACCGGCCGTATGGCCCGACAGGTGGCCACGGCGATGGCAGTGCTTTTGCGTGCCGCCATTTCAGTGGCACGAAGCGCTTGACCGGCGCAGGAGAGGCATGGAATGCCGAACCTGACCAAGGACTTCTGGACGTTTGAACAGCTGGCAGATCGATGGGGAATGGACCATCAGGATGTTCAGCAGCTCGTGCTCACCCGGCGGCTACCTCAATCCTTTCTTCTCACAGGCCGGGCCCGCCTGGTTCATGGCACCTCAGAACATCCGCCTCACCCGCTCACGAGACATGGACCGGCGTACGCCGGGATTCTCGCGGGCGGCAGCCTGCGGCTCAACGGCCTGCTGACCTGGCCGCTGGCACATGTCGAACGCGTCTACGAGTTCGTCGTCGATGGGCACGACTCACCAGACCAACTCCGCGAGTTGTGCAACGAGGAGCGGACCTCGCCTTCCGGCTGGCTGATCGCGTTCGATGCCGCCGACACGACGATCATCGGGCAGGACTTGATGGAGATTGCGAGCGCCGCGTTCAGCAGTTCCGCGTTCGTATCGACCGATGCCCTGACGATATTCGAACAGGCACAGGGTCTGGTACCGCAACCCGAAGAGCAACAGTCACGAACTCGGCAAGCCCGGGATACACGCAAGCAACGCTGCCGGGTCGTCGCTCAGATCCTGTGGGAGCGGGATCCGACGGCGACTGTGCCCGATCTGTACCGAAGCGACTGGATGCAGCGGATCGCCTGCGAGGGCAAGCCGCCGACCGAGAAGACGCTGCGGGAGTGGATCAAGGACCTGAATCCCAATCGGGCGCCGGGACGGCGATCGATATGAACACACTGCACCCTGCGCGAATCGCGCGGCAGAACACCTCAAAGGTCCGCCAAGACGCAACTTGACGGGGCGGCCGACAGCGCCAGAAAAAGTGTGGGCCCGGCGTGGGCCCGGCCAAAACAAAAGGGCCTGCATCTCTGCAAGCCCTTGATTTCTTGGTGGAGCGGAGGAGGATCGAACTCCCGACCTTCGCATTGCGAACGCGACGCTCTCCCAGCTGAGCTACCGCCCCACACGAGGGCGCGTAGTGTAGCGACGTCCGTTGTCAAACTCCAGCTGTAGCGTCATACGCACGCAAGCAGTTCCTGGCATACGATCAGGCTTTGAAACCGGATCTTCCGATGCGCACATCTTTCTGCTGCCTGAGCGTTGTGCTGTTGGCGATCTGCGGCACCGCATCTGCCGCGAGGCCGGCACATCCGCTGGCCAGCAGCCGCGCCGGCGAGCTGATTCTTCAGTTCCGCGACCCAGCACAGTCCACCGCGCCCTTGAAACGGCTCGGACTCAGCGCCACGCGCAGCCTGATGAACGGTCGGGCAACCGTGGTGACGGTGCCGGCATTCATGACCGCCGACCAGGCGATCCGCACGCTGCGCGGCGACCCGGCGATCCTCTCCGCAGAGCCCAATGCGCTGCGCTACATCCGCATCAATCCGAACGATCCCCTGTTCGACCGTCAATGGGGGTTCCTTAACACCGGGCAAGCCAATTTCGTTTCCGGCGGACCACCCGGAACGGTCGATGGCGACCTCAACATGCTGCAGGCTTGGGACCCGGACGGCGACGGCAGTTTCCGCCGTACCGGCGACCCTTCGGTGATCGTGGCAATCATCGACGACGCCTTCGACCTCGATCACCCGGACCTCGCGGCCAACTTCATCGCCGGCCGCGATGCGGCCAACTTCATCGCCGGCCGCGATGCGGCCAACAACGACAGCAATCCGCGCCCCGACAGCGGCGCCGATGACCAGTTTCATGGCACCTACGTCAGCGGCAGCCTGGGTGCGATCGGCAACAACGGCATCGGCGTTGCCGGCGCAGTCTGGTCCGCAAGCCTGATGCCTCTTAAAGTCGGCAAGCAAGTCACCGAAGACGATGAAACGACAACACAGCTCGACAGCGCAGCGATTCTGACCGCCATGCAATACGCGCTGGACCATGGCGCACAGATCGTCAACGCGAGTTACGGCGGACCAACGGCTACCAGCGCGGAGCGCAACCTGCTGAAGAAGCTCGGCGACGCCGGTGTGTTGTTTGTCACGTCCGCCGGCAATACCGACGCCAACATTGATCGATCCGTGATCAATTTTCCGGCGAACTACGACGAGCCCAATGTCCTGACCGTGGCGGCGACCAACCGCCAGGACGGGATCGCCAGCTTCAGCGAGTACGGCCCCACCACCGTCGACGTGGCCGCACCAGGCCTGAAAATCGTGACCACGCAGCTCGGCGGCGACTACGCCGACGGCGCCAATTGCGGCCGCGCGGGCGGGAACTGCGGCGTTTCCGGCACTTCGTTTTCCTCGCCGTATGCGGCCGGCATCGCGGCGCTGATCAAGTCCGAATATCCGGCCGCGAGCTACCCGGAAATCAAGGCGCGTCTGATCGCCAGTGGCGAAGCCGGTGACGGCGCCGGTCTGCGTACCGCAGGCGGCCGCATCGATGCAGCCGCGGCGCTGGACGCCAATGCGCAGCCTGTGCTGGTGATCCGTTCCGTGGTGGTCGACAGCGCCGGCAACGGCGCGCTCGACCCTGGTGAGACCGCGCGCATCGACATCACCCTGGAAAATCTCTGGCAACCGGCCGCCGCCGTCACCGCGCGCTTCGACACCGACGAACTGACGGTGCTCAGCGGCACGCAGACCGTCGGCGCCCTGGCACAGAACGAAACCGCCACGGTCAGTTTCGATGTAACGGTGCCGGCCGGCGCAACCGGCCATCGCTATGTCAGCGGACAGTTCACGCTGCAGGCCAATGCCGGCCTGTACTCGGTGCAGCGCGGTTTCGTCGACGAAATCGGTGCACTGCCGCTGATCGAGACAGTTCAGGCCACCTTCGCCGGACGCGACGCTGACCTCTATGACGATTTCCATGCCTGGCATGTCGACCTCGCCGACGTCCCCACTGACGGCGGCTCGCTGGTGATCCGCACCGCCACCGATCAGGACATCGATCTGCTGGTGAAGTACGAGGCTCCGCCGCAGTACCTGATTTCCCTGGGTATCAATCCCGAGGAGGACCCTGGCTTTTTCTGCACCAGCAGCAGCACGGCGAACTGCGACGACCCGGACACCTACATCAGCGGCGAAGCCGATGGCAACGAAGAAGTGGTGATCGACAACCCGCAGGTCGGCACCTACCACATCGTGGTGGTCAACTTCGCGCAGACCGATGTGCCGCTGGACTATCGAATCTCGACCGATCTGATCGCGACATCGGGCGTGGATGAAGCCATCGAATCCGACAGCGGCGACGGCGGCAGCCTCGGTTTCGCAAGCCTGCTGCCGCTGCTGGCTGCTGCGGCGTGGCGCCGACGCCGACGCCGCCGATGACCGCGGCGCCACAAGCGCCCAACTGCATCATCGTACTCAGCAAGGCACCGCAGCCGGGCCGCTGCAAGACGCGGCTCGCGCGCCACATCGGCGACCTGCGAGCCACCTCCGTTCATCGTCAATTGGTATTGCACAGCCTGCGCTGCGCCAATGCGGTATCTCAAACCCAGGTCGTGCTCGCTTGCACGCCTTCGCCCACACACGCGTTCTTTTTGCGCTGCCGCCGACAGTTTCCAATCAGGCTCAGCCGACAGGCCCAGGGCGATCTGGGGCGCCGCATGTGCGCGGCGCTGAACCAGGCGCTGGTTCAGGGGTACCGGCGCGCCGTCGTGATCGGCACCGATTGCGCGGACCTGCGCCTCGGCGATCTGACCGCCGCGTTCGAAGCCCTGGAGCACACCGACACCGTTATGCAGCCGGCCGAGGACGGCGGCTATGTGCTGCTGGGCACGCGCCGGACTCTGCCCGGCCTGCACGGCATCGCCTGGAGTTCCGGGCGCGAGGGCCGCCAGACCGCGCAGCGCCTGCGCCAGGGCGGACTGAGCCTCGTGCAGACGCGGATCAGTTGGGACGTGGATACGCGCGCGGACTGGATGCGCGCTCGTCAGCAAGACTTGCTCAGTGGCTATTTCGGCTGATCGTCGCCCTTGTCGACCACGCGCTTGACGGTATCGAGGAACGGCGTGATCAGGTCCATCGGCAAGGGGAACACGATGGTGCTGTTCTTCTCGCCAGCGATGTCGATCAGGGTCTGCATGTAGCGCAGTTGCAGCGCCTGGGGTTCCTGCGACAGCAACGCGGCGGCTTCGCGCAGCTTCTCGGCCGCCTGCATTTCACCCTCGGCATGAATCACCTTGGCACGGCGTGAGCGCTCGGCTTCGGCCTGGCGCGCGATCGCGCGAATCATCGATTCGTCGATATCCACATGCTTGATCTCGACGTTGGTGACCTTGACGCCCCAGGCATCCGTCGCCTGGTCGAGAATCGCCTGAATGTCCTGGTTGAGCTTGTCGCGCTCGGTCAGCATGTCGTCGAGATCGTGCTGACCCAGCACCGAACGCAGGGTGGTCTGAGCGACCTGGCTGGTGGCGTCGTAGAATTGCTCGACCTGCAGTACGGCGTTGGCGGAGTCGACCACGCGGAAATAGACCACCGCGTTGACCTTGACCGAAACGTTGTCGCGCGAAATCACGTCCTGGCTGGGCACGTCCATGACGATGGTACGCAAATCCACCTTCACCATCTTCTGCACCAGCGGAATGATGATGATCAGGCCCGGTCCCTTGGTGCCGGTATAGCGGCCCAGCGTGAGCACCACGCCGCGTTCGTATTCGTTGAGGATCTTGAACGCGGAGAACAGGATCGCGACGATCAGGATGACTAAGGTAATGGCGCCTGGAAACATGCTTGCTCCTCGTTGATCGACGGTGTCAGCCGGGGCTGGACGTTTCGAGCGGTTCGACCGTCAGCGTCAGGCCATGCACGGACACAATACGCGCCTGCGCGCCGCAGACGAGCCCGCGATCCGAATTCAGTTGCCAGCGCTCGCCGTTGACCCGGCCCCAACCGCGCCCATTGTCGAACTGCAACACTTCGACGGTATGGCCGATCAACAGCGGATCACCGGTCTGCACTGGGGATCGTCGCGCGCGCCACAGCAGGTACAGGGTCAGGGCCAGAACGCCAGCGGCGGCCAGCGCCAGGGCGATGATCACGCCGAGATTGACCTGGTAGCCGGGCACGTCCGTATCCATGAGAAACACCGATCCGATCACGAAGGCGGCGATACCGCCGAAACCGAGCACGCCGAAACTCGGCGCCAGCGCCTCGGCCACCATCAGCACCACGCCGAGCAGCAAGAGCCCGAGGCCGGCATAGCTCACCGGCAGGATCTGAAAGGCGAACAAGGCCAGCAATAGGCTGATCGCGCCGAGTACACCGGGCACGATGGCGCCCGGATGGTAGCCCTCTAGCAGCAGCCCGTAGATGCCGATCATCATCAGGATGTAGGCCACCGTGGGGTTGGTCAGCACACCCAGAAATTCGAAACGCCAGTCCGGCGCATACGTGCGCACGATCAGCTCGCGACTGTGAATCTGAACCGGCCCGCTCGCGGTTTCGATCTCGCGGCCGTCGATCTTCGCCAGCAGATCGTCGATATTGTCGGCGACCAGGTCGACCACACCGCGCTCCAGCGCCGCGCCGGACGACAGGCTCACGCCTTCGCGTACCGCTTCTTCCGCCCAATCTGCATTGCGCCCGCGCTGCTCGGCCAGGCCACGGATATAGGCCACGGCGTCGTTGACGACTTTCTTTTCCATCGCCGACTTCGGTTTGGCCGGCGCCGCATCCGCATCGGCAGGGTTGTCGGTTTGCGGCGATTCCTCACCCGGTTTCGCGGGCGCGCCGGCCGGCTGCTCGCCCTCGTCTCCAAAACCGCCGCCCATCGCCGGCACCGGCGTGGCCGCGCCGAGGTTGGTCGCCGGCGCCATCGCGGCGACGTGGCTGGCGTAGAGAATGTAGGTGCCGGCGCTGGCGGCACGTGCACCGCCGGGGGCGACATAGCTGACCACCGGCAGCGGCGAGGCCAGAATGTTCTTGATGATGTCGCGCATCGCACCGTCGAGCCCGCCCGGTGTGTCGATGCGCAAAAGGATCAGGCTGGCACCGTCTTCGATGGCCTGTGCACTGGCTTTGTCGAAATAGCCGCTGGTGGCCGGGCCGATCGGGCCGTCGATCTCGATCAGCGCGGCATGTGCGGGCGGCTGCGCCTGGGCATGGACACCCGGCGCCAGTACACAGGCGATCAACGCGATGGCTCGAACGAGTCCGGTCATGGTCCGAGTATAGCGCTGGCGCTATTCGCCGCTGAGCGTCACCACCACGCGGCGATGATGCGCCGTGCTGCGCGCCTCCCAGAGATAGAGCCCCTGCCAGGTTCCGAGCAGCAGGCGGCCATCGGCGAACGGAATCGTACGCTCGCAGCCCACCAGTGCATTGCGCACATGCGCGGGCATGTCGTCGTCGCCTTCCGCGTCGTGCACGAACAGCGGATCGCCGTCCGGGACGGCCCGCAGCATCCAGCGCTCGAGATCGCGCCGTACATCGGGGTCCGCATTCTCGGTAATCAGCAGCGTGGCGCTGGTATGCCGAAGAAAAACATGGCACAGCCCGTGCCTCATTCCACTGTCGCCGATCACTGCGTTCACGGCACCGCCGATGTCGCGCCAGCCGCGCGCGGAAGTTTCGAAATTCAGGCTTCGTTGGTACATGAAAATGTCATCCTTCACGCATTCATCATCGACATCGATGAAAACCATCGCGCGCCCTCTTCCACAGCGACGAAAAGCCTGCTAAATAGGCGCGCAAAAGCAGTCTTCCTTGTCACGAGTTACTGCAGCGAGGTCACGTACATGGCGGGTAAGAAGCAGTCGCCATCCACCCAATCAAACTACACCGAGTTCGAAGACGACGACACCGCCGCCGAAGGCTGGGAGGACGATGCCGCGGAAGTCGAACCCGAGGACGAAACGCCCGCCGCCAGCGGCGCCTCGCGGGACTGGCGCGACGTTGAGCGCTACCGCGAGGAACGCGCACTGCGCAAGCTGATCGAAGATGAGTTCGACGACTTCGGCGATCTTGACGACAAGCCGCGCAAGCGCCGCTGAGGCCTTGAGCTGCGCGGCAACTCCAACTGGGCGCCCCTGAATCTCTGATATCGGTTCGCCGCGCTTGAATGCGAGCGCGGCGCCCACACATATCTGACACCAGAGTCAACTTTCAGGAGTGTGCGCGCCATGCGCATGGACAAACTGACAACCCGTTTCCAACAGGCGCTGGCCGATGCGCAGTCCCTTGCGCTGGGCCGCGATCACCCGGCAATCGAGCCGCTGCACGTGATGCAGGCTCTGCTCGATCAGGACGGCGGCGGCATGCAGCCGCTGCTGATGCAGGCCGGCGTCAACACCGACCAGTTGCGTAACCGGCTGTCGCAGGCGCTGGAGAGACTGCCGCGGCTGGGGAATGCCACCGGAGAAATCTCGGTCTCGCCGGAGCTGAATCGTGTTCTGAACCTCACCGACAAACTGGCCCAGCAACGCAAGGACCAGTTCATCTCCAGCGAACTGTTTGTGCTCGCAGCGGTGGACGACAAGGGCATGCTGGGCGAGATCCTGCGCGCAACCGGCGGCCGCAAACCGCTGATCGAGCAGACCATCGACCAGGTGCGTGGCGGCGCCCAGGTCGATTCGCAGAATGCCGAGGAACAGCGGCAGTCTCTGGACAAGTACACGGTCGACCTCACGCAGCGCGCCAGCAGCGGCAAGCTCGACCCCGTGATCGGCCGCGACGACGAAATCCGCCGCGTGATCCAGGTGCTGAGCCGCCGCACCAAGAACAATCCGGTGCTGATCGGCGAACCCGGCGTGGGCAAGACCGCGATCGTGGAAGGCCTAGCGCAGCGCATCGTCAATGGCGAGGTTCCCGAAGGACTCAAGGACAAGCGCGTGCTGTCGCTGGACATGGCCGCGCTGATCGCCGGCGCCAAGTTCCGTGGCGAGTTCGAGGAACGCCTCAAGGCCGTGCTCAAGGATCTCGCCAAGCAGGAAGGCCAGATCATCCTGTTCATCGACGAGCTGCACACCATGGTCGGTGCCGGCAAGGGCGAAGGCTCGATGGACGCCGGCAACATGCTCAAGCCGGCGCTGGCGCGCGGCGAGCTGCATTGCGTGGGCGCGACCACGCTCGACGAATACCGCAAGTACGTGGAAAAGGACGCGGCGCTGGAACGCCGCTTCCAGCAAGTCTACGTCGGCGAGCCCAGCGTGGAGGACACCATCGCCATCCTGCGCGGTCTCAAGGAACGCTATGAGGTCCATCACCGCGTGGAAATCACCGACGCCGCGATCATCGCGGCGGCGCGGCTATCGGACCGCTACATCAGCAACCGCCAGTTGCCGGACAAGGCGATCGATCTGGTCGACGAGGCCGCTTCGCGCATTCGCATCGAGATCGACTCCAAGCCCGAGGTGATCGACAAACTCGACCGCCGCCTGATCCAGCTCAAGATCGAACGCGAGGCGCTGAAGAAGGGTGAGGATGAATCGGCGAAGCGCGCGCTGGCGCAGCTCGACGAGGACATCGCCCGGCTCGAACGCGAGCACTCGGACCTCGACGAGAAATGGAAGGCCGAGAAGGCGCAGGTGCAGGGTTCCGCTGGCGTCAAGGAAGAATTGGAGCGCGCCCGCCAGGACGCCGAGGCGGCCCGCCGCGCCGGCGATCTGGCGCGCGCCTCCGAGCTGCAATACGGCCGCATCCCGGAATTGGAACGGCGTCTGCAGCAGGCCGCCGACAGCGATACCCAGCACTTCGAACTGCTGCGCAACAAGGTCGGCGACGACGAGATCGCCGAGGTCGTGTCGCGCTGGACCGGCGTACCCGTGTCCAAGCTGCTCGAAGGCGAGCGCGAAAAACTGCTGCGCATGGAAGAGGTCCTGCACGCCCGCGTGGTCGGCCAGGACGAGGCGATCCGCGCCGTATCCGATGCCATCCGCCGCTCGCGTGCCGGCCTGTCGGACCCGAACCGGCCGATCGGCTCGTTCCTGTTCCTCGGCCCCACCGGCGTCGGCAAGACCGAGCTGTGCAAGACGCTGGCGAATTTCCTGTTCGACAGCGAGGACGCGATGGTGCGCATCGACATGTCCGAATTCATGGAACGTCACAGCGTGGCGCGGCTGATCGGCGCGCCCCCGGGCTACGTCGGCTACGAGGAGGGCGGCTACCTCACCGAGGCGGTGCGCCGCCGGCCCTACGCGGTGATCCTGCTCGACGAGGTCGAGAAGGCACATCCGGAGGTGTTCAACATCCTGTTGCAGGTGCTGGACGACGGCCGCCTCACCGACGGCCAGGGCCGCACCGTGGACTTCCGCAACACCGTCATCGTGATGACGTCGAACCTCGGCTCCAGCCTGATTCAGGATCTTGGCAGCGACACCAGTTACGAGGACATGAAGGCCGCCGTGATGACGGTGGTACGCCAGCACTTCCGGCCGGAGTTCATCAACCGCATCGACGAGTCCGTGGTGTTCCACACCCTGGGTAGCGCACAGATTCGTTCGATCGCCGCGATCCAGACTGAGGGCCTGAAGAGGCGGCTGTCCGAACGCGGTATCGGCCTGCAGTTCGCCGACGCGGCGCTGGACCACATCGCCGCCGCCGGCTTCGATCCGGTCTATGGCGCGCGGCCGCTCAAGCGGGCGACGCAGACGTTGGTGGAGAACCCGCTGGCGCGCGCGATTCTGGACGGGCAGTTCGTCAGCGGAGACACGATCAAGGTGGACTACCGGGACGAAGCGATGGTGTTCGACCGCGCCGCCTGACACACCTCACTCAGCGGCGTCGGAACGGTCGCGCGACATACGTTGCGCGGCCGTTTTCGCTTCGTCGAGGTTCTCGAACTGATCCGAGATCAGCGCGCCGACCTGGGCGTTGATCGTGCGGATGGCGTTATAGACCATGCCGATGGTGCGGCGCTGGCGGTCGCGCAGCTCGAAACGGTCATGCTCCATCAGGCCGGATTTCTCCAGCGCGTCGAACGGCAGCTCGGCGATGTACTGGTGGACTTGCTCAACCGAGGTCGCACCGCGATCCACCGCATCCTGGATCGTGTCCTTGAGCCATTCCAGGCGTTCGAGTCTTTTCATCGGATTTCCTGATGCCGCTTCTCGACAGCCTTGAGAGAAGCTTATTCGTAGGAGTCAGCTCCCTTCTCCCTCCGGGAGAAGGGTTGGGAATGAGGGCGCGCGGCGCCCATCTGTACGCTGAGACTACATGCAGCGTTCGCCCTCACCCCGGCCTTCTCCCCAAGGGAGAGGGAGAACCGCCAAAGACACGCTCAAACTCAGGCCGCAACCGCCTTCGGCGTACGCCCGGACTCCGGCAGGGCGCGTTTGAAGATCGTGCGCAACACGCTGCCGTACTGCCGTGCGAAGGAGCCGCTGTTGTACGGCAGGCCGTACTTCTCGCAGACCGCCCGCACCTTCGGAGAAATCTCGGCATAGCGCGGTGCCGGCATGTCCGGAAACAGGTGGTGCTCGATCTGGTGGCTCAGATGGCCGCTCATGATGTGCATCAGGCGCCCACCCTCGATGTTGGCCGAACCCTGCATCTGGCGCAGGTACCACTCGCCGCGCGTTTCGTTCTCGGCCTCGGCTTCGGTGTACATCCGTGTACCGTCCGGGAAGTGCCCGCAGAAGATGATGGCGTAGGACCAGACATTGCGAATGCCATTGGCGGCGAGATTGCCCAGCAGCACGCGCGGCGCGTTCCACACGGCCAGCGCCGGGAACAGCACATAGTCCTTGACCAGCTGCTTGCGTATCTTCTTCAGGAACGGGCCGCTGTTCGCACGTATGGAGCGGCGACCTTTCCGCGTCCGGAGATTGGTGCCCATCTGCAGCTCGTGAATGCCCACTCCCCACTGGAACAGCAGCGCCAGGGCCAGGTTGTTGACTGGGTTGAGCAGATATTTCGGGTGCCAGCGCTGCGCATCGGTGACGCGCAGGATGCCGTAACCCACGTCCACGTCCTTGCCGACGATATTGGTGTAGTTGTGGTGCATCACATTGTGCGAATGGCGCCAGTCCTCGCCGGCACAGACGTTGTCCCAATCATAGGTCTGCGAATCGAAGGCCGGATCGTTCATCCAGTCGTACTGACCGTGCATGACGTTATGCCCGATCTCCATGTTCTCGAGGATCTTGGCGGTGGACAGCGCGGCCACGCCCAGGGTCCAGGAGATCGGGGTGAAGCCGAACATCAGCAGGCCGCGGCCGGTGATCGCGCTGAGGCGCGCGATGCGCACCATGCGGCGGATGTGCTTGGCATCGCGCTCACCGACATCGGCCATGACCGCATCGCGAATCGCGTCGAGTTCGGCCTGCAGTTCGGCGGTCTGCTTCTTGGTGAGGACAGGATATTTCGTAGTCATCGGGTTTCTCCGGCGCGGCCTCAGAGGTCCAGTTCCAGATCGGAGCGGGCCGCGCTGATGCAAAGTTGGATCAATTCGTCCGGCGCGTCGGAACGTGCGCCGGTCAACAGGTTTTCGACCGTGCCGCTCTTCTTGCGGCACTGGCAGCTACGGCAGATACCGATGCGGCAGCCGTGCTTGGGCGACAGGCCGCCCGTCTCTGCGGCTTCGAGCAGACTCTGCCGAGGCCCGGCTTCGAACAGCCGCTCGGACGGGCCGCAGCGAACTTCCAGCGCCTCTCCAGGCGCCGTCGCACGCCGCGGCGGCAAGCCAAAACGCTCGTACTGCAATTGCGCGCTCAGACCCCGTTCGGCGTAGCCCTCGATCAGACACTGCATGAAACCGCCCGGCCCGCACATCAGGGTGTGGCGCTGCGCGTAGTCGGGCACCTGTGCCGCAATCGACTCGAACGTGGCATGGCCGTGCGTCGCGCTGAAGTGGCTCAGGCACTTCAGCGCCGGCCAACGCGCTGCCAGTGCGCTCAGGCGCGCCGCGAAGATCGCATCGCCGGCCGTCCGCGAGCCGTGCACGAAGACGATATCTCCGGAATAGCCTTCGGCCTGCAGCTGTTCCAGCATCGCCATCAGCGGCGTCACGCCGCTGCCGATGCCGAGCATCAGCAGGCGTTCGGGCCGTTGCGCCGGCAGCACGAAGCCGCCCCGGGCGCTGGACAGCGTCAGCACGCTGCCGACACGAAGCTGGGCATGCATGCGGGCGGTGACGCCGTCGCCGGGCTGACGACGCACCGTGAAGCTGCACTGCCTGGAATCGGCGCTGGACAGGCTGAAGGCGCGGCGCTGACGGACCCCGTTGATCTCCATCTCGATCAGGCAATGCTGGCCGGCGACATGCCCGGCCCAGCGTGCATTCGGCTTGAGGACAAAGGTCTTGGTATCCGGCGTTTCGCTGCGCACCTCGATCACCCGTGCGCGAATCCGCCCCAGCGCCCACATCGGATTGACGCGTTCGAGCAATTCGTCGACCGCCTGCAGGTCGTTCAGCGGGTGCAGCCAGGGGCTGCGCAGGGTTCTCTTGATTTCGGCCGGAAGCAGCTCCGGAAGCAGCGGACGCATAGGTGGCTCCGTCATTTCAGTGCACATACGTTCACTCAAATTTTGAGAGCCGTCAAGCCATCGGGATTACAGACTACCGATTTCCACTATGGACTCCAATATATTCATGAACTTATACTCGAACTTCTTTTGGATACACGCGGAGTACATTCATGCGCGGAACGCGGCACGGGGATAGCGGCAGCCGCGTCGAGCGCAAGCAGCGCACACGCGCGGCGCTGCTGGATGCCGCATTGAGGTTGATGGCGCAGGGACGCAGCTTTACCAGCCTCGGGCTGCGCGAGATCACGCGCGAGGCCGGCGTGGTGCCCACTTCGTTCTACCGGCACTTCACGGACCTGGACGAACTCGGCCTGGCGCTGGTGGAAGACGGCGGCCTGACCTTGCGGCGGCTATTGCGTGAAGCACGCCGTGCGGACCTGCCGGCCAAGGACATGATTCGCCGGTCGGTGGAGATCTATCGCGACTACGTGGACGGGCACCGCCTGCAATTCCTGTTCATCACCGGGGAACGCAGCGGCGGCTCGCTCGCGATCCGTGCCGCGATCCGCAGCGAGATCGACCATTTCACGCATGAAATCGCGCAGGACCTGCGCGGGCTCGGACTGTTCGCCGATCTGTCCAGCGACAGCCTGCGCATGATCTGCAGCCTGGTGGTGACGACGATGCTCACGGCGGCCGTGGATTTTCTGGACCTGCCGCCCGATCAGGCACGGCGCGAATCCGAGCTGATCGACAATTTCGTTCAGCAGATTCGCTTGATCTTCCTCGGCGCCGCGCACTGGCGCGACGCCTGAGCCCTACTCCGCCGGGTCCGGCGGGCGCGCCAACACCTGACGTTCCATGGCGTCGATGCCAATGTGGCGCACGTCCTTGCCCTTGACCAGATAGACCACGTATTCGGCGATGTTCTTGGCATGATCGCCGATCCGCTCCATGGCGCGGATGCAGAAGATGATGTCGATGACCGGGCCCACGGTGCGCACGTCTTCCATCATGTAGGTCATCAGCTGACGCATCAGCGACTCGTACTCGCGATCCACCACGATGTCCTGACGCGCGACCGCCACCGCCGCCTCCGCATCCATGCGCGCAAAGGCGTCGAGCGCATCGTGAACCATGGTGCGAACCTGATTGGACAGGTGCTGCACTTGCAGCATGTGCTCGCGGGTCCGCTCCTTGGCCGCCAGGCTGATCGCCATGCGCGCGATCTTGGCGGCCTCGTCGCCGATCCGTTCCAGATCGGTGATGGTCTTGATCACGGCGTAGACCAATCGAAGGTCACCGGCGGTCGGCTGGCGGCGCACCAGGATCTGGCTGCAATCCTCGTCGATCCGCACCTCGATGCGGTTGATCGCCTGATCGGCGGCCTCCACCTGCGATGCGAGTATGCCGTCCAGCGACACCAGCGCCCGTGTGGCGTCGAGAATCTGCGTTTCGACACGCCCGCCCATTTCCAGCACACGCGAGCGGACGTCTTCCAGTTCGGCGTTGAACTGGCTGGAGATGTGCTGCCTGTAGTCCGACTTGTCCATTGCCTGCCCTCTGTTCAACCTGCGGGGTGTCGAACCGCGACAACACGGTCCGGAAACGCGAAAAGGCGCGGCCCGGCGTGGCAACCGGACCGCGCAGAACCGTAAGGCGCGAACTCAGAAAGCGAGCTGCGCACGCGCAACGACAGAACTGGGGTCGTCGTCGACATCGGCGCCGGCCTCCGCACTGCCGATGTTGTAGTCGAGCATGAAGCGGACCTTCGGATTGAAGTAGTAGTTCACACCCGCCGAGACCGTGGTCGCTTCGGGTTCTCCGGCCGCGTCATCGTTCTTGATGAAGTCGTAGCGCAGCTTGAATTCCAGCGCGCCAGACGCCTTCGGATTCGAGAACACGCCCTTGTCACGCTTGTACGGCTTGGTTTCCCCGGTTGCGAACCAGCTGGCCTGCACGTAGTAGGCGGTCAGGTCCTGATCCGCGGCGCCGTCGGTCTCATAGCTGGCGAGACTGTACTCGCCTTGCACAAAGAACGGACCGTAGCTGCCGGCGAGTTCCAGCGTGCTGGTCTGCTGCTTGTCATAGCCTTCGCCGACCAGCGCGAGCCGCGGCCCGTTACGGCCGACATAGCGCGCCGATGCGGTCGGCGAGGGATTGATCTCGACGTCGTCGTAGTCGGCGATGTCGTACGACAGCCCGAGGTGCAGCGTGCTGCGATCGCCCGAGATCGGCGCATAGCTCAGACGCACCGATTCCCCGTTGCCGTCGGCCGCGCTGGAGGCGTTCTTGTCGGCGTCGGTATTGACGTTGTAGTACACCGCCATCGCGGTGAAGCCGGCGCCGGCGTATTCGTAGGAAATTCCGTTCTGGTACTCGCGGCCGCTGAACAGGGTGTTGTTGGAAATGAACGGACGCTCGGCGAACAGCACATCATTGGAGCTGGTGCGTTCTTCCATACCGTAGGCCGGCTGCATGTGACCCAGCTTGACGAAACCGCCGAACAGCTCATGGCCAATCCACATGTCCTTACCGGCCGGGTCGTCGGACGAAAGATCGGTTTCGAGCTTGTATTCGAAGCCGTAGAGCTTGCCGGCCAACGACAGATAGGCACGCCGCAGATAGAAGCCATCGGTCGAGGCGTCTTCGATCTGATCGTCGCTGAACGACGCGTAGTCATAGTGCAGACGGCCGCCGAGGGTACCCTCGAACTCGCCGTCGGAGGAGCTGATCTTCAATCCGCCGCCACTCGTCGCGGTGTCGGCCTGGGCCAGCGGCGCCGTGGCGGCCATGATCGTTGCCATCGTGGCGGCATATCCGAAGTGCTTCTTCACTGAAACCTCCAAATTTTTTAGTGGGGAGCTGCGCGTCACGGCCATGGTTCTCGTGTCGGGGGTAACGAAACCGGTCAGCGATGGCGCGCAGTGTGAGAAGCGCAAGTGGCACTTCTGTGACAATTAGATTTCAATTTGATGACAATCACGTCAATTCATCCCCACGCCGACAAACGGTTGATCAGGCACAGGCCCACCATTGACAAGGAAATGTATGAATGTAGCGCTGAAGCGGTTGACAGGCCGTACTGTCATAGTCCGCAACACGACTGCAACGAAATTGTCATGTGCGGGGGCTAGGCTGCGCCGACTTTCCCGTCATCCTCAGGAGAATGTGGTGACTTTCATGCGAAAATCCGTGGTCTGGCTCAGCCTGGCCATCGCAGGCGGCATGGTCGCCTGCTCCGATTCGACTCCGAACGCCTCGCCGGGCGAGATGGCCAGCGCACCGCCAAGCAGCAACGCCGCGATCTCCGGTGCGGGTGCAACCTTCCCCTACCCGATCTACGCCAAGTGGGCCGACGCCTATAAGACCAAGACCAATATCGGCCTGAACTATCAGTCGATCGGCTCCGGTGGCGGCATCAAGCAGATCAAGGCCAACACCGTCACCTTCGGTGCGTCGGACAAGCCGCTCAAGCCCGAAGAGCTTGACGAGGCCGGTCTGATCCAGTTCCCGATGGTGATGGGCGGCGTGGTCCCGGTCGTCCATGTCGAGGGCATCGAAGGCGGCGACCTCGCCCTGGACGGTCCCACATTGGCCGACATCTTCAGCGGCAAGGTGGCGAAGTGGAACTCCCCGGAGATCGCGGTGCTGAATCCTGGTGTGGAATTGCCGGACACGGCGATCGCCATCGTGCACCGCTCCGATGGTTCAGGCACCACCTTCAACTTCACGTACTACCTGTCGTCGGTCAGTCCCACCTGGGAAGAAGAGATCGGCGCGGATTCCGCCGTGCAATGGCCGGTTGGCATCGGCGCCAAGGGCAACGAAGGCGTCGCCAACATGGTCACGCAGACCAATGGCGCGATCGGCTACGTCGAATATGCCTATGCGCTGCAGAATGACATGGCGTACACCAAGATGAAGAACGCCGACGGCGTGGTCGTCGAACCGAGCGCCGAGAACTTCCAGGCCGCCGCAGCCAACGCGGACTGGGCCAACGCACCGGGCTACTATCTGATCCTCACCAACCAACCGGGCGCCGACAGCTGGCCGATGACCGCGGCCACGTTCATCCTGGTGTATAAGGAGCCGAAGGATCCGGCAGCGCTCAAGACCGCTCTGGACTTCTTCGATTGGGCCTATGCTTCGGGCGACGAGATGGCCGATGAACTCCATTACGTGCCGATGCCGGACGCGGTGGTGAACATGGTCAAGAAGACCTGGGCCGAGAGCATCAAGGACAGCAGCGGCAAGGCCCTCTGGACGAACTGATCCGGCCTCGCAAGCTTGTGAACTGCGTCGGGGCCATACGGCCCCGACGAATTTCCTTTTCAAAGCAACTGATCGAATGAACGCCGAAGCCACCATCGACAATCCGATCAGCGACAGTGCGCTCTCGCGCAACCGGATGCGAGATACCGTACTGCACGCGATTACCCGTACGGCGGCCATCGGCGTACTGATCATGCTCAGCGGCGTCATCATCACGCTGATCCACGGCTCCCTCCCAGCACTCGACCAATTCGGCTTTTCATTCCTGCACACCGAATCCTGGAATCCGGTCAAGGAAGACTTCGGCGCCGCGGCCCCGATCTACGGCACCGTGATTTCGTCCCTGATCGCGATGGTGATCGGCGTCCCTATCAGTATCGGCATCGCCATTTTCATCACCGAGCTGTGCCCGAAGTCCATGAAGCGTCCGATCGGCATCGCCATCGAACTGCTCGCGGGCATTCCCAGCATCATCTACGGCATCTGGGGTCTGTTCGTGCTGGCGCCGTTGCTGCAGCATTACGTACAACCGGCGCTGATCAGCACCTTCGAGCACGTGCCGCTGATGTCGTCCCTGTTTTCCGGCCCCCCGTACGGGATCGGCATGCTGACGGCCGGCCTGATCCTGTCGATCATGGTGCTGCCGTTCATCACCTCGATCACGCGCGACGTGTTCGACACCGTACCGCCGATGCTCAAGGAGTCCGCCTACGGGCTGGGCTGCACCACCTGGGAGGTGGTGCGTCACATCGTGCTGCCCTACACGCGCGTCGGGGTCGTCGGCGGCATCATGCTCGGCCTGGGCCGCGCACTCGGCGAAACCATGGCGGTGACCTTCGTCATCGGCAACGCGCACCGCATCAGCAGTTCGCTGCTGGCACCGGGCACCACGATCTCGGCGACGATCGCCAATGAGTTCACCGAAGCGGTGGGCGATCTCTACACCTCGTCGCTGATCGCGCTGGGCCTGATTCTTTTCCTGATCACTTTCATCGTTCTTGCCGCCGCGCGCCTGATGCTGCTGCGCATGGAACGCCGTGGTGGAGCCTGAGATGGATGCCGAAACCGCTGGACCGTCGATGGTGCTGTTCCGCCGCAGGCGCCGCAACCACCTGATCGCGATGAGCTTTTCATGCGGCGCCGCCGGCCTCGGCCTGATTGCGCTTGGCTGGATTCTGGTGGTGCTGGTGATGAAGGGCGCCGGCGGACTGTCGCTGCAGGTCTTCACCGAAAACACCCCGCCGCCCGGCAGTGCCGGCGGCCTGATCAACGCCATCTTCGGCAGCCTGGTGCAGACCATCGTGGCCACCGTGGTCGGCACGCCGATCGGCATTCTCGCCGGCACCTACCTTGCCGAGTATGGTCGCGGGACCCGTCTTGCCGCGGTGGTGCGGTTCATCAACGACGTGCTGCTGTCGGCTCCCTCGATCGTCGTCGGCCTGTTCGTGTACGTGGTCATGGTCGAACCGATGGGCCACTTCTCGGCCTGGGCCGGCTGCGCCGCGTTATCGATCCTGGTCTTGCCGATCGTGGTGCGCACCACCGAAGACATGCTGCGCCTGGTGCCGGACAGCCTGCGCGAGGCCGCCTCCGCGCTGGGCGCGCCACGCAACGTCGTCATTCGCCAGATCTGCTACCGCGCAGCACGAGCCGGCCTGCTCACCGGCGTGCTGCTGGCCATCGGCCGCATCAGCGGCGAAACCGCCCCACTGCTGTTCACCTCCTTGAACAATCAGTTCTGGAGCACGAACATGAACGAGCCGATGGCCAACCTGCCTGTCGTGATCTTCCAGTTCGCGCTGTCGCCGTATGAAGACTGGCAGCGTCTGGCCTGGGCCGGCGCGCTTCTGATTACACTCACGGTACTCGCGCTCAACATCGTGGCGCGCGTGCTGTCATCGTCCAAGAGTCAGGGCTCATGAAGACCATGGAATCTCCGACCCGCAACGCCGCAGACCTCCGCGAGACTTATATGCCCGAAGCGCCGAATACCGAGACCGCGGAACCGCTGAAGGAAAAGGTCAGCGTTCGCAACCTCAATTTCTACTACGGTACACATCACGCGCTGAAGGATATTTCGCTGCCGCTCTACGAGCGCTGCGTCACCGCCTTCATCGGTCCGTCGGGCTGCGGCAAGTCCACGCTGCTGCGCGTGCTCAACCGCATGTACGACCTCTACGGCGGCCAGCGCGCGGAGGGCGAGGTGCTGCTTGACGGCGACAACATCATCGGCCCGGGACAGGATCTCAACCTGCTGCGTGCGCGCATCGGCATGGTGTTCCAGAAGCCCACACCGTTCCCGATGTCGATCTACGACAACATCGCCTTCGGCATCCGGCTCTACGAAAAGCTCGGCCGCGCGCAGATGAACGAACGCGTCGAAGACGCGCTGCGTCGCACCGCACTGTGGGATGAGGTCAAGGACAAGCTGCACAATTCCGGCCTGGGCCTGTCCGGCGGCCAACAGCAGCGTCTGTGCATCGCGCGCTCGATCGCGGTGCGGCCACAGGTGCTGCTGCTCGACGAGCCGACCTCGGCCCTGGACCCGATCTCCACCGCCAAGATCGAGGAACTGATCTACCAGCTCAAGGCCGATTACACGATCGCCATCGTCACCCACAACATGCAGCAGGCGGCGCGCACCTCCGACTACTCCGCCTTCATGTATCTCGGCGAGCTGGTCGAGTTCGGCACCACCGACCAGATGTTCCGGGCGCCGCGCCAGACGCGTACCGAGGATTACATTACGGGGCGCTTCGGCTAGCCGCTTGTCGAGCGAACGTCATTCCGGACAAGCCCAAGGCTTGATCCGGAACGACGCGCGTTTTTTGCGCCAGCCTCCCGCGAAAATCTTCAAGCCCCTCCATCAGGCCGGGCTCTCGATCCCGCGAGCCCCGATCCGGTTGTAGGCGATGCCACCGAAGATCACGATCACGACGATCAGCTGGGCAACATAGCTTTCCAGCGTCGGAAACAGCCCCAGCCAAACCATCCGCGGGCCGGCCACCGGTGTCACCGACATCAGCCCGGCCTCCTGCAGACCCGCAACGCCCTTGCCCGCCAGTACGAAGGCCAGAATCGCGATCAACGCGGAGCTGGCGCTGAAGAAACGTCCGATCGGCAGCTGCGTGCTGGCGCGCAACATCACCCAGGCAAGTACCGCCAGCAGCACGCTGCCGACCAGCAGCCCCGCCAGCACCGGCTTGCCGCCGCCTTCGCTCCACAGCGCTGCGTAGAACAGAATGGTTTCGAACACCTCGCGGTAGACCACCACGAACGCAAGCGCCGCCAGCGCCCAGGCAGACCGCTTGGTCAGCGCGTGCGACAGCTTCTCCCGAATGTATTGTTGCCAGCGGCCGGCCAGGCTCTTGTGGTGCATCCACAGCCCGACCGTCAACAGCACCACTGCGGCGAACAGACTGCCGAAGCCTTCAGTCAGCTCGCGACTGGCTCCGCTGATGGAGATCAGCCGGGTCGCCACGAACCAGGTGGCGAAACCGGCCAGCAGCGCGCCGATCCAGCCTACGTGGATGTAGGGCATCACATCCTGGCGGTTCGCCTTGCGCAGGAACGCCACCATCGCCACCACCACCAGCAGGGCTTCCAGACCTTCGCGCAGCAATATGGTCAGCGCGCCGATCATCACCGACCAGAAGCTGCCGCCGGGTGCGTCGAGCACTGAATCGACCTCGTCGAACAAGGATTCGATGTCGGACGCCGCGCTGGCCACGACTTCCGGCGGCGCGGCGCGGGCGATCGATGCGCGATAAGCATTCATCGCTCCTTCCACACGTCCGAGAATATCGCCCTTGCTGGCCAGCATCGGTTCGATCGGCTCGAAGCCGTCGAGGTAGGCGGACAGCGCGAGGCGCTTCGCCGCGTCCTGCTCGCCGGCGCGATAGGCTTCCACGCTCGCCGCCAGCTGGCTGCGCGCGAGCTCCAGTCGTCCGGCGTCCGCCGCCTGTACCGCGGCCGGTTCGTGCCGCAGATACGCCATGACCGCATCCGCCGTCTCGGTGTCGCTGTGCTCGGCGAGCGCCGCCGGCGAGGTCTGCACCAGCGCATCCAGATCAGGAATCTGCGCGCGCAGGTCGACCGTCTGTTCCCAGGCCGCACGCCCTTGCGCAGCCCGGTCTGCCGGAAACGCCAGACCGGACACATAGAAGGCGAGCGCCCACTGATCGGCTTCCGGCAGATGGCCGAAGCTGATCATCGGCGTGCCTTCGAGCCCTTGATGGATCACCTGGTACAGCGCGAAGACCGAACGCTGGCGGGCCCGCTCCACGTCGGTGAAATCGATCGGAGCAGGTTCCATGTTGGCACCGGCCGGGCCGTCACCCTGGCCCTGAGTGCCATGGCAGCTCGCGCACTGCTGCTGATAGAGCACTGCACCGTGTGCGATATCCGGAACCTGTTGCGGCGCCGTCGGCACCGGGTGCAAGGCGAGCAATGCCGAGCCCAGACCATGGGCGGCCGCACGGACGTCCGCCGCCGAGGCCTTGGCATTGACCAATCGCAGCAGTTCATCGGCGCCCTGCAGCAATTCGGCCGGATCGGGCTCCGCCGGCAACGCGGCAATGCGCTGCCGGATGGTGCCTGCGAATTCCTGCATCTCCTCGTATTCGAATTCGCTGACCACTTCGCCGTCTTCAACCGCCCCGGCATAGTCCACCGCCATGTAGTCGATCAAACGCCAGGTGGTGCGGACTTCGTCGCTCAGCGCCGCTATGGCGGGCGCGGACAAGGTCAGCAGGGCCAAGGCCCAGCATGCGAGGCCCATCATTTTGAACATGGTCGGATTCCGGCGTTAGACAGTAATGCGAACGATTATAGTTCTCTCTCGCTTGCGTGCCGAATTCGTCGCAGTTGCGGCACAGAATTCAGCACGCCGCCGAAAGAACATCTGAAACCCGTCTCGGGAATCCGGCTCACGGCCCGTCGCAGCTGGCAGAACTCATTGGTCGGGCGCCCCCTCAGGTTTCCACCGCGTCGAGTAGCGCCAGCGCCGGCGACACCGCTCCTTGCAGCAAGGCCCGGTCCGGATGCGCTCGCGCCAGTACCCGCAGCCCCATCAGGACCGCCAGCAGATGTCTGGCCAGGTCGGCCGCGGGCAGAGCCGAACGGATCGTGCCATCTGATTGACCGGCGCGGATGCAGCCAGCAAAAAACATCTCGATCTGCGACAGCATGTCGGCGATGGCGCACTGCAAGTCTGCGTCATGCGGAGCGCGCTCCAGCGCGGCATTGACCAGCATGCAGCCCTTGCGCTCACGGTCGGCAAGCGAGCGTTCGAGGATTTCGCCGAAGAACGACTCGATGGCCGCTCGCGGCGCCATCGCCTCGCAACGCCGGAGGCGTGCTTGGACACTGTCGGCGACATAATGCTCAAGGGCCCGCCGGTAGAGCGCTCGCTTGTCGCCGAACGCATTGTAGAGGCTGGCTCCGGTCAGGCCCGTTCTGCTGATCAGCGCGCGCAGCGAGGTGCCTTCGTAACCGCCTCCCCAGAAGCACTGAACCGCGGCGTCGAGCACCGCCCGTTCATCGAACTCACGTGGCCTCGCCATCTCGCCGCTCTTCGTTACATTGCATATCCGGCCTTCCGTCTTGTCTTCGCTGGTGGTGAAGTCGCATTATAGATCGACCGTTCTAAAATAAACCGGGTAGCGAAGCAGTGCCCGCTGCGTTGGCTCCCCCGTCCGTCGGTGGCACGTACCTCGTTGCACCGGCCTGTCGCGAATGCGAAAACCGAAGGAAGACCTGCATGATTCGCTTCTATTTCCACCCGACGCCCAATCCCGCCAAGGTCGCGCTGCTGCTGGAGGAAACCGGGCTGGCTTACGAAACCCTGCCCGTCGATACCCGCAAGGGCGAGCAACATACGCCCGCTTTTCGTGCGATCAATCCGAACGCCAAACTGCCTGCGATCATCGACACGGAAGGCCCGTCGGGCGGTGAGGTGCGCGTCTTCGATTCCACGGCGATCCTGCTGTATCTCGCCGAAAAGACCGGCCAGTTCCTTGGCGCCCCCGAAGACCGCCCCGAACTGCTGTCCTGGCTGCTGTTCATTGCCTCCGGTCTTGGCCCGTTCTCGGGGCAGGCCGTGCATTTCCAGGTCGCCGCGCCGCCGGGACTCGACTATGCCGTCAACCGCTATCGGCGCGAGGCGGAGCGCCACTATCAGGTCCTCGACGATCACCTCGAAGGCCGGGACTTCATCGTCGGCGACCGCTATACGATCGCCGACATCTCGGCCTGGGGATGGCTGGATCGCGCCTCGTATGTGCTGCAGAACGACCAGGACCCGCTGGCGCCGTTCCCGAACCTGAAGCGTCTGTTCGGAACGGTCGACGCGCGGCCGGCCGTGGCCCGCGCCCGCCGGGTCGGCGAGGACCATGAATTCAAGAACGATTTCGACGAGCAGGCGCGTCGCGCCCTGTTCCCCTCGAACTATCCCCAGAACGCGTGAACACCCCCGCAGCGGAGACCCGAGCATGAGCGATTCCCCCGAATACACGCCACCGAAGGTCTGGACCTGGAACAAGCCCAGCGGTGGCCGGTTCGCCAGCATCAACCGACCGGTCGCCGGCCCGACGCACGACAAGCCATTGCCGGTCGGCAAGCATCCGCTGCAGCTCTACTCGATGGCGACACCGAACGGCCAGAAAGTCACGATCATGCTCGAAGAGCTGCTCGCCCTCGGCCATGCGGGTGCCGAGTACGACGCCTGGATGATCAACATCGGCGACGGCGATCAGTTCGGCAGCGGTTTCGTCGACGTGAATCCGAACTCGAAGATTCCGGCCTTGATGGACCGCTCCGGCCCGGAGCCCTTCCGCGTCTTCGAATCCGGTGCGATCCTGCTCCACCTCGCCGAAAAGTTCGGGGCCTTCCTGCCCACCTCAGTCACCACGCGCAGCGAGTGCCTGTCCTGGCTGTTCTGGCAAATGGGCAGCGCGCCCTACCTCGGTGGCGGATTCGGCCACTTCTACGCGTATGCCCCGCTCAAGATCGAATACGCGATCGACCGCTTCGCGATGGAGGTCAAGCGCCAGCTCGACGTGCTCGACCGCCGCCTCGGCGAAAGCGAATACCTGGCCGGCGACGACTACACGATCGCCGACATCGCCGTGTTCCCCTGGTACGGAGGCATGGTCGAAGGCTGGCTGTACAGCGCCGCCGAATTTCTGTCGGTGCAGGACTACACGAACCTGCGACGCTGGGCCGACACGATCGGCGCACGCCCGGCGGTAAAGCGTGGTCGCATGGTGAACCGCCCGTTCGGCGAGCTTTCCGAACAGCTGCGCGAGCGCCACGACGCCGACGACTTCAACACCCGGACGCAGGACAAGCTCGAACAGGCCTAGCAGCGCCGCTGTCGAAAGAACGTCTGAAGTTGCGCCGAGCACTCCGTGGCAAGCACGCCGCCGGTCCATTGCGGCCGGTGATTGAGTTGCGGATTGGCGATCAGGTCGTAGACCGAGACCACGGCACCGGCCTTGGGATCCCAGGCGCCGAACACCAGGCGCGAGATTCGCGCGTGCAGAATCGCACCGGCGCACATGGCGCAGGGCTCCAGCGTCACGTACAGCGAACAGCCTGCCAGCCGGTAGTTGCCGAGCGCCCCGGCCGCCATCCGCAGCGCGAGAATTTCCGCGTGCGCGCTCGGATCGTGCCGCGCGATCGGCGCATTGGCGCCCTGCCCCACGCACTGTCCCTGCGCATCGACGACCACCGCGCCGACCGGGACCTCCCCGGCGGCGCCGGCCGCCTCCGCCAACTGCAAGGCTGCACGCATCCAGTGTTCATCGTGGCGTGGATCGTTCATCCGCAGATAGTAGTGCACGGACAGGCGGGCCCGGGCAGCGGTCTGCGCTCCGCCACCCGGTCTGCGGAACTCAGCTCGAGCCGCTGGGCTCCATCAGGGCGTCGGTGGCCGGCGGTTCGTGGCCATCGTAGGGCTGCGCACTCTTGTCCGCCGCAAACCGCTCGCAGATGTAGAGAATCACGGCGACGCCGAGATAGCTCAAGGCCACCTCGGGGGTCTTGAACACGCCGATGGCCTCGCTGTGCATGAAGCCGAAGAAGGTCAGCACGGCACCGACGACGGCGAACACGGCGGCTTTCATGAAGTGGCGGTCGATCATGCAGGCGGTGATCGAGGCCAGGATCACACTGCACAGGATCGCGCCGCCGCCGACGATCTCCAGACCGTGGTAGAGCACACCGGCCTGCCCCAGCTTGTCGATTCCAACGGCGCCGGCATTGGTACCGGCCGCGCCGAGCGCGCCATCGATGATGGTCTTGCCCCAGCCGGCGACCTGCGGAATCAGCGCGATGATCACTGCGGGCGCGTGGCTGCGCGGCGTCTCCTGGAAGGCCTGAGCGCCGATCAGCATGCCGATGTAGAGCAGGATCGGCGAAATCGCCACCACCGGAATCAGCGCCATCATCAGCGCCAGGATGCCGAACCAGGACAGCACCAGCACCATCGTGCCGGTCGCCGCCGAATAGCCGATGCGACCGCCGATCGCCTTCCAGCCGGGGTGGCCGATGTAGACCGCGTTGATGAAGGGATTGCCAAGACAGCAGCCGATCAGGCTGACCACACCGTCGGCCGTGAGCACGCGCGTGGTCGGAAAATCGTCACCGCCCACCGAGGCGCTTTCGACATTATTCATCGCCTCGACCAGGTCATAGATGCCGAAGGGAATTGCGGTGACCAGGATCACGCCGAGAAATTCGAAGCCCGAGAACACATGTCCGAACTGCGGCAGCGGAATCGAAAAGCCGAAGCTCGCCAAGGAATCGCCGAGGCCGGACACGCTGAGGCCGCCGATGTTGAGGCCCAGCGCGGTGGAGCCCCAGGCGATCGCCGAACCGACCGCGATCGCCACCAGCCCCGCCGGAATACCGCCGTAGCGCACGCCGCCGAACCAGCTGGCGATGAGGATGGCGAAACAGACCACGCCGATCATCGGCGTCATGTACATCTCCAGTGTCGGGCGCATCGAGATGAAGGCAATGGAGACGCCGGCCAGGGCGCCGAGCAGCGCCGCCCGCGGCGTGATCTTGCGCACGATGGGCGCCACGAAGCCGCCGGCCATCAGCACGAAGCTCTGGATGAACACCCAGGTCAGCCCCGCTTCCCAGCCCTTGACCGGATCGCCGGTGCTGGCGCTGATCGGCAGCATGATCACGAATACCACCACGAACATGTGCGGCACGCTGATGCCCGAGGGCAGCGCACAGACATCGTTGCGCCCGGTTTTCTTGGCCAGCCGATAGGCCAGCCAGGCGTAGTAGACCGTGGACAGGAACATCATCAGCCCGGTGGCCGGCAGGATGGTGCCGAACACCAGTGAATCGGGCAGCTTGAGGACGTAACGCATCAGCGCCGTCAGCGTCAGCATGTTGACCAGAATGTTGGTGCCGAAACCGAAGAACGCGTTCCAGTCCCCCGGCGCCCAGACCTGCGGTTTGAAAGTGTTCATATGTCTGCTCCCTACTGCATGAAGGACCGCCCGCCCCGGCGCACGGTTGGAGGCTCAACGGCGCGCGGACAGTGCCTCGATCACGCGCTGCGAATGGCTGACCCAGCCGAAGATGCCGCTCTGCGCCGAAATCATGTCCAGACCCAGGCGCTGGAAGTCCGGAAAGTACGAACCGACGCAGTCCTCCAGCACCAGGCAGTCGTAGCCGCGGTCATTGGCCTCGCGCACGGTGGTGTTGACGCAGACCTCGGTGGTGACGCCGGTCACGATCAGCTGCCGGATGTCACGGTGCTGGAGAATGGCGTGCAGGTCCGTGGACCAGAACGCGCCCTTGCCGGGCTTGTCGATCACCGGCTCGCCGGCCTGCGGATACAGCTCCGGAATGATGTCGTGACCGGCCTCGCCACGGATCAGGATGCGGCCCATCGGCCCGGCGTCACCGATGCGCGTGTCTCCTTGGCCGCGCCGCCACTTGGCCGGCGGCAGGTCGGAAAGGTCCGGCCTATGGCCTTCGCGCGTATGCATCGCCAACAGGCCGGCCGCGCGCCAGGCCGCCAGCAGGCTCCGGTTGGGCTCGATGGTTCGGCGCAGTTGCGACACATCGTTGCCGAGCATTTCGCCGAAGCCGCCGGGCTCCAGGAAATCGCGCTGCATGTCGATGATCAGCAGGCCGCAGTGCTCCGGGTCCAGTTCGAACGGATAAGGTGTCGCGTCGATTGTCAGCATGCCGCCCCCTTGCAGCTTGCCTGCCATTGCGCCGTGCTCACCGGGCACATCGATCAGAACCCGAAACCGAAGCCGGCGAATACATTGACCACATCGTCGTGGCCGCCCTCGTGGCCCGTCGTCAAGGAGTTGGCGTCGACCAGGCTGTCGTTGATCAGGTAGTAGTACTGCACGCCGCCATAGAGGTACCAGTCACCGAACTGCGGCGGCACGAAGCCGGCCGGCATCTTCAAGGTGATTCCGGTGCTGGCCACCCCGAAATTGCTGCCGTCGGTCGGAAAGAATTCCTCGCTGGTGCCGCCGCTCCAGTAGTCCTCGGGACCCACCGTGATCCAGGTGGGTAGCGTAATCGTCAGCGCGCTTCCGGCCGGCTTGAAGGTCGGCGTCACGCCCAGTTCCACATCGAAGGTATTGCCGCGGTCGCCGAGCACCACCGTGGAATCCCCATCCACCGCCCAGAACAGCTTGGCGTAGGGCTGGAACGAAAACGGTCCACCGGCGCTGTCGTCGTAGTTGGCCGTGAACTCGATGTTCTGTTCGGTCTTGAAGGCGCCGGGCGGGCTCAGGAAGACGACGTAGCTGACGCCGAGCTTGAGCTTGTCGCTGGGCGAATAGTTCAGGCCCACGAAGTAGTCGAACTCGTTCCAGGCACCGACCGTATCCGAGGACACTGCCGGATCGTGATTGATATCGGTCCAGATGCCGACCACCACCGACGTCTTGGCACTGGTCAGAAACACCAGGCCACCCAGAATCTGGCTGGTCACACCCTCGTCGGTCACCAGCAAGCCGCGTGGCGTGATGTAGTTCGGTTTGACCGAGTAGTCACCAAAGCCATGAATCGCCGAGCCCGGCGCCGCGTCCGCCCAGGCCTGTGACACCAGCAGCGACAGCGCCACGGTCAAACCTGCAGTCCCCAGCCAATTCTTCATCGTGATTTCCCTGATTGCTTGCATCGAATGCGCCACCGGCCATCAAGCTGCCGGCACCGAATCTGAATTTATCCAAACTTGCATACAAGATTGGATACGCAATGCCTGTGCCAGTCTTTCACGCCACGAATCAGGCTCTGGAGCGGCCGCGCAATATCGCGTTCGCGAACAAGGATTGGGAGTTTTTTTATTTTTGCTTCAGCCTGTTAGGCCTGCCGCGACGCACGCCGAGCGGGCAGGTTTGACGCGGCGCGCACACTTGGCATTGCCGTGCGCGCACCAGCCTGGCCCACTATCGGGCGTGCGGGCCGATCCAAGCGTGTGCGGAATCCGGCAAAAAAGCCCGATGCCCTGTCTTGAACGTGATGGAGAAGCGCGCCGAATCGACCGCTCCGGGCGAGACGCTGTCAGCCCGCCCCGGCGCCGGCGATCGCTTCGCGTGCCTGATGGAGCATGTGCAGGGTGATCTTGCGAACCTCGTTCTTGCTCTGCGTGACGTGCGAGCGCAGCAGGATCGTCGCCTCGGTGGACTGGCGCTTGAGGATCAGACGCAGAATCTTGGCGTGCTCGTCATAGGTCGCCTCGATGCGATTGGACTTGAGAAAGTCCAGCCGGCGGATGATGCGGATCTTTTCGGTGATGTCTTCGTGCACGCGCGCGATTTCACGATTGCCGGCCGCACTGACCAGGGTGGTGTGGAAGGCCTCGTCGAGCGCGGCGATCTGGCGCGCCTCGGTGACGCGCTGATCCTTGGCGACCAACCACTGACGCTTGAGCGCTTCCAGATCCGGCGGCGGATCCATCTGGCACAGACGTTCGACCGAGGCCGTCTCGATCAGGATGCGCAGGTCGTAGAGTTCGTCGAAACGCGGAAAGTCGAACGGCGACACGCTCCAGCCGCTGCGGAAACCGACTTCCAGATAACCCTCGCGCTGCAGGCGGTACAAGGCATCGCGCACCGGCGTGCGCGAGACTCCATGCTGCTCCGCGAGTTCGTTTTCGGTAAAGCGGTCGCCCGGCAACAGCTCGAAATCGAAGATCGCCTGCTTGACCTTGGTATACACCTGCTCGGCGAGCGGGTTGGTCTGCTTCGGCTTCGGCATGACGGGCGTGGGCGTGAGTGTTGTTCTTCGGGTGTGCGGGTACGGCACCGTGTATTCGACCCTGGGGCCCGAGCGGTGGCGGCAACGATTCCCGAGCTTAGGGCCTCTCGACCGGCGGCGCCACGTGCTCGGCATCAATCAGGCTCACATGCGCCGCGACGATGCGCCAGCCCTGCGCGAATCGAATCCAGGTCTGGGTCTGGCGACCGATGGCGGCACCCGGCGGCGTGCAGAATTCGGTACAGGCCGAACCCGCATCGCGGCCGAAGGTGCTGATCACGGTGCGCAGCAGGCGGCGCCGACGGTCCACCGGCGACGCGCCGAGCCGGTAGGCGCTCAGCGCGGCATGGCCGTGGCTGTGCTCGGTGATGCCGTAGCGCAACACCCGGTCGTCGTGCCAGAAGAAGTCGTTGAGCGCCGCAACGTCGTTGGCCAGCAGGGCCGCCTCGTAGCGTTCGAACACCTGTTGGAGCTCCGCCAGGGTCGCCGGGTCGTTCACCGTCAAATCGTCGTCCTTGGCCGGCACGCGGTGCCCCGAGCTTCGTGGAAGCCGATTATTGCTGCTTGGCCCGACAAAGGCACGCGCGGCCGTGCGCCGCCTCAAACCGACAGGCTTGCGAGGACCGCAGCCGAATCCGCCACCGCACCGAACACCCCGCCCTGCATCTTGACCATGTTCAGCGCCGCCAGATGATTGCCGTGATCGGTGGCGCCGCAGCAGTCCTCGACCAGCAGGCACTCGAAACCGCGGTCATTGCCTTCGCGCATGGTGGTGTGCACGCAGACGTCGGTGGTGATTCCGGTCAGCAGCAGGTTGGTGATGCCGCGCGTGCGCAGGATCAATTCCAGATCGGTGGCGCAGAACGAGCCTTTGCCGGGCTTGTCGATCACGATCTCACTCGGCGCCGGTGCCAGCTCCGGGATGATGTCCCAACCCGGCTCGCCGCGAACCAGGATCTTGCCGCAAGGGCCGGGATCGCCGATGCCGGCGCCGATCTGGCGCGAGCGCCAGCGCTTGTTGGCCGGCAGGTCGGACAGGTCCGGACGGTGGCCTTCGCGCGTATGAATGACCCAAAAGCCCAGCTCACGAGCGCGCGCCAGCAGCCCCTGGATCGGTCCGATCGGCGCGCGCGTAAGGCTCAGGTCGTAGCCCATCGCATCAACGTAGCCGCCCTCGCCGCAGAAATCGGTCTGCATGTCGATGATCACCAGCGCCGTGTCCGAGGGCGCGAATTCGCCGTTGTAGGGCCAGGCATAGGGCTGCGCGGCGACCGTTCCGAACTTCATGGCAATGCTCCTGCGGGGGCAATCCCCGAATGCTTGATCGACGACGCATCGCCGATGCCAGTTGTGATGTGCCGGCTCATGTCCCGGCGTCCGCCCGGTAGGCACGCCAGCCGCCGAAAGCCGAAATGTCCTCGGCGCCGTTCACCGCCAGTGGCTCGCAGACGAAGCCCTTGAGCCACTCACCGTCCTCCAGTTCCAGCGAGCCGATCGCCAGCGGCGAATCCATCCACGCGATGAAGCGCCCCAGCTGCGCCGCAGGCAGGCGCCAGACTTCCACCTCGATCGCGGCGGCGCCGCCCTCGCAGGGCACCAGGCCCGGCTTCGGCGGAGCGGTATTGGCCAGCGCATACAGGCGGTAGCGCGGCGCCGTGCGGCAGCTTCGAACCCGGCGCGCGCCGCATTCGAGCAATTGCCAGTTCAGCGGCTGCCCCAGCAGATGCGCCCCGACCACGACCAGATCGAGGCTCGCCTGCGGTGCCGGCAGTGGCTCGAGCGCAAGGCTGCCGGCTGCCGAGCATGGCGCGCCGCCGGCCAGCGCCTCGGCGAGTACCTGCGCCATCGCCGCAAGACGGTGATCGCTACCGGCCGGGGCCAGCAGCGTGACACCGAATGGCAGACCGTCGCCGCGCCGGCCTGCCGGGATCGCGATCGCCGCCAGGTCCAGCAGATTGGCGAAATTGGTGTAGTAACCCAGGCGCGCATTGATCGCGAACGGCTCGTGCAGCACGTCCGCGATCAGCGGATGCGTGGCCGCCGTGGGCACCAGCAGCGCATCGACCGTCGCGAACAGCCGGGCCGCCGCCGCGCGGTGCTCGGCCAGCCGGTACTCGCCGCGGAAAGCATCAGCCGCGCTTTGTCCGTCGGCCGCGGCGATGACGGCGCGCACCGAGGGTTCGATGTCGCCCGCATGCGTCTCGAAGAAATCGCCCAGCGCCACGCGACGCTCGGCGACCCACGGCCCCTGGTACAGCAGCTGCGCGGCGGAAAACACGGTCTCGGTCTCCACCGTCTGCAAGGTCAGGAACGGCAGCGCTGCCAGACGGCCGCGCGCGGCCTCGAAGGCCGCCTCGGACTGCGCGTCGCCGTAGAACTCGCAGCGGCCCGGCACGCCGATGCGCAGTTCGCGGCTGCACGGCGGCATGGCAAGAGGCACCCGCGAATACGGATCACGGGCGTCCTCCCCCGCCAGTACGCCGAGCACGCGCCACGCGTCCGCCACATCGCCGGCGAATACGGAAATGCAGTCCAGCGAACGGCAGGCCGGCAGCAGTCCATGGGTGCTGACCAGACCGCGGCTGGGCTTGAGTCCGACGATGCCGTTGAAACCCGCCGGCACCCGGCCGGAGCCGGCCGTGTCCGTCCCCAGGGCGAATGCGACCAGGCCCTGCGCCACCGCCACCGCCGAGCCCGAACTGGAGCCGCCAGCGATGCGCTCCGGACGTTCCGGATGGCGCACCACGCCGTAGGGTGAGCGCGTGCCGACCAGTCCGGTGGCGAACTGGTCGAGGTTGGTCTTGCCGACCAGCATCGCGCCCGCCGCCTCCAGGCGCTCGACCGCGGCGGCATGCTCCGTGGGCGTGTACGCGAAGGCCGGGCAGGCCGCCGTGGTCGGCAGACCCGCCACGTCGATGTTGTCCTTGACCGCATAGGGCACACCGAGCAGCGGGAATCGCTCCAGCGCCGCCGTTCCGTAACGCGACAGCCAAGCGTCGCACTCGGCGGCACGGGCCAGCAGCGCCGGTTCATCCACGCGCGTGATCCACACCGGATTGTCGTCGGCCGCATCCAGGCGCCGCAGCACCTCGCGCGCGCAGTCACCGGCCGAGACGCGACCATCGACGTATGCCTGGTGCAAGCCCGCGACCGACAATCGCAGCGTCGAAAAGGGAGAAAGCCGGGCCTGGGATGGATTCATGCGTCTTGTATACAAGATTGAATCCTCTGATGACAAGCCCGGCGGGTAAAACCGCGTCCGGTCGGGTCATCGAAGACCGTCGCCGCGCCGTGCGCGCCTTGATCGCGATACGAGAAGTCGGATACCACCCTGAGCTTGTCCGGGATGGCTTTCCCGTTCACTGCTGGCGACGGTCGCGTCGGCATCGGTATCCATACCACCGTCCTTCATGCAGTCGGCCCGCTCGACACGCCGAGCCGGATCGCCGACGACGCATTGTTCCTGAACGCATTCTTCAAGTCTGGGTTCATGGGCCTTGTCCACAATCGGGCGATGAACGAACAGGCGGTATGCCACTGCCTCCATTCCCAGATTCAGGAGTCTCGACATGAACGGACGTCTAGCAGGCAAGGTCAGCATCGTCACCGGCGCCGGCACTGGCATCGGCGAAGCGATTACCCACAAATTTGCGCGCGAAGGCGCCAAGGTTCTTGCGGTCGGCCTCAACGGTGACCCGATCGACGACGTCGTCAACGCCGTCAACGCCGCGGGTGGCGACTGCCAGGGCTTCATCGGCGACGTGTCCGAGCCGGAGCTCGCGCAGGCAGCGGTCAAGGCCGGGCTGCAGCAGTACGGCCGGCTCGACGTACTGGTCAACAACGCCGGTGTATTTCTCGAAGTGGCGGAGTGTCAGGACTATTCGCTCGAGGCCTTCGACACCACGCTGCTCAGCAATACCCGCGCCGTGTTTCTGATGACCAAGTACGCACTGCCGCATCTGCAGCAGTCGCACGGCGTAGTGCTCGCGACCGGCTCGGAAGCCGGCGCGATCGGCGAGCCCAATAACGCGCCCTATGGCGGCACCAAGGGCTTCGTGCACGCCTTCATCCGCGGCCTCGCGGTCGAGCAAGGTAAGTACGGCGTGCGCGCCAACTGCGTTTGTCCGGGTCCGGTCGACACCGCCTGGACGCATACCGACACCGGGCCGATGGATGAGCAGATGGAAAAGATGACGGTCGAGGCCACGGTGCTCGGCCGCCGCGGCACGCCCGAGGAGATCGCCAACGTCTACGCCTTCCTGGCCTCGGACGAAGCCAGCAACGTCACCGGAGCGTTGTGGTTCGCCGACGGCGGCACGCTGGTCGCCAAGGGACCGATGGGCGCGATGGTGCCCGACGAGCTGCGCCGCCAGCCCGAGCCGAGCCTCCCGCTGCAGCACTCGCACGACGGCCTCGGCAACAAGCCCACGACCAATCGCCTCGGCACGCACTGAACGGACGGCCGGCCCCGGCCTGCCGGGGCCGGCCTTGTTCACGCGTGGCGAGCACCAGATCGCCGGTCACTTCTAACCGCAATCCGGCGCTTGGCCGGGTCTTGGCCGCCGCCGTCACTCTCCGAATGCCAAAACGCCGAGCCGCTTTGCGGCAACACCGGGCCACATGAAGATCAACAACCAGCCGTGCCTCATGGCGCCAACGCCGGCTCGAAATCGCTCAAATCCCCGCTCCGCATGCCCAACGCCTTGCCTAGGGAGCGCCATGCTCCAATGGCTCGTGCGATTTCATCCCAGACTGTGGCTGCTTCCTGCATGCCCAACCTGAAGTACGGCGCGCCGTCCATGAGCATTTGGCGACTGTCGATCGGACCGGAGTCTTCGGTCAGCCATATCTTGCTCTCGCGACGATCTCCCGGCATGGGATTGAGATCGAAAGCCGGGGCGAGACGCCAACCGCGGCGCCGCGCGTCGTAAAGCAAGCCCGTATTGCGAAGATGATCGTCCGTATTGCAAATCAGAAAGTTGAAGACCAAACGGCGCCAAAGCTCGTGAATGTCGGCGATGGGATCGGAACCCGTCTGCAGGAGCACGTCCACGAGTTCTGTGTAGGCATGGACTTCATCTCGCCCGCCCGTCTGCAGCATGGAGGCGGCCGACGCGTATGGGATGCGCCCTCCGCCACCGGTACGATCGAAACGCCGGATCACCGCCACGGCCGTGCCCTGGATGAGTTCCACACGCGCCGGCGCGGCACGGATGCCTGCCCGAGTCGCCAGGTTCATGGCTAGCACTTCGCCTCGAATCACGTCACGTTGGTCTGCCTGGCTCGGAAACTTGCCCAAGGCCAGCCAGCCGTCAGTATCGAGGACCGTCGATTTCGGACGCGCGCCGCCCAGTGAGGTTCCCTGTCCAAGCAGGTACTGCAGGTCTTGCGCACTCTCCACACCGTCTTCCAGAGCCCGGGCCGCATGCAGAACCTTGCCCAGTTCCACCAGCGGCGGAATATGCCGATGGGCACCACCGCTGTGTAGATAGATGCCGCGCTGAGGATCGAAAAGGCGCAGCGCCCCGACACGCGCTTCGTCGTCGACCCACATGAGAAAGTCGACCGGCGCCAGCGGCGGAAGGTCGCGATCCTGCTGTCGTGATTTGGCATGCGCCCGGCGGATGACCCGTTCACCCCAGGCATCCGGTGCCGTGTCCTCAAGCGCCCGGAAGAACACGCCCTGTGGATGTTGAGTGCCGGTGACCGGCTGCAGGTCTGGCGACACCGTAAAGAACTGCGGGTCCTGCAACCAGCGTTCATCGTAGCGGAAGGCGCTACGCTTGCCACTGCCCAGGTGCAGGCGTCCGATGAGCCTGCCTTCCCTGCCGAGATGGACGTCGAGATCCTGGCGTTGCGCTTGCCGGGTCAGCATCAGAAGCCCTCGAGCTCGTCGTCATCGCTGACAGTCTCGCGGCCTTGCACCGGCGTTCCGGGGGACCCCGCCTTCGCTTTCTTCCCACCGGCTGACCGCACCCGTTGAGGCAACCGGTCCCGGGCCAACTCCAGACCCAGCGTGTCCTGTTCCAGCGCCATGACCTTGACGAGGTCCTCGATACGACCGAGCACATGCAAGGCACGCAGGAACGTGTGCAGCGCGGTACCTGGGTACCCGTCTTCCATGCGCCTGACCGTACTCAGCGATGTCCCCATACGCTGCGCCAGGTCCTCCTGTGTCAATCGACGCATGCGACGAGCCATCGACAGATCACGACCGAGGCTGCGCAATGCACGCGCCACGGGCTGTGGCATCACGACCTGAGTGCCGGTACGTTTGGAACCTGCGGACATCACTTCAATGCCTTCAAATATGGATGCCAAAAATAATTTACCAGCCATATTTGGTCATTTAAGTGACAAAAGATCAAGTACAATGAAAAATAAGAGTTCATATTTGAACTATTTAATACGGCCACAGTCCAAATATGGATTCTTATCGAGGATCTCAGCTGGCGTTGGACATGAATTATTGGCGCTCAGCCAGACCGCGCTCAACAATACGGCACCTCGTTCGATGCGCACCGCCAATACTCCTCTCGACGCTAAGATCCACTTCGTGGGGCCCTCCACGCGCTCAGGTCCTCACTCCACTCGATCATCAACGGGTCACGCAAGTCAGCGTGGTTAAAGGGAATGGCTGTGATCGACATGAGACCTTACCGTCGCATTTACCGTCAGAACCGTACATCTTTTGCCGGCGCGGGAGATGGAGCAATCTGCGGGGCGTTGACTCTTTCGACTCCATTGTCAATCGCTGCAAGTCATACCAACGGCGCCCGTGAAAGCACAGCCGAACTCCGTGCACGTCGGTGCACACAACACTCTTCTGTACGCCCAAACTGTCTTCAGGCTCCAATCCGCAGCCTGCGCCGATGTTCCTGGTGTGATCGCCCGTGTCTCAATCGATCGGCTCAATGGTCTTCGCAAGTGGCAAAGACTGGCGGGGAAAGTCGCGCCGCAATCGCCGCGCAAGATCGCCAACGGCATCATGACGATCGAGTGCATGGTGGATCAGCAACGACACATTCCGGTGCTCGACTTCGCGCTGCTCCGGCGTCAGCCGCGCCTGCGGCCCCGGTGCCGTCTTCGCCAACCCCGCTATGCCGCGTTCGGCAAACTCGCGACGCCACTGCTGCAGCTGATTACTGTAGAGCTTCTCTTTGCGCAGCAAAGCACCGAGCTCGCCGCGAGCACACTGGTCAGCCTGCGACAGTATCTTGAGCTTGTACTCCGTCGTAAACGATCGACGGCTTCGCTTCTCCAGCGCAGGCTCGGGCATCACTTGGGTTTGAATCTCGGGTCGCATCGGCTTCGGCATCTTTCCAGTCTCTAAACTGGCCCTGTTTCTATGTTATCCAGAACATCAGCTGTCCAGTGGTAGGTTGACACACAGCGATCCGTTTACTGAGAAAGGCAGCTCCTCGTCTTCTTCTTATGAAGGGGTTTAACCCCTTCCTCCGCGATATTTCTCCTGATCTCGGTGAACGGCAGTGCGACATACTCGTAGCACTGGCGAATGATCTTCACGGGTCTTTGAGGAATGCAGGAATCCATGCCTAGGCCAGCCGGACCGCCAGCGCATCGGCCTGCTCAGCAAACTTCTTGGCGTTGGTCCTCTGCAAATGCTCCAAGTTATGCAACTTCCAACGAATGCCCGGTAGATGTTCAAGATGCTCGATGCCCAGCAGCGACCAGTCGGGCGTGCAGGCGACCAGTGACAACAGGAAGCACCGCTCATTGTCATCCAGCCCCTGCTGGAGTTCACGCACCATGCGTTCCCGCGCGGCAAGCAGTGCATCGAGCGGCGCTGGCTCGGTCGTCATGCCTTGGAAATTGTGCTCGTAGTCATGCCGGATGTCTCGCAGCGACGTGAACAACACCTCATGGATCGGCCGATTGCTGCTGGCTAGGTAGACCACGAACGCGCGCCGGATGCCGGGTGTGATGCCCTCGTTCGCAAAGAGCTGCATCACGTCGAATAGGTCGCGCGGATGCTGGCGATCCAGTGCCGCCACCAGCTTGCCGCCGTACACGTCCTCCAGCGACACCACCGGAGTTTCCAGATCGGCCATCAACACGTCGCGGGCAACCGGCGTGAGCGAAGCGAGGCGCACTGGCTGCACGGTTCCGCGCATGACGAAGTTGACTTCGATCTTGACCTGGATCGAGCCGCGGCGTACGAGCAGCTTCGTCTCCCCCGCTGCTGCCATCGGCGCATGCGTCTGGAATCCTCGCTTCTTTAGCCGCTCGGCTGCCTGCCGGATAGCCTCGTTGATGCGCGCCAGCGCCTCGTCGCGCGGCAGCGTGTGATCGTGAAAGACCAAATCGAGATCGACCGACAAGCGTGGCATGTCGCGCACGAACAGATTGATCGCTGTACCGCCCTTCAATGCGAAGGTGTCGCCGACGAACACCAGCGGCGCCACCTGCATCAGCAGGCGCGCGGTATCAAGATAAGTCTGGTTCATGACTTGAGCACCAAGAGGCCGTCGGCCGATCGGGACACCCAGGGTCGATCACTGCCCGTCGGCAGCGTGGCCGGGTCGAGCTTGGCCGCCCAAGGCAACGACGCCTCGCGGCCAAGTTGCAGGCACAGCCGCACGGTCTTGACGCTCGTGCAGTGCTGCAACAGCTCGCGCAGCACGTCGGCGCGCAGGCTATAGGCTCCCTCGACAAGTTCGCGTGCTTCCTGCAAAGGCTGGCGTACTCCGACTTCGCTCAACAGCTCCAGCAGCGCGCGCTCCGGCGCCGAAACCTGCGGCGCCCCACTACGCTTCTCGAAGACGCCAACGTGTAGCAAGGCGTCCGGCTGTTCATCGAACAGGCGCTTGCGGTGGTACTCGGCCGGAAAACGCTCGGCGAACCACCCTGGCAGGCGCCCAGCCGTCCAGCCATAAAGGTGCAGCACAGGTTGCTGCGAAACGTACTGGCGCAGTCCATACCAGTCCAGCGCCGACTTGCCGCCGACGTGCAAGGCCTCGAATCTGCGCTGCAACAGCAACAGGCTGGGATACAGGGCCAGCGCATCGTTCGGGCGGGCGTACACTCCGCGGGCTAGGCGCATGAGCCAACCTGCCCGGACGTAATGGACGGCCAGATCGGCAGAGATGCTCAGCGCCGCCAAATCCTCCGAAGTCAGCGGCGTTCCCGGCGCCAACCGGGTGTAGAGCGCATTTATCTTACTTTTATTAGTCGTAGCCACGCTACGATTTCTACAACTTTTCCAAGCGGGAGTCAATTTGATTTAGCACTTTAAGTCGTAGCTTTGATACGACACTGGCAACATATCCAAATTCCCGCTCCTTCGGCACAGCTGCGCGGAAAGACGGCCGGCTGTGCCTCCCTGCCCCGCCGGAACCCTCCACTCCCCGGCGACGACCACCTTCAGCATGTGCGGGATCAGCCTCGTTGCGGCGAGCGCTTCGCCGTGGGTTTGCGCGCACATGGCTGCGCACAGCGCATGGGGTCAGGCCTCGCCTTTTTTCTATCTGGCAGATCCATTCTGGCCGGCGATAGCCATCGATAACTGTCGTGACGCATTTAATCTCAAATCAACACGCGACGACGGTTATTGATAGCTGGCGACAGTCCCCGAAGGACGTTCTGTTACTCCCACTCTATTGTAAACAAGACATTTTTATCTTTTATATTCAATGGCTTATTTTCCTGCTAATTGGTAATACCATGAAAAATACCATGCTCAGAAAAGGCTTAACAATATTTTGAAAAAT
>Ga0115011_10000010_pt1 | contig 241706 bp, 226 predicted proteins | sample TroAtlMetagenome_2_FD_88705 | JGI IMG/M metagenome (GOLD analysis project Ga0115011, IMG submission 88705) | Marine eukaryotic phytoplankton communities from Atlantic Ocean - Tropical Atlantic ANT8 Metagenome | ecosystem: Environmental > Aquatic > Marine > Oceanic | place: Tropical Atlantic... | reverse complement strand
TCATGGCAAAACGAGCAATAGTCACCGTTTTGGCGCGCACCGCAGCATTTTCGGCCAAGCTACCGTAGGTCGAAAATGCACAGGCCAACGAAAGGTGTGTGTTTGCTTTGTCGACAAGATTCGTATATATTTCCCCTCGGTACTTGTTGGTCTGCTCGCTAAGACTCTTGAGACTGTATATACCCCTTGCATTACCGTCAAGCAAATCTTGAGAATCCTTGCTTGATGCCGCCGCTGCGTTTGGATCTTGGTCTGGATCCTGATAGCGAGGATCTCCGTAGTTGACGCGACGATCAAACGATTCGTCAAAATCTTCTATAGTGGCGCCGCCTAGCGTATTGTCTTGAATCAGCCCAAACCTGTCGAGCAGTCGCTCGTAAAATTGACGGTCTTGGTAGACGCCCGTACGCGAGCTATACACCTTATTAACCAAATTATCCATATCTGGGTTCTTGCGCGCAGAGGCTAACGATGAAGCATTGGTTGCTGTGCCCTGGCCATCGGGGAATCCTAGTCGTGACACATTATACCGTTCGTTACTTGCTTCGTTTGCAGAGACGTCGAACCCGTAGCGCTCAAATGTATCTTTGAGCATCGGACTCATTGTCTTGAACTTACATTCGATCGTTTCTTCGTCGCAATTGCCACCAATCTGCATACCGAGCACTTTGTTGCTATAAGAATAATACGCATAGAGACCATCGTTGAGGTCATTCACAAGCTGCTCTTTATTGTTCACAAGCAGTACGACGGGAGAAAGAAATAATATCCCAACTACCCCAAGGATGAATGTCACACATACAAAGAGCACTGAACTTACGTGGCCCGTATGGATCTCTTCGGCGTAGCGCTCTTCGCTATCTATTGTGGACTTTTTATCAGTCTTTTTAGTACTATCCACTTTGACTCTGCCGCCGTCTCCGTCTTCCTCCATATGTTTGAGTGAGTGCTGAGAATGCTCAAGGCTGGTGTTCGGCGCATGCATATCGTCTGCTTCGGTACTGACGGGTGAGTCCCGTATGCTCATGGATTCAGATCTCTTGGCTCATTTGGTATATCTGTCACATTTGCCGCTTCGGCTGCCTTAAGGATATCGTCGTCTCCCTCGGCTATCAGATCTTGCGTATCTGCCACGTACTTTGCCGCACGAGCTTTCGCAAGTAGCTCGTTACTGCTTTGCATGGGTCGCCGAGCTGCATAACCCGCGACACTGCCCGGCCCCATAGCACTGCCGGCAGTATCCTGGCTTGGTGCAACTTGCTGGATAATCACTGTTGCACCCTCTGGTATCGCAGGTGCAGTCCCGCCTCCAGACGCACCAGGTTTGCTATAGTGAGAACTTGCTCCAGCTAGCGCAGCTGCTTGCTGTGACGGAGTACTGCCCGCTGCGGGGATAGAGATACCGCCAGTTGAAGGCGCTTTGTACGGATCGCTCGGCTCTTGGCCGCCGCCTCCACCGCCGCCGCCAGACTGCTTGCCATCCCGGTTCAGAGAACTGATACCAGCAGATTTCTTTTCTTCTTTTTGATCGGCTTTTTGGCCAGCTTTCTGGTCACCGCCCTGTTGCGCAGCTGCCCCATTGGCCGCCACCGCACCTACTGCGGTAGAAGTTGCAACCCCGCCTTTTCCAAGGCTTTCAAGTAAGTAGGCTTCCGAAGCCTTGAGGTCGATACCTTCGTAACTATTGATATTGAAGTCGCCATTAGTTGTATCGCCACCCTTTTCTTGATATTTCTGTAGCGCCTGCGAGTACATCTCTTGAGGAGAAGCACCTGTTGCCGCAGATTTGCTACGAATTTCGCTTAGCCTATCTTGAACTTGACTATCGAACTTGGCCTGCTCGGGCGACTTCGCCTGATGCTTTGAACGGCTGCGGTATGCTCCGCCCATTTTTCCAAATAATGACGCCTTACTTTCACCGTCTTGCGCAACGTTAAGCTGCTGGAGTCTATTGATACCGCGAAGCATCATAGATTTCTTATTGAGATCCATATTTGTTTGCTCGCGTTGTTTGACCTTTTCATCACGTTCCCTAGACGAGCGACGCAGACCGTTGCGAGACACCTTGGCGCCAGCAGCATCGAGACCATTTGTTGCAGCCTTGAATACGTACCACGTACCAGCGAGCGGCAAGACTGCCGCACCTACCGCGACTAAGTAAAGCGTAGCGCTATTTTGGCTACCGCTCACAAGAATCGTATCGTTGTCTACTTTATAGTCGCTCGAGCCCGCCTTAAGGATACTCGCGCTCACAATTTGACCCGTTCCCACCAGTATGGCAATAATGGGATACAGAATGAGAATATGGATGAATAACTTCAGCCATTTTGAGAAATAATCTGTCGTATTTGGTAGCAAGTATGCAAAGAACGCGAGCGGTGCTAAGAGTACAAGTGCGACTACTAGTGTCTGGCGAACGATCAATACTACGATCAGAATCGAGCATATAACTGCGGCGGACATAACCACTGCAGTCATCGGCGCCAAGAGTACCCATGCAATTTCTTGCTTTGTGATGACGCCAGCTGTGATATCAAACAACGGACTAACATCGTATTTACCAGGCTCACTCGCGAGCGGCATAGCAGATGGACCTATGTTACCCGCAATGCCGTCGACCAGCGCCTGATACACTGTATACCCAATAACGTTCGATATATCGACCATGGCCTGACATATATAAAACGAGATATTGACGAATATTACTGCCAGTATAAACCGCGGCACCAGGCGCTTGATATTGTAGTTATCCATGCCCTTACCGGTAATGAGTGAATATACTATATACAAGAATGCGATCACGAATAAGACGTTGGCAATCGCGCTCATCACTCCAGATGCTTGCATAGCACCACTATCTGTATCAAATAAGTTAACGTCTACGACCATGAATTTTTCTGACACAAACGTAAACGCGTAATCACCTGCCTGTGATGTTGCGCGCAAGACGGGGCAGATTATCCAACCGAGGTTGTCGTACGCACAGGTAGACACAGGGTTTTGAGGGGCAGAAGCGCCACCCAGATTAAATGGTTGCGCAGCCTGCACTTGCTGTAGCCCAATGACGCTAAGCGTCATCGCTACGACAAAAGCGGCAGCACCCCAAAACGAAGCTATGCGTTTCATGTAGTGCTTTCTCCTGTGCGTTGATCACTGCGAATATTTGCAACAGCAATTTCTGCACCTAAGATATTCTGCACCTGTGAGAGCGATATATGCATCGTCGTCCCTGGTGTCACATTGCCCCCCAACATTTCTTTTGCTACGGTATTCTCAACTGCTCGCTGAACGACGCGTCGCATCGGTCGTGCGCCCAGTCTTGGATCATAACCTTTATCTACTAAAAATAGTTTAGCATCTTCTGCCACTTCTACCGATACTTTTTGTAGAGACAGTGTCTTATTGACGCCAGCGATAATGAGGTCTATAACCTGCACAAGCTCTGATTTGTTGAGTGGACGGAATGTCACTATCTCGTCGAAGCGGTTTAAGAACTCTGGACGGAACTGATTACTACTAATTAGCTCATCCATGAACTGCGCCTCAAACTCCTCAACCTGCTTTCCTGCATCGATATATTCACGTATTTTATCGGCACCAGCGTTGCTTGTGGCAATCACGATGGCATCGCGGAAACTAACTTCACGGTTTTTGATATCACGGAGTATACCTTCATCAAGGAGCTGCAAGAGTGTTGTCAGTACATTTGGATGCGCTTTTTCTATCTCATCGAGCAATATCACGCTAAATGGCTGTTTCATCACCCGCGCAGTAAGACTATTTGGGTCTTCTGCGCCATCGGCGATCAAGCGACTGACGTCGCTGAGCGTCACATATTCATTGAGGTCTAGGCGAATGATACGATCTTCGCCACCAAAATACACATCTGCAAGCGCTTTTGCAAGCTCCGTCTTACCAACACCAGTAGGGCCAAGGAACAAGAATGTGCCGATTGGCCTATCTTGGTTACGGACACCTGCTCGTGCACGTCGGAGCGCGTCACTCACTACCTGCACCGCCCTAGTTTGGTTGATCATGCGCGTATGGATTTTTTCTTCGAGGTTCAACAATGTTTCGCGCTCCGTATCAGCGTTCGCAACACCAACTTTTACGTTCATGGTCTGCTCGATTGCCTGCTGCACAGAGTTGGCGGTGATAAGCTTGCCGCCACTCTCGCCGTAACTTGCCGCCGATTCAAGCAGCTTGAGCGCACGACCTGGCATTGCAAGATCGTGGATGTAGCGCTCGCTCAAACGAAAGGCTTCGGCAAGCGATTGATGCATATAGGTAACTTTTCGACGATATTCTGTGAGTATCAGCTGATCTTGCATGACCTGTATCGTCTCTTCTCGCGAGGCAGGCGCGATAGTGATCCGGTTGAGTGCATTAACAAGTCCTGGATTGCGCTGGCCGATCTGCAGTAACCGCTGCTCGTCCATAGTCAAAATCAATCGCAAATTACCAGCTTCAAGTATTGGTAATAAGACGTTCGTCAGGTCGACTGCGCCTATCCCTTCTTCGAAAAATAACTGTGCGTTATCGAGACATATGATGATATTTTTGGCGCGATACGCTTCGGTAAGCACACGCATAATAAGTCCTTCGAGCTCGCCCCTACCTGGTGCGGCAGATATGAGCGCAGACGAATCGAGTAGATACACCTGTCGAAACTTCAAGTTACTGGGTACATTTGCATCGGCATCAAGCAAGCGCTCGGCAAACGCGTGCAACAGCGTGGTCTTTCCGGTACCCTGAGGCCCTATGATGGCAGCATTTTGACGGCCGTTGGCCCCGAGTGTATCGATCAGCTGATCGAGCGCACGCAAGTGACTATCGAGCTCAACCGTAAACGCTCCACCCGACTGTTAACTCAAATTAACGCCAAAACGTTTGAGTAGCGGGGTATAGCCAAACGACCAGTCTCGTGCGATACCACCAGTGCGCCTCACTTTGTTTTGCTGACCCACAAGATCTTGAATATGATCGTACCATTTGATGCCAGCTACTACATCTTGATACTCTAAGTGCATTTGCGCTAGGAGGCCCTCGTAATTTGGGAACTGCCTGATAAGCGCCGCAGCCACCACTCCTCCGTGCATCAACGGGCTTTTTGTCTGCTGCTGTATATCGCGAGCGTCAGACCAGATGTCATCGGTCTGCTTGGCATCTTCGCTGGCGATATTGAGCAAAAGGTTGGCTGTTAGCCCAAATCGTATCGCCATAAACTGCCCGGCCTGAGATGCGCCCACAAGTGTCGCGAGCTCTTTTGGTGTCGAGTTGCTTTTCAGTCCGGCAAGTAGCGAAGCTTCAAGCCATGCATCTACCGATTGGCCGTGCACCTCGGCCGGGAGTGACTTCAGCTCACCATGATACCACTCCACAAACATGGCCGGTATAGCGGCGAGGCCAACAAGTAGCCACCCAACAGCCACACCGACAAATAATAGCGCGACGCCACCAAGTGCGAGCATGGCCGCAGCAAGTGTAAGTAACATCACGACAGTAGTTGTCATGAACTTGGCCGTATTAGCCTTCGCGCTGCGTTCGCTAGAAAGATTAAGGCTTAAGACTGCCATGGCACCCATCCTCCTACCATGAACACGAACCCCACAACTGGCATCGCAGGTACGGCTGCCCACAGCGACAGTACCAGAACGCCGAGTAGCGCCTGCAGTGCTATTGTGACGACGCCCACAAGTAGCACGACAGTACGAACTACTGCACCGATAACACGGGATATCACTCGTCCCAGAAACGCCTGAAACTTGATCGACAAAGGTCCATCAACAGAGCCAGCACCATCTTGGCGGAACAAGGAGAACATTGTGCGCAGCAGTAGCCCAATAGAAAAGAAGTCCATCGTTTTATCTAGACGGGCTAACACCATACGGGCGCGCTGACTCCAGCCTATCGTATACCACCATCTCAGTAGGCCCACTATAAACATAACCTTATTATAGCTTATTTCCTCTAGAAAACCACTGCGAAATCGCACCGATTCACATGACATATCATGCGAGCGTAAGCTATACTAGGACTATGCCAAAACCTCATATTGCAGCGATAGGAAAAGTAGTACGCCATGTCACACGACTTCGTGGTGGCGGCTCGGCATTTCCTGGACTCGTGATAGAAAAAATAGACCCGGACTTCACTCGCGACACGCTCACGTCATTGCCCTACGGTGTCGTTATCATCAGCGGCACCAATGGCAAGACTACTACCACCAAGATGACAGTCGAATTACTCGAAAGCCAAGGCTTCAAAGTCTTCACTAATCGTACCGGCAGCAACTTTGCACGCGGTGTCACAGCAGCCCTGCTCGCCGACATAGACTACCGCGGAAACCTCGACGCAGATGTAGCCGTGCTCGAGCTAGACGAAGCGCATGCCGTCAAGTTTGTCGATTCCATACCACCAAAATACAGCCTATTGCTCAATGTAATGCGCGACCAACTCGATCGCTTCGGTGAAATAGACACCACTGCAGGCATGCTCGCGCACATAGCCGCTGCCACAACCGGTACCGTGGTGCTCAACCGTGAAGACCCACGCATTGCTCCTATTGCCGATATTTTGCCAGAAGGTACAAGATCTGAGTTCTTTGGTCTCAGCGAAACATTGCGATCAAAATTTCCATCAGACGATGACCTACACCGAACCGTCAATAGCACCCACACACGAGACGCCGATGTAATATTGCAGCGCATTGACACCAATACGGCCGTATTTCACATGGACAACCGCGAAGAAACAGTGCAGCTCAAACTCAAAGGTGTATATAACATCTACAATGCCGCCGCAGCACTGGCGCTCACTCGCACTATTGCTGCCGAACGTTACAACAAAAAAGCGCTACTCTCTGCTCTCAGCGAGGTTCGCCCCGCGTTTGGTCGCGGCGAAACGCTGACACTCGACGGCCAACCTGTCGAACTTGTACTCGTCAAAAACCCGAGTGGGTTTCGCCTCGCCCTTGAGTCATTTGCACCAGACGGTTACGCCACTATGATTGCAATCAATGACAATTATGCAGACGGTCGAGATATGAGTTGGCTGTGGGATGTTGATTTTGATTCGCTCCGAAACCTCGGCGTCGCTCAGGTCGGTGGTGTGCGTGCCTACGACATGGCCCTGCGCCTACAGTACGACGAAGTCGAAGTCGTCGATGTGACGACAGATGTCAGCAAAGCACTCGTAAATCTACGCAACAAATACCCGACTCAGCCGAAACGAATTTTCTGCACCTACACCGCCATGCTCAAGCTACGCGCATCTTTAGGTAAAATTACAGAAGTGGAGCGTATATTATGACCAAACGTCAGCTTACAATCGTGCAGCTGTACCCCGACGATATGAATATTTATGGCGACTGGGGCAATGTTTTAACCTTAAAAAAACGCGCTGAGTGGCATGGCTTCGATGTCGAGCTCATCGACTACAATGTTGGCGACACCTTCCCCGATAATGCGGACATACTAATAGGCGGAGGCGGGCAAGATAGCGGACAGCTCAAAGTGCAGGCAGACTTGCAGAAACTTGCGCCAACCCTACAAGCGCTTGCCGACGACGACACCCCCATGCTCATGATCTGCGGGCTATACCAGTTATTCGGTCGGTTTTTCAAAACAAGTAAAGGTCAGATTATCGATGGAATAGGTATTTTCCATGCCGAGACACATGCGGGGCCTGAGCGTCTTATTGGCAATATTGTCACGCACAACGAACAGTTCGGCGATATCATCGGTTATGAAAATCATAGCGGCCAGACATTCATAGACAGCGACATGCAACCGCTAGGCACTATTGTTCGCGGCGCGGGTAACAACGGCCAAGACGAAACCGAAGGCTGCATGTATCGAAACGTCATCGGTACATACCTGCACGGGTCGCTACTACCGAAAAACCCTGCCATTGCCGATGCACTTATCGAAGAAGCTGCGAAGAAGAAGTTTGGTGATTTTACACCCACTGTCATAGAAGATCGCTTTGCAGCAAAAGCCCGCGAAGTTGCGCTCAAACGACCAAGATAATCTCACAAAAAACGATATTAGCTTTACACTTGCTGTTGCTTCTTGAGCTCTGCAATCAATTGTTCGCCGTGACCTACCGGGGTCACGCGACCGTAGACCTTGACCACCTGGCCGCTCGGATCGATAATGAAGGTCTTACGGAGTATACCCTCGCGACCGAACTGCTTTTTGCCCCATGCGCCATAAGCTTCGATGCTCTCGCCGTCGACATCGCTTAGTAGCGTGAAGTTGAGGCTATGTTTCGACTTGAATAGTTCGTGCGCACTTGCCGCGTCTTTACTCACACCGACAATCTGCGCGCCGAGCGCCGCCAGGTCATCGCGAGCATCCCGCAAGCTGCAGGCTTCAGTAGTACATCCAGGTGTGTCGTCTTTTGGGTAAAAATACAGCACGAGCCATTTGCCACGAAAATCAGCAAGTGTATGAACGTCACCTTTTTCGTCTGGCAGCGAGAAATCTGGTGCTTTATATGGAGTTTGTCTCATACTTTTATTATACTCGTGAGACCTTTGCAATCATACCCTAGTCAAACAGTAAAATATTTGCTACAATTATGCATGCATCTATCGGGGTGTGGCGCAGTTGATAGCGCGCTCGGTTTGGGACCGAGAGGTCGAAGGTTTGAGTCCTTTCACCCCGACCATAAAACATTCGTCTATTCAGGCGGATATTTTTTTATTTAGGTATAATAAGTAGTTGTGCTTACTCAATTTATCAATAAAAAACTACGCATATTGCGCAAGCAACTGCGAAAAAAGCAATTCTTGGCGAGTGTGCTATTGGTGGTGTCATGCGCCGGCTTATTCGCGTATGCTATATATATGAGCGAACGACGACTTGCTGCAGATCCTGCATCTTACTCTCAGCTACTCCAGCTAATTGCGCAGGCAGAGAGCAAGGGTAACTACAACGCATATTTCAGCAACGCCTCTAATACATCGGTCAAATTTACCGACATGTCCATAGCCGAGGTGCGAGAGTGGCAAGCAAAGTTCGTGCGCGAAGGCAACGCAAGTAGCGCTGTTGGCCGGTATCAAATTATCGACGCGACACTCGATGGACTAGTGCGAGAGCTCAACCTTGATCTCAGCCAAAAATTCGATGAGTCGACTCAAGACATGCTGGCAATTGCGCTACTCGAACGCAGGGGCTCAGTGCAGTATGTCAATCAGGAGATTGATAATCGCGAATTTGCCGCGAATTTGGCACAGGAATGGGCCGCACTTCCAAAGATAATTGGAGAGAATCCCGAGTCAAGCTACTATGCGGGCGATGGACTAAATAAGTCGCTTATCGATTCCACGCAAGTACTTCGTGCTATTGGAAATATACGCGCAAAATAAACATTGCGTACTCATTTGCATACGATAACGTTGTAATTATATTAACATCTTTCGTCTCTGTAATCACACATATAGCGTTGTGTTTTGTTGACACACACTAGCAAATCGCTTACGATAGTCTTTGTGTTTTTTACGAACTATACGTAAGCAACATACTATAATTTGTGTCAATGCAGATAGTATTCACACAAACCCTAAAGGAGAAAATTAATGACAATCAAATCAAGCATCGCGGCTGTAGCCGTAGTCTTTTCGGTAGTGCTTTTTTCTAGCTCTACCGCATATGGGGCAGAGGAACCCAGATCAAAAACGAACGACAAGCAAGCCACAGCTACGCACACAATTGTTACCGTTCAAAGTGGAGATACGTTGGAAAAAATAGCTTCTACCCACAACACAACATACGTCCAGCTGTACAACGCGAACCCACAGATCAGCAACCCAGATGCGATCGACATCGGTAACGAGATTCGCATACCGACAACAGAAGAGCAGCTTCCCGACCGTTTTGGTGAATTTGCCGCACAACAAGCAGCAGCGATGACAGCAGTTGCCGCCGCTGCACCAGCGTACGAAAACGCAGGGTATGAGCCAGTCTACTCACAAACATATACGCCCGGCTCACAAGCGGTATACGCAACAGATAGTGCGGGCAACACTTACTTCAAAGGTTACTGTACTTGGTATGCCAAAGAACGCCGCCCAGACCTACCAAACATGCTAGGTAATGGCGGACAATGGGTTGCTAGTGCATCCGCTCAGGGCTATGCCACTGGCAACGAGCCTCGCGTTGGGGCGGTCGCAGAGACACCTGGACACGTTGCCTACGTCGAATCGGTCAATGGTGATGGCACAATTACCATCTCGGAAATGAACGGTACTGCAGGATTCGGAGCAGTGGGCTCACGAAACGTTCCAGCTAGCCAATATCGCTACATCTACTAGAACTCTGACGGTGCTGGCGAGCGATCGAGGATCTTACTCGCCAGCGTCTTCGCATCAGCCAAAGTATTGCGTAGTGGGTCTGACCCTACTCCGTAGCTCAATATCATCCAGTTGCGGCCATCGAGAATATTGAGTTGCCCATTCGCTTCATTGAAAAATGCATCGTCTCCAACACCTTCAATATCCTGTACGCCTTTTTCGGGCCGGGCCGCAGCAAAATCAGTGTTGTTGCGAGCGACACCTTCGTCGTTAACACCAGCGCGCACGATGATTGCTATCACGATCATTTCTTCCGTTTGCGGATTGCCGTCGGCATAGCCACACTGACTCGTGGCATTGTCAGCAGATATCTGCGGAGCGGTATTGCTAGTGCTTATTGTGCGATTGCCGAGCAGAGACTTTGCGTCTTTCATTGTCAATAAGTCGCACGCTTTAGTCGGCTCGTAAATAATTTTTGGTGCACTGCTATATACGATAGCAACGACCGTAGCGATAACAAGTGCGACGATGCCGATAATAATAGCGGACGTCGTGAGATTGTCTCTATGATCTTTAATATACTGACGGACTTGTTGGACATGCTGTTTCATAATAATCTTTAGTATATCAGTTTCTTGGGCGCACGTAGCGTGATTGCATAAGCATTGTGTATTCATGTATACTACAGTCACTATGCTGCGCATCGCATCTACTTCCGCCCATCACCCACTACATCGCCGGCGACGTGCTCTCGACATACCATTTGGTGCGCAGCGCTTTTTGGCGGCATTCGAAGGCTTTGAAGGCGGTTTCGCTATCGGCGCGAGCATCATCGTTGGACTCAGTTTCGCTGGCCTCGAGCAAAACCTCTTAGTGTCAGCGGCGCTTGTCAGTATCATCGTGAACGGCTTCAATACGGCTTCTGTCAAATACAGCAGCGAGCACTACCTCGACGAGATAGATGGCCGCGAGAAGCGAAGTCCGTTTCGACATTATTTCATGCCGGCACTGATAGAGTTTATTGCGTATTTCACGATAAGCTTCGTCTCGATACTGCCGCTCCTGCTTATAGACAATATTCAGACAGCAATACTATGGTCGTGCGCTACCACACTTGTGATTTTATTTGGTGCCGGCTGGTGGCGCGCGTTTATGCTGCATATGCCAAGGTGGCGCGATGCGCTGGAAACCACAATTCTGGGTGGCGGTATTATCCTTGTTGGGTTCGTATCAGGATATATTCTTCATCTCTAGCTGCTGCTCAACATACCCGCGCTTATCATTCTGCGCCCACAATACGACCGCGAGACCGTAGTTATCAGCGTCGGCTAGTACCTCCGATTTTGCCACAAAGGCGGTGGCGTCAATTTCATCGGCTTGCATAGTTATAGCCTCGCTATTATCTCGTACATGACTTGTACGAAACAGAAACTGATACGTCTGCATGATATCACTCTTGCGATTTATGACGTAGGCAAATGTCAGCGAAGATTCGTCCACATTTAGGCCTGTCTCCTCGAGCAATTCACGTACCGCAGCTTGCGGTGGTGTCTGCTCATCATCAACCCATCCGCCCGGAAAAGCCCAGTACGATTTGTAGTTGGCTTTAAGTACCAATGCCCGACCAGCAACATCTTCTATGATAACGCCCGCACTCGACGGCCTCGCTACACGTGAAGCTAAGTATTGCTGAATGTCTGTACGCTCGTACATTATTTGGCGAATTCTATCGCGCGCGTTTCACGAATAACATTGACCTTGATAGTACCGGGATACTGCATAGTGCTCTCAATCTTTGTGGCGATATCGCGTGCAAGCTTGATAGCGCTAAGATCATCGACAGACTTAGGGCTGACGATGACACGAACTTCGCGCCCAGCAGAGATAGCGTACGCTTTGTCGATACCCTTGAAGCTCGTTGCTACATTTTCGAGTTCGCGCATACGTTCTCCGAAATTCTCAGCAGAGATATTACGCGCACCCGGTCGCGCCGCGGAAGCAGCATCAACCACTCGTACAACAAGCGCTTCAGGCGTCGTTGCGTCTACATCGTCGTGATGCGCTTCAATGGCATGGGCAATTTCTTCTTTCATACCATACTTGCGTGCAAGTTCGGCGCCTATGTGGTGGTGTTTACCTTCGATCTTATGCGTCACGGCTTTGCCAACATCATGAAGCAGTGTGGCGATCTTCACAGTACGTGCATCTGCGCCAATCTCTTCGGCAATCATACCAGCAATCTGAGCCATTTCCGTACTGTGCTTCAGTACGTTCTGACCGTAACTCGTACGAAACTTCAGTTCGCCGAGCAATCGAAGCATCTCGCGCGGAATACCAACGACGGCAACCTCGCGCGCCGCATCTTCACCAGCTTGCTTGATCTCTTTGTCGATTTGCTTCTGAGCCTTTTCCACAACCTCTTCGATGCGACCTGGGTGGATACGTCCGTCTTTCATGAGCATCTCCATCGTCACTCGTGCCACCTGACGCCGTATAGGGTCGAAGCTCGAAAGGACGACCATACCAGGCGTATCATCTACTAGCACATCTACACCGGTCTCGCGCTGTATCGCCTGGATGTTACGGCCTTCTTTACCGATGATACGACCTTTCATTTCGTCGTCGGTGAGTTTAAGTGCAGTTACTGTGCGCTCAGCAGTTACTTCGCTACTCATACGCTCCATAGCGGTAAGCAAGATTGTTTGCGCACGCTCTTCTGCATCTTCTTTGGCATCGTTTTGTAGTTTTCCTACCAGACCAACGAGTTCGTGCTTGATATCACGCTCGGTCATCTCCATGAGTTTTGCAGCTGCATCTTCCTTTTTGAGCTTGGCAATCTTTTCAAGTTTCTCTTGTTGACGTGCGCGAATCTCGCGAATCTCGCTTTTGAGTTTTTCTATCTCGTCTTCTTGTCCTCGAAGTTTTTCACTGCGCCGATCCAGCTCGTCGAGCTTTCTATCGAGCGCAGTTTCACGGTCAAGCAAGCGGTCTTCGGTACGCTTGAGCTCTTTTCGTAGTTGCGCCTCTTCTTTTTTGGCGGATTCAGTAAGCTCTATGGCTTTGTCTTGCGCCTTAAGGATGATCGCTCCTGCCTTCTTCTCAGCATCAGCTAGCGCGTGATCGCCTTTCCTTTTAGATTTTGCCCGTTTTGCACGCTCGTAGCCAATAGCTCCGCCTGCGCCAAAAAGAACCCCTACCATTGCGGCAAGAATTTCTATCATATTTCCTTCCTTTCTCCTGCCGACCCCTGTCGGGCTGCTACGTATCGGAGGTCTCGGTAGCCCTACCTTGGGCGTCGTGGTGCAGAAATCAGTTATTCAGTAATCATCAAAAGCTTCAAAATAAATCAAAAAGCTATTTACATTGTAGCCCTACGACAAGTGATAACGCAAGTGTCTATTTGCGTGGTTTAGTGATGCGTGCATCACGACCATATTCAGGCAGCGCGATGCCATCATTTTCGCCAGCTCGCAGTCGACGAACAGCCTCAGCTTGCCAGTCTTCACCCATCACGGCGACAATAGGAATCTGCTCGGAGTCTGCAATAGTATTGAGTGTCGCAATACCAATGCGAAGCCCCGTAAAACTGCCTGGGCCGCGGAATACACCGACCCCTTCGAGCGCATGAAGCGAGCTATTGCATGCCGCAAGTTGCTCAACAAGAAAGTGCAACAGGCCGTGCGCTAACTCGCGTTCGGCCAGCCATGTGGTAGTGGTCGACGTGTCACCCTCTACAAGAGTGAGGTGACATTCGGATGTAGATGTATCGAGCAATAATATCATGCCCCCTCCCCCAGCAGACGAGTAGACGTATGGCCACCTGCACGCATGTTCACTTCTCGCGCATTTTCATCGCCTGCAACCAGAGAGATTGCAATCGTCAACCTATCTTCCGGCAGCACCTCCGCCACTGAATCAGACCATTCTATGACCACGACGTTCTGCGAGTCACTCAGCACATCCAGCAGTTCATCAGCCATGATACCAGCTTCCTGCAAACGGTAGAAATCGTAGTGTATAAGCCGAATCGCAGAACTCGTCTCGTACTCTCGACTAATGGTAAAAGTTGGGCTCTGCACTGTGCCCTGCACGCCAAGACCAAGCGCAAGGCCTTTGGTGAATGTCGTCTTGCCTGCGCCGACATCCCCAACCAACTCGAGCACCTCGCCGCCTTGCAAGCGTGTGGCGATCTTTTGGCCAAATGCCAACATATCTTCGAGAGAATTTAGCTTCATCACCTCTAGTATACACGACTTAAAAACACGCTACCAAAACACCTGCGCCTGCGCTATACTAGGCATAAGTAGTATGCGTATATCAGATAACACATTTTTGGCCATGGTGGGCGCAAGCAATACGCTCACCTCCGAACAGATTGACGCACTCAAAAAAGAGAGTGGTACTTCACACGACCCCCTGCAGATACTCGCAAAAAAACACGAATTACTTTCAGACGAAGCCCTTACCAAGCTATTTTCGGACTACACAAAGATTCCCTATGTTGAGATAGACCCCAAGAAGGTCCCCGAAGAAGCCCTAAAGAAAATCCCTGAGCGCATCGCCAGGCAGTATAACGCTCTCATTTTTAAAATTGATGCAGACGGCCTACTTCATTTGGCAATGGAAGACCCCGATGATGTGGAGGCTATCAGTTTTCTTGAAAAGCAAATTGGCACACATATCAAGATTTATGTCGCGACGCGTGAGTCAATTATCAATGGTCTCGATGCGTACCGCGTAGATGTCGGCAAAGAACTCGGCGAAGTCATCAGTATTCAGGCCGAAAGCGGTAAAAGTGAAGCTATCCGCGAAGAAGATGTAGCCGAAGACTCGCCAATCGCCAAGACCGTCAACCTCCTTTTGGAGTATGCAATTCGTTCTGGCGCATCAGACATCCACATCGAACCACGCGAAGAATATATCCAGGTGCGTTACCGCGTCGATGGCGTGCTCAAAGAAGTTAATCGCCTACCGAAGAATATCGCCAATGCACTCGTGAGCCGCATCAAGATACTTTCAAACCTCAAGATTGACGAACGGCGTGTACCACAAGACGGCCGCTTCAAAATCCGACTAGGTGGCAAGCAGTTCGCATTTCGTGTCAGCACACTACCTATTACCGACGGCGAAAAGATTGTCATGCGCGTACTCAACGAGTCAAATGACGCACTACCTCTCGACAAACTTGGCTACTGGGGCAAGTCACTCAGTACTATCAACGACGCGCTCGATGAGCCCAACGGCATGATTCTCGTCACAGGGCCAACCGGATCTGGTAAATCAACCAGCCTCTTTAGCGTACTTTCTCGCATGAACACCCCCGACGTCAACATATCCACCATCGAAGACCCTGTCGAGTACAAAATACCCGGAGTCAACCAAACACAGACCAACGTTAAAGCGGGCATGACGTTCGCCTCTGGACTTCGCGCTTTGCTGCGTCAAGATCCGAATATTATCATGGTAGGAGAGATTCGTGACGGAGAAACAGCCAATCTTGGCGTGCAAGCAGCCTTGACAGGACACCTGGTATTCTCCACGCTCCACACCAACAATGCCGCTACCTGCTTGCCTCGTTTGCTCGACATGGGTATCGAGCCATTCCTCATAGCGAGTACTGTCAAGGCCGTGGTTGGTCAGCGTCTTGTGCGTCGATTACGCCACCAGACACGAGTCAAGCACGAGCCATCCGAAGAAGAAAAACAAGCTGTTATCAAGCTTTTCAACTTACGCGATGGCCAGACATTTACACATATTCATGAGCTCGAAAAACAAGCTGCAGAAATGGGTATCGGTGGAGACGCACCCTTAGCTACTGATGAACGCGGTATTAAGTTCCTATGGAAAGCAGACGGAAGAGACAATGACGATGGCGCACACGATGGATACAAAGGTCGAGTTGGTATTTATGAGGTACTCGGTATATCTGTACCAATTCAAAAGATGATTACAGCCAATGCCACCAGCAACGACATCCAAGGCGCGGCTATCGGTGATGGTATGATCACTATGCAAACAGATGGACTTATCAAAGCACTGCGCGGCGAAACAACAGTGGAAGAAGTACTGAGAGTAACAAAGGAATAAACAGACAATTATGACAAAATTTACCTATACCGCAACGTCATCGGCAGATACTAGCAAAACAGTCACAGGTGAGATGGAAGCCACAACTCGCGAAGATGTAGCGCATATGCTCATCAAGCAGAATCTGAGCCCCGTAAGTATCAAAGAAACGAAATCAGGCCTGAGTTTGAGTTTCGGCGGCGGAAAAGTGAAGTCAGACGAAATCGTCATCTTCACCAGGCAGCTTAGTGCCATGATTGGTGCTGGCGTACCATTACTGCGCTCCCTCAATTCGCTAGCCGAGCACGCCGAAAACCCTGCGTTCAAAAGGATTCTCACCGATGTTACTACGAATATTCAAAGCGGTTCAGGCTTCGGAGACGCACTGGCAAAATACCCAAATACATTTAGTGACGTCTACGTGAACATGGTGCGAGCAGGCGAAACGGCAGGTATTCTCGACGACATCCTCAAGCGACTAGCTACGCAGCAGGAAAAAAACGCCACTATACGCAAAAAAGTCAAAAGCGCCATGTCGTACCCAATGGTACTCGTGGTTATTACAATAGGAGCATTCTTCGGCTTGATGCTTTTTGTGATACCGCAGATCGGTACCATCATTACCGATCTTGGCGGGCCAGATGCCGAACTACCGCTACTCACAAGAATCATGCTCGGCATTAGCGATGTACTACTAGGATACTACTGGATTGTGCTGCCGGCGCTTGGCGGCGGCGTATTCTTGCTATTAAAATATATCCGTACACCAGGAGGTAAGAGAAAATTCCACAAGCTTATACTCAAAGTCCCCCCTGTGAACGGTATCGTCAAAAAAGTTGCCGTTGCGCGCTTCGCTCGCACCTACTCATCGCTCGTCGGGGCCGGTGTATCTGTCATCGAATCGATCAACGTGACAGGCCGGGCCATCGGTAACACCATGTACGAAGATGCGCTCATTGATGCCGCAAACCGTGTCAAAAATGGCGATCAACTCTCTAAAATCATCGAAGGTAACGAATCTCTTTTTCCGTCAATATTATCGCAGATGCTTTCAGTGGGAGAAGAAACGGGGCAAACCGATGTCGTACTCATCAAGGTCGCAGATTTTTACGAAGAAGAGGTAGATGTGGCAATTGATGGCATCAGTTCTATCATTGAGCCAGTGATGATCGTTATGATGGGCTCAATGGTGGGTCTGATTGCCGCGAGCGTCATGGGGCCAATTGCCAGTATTTCTCAAAATATACAGGGATAAAGTCTAGTCATAAGCATAAGCTTCATGATATAGTAAGGATAAACTAACGCGTGGGCTCATGAAAAAACTTTTCTACAAAGACAAAGCATTCATCGGACTTGACATCAACACAACTGAAATCAAGGTGATGGCAATCGATCCAGAAAAACATCTCGTACAAGGCTACGGGGCTATTGACGTAGATGCTGCCAAGATGAAGAAGGTGTTTGACAAAGGTGACAGCTATCTAGAGATACAGCTTCGTGCACTTCTAAGCGACAAGATTATCGGCAATGTTGCCAGTGAACAGGTTGTCATCAGCCTCCCGACGTCTCGTACATACTCACGTGCATTCACCGTGCCGAAATCAGCCGAAAAAAATCTCAGAGAAGCCGTTGAACTCGAAGTGAGTCAGTATGTCCCCATCCCCATCTCATTACTGTATGTCGATTATGAAATTATAGATCGCAGCAAAGACACGCTCACTGTCATCATGTCTGCAGTGCCGCAACTTATGGTAGATAATGTTCTGTCTGCTATCGAGTCAGCTGGCCTGACTGCAAATGCAGTAGAGCCAAGCATCAATTCTGTAGCGAGACTCCTTCGCACCACAGAAGAGGGTGACTTGCCGACGCTTATCGTAGACATAGGGCCGGCGAATACAGATATCGCAGTGCTCGATGGTTCGATTCGAGTTACCGGTGGCACCACCGTTGGCGGCAACACATTCACACTCGACATCGGCAAGAAGCTAGGTGTGGCGCTTGAAAACGCCCATCAGCTTAAGGTCCTCAACGGACTCAACCCAGGGCCTAGACAGAAGAAAATCACTTCAGCAGTTGAACCAAGCTTGCAACGTATCACTTCAGAAACACGACGCGTCATACGCTACTATAACGAGCGAATTTCTGGTGGCAAGAAACTAGAGCAACTTCTGATTGTAGGTGGTGGTAGTAATATGCCCGGTATCGGTGAGTATTTCACAAATGATCTTCTTATGCCGTCACGCGTCGCAAGCCCGTGGCAGAAAATAGACTTCGGTGCCCTTGAGCAACCAGGTAAGCAGTTCCGCTCACGATATATCACTGTCGCTGGACTCGCAAGCCTTACGAGAGAAGAGGTCTGGAAATGATAAACCTCTTACCTCCAGAAACAGCCAGGCAGATCCATGCGTCGCGGCACAACAATCTACTTTTACGCTATCTTATTGGTCTGTTTATAGCCTTAGGTTTAATTATATTTGTCTACGCGACAACGTTTATCCTCATGAAGACCGCTGAACAGTCTAGCGTATCGTCGTCAAGCGAAAACAAACAAAAAATTGCCCAAAACAAAGAAACAGAAGACCGTGCAAAAGCCTACACGAGCAATCTTAAAATTGCAAAAGCGCTCTTCGATAGTGAGCTATCTCACACTACAGCATTAAACAAAATAGCAAGTGCATTGCCGACCGGCACCATGATTCAGGCGCTTGACCTAAGTGCATCTACCGTTGGATCACCTATCACGCTATCGGTACAGGCGAAGACAAAAGCCGACGCCTTAGCAGTCAAGACGTCATTTGAAAAAGCGAAAATTGCCTCAGCTATTACCATTTCGAGCCTTGCCGAACAAAACGCCGATGCCCCAGCAACAGATGGTGAATCAGCGCAACCCACTGCGTACCCTGTGCTTATCAGCTTAAACGTTACCTTCGATAAATCAATATTTAATACCGACAAAGAGGACACAGATGAGTAAAATCAACCTCTCCCTTTCAGAGCTCACCGCTTCCAAGTTACGCTTGCTGCTGCTTGGTGGAGTAGTCGTCTTGTTAGCGCTACAAATAGGTCTGATCGTATTAGGTCAAAAAGCAATCACTGGATACGCAAAGACTGTTTCATCTTCGGTATCAACCGCCACATCCGATCAAAAAACCCTGAGCGACCTCCAATCTGTCAACAACTTGCTCAAACAACAATCCGAGACCGTTGAAAAATCAGGTAAGCTCATAGCAGATGGTGCAAATACATATGCATACCAAAACCAAATCATCAACGATATCACCAACTACGCCAACCAAACCGGTATTCAGGTGACAGGCTTTTCATTCACAGGCTCAGCAGCATCCGGGGAGTCTGGTGCCGCAGCAGCTGCACCCGCGCCGACCGCCACAGCAACCACTACTACGCCCGCAGCAGGAGCACCCGCGACACCCGCTGGACTCACTCCTGTTACAGTATCCGTGTCTTTGGTGCCAGGTATGTCATACGACGCATTCTACAAATTCTTACAGCTTATTGAGGGCAATCTACTCCAGATGCAGATCGGAAGCCTAAACCTCACTCCTTCCAGCGACGGCAGTACAAATGAATCTGGTCCAAATGCAGTCGGACTTTCAAACATAACTATTCAGGTGTTTACAAAGAAATGAGCAAGCCAATCAACCCCGTAGAGACATTTTTCTTACGCTATAACTTCGTCATCCTTATCGTGGTTGCCGCGAGTATCATTGGTGTAAGCATCTTCTTGGCATACTCAACATTTATTACTGCAGCCGATCCAAGTAACGCAGAAGTCAAGAGCGAGATCCCAACAAGTTTCGACCAAGCAACACGTGATAAGGTTAACCAGCTACACGAAAGTGACGACCCAGACATACGCGTGACACCGCCATCCGGTCGGATAAATCCATTTTCTGAATAGGTGCGATATACTGAACATATGCTACTAGTTACCTCAGAACTCTTTGATATGCCAGTAATGAGCCTTCAGACGGGCGCTGAGATTGCGCAAACAAGTTCGGCTATCATCGACCTCGCCACGTTACACATACTTGCCTACGAGCTATCTGGCGCACAACTCGACTCGCACCCATCGTTTTTGCGTATCGAAGATATCCGAGAGTTGAGTGATATTGGCTTTATTGTAGATTCAAGCGATGAGATCGTTACCCTAGACGATATCGTTGTTGCAAAAGATATATACACCAAGCATGCGAGACTCGAGGGCATGCATGTTGTTGACGATCACGGTACGAAGCTGGGGAAAGTTTTGCAATCTATCATGAGTACCCACACATTTCGCATCGAACAGCTACAAGTTTCGCGACCATTCTTTCAAAGCTTCACAGAGACTGAGCTACTCATTCACCGTGAGCAGATTGTCGATGTTACCGACAACACTATTGTCGTACGCGCAGCATCAAACGACAATCAACAACGCGCCAAACTCGAAAAACAGCCATTCATCAACCCATTCCGCGGTGCCTCATCACCTCAGCCAGAGTCAGCTAAGGCTGATCGCCGCTAAGCGCCTGTTTAATATCGTCATAACTAAATCCCTGACGCGCTAGATACTGCATAAGTTTCTGCTCGTCTTGGTATTTGTTTCTTTTTTTCGCAATTACTTTTTGGAGTTCACTATCGTCTGTTCGCTCGCTCTCCGACAGCTGCTGCGCTATAATCTCTTGCGACACGCCTTTTGCGCGTAGCTCAGCTTCGAGCTTGCGTCTGCTAGCTCCTTTGGTTTGATTACGATTCTCCACCCAAAACCGGGCAAAAGACTCGTCGTCCACATACGACTTATCTACGAGCTTATCAAACACTCTTTCTACCAGCTCAGTCGCGTAGCCTTCGCGCTCCTTGATCTCGCCTGTCTGTCGCGACTTATACTTGGTAGCTCGAGTTTTACGCCATAGATAGTCTCGGACTTCCCGTGCACTATGCGGCCGCATTAAGCAATACTCTAGGGCACGTGCATAGAGTTTGCCAAACTGGCTTTCACCTTCAATCTCGGTGAGTTCTTTTTCGCTGTACTCCTGGCCAACTTTTACTCCAAGCGAGACAACCTGTGATATATCCAGACTAAACCGGTAGGTGCCGTCTACCATCACATTGATACGGTTTGGATCTTTTTGCTGACTAGTGAGTGCTGTTATCTTCATATCGAAAGTGACTCGAGTTTACTCTGTGCAAACAGCTTCTGCCGAATCATTGTGCCAGGAAAGGCTAAAGGGGGTAGTCAATGGGCGCTCTATGCGTCTTCTTGTGCAACCTTGGCGCGAACTTTCTTGTCGATCTCCGCACGCAGCGTCGGATTTGCTTTCAAGAATTCTTTTGTCTTGTCGCGGCCTTGGCCTATCTTCTCGTCGTTGTAATCAAACCACGCGCCCGACTTGCCAACAATACCGTGCTGCACAGCTAGGTCGAGGATATCACCAGTAGCCGAGATACCCTCGTTGTACATGATGTCGAATTCAGCGATGCGGAAAGGTGGTGCTATCTTATTCTTAACAATCTTCACTTTGGTACGGTTACCCAGTATGTCGTCGCCAACCTTGATCTGGCCAGTACGTCGAATATCGATACGCACACTCGCATAAAACTTCAACGCGTTACCACCTGTTGTGGTTTCTGGATTACCGAACATGACACCAATCTTCATACGAATCTGGTTGATGAAGATGACCGTTGCATGAGACTTATTGATAATACCTGTGAGTTTTCGTAGCGCTTGACTCATCAAACGAGCTTGCAAGCCCATGTGACTGTCTCCCATATCGCCATCTATTTCGGCCTGTGGCACCAGGGCAGCAACCGAGTCTATTACGATCAAATCGACTGCGTTTGAACGCACCAGTGTCTCTGCGATTTCGAGTGCCTGCTCGCCGTTGTCTGGTTGGCTCACAAGCAAGTTGTCAGTGTCAACACCGAGCTTCCTAGCATAACTTGGGTCGAGTGCATGCTCCGCATCAATAAATGCTGCTGTACCGCCCATTTTCTGAATTTCAGCAATCGCATGCAACGTAAGCGTAGTCTTACCGCTTGATTCAGGACCATAAATTTCAATGATGCGACCCTTGGGGTAGCCCCCGCCAAGTGCAATATCAATACTTAATGCGCCAGATGGGATTAGCTCTACATTTGCCTTGTGTCCCTCGCCAAGCTTCATGATCGAACCATCGCCAAATTGTTTAGTGATTTGATCCATTGCAAGATTCAGTGCCTTTAGCTTGCCTTCATCTTTTTTTGTAGTCTCCGGTGTGTCAGTCGTGTCAGTCTTTTTCGCCATATATACCCTCCAAGTCTTATGTATAAGTCTTATTATACGCGTATACTCTTGTGTCGGCAAATTTGCTATAATGGTTTCATATGAGAAAAACAGACGGCTTCACTATCATTGAACTACTTGTCGTAGTCGTACTTTTCCTCTCTATGTGCGGACTGTTTCTTTACCAAAAAAATAACGTAGAGGCTATGGCGCGCGACGACAGACGCAAAGCAGACATCAATACCCTCTATCACAACCTCGAAAAAGTATACTACGCCAAAAATAACGCATATCCAGCCACTCTAAGTACGAAGACACTACCGGCGGTGCAGGCAGACACCTTTAAGGACCCAGTAGGAGTCGCTGTCAATGAACTGCGAGTCGAGGACGATCTTGTCGGCACAACAACTCGTTCGACCTATACCTACGAGCCAACAGACTGCAAAGACAACGAATGCTCAGGCTACACCCTGCGCGCCGATCTAGAAAAAGAAGCCGACTACGTACGCAAGTCGCAAAACAGTAAAAAGTAGCTAATCAATCGTGAGCGGCAACGGGCCGACCGTTTTTGAAGTCTTCTACCGCATTGTTCAATATACTAGTCTGCCTCTTCGGGTTCGCGACATAATGGAACCTATATGTTGTCTCTTCGCCTTCGGTACTCAGACGAATGGTTCCGTAGTTTAGGAGCGTCTGGAGAACACCATTTTGCACAAAACTTACGTCCTCTATGCTACCCAGGCTTGCTGTCTGTTCATGCTTGGCAAATAAACTGTGTTGAATTTCCTGGATAACACTTTCATTAGTAAGGTAAAACGTATTACGCAGGTACACCCACACCGCAATGTAGCCAAATATTCCGACCAATAGACACAGGGGCACCATCAGTAAGCTCAGTACCTCCATGGACGGCAATCCAGCCCCGTTACTTTGCTCGAGAAATACCGGATATAATATCCAGATGGCGACAAATACCGACAGCAAGAAGCTAGTAAGTGCAACTGGCGCGAGCAACCCGATAGGGTGGCGCGTCACACGCATGAGTACATATTCACCCCTGGAAAGATTGAGATCTGGAAACATCTTCTTGGCGTCTTCGTGCTTGCGCATAAGATCGTCGCTCACCGCTATTTGCGCCGGCTCGATAGGCCGCGTAGTATGCACCACGCCCGGCTCATTGGATAGCTGTGCACGTTGACGAGGATCAAAACCGTGCCCCTCAATTTCATTTGGCTGGGTGGTCACGTGAGAGCTAGCCGCAAACTGCTTCGCATGCGGTTGCTGAGGTTGAGGAGTAGGAGTCGGCGGCTGCTCTGGATTCATACAATCAGTATATCACGCAGTTTTATCTTCGCCCAAGTGACGGCGTGCCTTTTGAGTGACGCGACGGCCGCGTGGAGTACGCTCGATAAAACCGATTTGCAACAGGTATGGTTCGTAGAAATCTTCAATAGTCGACGTCTCGTCTCCTGTGAGCGCCGCGAGGGTCGCTAGGCCAACGGGATTATCTCCATAATTCTCAATCATGCTGTATAGTAGTTGACGATCTGCAGGGTCGAGACCGAGTTCATCGATCTCCAGCAACGCCAGAGCTTTTTTGGTGGTAGTCGGGTCGATGAAACCATCACCGTTCACGTCCGCATAATCACGTACGCGTTTGAGCAGGCGATTGGCGATTCGCGGAGTGAGTCGTGCGCGAGTGGAGAGGTCTTTTGCCGCAGCGATGTCAATCTTACTTTCAAGTATTGTGGCTGCCCGTGAGATAATCTTCTCAATCTCGTCGGGCGTATAAAACTCAAGTCGATGGATCAAGCCGAAGCGATCACGCAGCGGCGCAGCCAAGCTTCCTGTGCGTGTCGTTGCGCCAATCACCGTAAACTTAGGTAAATCGAGTCGTACGCTGCGTGCAGCAGGACCCTTGCCTATCACGATGTCGAGCTTATAATCCTCCATCGCGCTATACAGCACCTCTTCTACCGCACGACCAAGTCGATGGATCTCGTCGATGAATAATACGTCGCCATCCTGCAAGTTAGTCAGAATACTCGCCAAGTCGCCTGCTCGTTCGATTGCTGGGCCGGCAGTGATGCGAATATTGGCACCCATTTCATTTGCAATCACCGTAGCCATAGTTGTCTTACCAAGCCCCGGTGGACCATAGAGCAATACGTGATCGATTGGCTCGTTTCGTTTTTTTGCAGCATCTATCGCCAACTTGAGATTTTTCTTGAGTCGGTCTTGACCCACATAATCATCAAACGTCTGCGGTCGCAGCGTCACTTCTATCACTTGCTCGTCGGCATCTTCGTCGTGCGGGCTGGTATCTACAATTCGTTCTATCGCCATGTACTACTATTATGGCACAATTTTAGTAATCATCACTGTTATAGCGATATTTCTGCTCTCGCACCTGTACTTTTGCGCCTTGAATAATCTCAATAGTCTCGACGACAGATCCGAACTTTTTGTCTTTTTTCTCAAATTCCTCTATAGTCATCCACTCATTATGCTGACCGTCGGTTTCAGCTAGCAGAGTACCTTGTGGCGACGTGCCGTGCACAATACAAAAATACTTGTCTTCGAGCAAATCACCCGACTCGTCGTCGTAGTCTAACTTGTGATAAAATCCTGCCACCCGCAGTGTCGCTACGAGGCCCGTCTCTTCAAGTAACTCGCGAGCAGCCGCCTCAAGCATAGTCTCGCCCCAGCGAATCTTTCCTGTTAAGTGCCCCCAGAAACCATAGTATGGCTGCTTCAGACGCTGTTGCTGCAGATGTAGTCCGTCTTCGCGCTCTATTACAAGTACTACAGAAAGCTTGGGTTGTTTTTCTATCTGAGCGTCGTCGGTATCCATGCGATTTGCATACTCTTTACCGCTACGCGTCAGCTCATACTTACCGTGCGTTTTTGTTAGTTTACGGACATAACCATTTTTTACGAGTTGTTGCAGGTGGAAATTTGCATGGTCGCTCGTCATGTCGGCTGCTCTTGCAAGTTGGGCAAAATTCACTCCATCAGCAAGCAGCATCGTTCGAAGTATCTTCATCTGTGCCTGATGTGCACCAGCTTCATACTGTGTCATTATAGTTTCCTCTCGCTCTCATTGGTATTGCACCTTCTAGAGTCACTGTACTTCTCTAGCTACGAGCAGTCTAGTGAACGCGACTTCTATTGTGCTTTGAGTGCTTGTGTCACACGACTTGCAGTGGAAAGATCGGTCGAAACACCTTCGAGCGCTTTGGTTGCATCGTTAAGACTATATCCTAGAGCCATGAGCGCCTCGAGCGCCTCATCTGTATGTGATAGTACCGATGACTGTCCAGTGATACTACTATTATCATATTGCAGCGCCAGTCCAACTTTGTCTTGTAGGTCCACAGCGACTCGCTCGGCAGTCTTCTTGCCCACTCCAGTAGCTTTCGCAATAAACAACGTGTCACTATTCGCTATTGCATTGCGCACCACCTCGCTATCGGCGATACTAAGTATCGCGAGCGCTGCTTTTGGCCCTACACCTTGTACCGTGATCAGTAGCTCAAATAGTTTTTTGGCTGCCAAGCTAGAAAAACCATATAAATCTTGAGCTTGCTCGCGAATAAGATGATACGTATAAAACTTCACCTCTTCGTGTAGCAACGCTTTTTCGTAGTCACCAAGTGCTGTCTGCACTTCGTAGCCAACGCCATGTACGTCTACAATTATTGCGTTTCCAAATTTCTCTGCGACTGTTCCTGCTACATGTGCAATCATCTATGCTCCTTGCGTACTATTTAGTTACTATTACTTCTGTTGGCAGGGCCATTTCCAGGAGGAGTTGTCTCAGGCGGGGTTGTTGGAACAGGTGTCTCCGTGTCAGGATTTGGCTCTGGATCGGTTGGCTCCTGCTCATTCGGGTCGGTATCGTCACCCGTGGTCGGCTGCTCTGTTTGTTCGGGATCTTCATCCTCTGTTTCACCCTGCTGAGGAGGCTTGTTTTCCGGTTCTGGCTGCGGCACCTGTGCCTCACAACCATACGACGGAAGTGCAGTGGTCAGAAAATACTCTTTATAGGTGTTAGTACCTGCGGAATTTGCTAGCTTACCAGTGCCGTAGCAGGTATCTCGCTCTACTACGCCGCTTGGCTTCGAGAAGGGATCGCCGGTCGCAGTAGTGAGCTCATCCATCGTCGTACGCCAAATCGGACCTGCGAGAGACCCACCTCCACTCGACATGACCGCATTGTCGTTGTTGCCGACCCACACGCCGATAGCCAAAGAGGGGGTGTATCCTATCGTCCAAGCATCACGATTTTCATCAGTTGTTCCTGTTTTAACCGCAGCTTTCTTGTCGCCATATAAACTCAAAGAAGCACCAAACATACCTGCACGTGACTGGTCGTCGGACAAGATATTAGAAATCAAGTAGGCGCCCTCTGCGCTGATAACGCGCTTTGACTTTTGTGGCGCCTTGAAGACCTCTTCGTCGTACTTACTTTTGATCTGTTCCACTAGTGCCACTTCTTTTTGGTCCCCGGCGTTTGCAAAGCCAGCGTACGCATGCGTCATGTCAAGCAACCGAGCTTCGGCTGCACCCAAAGCGAGCGGAAGGCCATAATCGTTATCTTTCTCTATAGTATCAATACCCATCCGATTTGCAGCCTCAACTGCCTTATCTATACCTACTCGCTGCAATACTTTGATAGCCGGAATATTAAGCGACCAGTTCAACGCTTGGCGCACGCTAACATCACCGTTGAATGTGCGTAGTGCATTCTGCGGCTCGTAACCGTTGAAGTTCGTCGGCTCATCGGCCAGTATAGAGGCTGGCGTCAGTATACCTTCTGCCAATGCTTCAGAGTAATAGATCGGCTTAAAGCTACTTCCCGGCTGGCGTTTAGCGAGGGCCATGTTCACTTTACCGTCTTCTGCGTCGTTCCAGTCGTAGCTCCCGATAAGAGCACGCACAGCACCAGTTTTAGGGTCGATAGCCACAGCACTGGCGTTTGAGCCGCCGTTTGCACGGATAGATGGCATGTTGGCGTTAATATTTTCTTGTAATTTATTTTGAATGTTCAGGTCGAGTGAGGTTTTGATCTGATAGCCTGAGCGAGCAACTTTTTCAGCACCGTACTTCTCATTGAGTTCTTCCATCACAAGTTCAGCAAAGTGCGGTGCCGGGCTCGTATCGGCGCTACTTTCTGGGGCTGCGTAGGCTAATTCTTGAGCTAACGCAGCATCTTTCTCAGCTTGGGTGATGAAATCATTTTTCACCATACGTGACAATACCGTTTCCTGGCGCTCCTTGGCATACTTCATCTCGCCATATATAGGTGAATATGCGTTTGGAGCAGGCAGTACACCGATTATCATAGCGCTCTCTGCCAGCGTGAGGTCTTGTGGTGATTTATTAAAGAATGTTTTCGCCGCATCTTCAATACCAAATGCGTTACCGCCGAAAAACGCCGAGTTGAGATACATTTCAAGGATTTCATCTTTGCTGTACGTGCGCTCAATAGCTATAGAGAGAGACAGCTCCTGAAACTTACGAAAGTAACTCTTTTCATCTGTGAGCAAGGTGTTTTTTACAAGCTGCTGGGTCAGGGTACTGCCTCCGTAGTTCGTGCCACCCGATACTACGTTGCCGTATAGCGCCCCGACCATGCTGATAAATGAGAATCCGCCGTGATCATAAAAATCCTTATCTTCACTCGCGAGCAACGCGTCTTTGGTCGTCTCATTGATACCAGATAGCTCTATCATTTTACGGTGTTTTGCACGGCCACTTTGATAAAACACATCGCCATTGACATCTGTCATGACAAGGCCCGTATTATTGTTATTCATAAGCCGTTCTTTATCAGAAATATCGCGGGCGAAGTATAGATACGTCATAAGAGGTATCAGCACCATCAACGCTATGATAGGCCCTACAATCACTGCTATTTTTTGCCAGCGTTTGAGGTTACGAAACCAAAGAATATACGTGTTGAGCGTGAACCACGCCCCACGCGCTTTGCGCTGCTTCGTATATTTTCCAACTCGTCGCATTATTAGCCCATTATACCATTTTCAGCCACATACGACTATGTTAGCTCAGGCGTGTCATCATCGTGTGGGTGATAGCGGCAGCCAACGCGTCAGCACAATCGTCGGGCTTGGGGACTTCCTGTAAGCCCAGATGAATTCGTACCATTTCTTGCACCTGCTTTTTGTCTGCCTTTCCATACCCTGTCAGGGTCTGCTTTATCTGTTGCGGAGTGTATTCGGCTATGTGTAGGCGCGCTTTTCGACCCGTCAGCATGGCCACACCACGAGCATGTGAGACACTCATAGCCGTCGTAACATTTTGCGAAAAGAAAAGCTTCTCTATAGACATGACATCTGGCTTAGTTTCCGCGATAATGTCCGTAAGGCCATCAAATATCTCCTCAAGACGTTCGTCGAGCGGCGTATGCGCTGGTGTCGTGATCACCCCTGCAGTCACCATACGAACCTTGTTGCCGCGTGAAACGTCGATCACACCAAAACCAAGGATACCTGTACCGGGGTCAATGCCTATTACTCTCATATACTCTCAGTATACGTTATTTGACGGAAGGCAGTAGCCCAAGCAATTTACCGATTCCACCCATAGGCTTGCGGCGCCACTCCCACCCAGCATAGCCTGGTGACGCAGAACCTAGACCACCGAGCACTAGCCATGACAGAGTTTCGTCGGAAGAAGCAGGCGTATCAACCACATGAAGTCAGCATCCATATCTCCTGAAATCATTTTTCAGCAACGGCTTATCTCTTCGCTACAGTACTGATCAATACGACAGTTCGTCGGCATTTTCTGCATATACTTAAAATATATGCCACATACAATTAAGAAATAAAACCGAAACCACTTTAAGGTAAGGAGATATTGCACTGCGTCACAACACCACCCTCGTTGTAAGCCACGGCGCCGGCGATATTACAGCCTTGATTAATACCATCGAGGTAATATACGAAGCGATTCCCAAAGGTCGTGTCATTGTAAATATAACCAAGACCCCCACGCACATAGCTTGCAATACCGATAGACATAAGGCTGGTTGCAAGAACTGGCTTGTTGGGCAAAAACTCGGCCATTTCGGTATCGAGCGATGCATTAACACTCATCGCGGGGGTCGAGCCTGACATCCAGCAATTATTCGACGGGTAACCCGCACCCAGGCAGCCACTCATAGCTGGATAAGTAGATTTTACTGCCTTGTATTGCCGAAAGGCCTTTACGTACGCGCTCACCCCAGAGACAACTTGGGTGTTTCTTGCGCGTTGCTGTACGCCGTTAAATGCAACAATCGTAATGGCAGCCAATATGCCTATGACAACAATCACAATTAGTAACTCAACTATTGTGAATCCGCGGTTTTTTATTTCATCGTGAAAGGAAGTAATAACCATACCACTAATATAACCCACGAAGGAGATTGAGGATAGTCTCCTACGAGCCTAACTCTGCTGTTACGTCGGCGTTCATATGTACACTCGCTACATCATCGAGATCATCGAGCGCATCGAGTAGTTTGAATATTTTTTGCGCCTGTTCGTCATCGTCTACAGCAACCATGCTGTTTGGAACATACTGTAGCTCTGCATCTTTTACGTCCATACCAGCATCTACGATAGCTTGGCGTACTTTCGCCAAGTCTTTTTGTTCGGTATAAACCAACATTTCACCGTCTTCTTCTGCTGCATCTTCGGCCCCTGCATCGAGTACAGCGAGCAGCGCATCTTCGCCAGTTGCCGCAATACGGATGACACCTTTTCGCGTAAACTGAAACATCACACTTCCTGCATCGGCAATACGGCCGCCATTTTTCACAAGTATATTCTTGACTTCCGGTAGCGTACGGTTGCGATTATCGGTGGCTGTCTCGATAATCAGTCCAACGCCACCCGGACCATACCCCTCGTAGGTTATTTCTTCGAGCACAGCCGCATTTTTGTCATTTACCCTATCGATTGCACGCTGAATATTAGCATTGGGCATATTTGCAGCCTTGGCTTTTTCTACAGCTAGCGCGAGCGATGCATTCATACTTGCATCAGTTCCACCACGTGCCGCAATAGCGATTTGATTGCCGAGTTTTGTAAATATTGCACCGCGCTTTGCGTCGTTAGCACCTTTTTGGCGTTTGATTGTTTCCCATTTACTATGTCCAGACATGTGGCGTTCTCCGTCGAATTTTGCTATATAAACTACTGTTAGTATAACAGATTATCTAACTAAGTTAACTCGGCGGAAGCTCAATCCAACTATTCGCTACAGGACTACGAGGAGAAGCAGTTATGGCTTCAGCCTAACAAAAAACGCCCCAATTTGAGACGTTATCTGCTAAATTTACTCATAATGGAGGAGCCACTGGGGCTTGAACCCAGGACACCCTGCTTAAAAGGCAGGTGCTCTAACCAGCTGAGCTATGGCTCCGTAATTTATATAAAGTGCAAGCTCAATTGAGCTTCGTATATGGTAGCATGCACCCCTGATAATTGTCAATGCTTCTTGTCGTGCTTGTCGCTAGCTCCGCCAGAACGTGTATGCATGATATCGAGCACTGCAATCACAAGAGCGGCTGTCAAAATATACTGCTGGTACTGTACTATCATCTCGAAGACAGTACGGCTATCACCCATCAGCACCACGGTGTGCTCAAGTGCGCCGAGACTGAATATAACAGCCAATACTGCGTACAGCATCGAGCCAAGTAACCGCCCTCGCTTCGTCTTGTACCGTGGGCCACCAAACAGCAAAACGAGGGACGGAAGCAGTATCACGAGCAATGTCAAAAACGTCACAGGCGACACGACGCCGAGATCCACTGGCAACCTAAGCGCTATGTCAGCAATGACATCCTGCCACATCACGCTAAGCACATAGCCGGTTGCAAGTGCGAGACCGAGCACACCAAACCTGCGCTTTGTGATATACGCAAACACAAACAGCAGCAGTACAGCCAAACCGATAATCACGATGATATCCATTATCTATTCCCCTTGTCATTAAATGTTATTGATTGTCCAGTTTTAATACTGTATTTCGCGGCCGATCCAGCCGGGAGATACAACACATATCGCGCAGTGCCTCCCGGTCGATATATATGGCTATTCGACGGCTGAGCATTTTTCGCGACATAAGCCACTTTCTTGCTATCCGTGATCCACAGTATATCAACAGCAGAATGTAAATCTTGAGCCTGCACTATCCAGCTATCGCTTTTTGGATATGCATACAGTAACGCCTGATTACCTTCAAGTACTGCACGGTACTCTGCGATATTTGCGCCAGGCTGCTGCCCCACATCAATCATTTCTGCATGAAATGTTTTAGCACCCAACGTCACAGCAGTTGCAGTCATTGCAGTTGGCCAAAAACTGTACGCAACAAATGCTACGAGCATCACGATCACTCCAAAAATACCAATCCACACGAGCCTATGCTCAACGCTCACGCGCGCGCCATATTCCATGTGCCCTAGTATAACCGAGTTAGGGCGTAAGCGCTATGCGCCGACTTTGTCCTTTTTAGGGCGACGCTTAACATTAAGCTCTATATACTCGATGATCTTAGACGCCACATCCCGTTTTGTGATAAGCTCAGGCGTCTTAAGGCTTGCTGATGAATTCACTTCGAGCACAAGTGGCCCATTACTACTTCGCATCATATCCACTCCGCAGACAGGAAGCCCCATTGCCTTCGCGGCCTTGATGGCAGTTTTGCGCTCTTCTTCTGTAAGCTTTACCGGCATACCAACACCCCCTTGATGAGTATTGCTGCGAAAATCATCATCAAGACTTTGTCGTTTAACACTTGCTACAACTCTACTGCCGACAATCAGTGCGCGAATGTCTTCGCCTGCTGATTCTTTGACGAATTCCTGTACCAAGAAGTTAACACCCTCAACATAAAACGCTTGCATCACAGCCTTAGCAGCCTTTGATGTTTCTGCAAGCACAACTCCGTTGCCATGAGTACCTCTCGCCACTTTAATGATCAGTGGCGCCCCTCCGGCAAGTCCCACGACATCGTCAAAATTTGCAGTCTCTCGAGCAAATACCGTCTTAGGGATACCTACGCCCGCACGCGCCATAATCTGGTATGCGCGCAACTTGTCTCGCGAACGAACAATTGCGATAGAGCTCGCGGTCGTAAACGCGCCCTGATGTTCGAACTGTCGCACGATAGCTGTCCCGTACTTAGTGTAGCTCTGTGCGATACGAGGGATGATTGCATCAAATTGATCAAGTGAGCGCCCTTTGTAGCGCACGACTGGCTGATTCTTTTCGATAGCCACATAGCATTTTGCATAATTAATAACTTCAACTTCATGTCCACGCGCACGTGCAACTTCTTTGAGGCGTCGTGTCGAGTAGTTAGCTCCGCCTTTTGATAGAATCGCTATCTTCATATTCTTCATCCTCTCATAAATTACATCAACAATTGCAGCTCGTCATATCTAGCTCTATCAAGTTGGTCTAGAGCACGAGGGCCGTGCTGCACATCTACGATAAATTTTCCCCTCAGGGTATTTCTGCCGATAAGTACCGGGTACGCCTGACTAGACCTATCCGCAAGTGTGCAAAAGGTTCTTATACGCTTCCCTTTGAGCTGTAATGTGAGCGGGACCTTATACCTCATCTGTACGTGTCCGCTAGAGCTTGCAACGGCTATGATCGAGAAGTGCTTTTCTAACACAGACTCTCCTACATAGTGCGGACTGTCTTCGCCAAAAAGACAGTACTCAAGCCCCTTCGCCGTCTCGCGTATGCTCGTTGCCCATATAGATGATGTACGCGCACCAGTATCAATTCTGGCGGGGACTCTTTTGATGTCATCTCGTATAAGCCAGATATATTCTGCACGACCGATAATTTTTTTCGTGACCATAACAACATATTATATCATTCATCATAGTAAAGATAAAGCCCGTCTGCTTGACGGATTGTACCTGTATATTTTATAATTACAATTGTGAAAACATTATTCTACATCGGTCGGCCATACCCTCATATAGCAGAGTTGCAAACACTAAAATCACTCGGATACAAACTAGGATTATTTCTCGATAAGACACATACACTGCGCAATCCAGAGATATTCGATTTTTGTGTCGCACTAGATTTCACATCTCTAGAAAGTGTGCGCACTAGCCTATTGCAAATCCATAGTTTACCAGCTATCGACGGTCTACTTTGCTTATACGAAAATTATATTCCTCACAAGACTGTTATCGCAGAGCACCTCTCGTTGCCGGCCATGTCCATGCAATCCGCACTAGCTTGCACGGATAAATACGAGATGCGTACCAAATTCCAAAAGTATAATCCTGAGATAACTCCGAAATTTACTTTCGTAGAATCAAAAAATCAGCTTTTAAAATTTGCAGCAAACGCGGGCTATCCAGTCATGCTGAAGCCGACCAATCTTGTAAAAAGCCTGCTCGTCAGCAAGTGCTCCTCGGAGAATGAACTGATCGAAAACTACGACAAGACCATTGCGCAGATAGAAGAGGTGTACGCGAGACTACACATCACTGACCGTGAGCCTCGTATCATTGCCGAGCAGTTTATAGAAGGGTCAATGTGTTCCGTCGCCGCCTACGTAGACCATATGGGCGAACCACATTTTTGCGACGGTATCGCCGAACTCACAACCGCCCAAGATATTGGGTTTGATGACAACTTTCTTTATTCCCGTAAACTCACGAATACCATCAAGCCAGACCTACTATCACGCATCTTGGCCGTTGCAAGAGATGGCGTTCACGCACTGTCAATGCGCTCCTCACCTGCGCACATCGAGATAATCTATAATGAACAAGAGATAAAGATTGTCGAAATCGGCGCAAGAACAGGTGGATACCGGCCACGCCTCTACAGAGAAAGCTATGGACTCGACCTAATCCAACAAGAAGCCCTCATAGCAGTTGGCGACACACCTCAACTGGCTGGTGATTTCAAAAAATATTCAGCAATTTACGAATTATTTCCTCGCACTAAAGGCACCTTCGTGCGCCTAGACGGGGATGACTCCACGACAACCTATAGCTACTTACACAGGACAGCAAAATCAGGAGATATCGTCGGACCGGCGCAAGAAGGATTTAGGTCAGTTGCCGTTTTTGGTGTATCTTCGCCAGACTATCAGACGTTCATCTCTCGATGTAAGCAGATTGAAGCTATCAAGGTCATCACTTCGTGAAAATCGCCCACATCCTGCCACATAGCGTCAGATTCCCGCTATTGGCACACAACGGACGATATGATTGGGTCTTGCAGCTGGCGAGATTACAGGCGAAGAACGGGCACGATGTTACTATCTACTGCCACCCCGACTCTGAACTTGACAATATCATGACATGCGGAATACCTCACGCGTCCGGCAACAAAGACAGTAACAATATCGGCACCTTGCGCATGGCAGTCCGTCATAATCATGATATCTACCATAGTCATTTTGATAACCTGCACTACACATTATCCGAACATGAGCTCTCGCAACCCGTTCTCTTCACGCAACATTGGTGGCCCACCAAGACAACATTGGCACTTGCAAAAAAAAATCTACATAAAAATATATGGGCAGTTCCGCCGACGCGATATATGTATGAGTTTGATAAAGAGTCTCACGTCAAATCAAAAGGTTTCATTCACCACGGCATCGATTTAGGGAAGTTTACATTAAAGCCTGTCCAGCAAAGTCATCGTCTCCTGTTTGTCGGGAGGATTTCCCCAGAAAAGAATCTTGAAGTTGCACTGTCTATTGCAGAAAAAACAGGATTGGGCCTTGATATTATCGGTAAAATCACTGAAAAAAATAAAGACTACTGGCGGTCACTGCAGCATCGCATCGACGGTATCCATACGCGGTACTTAGGCACAAAGACCCACGACGAACTGGCTAGTCACTACTCTGCGGCGACCGCTCTTCTATTTCCGTCTGACATTCACGAAGCATTTGGCCTAACTGCTATTGAAGCTCAGGCGTGCGGGACGCCGGTAATCATGCGGCGAGGTGGATCTAGGGCAGAGCTCTTAGAGGAAAAAGTTACGGGCTTTCTGTTCGACACAGAAGATGAACTTATAGATGCAGTCCAGCAAGCCGCCACAATAGATGGGGCAGACTGTGTCCGCTTTTCGAAAAAATTTGATATACAGACAATGGCAAATGCTTATGACTCCCTATACGAGCAACTGCGTGCAGACTATATCTCATAAATAGACTTGTCTGGAAAACTACTGCGCACATACTCTCCGGCAACACCCCTGGCAAATGCGCCTCCTGTTGTCGACAAGAAATGTTGCTCCTGCAAGTACGCCATGGGCCGATCATTGTACAGCGAGTTATTGTGCCGAGAGTCTAAAAATACCTTTACATCTTCTGTCTTACTGCCTCCGACGCCGTGGTAGTTTCCGTAGTAGGTGCGAAATTGATATAACGAGTTCTTCCCAGCTCTCTCGTACAGCTGGCGCGCTTTATATCTGTTTATCACCATTGGAGTATGTAGCTCATAGCTCAAAGTCTGCAAGTGGTTTTCAACAAGAATATGATACAAAGTCTTCATGCGCCTAATATACTCACTACCTGCCGGATAGCGCGCATCGTATCGCTCTATAAGGCTCTTCATGTCCCCCCAGTGTAATGTAGGTATTTCTTGATAATATTTCATGATAAAGAAATCGTCGTTCATCATAATGAAATCGTCGGAAATACCATCGTCAATAAGCGCGGCCGTCATGCTCTTCCTCACATTTGCTGATTTGAGTCCTGACTGCTCTACGGATATGTGATGGACATTTTTGATCCAAGCAGGCTTCTCTCCTACAATCACGACTTTTTCAAATGCCAAATTCCTGAGAGAGCGCAAAGAATATCTCAACTCTGCCGAGTCGTTTTCTGTCGATTCTTTAAATAAGTACACTACATCCATATGCGCGACGACCACTTACTACAACAACCATGTGACAAACTGTGCTTCACTCTCGATCTCACGTCAGCGCACCCCATAGCATGTGTCATCGCAATCATAGCGCGCGCCCAAAAGTATCAATGCGAACATGCCTCAGCATTCCGCCGCGTACGTAGAATAATTTCATTACTACCATTGTAGCATGGATGCGTATTGATAAAAACATGTAATATGTTGTGAGATATAAAAAAAGCCGCACTGTAGCGTGCGGTATGGGCGAAAATAGTTGTGGTTCGTGCGTTCCGCCCCTTCTCTTTCGCGATGACTCAAGAAGGGCCGGAACAACGAGTTAGGGCGCCGTCGGCTCGTCGTCCGATTACTCGGGTTCGAGCGCCTCTGCTCCCGGAATCATTCATTTCACGTCGTCGGCCAGCTAGTCGATAATTATAATTTCAATGATGTCTGCATGTGATTGATGCGATCTTGCTCGTCCTGGCACACAGGTCAGGACGAGCAAGATCTTTCCGGTATCGCTTAAAGCCTCCTGTCGGCTTCGGTTCTGGGTGTCAGACCGACAATCTTGGCGTGTTCGCGGTTCTCGCCGATTTCTCGACTCTTGCCGCGCATAGTGCCGACGATAGTCCAGAGAGTCACACCCAGGAGCCCAGTGAACCACCAGGCAGTAGAACCGTGGACGAGAACTCCGACAATAGCGACCAGAAGCAGAAGCGCCCCGGCCACAATACCCACGAAGAACCATCCCGCAGATGATACCGGCTCGTACTCTTTCGAACGCGACATGAGTCGCTCCTTCCAACTAAATTGGCAGTCGATGTACATGCATATTATATACTAAAAATATGTTTATATCAACTAGCTTCGCTTGAAGGTTATATCTCCAGCAATCATGCGAAGCTGGGTACGAGCCTCGTCCGTCAGAGCCCCTTCAAGATTTTTATTGCCCAGTGTGCTTCTGGCCATGTCGCGCATATTATCTATACGCTTAGCATATATAGCACTTTGCTTGGCGTTGAGGCCGGAGTGATTCATATTATCGTCCACTAGCGCTGCGATGTCATTAAGGCCGACAGCATCGCCTGTTGCAAGCCACTCAGACTTAAACTTACCGTCAGCGATTGTTGCGCGCACCATGTTGTCAAGATCCTGCTCCGATTTGATATTACCCTGCGTGATGATATCGAGATTCTTACCACCGAGCCATGGCGCCTTCTTAGTCATACCGCTCGCAACACCAGATATAATCGTCGTGAGATAATCTTCGTGACTGTCCTTGCCCGATTCTACTAATACGTCTTTCATCGAAGCATAGTTACCCTTCTTTTCGTAGAGGGACTTGATGGCAGCATCAGTAGTATATTCATCGCCCGCTTTAAACGTAAACTTAGTTAGGCCATCTTTACTCACCTTCACTACGTCGGTCGTATTATTTGGGTCAGCCAATCTCATAGTCTCCGAACCCGTTACCTTAAAGTGCTCCATCATTTCTTCCATGGCCGCGGCACTCTTACCAAAGTCGGCTCGCATTTCTTGTACAGCACGAGCTGCGGCTTGCGCCTTGCCTTTGTCGCCCGTGATGCCGGCGGCGGCGGTCTGCAGAGAGTCGGCGTGAACTCCCTTGACCATATCTTGAGAGTACTCGAGCTTATCCTGCTCTTTCGCTAGCTGCAACGCATTTGCAATTGCATGTCGTTCGTGCGAAAGGTTATTAAGGCTATCTACCATACCAGCAGCCGGGGTACCGGCAGCTACGCCATGGTGGGCAGCGCCAGACCTAGACTGGATCTCCTGTAAGTACAATTCGGCGCCTTCTTGCTCCCTAGAGGCCCGTGTCGCACTAAGTTTCTCCCGTATAGCAGCGTCGCGCAGTCCGTCTTTACCGCCATTTTGCTTGAGTTCATCGAATGCAGCTTTATTGAAGTTGTCCGCTGTTGATTGTCGCATTTGTGCTTTAGACATGTTACGAGCTATCATCTGACCAGCCTCAGTCTCTGCAAAACCTGCCTCTTGCATAGACTGGTTGTACTTTTGCATACCTTCGCGCTTGCGTCTTCGACGGTCCATCTTCTGCGATAGCGCTATGCCAGGTGTCTTCATGAAACCCTTATTATTTTCTGGGTTACGCCTACGATCCTTGGCTTCGCTTCGCTTTTGCGTGCCCCAATTATTTGCACGATCACCTAGCCCCTTAGCAGGGTTGTTGACCATGCCGGCTATACGGCCGAGCAAATTACCGCTGAACTTAATAAGAAAAGGAGTAATCACAAGCGGCATAACCTGTATAAACATCGCGAAGAGTACCACCTCCATACTTCTCGCGTTTTGCGCTATTATCGCCGAGGCGAGCTGTGACCCTCCAAACAATATCGAGAACATTGGATACATGATCAGCATGGTCATGAATAGATTCTTCCACTTATCAAAGAATTTTTGCGTACTTGGTAGTATGAATGCAGCTAATGCTATAGGGGCGGTTATTATCAATACAGTAATCAGGGCTTGTCGCGCGGCGAGTACCACCACAACCACAAGTATCGCAATGGCCGCAGTAGTGATCAAAGGTATCAAGAGAGTCAAGGCCGCACCACCTGAAACAACGACTGCTCCAGTTGCCGCAATGGCACCTATCGTACCTCCGGACAAAATAAAGGTGGCCGCTTGAGACCAGGAGGTGTTTGAAGCTACGTCGTTTGGCAGCATATCCTGCCTAATGTTATTAAATATGTCTTGCAAATTATCGCCTGCAATATTAGATATATCAACAGCGAGGGCGCAAATAAAGTACGAGCTATTAATAAGGACGGCGGCGATGATGAGCCTAGGAATAATACCGCGAAGATCATATTGTTTCACCCCTTGGTTTGATATATAAGAATATATAATCACCAGAAACCCGATCACAAAGGCAACGTTAGCCAATGCCAACATATATGACCATGTCTTATATAGGCTGCCCTCCGTATCTGTAGCTATCGGCTCAACATTAAGAAAACGCTGCAGGACACTGAATAGTTTATCCATAGAGTCGGCTAAGAAGTTCATAAACGGACATATAATATACCCGATACCATTGACCACGCACGATGTCTCCTCTTGTGGCCCGCCACCTTCTATCGATGACTGCGCATCTATAGAGACATTTGTCGGGTTCGTACAGTTGCTGTATTCATCCCGAGAGGTTTGAGTATTGAGTTCACAGCTAAACACCTGCGCGTTAGTGGCATCCTCGATACTATCGCCTGGACCAAACGTTACGAATCTCGCTTGCGAGATATTATCTGGTGCGCCGTCATCACCTTGCTCTATGGACTGATAGAACTGCGAGTTTTCGGGCACACCGAGACTCTGACTCATCTCTCGGTCAACAGCGTCAGGGCCTTGGTAGCTGTTGTCTTGGTAAATGATATTACCCGACTCCCATGTGGCGTCAGCTGCGTGAGCAGCCGGAGTGGAAATTATTGCCCAAAACAGCGTCGCGCTAAGCACGAGCAAAAAATTTAGGGCATACCGCATCAGCGACACACCCCCCAAACGTGGTCTAGTTAAGTTTTCCCACATAATACATCTCTACACTATCATTTTTTAGCGATTTAGTCAAGGTTATGGTACCCTGACAACGGCACTATTTACTATACTCCGATGTCAGCAGAATACCAGAGGTATTTACGAGAAAATGGAACGTTTTTTGTGAGACTTAAATTGCTCTAGCAGATCTTTTTGCTTTTTGCTCAACTTTGTTGGCGTATCTACGACGATTGTGACGATGTGTGCACCCCGGCTTGACCCGTGAGGCACCCCATGGTCGCTCAGTTTGAAGTCTGTACCGCTCTGGGTGCCGGCAGGAATTTTCATGCGAACAACCCCATCTACCGTCTGGACATCTATCTCAGTACCAAGCGCAGCATCTGTCATATCGATATGCTCATCACTCAAAATCAAATAGCCTTCGCGGGTGAAGTGCTTATGTGCCTTCACGCGTACATGAACATACAAATCGCCTCTTTCGCCACCAGCGATAGCTTCGCCACGCTCACGCAGACGTATCGTTGACCCATCGTCTATACCTGCGGGTATTTTAATAGTAAGTTCCTGAGAACGGCGCTCTGTCCCTTGGCCCTTACATACGCTACATGCTTTTTCCGGTATGCGGCCACGCCCCTCACAGGTCTGACAGACAACAGCTTGCTGGATTTGCCCGAACATAGTGTTCATAACACGCGGAATCTGACCTGAGCCTTTACACGTTTCGCACGTTTTCATGCCATAGCCCGGTTCAGCTCGCTCGCCATGACAGTGTGAACATTCGTCTTGCATGTCGAGCTTGAGGGATTTTTCTACCCCGAAGATAGCTTCTTCGAAATCAAGTGTGATGCGAGTTTCAACATCGTTGCCACGCTGCGATCGACGAGATCCACCACCTTGAGAGCCTCCGCCGAAAAATTGGCCGAAAATATCACCAAGGCCGCCGTCCCCAAAATCAAAATGAACGTTCTGCCCGCCAAAGCCATCAAATGGACTGCCTCCGCCTCCACCAGAAGACCCACCGACACCTGCGTGACCGAACTGGTCGTAGCGTTGACGTTTTTGCTGGTCTTTAAGCACTTCGTAGGCTTCATTGACCTCTTTAAATTCCGTCTCATTGCCTCCGGCTTTGTCAGGATGGTGTTTAACTGCAGCTTTGCGAAAAGCCTTCTTAATCTCATCGGCACTTGCGCCTTTTGCTACACCTAGTACTTCGTAATAATCACGTTTACTCATTACCCCTATTATACAAAATCTAGCACTCATGTGTAAAGAGTGCTAGACTACGAAAGGTAAATTTATTTGACTGCGGAGAGTTTGGCTTGCTTGGCAATCGCAAGTACAATAGCCTTAGCTTCATCGGTTGTGTAAATGAGGGAATCTGAAGGCTGCACAAGTGCAAATTTATACGATGTCTTACCTTGGGTGGTCAGCAACGCAACCTGTTGCTCAGGAAGGAATTCTTGCTGAAACGGTACAAAGTAGTGGGCTTCATCACCAATCTCATCGACATTAGCTTGTTCTACACCAGAGAAAGGACTTGCGCGATTCAGATCCGACTCTGTCTGATACATACGAATATCGACTTCGATCTCTACCTTACCTTTTGGTGTCTCAACAGCAAAAGTCGCTGTTTCAGACTTAGTTGTACCGAGGTTCACTGTGCCAGATTCATCAGGCTCAGACACCTTGGCGTCACTACCAAAAGCCTGGGTGACATCGTCTACTGAAACTACATCGACAGTACCCAGGTGCTTGTCCGCATCGACAGATGCGCTGAAACCATCGGCCGTTTGACCATAGTACGCGCCCGGATTATTACTTCCCGGCCTTTCATTTTTGATGATATAGAGAATCACCGCAATACCTGCAACAGCCACGAGAATAATAGCGATTGCGACAATTTTTCTTTTATTCATATCAACCAAGCTCTTTTCCTGTTATGCTTATGCATTCAAGTATACATAAGTGTGTGTCACCTGTAAATCTAGAAGCGTTCTCTGATGTGCTTAAAGCTGAAATCCCAGTCAGCGTCGGTCTTCTTTTTTGGGTTGAAGATATTTTGAGGATCATAAAGATGCTTAATATCTTTCATATGCCCAAGCATACTCGCTCCATACATCTGCTCAAGCCATGGGCCACGAACCATGCCATCGTTGTGCTCGCCACTAATGCTGCCCCCATACTTCAGCACCAGCTCATTTACCTCTCGCTGCGATGGCTCGAGTTTGGCGCGCTCGGCAGGATCTTCGATCTTCATGAGCGGTATGACATGGAAGTTACCATCGCCCATATGGCCTGCGATTGTCGCAAATAATTTATACTTCTTGATGATAGCCTGCAGCTGCGGCAAGAATTCTGGCAAGTGCTCAGGTGGCACGATAAAGTCATCTATATATGGTGCGGTATGTTTGTCTTTCACCTTACTGCGCAAAATCTGGAAACTGTAGCGACGCATGACCCAGAATTTCTCGCTTTTACCTTCTGTCGGCGCCTCTTCAAACCCGTTGATCTCGTAGCGCGCACGATGCTTGCCAAGCTTACGGTGTAGCTCTTGCACTTTTTGGCGGACCTCAGCTTCACTTTCTCCGTTGAACTCAACCATGAGGATGAGCTTTGGTACGCCGCGAAGCAGCTGCACACCTGTAGTCACGAGACTGAGTAGTAGTTTGATGAACCGCACAGGACCGAGCATCTTGAGGAAGCTTGGCATAAAGCGAATACTCAACCACAGCGTCTGATCGTCAAAACTCTCAAATGTCGCCGGCTTACTCTCAAGCACTTTTGGTATCAACTGGCCAAGTTCGTTTGTACTCTTCAAAAATAGTATCAAAAGTCCGCTGTGACCACGCCGTTTTACAAGACGAAGCTTGACGTCAGTCACGATACCAAGCGTACCCTGACCACCAACAAACAGCTGCGTGAGGTCGAAGATACCCGTTTCGCGCTTCCACACATTCCATAGATGATACCCAGTTGAATCTTTGGAAACTTTCGGTGCCGCTGCCTGGATCTCATCGTAATTTGCTTCTAGAAGCTCAAAAGTCTGGCGATATAGATTTCCTTCGAAATCATCTTGACCCATTTTTGCGTTCAATTCATCTCTGTTGAGCGGGCAAATAGTATATTCGTTACCATCACTCAACACCACCTTAAGCTCTGTGACGTATTTGTCAGTTTTACCGTACTCGAGTGATTTTTCACCGCCCGAGTTGTTATTGACCATGCCACCTACGCTTGCAAGGTCTCGGCTGGCGGGGTAGCTTGGGAGCAAACTACCTTTTTCTTCAGTGGCTTTGTCGAAATCACGAAATAGTATACCCGGCTGTACATGTGCAGTTGTGTCCGTCACTTCGTGCAATTTGTTCATGTACTTACTGATATCGAGCAGGATTGATTGGCCGATAGCCGCACCCGACATGTCGGTACCGCGCGAGCGAGGTGTGATACTTAGCTCGGGGTACTGAGCTTTGTGTTGATTAACAAATTTAACGGTGTTTTTGATGTCTTCAGCATCTTTTGGAAACCCAATCACTTCCGGCTTGAGCTCGAAAAGACTTGCATCGTGACTATAAAATTCACGCGACTCTTCCGACACGTCAAGCTCGCCTTTAAAAATTTTTGCGAGTTCTTCTTGTATATTCATACGTATTACTGTAGCCCAACGAACTCTTAAGCACAAGCATCGTCATCTGCAAAAAGATTATCGACGCAACTATCGCGTGAAGCATACTAGCTCCTTGATAGTACAATCACACACGCCAGGCGGCTCGAGGGTGCATCTACCCATGACTGGATCATGCCCGCCGGACATTCACCGGTCGAACCTTTCAACCATATCATTAGGTTAATTTGCGAGACACTATACTGCGCATACGGTCCAACAGTCCCTCTCACTGGTATATTGGACGGTGTCGGTATTTTAGCGACTGTCTCCAGTGAGTTCATAAGTGTTGCATTGTCACTTTCTAGCACGCTTGTCCCACCTACGCCTTCAAAGTCTCTACAGCGCCTTTCTCCACCCCCGCCAACCGGAAACCCTCTTCCTAGACAGTAGGTACCATCAGCCATGGCTGGGTATCTACCGGCTTCAGATTTGTACGTTTCGAAGATCTTTTGCCACCCTTTAATTTCATTAAATTTCTGGGTATTCTGGGCTCTCGTCTGCACTCATTGAATGCAACTATGGTGATCGCAGCCAAAATACCCATCACAACAATGACAATGAGCAGCTCAACTATAGTGAAGCCGTGTTTATTCTTCATTTTTTCAGTATAGCGTAAGCATTTATAATTGCGAAGTGCAACTTAAAACTTATGGCAAAAGTAAAAAGCGCATACGATACATGTCACGACTAACGGCAATGTACATTGACAAGTTTGTATAAATATCTTAAAGAGTGTATTGTATACATGTCCATACCCCTTCGACAAAGGAGTCGTAATGAGAGCGTACCTGGCAGTGATAGTATTCGCCCTGGTGGTGATTGGCTCGGGCGGCTGGCTCATCTCACAGATGGACTGGTCTACCCAGGACTACTCGGCAGACCCAGGCACAAGTCTGGTCGTCGACAATCAAGTAATACCCTGCGAGGAACTCATGGATCGCACCTGTGACCGAAATGATCAGCGTCTGGTGGAAAGTGCGCAGCCACGAATCGATTCGTTTCTCGCTACGCCGAACCTGGCAACTCTGATCAAGAGCGGAGAGATCAGCAGACTCTCTGCGACCACTCTAGGGATGCGAGTATGCGGCAACATGTTCTGGGCTAGATCGTCAGCAGCCTACGCTCACACGCGACCCGACATGCCGTACACGACAACGTTCCAGCTGTGGTCGTCCGCGACCCAGTCGCTCTGTCCGACGGCGCTGTCCTGAAAGGGTACGGACGCAACAGCCCCCGAGTCTTTACGATCGGGGGCTAGTTCTTTTGCGAAAAATCAGTTACTAAAAACTACTTTTCTTTGTTTTTGTCTTCGTCTACGACTTCACCTTCAACAGGCTCTTCGGCGTCGTCAGACTGCTTCTTTTCATCGTCAGTGCCCTCTTTAGCAGCTGCCTCATACATCTTCGCGCCAATAGGCATGATCTTGTCATTGAGTACTTTGACTGCAGCTTCGAGCTCGTCGCCTGAGGCGTCGGTATTTTCCTTTACCTTTTTCGCCTCTTCGACTGCTTCTTTGATAACTTTTACGTCGTCATCAGAGATCTTGTCTTTATACTCGTCGGGCATTTTTTCTGCCTGGTAGATGGCGTTTTCAAGCGTATTGCGAGTTTCGACAGCTGCACGCTTTTTCTTATCTTCATCGGCGTGCGCCTCGGCCTCTTTCTGAGCTTTTTCAATATCTTCTTTGCTCATGTTACCGCTATCCTGGATAGTCACTGAGTTTTCCTTGCCAGTAGCTTTGTCTTTTGCAGTCACATTCAAGATACCGTTGGCATCAAGGCTAAACGAAACTTCAATTTGTGGTACACCGCGAGGTGCCGGTGCAATACCATCGAGCGTAAAACGACCGAGCGATTTGTTGTCCGATGACATTTCTCGCTCACCTTGCAAGACGTGGATCTCTACTTGCGGTTGGTTATCAGCTGCGGTACTAAAAGTTTCGCTTTTGCTTGTCGGAATAGTGCTGTTGCGCTCAATCAACTTAGTAGTTACACCACCCATTGTTTCGATACCGAGCGAAAGTGGCGTCACGTCGAGCAGGAGTACGTCTTTGACGTCACCCTGTAGCACACCGCCTTGAATAGCGGCACCGATAGCCACAACTTCATCCGGGTTTACACCTTGTAGCGGGTCTTTACCGAAAATGCTTTTTACTTTTTCGACGACAGCTGGCATACGCGTCATACCACCAACGAGCACAATCTCTTCGATATCGCTTGCCTTCATATCGGCATCTTTAAGTGCTTTTTCTACTGGTTCAGCAAGGCGATCGATCAAATCTTTCACAAGTTCTTCGAGTTTTGCGCGTGTCAGATTGTACTCAAAGTGTTTTGGACCGTCTGCGTCGGCAGTGATAAACGGTAGGTTGACTTCGTATGCATTGGTGCTTGAAAGTTCTTTTTTGGCTTTTTCAGCTTCATCTTTTAGGCGCTGCATAGCGGCTTTGTCGCTTTTGAGGTCGATACCTTCGTCGTTCTTAAACACATCGATGAAGTGATTGACGATCCTGTTGTCAAAGTCTTCGCCTCCAAGATGCGTGTCGCCGTTTGTAGAACGGACTTCAAATACACCATCCCCTAGTTCGAGCACAGAGACATCGAATGTACCGCCACCAAGGTCGAATACGGCGATTTTCTCGTCTTTTTTGCTTTCTAGGCCATAGGCAAGAGCAGCTGCAGTTGGCTCGTTGATAATGCGCTTAACTTCAAGACCAGCAATCTTACCGGCGTCTTTGGTAGCTTGGCGCTGTGAGTCGTCGAAATACGCAGGCACAGTGATGACTGCTTCGCTGACTTTTTCGCCGAGAAACGCTTCGGCATCTGATTTAATTTTGCCGAGGATCATGGCAGACACTTCTTCTGGCGTGTAGTCTTTGTCTCCCATCTTTACCGCAACACCATCGCCTTTCTTGACGATTTCGTATGGCATAATGTCGTGATCTTTCTGAACTTCTTTGTCACCAAACTTGCGACCGATCAAACGCTTCACTCCATAGATGGTGTTTTTCGCATTTGTCACACGCTGTCGTTGCGCAACTTGGCCGACCAAGCGATCGCCTTTTTTATTGATAGCAACAACACTTGGTGTTGTGCGGTTCCCTTCGGCATTTGCAATAACTTCTGGTTTGCCTGCTACCATGTAGGCAAAAGCGCTGTTGGTAGTACCGAGGTCAATTCCGATAATTTTACCCATCGTATTCTCTCCTATTCATTGTTTTGTATATCAAGTTGTATGTACATATATTAGCACTCTAGCGTGTAGTTTGCCAATATCATCATTATAATAAAGTTGGCACTCCTGTGTCAAGAGTGCCAAATATTTTTTGATTTTATGTCGTCTACTGGCTAGTCTTGCGCTTGAAGAGCCACGCCGCAACTGGCATAGACACGAGCAGAATTGCGATACTCCAAGCCGCTGCGAACAGTATCGAGTTTTCGGCTGGCGCACCAATAAGTAGCGCGCGCACCGCATCTACCATCTGGCTCACGGGCTGGTGCTCTACAAAGGGACGTAGCCATGAGGTCATCGCTTCTGCGGGTACAAATGCTGTGCTCGCAAATGTTAGCGGCATAATTACGACAAATGTCATCCACTGCACACCCTCGACACTTTTAGCAAGAAGTCCAACAATAGCGGCAAGCCATGAGATAGCCAAGGTAAATAGTGCTATCAGGCCTATAAAGAGCAACCACTCCTGGGCAGTTGCAGTTGGCCGAAAACCAATCAAGAGACCAGCGAGGATCATCACGACCGTAGAAATACCGTTACGGAACAGATCGGATACCACATGTCCCGTCAAAACTGCAAGATTCGACATCGGCAGACTGCGAAATCTGTCGACAATACCGCGTTGCAAGTCGTTACATATCGCAATAGCTGTTGTAGTGGAGCCAAAGGCAATTGTCTGCACAATGATACCTGCCATCAAGAAATCTGTATAATTTTCACTTCCTGTCGCAATTGCACCGCCAAACACTGCCGTAAATAGCACCAGAAACATGATGGGTTGGAAAAATGTTCCCAGCAGCTGATCCGTATTACGTACAATGTGCGTGCTACTACGGCGAATCATCACGAGCGAATCCGCAAGGGTTAGCACCCAGCGCGGCTTCTGCTCAAACTCTAATTTTGTTGCCATTTATTTATCCTCCGTATCTTTTGCTTGCTTACCAGTGAGCGCCAAAAACACGTCATCGAGCGTTGGTTTATGCACTGCCATGGCGTCGAATTTGAGCTCATACTTTGCGAGAAGATCGATCGTCTTCTTAACATCTGCGTTCGTATCTTTGAGCACAATAGTAAGTGACTTATCGTCGGCATTCGTCTCCTGAATGTCTTTCTCTAGCACGCTCACCGCCGCCTTGAATGCTTTTTGCGTACCAAACGTCAACTCAAGACGGTCTTTGCCTACCTTGGCCTTTAGCTCTTTTGCAGTACCGTTCGCTATTACTTTACCACCGTCTATCACCACAATCTTATCAGCGAGTTGATCGGCCTCTTCTAAGTACTGAGTTGTGAGCAAGATTGTTGCGCCACCCTGTTTTAGTCGATCGATGATGTCCCACATTGCGATTCGAGAACGCGGGTCGAGTCCCGTCGTCGGCTCATCTAGAAAAATAATAGGAGGAGTTGCTATCAGGCTAACGGCTAGGTCAAGTCGTCGGCGCATGCCACCAGAGTACGTTTTTGCGGGCCGGTTTGCTGCGTCGACAAGACCGAACTCCTCTAGTAGTTCGTCTGCTCGCGCATGAGCGCTTTGCTTCGTCAGGTGATACAGCCCGTCCCATCATCACGAGATTCTCTCGTCCAGTCAGCAGCTCATCGACGGCCGCAGATTGACCAGTAAGTCCGATCGATCGCCGCACGTCATCAGCGTGAGTCTGTACATCGAAGCCGCCGATAGTAACCGTACCCTTATCGAATCCGAGAAGTGTACTGAGAATCCGCACAGTTGTTGTTTTACCTGCGCCATTCGGCCCGAGTAGCGCAAGCATTGTGCCCTTTTCAACTTCAAAATTAATGCCGCGTAGCACCTGATTGTCTTTGTAAGACTTTTTCAAGTTCTTTACTCGTATTACACTTTGTACTTTATTCGCCATGCGCTATCTCCTTAGCTGCTTTACTTGTGTCTGATTATATGAGCGGCAGCCCTGGAGCGCAACTGTTATAAGTTGCAATATATACCATAAGTGTATTATGATGAGAGCCATAAGAGGAATAACATTGACATGTCAATAACAAACACACTAAAAAAATCATTGTCTCCACAAAATATCTTTTTACTAGGCACCCTGCTCACATTAATATTGTCGCTCACATGGCTCTCATTTAGTGCGCATGGCGCAGCCGAATCCTACATGGATAGCTATGAAGATAACGCCGGCGGTTCACAGCGTATGCGAGTCACGAGAGCTAGTGGTGAAAATCGCCCGGCGATTGTTTTCGTACATGGTGGCGGCTGGTTTTCTGATGGTGGGACATACCCTCCAGAGTTTCAGGAACGAGCAGCCAACTGGGGCTATACCACTTTTCGCATAAGCTATCGACTTATGCCAGGTGGTGTATACGAACAGCTTGAAGATGTTATGCGCTCGATTCGACACGTCAAAGACAATGCAAGCAAGTACGGCATAGACCCGAATCGCGTGGCTGTATGGGGCGACTCTGCCGGCGGCAGCCTAACAGTACGCTCCGCCGCTACCGGTAAATCTGGCACAGCAGCGGCTGTGGCATGGTCCGCACCAACCAACGCATTCCGAGACCTCTTCAACTCCGTACCAGGGTTCTTTGACGGCCTGTTTCACACTCGCTGTATCGGAGAATACTTCCCTCCGTTCACTATGGATATCATCTCCTTCTTTACAGATAATGCAAATGCAGTGAACAGCCTGGTGTCTGGCCAACCCCCGTCGCAGGCCGATAGTATAAAGCTATTATACGAATCGCTCAAACTCGCAGATATTGTAATAACGGATCTGCCGAGTACATTCGAAAAGCTCGAGCAGGCCGGTAACGATTTTGGCGTGAGCGTTAAATTCGATACGCCCAAAGAGGGTTCTAGTGGCACCACTCCGCCAAAAGATACATCAGATGAAGCACCTCTCTCTGAGGAAGAGATTGAAGAAAAGCTAGCAGTACTCAGCCCTTCAGACCTTTCTAAGTTAGGTACAGCTATCTACCACTTCTACAACATCAACAAAGACGGTACTATCGACTCAGATGAAGCCCTACAGACGCTTAGCCTTATGAAACAAGGTCTTTCCGACATCACGGAAGCTCAGCAGAAAGTTGCCCAAGAAAAAGCCGTATCGGGCGAACAACCAATCGTCGAGGACGGAGCTGAAACTCCTTCGGACGGCGAGATAGTGACTGATAAGCCGCTCATTCCTAATGAAAGCTCTGGAGAACTTGGCGTCAACCCACAGCAGATTTCTGCCGAAAAAATAGCGCAGTGCATCGATGACTTCGTACAGCTTTCACCATCGTTGTTTGCAAGCCCTCGCACACCTCCTATGTTCCTAGCTGTCGCCGAAAACGAAGAGCTCGTCAACGCACAGGACGCCTACCAAATGCGAGACAAGCTGCGCAGTATGGGTATCCGCTCCGAGACGCTCGTCCTTCCGGGTAACCACCACATGGGTTACGATTCTCGCGCAGAAGTGCCATCCTTCCAGTTCCTTGGTAGCATATTAAACCCGTAAAACTCTACAGCAAAATACACAAAGAATTCAGCCAGATGCGTACTACATCTGGCTGATCGACTGTAACTAACTAGCTGACTATATTGGTATTATTGACGAGTCACCTTCACCATAGCATGCCGTATCGGCTGACCGTTCAATATATAGCCCGGCTGAAGTTGCTCTGCAATAACTTCTTTCTCACCTTCTGCATCTTCTTCAAATTGGATTGCCTCATGGAGACTAGGGTCGAACTCAACGCCCGGCGATGCATTAATACGCGCAAGGCTCAGAGCCTCAAGTGCCTTATCGAGGTTCTTCACCAATCCCGCAACACCTTGAGCCCATTTATTATCTTGGAGATCTTCTGGCGTGTGCGCTACCGCGCGCTCAATATTATCGATAACCGGAAGTAACTTTAAGATAGCCGCAGCTTGACCGGCACTACGGGCAGATGTTTTCTCAGCTTCTGTACGTTTACGATAGTTTTCAAAGTCAGCCCGTGTACGCTGCAAATCAAGCGTCAGATCTGCAACTTGTTGCTGCAGTGTTTCGTCTTGTGTATCTTCGGTTGGCTGATCTTGTTGTTTAGTCATGAACTATCTCCTTTTTACAATGTTTCCTCTAACATACTGGCTGTCTGGCTTACGAGTCGTATAACACGCGCGTAACTCTGACGAGTCGGCCCGAGTACACCTATATAGCTCTTGTCACTATAGGGCGAGCGAAAACGGCTAATCACAAGACTTGCTCCACTCGACTTGCCGATAGGATTCTCTTCGCCAATATACACGCTCAATGGCTCAGTCGGCGCCGTCTCTCGCAGCCAAGGCTCGAGGTTATCAAGTAGTTGAGCAACTGCTTGCGGTGCTTTGCCGCCATGCATAAATTCTGGCTGGCTGAAAAGATTACCAATGCCGCTCATATACAACTGGCCATCAATAGTAGCTATTCCTAAATTATGCGTCAGCTCAACCAGACTATCGACCGCACTTCTAATAGCTTGATCCGTTCGATCTCCGTAGCTATTCACCCTTGCCTCAATCGCTCTCGCACTGCGATCGAAAGTAGGGAGTGTAGGCACATACTCCTGCTCTGTTATCTGGTTAACGTATACCCTGTAACCCTTGTCCGTTGGTATACGGCCTGCACTCGTATGTGGCTGAGAGATCATTCCTGTTTGCTCAAGGCGCGACATTTCACTTCGAATAGTTGCGCTCGACACGCCAAATAATTTCGCTAGCGTCACACTACCAACCGGCACAGCGACTTCAGCATACTGTTCTACTATTGCAATAAGAATCTGTTTTTGGCGCTCGGTCATATACTCATTATAGCAAATATTGGCACTCAATCAAATAGAGTGCTAGTTCGTTTGATAAAGCAAAGCGTGAGGGGTATACTAGCTATATGAGTTTTATGAGTGATCTAGGTAGCTTTATCGGCGACGTACAGAGCTTCAGCGAGCAGGTCGACACAGTAAAGCAAGAAGTCGTTTCGTCGGTAGTACATACCGTTACCCACACGACACAGATAGGTAGTCAACTCGCAGACGATGTCGCAAGTAGCGTGGATGACGTCAAGAGTGTAGCGGCGTCAACAACCGATGAAGTCAAGCAGACTCTGAACGACAAATAATTATTTTCCGGCGCTCTTATCCGGAAGTACAAGTCGCAGTATCATCGCGACAAGAAACACTGCGGCAATTGCAAGCAGATAATACTTCACTTAGCTTGTTTTGGAGCCACCGTAGGCAGAGCCACCGTAGCCGCTACTGCGTGTGGCTGCCGATGTTTTAGTGGGCGACTGCTGCTGAGGTTGAGCAAGTGTCTTTGCGATAGCCGCGACGCCCGTAACCGCGACGACAGCAACCCCCACGTGCTTCAAGAAATCTTTCCGATCCATCTTCTTATCAAGCAATGCACTCAAATCTTGTCTGATAGCCATGAGCTGTACCTTTTTTGTGTTTAATTGGTTATATCTCAATTGAACAGTAAACCGCTCATGCTGTCAACCTCAACTGGTCGTCAGCACGCTATCACCTGGACTTGCGCTCTGCCGACGCATCGAGAATCCATCTAGCGAGCGAGTGGTAGTTTTTCGTCCAGTAGTACCCTTTAGCGGTCGTGCTGTAGCAACTGGATTGCGCCGCCTAGATGTTATACCGTCTATACTACGACTCGGCTTTCGGCGAGGCGACAGGGGCAGTGCGGGCGTGGAGATACTATTTTTCTTAGCACTCAGAGGAGTGCTGGCAATCGGCTTCTGTATCGGGCTAGGCTCAGCCGTATCAGATACACTGCTCATCTCTGCTATCACAGCCTTGCGAGTGCGCACACCACCGCGTGTACGCTGGCGTGCCTGGCGCCTCAAGAACACCGCAACTGCGCCGAGCTGATATATGACGATGATAGGTACCGCGACAATCATCTGATTGATAATGTCAGGTGTTGGCGTGATGATAGCAGCGGCAATGAAAGATCCGACAATCACAAAGCGCTGCGACGACAACAATGCGCCGGGAGGAAATGGCCGAACATGATCAAACATAAATAGCAGCAGCGGCAATTGAAACAGTGCGGCGAGGCCAAGTATGTACGCCACTACAAACCCTAGATACGATTCTGCAGTCAGGCTTGGATTAACAGCATCTCCCGCAAATGTCGTCAGGAATGAGATTGCACCAGGGATAGCCACCACGTAACCAAAGACCGCTCCGGCCACCGCAAGAACGCCAGAAAGCAAGACAATTGCACAGATAAATCGACGTGAGGCCTTACCCAATACAGGTTGGAGAAACCGGTAAATATGGTACATTACAACCGGAATCGTGAGTAGTGCACCAAAGTACAAGCACACTGTAAAGATAAAACTGAATCCTCCTCCAGGAGTAAGATATATGAGCTTTTCACCGCTCAGCGGAGCAATGATGAAGTCCACTAGATGATCTTTAAGATAATATCCCACAGAGGAAGCAGCAATAAGTGACAGTACTACCCAAAAAAGCCTTTTCCTTAGCTCATAGACGTGCTCTAAGAACGTCAACTCCTGCGTAGAATCAGAGTAACTATTACGACTGTTTGGTTTCAGCTTCGGATTTTGATCGTGTGCTTTTTTTGTCTGCAGTCTTGTCATCACCCATTCCTTTGCGCAGTTCTTTCATAGAATCACCCACGCTACGCGCTAATTCAGGAAGCTTACGACCCCCAAAAAGGAGCAAGATGATTAAAAATATAATGATTAATTCTGGTGGGCCTAATCCAAACATGTATTCCCTCGCTTATATTACAAAAACTATGTAGTAACATAATATATCGGTTGTGGTAATATAGCAATAAGACAAATCGGAGGAAACGTATGTCAAGAATAATACTTGCAGCAAACTACAACTGCTCGGACAGCTCAAATAGCGCGTATGGTGCAGCTGCGTATGGCACCTGTGAGACTTCCACGCCTGCTGACACAGGAGCACCTACCGACACCACTACGCAAGATACTAACCTTGGCGCACCAAATACAGGCTTCTTGCAACAACTATATACAGGCGGCAGCTTTACTATCATCGCGCCACTCATACTTGCAGTAGTACTCGTAGCAATCAGCACCTTCATACTCAAAAAGAAACAGGCTAGTCACAAATAGACCTATCTCTAACTATGCATATTATGATGGATTGCAAAATCTATCACTAGTTCTATATAATACTTCAGATGACACCATTACTCAGCGACAAACAAATTGACATCATTCGCAACTGGCTCGGCACTGGCAGTATCAACATATTCGGACTGCCATTTGCCGGCAAAGACACCCACGGCAATGAGCTAGTTTCGATTTTTAATGCACCGGCGCTTATCGGCGGCGGAGACATCATGCGAAACAGCGTTATATCGGCCGAAGCAAAGAGGATCATCGACGCCGGTGGCCTGTCCCCAAGTGACGAATACATGCGCACAGTTACCCCCTATCTGCAGAGTGAGGAGTTCGCTGGCAAGCCTCTCATATTGAGCGCAGTGGGTCGCTGGATAGGCGAAGAACAGGGCGTGCTTAAAGCCACGGAAGCAAGTGGCCACCCAACCCGCGCAGTCATCTACCTAAATATCGATGAGGCAACACTTTTTAAGCGATGGGAAGTGTCTCAAACACTCGGCGACCGCGGCGATAGAGCCGACGACGCCGAACACGCACTGCGCACGCGAATCAACGAGTTTAACGAAAAAACACTACCCGTTATCGAAGTGTACCGCTCGATGGACTTACTGATAGAAGTGAATAGCGATGCAGACCGGCAAGAAATACTCGAAACAATTTTGAGTCGCCTACTGCAGCTCGCCACTGTTTAGTCGCGCTTGAGCATCACAGTAAATGCTTCTGAAGGAATATCAACTTTCCCAAATCGTTTCATGCGCTTTTTACCCTTCGCTTGCTTAGCGAGTACTTTCTTTTTGCGAGACACGTCACCGCCATATAGTCCAGTCGTCACATCTTTTCGGTATGCAGATAGGTCCGCGCGGGCGATAAATTTACCCCCAATTGCGGCCTGCAGTGCAACCTGAAAATTCTGCCGAGGAATAACTTCTTTGAGTTTGTCCACAATCATGCGACCCAGATACTGCGACTCCGTACGGTGCGCCATGATACTGAGTGCGTCGACCATTTCCCCTGCCACATAGAAGTCTATACGCACCAAGTCTTCAGCGATATACTCACCGAGCTCATAATTGAAGCTACCATATCCACTTGTCACACTTTTAAGCTGATCATAAAAATCTGTCAACAGGTTCGCTAGCGGCGCCTCAAAGCTGATGAGTGCTCGCTCATCGATGTAGCTCAGGTTTTTCTGTTGACCTCGCTTTTGCACAACTAGTTGAATAACTGCTCCGATATACTCTTTTGGTACAATAATCTCTCCCTGAATCCATGGCTCACGAATTTCTTTGATCTTTGTGACAATCGGTAGGTCGCTCGCACTTTTGATATCGAGTGTCGTTCCATCATTCAAGTCGACCTGATAATCAGTCGAGGGATTTGTGACGACAAGGTCGAGATTGTATTCGCGCTCTAGACGCTCACGAACAATATCCATATGCAGAAGACCGAGGAAACCAATACGCACGCCAAACCCAAGTACTGGTGAGTTTTCCGGCTCAAACTGCAAGGCGCTATCGCTCAAGCTCAGCTTCTCAATCGCATCTTTGAGGTCGTTGTAGTCTTCGTTACTGACGGGGAAAAAGCCGGCGTACACAAATGGCTTTACATCTTGATAGCCAGGCAGCATCGCATCGGCGCGGTGTCGTTTGACTGTTACCGTATCACCCACTCTGGCATCTCGCGTTGTCTTGAGATTGGTAACAATATACCCAATCTCACCCGTTGTCATCTCTTTGTTCGGCTGCATAGCTGGGTTGAGCGAGCCTACTTCGAGCGCCAATCCATGCGCACCAGTAGCCAACATCTCAATCGCGTCGCCTTTTTTGATAGACCCGTCGAATACACGAGTATAGAGTATTACTCCTCTGTAATCATCGTAGTAGCTGTCGAAGATAAGTGCGCGCGTTGGGTCGTCGTCGATACCATACGGTGGCTTTACTCGCTCGACAATCGCACTGAGTACGTCTTCAACACCTTCACCTGTTTTTGCACTAATCTTGAGGATGTCCGACTCTTCACATCCAAGCAAATTGATAATTTCCGCGCTTACTCGCACTACATCTGCCGCTGGCAAATCAATTTTGTTGAGAACAGGAATAATCGTCAGATCTGCAGCCATAGCCAAGTACACATTGGCAAGTGTCTGCGCCTGGATACCTTGACTCGCGTCTACCACCAATACTGCACCCTCGCACGCTTCAAGCGAACGTGACACCTCGTAGCTAAAGTCGACATGACCCGGTGTGTCGATAAGGTTCAAGTCGTACTCTTTGTACGTCATGCGCACGGGCGCAAGCTTGATAGTGATACCTTTTTCACGCTCAAGATCCATGCTGTCGAGTAACTGCGATTTCATATCTCGCTTCTCAACTGTACCGGTCATCTCCATCATACGATCAGCAAGTGTCGACTTGCCATGATCAATATGCGCAATAATGCAAAAGTTTCTAATTTGGGCTTGATTCATTAGGGTAAATTATACCAGAAAACAGAGGTGGTGACAACATATGCTGAGTATTACGTATGTCCGCGGTAGTGCTAAATAGGCTGAATTACTAGCGCATTTTTCCGAAAAAGAGACCGAGAACGCGCGATATTACCGGCTGAGACTCTTTGAGCTTGAACATGTGACATATCATGACGTACGCCGTAATACTGACGAATACAATGACACAGAACTTAGGGAAACTAGAGAAGAAACTGTTGTCCCCGGCGCCCAGAGGAAGTAATGTCACCATGAGATAGGTGAAAAGTGCCATCAGTCCCGTCGCACTAGCCATGCGAAGTATACTACTCCAGAATACCTTATCAAAAAGCCCCGGTATTCTGCGGGCCATCACCATGAACAATATACCTATCTCTACAGCTGCTACGATAGATTGCGCCGCCGCTAAGCCTGCCGCGCCAAGTTCGAGCGTAAACGTAAACCAGACCGCAAGCACAATATTAAGCGATATTGCGGCTATCGAGATATAGAGGGGTGTCTTCGTGTCTTGCTGCGCATAAAAACTTCGTGCGGCAATGTGATATATAGAACGAAACAAGATAGCTACTACTAGGATACCCAGCAGCGACGCCATGAGCGGATCACCACCATTATTGATGAAGTTCACCAGATAGCCACGCGTGAAGTACGTGATCATCGAGACAGGGAGTGCAATCCAAATAATCACTCGCAAGATTGTCTGCAGCTCCGAACGGAACAGGTCTGGCCGCCCTTGGCTGAGGCGCTCGGCCATCTTAGGAAATGCCGCGGTACTAATGGCGACACCGATGAGGTTGATTGGCACCATATGAAGTGAAGATGCCTGCTGATAGGCACGTATTGTACCTTCTGTCATGCGACTCGCCAGGTTCATCTCTACGAGACCGACGCCGTAGTCCATGCCTTGGTCTATCGAACGTGGAGGCAAAAGTCGCAGTACTTGGCGGAACCCTTTGTTCTTCCAAAATATCTTCAGCTCATAATCAAAGCCCAGTCCCATCAGCCCGACAGAACTCACGACTAGCTGCATCACAGATCCGAGCACTACGCCCAGCGCAACACCCATTATTCCACCCTCGAACACCTCTACCCCAAACAGCGTTATCCCTTGTGTAAAGAAGAGTGCGCCGATGATGATGCCGACATTATAAATCGCCGGCGCGAGGGCATAAAACGCAAACCTGCCGACTGCCTGCTGCATGCTCGCTATGACCGTTGCAATCGCAAATAAGAATGGATTGACAGCAATAACTCGCATCATGCTTGTCGCGAGGGCCATGCCAGATTCGCTCAAGCCAGGAGCTATGAGGTAGCGCAGTATGGGCTCTGCAAATATGATAATAAGAATACTTGTCACAAGGGTCACCAAAGCCATGAAGTTAATCAAGCTCGAGCTCAATTGCCATGCTGACTTCTTATTGCCGGTGCCTACTCGTTGGTTGAATACCGGTATGAATGTCACGCTCAGTGCCCCAGAGACCAGTATAAAGAACATAAAGTCTGGCACAGTAAACGCCGCGGTGTACGCATCGATACCAACCTTGTAGTTTTCGTAGTACATGCCGTTGAGCAACCTGTCGCGAAAAAGTCCGAGCCCACTCGACAGCAATGTCGATGCGGCCAATAGCGTAGCGGCCAACTGGATAGTTAGCCGCTTATTCATTCTAGTTACTACAGAGCGGACGCGTCCCACAGATATACCAACCTAGGCGTGTAGCTTAGCCTCTTTAGGTAACTTTGTGTCTTTGAGAGCTTCTACCACCGCCTCTTCTTCGAGCGTTTCATCGCGCAAGAGAGCTTCAACCAGTTTATCGAGACTCGCACGGTTCGAGTTGATGACAGACTCCGCACGACGAGCAGCTTCTTTGATAAGCTCCTCAACTTCTTGGTCGATCACCTTGGCTGTCGCGTCGCTATAGGGACGCTCATGGGTCATTTTATCGAACACCATACCACCATTGTCGTCGTGGAACACTTGATCGCGCAGCTTGTTGCCCATTCCCTGTTCGATGATCATGTCACGAGCTATCTCTGTCGCCTTGCGCAAGTCGCTACCTGCGCCGGTCGTAATGCCGTCTTCGCCATAGAGGATTTTTTCTGCTACACGACCACCCATCGCACGTGCCAAGATATCTTTGAACTCATACACGTTGGTGTAGCTTTTATCTTCTGGCGGCAAAAACCATGTCACGCCACCGGTACCACCACGAGGAATAATTGTCACCTTGTGTACAGGATCACTATCTGGCAATACATGGCCAACAATTGCATGGCCGGCTTCGTGATAGGCGGTAAGTTCTTTTTCCTTTTCAGACATCACTTTCGCTTTTCGCTCAGGGCCGATAGCAACTTTTTCAAATGCTTCTGTCAGATCTTTGTTGCTAATCTTTTTACTGTTACGGCGAGCAGCGATGATAGCAGCTTCATTGGCAATATTCGCTAGGTCTGCACCGCTTGAGCCGGCAGTCTTCGCAGCCAATTTATCAAGATTTACACTGTCTTCTTTTGGCTTGTTCTTAAAATGAACACTGAGGATTGCTTCGCGGTCTTTGCGCTCAGGAAGCAGTATATTAGTACGACGATCGAAGCGACCGGGGCGCAGAAGCGCTGCATCGAGCACATCAGCACGGTTTGTTGCAGCAAGTACAATTACGTTTGTACCGGTCTCAAAACCATCCATTTCTACAAGTATTTGGTTGAGTGTCTGTTCACGTTCATCGTGTCCGCCGCCCATACCACTACCGCGTTTGCGTCCGACAGCGTCTATCTCATCGATAAAGATGATAGCCGGAGAGTTTTTCTTTGCCTTTGAAAACAAGTCACGGACTCGAGACGCGCCGACACCAACAAACATCTCCACGAACTCAGAACCCGAGATAGAGAAGAAAGGAACATTCGCTTCGCCTGCTACTGCTCGTGCAAGCATAGTTTTACCGGTACCCGGATTACCCACGAGCAGCACACCTTTCGGAATCTTAGCGCCTAACTCTTCGTATTTTTTAGGATGCTTAAGAAAATCAACAACTTCTTCGAGATCTTGCTTGGCAGAATCATTACCCGCAATGTCAGAGAAAACAACCTTATCTTTATCAAGTCCGTACAGTTTGGCTTTCGATTTACCAAATCCCATCGCTTGGTTGTTTTGGCCTTGCGCCTGACGCATCATAAACATAAAGAATCCAATAATAAGGATGGTCGGTATGAGAATGATTGCGATATTCCAAAATAGATCAGATGTATTCGATGGGGCTTTATCATCGATTACACTATTTTTCGCTTTATCGGTGAGCCTTTCGCTTTCAAGCAATGTACTGACACCACCTTGTATGTATGAGGTTTCGGTCGGTTCTTTTTTGCCCTCAGGAGTGATTTTAAGCTCTCCACCCTGGCCCTCAATTTTGGCAATTTTTCCATCGTTTGCCCGCTCGATCACTTCAGATATCGGTACCGTCTTAAGATCTTCTGGCGGATTAAAAATCGCCATGAGAGATAAGGTCGCAACAATGACAATCGCCCAGAAGAGCGACAACCTCAAATAGTTGGTCATGTTAGATTTCTTTTTTGGATTTGGACGTTTTTTTGCCGCCATAAATCAGTCGTATTTCCTTTCTGATAAAATTAGAGTCGTCGGTAATCCCACTAGTATTAAGTATATCATTTTTTATGGGATAGCACTTGAAAATCATCTAGGCCAAACTTAAGGCTGACATTTTTCGTCAAAGAGTATTCGCTTCCCGCTTTCGCGGTTTTTATTGCTATAACTGCACGGTGCAACTGTGGTCGAGTTAGGGGTACACTGCAAGCATGGGCAAGTACTTCAATCGCTGCACCAGGCTCCATCATGATATATGGATGACGCCGAAATGTCGCATGGCGATGTGTTTCATGCAGAATGTCAACTTTGAGTTCGTGTTGCCGCTTCCATAGCGCGAGTAGTTCTAGTTTTGTCGACATCGGCAATGACGCCGCTTTTTCACGAACCCTATTGCGCAGATACTTATCACTAGCATTAGTGCTGTCTTCTCGCCAATCAAGGCCATGGCGTCGTGCGTAGTCAGTGATTTCTGACTTAAACCACACAGTCAGTGGTCGGTATACATCGTCGGCCCCAAATACCGCCAACCCTCGCCAACCGGTGCCTCTTAGTAAATTGATCGCGACCGTCTCTACGATATCGTCGGCATGATGTGCAGTCACGATCGGGCCCTTGTACTTTTTGCTGACGCTGCGTAAAAATGCATACCGAGCGTCACGCGCCTGCTCTTCACTGGCGTCTTCGCCCAGCGCGAGCTCTATAAGCTCAAATGGCAGCCCGTATCGCTCCGCTAGGCTTTGCACAAATCTGGCATCGCCGCCGCTCTCGTGCGACGGACGTATGCCGTGATCAACGTGCGCCACGACGAGATTATCGCCATATCGCCGGTGCATTGAATCGAGCAATACGACAGAGTCTACGCCGCCGCTCACCGCCACTACATAGCGAGACTTAGTCGCCGAATCGCTTGCCAACCCACACTCCGAGCGCAATACCAACGATTCCGCCGACAAACCCACCAAGCACCGCCCATGCATCAAATGAATTATAGTCCCCAAATAGCATAGGCACGACGCTGCCGACCGTCATCCCCAATACACCAAAGAAACTGATTGTCTTTTTATCTAACATACCCTCAGTATACGCCTTTACGGTTGTGTTTTGCACCCGGTTGAGACATACTCTAAAAATATGATACAAACGCTCAATAAAAAACGCGTACTTAAATATCTTATAATTGCGGTAGCGTCTCTGTGTGCACTGCTCGCGATTGCGCTCGTAGTGCTCTATATTATGCCGCACAAAAGTGAGCAACTACAGCAAGCGTCGACCGAAACGTTTTCATACAAAGAGGCTGTCAAGCAAATTTCGGCTCAGCAGAAGAAAGACCGAGCGCAAAAAAACTTTGAAGAAGGTTGTGAAACGCAAAGCTATCTCCACGACAAGAAAGTCGCCCGCACCGTAGTGCTGTTTCACGGCATTGTTGCCTGTCCGAAACAATACTCTACCGTCGCAAAAGCGTTCTTTGAAGCTGGCTACAACGTATACGTGCCACTTGCGCCAGAACACGGCACCACCAACAACCCCGAAGCAACGAGTGACGTTACGCTCAACAGTCTCACGCGCTACGTAGGCGACAGCTATAGCGTGGCAACAGGACTTGGTGACGAAATTGGGTTCGTGGGATTATCTGGTGGCGGGGCGCTAGCCACCTGGGGCGCACAGTATATCGATGGTGTATCGCGATTACTAGTACTGTCGCCGTTTTATCGCACCACTCAGCAAGCAGCACCCGACTGGCAGTACCCGTTTTTACTTTCACTCTACGGTATGAACCTCGCGCCCGATCGTCAAGTGCAGGACTTCTCCATCCGCGCGCTCACCAAATACCTCATCTTAGTCGAGAACTACCGAGAAGATCTCAAAGCCCCTCATCTCAAGCATGTTGCAGTCATCACTTCGGCCAATGACAAAGATATCGACCTAGATCTCGCCCACCGCATACCCAGTACATTAGCCAAAAACAGCAGTGCTTCGTTTCAGCACACACGCCTTGCACCAGAGTTAGGTATCGGCCACGACATGCTTAGCCCAGAGCAAAGTGCCGTCAAAAAACATCAAAATCAACTCAACAACCTATACCTGAGCTTTTACGAAAACCGTCCACCAGCCAAAGAGCTATAGATAGCGCGTACTGCCGAACGGAATCTTTTCTCGCACAGTATCTCCCACACCAATCGTATCCGCGCTATGAATGACATGTTTGCCGTAGCGGTCGTTAATCTCGTCTATCGCGCTGACGATACTTTTTTCACGCGCAAGTTTGTCACCAAATAAACTCATCTGCGGATCGTCGTCGTCACTCAGTTCATATACCGTCACACCGATTGTACGAATAAGCGGTGGCGCGTTCACGAATAACTGTTTAGCCTGAGAATAAATCGCCTGGTCGGAATAGAACGGCATCGTACTCATATGTCGTGCATGCCAATACCTTGAACCCCGTTGGTTTTCCCAGCCACCACGCGTTGATTCTTTGCGCGCACCTGGCTCGCGGTGCGTTGTCGCCCATACCTGAACTCCGCGGGCCACCTTGCCCTGTGAACGAATTTTCTTTCCAGTTGCCTCGCAAAGATGGTGAAGCCGCTTGATGACCTGCTCGTAGGGAAGATTATAGCCGTCGAGTACAAACTGGCGCCCCGCTGTTTTCATCTCATAGTCTACGTCATCTACTTCCCAGCCACGTAAACGCTGGTGCCACTGATCGCCGTTGATACTCTTGAACACCATACTCCGTAGCACTCGCGCCTCGGCGTCGAGAAACTGTAGTGGCGTGAGAATACCGACAGCCTGTAGTCTTGACTCGTTACGCTCCGCGATCCCAGTCAAGTCAGTCAGCTCCAGCCCGGCGTATATGCTGCGCAAATTGGCCGCCGTGATAACATCAAGTCCGTCGGGTTTGTGTAAGCTTGCTGCCATTTTAGCAAGAAAGCGATTGGTCCCGATACCCACATTGCAGCGCATCGCACACCCTATTTCATCCCGCAAGCGCTGTTTTATTTCTCTACCGATATTCTCTAGACCTCGCTCACGAATCGCTCGCGGCGCCTCGTGGAAATCTATCACCCCCTCATCGATACTTTTCATTCGTACGTGTGCCGAATAGTCGTTCATAATATCGAGCATTTTGTGGTATACGTAGCGGTATTTGGCAGGGTCGCTCTCTATGCCCACCAGGCCGGGGCATATTTTCTTGGCATCTTTAAGCTTCATACCAAGCGTCACTCCCATGGCTTTCGCCTCGTAGCTTGCCGTGACGATCATAGTATGTTCAGTACGCCTATTTACTATAGCGACAGGTTTGCCACGCAGACGTACGCGCGCCTGCTGCTCTACGGTTGCAAAGCAGCTATTGAGGTCGATATGCATTACTTGAGGGATTTCCGAATTGTACTCGTGACGAAGCGAGTTCATGATAGATCTCCCTCGCGTGTCAGTCGCCAGGTCAACCGTTCACTGTCAAATTCTAGTCGGTAGTCTGCCGCACCATCCGTCACATCAAATATATGTACTGTCCGCCGCCCCTGCACCGTAGGGTGGCGCAGTCCTATTTCGGTGACTATTATTTCTCTGCCGCTTACACGCCGAAACTTGATAGGCACGCAAGGATTGAGGCCGCTGCCGTATTTTGCCAGCACATCTACTCGTTCATCGAGAAAAAGTTCATCATTCATCGTCAAAAATCTCCAACATCAGTTTAGGAGAAACGCTAGTGAAAAGTGTTCGCCCGTACTCTCTGGCCCGTTTCGTAGCTAAGAGTCCGAAGACGATGAATATGATTCCGCCGGAGGGACGCTTTGCAGTGACGCTAGTGTGTTTCGCGGGGATATAAGTCTATTATACACCTACCCGGCTCTAGTTACGTTTTATAGTTATCCGTTATTGAGTTGATGTAAGTATATGATTTTCATACACAGAAGCAATCAACCCCACCGCAAGACATCGCGCCGACTCGTCACACATTTCCATGGCAACCGGCGGTATTTTCAGTTTTTGCTGAATTCCTCCTATAGCTGCTTGCCTCGCGCCACGAGGACTCAACAAAGACTGAGCCAGGTCGTTCATTCGAATCACCTTATGCTCACCCAGCTGACGATTTTTCAAGCCAACCTTGTCTTTACCGTGCACTGAGTCTTGGTGCCATTTCAGCATTGTGCCGAACGCATAATTCACTGCCTTACTTCTTTCTTTGCCGTCGAGTATATGCGCCATGACAGCTTTTGCTTGACCATCTTTGAGTGATTCGGCAAATTCACCCATGAAGAATTGCTCTGCGGACGATCGCCAATCAGACTTTAAGTCACCTTGAAAAACATCATCTATATACTCCTGCGCACCCTTACTTGGCTGATTTTCTTGCACAGAGTCCTCTTCAGGAGTGGTAAGAATTTCGCGAGCTAAGGCACGCTCCATAGCACTGTTGCTCCGCACAACAGAAGGAAGATTTTCAGCGAGGTACTTAGGCATAGCTCGAGAAATACGTACCATATCTGCTTGAGTGTATTCACCGAGAGCAGTGTTGGACTCGACCTGCCGCCTAGCCCATACTGAGAAGAGATCTGTATCCGGAGCAGCGGAACCGTGATAATACGCAGTGGTCAATGCGTCCACTGTAATACGAGTAGAGTGAACAGCTAACTTACGTAGCCTTTCGTATGTCTCTGGGGTTAGTGTCTGCTCAAAACAAGACACATCCACCGCGCCTTCAACAACATCGGCCATCAGTGCTTCACCTGTCTCATTTATGATTCTGTAACCCATAAGACTCCTCACTTGTTACTTTTCGTTAATGTAGCAACTTTCTTTACTCACCACAAGCAAATAAGCAAATTTTACAGCGTCCTCCTCTAGCCCACATATAGCATAGGCATTATACGATACACCACACATATAGTATGTTAGAAATACCGTGACCCGAGAAATATTCAACCATCCGCGCACCGAGCTTAAGTCGACAGTTATCTTCGGCGAGCAGTTCACACTCGATAGCCGGCCTCTTGCCACACCTAGTGGACGCCTTGTGCCAGGACCGCTCTTCTCATCGCAAGAATATGAAAAGCTTACTCAACTATCCAAGGACCAGGCTGACACACTCGAGCTATTCGTGCTCCCTACTGTTACGCAGCTCGCGAGAATCTCACTTAACGCTACGACTGGCGCTGGGAGCTACCGACATATCAGGACAATAAAAATAGGGCACGCTATGGCCAACTGTCCGCCCGCGGCATAGAAAATCCAAGCAACCTTGCGCATCGCACTATGTACATGGTCTTTTACGGCACCGACAGTCTACCTAACGGCCGCTACGATGTTCTCGATCACTTATGCGAAAACAAGCCTTGCTGCTACCCCCGTCATCTCGAAGCAACAACACTGGCGGCAAACACGCTCCGCGGCAGAATCTCAAAGCAATCATCCATCGGCCAGCTAGCAATTGATTTTGACTCTGACGCGTAGCGTTCCACCTCGTTACATCGCAAGACCCAGTTGATCGTCGCCCGATGGCTCTTGGTACACACTACTTTTCACTGTCGATGCACCGATTTTTGAAAGTGAATGTCGTAGCTCACCTTCTAACTCTCCGATGAGTGCGCCAACCTCTGCACCTCCAACGATACATGCATTAAGTCTCAACGCCTCGACAACATGCGCCGTTGGGCGTTTCGTCATTTCTTGCAGTTGCTTTCTGACATCTCGATGCAATTCTGTGCGGAGTATTCTCAGCTGCTCCTCTGGTCCAACAAACTCTAATTCTAGAACGGGCTCTTCTTGATTACGCCCTCTATGCTCGTCGAGTCTTTCAGCCATATTCCTGCGCCATGCAGCGATCTTCGCTTGTCCAACAGTACTACTATATCCACGCATCACAAGTATATTGCACTGCTTTATCGATTCGTCCTTCATCAGCTCAACAAGCTGCCTTGTCGTCTCCGCATTTGCCGTAAGTCTCGGGTCATTAACACCATCGAAGCCACTCTTCACAGCCAGATAATCTTTTAATATACCCATCGTCTTGCCAATCTCGACACCCGCCGCATATGGCAATGTACTCGTGAATATAAAATCTCTCGCTTCTTTTGGCATTGTATGAAACGCCAGGCTTTGCCGCATTTGTCTTTTTTTAACTCCGGAGCGCTGGTTCACATAGTCATCTACCGAGTTCCAGTGACCATTCTTTTGACCCCAAAGAAATGACTCAACCTCTGCCATAGCAACACGCTCGCGCGGGGGCGTGCTATGGATATTCTCGGCTTGCTGTAGGCGTATGATATCTTCTATTGTATTTGCATTATGAATCTTAATTTGCATTGGCTTTCGCCGAATTGGGTCCACTTCATCATTCTCGAGCTCAATAAAAGCATCATGTCTGGTGTGCCCCGCAGCCACCAATCGATATGTACCGTCATCGAGCCGCATATTAGCGAGGTCAGCCAAGCTCACATCGCCTCCCCACACTTCATTCGTGAATGCGATATAATCTCCTAGCAGATTCTCCGACATCCTTACGCAATCAATTGAGTTCATGAGACCATCGTGACGGATAGATTCTTTGAGTTGAGCAGTTACTTTGTTTTTAGTGCCACGAATCTGACTAAGCTTTACTAGCTTATCCGCATACATGTGCTCAGTCTCAAACTCGCCATTCGAAAGCTCACGCGGACCAATTCGACCACCGAGCTCCCCATAGTAGTCATGCTCGGGAACATAAACGTTTTGTGGCATTTCCATATTAGATTCCATGGTAGCATACGATGCGCGTCCAGTCTGTTGTACAATCGTCCTGAAGTATCAGCCCCCTGAACTTCTCAGTGAATCATCCAGATCATGACAAAAAACACCTCATATGCTACTCTAATAGTAACTATGACAACTTCAAGCTCCGATCCAGTACCCGAACCACGAGGCGGCTACAAGCCAAAAACACCAAAGTATAACACCAACCGTGTAGTTCTCGTACGTGCCGTGAGATTTTTATTCGGTGTAATAGCCGCAATTCTTGCACTTCGCATCGTGCTACTCATGCTCAGTGCGAACCCCGAAACTCCTTTCGTTGAGTTTGTCTATTCTCTTAGTAGCTTATTCATCGTACCGTTCTATGGCATATTTGAAGAGCCAGACTACACCCGATTCTACCTAGATACAAGCAGCATCGTCGCTATAGTCGTCTATTGGCTACTATCAATTGGTCTCGTCAAGCTTATCAACCTTACGAAATAATTCTCCAGCCAAACGACCACCTCTATGGGTGGCCTAATTTGGTGGGTATGTAGGTGGAGATGAGGTGTTGCATACTGCAACATGTAGTACTATATCGAGACTTCTTGAGAATTCGCTGAAATGCCGACAACTCCTAGCGAGAATTTTCGTACGCATAAGCAGTTTGCTACACTAGGTGTATGATTATCGACCTTTCCGTACATATCGACGACAGAACACCGGCGTATCCTGGTGACCCTCGCTTCGAGGCGAGAGTCGCTGGTACATTCGAACATGATGGTTATGAAGGCCACTCTATCAGCATGGGAACACACACTGGCACCCATATTGACGCGCCCTCCCATATGATCTCCGAAGGCGCGTCACTCAATATGGCTGACATATCTCGTTTTGTGGGTAGAGGACGCATGATAGATGCCACCCAAGGATTTTCGCTTGACGCAGTGCAAATCGCCGACATCCAGGCCGGCGATATCGTATTGTTCGACACTGGCACCTCAGCCCGCTTTTATGACGCAAGCTACTTCGAACGATACCCCGTCATGCCTTCAAATATAGCCGAGTATCTCGTCAATCAACAGGTGGGCATGGTGGGCCTAGACACCTGTAGTGCCGACAACACGCCCGAATTCCCCATTCACACCGCACTCTTGTCGCATGATATCCATATTATTGAAAACCTCACCAATCTGGCCGTGCTTGCTCACCACGAGTTCAGAGTGTTCGCGCTGCCACTCAATCTGAGTCTCGATGGCGCACCCGCACGAGTGATTGCGGAGATCGATGTATGAAAATACTAATCATCGGTAGTAGTGGGGTCATCGGCTCGCTTTTAACGCGACGATTAGCTCACACTATCACGGAGTACGACCTGCCGCACTACAGCGCGCTCGACCGCGACCAGCTAGTTGAAGCAGCGCGAGGACACGATGTGATCATTAACCTCGCCTGGACATTTAAAAATGATGGCTTTATGGGCGACAACCTGAACACTGACAACGTACAGATGACTCACAACGTGTACGAAGCAGCGGTACTCGCTGGTGTACCGCGAGTAATCATGGCCAGCTCCGTACACGCCGACCGCTTTACTCGCAGACGCGGTCAACACGAACCGCTGCGACCATTCGACCTACCACTACCAGACAGCCCTTACGGCGCAAGTAAAGTACTCGTGGAATCCCTGGGGCGTTACTACGCAGATTCAAAAAACCTGAGCGTAGTATGTATCCGTTTTGGCGGCGTCACGCCAGACGACACTCCTCATTCAAAACTCGTATCCGAACGACAGGTTTGGCTTAGCCATCGTGACTGCAGTGAACTCGTGCGACTCTGCGCAGAGGCGCGTGACGTACCCTACAACTTTACAATCGTCTACGGCATCTCGGCGAACGAAGGTTTATTACACGACCTCAGCAACCCATTTGGATGGCACCCAGTTGACGCGACTACACTCAACGCAACCTAAGATGAAATTGTAACCGCTCATGCTAGACATTGTGAAATGGTAGGGCTATTATGAAGTCACTACTAGGTATGGTGGGATTCCCAGCGGTACTACAAACCCATTAATTCCCATGCGAGGGAAAGGAATTAACCACCATGGTTGAATCAACCGCCTACCAGGCACAACGCCAGCAACTTCTACTTACAGGAGCAACCGTCTTTAGCGCAATCGTCGCTGCAGTCGTAGTATCATCAATCGTCGTCATGCAAATGGTACAAGGCCAACTTGCGAGCGCACTATCATCACAGGTCACCACTAGTGCGCCGACAACTACCGTCGCCGGTACTTGCGTCGACACAAGCACAGCCCCAGCTACTTCTGAATCTAAGTCAGAGCACATGCCAGCTGGTAAAACCGCCCCAGCATGGACTAGCCATACAGCAAGCCCTTACACAATGACAGCCCTTGGTGCCGGTACAGTTCACGATGCTTTTAACAGCACAACAACTATCAACAACAATACGTCGACCACAACAAACAACAACGAAACTCACACAACGACTGTCGAGACGACCGTGCGCGATAGTTACAACAGTGGCTCATACAACGACAATCGAGATCAGAGCACGAGCAATGACGGCAACACTACAAACGTAGATTCAAACAACACCAGCAACAACCACCAAAACTGGACGAACAATCAAACTACTAACACTACAAACAACACAACGACAACGACTGCTACCGACAACAGCAATCATAGCGTTAACAATTCTGGTAATACTTCATCCACCACAAGCAATACCACGATAGCTACAACGAATGTAGTCAACTCAGGCAACACTGCTAATTTGCTAAGCGGCAACAAGCTCTAGCGCGGCATAACATTGCGTATATAAGAAATACCGCTTATCACAAGCGGTATTTTTTACTTACATCTGGGCTAGCCTAGCCGCCAAATGTAAATGCGTTAAGCTGCACTCCGTCTGGCACAGCAAGGCGGATAGTCGCATCTTTGGTAAACTTGTCAAACGACACAACCTCATAGAGCTGCGCCATTGATACATCTACCTGCGAATCATCTACGTCACTACCGGAGTCTTTGCTGGAAATTGACTTACCATTCACACTCACGCCAATTTTGCCCTTTGCGTCAGATCCCGTCACTAGGTATAGGTCTTTTGCGGCTACACGTATCGTGAGGCTTGCATCACCAACCGCAGTCACACCCTCGCCGTTAACTTTCCATTTGCCATCAAGTGTCCAGTCATTGACGGATGGTAGTGCTGCTTGGGTAAAGACATGCTCACCGCTCACAAGTGGTTGCACCCCCTGATAATCACTTGCTCGTCGGGTACCAAGATACGTCTCCGGTGTCTGACCTTCGCGTACTGACATACCGTCATTATCAACATCGCTCATTTCATCTGGCACGGTACTGCCTTTTTCCTCTAGGAGTTGGCGGATAGCTTGCTCTGTCTCTTTGTACTGCCCTTCGCCAGCGTGATATCGACGGACTTGACCTTCGGCATCTATCAAATATGTTGCAGGCCAATACTGATTTTCATACGCGGCCCATGTTGAAAAGTTATTGTCTAGCGCGATTGGGTACTTAAGGCCTGCTTTTTCAGTAGCATTTTCCACATTCTTTTTCGATCGTTCGAAAGCAAACTCTGGAGCATGCACGCCGATAATCTCAAATCCGCTGTCTTTGTAGGTTTCGTACCAGCTTTTTAGATATGGTTGAGTGCGAATACAGTTGATACAGCTGTATGTCCAAAAGTCGATCAATACAACTTTCCCTTCCAGCTCTTCTATAGTCTGCGGATCGCTATTGATCCAATCTTGCAGTCCTGTCAGCTCTGGTGCCGCATACGGCTCTACGTTCAGAACGCCACTTTTGGATTCACGATCCGATGTTGCAGGTATCAATTTAGCCGACAGGCCGTCGAAGTCGAATGGAGTGTTTTGCGAAATAAACGTTTGGAACTGTTTATCATAACCTGTGATAATAAGGAGTCCAACAACAATGAACAAGATTGCAATTGTGCGCTGAAACCATCCGCGAGGATTTGCTGCAAAGCGCATCTTGCGAACGAGTTTCTGACCAATGAAGCCGATAAGGAGTAGCATAATGCTAAGTCCTATTACGTATGCCACGATGTAGAGCATTGCGAGACCAAAGTTCACTGGCAAAACAGTCGCAATGAGGTAGGCATACACAGGACTACAGCTACTAAACACCGGCCCGAGTGCTGCACCGGTGATGATTGCACCGATTGCTGCACCTTTTCTTGAACCTTTTCCAAGCAACTGCTGTGATTTGGCCTGTAGGTTGAAGAACAAAATGATGCGCTCATATATCTGGGGGAATAGCGTCAAAATACCAACTCCAACGATGATACCGCCTGAGATGTAGGTGATGACCTCGGGGGAAATATCAATAAACAATGTCGTTGCTTTGAGTAGAACCGTAAAAACTATCAACGATACGGCAAGACTTGCGGTTATGATAAGCGGACGTCGCTTATCTTCGACATTTCCACTTATCGAACCGCCAACTATCACAGGCAAAAGCGCAAATATACAAGGTGCGAACACCGTAATCATACCTGCAAAAAACGCTCCGAGAAGTAAAAACATATATACCTTTCTATCTTAGTAGATATGCCGATACCTATTATGGTACCGGCATATCTGAGTAATTTTTAAACTATTGCATCAATACGCTGTCGATAACGTGAGTCACACCGTTACTGCTGATAACATCTGCAGTTTCGATCATCACCATGTCACCGTTGCCGTCTTCGATCATTAGGTTACCACCGTCCATCATAGGCATCAATTTTCCACCCTGAACAGTTGTTAGTGCTTGACCTTTTGCTGCCATAGCCTTGAGGTCAGCAGAAGTGTAGGTGCCAGGTACGACGTGGTACGTCAAAATCTCAGCTAGTGCAGCTTTGTTTTCTGGCTGTTGCAGAGATTCTACTGTTGCTGCATCGAGTTTTTCAAATGCACCGTTGTTAGGACCAAATACAGTGAATGGACCTTCACCCTTTAGTGTCTCAACTAGATCTGCTTTGTCTACGAGGCTCACAAGAGTAGTCACGTTGTCTGCATTCATTGCATTATCAACGATGTCTTTTTCTCGTACCATCTTAGCGCCACCGACTGTTACGCCGTCGACGCCTTCAGACTTCTCGCTCGTCATTGCTGAGTTAGAAGTGTTGCTATCTTCATCCATCTGCATACCGCCAAGTGCGTATCCGCCACCTGCGCCGACAACTAGCCCTATGATAGCTGCTATAACGATTGCTGTAACCTTATTTCCTGAATCCATACCAGATCCTCCTTCATTAATTAGTGCTGGCGTTAAGTTATTTAGTTTACTTAATTAACTTAACTTGTTACTATAGTATTATAAGTCATAAGGTATTGTCAACAAGGTATTCAATTATGGAAAAAGATATATCACAAATCACTACATACGAAAGCGGCATCATGCAGTCTACTGCTCACCGCACTCTTGGCCGCATCAAGTCGGATTATCTTTCGCAGTACGGGCTCACTTCTATGCAATGGTTCACCATAGGCCTCATTTATGATGCTGGAGAGAATGGCCTGCGCCTTAATACTCTCATGAAGACACTGGATACCACCATGCCCTACATCACTAACGTCATTAATAACCTTGAACTTAAAGGTGTTCTTTACAAGATAAGTGACACGAAGGACAGTAGGGTTAAGCTTGCGGTACTCAATCCAGGGTATAGAAGCATCGTTCAAGAAATAGAAAAAGGCTTACGCGAAGAGCTGCGCACAAAACTCTACAGCCAAGATCACATTAACCGAGAAGAGCTTGCGGCTTATGTGGCGGTTCTCTATAAGATCGCTCAGTTCAACAAAAACTAGCGCGAAAGCTTTTTTGTACGGTGCACAACTAGCGGCGCGAATATCGTCAACATTGCCAATATTGCGGCCAGGTGACCGACTAAGGGGAGTGTCATTTTCTGGCAACCTGGTATCAACGTCTCAGCTACTGGCACGGTTGGATCATACAGGGGCACAATAGATACAAACTGTTTACTTTGTTTTGGCTGTAGATTTTTCACTAGCATTTCTGCTTGCTGCATGGATTCTCGGAATGCAGGATTATGTGTATAAATACGAGGAGAGACATTGTCCGAGCGTGTGTTTTTACCGCACAGTGTCACAGTAGTGGCAACCGCACCAGGCTGGGCTGCAAACACGCTCACCGCCATACTACCCCCGGCACTTTCACCCATGAGCACTACGCGCTCATTGTCGAACATATCCAGAGCAGATAGTACACGTGCACGCTTGGCATCGTACGACTCATCACTCGACCATCGCATCGGGATCATCGTCACGCGTACACCATAAAGACTCCATGCGCTCAAAAAGAAACGTCTCATAGGGTCATAGCGATCGCCGAGTCCGGGCAGATAGATGATGTGTGTATGTGAAGTCATGTGCTATTCAGCCTATTCGTTTCGTAAGTATTTCGCAAGCCCCTATCGTTAAATCTTCCAACGCCAGCATGCTATACTTTATTTATGTCAAAATCCTCTACACAATTTGTGCCGACAGCCCTCCAGAAGCTCTTCGTCGGTGTAACAGTTGCATTATTTATTGCATCGCTCGTGACAGGACTACGTCTCTTGCAGCTAGCATATCCTGGTTTTGAAGGCCTGCGGCTCAGCTCGTTAACACTCATGGCGATTAGCTCATTTATGCTGCCACTTATATCGTTTATTGTTTTTTACCTTATTAGCCTACGCGCATTCTCGCAACTACACCGAGCATTTATGGCCGCAGTATACACTACCGTCATCACGACCCTGCACGAAGCTTTCACGCTAGCTAGCTTCTCCCTGCACCCAGCGCCTATTTTCGCAACACCGTTTCCGATTCACCCCAACGAAATACTCGCGGCAAGCCTGACTCTGTGCGCTCTGGCGGCAAGCGCACCGCTTGTGCGCACACTGTCTCGCGACTCACCACAGCCATCCCGCAGTCAGTTGCGAGTGGCAAGCGGTTTACTTATAGCGTCATTTGTGGCAGCCCAAATTTTGCAACTGGCTGTGTCTACCAGCCGAGATGGCTACCTAATTGCTATCACTCTTGTCGTGCCCGGTATTGTGTTTAGTATATTCTATCTTTTAGCTCGTCACCGAAACACGCCAGAACCGGCATTTCAAAGTGTCGTCATGGTAACACTTCTCATTCTATCGTTCGCGGTAGTTGCAACGATCTACGCCGTATCACCCACCATGTAGTTCGGATGTGAACTACTATCTACAGCATAGGATGTCAGGGTGCGGAGTTTGGCCGACTTACTTGCACCCGTAAACTCATAAAGGTCATGCGAATACACCGTTGTACCGCTTGACATATGCGCAACACTACTGACGGCAGCATACTTGCCGTGTCCAAATGCAGTGAGTATCTCGAGTGTCGTGATTGCTATGTCTACATGGTTGCGATTACTAAATTGCTGCCTTAGCAGTTCTTTGTTGGCACCGGTATCACCCCCAGCTGTTACCCACTTAAAATCACTTGCGAGCCATGGCTCAACGTTACCATACTCGCCCGTGCGCAGACTCACAGCCAGGTCTGCCGCTAATTGCGAGCGGGGTGAATTTCCACAACTTGCCGCCAGCTTTACTTGCACAATACCCCATAACTCCTACTATATCTACATGTTATAGCCGTCATCGTAACTTCTCAATCAACAATCGAATTGCCTTACTCCGGTGACTCAGCGAATTCTTCTGCGCAACGTCCATCTCGGCATACGTGAGGGTCTCGCCATCTGGCATAAACGTGATATCGAATCCGAAACCTTCTCTCACTCGAGGCTCTACCACCTTGCCGTGCACGGCGCTATGTACAACTATAGCTTCACTTCCATCGTAGTATGCAACCGCACACGATACGGTCGCGCGAGCTTCTTGGCGCCCTGCCAGTTGATACAGCGCGTCCCCGCCAAGTCGCTTATTGAAGAACTTGATGAATGGCCCTGGGAGTCCGTCGAACATCTCAAGGCCTGCAGAGATATCTTCGACGACAACCAGCTTGCCAACCACTTCGTACGCACGACGAGCTTTGTCACGGACAATTTCTTCGACATCATCACTCTGCAGCTCAGCGAGATCAACATCTGCGCTGTCCATATTGATATCAGCTGGTACAATCTGCTGCCACTCCTTGAGTTTATGTGCGTTACCTGTCACGAGATAGATATGTTTCATAGTCTTAGTATACCAAAATAGTGCGGGCAATAGAGGGAGGCGAAATTACCACAACCAATTTGTTCATTCTTGGGTATTATGTGCTTTAATAAAAATAGCTATATTTGCATTAATGGTTGCTCCAGGGGATACATAACGATGGCAAGATTACCACAACCAGGTGGTGACGAAGGAGAATGGGGAGAAATCCTCAATGATTATCTAAGTCAGACACTAAAGTCAGATGGCACGATAAAAGATAATGTCGTGACAAACGCTGCGCTCGCCCCCGATTCCGTCAGCAGTGCGTCTATCGCTGACAACGCCATTGCAGAGCCTCAACTGAGCGCACCGGTGCGCTCCAAGCTTAATGCTAGTGCAAATGCCGTACTACTCACCTCCGACCAAACAATCGAAGGAATCAAAAGCTTTACAAATATCGTGCTCGCGCCTACTTACCGAGCAGCTGGCACAAATCACATGCAGATGGGCGGCGGCGAGTATCCATCTGTTGGTACACTCAATTCATCAAACGTCATTACGTCGCAGATGATCTCAGATCCTGCATCTGGATCAATATTTTTCGACTATTCTCAAAATCTAGGTGGATCGTTTTATATACGCAATAATCCCATAGACGGTGCGCACCTGCTGACGGTAAACGAGTCCGCGGCGACATTTGCAATCAACGTAGTTGCACCTAGTCTTCGCATCACAGGTGGTGCGCCGGAGGAAGGCAAAGTACTCACCTCGGACGCGATCGGCAATGCAACATGGCAAGCACCGACCGGAGGTGAAATCACACCATTTAGCGGCGATATGATCAAGCTGAAAGAGTTATATCAGCCGATTGTCGGCGTCCTTCCAGACTCCGAGCTACTACAAGACGAGTACATACACGACAATGTTGATGCAGGCAATTACACAGCAATCACCGGGACATTATGGAATTCACCTCACTTTAATACTCAGTCGCAGTCGTTCGTTTCAAATGTTCCCGGCAACCCCGCCGGAGGCTGCACCAACAAAACAAATGGACGCGACGTAGGGTCTTGCTTTGACTTCGAATTCGAACTAACAGGCGATAAGTTCGCTATCCACATGCAGACGTTTGGGTATTTCGATACGCAGATTTATGTCGAACACGAAGGCCAAATGATGAAGATCAACTCGTACCCGCTCGCCGACGACTACTCGGGCATGAACTTTCGCTCGATACGCTTTTCCCGCTATGCCACTCGAAGGATTCGTATTGTTATGCCGTTCATCTACTTCTTCCAGATCGTACACGAAGCAAATGCCGTCATTCGCAAAACCCCCGATCGCCCGATGATCGCTGTCACAGGAGACTCATATGTCGACGCTTCTGGTGCCTACAACCAAGGAAGTGCTCGCAGTTATGCAGTCGCAGGTACTGTCGACGCGATCATAGAAGCAACAGGATTTGCCGTACTGCGACTAGGTCAAGGTGGTACGGGCTACTTCAACAACGCGACGGGCGCCGCCTCCGACACCCCAGGCCCTGTCAATTCAACCCGATTTTTCTCATCACAGCGTATCGCAACGCTTTCTGAAATTGGCACTGGTAGCCTTGTAGCCCTCGTAGTCAACGGCACTATCAATGACGGAGAACTCTCTGGTGGTACTGCACTCATGAAAGCGCGCGCGCTCGAAGGTTTTCAGGCTGTCAACGCCTTTGATCCGGGGATTTCGATTGTTGCAATATCACCTGAGCCCATCAACAACCCTGTTGCCGATAACGTACACGACCTCAACCGCATTGGCATCAGAGAGGCTATCGACGAGCATCCTCAAGGTGTTGGATTTATTGACTTTTACAATCCGGCCGATCCGCTATGGACAGGTACCGGTACCGAAGCTAGTCCGCAAAACGATCAGCAGACGCAACTCGTCGGCTTTGACACTATCCATGCCAACTGGGCAGGCTACAAGCTATATGGCCAGCGAATTGCAGCAGAGATGTCTGAGATGAAGATACCAATAGAAAGGGCGTGGCTATGACAACACCAGCACAAGAAGCAAAAGAAATAAAAAAGAAAGCAGATGACGCCAGCAAAAAGCTGCTCCAAACACAACAAAAAGTACTAGAAAAAATGCAAGCCACCAAGCTCTCTGCAAAAAAATACGACAAAAAATAATTCGATTACTTACTGCAGCGCTTTGATATCACTCTCTTGTGCAGCGGCCTTGCCACGATCTTGTACTCCGTTAAATACCACGACAGTGATGGCCGCCAGGGTACCAATCGCTACAATCACAATCAGAAGTTCGATAATCGTAAAACCGTGCGGTTTGTTCATCGATGGCACACCCTATCCTGCCGCCCACGCTCGCCAAGCTCCTGAGTTATAGCCAAATCGGGGATAATTGCTACCGAGAAGATTATTACACATAGCCGCATAACTACCCATGCTAGAGTGGGCCGTGTAGGGGCTGATCGAACCGTTTGAATACGCATATATATTACCTGAGGTACTTTGAGACACCAACGCATAACTAGAATAATCGACTGTGGTGCAGTAGAGAAAATTACCAGAGTCTGTAGAGTATGAGCCCCTACTGAGCTTTACGCTCAGTTGAGCTAAGCTCGAATCTGTATTCGCGGGATATACGCCGTCACCTGCTCCGAGTTTATACAGCTCAATCTGTTTTCCCGCACTACGTAGATCTGATTGAATTGCCGTGTCATTCGCTCTATTTTGTACTCCGTTGAATGCCACTATCGTGATGGCAGCTAGGATACCAATCACCACGATGACGATCAGGAGTTCGACAATTGTGAAGCCATGTTGTCGTGCACGTATCATATATTCACAAGTATACTACATACTGCTTATGTTTTTACAACACAGGGGTTTTAACTCTGTGGCAAAGCCTTTATACTAGATACATGTAGGTGGTGACGTGAGGAAAATATAGCTAGGAGGGCAACAGCATGCAACTAGACACAAAACATATCGCACTCATCGCAACAGATGGATTTGAAGATAGCGAACTCACTCAACCCTTAGATGCACTGCGCGAAGCAGGGGCAGAAGTCACTATGGTGTCCATCAAGCCAGACACCATAACCGGCAAGAACGATACGGAAGTGGCAGTCGACGCACTAGTACAAGACGTAGAAAGTCATAGTTTTGATGGACTCGTAATACCTGGTGGTGTTGTGAACCCAGATATTTTGCGCACAGACGAGCATGCAGTAGCGTTTGTGCGAGAATTCTTCGAGCAGCACAAGCCCGTTGGCGCCATTTGCCACGGACCGTGGTTACTCGTAGAAGCCGACGTAGTAGACGGCCGTACGGTCACTTCGTGGCCAAGTCTGCGTACAGACCTGCGTAATGCCGGAGCTAACTGGGTAGATGAAGAGGTAGTGGTAGACGACGGACTCGTAACAAGCCGCAACCCAGATGATTTGCCTGCATTTTGCAGTAAGCTCATAGAAGAGTTTTCCGAGGGCAAGCACGAAGAGCAGACAGCATAAGTCGCTCGCAGCTCACCCCGTCTACTCAGTAAGCGGGGTGACGTTACCAGGGTTCTTGCGCAAATATGCACGCAGTATCTTGTACGTATCGATGTCAAATCCGCTCGCAAGGCGCTCCAGCGTTGGTTCAAACTCGTGGTGCATCACACCTTCTATCACCCATTGGTCTACAATCAGCGACTTTCGTTCGTTGATCTTTACAGCAATCTTAGATTGAAACGGCCAAGCTGCTATCTTTGAGCGATCAAGCGCAAACTCGGCACGTTCATTGTAGCTATGCGGTAACTCTTCGCCGCCGCACGCACCTTTGCATAAGCCGAGTTGGTAGCGAAAACAGTAGGTCTTGGCTTTCTCCATCCCCATCAGCTTAGGGCATAATTGATAGGTTTTGGTCAGACTTTCGAGTGCGGCTTTGGCTTTCATGCGCGTCGTGTATACACCATAGATATTGCCTAGATCAGTCGCATCCGACAAATCTCGGTTTTCAATCATTATTGTCAGGTAGCCGTGATCGTCGTACTTTTTCAGCAATACAGACTGCGTAGTCTTGCGTCGTAGCAACCGATTGAATGTTGGCTGCAACTCCTTGATCTTTGCAGACTCAAGCAGTAACGCCTCCACTTCGGTGTCTGTTTGCTCAAAAGACACGTTAAAGCTCCGCTGCGAAATCTTCATCTCTTTCGCCACCTTGGTGTCGTTAGAAAAATGCGACATCACCCGAGTGCGAATATTGACACTCTTGCCCACATAAAGCGGCGTGCCGTCTTCTGCCTCAAATATATAGATACCAGCGCCCGTAGGCAGGTGAGCAAATTTTGATTCGTCGAGATTTGGCGGCAACGTCTTAGTTTTCATCTGCAAGACTGCATTTGCCAAAAAAGCATCATGCCCTTTCTCGGCAATCGCTAGCTTAGTAAATTCATAGATTGCCCGCGCATCATCGTATGCTCTATGCCTGTCTTCGACCGCTATGTTATGGCGATTGATAATTTTTTCGAGACTATGCCCCTTGTGCTCTGGATACATACCGCGAGACATGCGCACAGTACAAAAAAGCTTCGGTTTATAGTCATGGCCAAGTGCGGCAAAATGCGAGCGAAAAAACGAATAGTCAAATCGCACATTATGCGCGACAAATATAGCTCCGTCGAGAATATCGCGAAGTTCTTCGGCGATATCTTCAAAATACGGTGCGCCCACTAAATCGCTATTACGTATGCCAGTAAGTCGCTCAATCCACACAGGCACACCCGTTCCTGGGTTTACCAAGCTTTTGTATTCTCGTACTACTTCGCCATCTTCGACACGAATTATTCCAACTTCAATAATCCGACCCTTAGGGCCGTTGCCACCATTAGTTTCTATATCCACAAAGACTGCAGGCTGCGAAAACATGTGCCTCTATAGTAGCAAAGAACGCTGAGATATGCCTGAGCTCTGCACTATGCGCTAGCGACCTGCTGCAATGAATCTATCAATAGAGAAAAATATACATCGCCCTGGTCAACTAAGTTATGCGCCGCCGGAGCTGCTGTGATTTTTTTAAAATTGTCCAAAGAGCGCCACTCTACCGAATCCACTTCGCCATCAGCATAGTCAAACTGTTCATCACCACCTAGCTCGTACAGATACACGGTGGCCATGCTATTTGGGTTGAGATTTAAACGCCGCATCGCTCCTGCATAGTACAACCTGTCCGCATCGATATGAATCCCCATTTCTTCGCGAGTCTCACGCACAGCCGCTTCGACCGCAGATTCCCCGACATTGATATGACCAGCTGCCGAGATGTGATACATTCCTGGTGAGTTGGATCTTGTAAGTGACCTTTTCTGGAGGAGTATTTCTAGGTCACCAGTATGATCTTTTTTCCAAAACCACACATGCGCATTCCCCATCACCGCATCTGGATGATTGCTAAACTCAAGCGGGGGATGCCCATCAGTACTCGACGGCGTGCCATTCTGCTTATATACTTGCCATAGTTCATCGTCGTGCATATCGGTAGTCCTTTAATTTATCTATATCAATTCTATTTTATCACTTGGCCCCTAATAGCGCGGTACTGTCCCTGCGTAAAGATGAACATGCCACCTATCAAAGAAAAAATGACCACACTGAGTGATCGTCTTATCCTGGCAGGAGCGGTTAGAAAACATTGGAACCAAATTAAGTGAGAAATGATAGAGATGGGCGAGATAATTTCGAAAGTGATGGTTCAGCCCGAATAAGTAGTAAGCGCTAAGTATGGAACCACTTAAAAGAAGAGCCCTAGGGACTCTTCTTAGTGTAGGCTGCAATGCTTTTAGCAGGGCGGCAGGTTGAGCAGGTTGTTACGAGGGTCTGCGTCTGGGTGCGTTTGCAAGAAACGCGTTCCGCGCTCGCTCTTATTGACGAAGCAGTAGGCTTTTTGCGTCCCTGAATTCTGGACGTAGGTGTCGTTACCGCCATCCATGTAGCGCAACATCTCTTCACGCGTACTGGTTTTTGTTTGAGTGGCGCTTTCCCATTGATAGTGGCTAATGGCCTCATTAGGGTTGTAGTGATTGCCGTTGTCCTTGCGGATGGCAACGATTCTAACTTCTGACATAGAAAACTCTATTCCTTTCTTACTAATAATTAAGTAGAATAGAGACGAGACAATTCGTCTCTACATCTATCGGTCGTCATGGTATTGGTATATATCGCGTGACGACCTTTTGCTTTTCGCGGTTTTTTCTTTCACCGTTCAAGCTCCTGAATCCCCCTTCTTGGTTTTTATGTGTTAATGTCTGTATTGCCCTCGACATATTTTAATTGTATCAGACCGGATGAGCATAATCAACAAAGAAGTAACAGAATCTTGGCTTCCGTAGCAGAATGGTATATACTGCAAGAATGATACATTCAATCAAAGTACGAAATTTCCATTCTATAAGCGACGAAGTCAAGCTGAGCTTCGAAGTAGACCAGAAAGCACCTCAAAGTTCTCGCTATGCTAAAGGAGAAAGTGGCGCCCGTCTTTCATTACTCCAGACCATAGTGGGAGAAAACGCATCAGGTAAGACTTCGATACTGAAAGCACTCGTTTTTTTAAAATGGGTCTTAACCGATTCATTTGCAGACAGTCAAGTTATCGCATCAGTTTATGAGCCGTTTGCGGCGATAAAAGACGAACCCTCTGTCGTGGAGTGTAGGTTTGAAATAGAAGGTGTTTTATATAATTACCACATTAAATTTACTCAAGACAGAATTCTTGATGAGTCATTGGTTACGAGAACGAAGTCGCAACAGCGTACTACTAAAAAGACCGTATTCGCAAGAACATGGGATGCGAAGGTAAAAGAATACACCCTAAATGACGTTTCGGGATTCTTTAACAATATACCTTTCGATAAAATGTTCGATTACGACTTAAAGAATTCAAGCTACTTAGCTATTGCTCGCCGATACGGCCATGAGGGTTCGCGGCGCCTAACAAAGTTCTGGCGTAATGTCGAAACTAATGTCGAGCTAAGACAGTTTCCATACAGGTATGATTTTGAAGCAGGTTTTACGCTTAATCGATTATCTAAGGACAAGGAAAGTCTCGCACGATTCATGGATGAGTTGAAGAAATATAGGTCCAATGGAATCGAGAAATACGACGACGTCGAGGGAATGATGGTGCATAAATATGGAGATAAGAATTTTAGTCTTGACATAGACCAAGAGTCATCAGGCACCAAGCAGTTGCTAGTGCTGCTCTACAAGCTAGAAGACGTGCTTGAAAATGGTGGTATTGCAATAATTGATGAATTTGACGCTTATCTACATCCCATGTGGCTTAATGGGCTCGTCGATAAGTTTTTCGACCCCCTTAAGAATAAGAAGAATGCTCAGCTGCTAATGACCACTCATAGTGTGCAGATTCTCTCGCTTTTAGATAAGTATCAGATAAATATATCTAAAAAGGATAGTGGTATAACGTCATTGACGCGATTAGATGAGAAGGCGGGAGTTCGAGCTGATGATAATTACTTTGCTAAGTATATGGCCGGGAAGTATGGGGGTGTTCCTACAATTAAGTAGGTACGATGCTTATGGCCATTAATCAACCCGAGTCAGTTCTTGTTGTCTGCCAAAGGACCTATCATCAGGTATGGATGAAGCATCTGCGTAATCTCTTCACGCAGCCCGACGGAGCGAGGGTAACCATAGAAAGCGCTTTTAATTGCACACCTCTGGATGTCCTTACACAAGCTTCAAGAGTGTGTCGCAATGCCGAATACGATGAGGTTGTCGTTGTCGTAGATGCCGAAATGGACAGTCAGTTAATTGCAAAACTTGAAAAAGAGGCTGCTAAAAAGAAAATGAGAGTACTCGCCTTCCCATCCACGCATGAAAGCTTTCTTCTTTCAATATTAGAACCTAAGAATTCAGCACAGGACGACACCTCATTAGATGAAGCAAGTCGTCTTCAGGACGTGTATGGTTTATTGGACAATGAGCCGCTAGATAAATTTTATGAAAGGCACTTTAATCTAAGTGTCCTTGAAGAATATAAGGCGACTAATGCACTTCTGACTGATAATATAGCACTCATTCAAGCAATTTAAACATCAAGAACGTGCGCGTGCATAGATGAAGAGAGTAAAGATGAAATACTCAGTGAAGTTGAAAGCAAATTAGCAGCTTATAGATTGAGGCGCATTGACCATGAAGCTGAAGTTGAAAATAAAAAGGTGCGATTGATGCAGCTCTGTTGTTTATGTCTGAACTTGGGAGATGCTGGAAAATAACATCTCTAGAAGCTAGAAAGCGCATACAGCATGCAATCTTCCCTAGTGGCTCATATATGATTGCGAGGAAGGATTTAGAGCCGCTGAATTGAATAAATCGTATCTGTTATTAAACAAAATCGCCCTCTCGGGCGACTTAAATCCTAATTTGGTAGCAGCGACAAGAATTGAACTTGTGACCTCAGGCTTATGAGTCCTGCGCTCTAACCAACTGAGCTACGCTGCCACATGAGAGTCGTATATAAATACAACTGTTCGAGTATTAGCGAAGTGAGATAAGTTGGTTAGGACGTTGTGCGAATTATATTTTACCGCCTTTGGCTTGGCCAACTGAGCTACGCTGCCGCAAATACAAATGTTATTGTACCAGATAGCCAGTGGTTTTTCTAGAGCATCTCGCGCTATGCTGCGAGATCGTGTTCGTTTTGTAATAGCTCGTCTAGGCCACTGCCCAATATAATATTGTCCATCACGCCACTACCGAGCTTTTTAGCTAAAAATAGGCGCTGTCGAGCCTCGAGTCGGTCTGCATCCATCAAATCATTGACGTGCATCAGCTCTCCTTCTGCACGAGCAGGTGTCTCTACGAATTCCATGTTGTTTCCTTTTGTTTATGTTATGATTTAATATATTTATATTAGCATAAAAACTTTGATTTTGCAATACCTATTAGCTGTATTTTTGACTACTGTCGACCGCTTATGCTATAACTAGTCATGAGGCTTTATAAAAAATAGACACATATGACAGACATCATAGCGCTCTCGATCGTGTGCCTCGCAGCACTGATCCATGCTAGTTTCCAGCTCAGTATCAGCACACTCACGCTTATGAGTGGGCATTCGCTGGGTCATGGTCGCTCACACATGAGACTTATAGGTCTCCTGGGTGGGTTTACAGCTGGTGCGGCCACCATGACCACGCTACTTGTATGTACGCTTGGACTCTTGCTGAGCTATCTTGTGCATTCAGAGCAAGTACCACCAGTACTATGGGCGGCAAGCTGCGGCATGTTGTTCGGCGTAGGGTTAGCAGTGTGGTTGTTTTACTACCGCAAAGGTAAAGGTACAATGCTATGGCTACCTAGGCAGACAGCCGACTTCTTAGCAGAGCGCAGTAAAAAAACAAAAAATACAGGTGAAGCGTTTGCACTCGGACTCGCAAGCGTATTCGGCGAACTACTGTTCATTGCAGCGCCACTACTCGTATCGGTGCTTATAATCTTACCCCTAACCCCAGGCGTACAACTACTCGGTATATTGCTCTACGTCGGCATCTCTATGTCCTCACTCCTTGTCGTTGCGACGCTAGTAAGTGGCGGACATAAACTGAGTGAGATTCAACGCTGGCGTGAAGCAAATAAGACTTTCTTGCAATTTACTGCCGGCAGCGCTCTGTTTGTACTCGGTTTTTATCTCTACGTCAACGAAGTACTCACTATTCCGCTTGCGGCCGGAGGGCTTGCGTCATGACGGGGGGCAAGGCTATAGACATCGTGAAATCTAGCGGCAAACGCTCGACTGAATCGTTTAACCGTGACAAGCTACATCGCAGCATCAAGGCAGCTTGCCTCAGCGAACGCAGTCACGACGGCGAAGCGACCAATACAGCAGATAAGGTGTGCGATGCTGTTATCATATGGCTCGAGCAACGACCGGTGGTGACGAGTCACGATATCAGACGCGTCGCCAGTAAGCACTTAACCCGCTATCATCCTGGTGCCGCCTACATATACGAACATCATAGGTATACAATATAACAAGGGGACTATAACAATATGGCCAAAAAACAAAAATTTGACTTCGATCTTATCGTCATAGGAACCGGCGCCGGTGGTAGCGCAGCCGCTACGATTGCGGCCCGCGAAGGCAGGCGCGTCGCTGTTGTAGAGGCAGACACTTTTGGCGGTGACTCTCCAAACTGGAGCGACGTACCCACAAAAGCCCTCTTGCATGCCGCGCAGCTCTACGACGAAGCACGCCACGGCGCTCGTTTCGGACTTCGCTCAAGCACCATGAGCTACAACTACCCCAGTATTCGCACCTGGAAGGAATTGGCCGTACGCCGCACTGGTGCCGGCGGTAATCGCAAGTACTACGAGAACGAAAACATCACGACATTCCACGGACGTGCGCATTTCCTTTCGCCCAACGAAATCAGCATCAATCGCCGACATCTTTCTGCCGAACACTTTCTTATAGCCACTGGCTCGAAGTGGATTCTGCCAGATATCCAAGGTCTCGACCTTATCGACTACCTTACTCCTCGCACTATCCTCGAAGCAATACGACCTCCGAAAACGCTCTATATCATCGGCGGAGGCTCTGTAGGAATAGAGATTGCCCAGCTCATGGCTATATTTGGCACAAAAGTATATGTCGCAGATATTGCGAGTCGTATGCTACCACATGAAGACGAGGATGTTGGAAAGCTCATGGAGCAGCTCCTATCACATCACAAAGGTGCAACCATATTGACGCAAACTCGCACACTGGCTGTCGAAAAAGAAAACATCGCCAAGCGCGTCACCTACACTAGAGGCGGGGTTGAACATTCGGTGCGTGTTGACGAGGTGCTCGTGGCAGCTGGTCGTGTACCTGAGGTAGATCTAGGGCTTGAAAATGCCGGCATAGAATATACGCCAAAAGGCATCGAGGTAAATGAACACCTTCAGACTACTGCAAAACATGTATTTGCTGCAGGTGATGTGCTTGGCCGCAGCAACAGCTTTACGCATACCGCCCTTCTCGAAAGTCGCATCGCAGCGCACAACATGCTCAACAAAAACAAAGTGACTCCAGATTATACAGCATCTCCTCGCCTCACCTTCACCTTCCCTGGCATAGCCTCGGTTGGCCTCACGGAAAACGAGTGTATCAAACGTGACCTTCAAGTCAAGACGGGACTCGCACCACTCAATATGATCGCTCGCAGCAACACTAGTGACTTCCGCGACGGCTTTGTGAAGATTATCGCAGATAAAAAAGGCGTCGTACTAGGAGCAACAGTGGTTGCACCCCATGCGTCAGAAATAATCCATGAACTCGCGCTGGCCGTCAAATACGAACTTACTGCGAGTGAAGTAGCCAATACACCACATGCATTTTTGAGCTGGAGCGAAGCGGTGCGAGTAGCGGCATCGCGCATCAAACTGTAGCGATTCTCCGCAGTGCTTGTCTGCACTTTTAGCACATGGCTTTGGTATTGTGCCAATAACGGTTGTATTCTCTGCATAAATTTGATAAGATATGCTATGTATCGCGGGGTGGAGCAGTCCGGTAGCTCGCTGGGCTCATAACCCAGAGGTCGTTGGTTCAAATCCAACCCCCGCTACCAAAATTATAAAAAGAGAGATTTGCTTATACGCAAATCTCTCTTTTTGTTGTCGTATCCGTTGTTTTGGTTCTTTTAGAGAATAAAGGTGGTCTATTCATCATATTCATAAGAAGGTATACTTTTTAATATGATTGAGGCGCGCGTATTTATAGATAATCTGGATGACGCAAGAATGACACTTGCTGGCTTGAACGCAGAAAACCAAGGTCGATACACGATTGATGATGAAATCTATCGAAGTATCGACGACACAACATTATTAGTGGACGAATTTCTAAGACTACGTGTAGTACCCGAAAATATCTGGGACGAAAAGCCCGTTATTCTTGCACTGAAACAAACGGAGTTACGGTCGCTTGGCAAGAACTCGCGTATACCTCTAAAGCTACAGTTTGATACAAAGAAAGAAGCCAAAGAATATTATGCCGAGCACTTAGCGAGGGAATATGTATTTGATTTCGCATTTTCTCGCATTGGCTGGCAGTATTTTCTACCGAATGGAGATATTGTCGACCTAGAACTACTTGAAGATGAGTACGCTTCTATAGAATTTAAATCAAAGACTGATAATGGCATTAAAAGCTTGCTAGCTACGTTCGCAATAAACGAGGGTGCTGTAATGAGAGGGCCATCCGTCGTTGCTTTTAAGCAAGTATTGCAAAGATAGGTTCGAATCTCTGGTCTGTATCTATTTAGCGCTTGGTCATCTTGGTCAGTCGCCAGATGACAAACAAAATCAACAAGAAGCCCAAGAATAGCAGCGCTAAGAACGTAAAGCCGCGTAAGAAGTACAATATCGCCGCTATCACTGCAGTAGCTCCCCACCACATCACCCACTGCTGGCGCAGCAGGGCGCCGGAAGTCAAGACGATCAAGTGCTCAATCAAGAATACCATCGAATAGCCGGGAATACCCATGAGCGCATATACGCCAGTTGATCCTGTCACGAGCACCATTGCTCCCATCAGTCGCACTTGGCAGTCTGCACCCTTGCGCCACCACGCAACAAGCGCTATTACAAGTGCCCACCAGTGACCGTAAAACACTAAATTAACCTCCGGCAGCAACACCGATACCATTCGTTGCAATCCGAACGTCGCAAGGTATAGCGCAATCTCAACATGATCTCGCTTTTTATGAAGATACCCGTGAACCGCTAGTGTTGCGGCAATCAGCAACAACGAACCGGCAGACATCATTATGTATTGAGGATCTACATCAAAAATACCATATACCGCGCTCCACCCAAGCACAACCCATATCGACACGAGCGATATCCACTGTCGTACTTCATCGCGCTTGTCGACCATAAGCCAATAGGTAGCATAAAACACTCCCATCGACAACCATGCAACTCCATATATCTGCCACGCACTATCGAACCCAAGCCAACTCCATACTACATAGAGCGCACACACCAATAACACGTTTCCGGCCGATAATAGCCCTGCCAACTTCTCTACGCACGAGGCAACCCAGGCAATGACTGCAGCGACAGCAAGTACCAATGCCGTCCATCCCTCGCCAGCTTGAAATGACACTAACAGGGCCAGTAACGGAAAAGTCACGTAGGATACTTTAGTAGTATTGGTGATAGGTGAACTCGAATGCTGCAATACAAGTCGTAGGCAAAGTGCTGCGACCCCCGCAACTAGCAGTAGCAGCGCAGCGGTACGGAGCACCACAATACTTGCGAGACTGCCGAAACTGAGTCCAGAAAATGCAATCAGTCCGAACACAATTGCCCCAACACGCAATAGTCCATCTCGTCGCTCACGCTCAGCACGGACATGATGTGCCAATGCGCCACACGCCAATAGTGATGCAGAGACTGTCGTACTCACCACCAACCACCATTCGCTCGCAATAGATGAATCGTGAACCCATGCACCTACCGACACCACTCCGAGTGCCGCACCGACAATTTCAACAGCGATAGATTTCAGCGGATATGACAGCAGTAGAAATACACCGCCAGCTAGCAGCGTAGTCCAGCCTATTGCAACCATACTGCCTGCCATCATGCCGCTTAGTACAATGAGGCTGCTGTAGGCTACGACAGCTGCCGCCAATAGCGACGCAACCGCCTGAGACCTACCCAGAGACAATACGCGGTCTAACGCTAAGAGCGCAAGAAGAGCAAATACTGCAAATACACCAGCGATCACCTCATACGACACCACCGGCTCCAGCACACCCCGACCCAGAACATATGGCAACAACAGCGATACGCCGAGCCCCAGGTACGCCCATCCTGCCTGACGCAGTCGCAGTGTTGCAGCCAGTGAGATTGCCCCGAGAACCACCAAGCTTACGCTCACCCATATCCACATAGTACCCAGTACAGTCCAAAATGACATACCAACAAATATCGCACCGAGCGCCGACATCAGCCATATACTCTCTATATTTGTACTTTTAGTATCGGCGGTTCGTACGCGCGCCAAGCTATACACTGCTTGAGCCGTTGCTAGCATAAGCCACCAGACACCAAACGAGGCCTCGTGCCAACTGTTGGCAATACTTAGATCGTACCCGATCAAGAGGAGCGTGACATACCCGAGACCGCGCACCGCTGCCTCGTATACGTAATCTCGTTGCTCTAGCCACACTACCATATAGTGTGCTGTGGCAACACCAAACAACACCTCATACATGAACAAATCCATATATTCCATAGTAAAGAAGCTTGCTACGAGCGCCACCGGGGTAGTAAATTGTCCCGTTTGCTCAATAGGTGCCGCGAACAAACGCGGTACACTCTTTGGCCATAGATACCGTATGGTATTGCAGACGATCGACACACCCATCAGTGCGATAAAATACCAGATCATCGAGAGACTCAACGTCGAGACTGCCGACATAGCAAGCGATAGTACGAACGCCATAGTCAGATACGACACCAACTGACTCTGGATACGTACTGCTGCGTAGCCGTAGGCAAATAGCCCCACTAGCGACGTGATCAGCCAAGCATTGGCACCAGACAGGCCACCGAGCGATGTCAGTGCAAACCCTACAAACGGTATTATTGCGAGCCCTGTACCGATAAAGGCGGTTGCGGCTGGTTGCAAACGAACAGATCGGCTATGAATTACCAGCCCTGATACATAAAACGCCACCGTCACCAAGATAAGGCTCGTTAATTTTACGACCGGCGGCATCACAAGCGTAACGAATAGCGCCGCAGCTGCCACAATAAGAAAGCTACCGACGTAGAGTAGTGTGTTGAGATTTTGTAACGTGCGCTTTTCTTTCTGCGCCTCAATATCTTCTTCTGTCAATGCGGGCTGCATCGCAGCTTCTTGCACAAATATCCGCGGCTCTTCATCTGAATACTCATCAACATCGTCTGCAATGATACCGAGCTGCTCAGACATCGGTGCAGCGTCTGTCCCTGCAGTATTAACCTCTTTATTGCCTTCTTTGATGTATCTTAGTAGCTCGCGTTTTGACAAGCTGTCGGTATGTAGCATCGCCTCCACTTTGTCACCAAATGCTCTATACCCGTCCCAATAGCCTTGACTATAGTCGGCATCCGCGCGGGTTGATGCGCCAGGTTGCGTATTCTTCGAGCGGGCATCTAGCCATAATACAAAAAACACCAATGCTGCCAAAAACCACAAAAACCCCACGTCATCCTCCTCTTATACTTACGATTATCTTAACGTGATTTTGAGAAAATAACTATAGTACTTTTGTGAAGATGATCCGCTAGCTATCGCGATTGGCATTTCCACCAAACAAGAAGTTGCCCCACTGCGCTAAGTTACTAGGCTTCGGCGCGTCAGAGATGTCGGTAGATGCATCGCCCCCTGCTTTAGTCGCCTCTGGAGAGTTTGGAGGCAACAGAAGAAGTTTTTCTCCTGGATCGCCGTAGCCGAGACGCTCGCGAACGGCGAGCTTCTTGTACTCTTCGCTCTGCAGGTAGCGCTGCTCATATTCGAGTGTTTTAGTCTCAAGGTCTGTTAGCTCCGCTTGTCTTGTCTTGTCCTCGACGACTTTTTTGAGCTCATAGTTTTTCTGCATGGCCTGCACCGAACCCCATATAAACCATGTGATAGCGATACCTACAAGCAACACCGTAATGACCTCGCGGGTCGGGTAGCGATAGCGTATATGGTAGACTGTGCGTCGAATGCGTGTAGTAATGCCCATTTCTACTTCATATTATAGCCTAATCAATCTCTCTGCGCTATAATGTACGGAGACGTGGGGCTGTAGCTCATCGGTTAGAGCAGGCGGCTCATAACCACTTGGTAGTTGGTTCGATTCCAACCAGCCCCACCATAGAAAAAAGCAGACATCGATCTGCTTTTTTCTATATCTGTGCACCAAGCCCCTTCATTGCCTCTGACACCCAACCTTACCTATTGAGCGGCGTGACGGAAATACCTATGCGCCCGCAGGTGGTGCTTCGTTACAAGAGCTAACATTTGACGCAGTAAATGAATATTTATAATAATCATTTGCAGCTGCATACACCCCGCCAATCACTCCACCAATAGCAGCGTGATTGCACAAATAGTTATTTGCACTCATAAAGCCCATCTCACGAAAGCCCACTCTACGATATAGCGCTGAGTCCTGAGGCCCACCGCTCGCCATGTTCCATGCGCTGATAATATATTGAGAACCATTACTTGCGTACATGTAGCATCCCGTCAGACCCCCTCTGCCTTTGCCAGTATTAGGGGCACTCTGTGGCAACGTTTCCGGCACCCCCGGCACCCAATCTGTTTGTGCAGAACCGCCGTAGCAGTTTGCATCCGTTCTCACGGTCGAGAGATCACCTGTTGACGGATAGGTTGAGTTTATAGCATTGTATTTTTCAACAATTTTTTGCACATTTTTAATATCACTGCGAGCCTGAGTATCTTTCGCCCTATTCTGTACACCATTAAACGCAACCACAGTGATAGCCGCTAATATTCCGATGACAACAATCACGATAAGAAGCTCGACAATAGTAAAACCGTGCGTTTTCTTCATTTTTTCAGTATAGCGTAAGCGGTATATAAATTATACAATTTAGTCGAATAACACATCTTAGTGCGACACGGTTTCGAGCTGGGCGTCATTTGTAGATTGATTCTACAATACAACTCAATATATAAAGCATACAAAGAAACTGCCGCCAAGACAGTTAATGGCAATATTTATGGCTTAGCGGCTTCTTGAGCTCGCTTGAGCGCACGTGCACGCTTTATTCCGTCAGCGTTACTATCTAAGAATTCTTCGTTCAGCTCACGCTTCACGATCACCCTCTCTAGACTAATACTCTCTTCCGTCATGCCGGCTGCCCTATGTTGCTCAACGGCCGCAAGCGTATCTATACCTTTGATAAAAGCTGCAAAAAGCTTACGCGTATTGTGCTCTGCCCCTAGCTGAACAGATTCTGGATTTTTATAACGAGCCCGAAATGAACTACCGTCATTTGCAACCTGTCGCTCGCTACCTCTGGTCATGTTGCGCTTATTGTAGAACTTCATAATCGCCTCAAGTGCCACTGCCCTATCTGTGAGCGATACAGCAACCCCTTGCTCTTGAGTATTGTCGCCAAGATCCATCCGATACTCCGCCCAGGCGTCGCCTGGACCGGCTTCTGGATTCTCTAGCTCTTCTGCGACGCCGAAATAATCGTCGTTGGGCAATACGTCCCCCTCAGGAGTCTCGATATCACGTGTGTATTTTTCTGTGATCATATCAATATATTATATCACTCTTACGCTTATAAATCAAGTATTCATTGTGACAATCAAAAACCCCTGCCGCGAGTGGCAGGGGATTGTTTGGCACCTGTTTGTGTTGCTATCACTATAGCATCATACAGGCAACGTGTTCAAGCTTATTTTTTCTTTGAAATTGTCAAGAAACCATTTCGTGGGTTTTCTTTGACGACGCGATCTTCAGGAAGATCCGTCGGTTCACCTTTTTCGTTCACTTCTTTTTTCGCAAAGAAGTAAATTGTCTGCGTTTTTCCGCCGCGGAGAGTTACGTCTGACTTGTGCAGGTAGTAAGTGACGCCTTTTGAGTTAGTGTGACTATAAGCCATAAGAATGATACCTCCTATATTAGAACATCTTACATAAGTTAGCGTATCTCTAGTGTGCCTCTGTTGTCAACACTTAGATATCTTGATACTTACTCTTGAGGAGCAATTTGAGTACGACAAGTGTTATCATGCGGCCAAGAATAAGCAGTACGATGAAGACACATGCGAGGATAGAAAATCCTGCAAAATCTGGCGACCACAAAGGCGATGCGAATACGAATCTATATCGATCTGGATCCGGCATCTTTATCTGCGACACAGGGTCGCTATCAGGGGCGTACTTGGCATATTCTCTTGCAAAACAGTCTACGTATCCTTGGTTGTAGCCGGAGAACTGTGGCTTACAAATTGCATCAACCTGCTGGTTAATCACTGCTCCACTTTGGTTGGCGGTAGCAGCCTGCTCAACTAGTACCGCTTTGTCTCGCTCATACTGTGATGCTAAATATACATCATTCTGACCGGTATTCATGTGTGCACTCACATAATGCTGCAAATCAAGCAGTCTATTACGAGTTGTCTCAGAGTTACCTTGCTCATCCGCCGAGATGACAGCTTCTCTGCGCTGCGTCATGCCCACGTTATTCAAGCGTAAGAAAGTTGCCGCCACGAACACCATAAGTACCAACAAAATCAATAGCTGCCAGGTTTTTACTCGCTGGAGATTTCTGATCGTTTTCTGTACTGTGCGTTGTTTAGCCACGAATTTCCACCTTCTTAGACTTCTGATTTAGTATAGCAAACTAACGAGAACGTCGGTAGATAGGGAACCTTGCTGACATGATAAACAATATAGCAATCCCGGCAAAAATAAATGTCGCGCCAAGCGCTATCTGCGCATCTGTCGTAATAGTGAGGGCTATAAATAGCACAAGGCTTGCAATCACACCACCGAGGTTGAGCGCCGCCTCGATACATAATACATAGACAATGCGATGACCAGTGCGGTCTGCCAAGTCAAACATGCCACGCATAAATGCCATGGCATAGCCTGCAGCGGCCACTTCATTAAGGACATTTGTCATCACTGCAGATACTGGCGTCACCACAAATGGGCGCATGAAATGCGTGAGTGACTTAAGAGCAGTTGTGGAGATTAACAGCTCACGCCCTCTTTTGCGATCGATCAATACGCCGTATACATGTGACACTATAAGCCCTACAAACACTGCGATAGCCGAGAGTGCACCAATCTGGGCATACACCGCATCCCCTGACTGCATAAACACAACCGATGCAAGAAACAGTGGCCAAATAACCATCACCGCAGTGCTATCGATACCGACAGCTACCTCGGCCCGCATACTACGCCATGCCATCGCCCAGGGGAATCCACGAAGATCCAGTTTCTGCCCCAATCGCACCGGCTCAGCCGTCCGAAATAGCGGCACCGCCGCCAGAAGGAGCAATACAGACGCAACCCACATTGTCACCTCTGGATTTATCAACCAAGCTATCAAGCCACCGACTAGCGGGCTGATACCGGCAGCTATCTTGTCGATAATATTCATGTAGCCTATCTCTTTGCCTGCGTTATCGTCATGCTTGACCTTAGAAAAGTCTACCAAGTGTGCGATAGAATAGAGCGTCATCGAACTACCCTGGCACAATGTATATGTTAGTAACGCCCAAATACCGATTTCATCAAGAAACGAAAAAGCAATAAGCGACGGGATACTGACCACATTGGCTATCAGCATTGCATGCTTGGGACCCACACGAGCTACTATCTGTGCGCCCGGATATGCCATCAGTGCCTTAAACAAGAAATAAATCACATAATAGCCAGCGATAAAATGAAGTGAGTAGTCATTTTTGAACATGTATATCGCGACAAATGTCGCAATCATGGCATTCGCAGTCATGCGTAACATGCGAGCCGTGTAGAGTTCGGCTATTTCACCAAATGTAGCATTACGCCAAAAATGTCGACGTACAAGTATACGATAGATAAATCCCTGAAACATGTTTGTTTGCCCTTACCCTATAATCTTACTAGTATTCTGTCATAGTTTTTGCGTATACACAATAAAATTGCTTATGCTAGCGTGATATACTGACTACAACACTAGTCAACATTTAACGAGACCCTTTGATGAAACATCACAACACAGGCTTCACTATCGTTGAACTGCTCATAGTAATTGTGGTGATCGGCATACTTGCAGCCATCACCATAGTTGCATTCAACGGAATTCAACAACGAGCCGAAAACAACAAAACGGTGTCCGCGGTAGGGCAGTACGCAAAAGCAATTAAAATCTACGCTACGAACGACGCGGGCGGGCTTTTTCCAGTTGCCGGGTATCCCTGCCTGGGTCCCCACGCAACTCCAGCAAACAGATGTGCAAATGTTATAGATAGCACAAACGTTTGTAACGGCGCAGGCGGCGCAACGACAAACGCATCGTTTGACGCAGCAATGCGAACTGTTATTTCTTCCATCCCCAGCCCTAGCTCTCAGTCCATGAACTGTAACGGTAGGATGTATGGTGGCGCGTGGTACAACTCTAGCGACGGCTCAACGGCATCAATCACCTATTATCTTAAGGGCAACGTCGCCTGTCCGGACATTGGCGGTCTCCGACAGATCTCACGCTTTCAATCTGATGATACGACGGCTTGCTCAACATCTATCCCTTAACATGTCCAATTGACGACATTTACCGCTATACTAGTAACTATGAACATTTTCTTCTGCGGTATTGGCGGCGTCGGACTTGGCCCACTCGCGCAAATGGCGCTTGACGCTGGACATACTATCGCTGGCTCCGACTTGATCGACAGCCTTACTACCCAAGAACTTCGCGAGCTTGGAGTACAGATGAACATCGGTGAGCAAACACCTGCATATTTACAGCAGTTGCACACAGAGACATCTGTTGATTGGTTTGTCTACACGGCAGGCCTCGCAGCAGACCACCCCGAGCTGCTCGCCGCAACCGAACTTGGGATCAAAACAAGCAAGCGTGATGGTTTACTTCAGCAACTCATCGAAGAGAGCGGACAACAACTAGTAGCCGTAGCGGGCACACACGGCAAGACTACGACTACAGCAATGTTCGTATGGGCACTGCAGCAACTTGGCATACCTGCGAGCTATAGCATTGGTAGCCAGATTGGCTTTGGCCCTAGCGGCAAGTTTGATCCAGACGCAGACTACTTCATTTACGAATGCGATGAATTTGATCGTAATTTCCTCAAATTCAACCCCCACATCTCGCTTATCACGTCTATAGATTACGACCACCCCGACACTTACCCTACCGAAGAGGATTATAAGTCGGCTTTTCGTCAGTTCATTCATCAATCCGAAGCCACAATTCTATGGCAACACGACGCCGATTACATAGGTGCGCGAGAATCATCCGCCTGGCGCTTACAGCCAGATGAGACGATTCAACTTGCACTTGCCGGCGAGCACAATCGTCGCAACGCCACTCTCGTCTTAAAAGCGCTTGAACGCATGGAACTTGGTGAGAAGGCAAAAAACTGCGATACATTAGCTACTTTCCCCGGTACCGCGCGTCGCTTCGAAAAAATCGGTCACAATCTTTACAGCGACTATGGCCATCATCCTGCCGAGATCGCCGCAACACTACAAATGGCACGAGAACTAAACGACCATATAGTACTCGTATACCAACCCCATCAAAACATTCGTCAACATGAGGTCCGCGAGCAATACACAAACGCGGTCGTGGAAGATGCCGACGACATATACTGGTTACCCACCTACCTAACCCGCGAAGATCCCAGCCTCAAGGTGTTGACAGCCATCGAGTTAACCCGCAATATTTCTAGTGAAAAGATACATATCTCTGAGCTCGACGACACTCTTTGGCGCGAAATCACATTTCATCGCAACGAAGGTCATTTAGTACTTTGTATGGGTGCGGGTATAATCGATGGCTGGCTAAGAGCGCAGGACATATCGTAGCGCGTGTATTTACAAGTCAACAGTGTACTCCTCAAAGAAAAACGTATCGCCAAAAAAACTCCGCGTAACAATAGACTCTACTGCTGGCGCCAATTCATAATGCCCTAACTTAAGTGGCGCGCACCACCGCACGTGCTCTGTTTCGCCATAGTCTTCAAGCTCAAATCGGCACACGTGCGCCAAGGTTGACGATACAATCATGTCGTCTGCTCTGACCCGAATATACGCGTCACCGACGTGACGGGGTGCGACTTCATCTAGTCCAAGTTTTTCATTAACTTCTCGCACAGCACCGCTGAGTACTGAGTTATCGTCTATATGAACTTTGCCATACGGCAGCGTCCATGTATCGATATATGGCTGCTTGGTGCGTCTTTGCAGTAGTATATTGCCATATCCATCTTGTACGAGTAGCATAGTGATGATCTTTGGCTGCCGACGGACGAACAGCTTGTCTGCGTTAACTCTATCGACGTAACTTAAGCCAAGTGGAGAGAGCGTGTAGCCATGTTGACTCTTTTCTACAAACCTATTCTTTTGCAGTAATTTAAGATGGTAGCTAAATAAATTGGTATCCGTTCGTGGCGGTCTGAGCTGGCTGAAGCGCGCTATTTTCTGGTACAGCAACACAGATATGATGTGTTTTTGAATGTGATGGGATATTTCTTGCTCAAACATATTTGACTCAATATAAGCTTTCTATACGCTCTTACTATACTGCATTATTATCAATATACCATCTTTAATATATTGAATCGGAGATACAATAGTATGGTAGAAAAACTTACTAATAAAAGATGTTTTGACCAAAAGCATAATGAAACTGAAAAAACATACCTACCGAGACGCGCGCAGCTGCTTGATAGATTTCGCAATTACGCTACAAAGACCATACAACAACCCTACCTCAGTCATCCAAGCGAAGATTACAGCCTACGCTTGCGACACACCACAAGCGCCACCAAAGCAGACAAGGTCGACGCTACACTCAAAAGCCGCGGCGAGATAGTAGATGCCGGACTATCCCGCGATGAATTTACTGCAGCTATTACGATGAGCAGGTACAGGTATTACGATGAGAGCCTTCCAGTAGTTCGCAAACAACGTAGCAGCCCACTAGAAGCTATCGACATTGATTATTATGCAGATGGATATACGCACGTAGAAAGTGAAGATCCGGCAGCATGGCGACGATTTCTCGATAAATTTGACTTGGCTGACGCGGACTTCGAGGACGTGACCGGAGAAGTATTCACCGATAACGAGTGGCGAGCACACCAGCAGTATCGCCGTGAACATGGCGGGCGCGAAGCATTTTCGCCACACCGGGAATTTGAGACCGATATTGCGCTCGAGACCATCTTGCAGTACGCCAAGAGTCGCGTCAATATTTCTCGCGGGCGTATACCAGTTGTCAGGCTGTATGGCAGGTCAGGTTCTGGCAAATCACACCAACTTGATCTCTTGCGCGCTGGCCTTAGTGCGCATGACGTGCAATCAGCAATAATTTCAACAGACGATTACAATGTCGGCACCACCGAGCTCACCCGTCAAAATGGCGGAGTCCATCCAACCAACTTTGATCACGCAGGTGTGTACGATCTAGCCGCCGCAAGCAGCGACACGACGCGACTATTGAACGGCGAATCAATTCGTGACAGGAAATTTGACTTTGCGACTAGCGAGCCGATATACGGCAGTGAACGGGTAGCACCACCTGACAATACCGTACTCTTCGTTGAAGGGCTCTGGGCGCGTCACGATACGTTCGACTTCGCCGACCTAACATTTGAAGTAGGTACACCCCTTGCAACAGCTATCGGCAGGCGTATCACTCGCGACCTTATAGATAGACCGGAATTTGCAGACCCCTCGAGCAATCTAGGTTACTACCTTGAGTGCGCAGAGCCAGAATATCGCGGTATTTAGTTTGCCACTTCGAAGCCCTTTGAATACTCCGTAGTTGCAACTGGCTGCCACTCATCAAGAAAATGATCGAATATTTCTACGCATGACTGGCGTGTACCTGGCCAGATTTGCGCATCCGTCAAACTTACGACACCTGCGCGCGTAAACCACCGAATGTCATCTGACTCGCCTTCTGCCACACGGCGAGTCGGATGTGCCTGTGCGACAAAAATGTATCCCATATCAGTATGGTAATGACTCGACCCTGCCTCGTGAGTCTGCACAACAAATGGCTGCGGATGCACGATAAGGTTTTTGAGCGTTCCAATCCTTAGAGGTGGCTGCAATACCTCTAAGTCTCCCATAGAATAACCCGACTCTTCCTCTAACTCATGTGCTAGCGCGCCCCATGGCGTCTCGTGCAGCTCAACATGCCCGCCAACAGGAAGCAACATGCCGAGTTTTTTATGCGTATGCAGCATGATGTATGTATCGTCTCCGTCGCGACGGATTATATACGCCGAAACCGTCTGGTCTATCTGACCAGCTTTGGTATGTATGTGTCCCATATGTTCCCCTACTACTCTCTCACAAGTAGAATTTGTTTATTTTGCGCTGTTTGCAACCTCATTATACCATATGCAATATATGCTGCAGCTGAGATAAACCTTGCGGCGTGGCTCGATTCAGATGACTCCCATCGAGCTCATGAAGCTTCACCGGAATATCCCCGACGGTTTGAGCGATTTCAAGATAAGGAAACAAACTATCGTCACGACACGCATAGATATCGATTGTGAGGATTTTTGCTAGCTGGCGCAACAAATCCGCACAATCTTGATTTGATCCCACGAGAAATGCAGCAGGTAGATTATGAATATATCTCACGGACTGATGGGAAATTTCCATTGCGGTCCATCGATTACCGGGCACCGTGAGTGATTGTGAAGGCTGACGCCAAAACGTGCGGGAACGATTCAAGATCTCCTTTCTTCGCTGCCGAGATGTGCTACCCAGTGCATTGACATTGAGACCCAGAGGCTGCAATAAGACGAGGTTCTGCGGGATTGGTATACGACTGCGCACAAGTGCTTCCATAACAGCAGGTGCCGCCTGTGATTCAGCATACAGCGTATAGTCAGCACGAACACCTTCCAGCTCATTGACCACATGGGCGATACCGGCTTCACGCAAGTCCCGCTCACACTTGTACTGAAAATAGTTAGGTGCAATATGAAATGAAACACCAGTTAGTTGCTCACGCAGCCAATCAACAGATCGTTGACCTTGACCTATTCCAAGAAAAAAGTGTCTATTCATTTGCATGCCTTTACAAAGTTTGTGACTAATCCTTCGCGTATCCAACGCTGCTCGTATGTAGTCTGAATTTTATATTCATCCGACAGCAATGATTCGTGCAGATCAAACGAAAGTTCCGTGATGCGCCACTCTTGTGCGACGAGCTGCTCAAGACTCCAATGGAAAAAATCTCGGTTATCGTGCTTAATCAGCAACTCGCCGTCCGTTCGCAGTAAGTCGCGGTATCGCGCCAAATACGCTGGATGCGTAAGGCGACGAGCAGCAGAGCGTGTACGCGGAAAAGGGTCCGCGAACGTAACCCATATGCGCATAACCATAGCTGCATCAAAAAGCTCTAGGATTTGGTCTGCTCTCGCGCGTACGAATCGGACATTACGTAAACCCCGTAGCTCTGCCTCGTACGCTCCTTTTTGCAGCCTGTCTCCTTTTACGTCGAGAGCAACGAACTGCATATCTGGATACCTCGCCGCCAATTCAACACAAAAAAGTCCATCACCTGCACCAATTTCTATTGCGTCAACTTTTTGCTTTTGCCACTCATCGAACTCAAAACACAATGGAGAATTGGCAAACTTAGCAAACTTGTATTTTTTACGCTTGCGCGTGATGATAAAATCGTCTGGATTTAACACTATTCTACCTTGATATCTAGCGCATCGTCACGCATGACGGCAGGCGAAAAGCCATCCTTTTGTTTCAGGATTTTAGCTTGCTGCTCGCTATATAATTCGTCGAAACGCTCCAACGTACGGTCGTTGATTTCACCCGCAGAGTCAATGCCGTCAAAACGCTCCGTTACTTGCGCTTGTGAGCGAACATCCTGATATCCCGGTCGACTCAGATCTAGCTGTGCTGCACCGCTTTCGTTGTACAGATACATACTCACTATCACGAGTAACATCGATAGCACTATCGATCCAGCGATAAGTACTGCAAATTGCGGCTTCATCTGCGGTCGTTTTACCGACTCCACTACGGACGGTGTGGCTATTTCAGTATCATGCTTCATCGTTGGACTCCTTCTCCTGGTCATCTTCGATAGACGCGCGGAACTCTCCAAACGCATCGTAGTACTCACCGAGGATTTTATTGAGATTCTGTACGTCCACATTCACTTGGTTACGCAGTTGCCTAGTGGAATCGATAGAAAGATAATACGTCTGACGCTGCGACTGACAATCTGCTTTCAAAAGTGAGTTCATTTCGATTTCGTACTTCTGATAATTATCACGAAAAGTATCGAGCGCGTCTTCATAATCTGCCGCGAGGCGAATCAACTCTGCGCCATCGAGGCGATTTTCTACGATACGCGCATTGAAACGAGCCATGAGTTTCGAGGACGTTGTCTCGTATGTTTGGCCAAGCGTTACTCGTAGCAAGCCATCCTCTTCATGAATCTTACTGAGCTTAAACTTCACTGCAAGGCAATCCATGCGTACAAGATTATAAATAGAAGTATCGCCAGGTTTGAGTTGGCCTTGTTCACTATCCACGGCACGGACTGGCGCACCAAATACAGTAACAAGCACAGACAGGCTTACAACAACGGCTACAATCAGAAGTGAGATTTGTTTCATCGTATATGTATTATCGCGGAATATCACTATTGAGTCAAACGAACGTGCTCGCCGTGCTGTTGAATCAACCGCTCCAAGAGCAGCTGTTCGTATGCACTCTCAAACCTACCGTCGCCAGTATCTACAGCCTGCCGTAGCACATCCAGAGAACACTCGCCGCTCGTAAGTGTACGTACGATATGACCCCGAACCTGGCGAACGCTCCCTTCGAGTGGCGCCTGTTTTCGATAATGTTTGCTGCGAGCTATATTTTTCACACCGCTGCGCTTCAGCCACGACCCGTAATCCATGAGCGCCCAGTAGAATAACCTTGGTTCACGGCGGTCAAGTGTGGCTTCAACCTTCTCTCGAATCATCGCATCGCTGACCTGCGAATTATTCTCAAAGAAATGGTGCAGGTACACCGTTCGTACATTTGTTTCAATGTAGACAACCGGTTGATTAAAAGCATACGCCAGTATTGCCCCTGCCGTGTTCACACCAACACCAGGCAGCCGCATGAGGTCAGTGTTGATACTGGGTAGCTCGCCACCAAATTCACGTACAATCATCTTGGCAGCTTCGTGTAGAAACTTTGCCCTGCGATTGTAACCAAGCCCACTCCACAGCACCAGTACATCTGCAAGCGGTGCCGACGCGAGCGCTGCTACATCGGGAAATCGCACCATAAACGCTTCAAACTTCGGCAACACTCTATCGACCTGGGTTTGCTGCAGCATAATCTCGCTTACCAATACGTTATATGCACTGGTATCACGCCTCCACGGCATATCACGAAACAACGCCGTGCCGCGCTCGTGTACAAAAAGTGTGAATTCTTCTGACTGCATATGCTCCACAAATAAGTACGGCGAGCACTCGGCTCGCCGTACTTATTGATTTAGATCTTTATTTAAGCTTATTTACGCTTTGAGAAACATCTTTTGTTGTTTTGTTCGCTGTATCTGCGGCGCGGCCAAGACTACGCTTTGCTTGCGAGCCAAGCTGTGAGGCTTCTTTCGACACGCGAGATGCAGAGGTGCTGGCTTTTTTGCTGAATTCAGCAGCTTCTCCACTAATTTCAGATGCACCTTTTTTAACTTTTTCTGCACTTTCATCAAATACTTCTTTTGCCTGAGCTTTTTTCTCATTTGCTTTTGCTTCTAGCTCGGACTTTTTCTGCTTTAGTTCAAGTCGGGTCTCTTCACCGCTTTTAGGCGCAAACAATACACCAGCAACGTATCCTACTGCTGCAGCTGCAGCGACACCAAGTAATTTTTTCATTTTATGCCTCCTTTATTTATTGCTACGAAACGCACGAACTGCGGCTGAAAATACTGTCGTCGGTGAAAGCCATGCTGTCGCAGATGAAATATTTTCAGTGATTGATCTTGCCTCGTTCGTGAGCTTGTTTAGTTTTGTTAGGACAATCACTACTAGCACCAGAAGCGCAATCAAGACTGCTGAAATGACAGTGATGAGTATTGTAAGTAATATAATTGCTACTTCGATTTGTTCCATAGTTCTCCTTTTTCAAAGGTTACTACTCTATGTTATCACATCTTCTGAAGTGGTGTCGAATCATTGCTGGCGTTATACGTGCAGCTCGTCATCTGGAGTTTCGACCTCCACCTGAATATGTCGCACTATCGGGACGTTTTTTCGCACATCGCGCTTTATTTCGTCGATAATACGCTCGATTTGATCGGTCGTGAAAGAATCTTGCAAGTGCACTTCAACCACGACAAATAACTTCGAAGAACCAACAAACATAGTCTTAAGATCTAACACAGCATTAACACCTTTAACAGACAGGGTTGATTTGGTGATTTTCCGAAGTGTCTCATCGTCAACACCACGCCCAACTATCAGGTCGCGAATATCATTGATAAGCATAGCCGCTGCTGCCATCATAGTGAGCCCTATGACGATGCTACCTACTCCGTCAAACTGCGCGAACCCAGTCACTACGTACGACACGATTGCAAGCAAACCAAGTATCGCGGCAGATGTACCTAGAAAATCTATCGCAAATGTTGCTTTTGTCTCTATGAGGCTTGAGTGAGCGAGCTGCCGCCACCATTTTTCACCTTTCAGATCACCCTGCTCCCGCAATCGTCGCAAACTCAAAGAAAAAGCATAGCCGTTTGTCGCAAGCCCAAACACTAGCATAGTCAGTGCGAGCCAGATATTATCAAGCTCAGATGGATATACCACCTGCTGATAGCCGAAGTACACAGACATTGCACCCGTGCCGACGAACATGATGATACTCGCAATCAGCACCCAAAAGAATATCTCGCGCCCATAGCCAAATTGAAATTTCGCATCTGCCTTGCGCTTAGAACGTTTGACTCCTACGAATAGCAATCCACCTGTTACGAGGTCAGAAAGCCCTTGCAAAGCCTGAGAGAGCATGACGGTGCTGCCAGTAAATATTGCGACGACCAAGTTCAGTACAACGTCCGATACGCTAACCAGTACAGATGTGGCGACTACCCGCACGTCAGAGAGTTTTGTCATTAGCTTTATTGTAGCAGATTATTGTTCTGTGGTACGCACCATGGTTTCATACGCTCGTGCGCTGAGTCTTTGCATGGTGTCTTTGGTCGCTTGATCGCCACCACCACGTTGCATCATGATAGCGACGGCATACTCTATACTTCCGTCCTCACGGTACACATAGCCAACACTATTGTACGTACCGTCGAGATCCGGAATCCAGCCATTTTTATTTTCAACATGCATATCTTCAGCCTGGACACCGCTTCCCACTCCCCATGTTTGACTCGGGTCAACGTGTCGTAACAGATTACGTGCCGCCTCGACGTACTGCGCGTCCAGTACGTTTCCTGGCTCGACAGCCGCGCGCATCACTTTTAGCTGATCATTTGCCGTGGTAAGCGTTAAACCCCAACTTGTACTGGCGGTTGTCTCAGATGCGCCTATACGATCAAAAAAAGACTGCATACCTGTTGCACCACCAGCTTGCCGAAATAGCTGGGAAGCAGTGTCATTGTCACTGACGGTGATCATAGGGTATGCCGTGTCGAGTGCTTGACATTGGTCGAGCCACTGATTGGCGTCGTCATCACATATATCCACAGGCATTCCTTGTTCCTGATATTGCCTGAGGGTCTCAACAAGAATCGATAGCTTCATAACACTTGCGGCATAAAAGCGCTCGGCCGTCTCACGACTACTAGCCTGCATCATCTCGCCAGTATGTAAGTCTACAATTGCCGCATCAATGTCGCCAACATCGCGACTGAGCTCAGCCTGCCATTCATATTCGAGGCCTTCGAAGTCAGGCGATGGCTGCACAAAAGGTACTTCCGATGTGGGCATATCGATACTGCTTGCCACGGGACTTGGCGGGTCAAGCGCACTACTGTGAGCTTCTACACCACATGACACGACAGCAAGCATCGATAGTCCTGCGACGGTTCGCTTACCATATTTCTCAATACTCTTCGGCTGTACACGTTCTCGCATATTTGCACCTGTTTATGAAGCGTATTGTACCCTCAATCTGCATAATAGCAAGCATGAGCGTATTCAGAACAAAGACGGAGAAAAATACTACTCGAGGACTTTGAGTGACAGATCACTCATCTGCGCAGCGTCAACAACACTCGGCGAGCTCATCATCGTGTCTACACCCGAACCATTTTTCGGAAATGCCACAACTTCTCGAATGTTATCTTCACCGATAAGCACCATAAATATACGGTCAATACCAAAGGCACAGCCGGCGTGAGGTGGTGCACCAAATTTAAACGCGTTGATCATTGCGCCAAATTTTGCGTCTACATATTCATGGTCGTAGCCTAGTAAGCCAAATGCCTCGTACATCACTTCTGGATTGTGGTTACGTACTGCGCCAGAACATATTTCATAGCCGTTCATCACCATATCGTATTGGTCCGCAACAACTGCAAGCTTTTTCTCGTCGGTGTCTGCAGCACGCAACGCTTCAGTACCGCCGCGTGGCATACTAAATGGATTATGGCCAAAGTCAACTTTTCGCGCAGCCTGATCGTATTCGTAAAACGGAAAGTCCACAATCCATGCGAGCGCTACTTTGTTTGGATCTTTTAATGCAAAGTGATTTGCAAATTCACTTCTCAGACGACCAAGTACCTTATTGACCGTCGAACGCTGGTCGGTGCCAAAAAACACCGCATCGCCGTCTTGTGCACCAAGTTTTTGTTGAATGACTTGCAGTTCGGTTTCAGCGAGAAATTTAGCGATTGGTGAAACGGATCCACCGTTTTCATACTTAATGTATGCAAGCCCGCCCGCGCCTTCGCTCTTCGCGATATCGGTAAATGTATCGATCTGCTTGCGACTCAAGCTTGCGCCACCTTTGACACAGATTGCTTTGACGACGCCACTAGCTTGGAGTGTGTTTTTAAATACACCAAACTCCGTACTTTGCAGATCCGCAGACAAATCCACTAGCTCCATATCGAAGCGCAAATCTGGCTTATCGGAACCATACCGGTCCATGGCCTCCTGGTAGGGAATACGAGGGACCTCTTCACTTACGAGCGTTTTGCCTCCAAAACTAGTTGCCAACTGTTTGATGAGCGGCTCCATAGTGCTACGCACGACTTCTCCATCATCGACAAACGCCATCTCTAGGTCTAACTGGTAAAAGTCACCGTATAGTCTATCCGCACGAGGATCTTCATCACGGAAGCAGGTAGCAATCTGGTAATAGCGCTCAACACCGCCAACCATCAATAGCTGCTTGAACTGCTGCGGCGCTTGAGGCAAGGCATAAAACTTACCGGGGTGTACTCGGCTCGGCACTAAGAAGTCTCGTGCACCTTCTGGACTTGAGTTTGCGAGAATAGGCGTTGTAACTTCAGTGAAGTCGTGTTCGTCCATGTACTGGCGCAGTACCTTGTAGTAGTTCGAGCGTTTTTTGAGATTTGCTTGCATGCTAGGGCGACGTAAGTCTAGGTAGCGATATTTCAGTCGCAAATCCTCATTGGACTGTTGGCCTTCGTCGCGCGTCGCGACGGGCAACGGTTCAGACTTGTTAAGAATCTCCAGAGTTTCTACTGTTACTTCAATATCACCCGTGGCGATATTGGGGTTCTTAAGCCCTGCGTCGCGCTCTTTGACGGCGCCTATCACGCGTAGTACATATTCGTCGCGAATGTGCTCTGCAAGCCCAAAGGCTTCGGCTTGCTCCGGGTTGATGACGAGCTGCACAATACCGGTGTGATCGCGCAGGTCTATAAATATCAGGCCCCCGTGATCGCGTCGACTATTCACCCAGCCGCTAACTTGCACTTGCTGACCAATTTGAGATATTGCCTCATGGGCTGTTGTTCGTTGCATATAATATTCCTTGTTCATGGACTAGTGTTGATCTGGCTCGAGTGGGTCGCTCACAAATAGCACGCCAGGCTATTTGTCGACCCGCTGATTGCTATTTTGATTGCCAAATCGTGTCATCTTGAGGTATATTTTACCATGTCTAACAGAGATGCGCTAGACGTCCGTATGCTTGTCTGGGTGGTTATTGCCGCGAGGATTGCGAGCAGCGACAATACGCAGATCTTCATGCGTATCAAACTCATCGACTATTGTACGGCCGAGTAACGCCTCTATTGTGTCTTCGAGCGTCAAGATACCAACTGTTTCACGGTACTCGTTGACCACTACAAACAGGTGGTGGTGGGTTCGCAAAAATGCTGCCAACGCGTGATCAAGCGTCTGGTCTTCTTTGATGTAATATACCGGTGTCGACATAAGACCGGATGCTTTGTGTGTTTTCTTGTCATGTAGTTGCAAGAGATTATGAATATACAAGACGCCGACGATATGGTCTACGTCGCCGTCTATGACGGGAAAACGGCTGTGGCCAGTTTTATGTAGTTCATCGATAAGCAATGGGCCAAGCAGATCATCCTGCCTGACAGTATCCATCACACTACGAGGGGTCATGATTGAGCCAACCAAGCGCTCTCCAAATTTCAATCCGTTCTTAATAAGCAATACTTCTGGCTTACTCAGTACATGTGGCGACTGCTCTGCGATGTGCACAAGCTCCTCACGAGAATCTACCTGTGTCTTCATCTCGCTAGATCGCGGGACGCCCCGGAAAAAGCTTAGTATTCTGTGATGTTGCCCCACAAAGCTGAGTACGGCTGGTTCATATCGATCATACAGCCGCTGCGCTGCGTCATGCACTAGTGATACTCGCGCAAGTGTCCCATAAAACACCACGCCCGTAACAGCTAGGAGAGCTCCGGCTAGCCAATCGAAAGTGGTGAGCGCAAGCAATATAAACACCACGAGCGCAAGTGCACCGACAACTCGTAAAATACCAGACACATCATCTGCCGCGTCCTCGCGCGCTATCTCCTTGGCGATCTCGGGGTCACCCTGCTCTTGACGGCGAGATCGTTCATAGCGACTATACTGCGAACGTTTTGGTACGATACTCTCCGCCATCACTACGATGACAAACACACAGATGGTAAGAATGAGTTGAAACATAAACATATTATGGCTATTGTATCATCGCTTGGTTGCATGGAAGCGAATTTTCGTACTATACTAGCCATAGTAACATAAGGAGTTTTACAGTATGGACAAACGCACATGGATTATTTTTGCCGTCGCTGTTGTCGCGATATTGACTAGTCTCGTACTATTTTCTCGTCAGAGTTCAGTCAATGTCGACAACGTCAACAACGCAGATATACAATCAGCGACCGAAGCATCCGGCAACATTGCAGATCATGTATACGGCAAACCCGATAGCAAAGTAACTGTCATCGAGTACGGAGATTTTCAATGTCCTGGATGTGGCACGTTCCACACCAACTTTGCCCCACTCATGGAAGAATACGAAGATAAAATTGCATTTGTATTCCGTAACTTCCCTATCACTCAGATTCATCCAAATGCCCGTGTAGCAGCCGCATCGGCAGAAGCAGCCGCTAAACAAGATAAGTACTGGGAGATGTGGGATCTTCTCTACAAGGAACAAGATGCTTGGAGTAACCTTTCTATCGATGAGCGCGATCGACAATTTGAAACGTACGCACAAGAACTAAAGCTCGACATTAATAAATTCCGCGAAGATGTCACAAGTAGCGGTGTGTCTCAGAAAATAAACTTCGACCAGTCACTCGGTAAAGACAATGGTGTCACCGGTACTCCTTCGATGTTTATCAACGGCGAGATGATTGCTACCGATAAATACAACTCGACAGAAGCAATTCGCAGCACACTAGACGCCGCGCTCAAAGAAGCTGGCGTTTCTACCGACAAAGAAGACGAATAGCACTACGACCGAACAAGCTTGCTATAAAATAACCCCCTCTCGGATGAGAGGGGGTTATTTAGCCCACGCCTAGTGCGCTATGTAGATCTGCCATTGGGCGGGTTCTACTGTCACTGCGATCTTTTTGGTTCTAGACGAAACAAAATCGACTGCGATTGGCATGTGTAATCTCCTTGTTAAGTGCAGCCCCGTGCATTCGACCTTTAGGTTGCCATAAAGTTTCTGTGTTGTTTTGGCACGGAACACAAAATCTATAGTATCAAGGAGGAAGTGATGTGTCAATTATTACTTAATAAACACATTGCTTCTGCTTATTTCTAGCATACCCTACTCTCGCCTAAAGCGCAAGCGAAATATACCACAAATACCTTACTCTGCCCCGGGAGTTTGCTCGGGAGAAGCAGCACGCAGTGGCTTTTCTTTTATCATGAAGACGAGTACTGCGGCAACAAGCATGAGTGCAGCCGATATGCGGAAAATATGCTGCAAGCTATCGCTAAATGCGTGCGTCACCTCATATGAGAAGTCAGACTGTGCGTCGTCAAAACGTTGCTGCGCACGGTCTCGCTCCGCAGCTGGTAGCTGTTCAATGTTCTTTTCAAAACCAGCATTAATCTGCTCTTTTGTTTGAGGCATATTAAGACTCAGGAGTGTGTCAGATTTTGAAAGGTCACCGTATTGTTGCACCTGTTCGTTGCCGCTCAGCATTTTTACATATGAGTCGTTACCCACACCGTTTAAACCGCTCGCTAACCCCGCCGTCAACATAGCACCAAACACCGCGACGCCCACCGTCGAGCCAAGGCTGCGAAACAACTGACTTGAACTAGTAGCGACGCCAAGGTCGTGCTGCTTGAACTCATTTTGTACTGCGAGGTTCATCACCGGCATGACAACACCAAGACCGGCACCGAGCAGCACCATTAATATCGCTTCGAACGGATAGGTACTTTCTGGAGTAAGTGTCGACATTGCAAACACCATGATCGTCGCGACCACTATGCCCACTTGCATGAATATCTTGTAATGCCCCGTCCTAGAGATGATCTGCCCGGAGGTAATAGATGTTACCATCAGGCCGGCTATCATCGGTAACAACATCAAGCCGGAGTCGGTCGGAGAAGCGCCGAACACCTGTTGATTGAACTGCGTTAGATACAAGATCGAACCCATGAACGCCGCACCAAACAACGTTGCGATACCCATGATGAGTACGAAGTTGCGGTTCTGGAAAAACCTGAGTGGCAAGATTGGCTCTCGTACCCGACGCTGCACATATACGAACAGGCCAGTCGCCACTACGACAATCGTAGCCATGATGACTCGTAATATTTCTAACGACATACCAGTTGCGTCGAGGAAACCTGCAAATATCTTATCCGTATTGTCGACCGCCAGTACCAACGTACCCAGCGCTACGGTGAGCAATACAGCTCCGACATAATCAACCACTGGCTTCTTGTCATGGCGAAGCAGTGGACAAAACATCGCTATCAATACAAACGCAGCAATCGCAATTGGCACGTTAATATAGAAGGTCCAGCGCCAGTCGGTCGTTAACCCAAACAACATATTACTATCTGTTAGCCAGCCACCAAGCAGTGGGCCAACAATAGAACTCAGGCCGAATACCGCGCCGAATAGCCCCTGCCATTTGCCGCGTTCTCGAGCCGCAAATAAGTCGCCAATTATGGTGAACGCATTGGCCGTGATGATACCGCCACCAATACCTTGCACCGCACGCCACAGTATTAGCTGGTTGACGTCACCGGCGAGTCCGCTCATCAAAGAGGCCGCACCGAAAATACCAACACCTATCAGGAGCAGAATCTTGCGGCCGTACATATCCGAGAGCTTACCTGCTATTGGCACAGTTACGGTAGTGGTCAGTAAGTAGGCGGTTACTATCCAGCTGAGCGAACTATAGGCGTTAAACTCATCGACAATGGTACTTAGTGCTGTCGAGATAATAGTCTGGTCTAGTGCCACCAAAAAAAGACTGGCCATCACACTGAACATGATGATTAGTTTGTTGCGTAGCGGAAGATGGTGCTGCATTACTTCGCGCTCTCGGTCTCGCCATTTTCTGCAAGCGCACGAATCTCATCGATTTGTTCTGTCATGCGTGCCACCATTTCTTGCAAACGCTCTTCTTTGAGCAGTACAACGCCACTGCCACTCATCGCATCCACCACATAGAGGCGATCTCCTGGTTTGATGTCGAGCTCCTCACGTGCTTCAGATGGTATAACAACTTGGCCTTTTGTGCCCACTGTCGCAGTACCATACAACTTTTTTGTATGTATTCCCATAATAAGATTCCTTTCGTTACCACTATAGTATCAAAAGTATGAAATGTATGTCAAGTAAGTTGTAGCATACTAGTGGCATTTAGCTTCATTGCGACGAATCTTACCCGAGGTGTACACCAGCGTGTCGCTCTAGCCTAGCGTTGATATGACCGCCGATAAGTAGCGCCGTAGCACTCAAATTGAACCATATCATCAACACGACTATGCCCGCGAAAAGTGTATACGACTCGCTAAATGCCGGAAAGTAACGAGAGTACGCAAAGAGTGCGGCTGTGGCTATGAGCCAGAGCACCGCCGCAAAAACAGCACCCCAACTTGCCCAGCGCCACCTAGCTTTCGGTCGGTTGGGCCCATAACGATAGAGCGAGGTAAAAGCGAAAATCATAATTACAAAAAGCAGACGCCAGCGCATCAAGTCTACTGCCTGCACCAATAGCAACGGCACACCAAGACCGACCATATATTCATCCACCAAGAGAAGTCCCGCAACTGTAGCCATGATCACAAGACCAGCTAGCAAGAAGATCAAACTAATAGCTCGCATCTTCACAGGGTTGCGTGTCTCCACGACGCCGTAGACGGCATTGAGCGAACGGATGATGCCCTCTATCGCACCGGACGCACCAATCAGGGAAATAGATATCGCCACAATAGCAATCACGACGTTACCTCCGTAGCGGCCTGCTTGCGCTTCGAGCTGGGTAGATATGAGGCCAGCGATGTCTTTAGGTAGATAGTCATTGACGGTCTGCACAACTGATGCAACTTGCTCTGGAGTTATCACGATTGTCGCAATTGCGAGAGATGCCGCAAAAATAGGGAAAAATGCCAATGCTGCGTTATACGCAATGCCCGAAGCGAGCACTCCTGTATTATGCTTACCCATGTCGCCCATAATCCCAAATATAGTCTTACGAAGACCTACCCATGAAAAATGTATCTTCGGCCACGTATGGTCACGTGACGCGGCTTTTCTCTTCAAACCCAACACCGCCGCGACTGCCGAGAAAGCTCCGAGTACTATAATCGCTATTTTTTTATACGTATACATACTAGGCTCGATTGTAACATCTTAACGCTTACGCAGGAAATACACGCCCAGTACCAGCGAAATGCTAAGACTAATCGCCAGTATCACCCAGAACATGTACGGTGCACTTTCGTCGCCAGGTAAGTCCACGTTCATGCCGTACAACCCGGCAAACATCGTCGGAATAGTAAACGTCAATGTAATAACCGTGAGCAAGCGAATCGTCTCATTGAGGCGCGTATCCATAACGGCTCGATACGAGTCGCGCAAGTTGGTGATAGTTCGCAGCAGGCTCTTACAGCGGGCGATAAGCTGCTCGAAATCAATCGACAAATCCTCAACTTGATCTCGGTCATCCTCATAGAGCTTGAGCATCTTTCCACTCAGTATTTTCTCAAGTGCAGTATTAGTAGGGAGCAATGCATCTAGGTAATCATTGAGTTTGCGCTCATACTCTGTCATCGTTGCGATGTCTTTTGCTTTGAGCGCATGTACACTGCTCGTAGTCGCCCTCATCTGACGGTTAATGGCCGCGATACGAGTTTGATACTGCCGAGAAATTGCCTCAAGCATGTACATAAAAAGTTTCGTTTGCTGAGTCGTCGGTGCTAGTGTTCGATCAATGAATGGCTGCCACAAGCGGCCAAGGCTATCGCGACTCACCGTAACGAGATATTTGTCACCGAGTCCGAACAGTATCGGGGTTGTGTAGTCGTTGAATTCATCGTCTGTATCCGGCAATCGCGTGATGAAATATGTCCAGCCATCTTCGAGCTGCACACGCGGTACTTCGTGCGGATCGAGCGCGTCGGCGAGTACATCTGCATCAATACCTAACTTGACTAGTTGTTCTTTCTCTTCATCGTTCGGTCGTTCGGAGCGAATCCAGGTGCCCGGTTGAAGATTCTCTATTAGTTTGATCGCAGGGCGATAATGTGTGGCGCGCAGATATGAAATCATGACTGACCCACCTCTCATGTTAATTGCTATTTATACTTATATATGTTTTATCATTTTTTGCATATATTTGCAAGGATTAGAGCTTCATGATGGCCAGCGAAGCCTCTACCTGAAACGCTCGAAGCTCGTGTATTTTGCGCCATTCGTCTACTGCTTTTGCCGCGCCAGGCAGTGCTTCGTTTGCATAATCATCGACAACCACGACAGCACCAGCAGAAAGGTATGGCCATATCAGCCGTAGCGGGTCACGCACAGAATCGTAATAATCTCCGTCTAAAAACGCAAACGAAATTTCATGCGGAATATCATCGTTCGTCAGATCAGAAAACCATGCTTTTTTGATATGCGGCATTGGCACACCGGCTTGCTTAAGGTTGCGTATTAGTTCTTTCTTAGATGCCAAAAGTTCACCTGCCTTGAACTGCTCGCCCGCTGGACTCATATCTTCGGTTCTTTTTTCTGGCAAACCAGCAAAGGAATCATATAGATACAGCCGCTTCCGGCTAGCCTGCAGCGCTTTCGCCAGGTGTACGCTCGTAGTACCTACGTAGCAGCCAAATTCCACCACGTCGCCTCCTATAGCAGCAGTAGTTGCAAGCTCACGCAATATAACCTGAATCTCGCGCTCGCTAACCTGGTCAGACAAAAGTTTCATATTTGTATTGTACCGTATGCGTCACCTCGCAGTGCGACTGCATCTTCGCGCATGCGCTATACTGTTCATCATGACACATGCGAACATACCAGCCGGCACCGTTCATGCTATGCCCCGCGACCTATATGATGCTCTCCTCGCAGACACTGACTCACTTGCCGCATGGCAACATATCACACCACTCGCCCGAAACGAATGGATATGCTGGGTTGAATCTGCAAAGCTCATAGAGACACGAACACGACGCGTCTCGCGCACGCACACCGAACTCGCAGAGGGCAAACGACGACCATGCTGTTGGCCTGGTTGTATCCACCGCGAGCGAAACGGCACGTAAACAACCACCAAACCTTTAATTTCTTGCAGAAAATAACCACCCGTAGCGAAGCACACAGCGGCCTAGTCTATCGACCGACGCCGCGAGTATGGCTTTTACGAGCCTGATGATTTTTGCGTTTACGAATTACCATCCAAACAACAAGTGCGATGATACCAATTACCAGCAGCACTCCTGCGATTGCCGCGAGTATAAAGCTCATTGGAATAACCCAAAATGTTTTCGAGACTTCAATTGTCTGATTTTTCGTACCGTAGGTAAACGTACTCATGACAGTGTACTTGCCGAATTTATCAATTCCCTTAAGCGGAACATCCCATTTGCGCGCACTGTCCGGAAGTATCATGTCTTTGATCTCTTTGTCGTTGAAATCAACATCGTAGACTACATCGTTGCCGCGAAGTACAGATACCTTGCCAAATGGTGCAAGTTGCAAGTTGCCGGTATTTTCAAAACGAACTCCCGCAATCATATCCTTACCGTCGTAGTAAAACGGTTTAGTAGTGCCTTCTTGGGTAACGTTAAAGTCTGTCAACTGCAGCTTCTCTACGATATCACCAGGAACCGTCAAGAGTATGAGCGATGCAACACTCGCATTAAGGTTAACTTGGCTACCGTCTTCTGTGCCCGCTGGCGCAAAGCGGACGGCGCCAAAGTAGCCACCAGCTTGAGCATCTGCGGGCACTTCGATAAGTACCTCCACCTTCGCAGCCTCACCTGCCGGAATGGTGACATTTTCTAGTGGACTCATAAAGCGCTTTAAGCTATGAGTTGGGGCAAATTCATTCTCGTCGAGGATGAGCGCTGGTGACCCATTCTCATTTCCGGCGATAAAGTCGTTCGTAGTAGGGCGTATCTCAATCGCCTCTTCTGTAAGGTTAGAAACCGTCATCTCCACGATCTGACTCTCTCCCGGTTTGATGCTAATATCAGACCGTACTGGAGACACTTTCAGTGTGCCTGTCGTGGTATTTGGTGCGCCTGTTTCTACTGCAAGTGACTGCGCAGCTCCTATAAGAGACACGACAAACATTGCTGCAGCTGCAAATATAATTTTTGTATTAGCGCGATATCGCGTTGATATACCCATGGTTTCTCCTCTTCACCTAAAAGTTATCTTCATCATACCAGATGTGCTTATGTTTGGAAACTACAATGCAAAACACCACCTCGCCATGAAGTGGTGTTTTGCTTATTCAACAACTAATTAGAATTTACCAACAGCTATCATACTGAGGTCTGTCGAGTAACTACCCGCTGGAGTAGAGTTATCGATGCTCGCACCGAATGTTAGCTCCATATTCTGGTTGTTGGCAGGTGCTCCGTCTGTATTGAGCAGCTCGTCACCATAGGTACTCGTTACGCCCGTTGCATCGCCTGTAACATAGTTGAATTCATAATTCGTATCGTTGTACGTACCCGAAGCCTGATACGTTCCATTTGCACTGCCTCCTGCGCCTGCTGCCGTACCGGTAAGTAGACCGAACTTCGCCTGCCCCAGGGCTATTGACGTTCCGCCCGTACCTGCAGTTAGTGCTGGGGCGATGTCACAGTCACCTGTTGCGCCTGCTCGAAGTAGGCCACCACAACCGACAGCATTGCTTTTCATGCGCACCACTGCGCCGCTCACTGCGTTGGTAGAGATTTGTGTGTAGATTGAGTCAGTACTGAGCGCACCCGCACTGAGTGCAAGCTCACCGCCCACATCTTCACCAAGCTCTACGTTAGGTGGGTTTGTGCCACCACAGTTTTCTGTTGGCGGAGCTTTTGACACACAGAATGTCATACTTTCTTGCACAGTACCAGATACTCCGATAGTAGGAGTGATAGACAGTGCAACGCCACCAGTATCAACAAATGGATTTGCGTCACCGTTCGTAGGATCTGCTGACGTATAGTTACCGGCGTTTGCCGTCGTAAACGTTACAATACGAGCGTACAGAGAGCCTTCGTCTGTCGGGTTATTGATTCCCGTGATGACTACATCTACATCTTCGTCCGCAGCTACATCTTTTGTGATCACGACTTGGCGACCCGTACCTACGGTATCTGTCACACCAGCGGATGCCGAGTCTGCACCCGTGACAACCATACCAGTAGGTGACGTACACGCACTTCCTATCACTGGGCTATTGCTACAAAAATCAAGCACAATAGAGTTCGCAACACCGACGGCTGTGAACTTCAAGTTATACGACACTCCGGTAGCGCCGACAGAAGCACTACTGAGTGCAATTGAGCGTTCAGTAACCTGCGCCGCCGATACCAATGCGGGTATCACTACCGTTGATACCATTAATAAACTCGCTGCGATCACATAACGAACGCGGCGGTCGAATAAACTGAGAGTTTTATTCATCCCTTTTTCCCCTTATCCTCATTTTTAATGTCTGTTTTGCTTAAACAAAGGTTAATTTGCTTTTGTTTAACTAACGTTTTTATTGTATCACGCTTGTGCTTGCGGCTGTCAATGACATTATTTGCCAGTTATCCACAGCCTCACTGCTGCACTTTGTGTCTATTTTTTTTCGTAATTATCACGTTCTTTAAGCATTTTGTTACGAATAGAAATAATCTGACTGCGCCTGCCGAGCCAGTACGAAGGCAGCAAAAGCCCGAGTCCAATAGCGGTCGGAACCCATAGTATTTCAGGAGGCTTACTTATCGCCTGCGCACCAGCATCATCTGCACTAGTATCACCGGATCCATCAACTTGTCCGCTCGATACCGCCACAAGCTGCAAAAAAGCCGACACGCCGTTGACGTCCGTCACCGTTATGTTGATTTGGTAGATACCGGCATTCTTGTATATGTGTGCTATGTCGACAACCCCCGCAAGCGCTTGGCTTTTGAGCTCAGGTTTACCGCCATCTCCCCAGTCGATACTAAATGCATAGGGGCCAGTACCGCCAGATAGCTGCAGCGGCCACGTGAGCGCATCGCCAGCTGGAGCAGCGCGACGGCCATAAGAACTAGTCAGGGTGATCTGCTCGCCAAACGCAGAAAAGCTCGTATCGGTATAGGTCACGGTCACTACATTTGAGCGAGGCCCGGGTTGCCCCAGATCGTCGTACACTAGTGCACTAATCTCATTGGTGCCCGCAAACAAACTCACCTGCAGACTAAAACTCCCGCCTTCGCACATGACAGCACCTACCATCACATTGTTGTTGTAGAGCTCAACCAAAAGTCCAGTCGGACAAATACCACTGACGGTAATAGGAGAGTTCGAGAAAGAGCCGCCGCCTGGCGTGGTGATGGTTGCACCTTGCGTTGGTGGGGGTTGCGTCTTAGTAGCCTCAAGTCCAAATGAGCCAGGCTTGGGATCCGGTGTCGGTATAGGGGTCAGCGCTGCCGTCGGGCGCACAAACACAAACAGCGCCAGCAGAGACATACCGATAAATATCGGTAGTACCCACTGAGCGCTGAAACGTGTTGTATGTACCATGGTTATGCTTATTGTAGCGTGACTACGCTGGGAGCGAAAGTCACTCTGTATATTTATCTACGGCGAGACGATTTCTTTTTTACTTTTGGACCACCAAACTTACCCTGTACCTTGTTTACCAGGCGCCAGATAAAGAACGCGACAACCGATAGAAGTGCAAGTAGTACCAAGATAAACCATATTGGCAAATACCAGAATGACGCATCGCTGTTGATTTCTTGCGTACGGTTACCGTTTTGGCCGTAGAAAAGATTCAACTTCGCACTGTAGTAGCCAGGCCACAGACCCGAGTCATCGCAGGTTTTAGTTTGAGTTTGCTGACCTTCAAAATCAACTTCTTGTTCTTTGAGTTTGATACACGATACAAATGTACGAGACTGACCAATGAGCGCAAGAGAGCCATTCGGATTTACATCATTGATAATTTGCTCGCGACCAAACATGTGCTTGAGACTAATGCTGCCGACTGGAGCTTCGACAACATTACCGCTATTCTTTAGAGTAAACGCAAGGCTCTTTGGCGCGTTTGTGTTGAAATACTTGTAGCCGCCTGCGTTATCGCCAGATGCCTGCTGGTATGCACCGAACTTTTCAAGCTTCAAGTCTTCCTTGACATCACCTGGTACCTGGACAAATGCGAGCGTCACGCCCGACGCACTCAGCCCCACGTTTCCACCATCTGGAGCACCAGATGAATAGACGATTGCGCTGTAGTAGCTACCGCCACCAATACCTTGTGGCATAGCGACACTCATGTCAACCGTCTGGCTTTCGCGTGGCGGCACAGACACCGTCTGCGGTACATTGAGATAGGGCTTGAGCGACCATGTCGTCTGCGGCTCGTTTTCGTCGAGAAGCAGCTTCGGAGTGCCACCATCGTCGGTAAAGGTAAAGTCAACCACGCGAAGCGTCAGCTCGAGGGGTTGCTCGGCGTCGAGATTGCGGATCGTTAACTTATCGTTGATTGTTCTACCTGGTTCGATAGTGTATTTTTTGTTTGGCACGATACTTAGCGATGCCGAAGCAGCCGATGTCGTAGGCGCTGGCACTGCATATGCGGTTGCCACCAAGGCAGCAGCGACTGCCAAAACAATGCTTTTAAAGCGATTCATGTCTGTATTCCCTCACATTTTACTATTATAAATATAAGCGTATTGTACCACTAAAAACGACCACTGGCTATGTAGGTAATCGTTGTACTATACACACCGGGTTTGATGTCGGCGCGCGAATTGAGCACATAACTCACAGTGAATTTTTTCATCAAGCTTACATTTGAAGAATACGCCACTACATCGCCGGATCGGTACTTATATTTATCTGGCACGTCGTAGCCTTCTGCGGCAATCGCATTGGCATACTCACCCTCTGGGTCAAACCCAACATTTGGCGCAGTATTATCTACGAGGTTGATACCAAATTGATTAGTGCCTGGCACGCTTGCCGTCGGCGTTCCAAGCGCGTTTATCACGTTCGTTCCTGCGCTCGGCGGTCCGCCATTAGCCGTGACAGCGAACCCTCCTGACGCGTTAGTTCCCACTGCCATCTGCGACTGTGCGGTTAGTGTGGACTGAGGGCTTAGCGTACCCATATCGCTGTAATACTCTTCATTTGTTCCTGAGCAGCTGTACTCCACTTCTTCTGCCATACAAAATATCAACATCGGCGGCACTTGTGTCTGTAGCACAATACCCTGTGCCACCTGACCCTTTACCGAGCCGAAGTCAATCTGCGGGCCACTTGCGTTGAGACTCGTGTGGCTACGTAAGCGTATCGAGAAAGACTTGTTCGTATCGGTTGGGTTCTTGATGCCACTCAAGCGATATGTCGAATTACCGCTCCCTATCATGCTCGGTGCCCGCGTGAGTACGATACGGTTGCTCGACTTGTTAGATATCGTGAAGCCTGTCTCACCCGACTGGCCTGTGAGTGTCGCATCTGACACATCGAGCCCAGCTGGCTTAACGCATGGACGGTATGGTATGGGGTCGTCACAAAACAGCATATCAACAGAACCAACCGGCTGCGGGCTCATGTAGCGAAACGATACATCATAAAACGTAGTGGCGCCAGGTTCGGTACTGTTCATGTACAGACCCCTATCCTGAAAGCGCATATCGGCAGCAGCCGGCACCACAAACACAAACACTGCTAGTAGCAATGCTATTACCTCCGCCCAAGAATATATCCACGGCATAGTATGAGCGTGAATATGAAACAACTTATGTTGCATGACTTTATTGTACTAGAGAACGCGCTATTCTCGTAGTACTTGCCTATACACGAGAAAACCGACCCGTATGGCGGGTCGGTTTTCTAGATGTAACTATAGCTTTTCTGCCCGTACTATTGTCTAGTACTGTGGAGCTGCAAGATAGTTGATCTTTGTCGTGTAGACACCAGCTGGGGTATCTGCACCGATGTTTGCAACGTAGCGCATCTTAGCTGTTGCACAGCTGATGACTTGCTCGTCTTGCTGAGCGATAGGCTCGGGAACTGTGTTACTGCTTTTGAGGAACTTGAATTTTGCTGTACCTGGAAGACCGGCACCATTATCAAGCGTTCCCGTTGCTTCGTCGTATGCTGAGCTTGCTGACTGAGCCGCAAGTACATCATATGGAGCACCTGTCTGCGACGAAAGTGTGATGAACGGGAAGCTACGCGGCGCAACATAACCTGCCGCCCACTCGACATCCGGGTTAGAGTCAAGCGCGTCTAGGCCGGCGTCAACAAATCCAAGACCGAATTGCTCTGTACCAGGAGTACTTACGACTTCACTCGGCATTTCGGCAATTTCGTCACCAACGGTATTGGCAAGTGTATTACCCGAGTAGTATACAGTCGCACCGCCTGATGAGTTAGAGCTAAGGCGCCAGTATGAATTTACATCCCAAGCCTTTCCTGTTTCGAGTGAAAACTCTGCGTCTTCATTACCGAGATTGAGTCGGTTGTCGTTTGGCTGATTCAGCGCATCACATTTACCATGAATCTGGTCTGTACCAGCGATACCTTCAATATCAACCGTGTCACGGTTCTCTGTTCCAACTGAGAACGACATCGTCTCCAGTACCTTAGTAGTGATGTGAATCGAATCTGTCATCACGTTGGCAACTGTCACACCACCATCGATGATCGCAGCATCATTGCTCGCGAGCAGATCACCGGCCGTGCTAGTGTCAAAGGTATTGATCTTTACGAAGAATGAGCCACTACCTGGGTTGGTGATATATGTATCTGTCGATGCACGAAATACAATCTGCACAGTCTGACCAGGAGTTGGTACAGCTCCATCAGCTACATCAGTATGCATCAAACGAATGTAGTTATTCTTGCCTGTCAATGGACCCGAGTGAGCAGTGTCTTCCAGGTTGATAGCATCCATCGTCCAACCTGTCTGAGGCACTCCTTCAACGAGTACTTGGAATTCGCCTTCAGCAATACCTTCGGCAAATGTACCAACTACGTCAAGGTCACTTGTGTCTAGTGGGTGTCCTACAGCATTTGTCTGACGAGTTGAGTCAGCCGTGCTTCCATCGTCGTTAGGGTCTGCATCACCTGTGTTGTCTCCAGGTGCTTGGCAATGGCCGGCAGCGGAAGTACAGTACTGGAACGTAATACCTTCGATAGGTCGACTCGTGCTGTCTGAGCTTACATTAAAGGTGAAGGTTTCACCTGTTTTGCTACCATTTGGTCCTGAGCCTGGAACTGCAAAGGTTTCTCCGTTCGCATTGAGCGAACCTTCTGAGTTGCCTGAGCCATCCGTGTTCTGAAAGCCTGGCGCCGAGCTAGATAGCAACAGCGAGCGTTCAGTCAGTGGGTTTAACGCATCGGCGAAAACAGGTGCTGTTGGTACCAATGTAGCTGCGAAAACAGCGACGGCAGCACCAAAGAACGTGCTCCTACGAGCGACTGACTTGAGTGTATACATACGTATATCTCTCCTTGTGTGTTTGTTTTATATTGTGGTGGTTCCCTTTTTAAGGGGGTACACGCGCATTGTAGCATTAGCGTCATAGTCTGCGCAATAGCTTTTCACAACATTTTTTAATTATGCCGACTTATACACACCCTAGCTAAAAGGCTGGTATCACTACAACCGAGAAATCTCCGGTAAACCGACCAGCTGGGGTTTGATTTGAAATGTTCACAATCATACTGATAGTGTAGTCGGTGCGCCCCGACTCTGAATCACTCGTAGCCACCGTGTCGCCACTTATGTACTTAAACATGTTGGGTATCGCATAGTCGTCGGTCACTTCACCGAAGCTAAATTCTCCCGATGGTACGTATACTGGATTCGCGCCGATATTTGGCGACGTGTTGACAGTAGCGTTGATGCCAAATTGCTCTGTACCAGGCTCTGCTGCAGTAGGCGAAGACGGAGTCGCCAGGTTGTGATTGCTATAGACAGGAGACTCTCCAACAATCTGCATCTGATAGCCATTACTCAGGTAGTTACGCACACGTACGATGGATGTTTTGCTAGCGGTATTTTCGGTGTTAAGCAACCCAAGGTTTGACTCACCCGGATCTACTATCACCTCAAGCGAAGGTTCGTCTGGCGTAATAGGACCGAACGATGCCGTGGTATCGCCCGGGCCCTGAGACTCACCCACTGCAAGGTCGCCAATAGATGCCTGCGTGCAGTACTCTTCGGAGCAGCTCTCTAGTGTGGAGCCGCCGCCAAATTGCATCTCCGTCATCTGAAAATTATTTGACGATGATGTCTCTGCAAACACCGCCTTGCCGCCACCCATAGCAAGAACTGCTACTAGCAGTAGACACGCCGCCAATCTCCACTGTCGTATTTTTTGCATAACCTCTAAGATATATTCTAGCATCATAGTAGTGAGTGTGATAGGCTAGACATAAGCAAATTAAAAAATACACATCGATGGAACCACCCAAAAACACACCGGACGGAGAACAGCCAAAAGACGACCTGCAAGCGCCGGCAGATGCGCTGAGTCGTACTCCCGACGAACTCGAGCAAGAACAGGCCGAACAAAAAGCCGCTCGCGCAAGTACATCTACCGAACAACCCGGCGAGAAAAAAGTTTCACCCGTTAAGCGATTTTTTCGAAAGATAAACGTCTACTTACTACTCTTTCTGCTTCTCATCGTCGTAGCTGGTGTAGTGACGGCAGTGAACTACCTCAACAGCCAAAAAGTCGAGACACCCCCAGAAATTGCTACCCAAGAACTCACCGAAGATGCCCTGAAGCAACTTGCCAACACCGATGCGTCTATCGGCGGCTCGTCGCAGACACTCACTATACAAGGCAACGCCATCATAGAAGGGCAGACGCTCATGCGAGGTAACCTCAATGTAGCTGGCAATCTGCAGAGTGGCGGGCGGATCCAAGGTCCAAGCCTGACAATATCAGGTGAAGCAAACCTAGGGTCTACGCAGATAAACAGTCTGCAGGTTGCCCAGAACACCGCTATTCAAGGTAACACTACGCTACGCGACCTAAGTGTCGCAGGCACCGCAACGTTTAGCGGAGCTGTCACCGCTTCGCAGCTTACCGTGTCACGACTCACCCTGAGTGGCGACGGCGTACTAGAAATACCCAACCACCTTAGCTTTGCCGGCCCTACGCCTAGCAGAGGCGATATTGGTGCGGCCCTGGGGGCTGGGGGTACGGCGTCTGTAAGCGGTAGCGATACTGCCGGTACCATAAACGTGAGTACTGGCGGTGGTACGGCAGCCGGCTGCTTCGTACGCGTTAATTTTGCACAAGCATTCACTACACAACCACGGGTGATAGTGAGCCCTATAGGCGCAGGTGCGGGCGCAACCCAATACTACGTCGACCGCAATCAAAGCGGATTCAGTATCTGTACGTCTGCTCCAGCACCAGCCGGACAAACGTTTGCCTTTGACTACTTCGTCGCTGGCTAGCTAGACATCCATGAACACGACCACACGGTCTGATTTGACGTGCATGAGTGCTCGGTGGATTTTGATAGTCTTTTCGCCTTGCGCATCTTTGACAGTTACATTGCAGGGTACGAGCATACACAAAAATTTATGATGCGACGGCAGTATATCAAATGGCCCCGTGGCATTGACGGCGCTCAGGCTATAGGCATCTCCCTCGTAAAATATCTTAAACGGTGTGTACACCTTGACCGTCATAGTTGGTTTTGACGAGCCCTTCTGAGTCGGTTGAGTAGTCTCTATTTCCGGGGGTTGCGCGGATTCTTCTGCCATTACGACTCCGTCGCTTCTTCACTCTGGGCAGCAGCCTCAGTCTCGCCAATCACCTCTTTAGGCTCATCCGCTTCGTGGGTCTTGCCGATAATCTCTTCGACACCGTTGAGCGTTTTTTCGCGGGTCATATGCTCACCTGGTACACCGGTCACTTTTTCCATCACATTAAAGCGCTGCTTGAAAAATTCTATCAGTTGCTTGGCCTTGTTGTAGTCATCGCGGTCTTCTGCCGACAGTTCCGACTCACCAATAATAGCAATGATACCTTTGAGTGATTCATACTTTTGCAGAATTGCAGTTGCCCTGGTGGCTAGGTCGTAATGACGTTCACCGACTACTTCTGGAGTCAACAAGCTAGACTTTGACGCCAAGATATCAACCGCCGGGCGAATACCCTGCGCTGCGACGGCACGCGAAAGCACGATAGTACTGTCGAGCTCATGCTGAATCATCTGCACTGCAGGATCGCTCAAATCGTCGGCAGGCACGTATATCGTCTGGAGCGCGGTGATAGAGCCATTTGCATTGGTAGAGAGGCGATCTTGAAATGTCTTTATGTCAGAAAATACCGTCGGCTGATAGCCACCTTCTGCTGGTGTCTGGTCGATAATAGTAGAGACTTCGTTCTTCGCCTGAATATAGCGGTACATGTTGTCGGCAAACAGCAGCACGTCTTTTTTCTGGTCGTCACGAAAATACTCTGCAAGCGTGATGGCACTGAGCCCAATCAGGCTACGCTGCACAGGGTTTTCGTTCATCTGACCAAAGAACATGGCGGTCGTCTTGAGTAGGTCGTTGTCGCCGAGTGTCTTGTAGAGCTCGTGACCCTCGCGGATACGTTCACCGATACCCGCAAACATACTGATTGCGCCCGAACCTTCGGCTACGTTATTGATGATTTCCATCGTTAGCACCGTCTTGCCGACGCCGGCGCCTCCGACAATACCGATCTTGCGCCCTTTGACAAATGGCGTGAAAAAGTCGAGCACTTTGAGGCCGGTTTCTAGCACCTCATCCGGTCGGTTGACAAGGCTGGTTTCTTGAAACGCGGGTGAGAAGATAGGGCGCTTCACCATCTTATCGAGCACGGCTTGTTCGAGCTGCGGCTTGCCGTCGATAGGTCGCCCCATAGCGTCCCATACGCGGCCAATCATCTCCTCCCCCACTGGAATCTCGAGGCTGCGTCCACTACGAGAAACAGATTCGCCTTTCTGGATACTATACTCACCGCCGATATTGAGACATACCGCAGTATCCCCATTGGTCAGACTACTCACTAGAAGTGGTGATTTTTTGTCATTATCGACGTACAGCATTTCATTGAGCTCTGGCATGCCTTCGTCGAACTGGACTTTGATAACCAGCCCCTTAAGCGTGCGGACGATACCTTTCTTGTAGGCAGTTTCTTCGGTCATTATTGTGCTCCTCCGGCTCGTAATTTTTTGAGACCCGCCATAGACTCTTTGAGCCTCGTATCTACTTGGCTACGCTTGGCGCGGTTGTATTCAGTATGAAGTTCGGCAGCATTTTCGATTGAGCGCTCCTTGGCAGCAGACATGGCCTTGAAACGACTGGCAACTTGCGCCAACCGGCTGTCGTAAATAAACTGCGAAATAGTAAGGCGCAAGATTGAATTTTCTAGATACGCAGCCACCGCATACGAACTTGGCTCAAAAATATAGGTTTTCTCCGACACCATATCGTCACTCAACGTCGCAAGATCGGCCACGCGCCCCTTACTTGACACCACGTCGCTCAGGTCAACCTCTTTGATTTCTTGCTGAGAAAGCGAGATGTAGTTTTGATAAAATATACGGCTCTTGGCGTACTTCCTGGTGATATCCATGAGTGGGTCGACATTAATATAGTCGTGCTCGGGTAGGTCGAAATAATATGTATGCTCGACATGGGCTTGCTTGAGCTTTGTCACCCCATGGTGTCCGATCACCAGTACGTCGTTTTTTGTTTCGTCGTAGTGCTCCATGAATTTGCGAATCAAGCGGTTGTCTATATCGCCACTCAAACCACCTTTTGCAGTGATGAGGATAAGTAATTCTTTGTCTATCGGTGTTTCGTCGATTGAACGGCCATAGTTGAACATGACATCCACGCGAATCTGCTTGTAGATATTCCAAACTTCATCAAAAAACTGATTACTGATAAGCACTTTGTTTTTAGTCTTTGCGATCTGCATACTGCTCAGACTTTCAAGCGCGGAGGTGAGGCTCACCACCGATCGTACTGACGCTTCTTCTGCTTTGATTTCAAGTGGGCGACGCATACTACTTCTTGTCCTTTGCAGTGTCTTCAGCTGGCTGCTCGCTCGGTGCGTTAGCAGCAGCTTCGGCTAGAAGTGCTTCGTCGGCCTGGCGCTTCTTTTCAGCTTCGGCCTTTGCGGCTTTTTCGATAGCAGCTTTTTTGACTTCGTCGATTGTAGTAACCTCGGCCTTGAGTGCATCGGCGAGTTCGTCGAAATTACCATTCATATCACCGTCTTCTTGCAACTTCGGAGAGTACTCATGCACCTTTGCTTTGAGCTGCTCAACGTTTATCACTTCTTCGGGCTTACTACCCAATACAATATGCATCATAAACTGCTGCTCGGCGAAGCTATATATCTCACCGATCTCTTGGTTCATCAGCTTAAATAGAACCTTGCCTTTATCGTAGTCTGCTTGAGATTCAGCGCTCAATTCTGTGCCGAAGTGAGCGTACTCTTCGGCGATACGGTAGCCGGCAAGCGTGCGGTTGAGTTGATCGGCAAAACCTTTTTGGCGTTTGTTCTGACCCACACCACCCACGCGTGTCACCGAAAGCGCGGTGCTAGCTGCTGGACGCATAGTGTCTTTGAAAATCTTCTCATCTAAAATCCACTGACCGTCGGTGATCGACATGATGTTGGTCGGCAAGTAGGCGGTGATGTCGCCACCTGGTGCATAGACAATTGGTATGAGCGTCTGGCTCGCATGATTTGACTCAGTTTTACCACCGCGCTCCAGCAAGCTTGAGTGCGTGTAGAACATATCACCTGGATATGAGTCACGACCCGGAGAGACACCAGCGATAAGCGAAATCTCTCGGTATGCTTGAGCGTGCGCGGTCAGGTCGTCGTAGATGACGAGCGTATCCATGTTTAGCTTGTGCCAAAAATATTCACCATGTGCCGCACCTACGTATGGCACCAAATAGGTGAGTATCAATGACTCAAACGAGTTACTCACTACCACAACAGCTTTTTTGAGTGCATCGTTTTTATCGAGATTGCTTACCAGTTCGGCAACGTCGTGCTGACGTTTGGCGATGAGCACATAGATGACGGTAATGTCGGTGTTCTTCTGGTTGATGGCGACCTGCGCTGCGAGCGCCGTCTTGCCTACTTTACTGTCGCCGAGCATTGCCATGCGCTGTCCTCTGGCGAGCGAGTATTCAAGATCTAAGATAGTAACGCCAGTCTCCACCGGAGTGTCGAGCAGTTCGCGTTCGTACAGCATGGGCGCGCCGTGGAACACGTCCCATTCTTGGTCTGCGACAATCTCACCTTTTCCATCGATCGGCTCACCAAAGACATTGACCACACGGCCGATGAAATTCTTGCCAACCGGCACCATGATATCGAGCGCCTCGATGACGCACACCGCACCAATATGCAACGGTGAAGGGTCGAGCTTCATCACGACCACATGGTTTTCTAACACTTGGTGTACGTAGCCTCGAGTATCATCTTCGAACCGAACCGTCGCATGCACATTGGTCGGCTGCAAGCCACGTATACTAACCATAAACGAGTCAATGCCGATAATTTCACCGACTGGGTTGCCTTTTGCGACGAGACTTTCGAAAACTTTAGCGTGTTCCACTTAATGCCTCCAGCTCTTTCGCTATAATACTGCGTCCCTTTTTGAGTGCTGCACGCATACTCAGGTCGTGAACCTTGTTCGGCGTGCGCATGTACACTCCCGCTACAAGCCCTGGCTGAATACCAACTGCCAACACCGCCTGCGGATGCACAGATGTCCGTAGCCACTGCACAATCTGCTGCAAGCTCTGTGCATCTGCCTCAACAGCAAATGTCATATGGATAACCGGCAACGTGTCTTTGAGCTGATGCATCTGTGCAATCAAACTGCTGCGCTCTTGCCCCGTGCTCATTGTAATGCGGTTGTGTACCAAAAATTCTTCAAGCATACGAGATAATACAGGCTTAACCTGTTGCGCCGTACCGACACGCGTGCGCACTGCGTCGGTCGTCAGTTGCATATCGAGCGCTTCTAGCTCCTGGACAAGGCGCGACACCTCAACTTTTGTTACCACGCTAAGTGGTAACGTGAAATCTACATATGACAGTGCAGTTGTCTCACTCATAACTTCATATCATCCACAATTGCTTGTTTGTTCACTTCCATCTGATGAATGATTGATGGCAGCTGAGCCTTGAGGTCGTATTGGTCACCCAGTGCACCGAGCAAGTAGTGCTCAACGATTTGCGCCATATTGTCTTCGAACGAAGCCAACAGTATATCCTCTTGCTTGGCGACGTTTTCCTGTAGCGACGAGCTAAGCTGTTCGTGTTGTTGCTGCAATGCCTGAATACTCCGATTGAGCCAATCTATCGCGGACGTCTGCGCCTCCTGCATGGCGACTACCTTAGATTTATTGTCTTCGAAAAGTGTCGTGAGCATAGCATCTTGACGAGCGACGTTTTTCTGCAACGCGCTATCAAGATTACGGTGACGCTCTTCTAAGGTAGCAACGCTCTTATCCATAGATTTTGTAGCGACAGCTTGCGCCGATTGCAAAGCACTACTGGTCTGCTCGAATTGCTCCTCAAGTGTTGTGCTGAGCTGCTGATGCTGTAACTGTAACGACTCGACACTTTTTGTCATAGCAAGTAGTGCGGCGTCTTGCGATTCTTTCATCACTTTGGCCGTCTCGGCAAACTGGTCGTCGAATCTTCTGGCTAAATACTCTTTGAGTTCTGAGCCGGCGCGAGCCACGGTGGCATCAAGATCTTGCTTGAACTGCGCCGCGTGTTCCTCTACGCGAGCCTCAAACTGCACACGGCCACGTTCGTTAAGCTCTTGAAAATATCCATCGAAAAACTGGCCAACGCTTTCTGTCAGCTCGTCATCTGGCACCTTAGGCGCAGATTGCTTTCCTTGAAATATCCCCATGCTACTGTTGACCCACCCTATTTCTTTGCATTATAGCTTTAGTAGTAAATATACCGCAAACAGGCCTACAATTACAATCAGTAGGCTTGTCAAAATCACTTCAAACAATGCACGAAAGATCGATTTTTTGGACATAGGGTTACGACCGATAGAGATGACGCCGCTGCGCACACCCCCGTACAGCACTGCAATCGCGGCAATGAGACAGATGACAGTGATGGCAATACTGAGATAAATGCGAATCGGGCTGACTTCTTTTTCAGCTATCGCCTCGCCGACTCGCTCGAGTTGTTCTGGCACATTAGCTTTGGTGCTTCTTTCGTTTGGATTACCACGAATATCTATCGTTACCGGCACGGCGCCCAAAATAACTTTTTTATTATCGTTTCCCCGGGAATCCTTGAGAGTTGTACTTCCAAGCGTGACGCCTTTACCGTCAAATGGCTGGGCAGCTCGCCCAAATACGGTCTTTTGTTCAGTCCCCGCTTTCATCGCCACCCCGTCTATCGACGATAGCGTCAGATAATCTCCAGTAGCTATAGCACCGGCCTGAGTACTCACCAACACATTGTAGGTGCCCGAAGATGCGACGTACGTCTCATTTTGTAGCGCCTCGTTCGACATGCGTACCGACAGTTGATTGCGATCGATCGTCACGCCAAACATACCACCCAGATTATCTTGCGACGCGATACTCACGCGACCAGAATCTTGCCCGGCAAGTTGCACAATCGTGCCGTTTGAGAGCGACGTATCAGACGCATAGCTCTGTATATTACCCCCACCATATGTAGCCACGGCAGAGGTAGGATCATGCAGCAGCATCGACGCCACGAACATACTGGCGATACCAAACAAAATCGTTGCCGTTTTCACTGTGTTATTACACTCCTCTATATATCGTCTACTTAGGGTTAATTATAGCATAAGCTTCATCATACATATTAGGCGCATACACTACCAAAAAAGAGGTCCTAAACATTAGCGTAAAAACCATGCTTATGCTACAATTGCCACAGCTTTTGATGGCACCACACGTCTAGGCTAAATAAACATTTTTATATCATAAAAACAGATATAGAAAGCAAACATCCAACAAAATGTGGTGCCACCTCCCCACTGGTTTTAGTCGACGTGTATTACTACGTTTCGTAGTGATTTCTTCGCTGTTCATTGCGCTTTTCACAACGCTATTTTTTGTGCATAGTGCGACAGCGGCCGAAGGCATAAATAAGACGCTGAATTTTCAGGGTCGGCTTTTGAATTCCAGCGGTGGCGTCGTACCAGACGGCTACTACAATATTCAATTCAAGCTTTACGAAGGCGGCGCAGGCACGGCCGCAAACAACCCAGGCGGCACGCTCAAGTGGACCGAGAACTATATCAACAATGGCGGCACTGGCGGCATCAGGGTCAAGAACGGCCTGATGTCGGTGAACTTAGGCTCCGTGACGCCATTTGGCACTAGTGTTGACTGGAATCAAGATACAATTTGGCTCTCTATGAACATCGCCGGCTCCGCAGCCGGCTGTACTGCGTTTGGCAGCGGACCATGTGTTGCCGACGGTGAAATGGTACCTATGAAGCGCCTCACCTCCTCTCCATACGCTATGAACGCCGGAGCCGTTGGCGGCAAAACAGCCGATAACTTTGTGCAACTCGCCCAAGGAGTACAAGAAGATACCAGCGACAACACAAGCAGTATCCATATCAATAAGACTGGTACTGGCAACCTCATCCAGCTTCAGAACACCGGTGAAGACGTCTTTACCGTCACTAATACTGGTGATATCGAACTTGGTTCTGGAGATGATAGGAGTATATCGATAGGCGACGCAGCTACTGATACTGCGGGTGATAATCTGGTAATGAGCGCAGGTGGTGGCGGTGCGGGTGCAGGAAGCACTGGCGGTGGTCTGATACTACAAGGTGGTGATGCTGGCGGCGCAAATGGCGACGGTGGCGTAGTCGCAATAGAAAGCGGTGACGGCACTGGCACCGGCTCCGACGGATCTATTTACGTCGGTAGCTCCAATACCGCAGGCATCCAGATTGGCAACACCGATATTTCCGAAGGTGAGCAAACTATTGTTATCGGCTCCAATACCAATAGTGGCGGCATATCGAATGTTGTCATCGGCTCAACCGAAACTTCTGGCGGCGGCACAACCCGCATACAATCCAAAGACGAGACGACTATTGCCACCGACGGCGTCGATCGCGCCACATTTGATACAGAAGGTAACTTGACCCTTGGCAACGGTATATCGAGCGACGCTCCAAGTGATTTTCGTATCCAGGGTACCGCAAGCTCAGCCAGCGGTGTGAGTGGCGGTGACCTCACTGTGCAGGGCGGTAACGCGACAGCCGGCAATGCCAATGGCGGCAACCTGACATTATCCGGAGGTAATGGCTCGGGCACTGGGTCGAAAGGCCTTGTCGTCATCGACACCCCTGCATATACATCTGCGGCGGTCCAGTCATCATCGGCAAATGTCAACGTCACGCAGTCAAATATCGATGCCTTTGGCGTAGTGACGCTCAATGCGACCACTCCAGACATCAACTTCACACTCGGTGCACCTTCGCTTGGTGCGGGTGCGGCTGGTCGAGTGATTTATGTGACAGCTGCCAACGGCTCAGAGAACTTCATCCTCCGTGCAAACACTGGCGCAGGCAACAATGTTGAGCAGATGCTCAGTATGCGCCAAAACACCACCACTACTATGATATGGAATGGCACGCTCTGGACTGCTGCGGGTGGCAGCGGCTCCATGACACTGCAAGATGCCTACGATAATAGCCACAACATGACCGGAAGCGCGGAAATACTATCGTATAATAATGGACTCACCGTGAAGAACTTCAATAACGACGACATCAATAGTACAGTGCTTGATGTACAGGGTGCAGATGCCGGAAGAATTTTCTCTGTCAACAGCGGCACTAAGGAATATTCTCGTAACGGCGGTGCAGAGGCTCAAGGAGCGAGCAGCTCGACGTTCCCAACTGACACCTGGGGTGTTGCCGGTACATCGACAGTAGACAGGTATACGACCAAGGGCGATTATATAAAATCTGGCAATGCTTCGGTTCGAATTTCATCCGCCACTGCCTACTCCGGGGCATACAATCTGATGAGCGAGCCTCTTGCGCCTTCAACTACTTACAGCGTGTCGATGTCCGTAAAACTTGAAAGTGGTACTTTTAACAACTTTGGCATTCTCTACGTATATGACGGGGTCAACGTATCAGCAACCTGCCAAGACAATATCACCATATCTACCACCGAATGGACACAGATAGACTGCACATTCGACACACCAGCATCTGGTATCACAGCAGACAATACCATTGCGTTTGGTCAGCTAAGTGGCGGTACGTATACCTACTATGTCGACAACTTAAGCGTGAGTGAAGGCGACACCGTCAACGGCGGTGGAAGTACTTCGGCAAATGTGCAGATCGGCGACGGCACTGACGATGGCCCGGCAACACTCTTCACGCTCGACAAAGCCAATTCTGCACCAATCGCGGTCAATAGCGAAGCACTCCTCGGCAGCATGTACTACGACACCTCTCTCGGTAAAGTTCAGTGCTACGAAGCAGACGGCTGGGGCACCTGTGGCGCGAGCCCAGATAATATTGTCACCATGACTCCCGAATACGCCAACGCGGTTATGCACGGTACTGGCATAGGCGCCATGACTGCCGATTTCTGCTCCGACGCACTCAACATCAATGATGGTAGCGGTGCCCAGGCAACCATCTGTGCTCCTGGTGAAACTCGAAACCTTTATAAGTGGACTTCACCTCAGTCAACTACCCAAGAGTATGGCATCTATGTTACCTACAAGCTACCCGAGACATTCAAGAGTTTTGCAACAGGCTCGACATCACTACAAGCAGCCACGGATAGCGCCGACTCATCTGTTAGTTACCAAGTGTACCGGAGCAACGCAAGCGGACTCACCGCTTGTGGCTCGGCTGTTGCAACCTCCACGGGCGCACAGACTGCTTGGCAAACTGGCACAGCCAACGGCTCATCCGATCCAGCCAATTGTGCTTTCTCTGCAGGCGACAGTCTAGTGATTAAGATATTGGTATCATCGAGCAACAGCGCCAATGCCTACGTAGGCGATCTCGGCTTTACGTTCGACAACCTGTAGGCTTTGCGCCCGCTATCCCTGTTATGGTAAACTGGTTGCAGCAGTAAAGCTTTACAGCTTAACGAGGAATATGGGACACACAAACAAGCCTGCAGAGGAGCGCAAAAAAGTCGTTCTCCGTATACGATTTCGTCGATTCGGACCACGCGAGGTAGCAACCTCTTTGCTGACTTGGCTTAAATCATTTGTCATGTTGGTGCTCGGCGCTCGTCTCCGCTGGCGTATCGTCATGGCAGTAGCCGTACTCGTGCTTGCGGATACGTTCGGCATCTTGACACCATTCTTCAAGGAAAATAGCTATGCCATAGGAAACGGTGCAGGACTTTTAACAGAACCTAGTTCCACTATTGCCAATCGCATCAAGTTTGACGACGCCAAACAAACCTTCACCCTCAATACCAGCCAAGCAAAGACCGACCCGGACAACCCGTCGTACGGTAAATCGGATTACGCATCGGTTGTTGCTCATAAAGACCCAGAAAAGGGCGTGACCGTCTCCGACCCGACGAGCGGCGTCGAGTTTAGTATGACGCCAAATTTCGATCTCAAAAACGGGCGAAAAGACAAAGATCGTATTGTGTACCCGCTCGACGATGGCAGCGGATTCGTCGTCTATACTATGCGCGGCGTAGGCGTCAAAGAAGACATCATCCTCAATCATGCAGACAGCGATACCCGCTCATTTGATTTCACACTAAAACTTGGCGACGGGCTGCAAGCCAAACTCGAACAAGATGGTAGTGTTGGGGTATACGGCAACAATCTCCTGGCTGGATCTGTCGCGACAGGCTCTAGCGAAGACGCCAAACTATTAGAAAAAGCCCGAGAGAACGCTCCGAAGAACAACCTGGTATTTAGCATTCCAGCGCCGATCGTCAATGACGCGCAGGGCATCTCGAAAGAAGTGTCTGCTACCTATTCACTAAGAGGCGATAGCTTAACCGTAACTGCCAAGAATCTTCAAAAGGGCGCCTACCCTATCGCAATCGATCCAAGTATTTATGTAACCTCTGCGCAGCAACTTATGGCCGGCAACGGCGAGTCAAACATGGACTTCGATGTAGACAACAAGCTACTACAAAAAGCCAATCTCACGGGTAGGAACATTGATTCGTGGCAAACTACTACCGAACTACCCTCCAGTGTATGGGGTGCCGGCACAGCGGTTGCGAGTGGCTATATGTATTCTGTTGGCGGTACAGAATCATCGGCAACGAGCAGCAAGGTCAACTGGGCGCGGCTCGACGCAAGCAGCCACGCCATTACCAGTGCAAACCCAGGCAACGGTGCGTGTGCCAACTGGTGCAGCAATAGCCGCTACGACCTACCCGACGGACGATCCGATTTTTCACTTGTTGCTTACAACGGTTATCTCTACGCATTGGGTGGAAGAAGTGCGAACTGTACGACCGGCAATGGCACAGGCAACGCCGGATACTGCCAAACGGTATATATTGCAAAGCTCGGTACCAACGGCGAACCTCGACTCTGGCATCCAACAGATGGCGATACCGATAACTGGTCGTACTGGCATCGCGATGACAATCTTTCGACCAACCGCGCCTACAGCGGCGCAGTCGCGTACCAAAACCGTATGTACTTGGTTGGTGGCAGAACAAATAGCGGGGTCGTATCTACAGCCCAGGTTGCCGACATCACACCCGACGGCACCCTTGGTGCCTGGACAAGCACTACAGCGCTTGGTAGCAATCTCTACAACCATAACCTTCAGGTATACAATGATCGCCTGTATGTATTAGGTGGTTCAGCAACCGTGGGCGGGGCGGCTACAGCGTCAGTGTATCACACAACTATCCGTGATGATGGCCTCCTTGATAGCTGGCAACAAACCAAAAGTATGACTACGGCTCGAGCCGGCTTCGGAGGAAGCTTCTCGGCAATTTGGGGTGGGTACCTCTACGCCTCAAGTGGCTGTAGCGCTGTCAATGCCAGCGGACATTGCACCACTATTTCACCTAGCACAGAAGTGGCGAGCATCAATGCCGATGGCAGTATCGACAACTGGCGCAGCCTGAATGTGACTGCAGATGCTCGCATTGGACACAGTACAGTAGCCTGGCACGGCGCGCTATATAAAACTGGTGGCTGCACGGCGCAAAATACAAGCACCGGTGGCTGCACGACACTCACCGCTGGCTCAAAATACGGCAAAGTGATGCAAGCCGGTGAGGCATCGCTCGCCGGACAATCGACTGCGAGCGGTGCAAGCACATGCATTGGTGCAGGTGCAATAAATTGCGACCTACCCGGGACATCTCATATCGGCAATATGTTCTCTACCGTAGCGGTTGCAAACGGCTACCTGTATGTTATCGGTGGCTGCACCAACAACACATGTACATCGACAAGTAGCAACGTTGCTTATATGGCCATCTCTCCAACCGGTGAACTTAGTCGTCCTGTCGGATGTCTGGGCGGTAGCTATCAGGGTACGGGCTGGTGCGTAGACAGCACCAACACGATCAGCGGCGGCGTAGCGGCATCGAGCGCGGTGGTATTTGGCGACACACTCTACTTAGTAGGTGGTCTGACAGGTAGCGGCAACACCGGCAAGGTTGTGCGCGCTACACTTAAAAAGGATGGAGGGGTTAACAATTGGACATCTCAGGACCTCAGTGCGCTAGGAGCAGCGAACGTGTCTTTTTCGTTTGCGTATGCGCGAGCAAATGCGACGAACGCGGCAACAAACCCAGGTAATCTATATATTTTCGGTGGCTGCACCACAAGTAGTGGCGCAAACTGCTCGGCATACAGCGGCGCAGTCCACAAATGCAACATCGCAACAAACGGTGCTGTTGGCAGCTGCAGTACCAGTGGCCAGGAGCAAATCGGCACGCTTAGTGGCACATCTGGCGCAGGTATCGCAGGATTTGGCGGAGCTGTGTACGCGGATTATATCTACCTAGTAGGCGGAACAAGCCCTGGAGTTGATAGCGCAAACTCAGTACACTACGCACGGTTTGACGGCAGCAATAATGTTGTCTCGAGTGGAGGCTGGGCAGATGCTGGCGCTTCCCTCAATACCGCCCGTCGTCATACCACCGCCTTTTCGAACAACGGCTATCTCTATGTGATGGGTGGCTACAATAACGCTGGCAGCAGCATAGCGTCGCCAAGCATGGAGTACGTCAAGATTAATGTTGACGATGGTAGCCTAGACGGCGATATCAGCAACGACGGCGACTGGCTTGCCTCAACTAGTACTACTTCACAGAGATGGGGAAGTAGCACCGCTGTGGCAAATTCCCGCGCCTATTCGATAGGCGGCTGTACGGCTGGCGCTGCTCCCGGGAGTTGTAGCGCCCGAACAGATCAGATCCAATCCGTAGAGATTCACAACAACAACGGTGGAGGCGCGACAGGCTTTACGACGGCCGCAAACACCTATGCATCAAATCCAAATCGCTTCGGCGCAGGCACTGCTGTGTACGACGGATATCTTTATGTCGCTGGGGGCTGTATTGGAACAGCAACCTGCCCTACTGCGCTCAACAGCGTAACCTACGCCAAAATCAATGACAGCGGGGTTATCGGCACATGGTCAAACGCCACGGCAAACTTGCCCGCCGCAAGAGGATACGGAAAACTACTCGTTGCCGGTAGTAGTCTATACTTCGTTGGCGGCCAAAACGACAGTGGCACCGCGCAGAGTACTGTATATTACGCCACACCGTCGGCCGGCAATATCTCCTCTTGGAGTACTGCATCGAGCGGACTGCCAAATGCCCGAAGCGAGTTTGGTGCCGCAAGCTGGAACAATCGCCTATATATTGTTGGCGGAAAAGGTACGAGTGCCGATTGTAGCGGTGCGGTGTGCAACACCGTATACACCAGCCCCGACTTGAGCCTTGGGGGCAATATCACTGCGAGCTGGTCCACTACAGGTGATGATTTTAGCGTTGCACGAAGTGGCACGGTGGCAGTAGCAAACTCGAACACCCTCTACATTGCTGGCGGGTATGATGGAGCGAATTACCTGAGCGATACTCAGTATGCAAAAATTGACACCACCACCGGAGACGTTGGCTCGTGGTCGAAATCAACCAGTCTACCTCGGCCACTTTCCCAAGGAGATGGCTTCTCGGCGAACGGTTACCTATACCTCATGGGCGGCAAATCCAGTACAACTTCTTGCGACCCTACGACGCTCATTGCACCAATTAGTGGCGAAACATCCGATAGCATGCCAACAGGTTTAGGCACATGGTTCTCAACCACCGCATCATACACTGGTGACAGGTATGCCAACGCTGCTATCTACCACAAAGGCAAGGCATATGTTGTTGGTGGCGCTGACTGTCGTAACGCGAGTACAGAATACACCGCAACCGGCCCGACTACATACAATGTGCCGTCGGGAGTCAGCAATATAACCGTTAAAGCTTGGGGTGGCGCAGGCGGTACTGGTGGTGGTGGAACGTTTGGTGGCTCGAGTGGCTCGGGTGGTGGCGGTGGCTACGTCACGTCAACACTGCCCGTCACAGCAGGTGAAAACTTATCCATATACGTAGGTGGCGGTGGTGGCGGTGGTGGCGTAACTGGCACTGGCGGTGGTGGCGGTGGTGGCGGCTACTCTGGGGTGTTTCGAAGCTCCGTACCACTCCTTATTGCCGGCGGCGGTGCGGGCGGCGGCGGTTCACGGGCCTCGACAGCCTCTGGTGGTATCGGTGGCGGTGGCGGCTGTACAACTACCACGACCACATGTAATGGAGCTACCTCGGTGACAAATGGTGGTGGCGGCGCGGGGTCATCAAGTACCGGAGGAGCAGCTGGCATAGGCAATTGTAATGGTACAGCAGGGGCTAGCCTGAGTGGCGGCAACGGTGCGCTAAAGCAATTCAACAGTTGTGGCAACGGCGGTAGTGGTGGTGGCGGTGCAAATGGTGGCGGTTCTGGTGGTAGCTCATTCTCCGGCTTCTTTGGAGATAATGCTGGTGGCGGTGGCGGTGGCGGTGGTTACTTCGGTGGCGGTGGCGGTTCTGGCGGCGGTAATCAAACAACTGGCGCCGGCGGTGGTGGCGGCGGCGGCTCAAGCTACACTACAGGTTCGTCCGCTACAATCACGGCTGCAAGTGGTATAAACCCCGGTAATGCAGGCGACACGGCACGAGGCACTGCCGGGCAAGCGAGTAGCGGAGCCGCAGGTGGAGCAGGTGTTGCTGGCGCTGCTGGAAAAGTAATTATTTTTGACGGCATTCTCGTCTACCCGTCACCGGTCATTACACAGACCACTCTCCTTGCACAGCCGCAGATATCCAAGTACTCAATCACCTTTGATATGGAAGCCGACGTCTTTCCAAATCACTGGATTCTCAATGGCAATGACGGCACAGATGGCACACACTGGCAGGTAAAATACCGCAGCATGGCCGACCAAAACACGACCGCACAGTGCGCAGATGCCGCAATGACATCGTGGGGCGAGCAAACTACATTTGCCGACGCCGCACTTGCTATGCCAGGGATACTGTCGGCAAAAGACAGTAGTGGCACCGACATCAACTGCGCCCGCTACTTCGCGTTCGACATCACTATCGACAACACTCGATCATCAAGCTTCCCTTCTAACCCAGCGTCTGCGCCCGTTATTTCCGACCTCGTACTCAGCATGGTCGTCAACCCAGCAAAGCGACTTCGTCATGGGCGCACTTTTGTAGGCGGGCTTCAAACACCGATAGACACACCGTATTATGGGTACTAAACTATGAGGCAGCAAAACGCACGAGAGAGATACGAACAAGAACGCAAGCAGAGTAGCGCACCCCGTCGTCGAAACACGGGTGAATCTACGCCAGCAACACAAAAGCCACACAATCTTGCCGAACAGCGCTCGCTATTTGGGTTCGATGATATTCCAGTAGATGTCGATGACGTACCTCTGCGTAAACTCATTGGCGCATGGCTCAAGCGAGGCGTACCGCAAGAGGATATCGCACGCCACGCCAAGCGCTTCAGACGATTCACGAAACAAAATGGCGCTTCCGAGCTAAAAGACGATCTCAAATGGGCTATCGCGGCCGACCTTGATGAAGATGACGTCAAGAAGCTCAAAGCTCAGTCACATTCAAAGAAGCCCGCCGCAGATACACCCGCGCAAACCGTAACGAAAAATGTCGATATAAATATCAACTTTGGCTCGCTACCAAAAATCCCTCGTATCTCACGCGCGTCTATCATGAAAGCCGCTCGCCGCATCCGCCCGTCTAGAAAAGTCACTGTGACCCTAGCGCTTGTTGCTACAGTAGGAGCCGGAGCGTTTGCAACATACTATTTTTGGCCTTCGAGCTATGTGACATTGCCAGATGGCCAGCGCGTTAGAACAGATAGTGCACAAATCAAAGAGCGACTGCCGCAATACTCAACCCTCACTCCCGGCGGGAAAGACATACGAGAGCTCGGTGGCTGGGCACGGGTCAGCCCAGCCGACAGCAACCCTGTGTTCGCCTACGCAGATTCTATAGACGGCACAGGTATCACAGTGAGTCAGCAGCCACTACCCGCAAATCTCAAAGGCAACACCAACGAGAAGATTACTGAGCTAGCCAAGGCATATTCTGCAAGTGACGCGCAAAAAGTCGATGGCCAGACTTTCTTTGTCGGTACAGCAAGCGAAGGCCCCCAGTCTGTGATACTCGCCAAAGATGACTTGTTGATACTCATCAAATCATCGCAGAAAATAAGCGACGACAAGTGGAAACAATACGTTAAATCACTCGAGTGAGAATGATGTATTCAGCCAAGTAACACATATTATTTAATACTATGGCTAATTTTGGCTTTTGTCTTGAGCGATTGTCTTAGACACTGAGCCATCTGTTTTAAGATTCTCGTAGAACAATACCTGTTCTTTGCTGATAATCATCTCGTCTTCTGGGCCATGAATTTCTTTACCAAGTTTGATCAACGTTGCGCTCGATTGATCGGCGTCTGATGCCTGGGGATTATTTGGATCTTCGACTTCATCGGTCGACTGCTGGTTTTGTAGGTAGTATACATCAGTGAGCTGGAGATACTCACTATTCACAGAAGCTAATTTGCCAAAATAGACTTGTCCATTCGTGAAGAAAACCGCCTGATACTTGCTCGTATCGATAGCGGGGGCTACCGAAGAGCTGCGGTTTGGCGCAAGCATAAACCAACTCATCACTGCAAGCACAACGACAAGCAACACGATAATACCCGGCAGGATAAACCGTTTAAAAGATTTCGTCTCTTCTACCACGGGTTGACGTGGTGACGTAGTGCGCTGCACAGGCGCCGGCTCTTCTCTGGATAGCTGTGACTCATCCACCTGCTGGCGCGTCGGCTCTTGCCTTGAGTTCGCAGCCCGTCGGTCTGCCGGCCGCGGTACACGATATGGTCCCCCGTCCATGTCTTGTCTTTTCTCCAATTCGTATTAGTTCTGATGCCATTATAGCATAAGAGAATTACTGCTTTCAATCTGTTTATCCTGCCGACCGCATAGCGGTGACAGCAGCGCTTACCCTACGACAACAGCACTACTTATGTTTTTTTAGTACTCGTGAGATGATTGGCGCCTGGGTGATATACGCATTCATCTCGAGCACCTCAAGCACCGCCTCGGCAACATCTTTCCTGCCTACAAACCATTTTGTCGGCCCGTTTGGCTTCAAAACAAACGGCGAAGGTGCGGTGTTCTGCAGCTTCAGCACACGGATCACCGTCCAGTCGAGACTACTTTGCTTGAGAACCTCTACATGATCTTTGCCATCGCGAATACGTTTTGGGTCGGCAATGGCAATACCTGCATTGAGAATTCGGTCAACCAGAGTAATGCGATCTCCTGCAAACCGGACGCCAGTCCCCGTCAAACTCACGACGCGCTTCATACCTCGCCGAGACATTGCGATAGTAAGCTGTCGCATAGCATCGGTCTGCACCTGCGCAGGCGAGCCTTTTACATGGCCGATAAAACTCACAACCGCGTCTTGATTATCGATAAGTGCCCCGAGGTCTTCTTGCTTAGTTGCATCGCACGTAACCACACTCAGTTGTGGATGTGGGTCGAGATTGTTATGACTATGCACCCCCGCCCGCACCGAATGACCCGCCGCAAGCGCACGTTCGACAAATATCTTGCCAGACCGGCCATTCGCAGCAATAACAGCTATATTCATACCCTCACTATAACAGGTTTCACGCGGACGCGGTGTATGTAAGATAGTCGCAAGTAGCTACGTCTCCACCCCTGTTGCGTGATATACTACTATATATGCCAGACTCACGCCAGCTTGTTATAAATAGTGCACCGTTTCGAGGAAAGTCGGTACTGTATGTCATGTCACGAGACCAGCGAGCGCAAGATAACCACGCACTACTTGCTGCGCAGGAATGTGCAAAAAAGCACGGCGTAGCGGTACATGTGCTGTTTATACTTAAGAAGGTTGGAGTTCGTTCCCGCGAACACTACCAGTTCATGTTCGATGGCCTTCGTGAGGTGCATCGTACACTCGAGTCTTACAATATACCTTTCATCATGAAGCATGGTGAATCATCGCAGCAAGAGATACTCCGGGTCGCACACGAACTAGACGCAGGCGCATTGTTTTTCGATTTCAGTCCGCTAAAAGGTCCCAGGGCACTCGTCAAAAAAGTAGCGGCAGATTACGAACATTCTCTGGTTGTTGTCGACACACATAACATCATCCCAGCATGGGTCGTGTCTGACAAACAAGAATACGCTGCACACACCATGCGCTCCAAGGTGCACAAAAAGCTTGAGCACTACCTTGTTGCTCCTCCCGCCTTGCAGACGCAAGTGAAACCAGACAACCTTAACTCTTCTATGAGCTTCGAAGACGCACAGAGGTTTATCGATACCATACCAGCCACTGGCATCCAAATCTCTGCTCAGTCCGGCGAAAAGACAGCTCGCGATGCACTTGCGAGTTTTATAGACTCACTACAGTATTACGCCCTAGGTCGTAACGACATCGCGCATGACCAGCAGAGCAGCCTCAGCCCATATCTGCACTACGGTCAGATAAGTTCTCTACGTGTCGCACTCGATATTATCGATACAATCGACGCACCGCCGCTACTACTCACGCAATCCAAATTAGCGCAGCACGGCGATGTGCCGAGTCGAGTCGACGGTATGAATGCGCTCCTAGAGGAAATGATTGTGCGAAAAGAGTTATCGGATAATTTTTGTCTGTACGCAGAGCAGTATCAGTCTCCAGAGTCGGTAGCCAACTGGGCAAAGAAAACTCTGGCTGAACACAGCTCAGATACAAGAGAATTCACTTACAGCCAGGACGAGTGGGAGGCCGCGCAGACTCATGACGAGGTATGGAATGCAGCCCAGGAGGAATTAAATAAAACCGGCAAGATGCATGGGTACATGCGAATGTACTGGGCTAAAAAGCTATTAGAGTGGTCATCCACACCAGAGAGCGCATTACACACTGCCATATACCTCAACGATAAATACTCTATAGATGGTGGCGACCCAAATGGCTACGTTGGCATATTGTGGTCAATCTATGGTTTGCACGACAGGCCATGGTTTGAGCGCCCGGTGTACGGGAAAGTACGCTATATGAACAGCTCGGGTTTGCGTAAAAAATTCGATGTTGACGCGTATATACAACGCATCAACTCTTTGTAGCATTCGCTAGCTTGTTTGCATGCGGTCTTTGCCGCCGACGCCCCGTTGAGATCGTGAGTCGTTGCGAAACGGTGTTTCTGTATACCACTCATCTACTCTAAGCGCTTTTTCATATCTATCGCGTAACGACGAAAGCTTCCAGCGCCTATACGGCTTTAATCTATTTCTAATATTATCTGCTGACTTTTGAAATCGTAATGTTCGTGACATCAACTTATACCCTCTTTGTAAATTTTGTTACTAAGTTTTCGAAGAAGTATCCTCGCTGGATGTCCCATACTGCAGGACCATACTTCTGCTTCAGTTCTGGAAATTCTGTCATCTTCTTGCGCATAAAACCTTTGATGCGGACATCAACGCTGCGTGAACTTTGTTTCATAATTTTGCCCCTCCACCATTAATTCTTTTGTACTCTCATTGTAAAACGATACTTAAGACGCTTATGTGTTAGTGTTCACACATATACTGTGATAAATTTCACACTTACAGAGTGGTATACTAATAGCATGACTTCGCCGCACAAAAAAATCAGGCCGTTTTCTCAGCCGCGCGCCTACAAAAAAGGCGCGAATGTGTTTTTCCAAGGCGAAGCACCTCGCAGAGGAGTGATGGTTTCCGATGGTATTATTCGCTCCTATACCATCACAACATCAGGCGAAGAGCGGACAATAGCCTTCTTCACGAAAGATGATATTTTACCGCTCTCTTGGCTCATGGGCACCACCTCCAACTCTCTGTTTTACTATGAGGCAGTGACAGACGTACGAACACTACAGTTTAGCCGCAAAGATTTTGAAACTCATGTCTTCAAAGATCCAGAGGCCCTACTCTCAATGTTTCACACACTTAGTACCGACCATACCGCAGCAATGCTCAGAGTGAACGGACTTGAGCAGTCGCGAGCAGAAGAAAAAGTTGCCTTTACGCTCTACTATCTTGTGTTCCGCTACGGCACCAAGGCCGACAACGATTCATTTCATACAATCGACATCCCCCTCAAGCATAATCTCATCGCTGGACTCGTAGGGCTGAGCCGTGAAAGCACGACCAAAATACTCTTACACTTGCAGAAGCAAGGAATCATCAAATACAGCGGCTCAAACTACAAAGTGCGCAAGGACATGCTCGAGAACCATATCGGCGAAGACGCGTTTCGTGACGTCACACTGTAGATGTTACGCTAAAATAGTCCGCACGATTCGAATAAGCTCTTTTGGTGCAGCCCTAGCCTTGAGTACGTATCGCTCCGCCCCCAGGTCGTACGCATCGTCAATTTCTTTCTTGGCATCATAGTTGGAAAAGACCACCACGTGAGTGTCTTTGTGCAGTTCAGGTTTGTAGGCTTCGAGAAACTCAATACCGTTCATGACTGGCATGCGAAGATCTAAAAATATTATGCCAGGGTCACCTTTTTCAGCCAATAGGCCGAGAGCCACTTTTCCATTTTCAGCAGCATGTACATCAATATTCTCAGACTCAAGAATCATGACATACGCCTCTCGTAAATCGACGTCATCTTCTACAATTAACACAGAGTTTTTATTCATATCACCATTTATCATACACGATGCGCTAGACATTAAGATGTAATTTATTTCACACTTGGCAACAATAGCTTAAACTTCGACCCAGTGTCATGCGCCTCATATATTAAGTCGCCGCCGTGGAGCCGCGCCACAGATTGCGCCCAGTACAGCCCCAGCCCGGTACCACCGACTTCTGTTGAAAGTTCGTTTTCGATACGAGAAAACTTCTTAAACAGTTTGTCAGGCTCATTCACACCGACGCCGTGATCATCCACACTAACTTCTATCATGCCAAACTTCAGCGCAACTGCTATGTGTGTATTCGACTGCGGCCTAGAATATTTACACGCATTTTCGAGCAAATTATCGATAATCATACGGATAGCACTTTCATCTACCATTCCCTCCGCTTTTATATCGTAGCTGCTGGAGATTGTTTGATTGTTACTCGCAAATATTGGAGTAAAGTCTTCTGCTGCGCTTTTCACTATCTCCGACACATCAATGCGCTGCCTAGCAAGATTGTATGCGCCAGAATCCACCTGCGCTACCTTAAGCAAGTTATTGATAATCGATAGTTGGCGTTCGTTGCTTTTATACGCTTTGTCCAAAAATCGCTGCTGCTTCTCACTCAGGTCGCCCGCATGTCCATCGAGCACCATAGCTATATATTGCTTCACGGTCGTCACTGGCGTTCGCAACTGGTGAGAGGCAATAGATATGAACTCATCTTTGCTTCTGTTGATTTCAAGTAGGTGATTGATCTTCTGTTTTTCCTGCTCTTTACGGCCAAGCGCATAGTAAAGCGCTCGAGCAAGACTCTCGCTTGTGAGATTTTTCTTCACCAGATAGTCAGACGCCGCTAGTTGCAACGACTCTCGCTCGATATCCAAATCTCCTACTCCCGTCAGTAGTATAAATGGCTCTAGCCTCTCTATTGCGCGCACTTCCTGCAGTACATCAAGGCCGGTACGACCATCGATACGGTAATCTATCAAGTAGATATCGTGTGTTGCAGCGCAAATCTTTTCGATAGCCTCGTCGCTCGACGATGCCCACTCAAGCTTGCTGTCGATAGATTTCATCGATGCGAAAAGATGCTTAATGATAAGATAGTCTTCTTCGTCGTCGTCTACTAGCAGTACACGAATAACATCGGGAATGCTATTTGGTATCATGCTTTGGCAGCTCTACTATCTCAAACCAGTATCGGCCAAGCGAATTCATGACATCAAGCAGGCTATTGAACGTGACTGGTTTTGTCACAAACGAATTGACACCAAGCTTATACGAGCGATATATGTCCTCTTCTGCCTTAGAGGTTGTAAACACCACCACCGGTATATCACGAAGGGCTTCATGCTCCTTAATCTCTTTGAGCGCTTCTCGTCCATCTTTTCGTGGCATATTGAGATCGAGCAGGATAATACCGGGACGTGGTGTTGGCTTATGTTCATACTCACCTCGCTTCAACAAGTAGTCTAACAATTCTTCGCCGTCACTCACGCGCACCAAGTCGTTGAGCAACTTGCTTTCTTTAAGCGCTTTTTTTGTCAGCATATAGTCATCATCATCGTCGTCTGCCATCAAGATAACCATAGGGTCGTTGTATGTGCTCATATAATACCTCAATCTCCTTTCGGTAATTTTACTGTGAAGATTGTTCCTTTGTTAAGTTTGCTAGTTACCTCAATACTTCCATTATATCGCTCTACGATTTTTTTGCATACCGCCAGTCCGATACCTGTACCTTCGAATGCTTGCTTGGCATGAAGACGTTGAAAAACCGCGAATATCTTCTGTTGGTACTTATCATCGATACCAATACCATTGTCTTTAACGGAAATTTTGTGATAGTCATCGTCACTCGTGTAACCAATCTCTATCACCGGGTCGCGGTCTGTTGCGTGAAACTTAAGGGCGTTTGATATGAGGTTTTGAAATAATTGGCGCATGTGTGTTTCGTCGGCGCACACTACAGGAAGCGTAGATTTAATCGCCACCTTTCCACGCTCGCGTTTGATACGCTCTTCGATATCCACAGTAGTGTCGGCGAGTACTTCATTAAGGTCAACGTTAGACGTAACAGCCGGCTTAGTTGTCACGCGAGAAAAGGCCAATAGATCTTCGATCAATTTGCTCATCCTGCTAGCCGAGCTCTGGATGCGTGACAAGTATTCATTGCCATCTCCAAGCCCTTCAGAGTATTCGCTGACAAGTAGATCACCGAACGCTTGAATCTTGCGGAGCGGCTCTTGCAAATCGTGCGAAGAAACATATGCAAATTCCTCAAGCTCTTTGTTACTACGTTTGAGTTCGTCGCCATACTGTCGTAGCTTCTGCTCGACATCTTGACGCTTTTTTATCTCGTCTCTCAGACCTTCATTTGTTAGCTTGAGTTGCGACGTACGTTCAGCTACGCGGGATTCAAGCCGTTCTTTTTCCAGCTGCAGCTGTGTTTCCAGTTTTTTCCTTTTTTCAATCTCTTTGATAGAGTCGTCTATGTCTGTACACGTACCGTACCATTTCACGATTTCATTTTTATCATTTTTGTAGGGGAGCGCCCGACCAATAACCCAGCGATACTGATTGGTCTTCGCATTGTATAGTCGATACTTCATCTCGTACGGCTCGCCCGTCTTCAGAGATTTTAGCCACGTCTTGCGTGCCTCGGCTTGATCATCCTTATGGAAAAGGTTATTCCATCCTTCGCCATCGGTGTCACCTTCTTGTGTACCGGTATATTCGTACCAGTGGCGGTTATAGTATTCGTGATAACCGTCGGGTCGCGTAATCCACACGAGTTGCGGCATGGTGTCTGCCATAAATCGGAGTCGCTCTTCGCTATCTTTTAGCTTCTCTTCGGCGTGTTTACGTGACGATATATCAATCATCACACCAGGAAACTGTATGGGTGCACCTTCGGTATTTCGCTCTACGCGCCCTCGGGCAATCACCCAGCGAATATTCCCTTCACTGTCGATGGTGCGGTACTCGCTTTCAAAATCTTTGCCACCCTTGAGTGTCTCGTCGATAAGGGCCGAAACATGTGGACGATCTTCTTTGTAGATAGAGTCGATAAATGTCTTGAGTGGCAAACCTTCTAGAGCCTTACTCTGCGAAACCCCAAAAAGATTTGCGAGCCCCTTATCTGCGGTCACCACATCTTTTTGTATATCCCACGACCATGACCCAATCAGACCCGTCACCATGGCTTCTTCGAGCTTTAGGTTAGCGAGTTTGAGTTGTTCGTTCGATTTCACAAGCTCAGTAACATCTGCCGTCGACTGGATAATCGCGACACATTTGCCTCCCTTAATAATAGGGTAGTGTGTTGCCCGCCAGAAACGTACCTGCATATCACCTGTTTTGTCGGCTAGATCATAACGAATCAAACCAGTACTATCAGGCTCGTGAGTACGTAATACGGCTTCCAGCGACTTCGAAAGTTCACCCTGACCTGTCTTGACGGCGAGCTCGGATGTATCGGGAAATACGTCGAATAATTTTTTGCCAATAACGTCTTTGCGTCGCTTACCTGTGATATGCAGATATTCGTCACTTGCCGCCACCATAACAAAATCACGGTCTTTTGGATCGAATACAACGTATTGCTCGGGCAATGTATTGAAGATTGAGGCGTAATCTAATGTTTCTGGCATGGTAAGTTGTGGCTTTCCTTATAACAGCATTTATTATCTTTTTGGCTGTCGAAGTAAGCTGTTGACGCTTAGTTTCATTGTTAATTATATAATCATATCTGCAAGAAATACAGGAGCCATCACTGGCTCCTGTATTGTGCGCGTGCACATTCTCGCGCAAACGCAGCTAAACTACTTATGTCCAGTCAGTGCTTTTACAATCGCAAGCAAGATAACTGAACCGAGAATAGCGGTTACGAAACCACCGATGCTAAAGAGCTCAGGATCGGCATCTAGTAGGAAGCTTACGACCCACCCACCGATTACTGCACCGATAACTCCTACTATGATATTGAGGCCGACACCCATCGATGCATCAGTTTTCATAATCTTTGATGCGATCCATCCGGCAAGTCCACCAACTACGATCCATGCAATGAAATTTAACATGTGTTTAATCCTTTCTTACGTTATGTCACTACAATAAACCTTTGAGAATTATCTTGCTGTGAAAAATGTCACAATATAAATAATTTGCTTTTAGCAGGGTAAGTACTTAAACGTTGAGCTATGTAATGTATTGATTTATGTGAGATATGTTACAACTGATACAATGATCTCAAATTATAGTAAACAGGTACTAATCAAAGAAAGGAATATGATGGCTAAAAATAGGTCTAAGCTAATGATGCTATTCAAAGCGCTACCCCTGATCATACAGGCAATCAGATGGCTACGAGCCTTGCGCAGGACATCAAAAGCAAAGAAATAAGGTCTGCTACCGCGCAGCCCCCTCGCGCGGCAAGTACTCCAGCAACGAATCCACTGATTGACTGAGTGTAAACTCATGCACTGCGGCTTTTCGCTCCTTTGTCGTTGAGAGGCCGAGAGCAACTGCTTCTCCAATAGCGGTGATGAGCGCCTGAGGATTGCGCTCCTCAACTAGCGTAAGAAGCCCACAATTTGTCTCAGTAAGTCCACCGAGACTGCTGGCGATAACGCGACATCCACTGTGCTGAGCCTCGACAGACAACATACCGAACGGCTCGGCAAATACAGACGGCATCAGTAGTATATCGGTACGAGCGAGCAAGTCCGCCATAGATTCGACAGTTTTTTGCGAGTCTATCAATTCTGCGTGCTGATAATCCCGCAGCATACGTGCAATTGTACGGCCCTCCTCGACATGTAGGCCTGCCATCACGATACTCATATGAACACCGAGCATTTTCATGCGGTAGTGCTGCAGCATCTCAAGTATCGTGTAGATACCTTTTTCCGGGTGCAGTCTACCCGCATAAAGAACTCTGACTTTTTGCGTTGGCACAGAACGCGCAGTAACACCATAGCGAGGGTCGGCAAACGGCATCACTACATCAATGTCGCTACTAGGAATTTTTAGATACAGTGCCCATTGCTGTGCATTATATACGCTCGTAGCAATAATGGTTTTGCCAACGGTATCTTTTTTTCTTTCTCTTTGCTCAAGCCTAGAGGGAACCGCGCAATGCAATATAATCGCTGCTTTGTTTTTGGTCGGTACATCGTACGCTTGATTGACAAACACCACGGTACCAGGTAAGTCACTCAGTTCTTTTTCGTCCAACAGGCCAAAAACTGGCAAATCAGGAAAGTTTTGCCGAGTTTGAGTGACTGCTGCCCCAACAATGACGATCTGCACATCGATCCCCCTGCCCGCAAGCTCTCGAACGTGACCTGCGGTAAAAGTTTCCGATCCTCCCGTGCCAGCCAGCATCGCCTCGCCAGATGGCCATACAAATGAAATCATACAAATACTCCTTTGTTATGGAGCTAAAAAATAAGAGTAAGCAAATTGCCAAAAGATGTATCTAGAATGATTTAGCTAATATAACTATATCATATTTCGTTCATTTTTAAAAGTGACCAGACTGCCCAAACCACAATACAGGAGGCGAGAAGTAACATGGCAGCGCTTTCATTTTAAGAGTATACTGTTAGTACTATGTCCACACACGCAACACACGAATCCAACAGCGATAAAAGTAGAATACGCTTGTTTTTTACCGGCGTAACCATGGGGATTGCCGATCTAATACCGGGAGTGTCTGGCGGCACGATAGCCTTTTTGTTTGGTATTTACGACGAGCTACTATATTCTATCAAGCTCATGACGGGACATGTTCCGAAGTTACTGCTGGGTGGTAAGTTCAAGCAAGCCTTTGGCTTAATTCCTTTCGGCTTCCTCCTACCTCTTGGCCTGGGTATTGCAATTGCAATTTTCGGGCTAGTCCATATCGTATCGTACCTGCTCGAGACACAACCAATGCTAGTATGGTCGTTGTTTTTTGGGCTAGTGCTGGGTTCCGCCTACGTAGTATCGCGGCGCATTACTGCATGGACGCTCAACCGAACGCTTCTACTAGTGATAGGATTTGTACTTACTTTTATCGTAGTTGGCCTGCCTGCTATTGGCGGTAGTGCGGCACCATTGGCCGTATTCGGTACTGGCGTCATCGCTATCACTGCCATGATACTTCCCGGCATATCAGGCTCGCTCATTATGGTGTTGCTCGGTCAATACGAGATCATTATCAAAGCTGTTGCAGACCGTGACGCTGTACTCTTGGCGATATTTGCTGCAGGAGCTATCATCGGACTTGCCTTGTTTGTCCGCCTCCTCACGTGGCTACTCAAACACTATCACTTTGCGGTAATCGCATTCTTGATAGGTGTGATGGCCGGGTCGCTACGCAAGATATGGCCATGGCAGTCTACCGACACCAGTGGCACTACGGCCAACGTATTGCCCGCACTCGATCTTTCACTCCTGTGGACAATCTTGCTTGGTCTCGTCGGCTTTGCTATCGTCTTGATGTTGGAGCGGCGAGGTGTCGCAACGGAGCATACTGATATTCATACACAGGATTTTGAGAAAGAATTCGAAGAGCTCGAATCGTCCAAGTCGAGCAAATAGCATAGCCAATACGTAAGAAGGATACTACGACTTATTTTTTAAAATATCGCTTCTCAACTTGGCCAACATTTATGCCATTTATAAGGTTCGTAAATCCTAAACTTTGAAGAATCTGAATACTCGCATTAGACCGACTCCCTGTTTTGCAGTAAAGAATCAATTCGGTGTCTTTCGCGACATCATCTAGTTGCGTCGCACCAGCTAATAGCTCTGCAGGAGGCATGTTGAGAGCCCCATCTACATGACCCGCATCGTATTCGTAGGGTTCACGGACGTCTATAATTATTCTGCTCATACTCTTAGTATACTCCTGGTCATACTTATCGTACTATCGAAGTGCGCGCAAGCCTGGCTACGACCACACGAGATCTACACTTGACACAATCAATCCAGCAACACAAATGTCAGATGAGTGTATTAGCAAATATCTGAAGCGCAAGCGCTGCCTTGGCTACGAAGCTGAGTACGATATATGCTTTTTCACCGCGAAGATAATCTTTCCATTTGCCATTTGCTTGGTACTGCTTAAACTGAACGTATGCGAACGTATTGAATAGCACAAATATAGAAACGATAATACCATACACAAATGCAGGAGGGCTTGCGTCTGATGGCGAGTTTGGTGATAGCACGCTGACTAAAACGATGAGCCACGGCACGATACCGGCAATACACCCAAATATAAACGGCAGCCAGTCGCCACTACCGGGTTTTACGTAGCGTTCTTGCAGCCAGCCGAATAGTATCATTGCCGCGTTCACGCCAATAATTCCTATCAGTGCACCGTAGTTGCCAATACCGGTTATCTGTGCAATCAAAAAGATCATTAAGGAAGAACTGAAGGAATACTCTACCCAGCGAAATATATTAATGTTTTTTCGCAAGCCCTTTGCATAACGTTCAAAAAACCATTTAGATGCAACTAGAAAATGAAACAGCGAAGAAAGTCCCAGAAATAGCGCAACCGCATATCCAGTGCGCACATCAAAGAGTACTACCGGTTCAGTAAAGACACTACCTGGCGGACCTGCCAGGTAACTCGCTGTTACAGGCAACGTGAAGTCGTTTGAGAATCCAACGACTACGAGTGCAAGCACTAGGTGAAATGTTCCGGCTATTATATTGAGTTTGCGCAGAGATTTGATTTGCTTTTTCATACTACCATTACTGTATACCATGGTGACATATTCGTCTATTCAGTTGTCTCTTGCCACATTTTATCTACACAAGAAGATAAGCCATACAGCTCTATCTTCGATGGCCAGATTACGATGAGGCAGGCTCTTGTTTTTTCAACACATTGATTGACAAAAAAGCAACACTTGCGACAATCACAACGCCAAGTAGTATATATGTTGCAGTAAAAATACTATATGCATTCGCTACTCCGGTGATCAGCAGACTACCTGGTATAAGTAACGTGCGCGCAAGGGTACTTATAACCGAAGACGATCCCGCACGTAAACGAGATGGCAACTCGTCGTGCATCTTTTTTACCAATATTACACCGAGAATAACAAAACACACCGCAGCGATAACCTGCGCAGCTGCAACTAACGCAATACTTCGAGCAGTAATAAGCAACGCAATGGCAGCAATCATAATAACCATCAAACTGCTTGTTGCAAACTTTGAGTGAAATTTCGGCGCAAGGAGACCTCCGATTGTCCAAGTAGAGTAAAGTGCAGCAGTTAATACCCCATACAGCGCCAGTGGCGTATCCACCGCAATGAACCATACCTGACTAAGCTCAAGTAAGATCTCCAGGACAGCTCCGAATCCAACGATAGCAACGACCACAGGCAGCAAGACAGGCTTTCTCAACACAGCCGCAAATGTCTGACGAATATGCTTGAATACCGGTTCGGCAACTTCCGCTTTATGTAATTGTGGTTCTTTAAATTTCCAGATAAAAAATAGTGCTACGAGTATAAACGGTATCGAAAAAAAATATGTATCACGCATGTTGAGCGAGGTAGCGATCAGCCCACCACTCAAAGCACCCGCAACAGCAGCAGTGCCCTCGACGGCGCGAAACCTCCCTAGATACTTCTCGAAGTTTCCGCTTTTGCCCTGTACTTCCATGGCCGTGTCATAGATCACAGCGTCATATGTGCCCGAATAAAGTGCGGCATATATTCCCCAGAAAATCGTACTGATTATATAGACTGGCTCACTGTAGCTCAGCGCACCGACAATAGCACACACAAGTAGGGAGATACAGCCTAGCACCATCACACCCTTGCGACTCCAGCGGTCTGCTAGTATACCCGAAGGGGTTTCTACAATAAGCATCACGATACTCATAATAGCCACCATCAGACCAATCGAAGCCGTATTAAACCCAATACCCACCATAAACAGCTTCTCTATCGCATACCACAGTGGAATATTCTGAAGAAATGCAGCAATATAGAGCGGCATGAGGCGTCGCGTCATGGGTGAGAGTTGAATTTTTCGCATTATTTGTATAATAGCAGATTTATATTTATCCTAGCTCTTTTCTGAGTTCTTCTACTGTCCATCTTGCACCACCGTACGCCGGGTGAGTTTCCAGTAGGCCTTTATATATAGCTTCATGGTCGCCATCTTGAAATGCATCATTTATGATTTTCGTGTACTTCAATGATTTTGTCTCACGCGCTAGATTTGTCTGTTCTTTATTCTCACCAACCCGCAAGATATTCCAACTATAGCTACTGCCAAATATTTTTTGTAAAAGATACTCTATTCGCACTGTCGTTTGATTCTGCGTAGGTATCACAAGCAAACTACACCACTGGTGCTGCACAATGATGTTCATTTTTGCGAACAAAAGATTTCCTAGGGTTTCTTGAGATTCTGTTTCGAGGTAGATACTTTCTGCCGGAATACCCCGAGTCTCAAGATAATTTGCGTAGGCCCGAGACTCACCGATTAAAGGCTTTTCTAGCCCTTTATAGCTATGCGAGCCACAGACTACAATAGCTTGGGCGGTTCCTTGGTTATGTAGCTGAACCGCTCTGTCTAACCTATCCTTTGCCAGCTCGTCTATGCTGCCGCCGTAACCAACCCCGCCGCCGGGCAAGATGATTACGTCGTATCGAGAGCTTTGCATGATCTAATAATACCAAACTTAGCTATTTCGAGTTCGATGTTCAATGGTTTTGATTGTTTGCCGAAAACCATTCCTGATAAGCGGCTTACCTATCGAGCCTACAAAAAGCAACAAAAGATAGCCCTTTTTTGAATTTGGATAGCGTGTTACTGTTGCAGTAATGTGCGTTCCTGAGTTGCCTTCTAGCTCTTCAATTTCGTAGCGCCAACCGCTGCCGCTTGCCCATACATTACTGTCGGTCGTCCGCAGTTCGATTTGGCCAGGATTCGACCAGTCGTACTCTAGACGCTCCCAAACGCCACCAAATATCTTCGAGCCTTCTGTCACATCTGCCGTATCAGCGCCCAACGCATGAACGATCAAGTGCGACGTCTGGCTATTACCCCACACTGCGCCGCGATCCGCTTCGAAATTCGTTAGCGCATGCAAAAACTGACGTGCAGTTAAGGATGTTTTTACCGTAATGACAAGACTTGGCATTCTTTATTCAGTGTAGCAAATCATCATTAACTTGCTTAAATAATCTTGGAAAAATAAAGGCGGCTTCAATTTATTCACGGTTTTTATACACATACCCTCTGCCGTCAATCTCTTTTCCTGACCCATGAAGATGCCCACACCAACACCAAGTTAGTGTGGTTATTTGCTTACGGGTACTTCAAACGAACCGGCTTAGTGCGGACTTAATTAACTACGCCTGCCTACAGTAGCTCTAGCGTTTCAATTCAGCCCGAACAACAGTACGCCTGTCAAAAGTCGCGGACTCTTCGTCATATGCACCAACACAGGTAATAAGTGTTAATTGAGACTCTACCTGTTCAATTTTATCGAACATCTTATCGGTAGTTTCGGCCACGGTATACTCATGAGTATCGATAACTTTAAAAACATGTGTAGTTTTATCACCCATTTCGATACGGATTTCATCGCCAGGAGTAACCTGTTGTAGATCGCTAAATATCGCATCTGAGTATCGACCAGACACATGTCCATCAATAATGCTTACACCTTTCTCGGCTGGTCGCACGCTACCGACGTACCAACCGGCAAGGTGTATATTATCCGGCACGGCAATTGCATTATGTTGATCAATCCCAACACGCTGAATGCACGCGTTCACGTTGATGTTTGCTATCTCTATCTTGCGAGGTTGATTCGCCTCTACTTGATAACCTTGGCAGGACTCACTTGGCGATGTTTCTTCAGGTGTAGCAACTGATTGCGTGACCGTACCCTGGCTAATCGTAACGCCTTCGCTATGTGTCGCCTGGTAACGCTGCGAAAAACCATATCCACCGTACCCAAGCAACCCAATAGCAGCCACGACTATAGTGAGCGTTACTGCTTGGTTCTTATTTTTTAAGAAGGAGCGAGTCATAAATTTTTCGCCGAACAGGCACAATACTTGCGAGTCCAAGGATACCTGAAGCTACCAAAGTCACAACAAGAAGCACTTCTGATTGTTGAGCAATCCCGGTATTCGGCGCCAAGATTCTCGTACCCGAAGCAAGTTCTGCGTTCACAGGAATTAATGCTGGGCCGGCCGGGTCAACAACAACTCCATTCTCCAAGCCGTCTTCGTCGAGCGGGCCACCATCTCGAACACTATAAGTTACCACAAGTACATCACGTCCGTCTATCGATTGCCTCTGGAACGTTGCATCTTCAATGGTTGTAAACTGACCGTTTGCAAACTTACGAAGCACAAAGTCTCCTGCCGGTGATTCATAAAAATACTGTGTGATTGTTGCAGTAAACCCTGGGTCGCCGCAGTCAACCGTAAAGTCGAGCATACCATACGGATATGTATATCTCGCATCACCGGCTAGATCCTCTGCAGAAGCCATAGTTACTTCACCGAAGAAACATGGGCCGTCCTCGTTGACGGCAGAAATAGTTACCGGGTTACCGGTCTTCGTGTTAACCATTGATGTCACATTTGCTTGCTGGCTATCCGGCACTCCGTCGTTGTTCGCATCGCCATTATTTGGTGCCGCATTCTCTGTCACGAGATCAACACCGTCGCTGTCTTCCCAGATTGCGTAGTAGGTTGTCTCTGCATCTGGCGTTGTGAACGAGCTATTTTCCGGATAGCCGATACCCGTACCTCGGGGTGAAGTATTCCATTCGATAAATGTATAACCCGCCCGCTCTGATGGCGCGTTAGGTGTTTGGGCGGGAGTCCCGGCTAGCTCGGATAGCTCGTGAAAATTGACACCGTCCTGCCCATCGAAGTGTAGTGCTATTTGTTGTACCCAGATAGCATGTAAGGTTACTCCACCAACAGGAACAGTATAGATATCACCGTCGCTATAGCTTGTACCGCTTCCGTCGGGTGAAGTATTCCATTCGATAAAAACGTAGCCATCACGACTTATTTCTGGAATCATCACGTCAGTGCCTGCAGGAAGGTTGGTATTGTCTGCGACCGCATCCCCGCCCCGCTCATCATAGATGACTGCATACGGAATATACTGCCATCTTGCATAGATGGTCGTTGCGGCTGCAGGCATCGTGAAGGTCGCGCCGGGAGCAAAGCTCGTGCCACTGCCATCAGGCGCAGTATTCCACTCGATGAAGGTGTAGCCAGCACGAGTCGTCGTCGGAATTGTTGTCGTATCGTTGGCTACGAGAGAAACATTTTGCACCCCGGTACCTCCTTGAGTGGCATACGACAGCGGATAGACACCCACATTGAGTGTCGATGTACCGACGTTATTTACCAGCACCCCCGTCAAGTCGGTTGCGCTAGCTTGAGTAATAGAGTATGATCCGGCCACACTTGATGTAACTGGGAGTGACACTACACAGTTTGATGCAGCTCCGATAGAAACACCGCCAAGCGTGATAACTCCCGTATCGACAGTAGCGGTAAGTGTACCTCCACAGCTTGAGGTGGCGTCATCCTGTATAAGCAGGTTATTCGGCAAGGTAATCGTGTATCCGAGGCCATCGTACGGATCGAGTTCGCTGTTTACTATCGAAATATTAAGATCGACCACCCCTGCAATTTCAGAATAAGACTCAGCAAGTGTCGCATTGAGATTAGTTCCTTGTAATGTTGCGAACTGCTCAAGCGAGCCAGTGTATGTGCCGGGCGTTGTACCGAGGCTCCATTGCATCATGAGACCGGCATCGTGCTGCGAGGCAGTTTCTACAAAACCTATATCCCCGCCGCTCCGGACTGTACTAAATGGGGCCGAGTAGTGCTGGGAGGTCGCGCCATCAAATGTCCGAGAACCCTGCACCTCACGGAATCCATACATAATTTGAGAGTATGTATTGAGAGAAATAACCGATCTCACGGGGCTGGTAAGCATAATGCCATAGCCGGAGTCACTTGAACCCGGGGCTGTATCACCGCCAAGATAAAATTTAACTTGCTCAGTATTCCCGTCTGGAATCACAATACTATAGCTGTCTGTTACAAAATCGTTTGGATACGAGTAACTCAACATTCGCTCTACAATATAGTCACGCCCACCATGATTGATGGTATAGCGAATCGTCGCCCCGGAATCACCCGTTGCACTCGTGCGCGAACCGACTGATGCCACACCAGAAGTCGAAACTATTTCAATCGAAGACCAGTTTGCCGAACTGTATGCTGGACCAGACTGGCCATATAATGTACCTCCAACGTTAAGCATTGGACCGCCTGCCGAACAGCAGTATTGATACGTAGACCTATAGACGACGCCATCTTGCCCTTCTCTTGCATAGTCATAGTCTTCGATGTCGTAGTTTGTGTCAGCATTGACAGTAAAACGAAGGCCGTCCGTACCATTGGCAAGTATTCCACCGCCTGGATTCAACGTTACTTGAGGGGTACCGAGGCGATCAGCTGCAGCGCTCGCCTTTGGCACTTCACTTACTATTGCAGTCAACAAAAGACAGGTAGCCGCAACACCTAAAAAAGCAACCCTTGTCACCCGAACGATAGCAGCACTGCCTCGTATTTTGCGCAACCCCATACACCAGCTCCTAAACATGTTATCTACTAGTGCTTATAGTATGCATAAACCAAAGCGTTGTCAATAATGCTTTTGCTTTTAGAGTTTCTCATTTTCGTAGCTTAAAAGGAGTTCGTCTTATGTCGATATCCTGAGGTGCACAACATGAAGCATCATCGTAACCTCAGCCTGCCACACAGCCTGGCTCCCAGGTTTTACTCAGCTAAAATCCCATGTAGCATAAATAATTACTGGGCTACTTGTCACATGTCTTGCCAAGCCTCGCATCCTATGCCAGATTAGACAACTTTTAGATTAAACATATACCTTCAGGTGTTCGATTACCGGCACGACGTAACCACCAGACAGCTTCTCAAGAAGTTCCAACTCTTCCCCAACTCTGTCTTCTCGATTTCGAGCAAGAATATTCCTTTTACAAGCCTCGGGATTATTTTCGAAGTACTTCAGTTTAATACGCACATCCGGCGCTGCGCTCAATACTACACCCAGGAAAAGGTTCAGTTCATGCGGAACGCAATATCGTATATCTGAGACTACGACACTTTTTGCCTGCTTAAGATCACTCACCAAGGACCCAAAGTACTTACTAAGACGTGGGTCGGAATCATTACGATAGGCTTCGCCTTGGTAATCATCATACACACGGATTTGAGGATCCGCCTCAACCAGATATTTAATATACGTAGACTTACCCGAGCCAGGTAATCCAATAATGATAGTAAGAGTTCCTAGTGGTTGTGAAGTAAAATTTTCTGTAGTGTGTTCCATGGACTAAGTATAACAAGAAGACTCCCTAAAGAGCCTTCTTCAATAAGATCCCGACCCCCTGCGGCAAAATAATATATCAGGGATCGGTGCTAAGAGCGAGCAATCTGGACCACTCGATCGGCGACTAGTTCGAGGGGTTGAGAGGCATCTATAACGTGGCTTGCAGTTTCTTCATACCAACCCATCCGCTCTTCGTATAGGGCACGTGCCTTAGTGACATCGCTAAATAGTGGTCTTTCGCGCCCCGTATCTTGCATGACGCGTCGCTCAGCCGCTTCAAAAGGAGCTCGCAACCAAATAACTGGAGCACCTGTCGCTCGAAGTGCTTTTCTTCCAACTTCGGTACTGACTATACCCCCGCCTGTTGAGACAATACCAGAAGTCTCACCTAGAATCTCCTGAAGAGTTGCCGCCTCAAGCTCGCGGAACTTTACTATGTCGGCCCTGACTAACTCGGGTATATCAATCTGGGCCCTCGCTTCCATCCAATCGTCAGTGTCATTATACGGAAGCTCGAGTAGTTCGGCAGACTTTCGCCCAACGGTTGATTTACCCATGCCCATGAAGCCGGTAAGGATTAGTTTTTCTCTTGCCATATTTCAATAAAAATAACATATTTTGAGTAATCCGTAAATCTGCCTGTCTGAATGGCTAGATTTACAAGTTTTCAAAGTTAGTTTGCCGTATAAAGAATCAGAACTGAATTAACAGTTCTGATTTTATCTATCATGTCTTGGCTCCCCATACAGGTCACGAACTTTTAACAGATACAGTTGCTACAAATGAGACACTATATGCTGACTATGTTTAATATCTTATTCTGACATGCGAGCAGTGTTTTAAAATAGTATGAAATGTTTTGGCTGCGAGAAGAAAGCCCAATTAATTGCGAACTAATGTAAGTCTAATCTGGAGAGGGTTGTAATTTTCTGCGTGTGTTTGAGTATCTCTTGCGACGTCTGCAGTGTGTATACTTAATTATTTAAACTTTTACGCCATCCATACTTCCTGCGTAATCGTAGCTCATCCTTTACGTTTTAGTTTTTGATTTTCTCGTCAGTCTCTTTATCAATTAGAGCAGACTTGCCAGTCTCTAGATCTACATACATCGTTGCATATTGGGCATCTTGATTAATACTTTCTTCGAAGAGCTTAGTATCCGTTGACTTGAGAATGTCTATGTCTTCTTTAATGAGATCGAGCATGAAAGGCTTTAATAGCTCTTGCCAGGCATTTACATCCTTCTCATCATAGTAGAAAAACCATGAGTCAATGTCTTTTACGACCTTATTCTCTGTCCACCGATGCGCAAGACGCCGCATCGTACTACCGGGGAGTTTATTATTATATTGATTCATACACGCAGCTATATCCTTTGCGAGTCCTGGCCTTCTTTCGATTACATCGCCAAATTGCACTTGAATACCCACAAAACCAAACGCACTCCATTTCTTATATATAGGCATCAGAGAGTATGTGAAACGTCCACCATCTTTCTCGAACCACCCCCATTTATCGGGTTGTATGTTGAAGACGAATCTCAAATCACCACTAATCATCATTGTGTACTTGTGACCACTTTTCTTGAAGCCAAGCTCTAAGAGGCTTTCTTTGAAGTGTGTGTCGAATATATTATATACTTCTTGATTTTTCATATTGCACTTATCTTGTGTTAATATTGCAGCGCCCCGATCCGGAAACTAAGGCTCGAGCCAATGAGCAACTCTAATCGCGCCACAAGTTTGACACACGCAACACTAGGTTGTCGTAAAGTAGTACGCCATCGACAGTACGCCTAAGAGAATACCTACGACAGAGAATGCAAGATATTTTTTGCTTTTACCCGATTAGACAAAATCACACCCCTAACGCCGGCAGCGAGAGCCGCTATGCCGATAAACCACACTAGTAACGATGCAATGCCACAGAGAAGTGCGGTTATGCCAAATTGTTTACTTTCTTTTTCTGGTTTTATTGAGGGGGCTAATTTCGACATTACCATGATCCTTTATTATTTTAAAATCACTAAATAAACCATCGACACTGCCACTATGTAGCATAACCAGAAGTGCAGTCTTACGACTACAAACTTCAGAATGACCAGCATTTTGCATGTGTCTTCGCGCCCTGATATAGTCAAACCTTGGCAATACAGTTAGTGGAATACTAAGCAGAATAATCACTATCAATTTATCGTAAATGGGTATATTCGAGCTAGCCATCCACACACATAGGATAATAATCAATGGGGCCGCCAAGAGATTTAATACTACAAAGATCTTTGACCCTACTGATATTTCCGCATTGCGGGAACAGTAGCAGCTCACATACGTATTGCTCTTATGCATTTTTTCTGTCATCAAATTTAGGACTCCCTGCTATTACACTAGCACATACCGCCAGGTGCATCACATGCTTGATCAATTTTACTTTCTATATACATGCCAATCCCAAATGCTACCGGTGCACCATTCATATCTATCGCTGCTTCACCTATCCTGCCCGCTCCAAGGTTGTATTTTGCTACACGACCAACCCCTAGTGTACTCAAGTCGAAAGCGAGCGATCCAGCAGCTTGCACTCCTGCATCAACTGCCACTGCAGCGCCGGCCATAATCGCACAGCCGACTCCTGCTGTCGCTGCACACACACCAATGCCAAGTACGGTAGCGCTCAAGCTTATCGCGTCACCATACTTTGCAGTGAATGAGACTGTAGCCCTAGTTGCACTTTTTGCAGCAGACCCCACCGCAGAGCCTACTGATTTCGCGACACTCACAACCTTTGCAATAGCAGGTGCGACGACTGCTCTAGCAACATAGCTCGTCACAGTGGCCACCCTGGTAGCAACTCTCACTACAGCCTTGACAGTCGCGACCGCAATCTTAGTTACAGCTCGAGTAACCGTCTTCACGATATTCTTGATGAACCCACCTATACTCCACTGCCCATTGAGATCATAGTCGTTAACAGGATCATTGACATACGCGTACGCATTGTCCGTGCCACCCTCTACTGGATCGACTTGCAAGAACCTCCCGAGCTGTGCAATATAGACACGCACGCTCATCTGAATAGGCATGATTGCAAATTCGGCGTCAGTATTCTTCTGGAAACCACCAAGGTAACTCCATGATGCACCCTCGGCGGTATTATTTGGTATTTGCCCACCCTCTATATTCTCGCCAAATGGGCCAGAGATTGATTTACTAGTCACTAAACCGTCAGCATTCACGGTTGCCATCGTGTCTTCGTGGAAATTAGTCAGGCTATATGTAGTGGCTCCTGCACTGGTGCTCTGTGGCTTTATCAAAAAGGAAGATTAGTTTTACAAAATCGCCAACTTTCACTGCATCTTTCGGATTCCAAATACGCTTTCTACGGTGTAATAATCCGAACTCTTCTAGCTTATAATTCATACGCCCGTCAAGCTACCGTTTCGTAAAGGAATGTGGCTGCGAATACACACGGGTACGCTTTGATTTACCCTTGTAACTATCGAGGTAAAACACACCTCTGTACATGCCGAAAATATCGCGACGCACCTCTTGTAGGCCCGATAAAACAATATCTGCAGCGCGTAATATATCCTTACTGTCGACATACTCTGCTATATTAAAATCACCAAAATGATAGGTATCCATATCAAATGAGCTCGGTTCACCGCTATCATTCAATGTAACTGTAAATCCCGTTCCCGTTCCGCGCGGGTCCGAAAAATGATAGACTTCGTCAACAAAGCTGCTGCCTCCATCAACATCAGTCACATCAACTAGATAAGTGCCCTCTGTTTTACTCAACCATTCTTTAAACATACTACCTATAGAACCTTCCGAACTTGATATTTATATGCCATTTCCATCCGCCGATCTGAATAGATATCCTAAAGACAGGACGCATAACCTGATGCTTATCGCGCGCCACAGACCAGCCTACTCGAACGGGTGAAGATTTGTTATTCAGTATACCAGACCTACCGGCGTTTACCCCGTATGGATTTCGCAGAGTTGGATTTCCAAATACCGGACTGGTATACCCACCTATACGCTCCTTTACGGCCGCAATACGAGGTACCACTGCCTTCCTTGGTACCACAGTCGTGGCTTTCTTCGTCATTTTTGGCTCCGCAGCTTTTATAGCCTTGCCTGCACGATACACATAACTACCAGGTACAAACGGCACTAGCGTCGCGGCAACACTCCATGCCAACAAACCAGCGTTTCCCCAAGATGGCTTGTCGTACAACTGATAGGCATCATATCCTATAGCTGCTGCATCCACGATAGTCTCAACTGCATTGCCCGTGATATCCGCTTGATTAACTGGGTCATTGGCATATGTGTATGTATTATCAGTGCCTCCGTCGACCGGGTCAACCTGCAGGAAACGCCCGAGTGTCGGTAGATACACCCTCGCGCCCATCTGCATCACCCCTCCATCGATCGGAGATACTTCTATTTCATTTAGCTTCTCATGCTGCCCCAAGTATCCCCAAGTCGTCCCATCTTCAGTATTTGAGGGTGATTCCATTGGTGCGGTTGCACCTTGCGGCTGCGTTGGGGCAACCGGTAGACTCTCACCAAACGGACCAGAGATATGAGTAGACATCAGTGCACCATCAGCGTTGACTGTTGCAAATACATCTCCGTGAATATTTGGCAGACTAAACGTTGTAGCACCTGCACTTTGACTGTCTGTCTTTATCGTTGCCAATACATCACCAGGTAGTAAGACATACTTGTGCTTAATATTACCCTCTGCATCGAGCAGGAAGTCAGGGGTGTCACTCGCACCGGTGAAGCCATACGCCACAGCACCAACGGTGTCGCCGTTCTCTTTCTGTTCACGCTCAATGATACGCCCTTGTACATCACGAGTGTATGCCGATTCCTTACCTCCAGATTTAACCGACACATTACGGTCACCCGCATCATATGCGAATTCAGTCCTATGAGACGAATCACCCAGACTAACCGTATTGCCGTGTGAATCATATTGAGCATCGGTTAGCGTGGCGTCACTACTACTCACCAACCTGTCGGCAGTGTCGTAACAATATGTCGTACTCACACCGTTGATTGTTAATTTAGTACGATTTCCATTCCTGGCAGTTGCCGCGTTATACCCAGGCACGTTACTGCAGCTTTCATCCGGAGAAGAGAATTCGTAGCTGTACGTATTTTCGCCGATAGTCGCACCGACAAGACGCCCTATGTTGTCGTATTGATATGACTTGGCAATGCCGTTTTCAGCCCCCTGCTTGATATCGCCACTGACATAGCGTTCAATTTGATCTGTTAGCACCTGACCGCCTGCCAGAGTAAACGTGTCCGAGCTCTCACGCCCAAGCGCATCGCGTCCGATACTACTTAGACTTATGCCTGCTGCGTACTGGATACCATTGATGCGACTATACTGATCGTATGACACAGTTGCGAAAGTGGCGCCATCTAGCTTATGTGTTATTAATCGGTCATAGGTATCGTATCCATAAGACTCTGTGCCAATTGGACTCGTTCTACTGATCAGTTTGCCGAAGTCGTCATACTCGTTGTGAGTTACCTTACCCTTCGCATCTGTATAGCTTACCGTGCGTCCGAGTAAATCGTTCAAAACGATTATTGTACCTGAATTATCACTAGTATTTATCTTGAGTGGGTTATTGTCGACAGCATAGTTATTTGTAATCGTGCGACCCTGAACAGTCCGCCCACCTTCTACGCGAGCCGGTACAATCGTTTGTGTAACACGACCACGAGTGTCATAGTCTGTACATGTCCATGCGTCATCATTATAGCGAGTAGCGACTGCCGCGCCAGACTCATCGTAGACCGTCTCGCTCGTGCGCGATAACTCTGGCCCGCTACCGTCGGGATCAGCCTCAATGATACTCTTTGCTCGTCCAGCCTGCCGGAATGTCTCAATCTCCTCGGTACAAGGGTTATCTCGAGTATCCGCCGCGCCGTAGTGTAAATATTCAGTACGCGTCCCACCCGGCAAGGTCTTGCTTGTCTGGCGGAGCAGACCTGACCCTGGAGACTCGAACTCCGCTTTAGACTCATAACCAAGACCAGACGGATCTAGGACTGCCTTTTCAACCTGACCATATGATGGATTCTTATAAACTGTTTGCGTGGTAAGATCACCCTGCTCGCTGTCATACGCAGTCCGAGATGTCGCCAAACCATAGCCAGGCTTCCACTTCGCACCCCACACCGACCCAGTCGTGTTCTGACTATTGCCCGCTAGATCGAGCGAAAATGCCGATCGTCCCGTCCCGTAATTCGCATATTCAAGCATCACGCGGTTGGGCTGATTTGCAGTCAGCGTAGCCGTACCTGATGCGCTCGTCACACTATCGCTGCGATTTGTCCACTTGTCGATTACAAGATTGTCGTTCACCCATATACGCAGTGCATCATCGTGACTCGCACTGAATGTATATGTTCCCGTGGTTGGCACATATATATTTCCTGAAGCGCGCATGCCAACTCCGTCAAACCCAGATTGCTTTGTAACTGGCAGAGTGGTGCCGTCCCTAGATACCTTCTCTGGGTTGGCCGGATCCACACCTAGAGTATTTAGACGCGGTGATCCTACGAGACTATCGCCACGTACGTCATACCAAGATACTGCTGGGCCATTAAGGCCTTCGTCATAACCAGTTGAGGTTCGTGGGACGCTGTTCAAGTGGGCTGCAAGCGGCTTATTATCGCTGCCGAACCATGCAGATGGAGCTGCTCCATATTGCTCAATCGCCCTGTCATCTGAATCATATATCGTGGTTGATTTTAGACCCGTGGCGTCCGTGACAGAACGCACCATATCTTTTGTCGAGTCCCAGACCGTGGTCGTACTTAAGTTAGCCAGATTCGTCTCTTTAGTTGTACGAAGTAATGAGTCGTACTCAATACGCTTGCTGAAGCCATGAGGTTCGCTAGCACCCTCGATATGCAGTCGGGTATTGCCACTTGAACCTTCGCTCGTCAGGATATAACCCTGATTACCTTCGCTAATTTGACCTTCACAGTTCGATGACCGCGAGGTAAAATGCTGACTATTAGACTGTTTACACCTATACAATGCAACCGTACCTGGCTGTGCAGAAGTATAGATATATCCATGCATACCTATCACCTCTTGCCCTTCGCATGTTGATGAACGCGAAATGAAATTGTCGCTATTAACTCGACATTCGTAAATAGGCACCGTACCGGCCTCTTGTGTTGCCAACAGATAACCGTGCCGTTCCTCCAGGCTATAACCAGAAACGAGCGGACGCGTTGTTGTCGTATGCTCTCCAGCACTATGCTTATAGAAGCGATAGATTGGCCTCAGTATTGAATCTTTATATGTGAAAGTGTGGTCATTGCGAGCGACAGCCTGTTCCGCCCCTGGTGCTTTGACAGACTCTATCCTTCCAAGCTCATCATATTTAAGTTCCGTCAGCACGGTTTCGTCATTCTGACGCACGTTATACGCAATCGCATCGTTTGCTACAGAGTCGCGGATACTTGAGATGCGGCCTAAAGCGTCATATCCGTAATCATCAAGTTCATTACCGGGTTTTTGGATGCGTGACAACATGTCATCTTTATAGTGTAAATTTGTAATATCACCGTCTGTGGTGCGAAAAGCACAGAGCATGCCATATGGTGCATCGTCGAAACCAGTCGGCGTATCACAAATATCACCCGTATCATTCACGTCCTTATAGAATAGTTCCCCGTAGCGATCATCGTTTACACCGTCTGTAATTCTAACCAACCGAATCGGATCACCATCATACGTATACTTCAACGCTGCGGGTTGCTTGTCATCTTCCGGAGTCGTCAGTTCAATCAACTTACCACTCGCGTTAAATACATACTGTCGACCATCGGTATCTATCAGTGTGTATGTATTGTTTATGGTATTACGAGTCAAGTATCCGTTCTGATCTTTCGGTGGTTTATATCCACTCCCTGTCCATGTATATTCGTACGTACCACCCGATGAGTCCTCTAGGATAATGTTATTGCCGGCAGGACGCAAACGGTCATAAGCGGCACCACTTGCGTCAATTCCGAGTTTCCAGCCATCTGGCAGCACGTCCGCCTCTGGCGTAAGCCACTTTTCTGGCACCTCTACGCCGGCAGTAGGCAAATCAGCTCCCTTTATTAATAGACGGAAATCTGCGTCACCTGTGCCCTCAAAATACTCCACAGTAATCGCCACGGGTTGCCCTGCGGTTAGATTAATCGCATTCCCCCATTTCGTTCCACTCTGACCGCCCCACATGTCGTAAATCGTCTGCTGTGCACCAAGTAAGCCTGTATTCGTTTTAATCTTAGCACCGTCATCTGCGTCCACGCCTAGCGTATAGCTACCAGACGTGGGTGCGGTAATATGCCCAGTCCAACGCACCAGAAACTTATCTTTCTGAAGGCCCTGCGCAGGACCACCCGATGCCCAATTAAATGAAAGTTTAGTATCATTACGAACCATCATAAGTCGGTTCGGATCGCTCGAATTGGAAGGGAATGTCTTGTTGTCAGTATAGTTATAGTAATAGCCTTTGAGTCCGTATGCCGCCTTGCTCGCTAATACTGGGGTCCGGAGCCAGTCTCGTGGAATAATTTGCTGCGGCACAGCCCCCTTGACGTACAGTTTCATATACGAATTGCCTGTAGCCTCTCGGAACCGCACCTCAAACTTCACAGGCTTACCTGCAGACAGTGTTACGCTACTACCGTAACAGACACTACTACAGATACCATTATCCGTAACCCTTTGATCATTCACCCACACGTTAGCGAAATCGTCGTTTATTGTGCCGAATTTATAGCTACCAGTCGTAGGTGGAACAAAGTAGCCTGTCCACTGTGCATACGTATAATCATTAGCTATGCCGCCTCCAGGGTTACCTGCCGCCCAATCAAAGTTCACCTCCTTATCATTTCTCTGCATCTTTGGAGTTGTCGTAGGCACACCACTACCATAACTCGACGATATATTCCAATATTTACCAAGTAAACCCTTCGATGATTCAGTGACGGTGTCGTAGTTAAGTGTTAATCCAATATCACCACCCAAAGCAGACATGCTATGTGTTGTTTCAGAAGTTGTCGTATTACCCGTAGCTAAATCTACCCCCATCGGCCCTACAGTCTCGAACGACTGAGTGCTGTCTTTGCCTTTTCGCAAATCAACCTTGAAGCTCCTGACAGTGGTACCGAGTGTCTCAGTTCCTGTGCTCGAGGTACCCTTCGTATCTGCTCGCCAGTAATATGTTGTACCGTCCTGCAGCACGCCCTCCGGTATCGTCCACTGAGTCTGCGAGCTCCAAGCGGAATTAATTGCCACGCCACTACCACTAGCCGACGTACTCACCCTATATCGATAGTTAACCGACTCTCCATCTCCATCGGTCACAGGATTGACTCGCAACGTCGGTTGAGTATCCGTCACCACCTGCTTATCAGCAGGAAAAGTCAAAGGTGCCGTAGGAGTAGGTGTGTCATACACGACATCAATATGCATTTCATAGAATGGCTTATAACTTTTGTATGGACCCTCCTCACCCCAGATTCCAAACCATCCGCTATAATCGTTCCCGTTTACGCGTGCTTGCAAGATTGAAGTAAAGTCGAGATCAGCTACCAGACCAGTTGTCGCTGAAGCGACCGCCCCCTGTCCCACACAGTTGAACGAGATACAGTTAGCCCAGCTCATTTTGATTTGGCGGTTACTCTCATCACCGTTCACACCTCGCTCCATCGGTAACTGTAGTCGAGCATTGAGAACTTTTTTACCACCAGAGAGCTGGTTATAGTTGAAATTGAAATACGAGCGCCAATGTTTCCAGCCGTTATCATTTAGTGTTCCCGTATTGTAATAGCAGTTTGCAGGATTACACGAGTAGCCATCTGATTTGAATATTGCACCACCATCGGTATTAAAGCGATAAAAGCTAGGATCGATTCGCAAAGGGAAAGAACTCGCAGGCAAACTTTTTACCCAGTCCTTGTCGAGCTCAACCCTCATGCCATGTGATGTCGGATACTGAGTGACTCTTTTTTCACTAATAATACCTCGGCCATTTACATCGAGCGTAAGAGCACTGAAACTATATTTGTCAGGATCAACACCCTCAATTGCAAGCTCACCATCGCGCGTCGGATGTTTAACTAAAGATCCACCTTCTACTTTGAAATCAAAACTCGTAGGCGCATCCTTATCTTTCACTATAAGGACTTCTTTGACGGTTTCACCACGCAGTTGATATTCGGCATCGACATTATGCCATGCGTTTTTATAAATTACCGAACGATCATCCTTCTGTTTTGGCTTTACATCGTTTGCATCTACAGGCTTAATGGTGAGTTTTTTGTCATCAAATGCAAGTTCTGTTCCATCAGTGAACACTTGCATTGAAGCTTCAATTGAACCTGCTTCACCATCAAAAACTTCAGGCGCTGGTGCTTCTTGCTTCTGAAATGTAACTATGTCCCACAAGCTACGTTCTGGTGCTTCAGCTTTTTCTGGTTCGAGAGAATTGTCTATAGCCTTCCATTTACCATCTTCGCGGAAGTTTTTCTGTGTGCTTGAGAACTTCATGGTGCGGGTGCCATCCTTATTTCGGTACACACTAGAATAAGCTTTTCGCTTCGAGGTGTCTTCGCCGACTATCGTTCTGTCGGCAGATTTTTCTTCTTGAACGCGCGCAGTTTCGTCATCAATAAGAACTTGCTGAGATTGGATTTCTTCTGACTGTTCATCGACAGGGAGAGCATCTGCAAAATTAGTGCCTTTCTCTGGCTCCCAGAAGCCCAAAGCGGCTACCTCTGCAGGCTGTGTAATCGTAAATGCCATTACAGCAGTTAAGCTATATAATACAAAGCGCTTATAATACGTTTTTACGTTTATTTTCTTCAAAATATTTTTAACGAACAGCCCCACAAGTGTCTCCCCCACTACATTGATAACCTTAGAATATAGTTAAATAAAACGATGTACAATCATTTATTGTAGTTTTATATACAATATTTGGTTGTTCCAGTAGCAATAACTGCATCGTACATATTAATAAGAAGTCATCCTAGGATGACTTCTTATTATGAAATAAATTCTTGGCTCCGGCGACTGGGCTCGAACCAGTGACCTATTGGTTAACAGCCAACCGCTCTACCACTGAGCTACGCCGGAATACTCGTTGTATTATACCTACGATTATAGAGGTAGTCAAGCTATAAATCTTGCTTCTGTTGCTTGAGCGCGTCGATAGCTTTGACAAGTTTGACGGTTGTTTTACTGCCAGCAGAGCCCTGTGTCATAATGCTCACTGCGTACTGACCGTTTTCTGTAATAAATGCCATCTCGTTGTAGTTTGCGTCTAACGCACCTCCTGCCACCCTCGCGTTTGAAGGAGCTATCGATATAATACCGTCTCGAAGTGCGATGTCTCGCATGGGTATCTCAAGCACGCCCTTGTTGCGAATCGGCAAGTCGTTGCGGCCTAGCTGCTGCATAAATAGCGCCATGTCACGAGCCGTAGTAACATTCACACTCCCACTGAACGACGTACCTGTGAGACCTATTTCGGCTATGCGCGCTTCGACTTTTTCGTTGCCCATTTTACTCAGCAGGCTAGTGATGCAGTCCGCGTTCTGGTCACTGATAGCAACTTCCATACAATCCTCCACTGATAGGCTTCCTAAAATACGATCAGTTGGCTGAATACTGCCGTCTTCTATGCCCTTTTGCGCTGCGTATGCTACGTATACGCCTTCTATGCCTGCGGCTGGCATTTGCTGCTCAGCGTTAGCAGAGCCTCCGTAGTATGGGCGCTTGCCGGTGAGCTCGGTAAAAGAAATTGCAATCTTACCTGGGTTATCGGCAGCAAACTGCTGTATAAGTGCAGCGTAGCCATCTGCTGTAGGAGTATACTTGCGGCTATATTGCACTGTTGGCTGCACAGGGCCAACTACAACGGCAGCGCTACTGGCGCGTGCAGTGGCAAACGAATCTATGTTGGCGATAGTTTTCTTGATGTCTACAAGCACACCAGGCGCACCGTTTGTGCGTGAGGTTTCTGTAAAGTTCGTAGTAGAGACTCTCGTGACACCTGGTTTTTTCTCCAGGTCCGCCACTATGCCATTTGTCTGCAAGTAGCGCTGCACTCGCTCTGGTTCGATGACATAAAGCAAACGAGGCGGAGGCAGTGGAGCCCCGTCGTTTTTTTCTTCGGGTATAAATGGCTTGAACGACAACCACCCTTTGACTGTTGAGGCTGACACCCTAGTGGTTTTGCCGCCAGCTTGAAGCGGTAAGTCGTTTTTGAGGTTGTTATTAAGCTCGTCGCCCAACTGCCTAGCGATCTCATCTGTAAGCGGTGCTTCTACTTCTTTGATGCCGGTCTTCACATTGAAGCCGCCATCGTAGGTAACCTTGCTCACTTGGTCTTTGAAGTCTGTGACATTACACTTACCGCCTGCTTCTGCCGGGATAACAGTAAACAGATTGTCGTCGAGCTTGAGTGATGCATTTTTTGGAGGAATCACACATTCTTCACCGAGGTTTTTAAGCGTATAGATATCGAGTGTTGGCTGGTCGTAGTTATACGTTGGCTTACCCACCTTTACAGTACCTGCCGCCCACCAATACGATGACGGCACAAACCTAAGTGCAAATGGATACGACACACCCGCTAGGCGAGTGGTGTTGTCGACTTCTACGCCAAGCTCACTCGCGGTTGGGGTCTTGTACGGCACCGTTGTATCGCCAAAGAACAAATTAACTTTTTCTTTTGCATAACCCTTGTTGAGTAGCTGCACCGCTGCGTCACGCTCCATGCCGCCTACTCGCACACCATCAACCACGAGACCAGCCGGAAGGGCGTTAGTAGGCACCAGCACCTGCCATATAATATTTCCTAGCAACGCGATCAACACAGTTGATAGTAGTGGCACATACCAATGACCCTTGAGCCACTCGACAAATCGCACTGCAGCAGGTGGCTTGCCATAGACGCGCGGCCGAGGAGGTGGCGTATACGACATATCGTGCTGTTGTGGAGCCTGGATAGGCTGCGGATAGGGAGAGTTTGGCTGTGGCGCTGTCCATGTATTTTGCGGTGGTGTGTACTGCTGCGCTGGCGGCATAGATTGATTTTGCGGCGGCATCTGCGTGTAGCCATCTTGTGGTGCCTGTGAGTATTGCGGAGCAGCCCCGTAGCTAGGTTGACTACCCCCTTGAGGAGGCATTTGCGGCTGGGGTGTCTGCGGTGTTTGTGGATCCATAATAGTTATGCTTATCATATCAGCATAGGGCAATATTTTGAATAGCTGCTAGAGAGTGATGTCGAAAAGTTGCGCAACCGTATCAATCGCTGCTAGCTGCTCGCGAGACGCAGCAGTGTCGGCCGTGCGCAACGTTGTACGTTTTTGTCGCAGTGCCTGACGTAGCCATACACTATGCGACTGGTCAGGTTCGGAAACATGAGCCATTCGAAGTGAACGTGCGGAAGTATCGGTTTTTTCGAGATAGCCTTTGGATATAAGACTATTGATATGCGCCGCAACCGTCGAGACAGACTTATACTCCAGCGCACGCATGACTTCTCGGTAGCTTGGGCCGTAGCCGTTGCCTTTTATGAAACCATCGATGAAACTAAGTAGTTCGTGCTGTTTTTTTGTGGCTCTTGGATTTTGGGGTGATACGTTCATCTGACTTGATGATAGCAGACGAGCCGAGCGCGAGTCCAGCCAAACCCCACCAGTAGAGACTCAGGGTATCATCGACCCACACGGGCAACAATAAGCCGATGAACGCCAACCCTATACCGGCCGCGAATAATCCTAGAGACAGCCAGTCTTGCCGGAGCCTCCACAAGCCCCAAAGCACCAATCCAAACAGCAATAGTTGCAAGGTTACACCTAGCCATCCAGATTCGTGTGCCATGAAAAGATACTGGTTTTCTATAATGACCGGCTCGTCGGATAGAAGCGATGCAGACCCCGTACTACCAATACCTTTGCCTAGTGGCGCCTGGCTCGCAGCTTCGATACCTTGCTCCAGCGATTCTATATGGCCATCGTCTGATTTTGTTGGACTCCCACCTACCGGATTATTATGAAACACTAGGTTCGATATGGCTGGCACGTCACGTAACTGTAGCAACGCCCCCACCACGACGACGCTGGCTATAGCCATACCTATAAGACTATAGACAGCAAGCTTCTTCGGTACAACGCTCGCCCATAGTGCCGCCGCCCCCATGACAGCCGCAATCCATGCACTTCGTGAATAACTTGCCCATAATATAATCACGCCAGCGAGCAATGTCGCAATCATCTGCACACGACTTTTCCAGCTTACTAGTTGCGCGGCGCGGCGAATCGCCCAAGCCCCAGCCACACACAACACTAGGACGGCAAACGCGCCAACTGGATTTGGCCCTCGAAGCGTACTGTTGATGCGCACATAGTCTGGGTTTAGGTCAACTGTAAGGTACGATTTGATCGTTTCATCACTGTAGCCAATAGAAGCCAAGATATCCTTTGGCAGTACAAACACCTGTAAAATGCCGAACAGTACGATAATCGCAGCACCTACTGCGGCGGCTCGCAGTCCATACCTGCGCAAGCCTGGGATGAATCGCGCGATTACATATAGCTCCACAAAGAACAGATAAAACCGTAGGTCTATAAGCAGACCGGCCAGCTCACTCACGTAAGCATTATCAAATAGTATTAAAAGTGCCACGTGAATGCCGGCAATAGCTGCTACTAGTACTACGATCTTGTCTCGCAACACTTGACGCAACGCGCCTCGTTTGTAGAGCGATGCGACAATAAGTAGCAAGAGTGCGGCCAAAACGAGCTCTTTCCAAGATTTCGCAAGCAACTCAAGATGGGGCCAGTGTGTCTCGATAAAGACTGTAGCAGGCGTATGAATAGCCATACCCACAAACACTACAACTACCAGCCATACTATCATTTGCTCTACTAATCCACGCATGTACCTCTAGTATACGCCAAAAAGTGCTACAATATCAGTACATGCTTGGACGAAATTCTCAGTATTACAGTCTTTTTCTGCTTCTCGTCGACGCATCTGTACTCGTGCTAGCACTTTTGCTCTCGTATGCACTCCGTGTAGGGTACGATGACAGGCCACTCGTTACCGAGGTTGGTCGCACTGATTATTTTCTGAGTCTATTATCTATCTTGCCATTTTGGATTGCTACCTTTGCGTTGCTCGGCCTCTACTCTCCTTCCACCTACAATCGTCGTCTTTCTGAATGGGGGAAGATTGCCGCTGGCTCGTTCGTCGGCGTACTTTTGATACTTGGCTGGGAATTTGTCACGGGCGAATCTATCTTGCCCGCGCGACTCGTAGCCGTATATGCACTCGTGGGGTCATTTGGACTTATCATACTCGAACGTGAATCACTCCGCTGGCTGCGAAACACTCTATTTCGCTATGGTCTTGGTACTAGTCGTGTGTTGCTCGTCGGCTCAAGCAGTGCGCTCACCGACCTAGCCGTCAACCTAGCAGACACTAGCAGGAGCGGCTACGAAGTGGTGGCCATAGCCGGCCCAAAACGCCTCGTGCCCGAGCAACTCAACGTATCGCATTATCCGCAGGTAGAGTCAGCGCTCAAATTCATCGAATCAAACCGCATCACTACTATCATCCAAACAGACATGTTCGAAGATGAGACGCGCAACCAGGCGGTACTTTCTGCCGCACAGACACGCCACATCAGTTACAACTTTATCCCCGGTCAGGCTGAGTTTTACACCGGCAAAAACACGGTCGATATCTTCCTAGGCTACCCTATGATATCAGTCAGCCAGACACCCCTCATAGGCTGGGGCGCTATTGCAAAGTATATTTTCGATACTGTCGCTTCATTCATACTACTGATAGTCTTATCACCTTTGTTTCTCCTGCTTATTGCGCTGCAAAAGATCCTCAACCCAGGGCCAGTATTTTATATCAGTAAGCGGCTAAGTCAGTTTTCCCGCCCGGTCGATCTTATAAAGTTTCGCAGCATGAGCGCCACGTATGGCAAAAAAGACGCGGCCGAAGAGTTTCGCGATATGGGTCGCGAGGATTTGGCGCTCGAATACACCAAAAATCGAAAGGTTGAAAACGATCCTCGCATTACTCGTTTCGGTAATTTCCTTCGCAAAACATCACTCGACGAACTGCCGCAGCTCGTTAACATATTGCGCGGCGACTTGAGTCTTGTGGGGCCAAGGCCAATTTTGCCACAAGAAGCCAAGTTTTCACGTAGCCGAGCGGCCCTTTTGCATAGCGTCAAGTCGGGCGTGACAGGATTGTGGCAGGTGAGCGGTCGTAGCAACCTGAGCTTCGATGAGCGCATCGAACTCGAACTATTTTACGCACAGAACTGGTCGTTTTGGCTCGATATAAAAATTCTCTTTAAAACTATTGCTGTTGTGCTATTTGGACGAGGAGCGAAATAGCCATGCCATCTCGTTCACCGAAAGTTGCCATCGTCTGTGACTTTCTCACTACGATGGGTGGTGCAGAAAATGTTGTGCTCGCCATGCACGAAGCATTTCCCTATGCCCCTATATATACTGCTATGTACAACGAAGAAAAGTTGCCGCTGTTTCGAGAGGTCGATGTGCGACCATCTTCGCTGCAGAAAATCCCAAAGAAGCTGCGCAAATACTACAAGCTTTTTCCGACCATGGCTGTCAAAGCCATGCGTAAACTTGACTTGAGCGAATTCGATATCATTCTCACCAGCTCATATTTGCACGCAAACCAAGTCACTAAGACACGCCCAGGCCAACGTATCATCAGCTATTGTCATACCCCTGCTCGCTACTACTGGAGCCATTACGATTTGTACCGAAAGGATCCTGGCTACGGCAAGCTTAACGCGTTCATTCGTCCGCTCATGCCACTCATGATCCCCCGCCAACGCGAGCTAGACTACAAAGCGTCGCAACAGGTAGATGTATATATCGCCAACTCTACCGAAACGCAAGAGCGTATCAAGCGATACTACAACAAGCCAAGCACAGTATTACACCCGCCAGTCGACATTAAACGCTTCACCCCATCAGACAAGCGTGGCGACTACTACGTCACCCTTGGCCGCCAACTTCCCAACAAACACTTCAATCTAGCTGTTGAAGCATGTACGCGCCTCGGTGTAACTCTCAAGGTCTTCGGCAATGGGCCACTGCATGAAAAACTTGTTGCGCTCGCTGGTCCCACCATAGAATTTTACAGCGACCGTTTTGGTGATGCGTCGGATGCAGCTGTCGAAAAAGCACTCAATAGCGCAAAAGGTTTCGTCTTTCCATCTGACGAGGATTTCGGCATAGTCGCGGTCGAAGCACTTGCCGCGGGAGCACCAGTGATTGGCTACGACAAAGCAGGTACACGCGATATTGTGCAGCATGGTGTAAGCGGGGTGATGTTTGGAGAGCAAACAGTTGACGCGCTCATAGAAGCCATACAAACAGCAGACAAAATGACGTTTTTACCTTCGACTCTTCAACGCAAAGCTAAACGCTTTGAAAAAAACCTCTTCATTAGCAAGCTGCGTAAAATCGTCTATAGCCAAACTTAAAAAGCTTGCGCTACTGCGTTGGCACTGTACAATAATAAGCATATGCAGTATCGCCAACACGGCTTCACTATCGTCGAACTACTCATTGTCATCGTTGTCATTGGTATTCTTGCAGCCATCACAATTGTGGCGTTTAACGGGGTACAGGAGAGAGCCAACACAAGTACTGTCAGATCTGACTTGGGAAGCATAGCAAAAAAAGTTGAGTTGTTTCGAGTTGACTCTGCTAGTAGTAGCTACCCCACCACCGGACAGCTGAATAGTGTTGGTATCACCGCATCAAAAGGCTCATACCTAGCAACTGCTGATAGAAATAACTTTTACTATTGCGTACACGTAGACGGAAACAGCTACGCGTTAGGTGTTGTGACGAAAAATAACAGGGGCCTTATACTCGACACCGGATCAGTTGTCGAGCAGACGAACGTATGGCAAGCACAAACACAGGCCGCGCTAGACTCGAATACCTCGAACTCAAACTGCACAAGCGGCTGGATCAGCGGCGGAACCTCTGCGTGGGCAACATGGGTTCAATAACAATCAACCAATTCAAGCGCTCAGGATTCACTATCGTGGAGCTACTTATTGTTATCGTCGTTATCGGTATTCTTGCGGCCATCACGATTGTGGCGTTTAACGGCGTACAGGAGCGAGCCAACACAACAGCTGTCAAGAGCGACCTTAGCGCAATAAAGAAAAAGATGGAAATATTTAAAATAGACAACCCAGCAGGCACCTACCCAGCAATTGCCGATTTAAGCTCGATAGACATTAAGGCGAGCAAGGGGTCGTACCTAGCGACAAGTGCACGCAATAACTTCTACTACTGCCTTGGGCCAAGTGGAGATACGTATGCACTCGGGGCGATAACAAAAGAAGATAATGGCTTCATGCTCACAAATACCTCGCTCACTTCAGCAAATGGACTGTATGGCGCAACAACGTGCGTTGCCGCCGGATGGCCACTTAATAGCGGCTCAGCAGCCTCCGGCTGGAACTCAGCAGGTAGCTGGTCTAGTTGGGTCAGGTAAGTATATGAATAGTCGTTTACGCAACCGAGGCTTCACTATCGTCGAACTACTCATTGTCATCGTTGTCATTGGTATATTAGCCGCTATCACGATAGTCGCGTTTAATGGAGTGCAGGAGCGGGCTCGCAATACACAGACCATAGGTGCAGTCAAAGACCTGAAAAGTATCTATATAGCATACGCCATCCAAAATGGATCATACCCTGGCACGGGCAATTATTGTATTGGTGCAGGCTACGAAAGCAACCTCTGCTGGGACAATCGCTCCTACGCTGCAGATGCTACGGCAAACTCTCAGATATTAGAGCAGGCAACATCTATCCCTCAACCAAGCACAACTCGGGTGTATCGCAATAGTGTCGACGGCTCAAGAGCTGGCGTCTTATACGTCAATAACTTTAGTTTTCGCTACCAATTAGAGGGTACGTCTACAGAATGCAGCCTACCCGGAGCGACTCGAACATTCAGTGCTGGGCAATCCACAGGCCCAGAGTGCTCAATAACGCTACCCGACCCATCAACACTTTAATTCTTAGCTAAAGAGATCTAGTGCAGTCCATATTTCTGTTCGGAATCGTCACAATAAATCCCATCCACCGGCAGTCGGCTTTTTCCACCTTTCTTACCCCTATTTACTCTTTCTTTTTCTTCTCTCTTTCTTTATATATAAATATATAGAGAAAAAACTAAGGCAAAGAAGGGTGTGGAGATAGTGAGTGTGAGGTATGACTGTACAGCATAGAAAACAATTAAGTGTAGCTCAGATTAAGTTATTAGGATTACTAGGTAAGTATAGGTTTGCGACAGTTGAGCTATTAAGTGATATGAGAGATAGGAGTAAGTCAGCAATTTATGGAAGGCTAGCTTTACTAGAGGATCAAGGCTACTTACACAAACGTTTTGAAAAGCGCTGGAAATTACTTGGGCGACCAGCAATCTATACTCTCACAGGTAAAGGACTGCGCGTGATACGTGACTACATACCAGGCTACTTCACCGAGGCCGTCATCAGAAATCAATACAAGAATAGATCTGCCAGCTTACAGCTGGTAGACCACAGTTTGGACCTGGCCAAACTGTGCATCCAGCTCCATAAACAATATGATTGTGAATACTTAGTCTTTAGCAAATCAGAAATTGATCAATTTAGTGAATTTCTACGACCACTCCCCGACCTGTACATCAACACCAATCGCATGGACGAAGACAACCGGCCCATCAGATACCAAGTAGAGCTCATCGAAGCCGGCACATTAACTTGGATGATCAAGAAACGCATTAATGCCCACCAAGCATGGTGCGGTGAGAATAGCGATACCGGCTGGAAATTTGAAGGTAGCTACCCGACACTACTGTTTGTCTGCGACAACAAGAGTACCGAGAAGCGGATCCACCGACTCACGGACTGGTCTTACTTATACTTTGATACGTGGACAACAACGCGTGAACGTCTGAATACGGGCAAGAAGGCATGGGTACGCCGATGGAGTGCGTACGAGAACGAGATGGAACTTATGGAGCTATGAATCCGTTAAGCTAAGGTCAGTATTTACCGGCCGGATAAAGAGCAAGAAATGATTTACTCAACAGTGACACTCTTTGCTAAATTCCGCGGTTGATCCACGTCACTTCCCCGTGCTGCTGCAATATAATATGCGAGCAGTTGCGACAGCACATTGAATAGCAAAGGCGTGAGTTGTTCGAGCTTACTATGCACACGTACAACCGTTTCCGCCTCCACTTTTCGAGTAGTATTGGTAATAGCAATAACATGCGCACCGCGTGCGTTCATCTCGATGAGATTACTTTGAGACTTTTCGTATAGCCAGTTATCGAGTAAATAAAATACTTCAAAAAAGCTGTCATCAACCAGTGCGATAGGCCCATGTTTCAGCTCGCCAGCCGGATACCCTTCGGCATGCACATAGCTGATTTCCTTGAGCTTGAGCGCACCTTCGAGCGCCACGGGATATAGCGTATCTCGGCCGACATACAGAGCGTTGTTATAGTGCGCATAGTCTACGGCAATTTTTTGTATCTCAGATTCATGCGCTGCAAGTAGTCGCTCAATCTCGCCTGGTAGTTGGTCGAGTTCATCGATGAGCAGTGCTCGACGCTCTGGGTCTAGCCCTTTCGCGTCGGCAGCCGTCAGGCCAAACAGCAACATAGCTACAACCTGCGAAGTAAACGCTTTGGTGCTCGCAACGCTGATCTCTGCGCCGACGTGCACATACACCCCACCGTCCACCGCACGCGCTATCGAACTACCGACAGCGTTCACAACGCCGATACATCGCACCCCTCGACGCTTGAGTTCATCTAAGCAGGCGAGCGTATCTGCCGTCTCACCAGACTGACTCACTATCAGCGCGAGTGTACCTGCAGGAGCGACGAAAGAACGGTAGCGCAGCTCACTGGCAATCTCCACCGACACCACGACATCGCCAAGTAGTTGTTCGAGATAATATTTCGCTAATACACCCGCATAATACGCTGTACCGCAGCCTACTATCATGATGTGCCGCACTTCACGTAGCTCACCGGCGGTCATATTGATGCCACCTAAGCGCGCTGTATGCTCCGTAGGATTAATACGCCCGCGTAATGTTGCGCGTACGGTATCGGGTTGATCATGAATCTCTTTAAGCAAGAAATGCTCGTAGCCTTTTTTCTGTACTGCTTCTAGATCCATCTCGAGCGTCTCAACAGTCGGCACGAGTGAGTTACTGGTCATATCAGATAACTCTACGCCAGAGGTTGTACATACAGCCAGCTCGCCGTCCTGCAAATACACCACTTGTTTCGTGTACCCAAGTAGTGCAGATGCATCACTTGCGATAAACACTTCGCCGTTACCGACTCCCAAGATCAATGGGCTGCCGTTTCGTGCAACGACTATCTCATCTGGATATCGCGTATCGAGTACAGCGATACCATACGCTCCAACCACCATACCGAGTGCCGCGCGCACTGTCTCTATAAGCCCCTCTGTCTCTCGTGATATGTAGCTAATAAGCGCTGCCAATACTTCGGTATCCGTATCGCTCTTGAAGTCATAATCATGCTTTTTGAGCATTTCGCGTAGATCCTGATAATTCTCGATAATACCGTTGTGTACAACGTGAATAGTATCAACTACATGCGGGTGGGCGTTTCGCTTGCTTGGCTCGCCATGCGTAGCCCAACGGGTGTGCCCAATGCCAATCTGATCCGGCTTCTGGTGTGTTGCCACTACATCCACCAGTTCCTGCACTTTCCCCTTGGTGCGCAGGACGGTCGCTGCACCCCTGGAGCCAAATGTCGCGATGCCGGCAGAGTCATATCCTCGATACTCAAGTCGCTTGAGTCCGCCTAGCAATACGTCTTGTGCCTGTTTATTTCCTATATATCCAACGATACCGCACATGGTGAGCGTCCTTTCGTTTCAGATGTTTGTAGCATAACAATACGCTCATGCTACATGAATAGCAAGTTTTATAGAGCTTTCTGAAAAAAGTAAGAATTACAACTACTTTGCATGTCCCAGTGCCTGATTGATGCGGGTGGATGAGTCTCTCTTGATTGACTTATCGCTCCCTACGCCGAACACCAGCTCAATGCCATGCTCTGCACACACTTCGGACTCTGGTATTGTCTTGACCGAATCACGATCACCGCCATTGGCAAATACCAGCTCATCGTCTGGATACTGCGAAGCCAAAAAAGCCAAAGAGTCCGTAACTGTCATATCTTCATCGATAGATATCATCACTTCGTCGACAACTCTTAATGCCCGTAGCAAGCGTGCTCGGTTGGTTTCTACTAAGATCACTTTGCCTTTTTTCTGCACCTGCTGGGTGTCGTTATTGACAATCACGATAAGCCTATCGCCAAGTTTTGCTGCCGCTTCGATCATATCCAGGTGCCCGCCGTGAAGAGGATTGAAGAAACCGCTGACAACTATTACTTTCATATACACTCCTAGTTTTAGACAATCTGTCTCACTAGTATACCTGCTATCATGGGTGTATGAACATACTTGTCACTGGTGGCGCCGGATACATCGGCAGCCATACCCTCGTCACTCTCATCGAAGCGGGCCATACGCCTATCGTCGTAGATAATCTTAGTAATAGCAGTAAAGCCGCGCTAGAACGTGTCTCGCAAATTACAGATGTGCAGCCGAATTTCTACCAACTCGATATCCGCGATAAAGCGGCGTTATCAGAGATATTCTCAAAACACACTATCGATGCGGTTATTCATTTCGCTGGCCTTAAAGCAGTCGGCGAGTCTAGCGCTAAGCCACTCCTCTACTATCAAAACAACCTGGACTCCACACTTATACTTCTCGAAGTGATGCAGGCGCACGGGGTGAAAAAACTAGTATTTAGCTCGAGCGCAACTGTCTATGGCTCAGCTCCGGTTCCCTACACCGAGTCGTCACCTGCTGGCCAAGGTATCACTAATCCGTACGGCCAAACAAAGTACATGATTGAATGCATACTGCGTGATGTTGCCGCCAGTGACGATACCCTTGAGTTCACCGCGCTCCGCTACTTTAACCCTATTGGTGCACACCCTAGCGGACTCATCGGAGAAGACCCGAGCGGCACACCCAACAATCTTATGCCCTACATTGCACAAGTGGCCGTCGGCGCGCGCGATACGCTCGGTGTGTTTGGCGACGACTACGAGACCACAGACGGTACGGGTGTGCGGGATTATATCCACGTCGACGACTTAGCAGAAGGCCATCTAGCTGCACTCATCCACAGCAAACCCGGGTTTCGTGCTATCAACCTTGGCAGCGGCAAAGGTACTTCGGTGCTCGAGCTTGTCTATGCGTTCGAACGAGCATCGGGTCGCGCTATACCCTACACCATACTGCCTCGTCGGACGGGTGATTTACCAGAATTTTACGCAGATGCTACAATAGCAAGTCAGGCACTCAACTGGCATTCGTCTCGCACTATCGACGATGCGTGTCGCGACACCTGGAACTGGCAATCTAAAAACCCACAAGGATACAACTAACCATGGAAATGAACTTTTGTCGTCGCTGCGGCACTCCTGTTACTCACATCGAAAACGATACTGTATATCGCTGCGAAAACGAACACACGCTTTTTGCGAGCCCTGCACCGACCGTCGGTATATTTTTCATAGACGCAGACCTCTCGACCGTCTTCGCCGTGCGTGGGCGCGACCCAGGTAAAGGCTTGCTCGATACACCTGGTGGATTTATCGATCCTGCCGAATCCGTTGAAGCCGCTCTAAGCAGAGAATTAGAAGAAGAGCTCGGCCTGCAGTACGGCGACTATGAGCCTCCTGTGTATTTCGCAAGTGCTCCGGGCACCTACCGCTATCAGGCAGAAGATCGTAGTGTTATTACCCTCGCATACATATCGCGACTCAAACCGGGCGTTACGCTAATACCCCAAGATGACGTGGCCGACGTGAAAATCATACCCCTCGGCGATATCAAGATAGACGAACTTGCAAATGGCGACATTCAGCAGCTCGCTCATATGCTGCAGCAAAAAATGTTGTAGCATATACACAAGTCACCATATACCTTTTCCACAATAGACACTTGTTATATCCACAACGTATACTAAGACTATGACTAAGATGCTAGTAACAGGTGGTGCAGGGTTTATCGGGGCGAACTTTGTACATTACACTCTCAACCACAAGCCCGAATTCGAAGTAACTGTTATCGACAAGCTCACTTACGCGGGCAATCCAGACAATCTCAAATCAATCCTCGACCGAGTTAATTTTGTCACTGGCGACATCTGCGACCGTGAACTTATGGACAAACTCGTCGCCGAGACAGACATAGTTGTACACTTTGCCGCCGAGAGCCATAACGACAACTCTCTGCGCAATCCTTGGCCGTTTGTCGAAACCAACATCATCGGCACCTACAACATTCTCGAAGCTGTGCGCAAACACGATAAACGCTTGCACCACATCTCAACAGACGAAGTATTTGGCGACCTAGAGCTCGACGATCCAAATCGCTTCACCGAAGAAACCCCCTACAATCCATCGAGCCCCTACAGCTCCACAAAAGCTGGTAGCGACCATCTCGTACGAGCATGGATTCGCAGCTTCGGCATCAAAGCAACTATCTCAAACTGCTCAAACAATTATGGCCCTTACCAACACATCGAGAAGTTCATCCCCCGCCAGATCACCAACATATTGAGTGACATTAAACCAAAACTGTACGGCACAGGCGAACAGGTACGCGACTGGATTCACGTCGACGACCACAACTCGGCCGTCCACCTGATCATTGAAAAAGGCAAGCTTGGCGATACATATATCATCGGGGCCGACAACGACCACGTCAATAACAAAGCGGTCATCGAACTCATCTGTGAGCTCATGGGTAAGGGAGCCGATTGGTACGAGCACGTCAACGACCGTCCGGGCCACGACATGCGCTACGCCATGAATAGCACTAAGCTCCGCACCGAACTCGGCTGGCAGCCACAATACACCGACCAAGGTGGCATGCGCGAAGGTTTGCAAGCGACTATCGATTGGTATAGCGAAAACGATGAATGGTGGCAGGCTGAAAAAGCCAAGGTTGAGGCAAAGTACGCCGAACAAGGTCAGTAATCGTTATGGCATTTACGGTCGGCAACTACAAAAACGATGCACCAGCCCATCGCGGATGGTTCGTCGGCACCTTCATAGAACAGGGTGCAGCTCGCACTGGAGATGTCGAGATAAAGTACTGGGAGTTTCCACTAGGGCTGACTTCTCACGACACCAAAGTGTCGTCAATCTTTGAGTGTACTCTCATACTGACCGGTCGCACACGAGCAGTGATCGACGACCAAGAGGTTATCCTATCTGCCGGAGACTACATAGCCATCGAGCCTGGCACACCAAACAACACTGTTGTCGAGATACTCGAACCCGCCAGCGGACTCACTATCAAAGCACCTAGTGATCCGAACGCAAAGAAAGTTGTGTAATATTTAAGCATAGTCGATTTTCTCGTCCACACACCGTATACTAATAAGAGTAATTGAGGAGGAGAATACTACCGTGGCTTCAGAAATCGAATTCAGCAAGCAACTCAAATCATACGAAACATCCATCGAAGGGCTCGTCGTCTACGACCTAGCAGTGTTCGGTGATAATCGAGGTTGGTTCAAAGAAAACTGGCAGCGAGAAAAGATGACCGCTATTGGACTATCGGATTTCGGTCCTGTACAAAACAACTTCAGCTTCAACGACAAGCGCGGCGTTGCACGTGGTATTCATGCGGAACCATGGGATAAGTTCGTATCACTCGGCTCTGGCCGTATCTTTGGCTTCTGGGTGGACATCCGCGAAGGAAGTCCTACCTATGGGAAACATTTTACTATCGAGATGGATCCATCAAAAGCTATTTTCGTACCTCGCGGCGTCGCAAACGGCTACCAGACGCTCGAGGATAATACCGTTTATAGCTACCTAGTTAATGATCACTGGTCAGCAGACGCACAGTACTCGTTCGTGAGCATGTTCGATGAATCAATCGGCATAGACTGGCCGATACCACTTGACGAGTGTGAAGTTTCCGACAAAGACAAAAATCACCCACTCCTTGCCGACACCACCCCTATAAAGCCAAAAAAGACACTCATAGTCGGCGCCAACGGGCAACTTGGCCGCGCGCTTCAGGCTCTCTATCCCGACGCCGAATGTGTCGGTCGTGACGCACTCGACATAGCGTCGCCCGAGGTATTTACTTCTCGTCGTTGGCGAGACTATGGCACTATCCTCAACGCAGCTGCCTACACCGCAGTAGACCAAGCCGAGACAGTAGACGGTCGCAAAGACGCATGGAGCGCCAATGCTACAGCCGTCGCAAACCTCGCGAAGATCTCGGCGCAATATGGCGTCACACTAGTGCACGTCTCGAGTGACTACGTATTCGACGGCACGACAGCTGAGCACCCTGAAGACGAATTATTCTCCCCGCTCGGTGTGTACGGGCAATCAAAAGCTGCTGGAGACATCGCCGTGGCAACCGCTCCCCGCCACTATATCGCTCGCACTAGCTGGGTAATAGGCGACGGCAACAATTTTGTCAAAACTATGAAGTCGCTCGCAGATAGAGATATCAAGCCAAGTGTCGTGAGTGATCAAATTGGTAGACTTACCTTTACTTCCGACCTTGCGGCCGGCATCAAACACCTCCTCGATACTAACGCACCGTTTGGCACGTACAATATCTCCAACGACGGCGAACCCGCCAGCTGGGCAGAGATCGCATCTGAAGTATATTCACTCAGTGGCAAATCTTCGAGCGATGTGACACCTGTTACTACCGAAGAATATTACAAAGACAAAAAAGGTATCGCGCCGCGTCCGCTGCAGAGCACGCTAAACTTAAATAAGATCAAAGCAATAGGCTTTACTCCGAAAGACTGGAAAGAAGCGCTGCAGAGCTATTTATCTAGCTAATCTTTAGCGTCACCCGAGCGCTGTATCTTCTTTACTACCTGGTCAAAATCAGATTCAAACACCTTATCTTGCTCTACGCGAAACTTGTCGTATTCTTTTTCTGCAATTGCTTTGGCCGCTGTGGCGCTCATTTTGCCAGGATTGTCTAGTATCTGATACTCATTGAACTGCAAAAAGGCATCGAGCTTAGAAACCCAATCGGTCATCTTCATAGGAATGCCGCGCTGAGCTTGATTTTCGGCGTAGTCTAGGTACATTGTTACTACACGGTTTAGCTCTTGCAGCTGCGTCTCTGCCAGGTAATTCTTACCTACGGAAACATCTGGCTTCAATACTTTACCGTTTGGTGCATTTCGCCAAGTCTGCAGTCCCATATGTGGTTTCGTTGCATCGGCCTTGGCAGCCACAAGTTCGGCCGCCGTTTGTCCGTGAATCGCCCAATGAAGCTTGTTTTGTACGGTTGCATAGAACTCTTTGGTTGTATCTGCATGCTTGTCGTAATCAATCGCAGTTGCATATATGTCTGTCACTTTTTGGTAGAATCTGCGTTCACTCGCACGGATTTCCCGGATTTGTTCAAGTAGTTCGTCGAAATAATCTTTGCCGAAATGTGAGCCGTTTTTAAGCCTGTCACTATCGAGCGCATAGCCCTTAATAATAAAGCTACCGAGCGTCTTTGTCGCCCAGATACGAAACTGCGTGGCCTGCTGCGAATTTACTCGGTATCCAACGGATATAATTGCATCCAAATTATAAAAGTTGACTTCACGCTCCACCTTGCGTCCACCTTCATGCTGAACTATTCGAATTTTTCGAATAGTTGCTGCTTCTTCTAGCTCACCTGAATCAAACACCTCTTTTAAATGATAGCTAACTGTTGGAACCTCAACCCCAAAAAGCCCCGCCATGCGTTTTTGGGTTAACCATACTGTTTCGTCTTGAAAAAATACATCCACCCTCACTTCTCCGTCGGGGCTGGTATAGAGTAAGAAATCAGATCTATTTGGGTCATTTGCCATACTTTTAGTATATCAGATAGTTGCAACCTCACGAGGCAGGCACATTATGTTACAATAAAGACTGTTCATATTCACTTATATTGACGCTTTTACGAGGAGATTTCTACATATGAAGGGGATTATTTTAGCAGGTGGATCCGGCACACGCTTGTGGCCTATTACAAAAGGTATCAGTAAGCAACTTATGCCAATTTACGACAAGCCGATGGTATACTACCCGCTCACCACACTGATGTCTGCAGGTATACGTGACATTTTGATTATCACAACTCCGCATGACCAAGCTGCATTCAAGAATCTTCTTGGAGACGGCTCTCAATGGGGCATTACACTTTCATACGAAGTACAACCTTCACCAGATGGCTTAGCACAGGCGTTTATAATAGGTGAAGAGTTTATCGGTGACGACAAAGTCGCCATGGTACTTGGAGACAACATTTTCCACGGCACCAATCTGAGCGAATCCCTCAAACAAAATACAGATCCGGACGGCGGCGTAGTATTTGCCTATAAAGTTTCCGACCCCGAGCGATACGGTGTAGTTGACTTTGACGACAATATGAATGCGTTGTCTGTAGAGGAAAAACCTACAAACCCTCAATCTAACTATGCCCTTATTGGTCTCTATTTCTTCGATAATGATGTCATAGAAATAGCCAAAGGAGTAACACCTAGCGCCCGTGGAGAACTAGAAATTCCTAGCGTTATGGATGTATATCTTAAGCAAGGTAAGCTCAAAGTTACCCCTCTCGACGACGGCGATGTATGGCTCGACACTGGCACTATCGACAGCATGACCGACGCATCCGACTTCGTCAAAGTATTGCAAAAGCGCACCGGCCAGATCATTGGTAGCCCTGAAGGTGTCGCATATGAAGAAGGTTACATCTCGAGTGAACAACTCGCAGAACTAGCCGCCCCACTCAAGAAATCTGGGTACGGCGAATACCTCGCTTAGACCGCAAGTCTATAATCAAGTGAATGGTATAATACTAGCATGTCCTCAACTATTACCGTCCTAGGCGCAGGCTATGTTGGCCTCAGTACCGCCGCCCTGCTCGCACAAGCAGGCTTCAAAGTCTACCTCGTAGAGCCGAATCCAAGTCGACTCGACACCATCAAGCAAGGTCGTTCATTTTTCTTTGAATCTGGTCTCGACCCTATCATAAAACTTGGTATTGATAGCGGCAGCCTACTTCCAACTGATTCATACGAAATGGGCGTGCCAGAGAGTGACTTTGTCTTTTCTTGTGTAGGCACACCAGATAACCCAGATGGTAGCAGCAACCTTTCGTATGTCTACGGAGCTGCAGAAACGGCCCTCAGGCTCATGCAACCAAATGCCGTGTACATCCAAAAGAGTACCGTGCCTGTTGGGACTGGCAAGGCGATCATCGATAAGTTTGATGTTGAGCCAGGCAGGTATGTATCAAACCCCGAATTCCTACGCGAAGGTACAGCCCTGCAAGATACTCTATGGTTCGATCGCATCGTCTGCGGTGGCTCCGACGAAACAGTGCTCTCTCGTGTCGTAGAGCTCTACAAGGCTCTAGAAGCCCACCGTGGCGATATTGCTAGTAGTGCTGGCATCAAAGCCGGTACCGTGACCGGAAGTTACATCACTACAGATCTCAATAGCGCCGAACTTATTAAAGTGACAGCCAATGCGTTCTTAGCGCTCAAAATATCTTTTGCCAATTCTATCGCCAAACTTTCTGATGCGGTCGATGCCGACATAAACGGTATCATGGACGCGGTCGGTGCCGACAAACGTATCGGGAGAGCGTTCTTAAATGCTGGTCGTGGCTATGGTGGCGGTTGTTTTCCAAAAGACGTCAGCGGGCTCATCTCTAGTGGTCTCGAACATGGTATTGACCTCGAGATCATGCAGGCTGCGCAGCAAGTTAACGAGTCGATGCCAGGATATGTCATCGAGAAACTCAAAGATAGGTTGGGCGGTAATTTGTCCGGTAAAAAAGTTGCTGTGCTCGGTCTCGCATTTAAAAAGGGTACGAGCGACACACGCAAGTCTCCAGGGGTCAAAATTGCCAATCTACTCGATACCTTTGGCGCAGAGGTACTCGCCTACGACCCGCAGGCGCTTGAAGAGGCTAAAGAAGACTTAAGGCGAAGTGTAGTGTTGCATATGTCAATAGAAGAGACTTTGGTTGACTGCGACGCCGTTGTGCTCGCGACGGACTGGGAAGAGTTGGTGAGTTCTCCAGCTCAAATATTCGCAGATCACCTCAACTCAGGAGCAGTAGTCCTCGACGCGGTCAACGCGTACAAGAATTACATCGATCTTGAAAACCTCGGGTTTGATTACACCGGTATCGGTAGATAGTTTACACTGCTAGCCTATTTATATTTATTATTGGTCCTCACGTTCTGCATAGCGCCACACCCCTGTATCGCCAATCCATGCCGGTTTTACACGCTCACGTACATCCTACTCTGTTAGGCTAGTGTACTGGCCCCAAAATCCTGTTACGAGGAGCTCGGTTATAAGCTCATCCTCTAGGTATTTTTATCTATATTTATAGCGAGCATTCAGGCTTCTTTTTTGCTCTTGAATATTAATTTGCTAAATATAACGAAGTTCCAACTCGCAATAAGAACCATTACGATAAGTTTTGCAAAATTTTCCGACATACCTACATTGTAGACAAGCGCGCCCATAATGACAGTTGAGAGCAGCAGATTTATAACTGCTAACAGAAAATATCGAGCAAATTCGCTTTTTTTCTGGCCGGCACTCTTAAACACCCAGACCCTATTAAGCAGAAAACTCACGCCGAGCCCACACAAAAAACTTACGATATTCGCTCCGAGAATAGGAACATTCAGTAGAATGATTAAAACAAGAAAACTGCCGTATTCCACCGATGCTGCGCTACCTCCCGATAGCAGGAACTTTATAAATTTAAGATGTGACGACTTCAGTAAAGTACGCATTTAAAATAACGCCGCATAATAGGCAAGCAGAGTGACATAGAGCACGACGAACGACGAAAGAGAGAAAATAACTGCCGCTGCTTTTTTTGACATGGAAAGACTTGCTCCAATAACTGCAGACAAACCAATACCAGCAAGCAATAAGCACGGTATAAAGTATCTCCCCTGCACCCCTGTGACTAGGTAGAAACCAATCTCATTGAAGGTTAAGTAAAGTAAAACCATAACACTGACTGCAGAAACTAATCCTGCTGCAAAAAATACATAACCATAGCTTCGTCTGAGTTTATCTGCATATAGCGCAGCTAGCAGTACGGTCGACGACGCAATAGCAACGAGTGCGTGTGGAGTTCCGACAGAGTTGTAGCCCAGCATACCGACAATGCCACTTTGCCACACGTAACCATATTCGGCGATACTATTTACGAGAGTGTCCAGAAAATCCATCGGATGAGTTGCGATAAAATACATCTGTCCAAGCATGCTTATTTTCTCTGCCTGACTTGCTGAAAAATACACACTCATTGAGTCTCCATACTGTAGCCCCTTGAGTGCGAAAAGCATAAAAATAATTGTCGAAAAAAGAACCAAGAGTCCTTTTTTGATATACATCTTTTTGGTGTCAGTGAATATATGTCTCGGCAGAAACAATACTAGCAGAAGTGCGACTGCATAGCTTGGTTTTGTTAACATTAGCGCAATAGAAAGTGCGTAGAGTAGATACTCTTCTGTGGTGTTCATTTTTTGCCGCAGTAAATACAAGCGCGTCATTATCGCCGCGAACAGCACTACAATACCATTCGTATATGCATCCGCGTTGATAGTAATTGCTAAGAATATACTCATCGGCAGAAGTGCAACTGTAAAAAACAGCCAGCGTAGTTTATACCTAGCCAGCAGGCGTAATGCCATATATCCGCAGGTGATATAAAATAACGCCTGCGCGAGGCGACTCAACGTTAAGGCTTGATCAACCGATAGATCAAAAATCATACCCGTCTTCATACCAACCACCGCAGGGAGATACACCAACGGAGAGTATGGACCGGTTGTACCAAAGTTATAGAACTGAGTATCGTTTGAGTTGATAGGTTCAGATCCGAGCATGTCAGCCACAGAAGAGTCTTTCACATCCTTTCGACCGTCATTATACACAGGTAATTCTCGGTCGGCTTGGTTTGATTCTCTATGACCATAATTTAGTACATTCACCAAACTTGCTGGCAGAAGACCCCCGTAGCCACCTGGTGTCGAATCGGGGTACGTGCCTCCATCCGCAATTTGATATACGCGAGCTACATGGACCTGTTCGTCAAGGCCCCATGACTGCGGTGTAATGTATAAAAAAGTGGCAATAGCAGGCAGACTAACAACAAGAAATATATTTTCAGTCTTAGAAAAGAATTTTTTAAGGTTATTTTTAATATTTACAAAATAAGTATTAAATTCCATTTTATTGTTTTTTTTACTGACCATAAAACTCCGTTTTTATTTGCAAAAAAACTGTACGTATTATACCATAAGTACAAATACCTATAAAACAAAAATGAAAATATAAACACATGAAGATAAGTAAATCACGGCGCGACAAGAAAAAAACCACTTTCATCGTATTGGGTGCAATCGTATCTATTCTGGCTGTAATACTTTTATGGGTTTATGCATTTGGTTCAAATAGCAACAATGACACAACACCAGTTAGCAGACCCGACACCGCAGAAGAAACTTCCGACGACCCTGCAGATGGCGCTAAAGAAGACCAAGACGAAAACCCTGCATCTAAACCTGATACCGAGCAAGAAAACCCATCCGCGCCAGTAGTTGATGACCCCAACTTTATTAGCAGTCCGATTTCAAATCCACCAACAGACACAACTCCATACCCAATTCAGAATGAGCATTACAAAATAGAGCAGCAAGCTCAATCGAAATATCGCATCACACTTTACCCTATCGCTAATAATCCAGACTATTCTGACTACAACGCACAGTTGAAAGCCTATAAGCAGGAAGCGCTCGATTACCTCAACGGTCGCTACGGAGATACAAGTAACTTTAGCTTTGAATGGAACCCAGATAATGCTAAGGATCTATAGTGTACCGATATTTAAAAAGATTACTAAACGAGCCGTATTATTCACCAGTGCCTTCGCAATAGCGTTTAGCAGCATAGGTGGCCTCGCGCTCTATTCGAACCGAGATACATTCGTCAATGCTCAGGATTGCAGTGATGTATTCTCACCAATACCACAATGGGTAAATGAAAAGATCACTGCAAACAAGTCAACTTATGTTCAGGTACAGAACGAAAAAGGTGTGCCGTGGCAAATGCTCGCCGCCATCCACTTGCGCGAGTTCAATCTCTCAGTCTCGAACCCAAACAATGGACAGGGTATTTATCAACTTTACAGCAGCGGGACATACTTCCCTCCTGGCGCAGTTTCACAGTCAGAGTTCTTAAGACAAACACGTCTTGCTGCTGACTTTCTACAAAAAAAATCTCAAGAAGTCCCGAACACATCTACTATTTCAGCGCGAAAGCTAAAAGCGAACGAAGATAACTTAAATCTCATCAAAAGTGTCTTCTTTAGTTACAATGGCAGGGCCAGCTCATACGCACAGCAAGCTGCAACCTATGGATACGACCCAACATCTCAACCATTCGAAGGCTCACCTTATGTGATGAGTAAGTTTGATTGCAAGAGAAAGGCCATGGGGCTAATCACCACCGATGGCAGCAACAGCTTGACCTCCACAGATACACGTATGGGTGCGTTTACCTTTTATGCACGTCTCAAGGGTGATGCCTACTGGAACAGCCTGCAGGTAGGAAACATAGCCGGGTGTGCAGAAGCAACTGGTACAACTGTGTCCTGTGTATGGAGGCTATATAATCCTGGCAAGAAGAACTATGTTTATACCACATCATTTGATCAGCGCAACAGGTACATCGCCATGGGCTATACATATCAAAATACCAGCTTCTATGGCAGAAATCCTGCCGCAAGTAAAGTCTCCGGTCAGATACCTGTATATAGCTTATTCAAGGGAGATGGGTCAACTTTTCTTACTACTAACCAGGCCGAATATAGCGCGTTAAGGTCTGCACAAGGCTGGGCAGATAACGGGATTGCGTTTTACGCCAACCCTGCGGGTTCAAATGCCGGGTTTACAGTACACCGCCTCTACAGCAGCACAACCGGTGCGCACGTATGGACCGACAGTAGTACCGAGAGGGCAAACCTCATCAAAGCGGGCTACGCTAGCGAAGGAACTGCCTTTAATGCGATAAGCCCCGTCCGACAAGAATCACCAGCACCAAGCGGACAAGTGCTCGTATATAGATTTGGCGATATGCCTGGAAACACACACTTCTGGACCACTGATCTATCTGAGCGCGACAGAATGATTAAAGCCAAATATCGATATGAAGGCGTGGCGTGGCGCGCATATCCTACAAAAACATCCGTAGAAGTATACAGACTATACTCACCCACAATGCGTAAACACTTGTTTACAACAGATAGTAATGAGAAAAATATTCTCAGCAAAACGTCGTCATGGACATACGAGGGTATCGCCTGGTATTCGAACCCTTCTACGGCCGGCAAGCCCGTATACAGGCTCTATTCGGCATACAATGCAGAGCACTTCTTTACAACCAGCAGTTATGAACGAGATCAGATATCAAAACCTGGAGGCGCATATAGATACGAAGGTGTATCGTGGAGACAACCTTAGTCTGTAGGTTGTATAGTTACGGTATCGGTTTTCAACTGATCTCACGTTAATAAACTCTATTGGTTTATGTCGTATAGAGCATTCTGTTTATTCAGATTTGGGTTTAAGTTTGGATCGTGATCTACATACTTTTGCCAACGACTCTTGAATTGTGTCACGGCATACTGAAACTCTTCCGTATCACGCTTTGCTACTTCGCTGGGTAGGCCGAGACTAATAGATTCATGATGGAGTAAACGCACATAAGGAGTAAATAGATTATGGTATCCTTTTGCGTGTAGTTTTAAGCACAAATCAACGTCGTTATACGTTATTCTAAACTCTTCATCGAATCCATCCACTTCCAAGAATAGATCTTTCCGGATAGCTAAACATGCACCTGTTACTACAGTCATATTATGCTTAGTATTTGCATATAGATGCTGCGTTTGTGACATTGGCTGCGAGAGTGTCATCATTTGTAGCGAGTTAGCCGCAACGCCACCGAGCCCTACGCCGACACCAGCGTGCTGAATATGTCGCTTATCTGGGAAGAACAATAATGCGCCCACAGCACCAATTTCTTTTCTCTGCGCATCACTCGCGAGCAACTCGACCCAATTCGGCGTTATCACCTCAGTGTCATTGTTGAGCATAATTAATATATCACCATTTGCTACACGTGCGCCTTCGTTACAGCTTCGGGCATAACTAAATGGCTGCTCTGGCCAGTCTACGACCGAGAAGTTACCGTGCTCTGCTTTGGTTTTTTCGTACCATCTCAAAACTCGCGTATCATCACTTCCCGTATCTACGAGGATGATTTCAAAGTTATCATAGCTTGTCTTTTCGTAAATAGAATCGATGCAACGTTTTAGTATTTTATATTGATTTTTACTCGGTATGACAATCGACACTAAGGGATTGTCCCTTAGATTGTATGTTACATTCCAATAACCAGGGTGCTTCTCATCCTGTTCGGCAATTGCGTCCGAATACCCTCTTCTCGTAAGATCATCGGTCAATGCATTTTTTTGCGCTTCAACAACATATGGCTTTGTGTCGGTGCTCTTTGCAGTCGACTCGCTATGTATACGCCAGCTGTAGACTATTTTTGGTACATGATGGATGCGATCTGTTTTTTCTGTAATTCGTAAAAATAAATCCCAGTCTTGGGCACCATTGTACTTCGAACGAAAGCCCTTAATCTCTCGCATGAGTGATGTGCGTATAACTGCAAAATGCGTGATAATATTAACGCTACGCAAAAAATCTGGATTCCAGTCTGGCTTGAACAGTGGGCCAAGATGCTCATGGCGATCTTCGGTAATCTTATCTTCGTCGGTATAGATAAAATCGATCTTCTTATCCCTATTCAGCACCTTAACTACCTCGATAAGTGCATTTGGCCACAGTATATCATCATGATCGAAGAGTCCAATGAACTCACCCGTCGCAAGCTCAATCGCCTCGTTTGATGCGCCGGCGATATGTTGATTTTTTTTGAGAAACTTATACTTAATACGCGTATCGGTTGCAGCGTAGCGCTTGATTGCATCTCTTACCTCTTGGTTCGGTGATGCATCGTCAACAATGCAAAGTTCCCAGTTTTCGTAAACCTGTGCTTGTACTGAACGTATGCAATCATCAAGAAACACCAAGTCAGTATTATATGTTGGTACGACGATCGAAAGGAGGGGCCGATAGGTAAGTGCAGCGTTCTCTTCTTTAAGCTTAGCAAGAGAAACTCCATCTGGGTAATTTTCCCTAACCCACTTGTCATACGTAGGCGAAGGACGGCTCAGACTATTGATATGAGGGAGGACGGCCCGCTTCACAAAACCTTTCACCCTCTCATTGCTTGATATTACTCGCTTTGTGCCAGCAACACCCCTGTGAATCATGCTTTTCGCTGTATTTTTCAAACTCTACCTCAATTTATAAACTGATCTCATTATAACAGATATGGCTAAAAACTTTTTTGTCAAAACAATGGTATAATAGCTACTAGTTATGAAGTTATTCGTTCAAGTTCCCTGTCTCAACGAAGAAGAGACGCTACACCTAGTACTCGATTCTATCCCTAAGAAAATTAAAGGCGTAGATACGATTGAAATTCTCATCATAGATGACGGCTCTACCGACAACACTATCAAAGTCGCTAAGAAGCACGGAGTAAAGCACTTCGTGACACATCGCCGCAATATGGGGCTCGCTCGCTCATTTAGAGATGGTGTAGACTATGCATTAGCCCACGGTGCCGATATTGTTGTCAACACCGATGGTGACAATCAATACCCGCAGGCCATGATATCTGAACTGGTGCAGCCTATCATCAATGGCCAGGCCGATATCGTCATTGGTGATCGCCAAACGCAAACAATCGCGCACTTCTCTCCGTTTAAAAAGTTCATGCAGCGCTTTGGCAGCTGGGTTGTCAACAAAGCCGCAGGGACAGACCTGCCAGACGCAGCAAGCGGATTTCGTGCATATTCACGTCAATCGCTCTACCGACTCAATATTGTTACTCAATTTAGCTACTGCATGGAAACTATCATTCAAGCTGGCAACAAGCGCCTTGCTATCGCCAGTGTTCAGATAGAAACGAATGCCAAAACCCGCGAATCTCGTTTGTTCAAAAATATTTGGCAGCATATGGCCAAGTCTGCTCAAGCCATCCTGCGTAGCTATATTATGTTTAAGCCCCATGTACTGTTTGCGACACTTGGTACTATTCTATCTCTACTTGCGCTGGTGCCGTTTGCACGGTTCTTCTACTTTTGGCTAGTAGAGGGAAGTGCAGGCCACATCCAGTCTCTTATTGTCGGCTCAGCTCTACTGACAGCTTCTCTCTTATCTTTTGCGCTTCTTATTATCGCGGACTTGCAACACACAAACCGAGTACTATTGGAAGATGAGCTTGAACGTCTAAAAAAACTTCAGTACGAAAAGTAAATTATCGATCGTACCAACTCGAGGGTACTATCTGCTTACCGATCTCACTATACCAATCTGGACTATTGGCATGGATAAATAGATTCAACACGGCGCCGTTTGCAAGGAGAGCGATCACACCGACACTTATTATCACGCCAAGTACATATGGCTGCTTCTTGCGTACTACCGCCATGTATGCATCACGACATAACACCAAAAGTGCAACATATACAAAGCCTATGACAGAAAGTAGGTATCTGCCCTGATGTGCGTACATCTCCCCGCCAGACCACAAGTAGGTTCTCGTATTAAAAGTATACTGGGCTATTATCACCACAGCAGTCATGACCAATAGATACTTCACCGCTATATTTAGCTGCGGCTTTCGGCGCTTTTTCACAAGGTACACTATTGCCGAGAATAACATTACACCAACTAATACAACGCTGATAATAAGTAGTTTCGATACATCGTATATCCATATATGCCCAAAGTAGACGTACAGAGAGACGTAGTACCGAGCAAGCCACGCAAACGTATACTCTATGAAATGATACTCTTTCGTCCAAGTCGTGCCTGCCTCCACTTGCTCGGCTCTTGTAACGTTTCGTTGATAAATACTATAATTTCGACAAGACTCATCACTATGAATCACCGCACAGCTAGGACTAACCGACCGATATTGCATAAGATTTGTGCCAATTCGCTCAGCAAATAACGCTACAGCCACCACCAATAGAACGCCCAGCACACTTAGCTGTAGTTTAGTGGTCGTAGCAATTTTTTGTTTAAATTGGCGAAGTACTTCATCTCGCGCAAGACTAAGACCTATACTCCGTACATAGATGAATACTGCAATCAAGCCCCCTAACCCCATAAACGGCAAGTATGTATACTTCGTGATGCTCCCTACGAAGAACCATACTGCCATCCAGTACAACTGCGTTGCTTCCTTTTTCACGATCAACTTCATGCTTGCGAGAAGGAACAACATCCAGAAAAGCAGTGCCGTAACATCATAGTTTTCTGCTGGTGCAAGATACGCAAAGGCCCCAGTCATTGCCACACCAAGTGTTGCGACGTTTGCTATAGCATTGCCCGTACCCGCCAAGCGTACAATCCTACGAAAAAGCACCAGGACGAAGATGCCCATAGCAAGTCCTATCAGCCGTATCATCATTACGATACCGTAGTCACTCAGCCCGGCCACAAGCGCAATGCGCGTGAATAAACTCATAACATAGTAGTACAAGTAGCTAGGAAATCGCTCGAGATCTCCAAGCGTAAGATCATCATCGGACATATTGTGAATGAAGGGTCCGTTTTGAATTGGCTGCTCGGCAAAATAGTATATTGTAGCAAGATGTCTATTGCCGTCCGGAACTACACCGCCGCTTCGCTCAGATGGCGTATCGCCAACTTCAAGAGATGGATTGACGACTACTGTAAAGAGTAGTCCTTGTAGTGTAAAAAGTATTAGCGTGGCAACGAAAAATTTCTGCGAACGCACAATATCTTTTATTCTTTCCATCATTACGCTTTATTATCTCACAATTTTGCCAATCTTCCGTAGCTTATACAGATACACACCTTCTACTGTTATAATTAAAGTAACCTACGTTTATGAAAAAATTATTTCAAACACTCATTACCTTGACGATTCTTGCAGCAATCGCGTGGTATATCATGAACAATTGGGGTAGCTTTTCTCAAATATCTATCACAAACCCTTGGTACTTAGTCGCAGCAATTCCAGCAGTCGCCATCAGTATTTATGCATCCGGTGCAATAAATGAAATTGCACTTGAACCCCATGGAGTGCGAATTTCTCAAAAAGAACTGCTGGGGCTTTCGTCGGTCAATAGATTCGCCAATCAACTTGCACCGAGCTACGTAGGCGCGTCAATTCGCGCGGTGTACTTCAAGAAAACCTATCGAGTATCATATGCAAAATTCTCTACAAGTTTCGCTGTATCAAACATTTTACAGCTAATAATATCGGGTATTATCGCGAGTGTCTGTTTTTTTGCCGTTCATGACGCAAGTTTAGGCATGGAGAATTATTCTGTCATACTCATCGGTATCGGTGCACTCTGTGTTTTATTCGTGATGCCTCTAGGTTTCCTATCTAAGCTAATAGGAACTTTACACAAACGATTGCGTAAAAATTTTATAAGGCAACTCGCAGAACTTCCGCTTGAGTTTATGAAGGTACGATCTCACAAAGGCTTGATGGCAAAAACAATTACATGGATGATTGTCATGATATCGTCCTCGGGCGTACTGACCTATTGTCTCTACTACGCGCTTGGTGGAGATATAGACCCTCTTTCGGCACTGTTTATTGGCGCGCTTGGCAGCTGGGGCCTCGTATTATCCATCACACCAGCTGGGATAGGTATACGAGAAGGTATCATGATATTCTCGGCACAGCTCGTTGGCGTGCCGGTACCTATTACCATAGTCGCGGCCTTGCTCCAACGAGCACTCGTTTCGACAGTAGCAGGCATCATGACAGCAATCTTTTCACGCGATATCATAGCTATGAAAATGCAGGCCAAGCATGATGATCAAGAAAGTTAGCCGGCGATGCTATACTGTCTGATATGAAGATACTTGTCGTAGCATCAACCTTTCCCGCCAGTGATGGCGATCCTGTTCCGGCGTTCGTCAAGGATCAGGTGATTGCACTCAGAGAACACGACTCATCCCTAGTATTTGACGTGCTCGCCCCACACGATACTCGCTCAGGTACAAAAACAAAAACTATACACCCACACTACACTGAATATAGGTTTCATTACATGTGGCCTCGCAAATGGGAGAAGTTAGCGGGACGCGGTATCATGCCCGCCTTAAGGCAAAATCCTCTCAACTACGTTATAGTGCCTTTTCTATTTACAGGAGAATTTTTAGCACTACTAGCTACCGCTCGTCGCACAAAGCCAGATATCATCTATGCACACTGGTTCACTCCACAAGCAGTGAACGCAAGGATTGTCGGAGCCCTGCTAAACATTCCGTTCGTACTCACCACACATGCGTCTGACGTGTCTGTTTGGAAAAAGATACCCGTAGTTGGCAGGTTCATCGTCCAAAATACCACTCGAAAAGCACAGAAAATCACTGCAGTGAGCACCCGGTCTATGAATAAGTTATTGGATTTCTTCGATGAAGCCGAAATCAATACACTTAAACATAAACTGCAGATCATTCCTATGGGCGTACCGATACCCGAAGTTAAAAGTACGCACTTTACCGAGAATAAATATGTACTCTTTATAGGTAGACTTGCAGAGAAAAAGGGAGTCACGTACCTACTAGAGGCCTTTGATCAACTTGCCGGGCAGTACCCGGATGCTCTACTCACCATAGCCGGCGATGGGCCTCTCAGAGACAGTCTAGAAACTCAGTCAAAGAACCTAAAGCATGCCAACAGGGTTAAATTTGCTGGTTACGTAAGTGGCATCGAAAAACAGAAGCTCATAGAATCACATATGCTATATGTCGTTCCCTCCATCATCACAGATGACGGCGATGCCGAAGGCTTGCCGGTATCGCTATTAGAGGGCTTGGCTGGCGGAAAGCTATGTATTGCCACCCACGAAAGCGGAGCAGATGATATACTAAAAGACGGAAAAGATGGGATCCTAGTGAAACAAAAAGATGCTGATGCGCTATATACTGCACTCACTAGGATTCTCGAGTTAAATAGCAACGAGAAGAGAACCATGAGTTCAATGGCGACAAAGACAGCAACGCAGTTTGCCTGGCAAACGATTGCAGAGAAATACTATAAATTCTTTTTCAAAGAATAATGACACCATTCACATCATATGGGAGACTAAGCACACTATGAAAGTACTGCTGATTAATAGCGACCTAGCCAGTAACCGAGGTGATCGAGCAATCGCCGAAGGCAATATACTACTTATACGCAAACGTTTTCCAGAAGCAGAAATTACTGGACTATCAGAAAATCCCGAAAGAGATAGCGAGTGGTACGGCATAAATTTTCTGAATATGAATTTTCAATCACTAAATCCAATTGACTTTATTCGTCTCGCAAAAGCTGCAAGAGGCAGCGATATAGTACTATGGGGCGGTGGAGAAATATTAAAAGATTATACCAACAAAGCGGCTCTTTGGTACTGGGTTGCTAAAATATCAGTACTTTCACGCTTTAACAGCAATATTTACGGTGCATATCAAGGTATAGGGCCAACTAAGTCGATGTTCAGTAAGAAGCTAATTGTACACGTCGTCAATCGTACGCGTCACTTTATAGTGCGTGATAGTGAATCACGAGATAAATTACTCGCCTGGGGGGTACCCGAAAAAAAAGTCACTTCTGCGTCCGACCCGGCAGTTATCGTGAAGCCAGAGCCGCTCTCAGGAGAACTTATTGATAAAATGTGTACTACATATAATGTCGATCCCTCGTTTTTCGATAATTTTATCTGCATTGGTCCGCGAGACTGGTTTCACTACAAACCAAGCGGAATTCTGCCGTACAAGTACAAGAAAAGGGTATTTGAAGCACTTGGCAACAATAGTGTTCGTGAATCAAATGAACACCAAGTATATACGAAAAATCTTCACTCCCTTATTGACACTATAAGCAAGGACTTTGGGGTGAACATCCTACTTATACCGATGCACATGGAAGAAAGCGATCAAGCTCTTTGTCGCCTGCTCGCAAAAAGTAACCCATCCACTCAAACATGCGTCGTAGACCAAGATACCCTTAGTCCCGCCGAAGTGCGTTCGCTCATTTCTGGCGCAAAAGCTATGATAGGCTTCAGGTTACATTCAAATATAATTGGCATTAGCTCTGGCGTACCGTCGGTAAACATATATTACGTTGATAAAGGACGGGTATTTTTTGATCAGGTTGGCCAAAGTGAATATTCGATACCTATTGAAAGAGCTCTCAGCGATTCATTTCCTGAAGACATTTCAATTCTTTTTGAAAAACTGTTAAAAAACCGCTCAAAGATACACGCAGAAATAGAGTCTAGCACAGAAACACTTCGTCAGGATGTTAGCTCTAAGTTTATCAATAAAGTTACTGTGGAGACACCATAGTTTACTTCACCTATACAGTGCTGAATAGATACCGCTAGTTTTACTAGACTTAAGAGAGGGTATCAAAAATTATTATGATTCATGAAAACAATGCATCTAAGCTATAATAATATAGATGATAAAAAATCTCGGTAAAACACGTACATTGACCCTATTCTCTCTTCTTCTTAGTGTAACGCTTACCGTGTATCTTTTTATAGTGGCGGCACTTAACAGTCCAATATCTTTTGACGGAGGAATGAACTTACAAGTAGCTCAGAATATAGTAGATAATGGAAACTATTCGAGGTACTACGAGTTCTCACGCGATACACCCTTCACTTCATGGGAAAGACAGTTTCCTCAAGAGGTGCAGACAAATAGTGTGTTCATTTTTATAGCCAGCTTTTTTATTAAATTTTTAGGTAATACTCAGATAGCTTATCAGGCAACTAATCTTTTATTCGTCCTACTTATAAGCATTTTAATATGGGTTATATTTAAGAAGAATTTAATAGTGTCAATCTTTGCCCCCGCTCTTGTTTTACTATCCTTGCCGGGTACATTTTCTTATTCTATTAGCGGCTATGGAGAAATTCCCGCGCTAACACTCGCACTAATAGGATTTATCCTTCTTGCATACGCCTCGGTACAGATTACGAGTAAAAGGATATTGTTATTTTTGGCATTGTCGCTACTTGCCGTGGGGTGTGCAGTCACCATCAAGACGATGGTTTTAGGTTTTGCTCCTGCATATATCGTTGGATTTATCTTTGTATGTTATTTAACGAGAGGGCAAATAAAATACTGGAAATCCTTACTTACACTGCCCGTCGCGGCAATTCCTCTGATAATCTTTGAGGTTTACAGATATATATCCCTTGGATCTTTTATAGCGTATAAAGATTGGTGGAAGAATCAACTCATCGATATCGGAAAGCAATCGGGCGTAGAAGGCTCCTACGGCACAGACAGGGAAAGCAATTATTTTGCGTACATAGTAAACAGTTTTGATAAATTAGCAGATTATCTACACTTGTCGGGCATTGGATTAGCAATTATGCTGACAGCCTTAGTTATTCTTATATCTTATCTTTTGTTTGACGTCTATAAAAGAGGGCGAAGCTCCGTTCTACTAAAAAATACGTCATACTACTATCTTGTTTTGTTATGCATTTTCTTTGTGGCGATAGGGACATATATCGTATGGTGGGTGCTACTAATACCGCCGGAAAAACTAGGATTCACTAGACGTGTATACCCGCTGCTGTTCTCTCTCCTTATATTCATCGGCATTCTGCTGACAATACTATGGCAGAACAAGCGAAATATACTAAATAAATTTAGGATTTTTGTTGGTGTTAGTCTAGTACTGGTGTTAGCCCCTTTACTGTTTGGGATAGCGAATTCTGTGTACAATAATATCGACAGGTTGCAAAAAAATACTAACTCAACAGACCTACTGAAGTACGAGTCTGCAGCAGATGTAATTAGTTCTGGTGCAGACGATGTGAATTATTATGGATTAGACTGGTGGTCATCTCCCACACTCAGCTTAATGTCAAATCGTGAATTTCATAATATATCGTCGATTAATGTATGTGAGCTTAAAACCGCTAAAAACTATCTTATATGGGATAGTACGTCTAAAGCTATTACGGGCCTCGATAAACCTGATTTAACACAAAAAAATATACATCTAACCCATTATCGAGAGGCTGGTGACACTAGCCTATACAACATTAACAAATATAATTGCCCCTAAGTAATTCGAGATTTATATTCTTATCTCCGTATCTGCTAAAATAAGAGTACTATGCATAACTCACGCAAAAGCATCAATATCATTCGTGGTGAATTAAACGCGATTGTACCAGAAAAAGTTGACGAACCCCTTCCGCCACAGCCTTCTATAGTTCCGCCTACGCTTGGTCGTAAGCATTATGCAAAAAAAATCATAAAGGGCGTACTACGCCCTAAGGACGGTGCACAGTACTGGGCAGAATTCCGTGAACAATATATAATGAAAAGTCCTAAAAAACTTTTTGAATCTATCCATTTTACTCACCATGATAACGTCACCGTCAGTATTATTGTACCTGTTTTTAATAAGTTCAATCTTACGTGCGAATGTCTATATAGTATATTCACTAATGTGCCGAAGTCAATTAAATACGAAGTAATTGTCGTTGACAACAATTCAACAGATAGGTCTCACCTACTCGACAACGTACCCGGCTTAGTATACATTCGGAACAAAGAAAACCTCGGCTTTGTAGATGGCTGCAATGCTGGTGCGAAGAATGCGCGTGGAGATTTTTTGGCTTTTCTCAATAACGATGCGATGGTACAGCCAGAGTGGCTTGAGTCACTGCTAGACAGTATCCAAACTCTACCCGATGCCGGTCTTATTGGCTCAAAAATTATTTACCCGGACGGGCGCCTGCAAGAAGCCGGCGGTGTCATATTTAAAGACGGGAGTGGCAACAACTACGGTAAGAATGATCACCCTGATCGATATCAGTACAATTATGTACGTGATGTAGATTACTGCTCTGGCGCAAGCATTATCATACGAAAAGAATTATTCGACTCATTTGGAGGCTTTGATAAGCTATATGCCCCAGCTTATTACGAAGATACCGATTTAGCCTTCAAAGTTCGTCAGGCAGGCTTACGTGTCATCTACCAGCCCGAATCTATCATCTATCACATAGAAGGCGCCACAGCCGGTACAAGCACTGCTGGTGGGTTTAAAAAGTACCAAGCGATCAACCACGAGAAATTCTTAAAGCGTTGGAAAAAAACGTTAGAAAAAAATCATTACACCACTGGCGAACTTCACATTGCCCGTGACAGGTCAGCTGATAAACTAGCATTGATTATTGATGAGAACATTCCGACGCCAGACCAAGACTCTGGTTCAGTGCGCATGTATCGCATTATCCAGTCTCTACAGGAGTTAGGCTATAAGGTCACTTTCTTCCCAAACCATACTGGCAAGCGACCGAAATATATGAGACCCCTTCAACAAATGGGAGTAGAAGTAGTATACGGAGAATTGCGTGCAGAGGACTTCATAAAAGAGTACGGGGGAAACTATAATCTCGTTATGTTATCCCGGCCACGGATTGGGTCGTATTATTTAGATATATGCCAGGCATACTGCACCAAAGCAAAAATTATTTATGATACAGTCGATCTTCATTACCTACGTCTTAATCGCCAGGCAGAATTTACCGACTCCCCAGAAGAAAAGGCATACTTGCTAGATATGGCAGGTAAACACGAAATTCTTGAAAAATTCCTTATGTCGGAAGTCGATGAGACACTCGTAGTGAGTGACGCCGAGGTTAAACTGTTAGAACAAGAGAACATCGAGAACGTTTCGATTGTATCGAATATACACGATATAAACGAAGAGGCTTACGATATTGGTTTCGAAAAACGTAAAGATTTACTGTTTGTGGGTGGTTTTGCACACATGCCAAATATTGATGCAATCAAATGGTTTGTAAATGACATCTTTCCGGAAGTCGTGAAGAAAGATCCTGAAATTAAATTACATATAGTAGGCTCCAAGATGCCAGATGAGTTACGCCACGATCTTGAAAAACATCCTAACGTAATTGTTGACGGCTTCGTCGAGGACTTAGAGCCCCTCCTCAAATCTTCTCGTATATTCGTAGCGCCGTTACGTTACGGCGCTGGTGTCAAGGGTAAAATAGGGCAGGCAGTTGAGTATGGCATTCCAGTCGTATCTACCTCAATAGGAAGTGAAGGTATGTACTTAGTGGATAAAAAATCTTGTATTGAGGCTAATAGTGAGACTGATTTTGCAAAAAGTATCATCGAACTCTATACCGACTATAAGTTATGGAGCACTATACAGCAAAACAGTAGAGAAGTTATTGATGCTCATTTTAGCAAATCAAGTGCCAAAAAAGCACTACGCACTATTTTGTTCTAATATGTCGTACTGTGTCTTTTAGCTTTCTCACAGGCGCTACTATTTTCTGACTAGTTGTATACGTCTTTGATTCTTTGATAGATTGTAGTTCTGCACGTAAAGTATTATTATCTTCCAGCAATCTAATCTGTTCGCTTTCAAGACTATCGATTTGCATATTTTTAGCGACAATGGACTTTGCCATACTCAGATATTCTGATGATTTTAATTTATAAATACATTTATCAATGTCTACATACCAAGAAAAAACATTATGAATATAGTCCATTGCGATTTCAAACAATTCCGTGTATTCCATCTCGCGATTGCCGTAGGGTATTTTTTTATTTAACACGCCTCTCATCGTCGAATCCTGCGTAAGGCGATAATAATACATCACATTGTCGATCATTGCAACTTTTTCATCCTTCACATTGTTTAGTATTTGTGGCAATATGAAATTATCTTCAAGTACGTTGGACTTAAGTACTCCGTAGTCGATATCTTCTAGAGTCTTTCGTTTAAATAACTTAGCGTTTATAGACTGGGCTACAAAATCCCCTCTCATGTCCCAGTGATAGTGGTCGAAGAAGTATTGTGCGGGATTTTCGGCAAATTCTATCCCCCCCCGTCCCACGGCTATGTCACCTATTTCGTTTTCATTGTTAAATGTTGCTATTTTAGATGTGACTATGCTCGCACCGGAAGTAGTTATAGCCTCATACATTGACTGCACGTATGACTCATGCACTACGTCATCGCTATCGACGAAACATACATATTCACCACTAGATGCTTTCAATCCGTCACGTCTAGTTAATGCAGCGTTACGATTATCAACAGAAAGGCAGATAACTCTCTTATCGTTTTTGCGCCACTGTAGAGCAACATCCTCGGAGCTGTCACTAGAGTTATCGTTTACAAGTATAATCTCAATATTACGATATGTTTGTTCACTTACGCTCTTCAGGCAACGACTTAAATACTGCTGACTATTGTGTACGGGAATTATGACGGATATTTTTTTTTGTAGCATTCTACAGCTATTCTACCACGGTACGAGTTGCCGCTCCATTCCAGGCTGGCAAGACTATTTAATTAATGAGCGTTTAATCGCACCGCACAGCTTCCTAAAAGCGAGCTTCACAGTAGGTTCGCGCAATCGTTCAATCTCAATAAGTTTCTCGTTCTTACGTTCATTAGCCAATGATTCGGAACTACTGACTAGGTAATAATTATCTTTAAACTGATTTAAAATATATAATATGTCCTGATAAACTAATGTTCTTGCTGGATTGTGTTGGTTCTTAACTTCTTCTATTAGGCTAGTGATTGAGCCCATAGTGTTTTCTGGATTCATCCACTCTAAAGTATTTTTCTGAATCCTTTTATTGTGCTTTTTGATTTTGGATTGATTCGCTGGATCTATTAAATACTCAATCTTATTTGATAGATCGTCAACATCATGAAGCTTAAAAAGATTATTATTACCTAATATTTCTTTATGCTCCCAGTGACCAGGAATATCGGCAATCAATGCTGTAATGCCTAACATTTCCGCTTCTATCGTAGCCCGGCCGACTGCTTCACCCTCCCCGGAGTTAATATAGATATCATTTTCAGAGAAAAATTCCCACGGGTCACTTTGGTGGTCTATGATATATACTTGATTTTCAAGTTGATGACTTTTTATAGCACTTTTTATTTGATTAAGATACTCATTGTTTTCATTTGTGATCGTTGCACCCATAAAAATTATTTCGATACTTAGTTCTGGTTTTTTAGATTTAATTCTAGAGACTGCCGCTAGTATATCAAGGTGATTTTTTTCACGAAAGAAATTAGCAGGTAGAATTAATCTAGGTTTTTTGTACTTTCTTAGAGTTACTATTGGCTTATTGACGTACGAATAAATCAAACTGCTGTCTGTATTGTACTTTTTCAAGATATTTTGACTATTTTTAGAATTACACGCTATTGCATTTGAATATTTTATAAAAGTTGGAGGGATGTCCGATAACTTATTCTGATTATCAAGCAACCCTAACTGTCCTCGGTCAAAATATATATGGGGAACATCACACAATGCTGCTGCCCATTGACTTGGCTCAATATAAAGATTTGTCATCATTACATCTGGTTTGATATTCCTGATTACTGTCGCAATATTCAGCGCCTCATTCACTTCACTCAAAGAGTGGTCGTGATGCAAACCAAACGTAGCATATGTGCCGATAACATACTCAATTTCAGAATCTTTAAGTGTTTTTAAAAAATCTTGTTGACTGTCTCTGGGGACGATTACATAATTTTTTAAACCTTTACTTTGCATGAACTTCATTAGCTCATAGAAAGACTTTTCACCACCCCCCGCAAGACTCCCCGTAGGCACAATAGACAATACTTTAGTACTCATGGTATCTTGTTTTTTATTTCCGGAAGGGTTATTTTATCACCCCATAACTTATCATACTTTTCTGGATTAAAAAAGTACCATCCGGCCCCTGGATTGAATGTAAACTCGCCAAAATACACTTCACCCATATGATCAATATACCAGTCAATACGTACAAAAGGATAATTCAGCTCTTTTGCTAGTTTACTCGTAAGATCCTTGAGATGGTCAAACTGCCTTGGCTTTTCAATATCCATATCTTTCATTCCAGGTAGAATAGAAATATTTTGCTTATTAAATTTCATATCATAGAATGCCATTTTCTCATCAACAAACCTATCTGCTATGATCAACAGGCTCTCTGGCTTGCCATTGAAGCAGTAAAATTTGTAGTCTTCTATACCCTCTTGAAACTCAATGTACTTTTCAATTATAATTTTTGGTTTAATATTTTTATAATGCATCTCCAGACCATAGGTAAATACATTATGACGTAACCAATAATTCACCTTCTGTCTTGCCTCGGATATGTTAAGCTGTGCTTTATCTTTGACTATGATATTTGACCGACTACCGTTATTTGTTTTTATTGCAAACCTATCAGGCAGTTTCGTAAAATCAATTTCATCAAAGTTATCATACACACCGAGCAGCGGAACAACATATTTTTTTCCAATTCTACTTTCTACGTACTTTTTAACCAGGTATTTATCGGCTAGTCTTGTCTGTACGTCATCGGCACCGTAAAGCTTTATCCACTGCAACTTCTCGTTAAAAGTTATTGGGTTATTAAAATCCAACTCCTTATTATACATATCGTAAAACTTATCAACTAACCATTCTTCGTATTTACTTGGGTGCATATATTTTACTAGTGAATAATTTTGCTCTTGAACCTGGCTCTCGAGCGATTCAACTGCCTCAGATAACTGTGCGATAGTATGATGTAATTGAGGAATTTGATTCGTACTCTCGGTTAATTCACGTCCAATCAAAAGCTTCACAACCCGTCTGCGTATTTTTTGGATCATACCCTTAATCATAATACTCCTCGTACCAGTCCAAGAATTTTTTGACGCCGTAACGAAAATCTGTATTTGGAGTAAAACCTATTTTTTTTTCAAGCAGACTTGTATCTGCCCACGTTTTGACTGGTTCTTCACTACCGGCCAATGTGTATTTAATATTAGGTATTAGACCTAATTCATCCGCGATATACTCCAATAAGTCTCCGATTCTTATTGGATCTTTATTACCTATATTATATATCTCTGGCGTGGCTGAATTTTCATTATTAACTAGTAAAAGGTGTATCGCTTTTATGCAATCATTTATATAAGTCATGTCTCGCCACATGTCACCGTTGTTATTTAGTGATATTTCCTCGCTGTTTATCAACTTATTTGTCCACATAAAATACGCCATATCAGGGCGTCCAAATGGACCGTATATATTAAAAAACCTTAAGCCTATCGTACGTATGCCGTACGAGTAAAAGAATCCACTGGCCATACTTTCATTTGATAATTTTGTTGCGGCATACAAGCTCATTGGAGTGGAGGTTAAATCAGATTCCTTAAAAGGTAGTTGTTCATTTGCTCCATACACAGAGCTTGAGGACGCATACAAAACCTTCGTTACCCCAAAAACCCTAGCTGTGTTGATTAAATTATAGAATCCGTTGATATTCGAGTATATGTATGTGCCAGGATTTTTCTTAGAGTAGCGAACGCCAGCTTGAGCAGCCAGGTTTACAACACAGTCGATGGATTCTTGTCGAAAAATATCACTTAAATCATCGTTCAAATCTCTCCTAAAAAAACGAACTCTTTTATCAAGATTCTTTATTCTATCTTCTTTTAGTTGAGTGTCGTAATAATCATTTACGTTATCTATTCCAACTATTGACCAGTTAGTATTACGTGAAAGATGTTGCGCAAGATTAAAGCCAATAAATCCGGCAATCCCTGTGATAAGTATAGTTTTACTCATTCAATCCACTTACCGCGATTATACATGACCGCAAAAGTTTTCGCTTCACCTCCCGGATAGTCATTGCGTCGAATCATAAATGTCGGTGCATCGTCGTGCCATACATAAGCTACTAAATTTCCATCTGTATCTTTTATTGATGAATTAACTCGCAGACTCATATCATTCAACTCTTTTACCTTGAACTTAACCGTATGCTCTGTTAACTCTGACTTTTTATATTTCCTAAAATCACTGTTGCTCGAATATACATACGTATTTTTATCAATATCCTGAAGATCCATTTCAATTTTCAATAATGCATCTTTTGAAGGTTTAATTAAATAGCGGATAGCCACTTCGTCGTCTTGATTTATTTTCTTTGCACTAGTTAGCTCTATCTTGAAATCAGACACTATTGGGTTTATTTTTTGCTGTGAATCTTCATCATCAGGTGCGTCACCCTCATGCTCTACTATTGCCTTAGAATCAAGGTTCTCGAGGCTGTATTCATTTGCCACGTCCTCAGGACTGCCGTTTACCACGACCTTGCCTTCGCGTATCATCATTGCTTTATTACAGTATTTTCGAACATGGTCCATACTATGCGTCACAAGTATGACTGTTTTTTTCTTTTGTTTCAGTTCTTCGAAGTATGCGTAGCATTTGCGCTGAAAAGCCTCGTCACCGACTGCTAAAATCTCATCCAATAGCAATATATCGGCATCAGCACGTATTGCAATTGAAAATGCCAATCGTACTTGCATGCCACTTGAGTAATTTTTGAGACGTTCTTCCATGAAATCGTGCAGCTCGGCAAAATCTACAATATCTTCATACATATCATTCATTTGCTTACGGCTAAATCCAAGCAGTGCACCGTTGAGAAATACATTCTCACGTCCAGTAAGCTCGGGGTTAAATCCTACACCGAGCTCAATAAACGGAACAAGCGTACCGTTTACGTGTACCGCCCCTCCGTCTGGTGCATATATACCCGCCAGCGTCTTCAGGAGTGTGCTTTTACCACTGCCGTTGCGGCCAACTATACCAAAGAAATCGCCTTTTTCTATTTCAAAAGATATGTCATTGAGGGGTGTAAATTCTCGATAACCCTTACGTCCTTTTAACGTGTTAATCAATTTCTGCTTAAGTCCGCTATGTGCCTCAAGAGGTATTTGAAAATTTTTCGTCAAATTATCAACTTTTACTGCTTTTTCTTTCTGTTGGCCCATTATATTAACTCCGCAAATTTTTTTGAATTTTTTCTGAAGTAGTAGATAGCCAAAACAATGAATACACTTACTATCATAAAGGGGATGAATACTTTCCATCCATGCGTAATATCATACAACCTCACTGCATCATGCGTAACGAGCACATAACGGATATCTTGTATGATCTGCGCGATTGGGCTTAACATGATAATTCTTGCTGCTAGTTCACTTTGGGTAATAACCATTGAAAGTGGATATAGTATAGGCGTTGCGTAGAACGCGGCCTGTAAGAAGACGTCCCATAGATGGCCTATGTCACGAAATTTTACATTGACAGCCGACAAAAAGAAGGCCATCGCTAACGCGAAAATATACAACTCTAGCAATAAAGGGATTATCCAAAGGGCCTCCCAGGTGACTTGCACGCCGTTAAATATAATAAACACCATCACTACAAGAAGATTTATCAATAGATTAATAAGAGAAGATACTGTACCTGAAACCACGATAATATATTTTGGAAAATTTATTTTCCTAATCAAGTCTCCACGAGCGATTATTGACTGTAACCCGTTTATAGTCGACTCGGTGAAAAAACCCCATAAGACGATGCCCAGCAGTAAGTAAACTGGAAAATGTTCGATGTCCCGTCCTAGCTGCAGAAACCTATCGAACACTATGTACATAATGACGAATAAAAATAGTGGTTTCAATACACTCCACGCATACCCAAGCGCGGATCCCTGATAGCGTAGCTTGAAATCTGTAATTACCAACTCACGCAGAAGAATTCTATTTCGAGGACTTATAATGTTAGATATTTTCATAATAATCTCCAATCATTATACAATAGAGCTTACATTATGAGTAGCGTTGCCATTGTAGTACTAAATTGGAATGGCCTCGATGACACGAGGCAGTGCGTAGAGTCGCTCTATGGACAGACATATGATAAATACTCTGTAATTCTCATTGAGAATGGCTCTACGGAGCTTGGAACTAAGGAGTGTATGGCCGAATTACAGCAGACATATCCAGATCTACGTGTAATCTACAACGAGAGAAATCTCGGATTCGCCGGTGGTGTAAATATGGGAATCCGTCACGCGATAGAACGCGATTTTGATTTCGTGGCGCTATTCAATAACGATGCAGTTGCTGACAAAAATTGGCTGTACGAACTTATAGCTGCACAAAAAGAGCATAGTAGCGGCATCACAACTGGCCTCCTACTCCACGCAGACGGCAAGACTATTGATAGCACCGGTGACTGGTGTTCTATATGGGGCCTACCTTTTCCCAGAAATCGAAATAACAAGCGAGACGAGGCACCAAAAAGTGAGCCCGTATTTAGCGGAAGTGGTGGCGCCTCCCTATATTCTACAAAGATGCTCCGAGAAATTGGACTATTCGATGAAAAATTTTTCGCCTACTATGAAGATACAGATATAAGTTTTCGTGCGCAGTTATACGATTGGGGAGTATATTACACTGACGCCGCAATTGCGTACCATAAACAAGGTGCGACAAGTAGTAAGATTCCTGGATTTGCAGTGTACCAAACATTCAAAAACTTACCACTTTTCTATATAAAAAATATGCCAACTCGCCTACTACTATCTACAGGTAGCCGATTCGCCCTAGCGTATATATTAATGCTCGGTAACGCGATAAAGAACGGCAACGGTGCACCGGCCGTAAAGGGATGGATTGCACAGATCCCACTCTTCTGGCTTCATGCTATACCTCAACGTATAAAAATACAGCGAGAGAAAAAGGTTTCTGCAAGCCATATTAAATCGCTACTTTGGCCAGACCTGCCCCCAGACCAAACAGGGCTGCGTAAATTTCGTCAACTTTTTATTAGCAAAAAGTAACCTATGTTAAAATCATATTAAAGTGACTAGACAGAAGAATCGTATTTGTATTGTGATACCTGCATACAATGAATCGCAGGTTATTTATGATGTCCTTACAAACATAAAAAAGGCACTCGCTCGAGACAAGAAACATTCCTATGAAATTGTCGTTGTAAATGATGGTTCAGCCGATGATACGTCACTAGAGGCTAAACGAGCCAAAGTTACCGTAATAGACCATATATTAAATTCCGGTGCAGGTGGCGCTACTGCTACCGGTCTTAGTTATGCGCAGCAGCACAACTTTGACGCCGCAGCAACTATGGATGCCGATGGCCAGCACAAACCAGAAGATCTAGTGCGAGGCGTAGAAAAACTACTGTCATCCGACGTCGATCTACTTATAGGTAGCCGCTTAATCGACAGCAAGGGTATGTCTAGGGTTAAGGTGCTTGGCAATAAAGGCCTTAGCGCAATCACTTACTTAATATTTGGCATCAACTCCACAGATTCTCAATCAGGCCTGAGAGTATTTTCAAAAAAAGCTCTCGCTTGTCTTGAATGGAAGGCTCGAGGGTATGAGTTTTGCTCCGAGATGCTATGGCGTGCAAGCAAAATTGGCTTGAAGATAGATGAGTATCCTATCTACGCGATATATACAGAATATTCAAAGAGTAAAGGTCAGAGCAATTGGAATGGGCTCAATATAGTTCGCACATTACTCGCACGACGATTGTCGGAGATATTTCGATGAGCAGATATATACTACTGCTATTAATCAATCTTCCGTTCGTTGCTCTCGCTATCACTGGTATAATTACTCGCTTCAAGATGAAAAGAATCAGTCGACGCAGAGCTTCGATTCAACTGACGCTATGGTTTGTGCTTTTGTCTGGCTTAGTCCTCGCCGAGCCTACATATCACTGGCTTTTTGCAAATAACTTTACGGATGCAGACTCCTTGAGTCTATTTGATGTGGTTCAGATTACTGCAATAGTATTCTTGCTTTACACTATCAATAGTATATCTATTCGGTTAGAGCAGACTGAAAAACGACTCAACGACCTACATCAAGAATTGTCCATCAAGTTGTCCAGCAAAAAGTAGTATACTAGATATACATGAGCCATATAGCTATCGACGCCCGTATTATCAATAGTTCGACAGGTCGTTACGTCGAAAGACTACTGCACTACCTCGAGCAAATCGACAACGAGAACACCTATACTATTCTCGTTCCTACTAAGGATAGGGATTTTTATACGCCAACAAATCCAAACTTCACTATTCAAACAGTAGATTTTGATAATTATTCATTTGGTGAGCAGATTGGTTTTTTAAAATTTCTCAATACACTTGGTGCAGATCTTGTGCATTTTTGTATGCCGCAGCAGCCAATACTATATAGCGGTAATCACATTACGACATTTCATGACTTAACGTTGCTCAATACCTACAATTCGGACAAGAATTGGTTCGTGTTCCACGCCAAGCAGCTCGTAGGACGCTTCGTGTTTCACCGAGTGGCTACTAGTAGTTCTCGTATCCTCGTGCCGACCTGGAACGTCAAGCGAGAGCTTGAGGCGTTTCACAAAGGTATCGAAGATAAGACGGTCGTCACCTACGAAGCTGCCGATAAATTACAAGCTGGCAAAACAACGCCGTACAACAACCCGTTCAAGCGCTACTTACTCTACGTAGGTCAACAGAGCGACTATAAAAACATTCGTCGTCTCGGTGATGCGCACCAACAACTTATCGAAAAATACCCTGATCTTGGGCTTATACTCGTGGGCCGCATGAACAAAAGTGCGCAGATGACCAAAGAATACTTTGATAAAAATCATTATGATAATATTCACTTCACAGATTTTATCGAAGACGATCAGCGAGATTGGTTATATGAAAATTGTGAAGCCTACGTATTCCCTTCTCTCATGGAAGGGTTTGGATTGCCACCGCTCGAGGCAATGCAGTACGATGCGCCAGTAATAAGTAGTAATGCCTCATGTATGCCAGAAGTGCTCGGAGAGGCGGCAGAATACTTCACTCCGACAGATATCGGTAGTATGGTTCGTGGCATCGACCGCGTACTTAGTAGCGAAGAGTTGCGAAAAGAACTTATCAAAAAGGGTCGCCTGCAACGCGACAAATATTCGTGGAAAAAAATGGCCCAAGAAACCTTGGACCAATACATCATTGCGCTTGCGAAAAAATAGTTACGAACTTGCTTGAGCGATAATAAGGCGACGCTCGCGACCTTCTCCTTCAGAAAAAGTATGGATATCGCTATACTCTGATGCAACGTGATGCACCACACGCCTATCCGCTGCATTGAGATCAGCGACATAAGAATCGCCAGTACGACGAACTTCTTCTATCCACCCGCGAGCTTTTTCAGCAAGCTTCTCTGCACGCTGTTTTTTATAGTCCGCTATATCGATATTCACGCGCTGCAGTTCCGCACCACTATTACGTAGCACGCTCGACACGATAGACTGCATACTACGCAGTGTCTCAGCATTACGACCGATCAATAGGCTATTGAGCTCACTCGAAGCGACAGAAACGTTAATCACTCCGTCTTCAAACGTTGTTTCGACATCTATATTGATCTCAAAGAAAGAGATCAGGTCTTGCACTGTCTTAGCTGCTAAGTCGATAGATGCCTGCTGATTCATGCCTTCTTACCTTTTTTACCACTTGTCTTCGCGACAACGCGCACAGTGGCTTTTTGTGTCTGCTTCTTTTTCTTTTTTGCCACCGGCTTTTTCGGTGCAGGAATTACTTCGCTCGGAGTATCAACCACAATGTCAGCTTTTTTAGCTTGTGCTTCGCGCTGCTTGGCTGACTTTTTCTTTTCTTTCTGCTTATCATCGCCTTCGTCGGCAATATCTTCTAGCTCTTCTTCGTCACGCTTGAGTAGGATGTGTTGCTGCAAGACTGCAACTGCGGTGGATACCGCATAGTAGAGAGCAATCGCACCAGGTAGGGTGAGCATGATAACTGTCATGAAAATCGGCAGAATCTTGACCATCTTCTGCATGACGATACCGTTAATTTCAGATTGATCGGCTTGTTTACCCTCGGCAGCCTCTGCCATCACCTGACGCAGACCTTTTTTGTTGTCTTGCTGGGGCATGGTTTGTTTCGATGAAATAAACTGTAGCAGGCCTGCACCTACTGCGAGGAAGATCAAAAATGGGCTCACTCCAGTCGAGCTGATAGCGCGCTGCGTCAGGTCGACAATTCCAAGCAAATACTCATTGAATTGATCTGGATTGTCGATAAGTTGGCGTACGGGCGCCCAATTTTCGAGCGGTGCGTACGCAAAACGTTCGATATCTTCTCGGTGTATCGTAAAGATTTGAATGACATGGTACAGACCGATGAATATAGGAAGCTGGATGAGTAAAATACCAATCGTACGGAATGGATTAACATTGTGCTTCTTATAAAGCTCGAGCATCATCATGCCTTCGAGTTGCCTGTTGCCCTTGGCTTTCTTCTTAAGCTTCACTAACTCTGGCTGCAGCTTTCGCATAGCCTTAACTTGATGAAGCTGCTTCTTGATGAGCGGCCACATAAGTAAACGGACAAGGATAGTAAACAGGATAATTGCGACACCAAAGTCGCCTCCTGGGATCAATCCATATAGCACCATTAGTGCATTAAATATCGGCTGTACGATGATTACGTCAAATGGACTCACTACTCACACTTTCTTTTACCTACTTATTCTCTTGCAATAGTATACCATTTTTACTCTGGCTGAGCGAGAAGTACCTCGACTTTTGCCTCAGAGAGCTGCACAAGCAACTGCGCGCGAAGCTCGTCATGCGGCATAGTCGCCACCTCTGCACTATAAATTATTACCACGATATCTTGTGCCTCGTGGATATGTGGCAAAAATTCGTGCAGAATATGATACACTCTGCGACGAACACGGTTACGACCAACAGCAGACTTGAGAACTTTTTTACTTATGACAATACTACACCTAGTGTGCGACCGGCGTGAATTAGTGATAGCTTTGACAACAAAAAGACGTGAGCGCGAAACGTTACCGTTGCGATACACGTATTTGAGACTTGCATGTCCATGAAATCGATTTTCTTGAGCTAACATATATTCTTTTACCCAGTATACCAGCCTCAGATACGAAAATATCCGTCTCTCTATGGAAACGGATATTTACGACAACTCCTATCTATTTAGACAGTGAGACGTGCGCGGCCTTTAATACGGCGGCGCTTAATCACAGCACGACCTGCTTTGGTCGATACACGAGCACGGAATCCGTGTGTACGTGCGCGGTGACGTGTGTGTGGTTGGTGTGTTCGCTTAGGCATATCTGTTCCATCATACAGGATACTATTTGAATATTCAAGTTATAAGCTTGCGGATGTGTCATATCTATACTCTACTATTTTAGTTATCCCCGTTTAGTATGTTTTTATCCACAGTATTACAGATGAGACGCACGATTGTGGAAAAGTCTGTGATTTTAGAGGTCTATTTTTACATCACTCTTTTACTTGTGGAAAAGTAGGTATTTCTATATAGTTTATACACAGACACCCACAGGGAATAACTGGGACAATATCTACGTAGAGGAGAGGGAGGTTATAGCAACATGGCGACAGCACATACGTTATGGCAAAGTGTGCTTGGTGAGATAGAACTTTCGGTTTCACATGCTACATTTGCGACATGGTTCCAAAACACCGAACTACTCGACGACAACGAAGACAATGTCACTATTGCTGTACCGAACGTTTTTGCAATCCGCCAGTTCCAGATCAAATACAATGACCAGATACGTGACGTATTAAAAAAGAACGGTCTCAACGCACAGAAGATCAATTATGTTGTTAGTACAAAAGGCAAACGAACCGTTATCAACCGTGAAACGACTCGTAGTGGTAATGGCAGCGCCCAAGAAGAGATCACACAACTCACCCCGTCTCGTGCGCCCACTCCTGCTACGACTATCAATCCACGCTACAACTTTGACTCATTCATAGTCGGCTCAAGCAACGATCTCGCTTATACAGCCTGCCGTACAGTTGCCGCCAATCCTGGAACTAAGTACAATCCCCTATTTCTCTACGGCGGGGTTGGTCTCGGTAAAACTCACCTCATGCAAGCTGTCGGTAATGAGATCAAATCCCGCGACAGTAATGCTCAAATTCTCTATATAAATACCGAGACCTTCGTGAAAGAGTTTATTGAAATGATTCGTTTTAAAAAAGGTGGGTTTTCAGACAAATACCGTAATGTTGATGTACTTATCATCGATGACATGCAGTTTATCGCAGGCAAAGAGAAAGTACAGGAAGAATTTTTCCATACATTCAACGCACTACATCAATCCAACAAGCAAATCATCATCAGCTCAGATAAACCACCGAAAAGCATCCCAACTCTAACTGAACGTTTACGCAGTCGTTTTGAATGGGGTATGACTATCGACGTACAGATGCCTGATTTCGAGACACGCTGTGCAATCATCGAAGCCAAAGCAAACTTCTCCGGGGTCTCGCTTAGTAAAGAAACAGTCGAGTATCTCGCTCAGAACATCAAGACCAACATTCGCGAACTCGAAGGTGCGCTCAATCAGCTACTCGCCTACGCGGAGATGCGCGGCGTTGAACCTGATGTGTCAACAGCCGAAGGTCTGATAGGCAATGTGCGACACTCTCGCCCGCAGCACATCACCTCCAAGCAAATCGTCGACCGTACCGCTAAGTACTTCCAGATATCTACGATTGAGATGACTAGCGCTAAGCGCGATAAACATATTGTGTTACCGAGGCAAATAGCTATGTACTTACTCAGGAGTGAGCTACACCTGAGCTTTCCTAAAATCGCTGTCGAGCTAGGACGCAAAGATCACACCACTGCTATCCATTCTATCGAGAAAATCGAGAAGGCAATCAAACTAGATTTTGCTATTCGCGAACACGTTGCAGAAATAAAGGAGCGTTTGTATGCCTAAAAACATGGTGTCGCTATGTGGACAATATGTGTATTCACAGCGTACAACACAAGGTACAACCTGTGTAGGTTCATCCACAGTTGTGTATACATCTCCTACTCGGGCAACTTTCCCTGGGTACAATTCACAGCTTATACACACTTCTATGCGCAGCTTGTCCCACGAGTTATCAACACGAAATTTCATGCTTCTTACCTCTGTAATATCACAGTTTATCCACGGTATCCACAATACCTATAACTACTCACACGAATTTAAAAAAGGAATAAGTATATAATTATGGAACTATCAGTTTTACAAGAAAATCTAGCGCGAGCACTTAGTGCAGTTGGACGAGTAGCAAGTGGACGAACACAGCTTCCTATCCTCAATAACATCTTACTTCGCACAGACGGAAATAGACTTCTCGTTGCTGCAATGAACATGGAGATTGCGTCAACTCAGTTTGTAGGAGCTAAGATTACTACTCCTGGCTCGATCACTATACCTGCTCGCCTACTCAGTGACTTTGTGGCTAACTTACCAAAAGGTACGATAGAACTTCAAGTTAAGGGCACAAAACTTCACGTATCTGCTGGGAAGTATAGCTCTGTTGTGAACGGTCTTGCTGCCGATGATTTCCCTGAACTTCCTGTCATAGAAGAAGATGTCGCCGTACGCTATAGTATCGCGGTGAAAGACTTTAAACAGGCAGTGTCGCAAACTATCATCACGACTTCTAATGATGCTACGCGCCCAGTGCTTACAGGTGTGTACTGGCATTCACACGAAGGTTCCTTGTATCTTGCTGGCACGGATGGCTATCGCCTATCGGAGCGTCGACTCGTGGCGACCTCCAGTGAAGTGGCAGCTATCGTACCGACAACAAGTTTGCAAGAAGTACTCCGCACTATCACTGATGACGTAAGTGAAGTTGAAATACTCTTCGATGAGTCGCAGGTTCGCTTTCGGCTTGATGGCTCAGAGATAACCAGTCAACTCATTAGCGGTAACTTCCCTCCCTATCGAAAATTAATTCCAGAGAAATCCGAGACGTCGGTCGTGCTCGCAAAGGATGAATTTGTGCGCATCACGAAAGTAGCCGGCTTGTTTGCCCGTGACTCTGGCGGCAGCGTGACGATAACTGCCGACGAAGATACTAAAACACTCTCGCTCCACTCTGTGGCCTCTGAACTTGGTGAAAACACCTCTGAGGCGGACGCAACTGTTTCTGGTGGTGGTATGGTGACACTTAATTCTCGTTACCTCAGTGAAGCCCTGGCGGTGGTAGACGGCGACACTGTGTCGTTTAGCTTCTCCGGTAAGCTCGCTCCAACTGTCCTTACGACCGCCAGCAAAGACGTGAACTACAAGCATATTATCATGCCCCTAAAGAGCTAGTACACACATGGAGATCACCGGTTTACGAGTTCAGCACACCCGGTCGCATGACGATGAAACGTTTGCATTTGAATCTCGTGTCAGTGTCATTACTGGTCGCAATGGCTCAGGTAAAACGACGCTACTCGAAGCGTTGCACGTGGCGCTACGTGGTACCTCGTTTCGTGGTAGTGACGGCGAGCTACTGCAGCTGTCACAGCAATGGTGGCGTATCGATGTACGCACTGCCGATGGCGAGTCACGTGTTATAAAGTTTGATAGTGCAAAGCAGACTGGGCGTAAGCAGTTTGATATTTCAAGTAAAACATCATATCGCCTCGCAGCAGCTCAAAAATACCCTGTAGTATTGTTCGAACCAGATGATCTGCGACTCCTGAGTGGCTCTCCGGCGCGTAGACGACAGTTTGTCGACACATTCATCTCTCAGATCAACCCGCTCTACCCGGCGCTCGTACGCAAGTTTGAGCGCGCGCTCAAGCAACGTAATACACTCCTTAAACACCATGACACCACGCGGGACGCCGTGTTTGTATGGGATATGGCACTCGCAGAATACGGCGCCGAGATGATTCGAGAACGAACGCAGATTATTGAGCGTATCAATGCGTCCCTGACGGATACTTATCGCAGTATCGCCGGTACAGACGACAGTGCAACGCTCCATTATTCTCATACGATGACCGATGGTATTCAGCAGCGACTTGCCAATGATCTCCATGCAAATTTTGAGCGAGACAAATTACTAGGCTTTACTACTACAGGACCCCACCGTCACGATATCATTTCGCAGTTTAACGAGTCGCCTGCTATCGCCGTCGCATCACGTGGTGAAATACGTAGCATGATACTGGCGCTTAAATTCATAGAGGTCGACGTCGCGGAGCAGGCGACCGGTATGTCACCTATCGTACTACTTGACGATGTGTTCGCTGAGCTTGACGAAACCCGTCAGCAACGACTTGCAGAAAAATGCCGCGGCAACCAGATGTTTATTACGAGTACTAACGCGTATACCGGCATAGACAGCGCGGCTGTTATCTCACTTGATTGATACGAAGTAAAATGTCGCGAGGAACATCTGGGTACTGAACGACGGTGAGAACAGGTGCCGGAGTAGCAGTAACTCGCCAGTTGCCAGATTCCTTTTGCATGAGTAGCCGCAAGCTGTCGCTATTATCCCCTGAGCTATCTTTTGCTCGTAGTGTCGCCCCGAAGATCGTGCCGTCCGCATAGAGTCGCGCTTCGCTGAGGTTATAGCGCTGCGTGACAGTGGGGTATGTGTCTGTAAGCTGCGTGTTAATAGCTTCTTTCTCTTTATCGTACAGCTCATTGAGGTACGCTTGTGTAAAAGAAAAATCTACATCGATAGTGCTCGTGTCGTCGTCGATGCGAATATTCTGCACATCTTTCTGTAAGCTATCGCCTACGTGGGTCATGCGATACTCGCCTTTTTTGAGTTCTATCGATTGGCCATTTGGCGGATAGAAGGTTTCAGTATCGCCGCGTGTAATTTCTATATACCCTTGCGATGAGTCAAATGAAAATGTCACTGTTTGAAACGAAAGAATATAACTCCACAATAAATATATACCGATACTAGCAGCCGTAATAACAAGTGCCAATTGCGTGATTTTACTGCGAAAAATAGCGTACATTAGTTTTTCTCCAAGGGGTTGTCGAAGTTATCGTAACTGATGCGATAATCTGTTGGCTCATAACCTTTGCTGCGCAGGAAGTCGAGGGCTACTTGTCGGTATTTTGGGGATACCCCGTAGATAATTAATTCTATAGATTTATCATCGTAGTTGCGGTAATCAATAGTATAATACGGGTCTTTTATCGGTAGAATGTTAACGATAGGATTATTTGATTTAAAAAGCGTATTATATTCACGTGCTCGCTCCACGGTGAGCGTTTCGAGTTCGCTGTAGTCCGCCTGGTTATCTGCTTGCCATTGCTTGGCTTCTTTTGTCTTACCTACTAAGCCGGTATATATAAACGGCTTTGCAGTTGACGAGACCCGCAAATCTCTTGTTTGTGAGGTAAACCCATCGTAACTGACAGTCACCTTGTATGCGCCCGGCGCAATATACGCCGTGCCACTACTCGGCAATGTTTCGCCAGTTGACAACTTGACGTTCGCATCGTGCGGGACAACTTGTACAGGTACGGCTATTTTGCCGCGTCTTTGCTCTGCGAGCTGCATAGTGTAATAAGTGATTGTCGCCGCAAGCACGATAAAAAGTACTACAGCGGCAACGAGTGCTGGTTTACGATACTTATCGATATAGTAGGAAAGTTCGTATTGCATAGTACTAGATACTTATATTGCCCGAAGACGAAGCCTTTCTATACCAATTATACGCTGAGTCTGTGATAGTTTGCTGATTGTCGGCCATAGGAGCGCGCTGGCCTTGTGAGGCCGATGCTGCAGGTGCATTGAAGCCATCTGGGTTTTGGCTTCCTTCGGCTACATAGATAAAAGTGTGGCCAGAGTTAATTGCCACATCCCCTGGTTGGAGTTTATCAGGTGTGACATCTTCGGGTGAGATAGGCTCCCAGTTTTGCTTGAGCCATTCTTCTTGCCTGCTCGTATCTCCCGCTGAGCCATTTTTGCCACCAAAATTATACCCCGTATCGTAACCACTATCTCTTATGAGTAGTGTCACGAATGCACCGCAGTCGATGCCATCGGCACCTACATACATGTCTTGTTCGATAGCTTTTTTGACTGCGGCGGCATATGGCAGAGTTTTCTCTGTAGGGTTGTCTGTTTTATAGTCCGGCCAGGCGTAGGCCATGAGGGTCTCATTGAGGTTACCACCGCTAAACTTCGCATCCTTGCAGCCATCGGCACCGCCACTCGATGAAGTACTCTTGGTAGTTGAAACTTTCTGCGCCACAGACCTACCATGCTCATCCACCTCATCTTCGCCCGAAGGATTATTCATATCTTCGCTCGCCTCACTCCCAGCAAGAGGGTCTTCTCTTGAGTAGGTTTCGAATATCTTTTGTGCGTTGCCGCCGCGTCGCTCGACTACTTCGCTGTCGCTGTCGGCGGACTTTTCGTAGCCATCGTGGAATATTACGGCTGCTTCGACTGGGTCGTTGGTGCGGCGCAGATCGTTGTACGTTGATAAGTAGCCACCTTCAAGTTCGTGCAGTATGAAGCTAAGTTGTGCGGTGAGGTCGGTGTTCTTAAGGCCCATACCTTCTACATGCGCCTGGAGTGGATCTTGTCGCTCACTAAATGTCCACTGTACGAGGCCGAACCCGACGCCGTTAATCATGTCGTAGTCTTCTTCTTCAGGTATGATGCGCCCACCCTGTTCGATATTTGGTAGCGGTTGCTGCAGTCCTGTTTTCTCGTCTATAGTTGGACCACCAGATTCCTGGATGAAATTGCCGACAATAGCTGCTGCTTGAGGAAGGTTGAGTCCTTCGCGCATCAGGAAGTTGAGTGACTTTTCGATATTACCATCTCCAGCCAACGTGACGGCGCTAGCGCCAACCGCCACACACTCGTCGTCGACAGCCCATGCCTCCTGTCCCATGAAGCGCGTCATATCGGTGATAGCCGCGACTCGGGCGGGAAATACCAGTTCTTGTGCAGACAGTACCATGATAGCGGCGATACAGAAAAGTGTACGTAGCTTATTCATCCCGCTGCTCCTTGCAATGCAATATCGAGATACGGCTGCGGGTCTACGGGCCTGCCGCTACCGCTAAAACTCGTATGACCGCCCTTCCAGACCTCGAAGTGTAGATGTGGCCCAGTACTCTGCCCCGCGTTACCAATAGTCGCGATGTTTTGTCCGGCAGTCACTTTGTCGCCAACTTTTACGAACACACCGTCTGGATACATGTGGCCGTATACAGTATCAACGCGCGAACCATCTTCATCTTCGTGACGTATAACAATCCAGTGTCCGAAACCGCTCGCAGGACCAGCAGCAAGCACTTCGCCGTCGCGGGCAGCATATATCGCTGTGCCGGTAGGACCTGCAATATCTATACCATTGTGATTTGTTCCGCCGCGAGGACCAAACTTGCTTGATACGGTAGTTTTTTCTTTATCGGCTGGATACGCCCAGCCGTCTTGACCGACAGGTCCGTCTACGCCGCTCGCAAAGTTTTGCTCGGAGCCACCTTCTGTCGCGAAGTCCTGATCGATCCCCTCGTTAATGCCGAGACTCAACTTAAATTTGGCATAGTGCCAGTTTTTTTCGTAATTTGCGTCCGACACGCAACCTGAACCATTGGTTGGTTCGGCTTCGATGTCTTCGGTGGCACCTGGCTGCTGGTCGACGCACTGTTCGATATACTTTTTGTAGTTCCAGTCGCGCTTATTATCTTTAGGGTCACCACTGTCTGAATCTGGAATAATTTCATCATTTGCGAGCATCCACTCGAGGTTTTCCATTGGGTCTATATTCATAGCTTCTTTTGGCAAGCCAAATACCATCACGCACGTCGGGTTCACCGCGACATTCGGGCCAAGCTCTGCATATTGTGGGTCGTTGCAGTACGTATAGCGATCTTTTTGTACGATAGTATCTCTGCCGTCGTCTGCGCCGGCAAATGGTACGATTGCAGTAACAGCGCTTGATGTGATCATCGAGAGCGAGCTGAGCGCCTGTACTCCCCCACTACTCATGGCAGAAGCGACAGGTAGTGTAGTACGAGCCAGCGACCCGGCGAAAGAAAACTGGTTAGTGACATCGAATGGATTTCGGGCGGCGGCAAGCTTATCGAGCTCGTCATAGTACACAAGAGCCTCTCGCTTACTATTCTGATAATCGGCCATATCTTCTGGCTTCATAGTCATCATACCTTGTTCGCGCGCCATGCCGTTGTACATTACATCGTTGCCGATAGTGATACCATTTCCATAGTCGGTGTGCGTCAGGCCCTCTGTCACACGACCCGCGGCGATGTCTGCTAGTTGCGCCGTGAGCCATGGCATTGCCGCACCGAGTGCTACCGACCCGGCGACAGATATCGCCGTGCCTATACCGAAGGTGCCAAGTCCTACTGCCACGCCCAGTACTAATGCTCCGCCGCGGACGAAGGTATTTTGAATAGTTCTACACTTGCGGGTTATTTCTTGCGGACTGTCGGCACCGAGGCCTTTGGCTATCATGTTCTGGACATTGCCGAACATACCGATTTTATTACCACCAGGCAGGAGTGCTTTGGTGCGCAGACTTATACCATTTGCGGCTTTGTAATCTTGCGAGGATGACACTTTGACAAATTCTGCGTCAGTGGCGTTCTTGCCGGCCCGTGGATTTTCAATTTTCGGTAGTGCGTCACCATTTTGAGTGGTACTTATTTTTGATTCATCGGCAACCTCATTGGCTGGTGTTGTCTGCATGAGCGGCTCAGATGTCGCTTCGACGAGCGCAGGATATGCCATCTCTGCTTTTATCATACTGGCGGGTTGCACGACGTTGTAGAACGCCATACGCATGAGTTGCGCGGCTTGGGCTGTCTTAGCGGCGGTATTTACTGCGACGCCTAAGTTATTGACGCTACAGAGCGTATCTGCCGTGCCAACCCCTGCCACTAAGCCACGGGCAATGTTGCTAGTGACGCTGGAGGTCGAGGGGCTTGCGTCGATTCGTCGCTCCATCTCTTCAAATCCACGCGCCTCCTCGGCGGTATATTTATTGCCTTTGTCGTCTTCAAATTCACCGGTGTCATTGCCTTCGCTGTCTTTGATGGGTGTGAGTTTCTTGACGTCTACGTTCGTGGCGCTGCTCACCCGTCTATCGAGCTCTTCGCGCATTTCTTGCTTGGTTTCTTTTTTGTCGGGTGCGGCGTACGATACCTTCATCTTTGAGAGGAATCCGGTGACAGCTTTACTTTTATATACGCTAAATTTCGGACTATACACCATGTACATTTTTTCTCGAAACTCAGGGTTTTCTTTCATGAGTCTGGTGAAATCTTCTGCAGTGCTTACTTCGATCTTTTCCCCGTTCGCGCGAAGGAGGGTTACTGATTCAATCCGGCCTCTATCCTTACCCCAGCCTTTTTTATTGTCGTAAGTCATAAGTAACTTATCTTCACTCGAGGCATTGATGCGACCAAGCGTCTTATCCATCCTTTTGGTATTAATCGTCGCAAAGTTGCAGCGGAGTACTACTTTGCCGCACGATCCAGTGGTAGTTTGCTTGAGTTTTGAACGCCATAATTGAGCCGAAGTCTTATCGACTGCCGACAGTTGTGTATTAAGATCGCGGTCTAGTATGTCGGCAAGTGCAAGCAATGTGGTGCCCGGTGCTAATATAGCGGTAAATATGCTACCACCACCAAACAGAAGTGCGAGAACAAGTGCGATTGGCGAGAGTTTCCGTCTTCCCTTTAGTGCCGCTGTAAACGCCTGTGTATACGACCGAGGTTTACTGGTAGCTGATTTGCGTTTTTGCACTGGCTTAAGTGCGCCAGTGTTGAGTGTTTCCTGAGCGCGTGCGGTTGAAAGATTCTCTTGTTTGGGGTCGGCCGTATGATTTTGCTTAAGATACTCGAAGTAATCCCCTTCTGGGTTGTAGCGTCGTGGTTCCTCTTTTAGGTCATGTTGCGCCATATGCAGTTGTGACTCCACCTCCCCACCGAGGCGCTCTTGTAGATTACTTGATTACAGATAGATTATATACTATTTAAGCACATTATGCAATATTGTTATTTCATCCAGCTATTGCTTGCAAGATGCTATATTTGTTGATGATAGTACAACACAAAAAAAAGCCAAGAATATTGACTTTACAAAGAAAATAGTGTATTACATAAGTATATAACTTAGGAGTTTTTTATATGAGTATTGATCATTCACCACGACAGAAGACTGTCGAAATTGAAAAAAGTCACATTGGTCGCAACATTGCAATCGGTGGCGTTGCTACTGCTGTAGTAGCTGGTGTATTTTTTGGCCTTAACAAGAATACCAGTAATGAAGTATCTGTGTCAAGTGGTTTTGGTGGAAGTAGTGAATCGAATGTTATTTTTGATGATGCTTGTGCGGGTCGATCCGATATTATCGACACATCTGAGCTCATGTCAGCCGCATCAAGTGTTTCATCTAAGCAGGATGTTATCGCTGGGATGTCTGACACCGCAGTGATGAGGGCAGAAAACATGGGGAGTAGGCCAGTTGAAATAAGCGCAAGCCAAAAAGACACACTACTTGCTAGCCTAGAGGCATCTGTACTGGTTAATGAAGATGGACATGACTTTAGCGAAGGTCTCCGCCAGGGTAGCTACGATGTTGTATGGTATGGCGAAATAGATACTAAGAGAGTTATTAATAATCAGGCGGGCGATGACGAAGGTTTTTGTATCGCTGGTAATCCTTAACTGATCTGACGGTATACTACCTAAAGGTGATAGAATATACGGCTATATAGCCGTATATTCTATGGAAGATAGTTAATTTTAATATTTCTTACGCCTAGTGTTTTGATCTTATCCTCAATTCGTTTCTTCGCACCATCGAACTGAGGTTGAAGGGGTGTCGTAACGCCCGTCTGCCTATTTGATATTATCGGCACGTTGAGTACTATTTGCGCAGTATCGCCACTATAGTCTACAGATGTAATATCTTTATCTCCATAAAGCGACAGTAGCTTACTAGTTCGTTCGCCTTTTGAAGGTAAATACTCCTCATCACTTATCTTAAAGATATACAGTTCGTCGCTCGTGCTCACTCCGTCAGTCGCGAACATAGATACAAGTTGTTTTCCGTGCGAAGAGATGCTTGAAAGATTAAGGCCGCTATCTTTGTATACGAGTGTCGACGTATGCGATGCTGTATTGTATGTGTATAGACCACTATCCTTAGTAAACACTAGACGGTTAATGTAGTTTAATTGATCTATTTGCCGTGCGATGAGTTGCTGCGAGCCATCCTTTTTGATATACACTAAGTTGTCCCACGCGTCCGTAGCGTAGACATCGCCCTCTCCGTCGCGAACGATTGTTTTTATATACCCATCATGTACTTCAAAAGTGTCTACCCGTGGATTTTTGTTATCCACACCAAAGCTTGTAATGTATGATTTTTCAGGCGGTTCAGCTTCGTGTTCATGTTCAGCTTTATCTTCTAGGCCTGCTGCATGTTCGGGTGAATCGGTGTAACGCCCTATATAGCAAGATGCGTTTCGGTCTACGATATGACAGGAGATATTACTACTTTTTGTAAACGAATCTTTAGGGTATGGTATAGTTGCTATCACTGAGCTGGTTTCTGCGTCCACTACGAAAAATGACTTAGCGGTATGGCTAGTGAATACTACATAGGGACTTGTCTGGTCTGCTGAGTCCGTTGTAATACTACCCATGGCTATGGATTCACCGCTCAATTCGCTTGGCAGTGGGCGGTACACTCGAGATCCGTCCATAGGGTTTATGAATACGAGTGGCTTAGCTAAACGTAGTGTGCCGGATGACTGGAGGCCTATCAGGCCGTATTTATAGGGAGACACGGACTGCAAGTCGGGCATAGTTGCGGTACTTTCGATATCCCACGGTGAGGTGTTGGTATTTTGGTGGAATATAGTTTGAGGATTACTGCATCTGTAGCTGTATATTTCATCATTTTCTACTGAAACCGGACATGCGCCGCCAGAAGTGGAGACTTTTTCGAGATATTTCTGAGGTTGCAGCTCGATCTTGATTTCGTTATAAGGCCACCAGCTGTACGTTGGCGTGTCGGCTGCGTGGATAGTTTCACTCACGGGGGTTGCGGCTTCAAAATAATCTACCGCACGAGGGATGATCTGGATCGAGTCTTTCGTTACTTCATGTGGCTGCTGGGCGGTGTTGTTGAGGGCATGTCCATTGTAGCCGCGTATTTTAAGGTCTTTGAGGTTGATTTCTGTATTTGTCGTACTGACAGTGACGCGTACTATCGTGTACGTTGCGTAGGTATATACAACCAAAGCCAATAGTGACGCGACGATTAGTAACTTTACTATCGTGCGATTTTTTGGATTACTCCAAAAGTTTTTCAGTGATTCCATCAACATGATTATGTATTTGTTCCTCCTAGGTCTTCCCATAGTTTTTGCATAATTGGTACGAACTCCGAGTCGCGACTATTGACAGAGCCGCCCCAGCTACCCTTTGGTGAACCGCGGTCTATATGAAGATGTGGGACAGATCCATCGGCGCATTCTGTCGGCCCCACTTCACCTATTTGCTGCCCCGCTTTTACTACCTGCCCATTTTCTATAGAAGGATTTTGGTTGTGCCCATACCAATACCAGTAGCCATCATCACCAGCTAGCTGCCAATCGTAGCAATAAGAAATGCCATTTCTTATGTCTTTACTCTCTATTTTACCGTTACGTACTGCATAGACAGCAACCCCAAGTCCTTGGTCGCCATTGCTTTTTTTGATTAGGTCAAAAGCGGGTGATCCATCGTGGTGCCCACAGTAATTGTCGCGTATACAAGGAAATCCTACTACATCATCTTTCTTCAGGTCTATAGGCCATGCGAAACCTTCCGCGTTTGCTTGCGAGCTGGAAGAAGATCCTGAGCTACAACTTGCGTCGCTAACATTGGTAGCAGACACGTCGGCATCGGCGGCATCTCCGCCTGCTGCCCCGGCGCCCTGTGTGCTTGCGTCGACAAACTTATCTGCTTCTGGTAACCACCCTTTTTCAAAACCACTAGCCATCAACCAGTAGCCCATGCGTACGTAATCGCCGTTTTGCGCGCGCTGAAAATTCGGTAGCGTTGAGCCTTCTATAGCGCTGCCGTCGTTACCGTTGTAGTTTGCCATGTAGGTAAGTAAGCTGTATTTCGATTCGTCGGCACGGTAAAATTTCTTCGATGTAAAATCCCCTTCGATATCGCCGGTTGCTTCGTAGATAATTGGTTTTCCAGCAGAATTTGGACTGTGTTTGAATGCTGCATGCACGGCGTCTTTCGGATTTTTGGAGTCTTTTATTCCGTCGCCGTCGCCGTCATGCCCTAGCACGGCCCATGTTGAGGGTATGAATTGCCAGAAGCCAACTGCGGCCGCACCTGAGGTGGTAGAGTCGGAGTCTTTGTATTCTGGCCAGCCACGGTTTTCGGCCCATAGTGTTGCGGCAACTATGCGTCTATCGGAATCTGGGTGCTCGGCTGCCGCATTGTTGATGAGTGTTCGCCAAGGCTCCGGCACGGTATCTGGCAGTGGGTCGCCAGCTCCGCTATCAGAAACCGCACCAGCAGAGGAGTCTCCACAGCTTGGGTCGTAAAACGTGATAAAGTTATCTGACTGAAACTGCTTGTCTCTATATCCGGGTTTTTGCTTGAGGTTCTTTCGATTTTGCGCTTCAGACTCTTCGAGCGCTTTTTTCATCTCATCACAACCGTACGTGTCGTCACAATTCAGCTGGACTGTCTGCTGGCTGCTGACGGCTTGCTTGATCATATTCACATTATTCTCGACACACTTGTCGTCTCCTTCGGCGCATTCCGCTAGGTCTAGGTTTGATTCCGCAGCAGCGAAGACAGGCGCTGTAGAGTGAACTATCAAAATAGAGGCGATAACGAGTCCGCTGAAAAATCGATTGAGTGTCGTGCTAAATTTTCGAGCCATCGTTTCTGTCCCTTACATCTATATGCAGATGGTCACACGAATCGTCAAAATGTAACATGCCGTCTGGACCTTGCCATTTTGCATCACGCTTGGCTGTAATATTAAACCCACCGCAGTTTAGTTGTCCTACGCCCCCTCGAGCAGGATCTTTCTGTGCGAGTCCGTTCATCCAGTCTATTGAGTACTGCTCTATCAAAGGAACTTCGCCACCACTGAAGGTTATCGGTTTAGCAGTTTGACCTTCTTTTTCTATACCATTAAGGTCTACTGCGTTCCCTTTTGGATGTTGACCACTGTCGCAAGAGTAGCGATCTTCTTTGAAGCCAAAGTTATTGATGAGCACTTTGTAGCCATTGCCAGCATTGGTGAGTAATATGCCGCTAAGTAGTGGGTTTATAGAGAATGGCTCACCGCAGGAGTTAGTTGCATCCCCTGTCTCGGAAAACTTGAGCAAGGCCTCTTTAGTAGCAGGGTTAACGAATTCGATATTTGGTTCTTCTGTGAGTTTTTTCGCAAGTTCTTTTGCTTCGCCGGTGACAAGACCCGATGTACTGCCTTCGGCGCTTTCTGTATCTTCGGCGTCCATGCCGGCAACGATAGATTGATCCATGAAGAAGACACTGTATACGTCGTACTGAGCGGGACGACAACGGGTTTTCATGGCATCTTCACCAAATCCTTGTCCGTTAGGGTCATCGCCTGGCGCGCAAGCGTTTGACTTGAGGCATTCACGACCGTCCGACTGATACTTGTCGTTTGTCAGGCCTGTAAGTATGTTTGATTCCGGACCTTCTGGGTCGCCAAAGTTTAATTCTCGACCATTCTCATCTCCGAAGCGACAGTACTTTATCCAGTGGGCGTACGTACGAGCGTCCTCTTCAGTCCTGTAATTTTCTCCGTCCTCGAAACGTTCTTTGTAGGCCCCTACGGGGGGTGGTAATTGCTCTACGTCTGCTAGTTCACCCGATGCTAGTGAATCACTCAGATTACCATCAACAGCGATATTATCACTTGCTGGCTCTAGTACCGCAGATATAGCACTGCTATCTGTTCGAACCGCTTCAATGGCATCCATGGCTTCTTTTGTCGTTACCGCCTCTCCTGATACCGCATCTGCCTGGCCAGCATTCACCATCCACTCGGCTATTTTTTCTGGGTCGGAGTTGAGCTCTGCTCTACTGTTACCAAAACGAATATTGCAAAATACGTCGGCTGTCTCGAGGTTTATTCTGTTGAGTGCAGGGTCGGCACACTTTTGAAATCGATCTACGGGTGAAACTGCGGCTGATGCGTTAGCGGGAGATGCGAAGTTGCCTGCAATACTGAAATAAGTGAATGGGCTGGTGAACATCGCTGAGAGTGTAGAACCTGCGGTCGATATTTTTGGCACTACCTGCGAGGCAATAGAGCCCATGAACGAATATTGATTATATACATCAAACGGAGTATCTTTCGCTTCGAGTCGCGCCACTTCCGCGTAACGATTTTCTTCGGCAGCTTGTATGGCCTGTGATTCTTTGATTTCGGCTTCTGTTGACAGTGGGTTAAGGCCCCTGGTGCTAGCGGTTGAACTCATGAGTGCGGCCGACCCGGCGAACCACGCGTTACCTGCGTCAACCCCTTTTGTGTCGGAGTCGATACCGTTGCCTTCGACAGCATCGGTAATCTGACCGATGAGCCACGAAGTGAGAAAGGCTACTAGCACGGTTTGAGCGACAGCTTTTGCACCCTGACCGATAACCGAGGTACCGCCCGAAAATACAAGTACGCCTAATGATAAGAGTAGTCCCGCACCCTGTACTATTGGATTCGTCCAGAAGTCACAAGAATTCTTGCCACCTGCGACAGTTTTGAGTACAAAGCTTCCGATCGAATCCAGTACTCCAGAAAGACCACTAGCTAATGAAAATTGCTGGTCTCGTATACTAAGGTCGCTTACTTCCCCGTATGCACCAAGTTTAAAGCCAGAGGAATCGAATGAATTTTTTCCGTAGTCTGGATTTTCGACAGGATCTATCTTTATCTCTTCTCCGTTGGACGATAAAGCCTGTACATTTTCTATGATATTACCGTTTTCGTCCATACTCGGTATGCTTTTTTCGGTAACGAGCTTCTCTCGAAGATCAACCTGCGTAGCCATGTCACCCATCATCTCGACAGCCTCCATAGTACCCTCTCCTGTTTGGATGGTATCGGCAGTGTTGAGCATAGGGACGGCAAATCGCAGTAGCTGTGCGAACCTCGCATTACGACTAACAAGACTCAACGCGTCAGTTAGAGTATATATAGAACAGGCCGCTGCCTGCATGCCACTGAAAGTATTCGCCGCACGGAGGCCGCTAGTCATAATTCCACGAGCGGTACCATGTTCTTTGGTGAGTTCGTTGATTCTAGCCATACCCTCATCGGGGTTATCTGGTTGTTCTATGCCGTCTTTATCAACCCAAACTTCGCGTCCATCTTCGGTCGTTTGCTTAGTTAACCCGCGCCTCTTGAGGTCTTCATCGTTATTACCCTCTTTGACAGTCTTGTCTATCTGTTCGCGCATGTTGTCTCTATCACCACTTAGCGCGCGCTTCCAGCTCACCTTGAATTTGGTATAAACCCCGGTGGCAAGTTTATCTTTGAGCCCCGCGAATCTAGGATTATACACCCTCACCATCTTGGATCGGAACTCGGCATTTCGCTGATACTCCCTGGCAAAGTCATTTGCCCGTACGGTACGTTTTTCCCCGTTGGAGTCTATATACGTTAGCGCGCTAACTTTAACTCGACCAGTGGCCGTACGAGAGTTTTGGTCGCTGAGTGCCGGCTCAAAACGAAACCCAGCTTTTAAGAGTTTTTTGGCATGGGTTTTACTGATGTTTTTGTAGCCGCAGCGAAACGATAGTGATTTTGTGCAGAAACCTTTTGTGGAGCCTTTTATCTTTGCGCGAAAAATATGCTGTGAACGCTCGTCCATGGAAGCGGCTTGATCTTGCAAGTCACTCACTACTGTGTCGCGCCACTGTACGATAGCGATACCTGGACCCATGAGAGAAAATAGCCCCAGCCCACCACCTAGAAATATAGAAATAATGAGTCCGAGAGGCCCTTTTTGTGACAAAAAGTTGATCGCAGCCATGCGTTTTGTGCTTTTAGTGCTGGGTTCTTCTTTGCGCTTACTCTCCGTTGTTGAATCATCACTTTTGCCGGTGTCATTTTGCTCAGAATCTTTGAGCTCGCGGACATTAGTATCTTCCTGGGGAGTGTCGTCGAGTTTTCTTGAGTTTTCTTGAGCGTCCCGTGTGGCACCTTGTTCTGCTGACGCTAGTTGTTGGCCGACTTTACTATCCCAGTCATTCTGACCCGGGTTGCGTATTTCGTTATCTTTGAGTGTCGGCGTAGGCATAGGCTACTTATTGTGGGGGTTGTTGTTGCGCTTGTTGTTTAATCTGATCTGCAGGGTTGGTAGTGACAAGTTGTGTCTCGGTCTGACTTGCAATGACTTGGATGTGTACGTGATTTTGACCGGCGAAGAAAAGACCTTGTCCAACCGGGAAGTTGCCGAGGCGCTTCTTTTCCTCTTCGGTAAGTTTGAATACATCACTTAGTACGTCGACCGCACTAGACGATTGCTTAAGAAGGAGCTGCATGGAGGAGTTGGCAACGATAGCACGACCCATCTTGCTACTCATAAAGTCCTCGACATCTTGTGTGATGGTAGTAATGCCAAGATAATATTTACGAGCGCGTTTCGCGAGGCTGAAGAGGAAGTTTGCGGAGTCATCATATTTCATAAGTTGCCACGCCTCATCGACTATGAGCATACGTTTTTTGCGTTGAGAGCGCGTGATATTCCAGATGTGACTCAGTACTATGTACATAGCAACCGGGCGAAGTTCATCTTCGAGGTCACGGATATTGAACACCACCATCGCGTTATTGATCTCGACGTTACTTTGCTGCGAGAAGATGCCTGCAAATGTACCAGAGGTAAACTTACGGAGTCGCTGCGCGAGTTTTGGACCAGTGCCACCCATATGGAGTAATGTGTCGTACAGGTCGGCCATGGTCGGAGGCATGGAGTGGTGCGTGAGTGGATCGCTGGTAATACCGAGGCGTGCGTAGGTGTCGATAAGTGCCTGATCTAGGTCGGCTTCTTCTTCTGGGCTCAGTGTGACATTGGTATTTGTCGCAGTGGCACCGCCGAGCATAAGGCGCAGGAGTCCATGGAGTGTGACGAGGTTGGCGCGAAGTGCATCATCTGCTTCATCGGTGTCGATAACTTTTGGTAGGTCAAACGGATTGATGCGCACGTCGGAGTTGAGGCTGAGGCGAATGTAGCTGCCGCCAACAGCGTCGCTGAGTCGCTGATATTCGTTTTCTGGGTCGATGATGAGTACATCTGCACCGGTCATCATCGAGCGGACAGCCTCAAGCTTCACGGTAAACGATTTACCAGCACCAGACTTTGCAAACACCACCATGTTGGCGTTTTCTAGAGTGAAACGGTCGAATATAACAAGTCCGTTGTTGTGCATGTTGATACCATAGAGGATACCCTTTTCTTGGGTCAGATCGGCACTGGTGAATGGGAATGATGTAGAGATGGCGCCGGTGTTCATGTTGCGACGAATCTGCAACTGATCCATGAGCTGTGGTACAGTGCTGTTGAGTCCCTGCTCTTGCTGAGAGCTAGCTACCTTGCTAAATACAAGCTGCTGGCCAAAAAGTGTTTCGACTTTGTTTTGTACGAACGTGAGGTCGTCCATACTGTCGGCGTAGAGCGTAATGTAGAGACCATAGCGGAAGAATTTTTCGCTACCGACTTGCAGTTCGTCGCGCAACTCCTCGGCATCTTGCAGGGCTGCTTCGAGGCCTGGGTCACGCGTCTTACCCTTTTCTTGATTGATAGACATACTGGCTTCGAGTTGGGTGACTTTTTTACGCAAGTTTTGCATGACAACCTGAGTGTCTACCGGATACAAGAACATGCTAACATCGAGAACTTCGTCCATGTTGATGATACTACTGAGCCACCCCGTATAAATCTGACGCGGATAGCCATATATATAGAGGGTACGGCCGTACTTTGTGCCGAGTCGGAAATGGTCTGAGTGAAACTCTAGGCTGCTTGGAGCGATCAAGTCTCGTAAGGTGTTCACACCTTTCAAGAATGCCTGCTCTACCTCGACTTGTTCACGCGCTCGCTGCTGAGCGGCGATATCGACTGCGTCTTTTTTCTTTGCCATTAGCCTACTCCTCCTCCGAGATTTGGTCGATCAACTTGACCTTCACCTTTTCGTACGTAAGTGAAAGTGTTTTTCTCGAAGTTGCCGAGAGGTTCGCGCACGGCAGTGTCCGGATTGTAATAATTGTAATATAGCTCGCCTAGCTGCTTCGTGTCGAGCTGTGCGCAGTGTACGCCCATCTGAAAGAGACCGCTAGTGACTGAGTCGACACGGTTTTTGACTTCGTCTTTAGCCTTTTGATACGTAATCTTATCGATCTTAGTTACAGAGGGTGCACCACCACCTCCGCCAAACATCTTTGCGAAGAAACCTTTGCCGGCATCTTTGATGTTGCTCAGATCGCCAACCGATGAATAAGGGATAACAACATAGAAGCTCTTGTCCATAATGTTGGCCTCTTCGGAGAGGATCTCGATAAACTCGATATAGTCATCCATCAGTACTCCGAGCAACATGTTATCCTGTGTTTTGCGGATTTTACTGAGTCTTTCTATATATGGTCCGATATCGACACGCTGTGAGCGAATGAGAATCTGCACGGGGTGTGTGAGCGAATTGATGAAGTTTTGGTAGCTGTATTCAACACCTTCACGTTCACGTGAGCTCATGAGGTCAAAGTTGATAGACTTACAGGCAACGACAGCTCGAAAGCTTCCGTCAGCCATGATGATCATATTGTCGCGAATCTCAGAAAAAAGCAGCGTGTTCTGGGTGGTATTTTTTGGACGTGGTGCGGGGGTTTGAGGAGCTTGTTTAGCCTTTGTAGGAGCGACAGCTGCCTCTGGCACATAGTTAGGTGCGGCAACCGGTGGCTGAGGAGCCATCTGTGGTTGCATTTGCTGCGGATACCCTTGCGGTTGCTGCTGCGGCACCTGCTGTTGAGGGGCTGCTTGCTGCTGAGCCATATCCATAGGATAGCCGGGCTGCTCTGGCATTTGCGGATATTGCTGATTTTGTGGTTGCACTCCCTACCCCTCCTCAAAAAATGTCTGTTTAATGTAGCGAAATCTCGACTTCATCTTCCGGTAATCCATGCTGTTTTTCTAGCCTGTGGGCTTGTTCGGCGACAGATGCTACAGAGATATCTCCACTTTCGTTTGCAAGTCTGATTATATCAGGTGAAGGGGTATTTACGCTAGTGGTTTCTGGTGGTCTAATTTGCTGTGGCTGAGGGGTGAACTCGACTTGAGGCTGTTGCGCTGGCACCGACGCAGCTTGATTCGAGACTGGCTGAACGACAGATTGATGGATAGCCGGATATGGGTTGAACTCTAGGTGGGGCACTTCTTGGGGTGGTGGTGCAGCCATTTGCTGTTGGAAACTTGAGCGTAGTTGCGACATATCGTGCTCATCGCGAGTATCGAGCATTTGGTTGAGTCGTTGCGCTTGGGCATTATCGTTGCCGAGAAGATCTGAGTCGTCATCTTGAGCCAACGACGACACTCCCTGCGTTGACACGCCGTTGCCTCGCACCGACCAACCCTGTGACTGGACGATGTCAGAAAGATAACTGAGACGCTCCTTCGCTTCTTCCTCGGAAATATTTTTAGTGAGCTCTCGCTCTGCTGTTTTTGGAGCAGTGATTTCTACGAGTGCGTCGAGGCCGTCGGGCTGCCAAAAACGTTTGCGCGGTTTGAGGAAATAGAACGATATAAGCGCGCCAAGGTACGCTTCCATAGGCTGGTCCTTCTTGAGTGGTAGGGCAAGCGCACCGAAGAATATCACGATAGGGATAACAATCACGGCAAGGCCAACAAAAATTTGGGCAAGCACATAGCCAACACCGATCGACATCGCGACGATTATCAGGTAGATGAACTGACGAAAGCTAAACGGGCCAAGTAGCTTGTCGTCGGCTTCGACATCTTGAGGGACTTTATAGACGGCCATATAGCTACAGTATACTGTAAATGCTTACTATTGACGAGTGAATCAAAGCCCTGCAACCCGTTCGAGACTTGCGCGCGCCTGACTACTGAGTGTTTGCGAGGCGTAGGAGTTGCCGAGTGCCTCTCTGGCTGTCTTGATTGCACTGTCACGAGCAACTGGATCGGTGACATATTCTATTCTGGCGCCAGTCGCAGGATCAACCGAGCCCGCAAGCGCAGTATACACTTGATTGATTGAGTGACTATCCATGTTGCCGAAGTCTTTTGCTGTTAAGTTCTCGACACTTGGCGCGACAGCTTCTTGCATAAAGTTATTGGCATTGATACTTCCGCTTTCAATTTTCTCGAGTACTCCAGGAGTTTTATAGTATGCCTGTCGCTGCACTGCGCCACTGGACTTGAGCATTTTTACATACTTTGCGCGCTGTTTCGGCGTCACCTCGGGTCCGCCCGGTGTGTTGCCGATAGATTGCATCACCTGGTCTATCAACTTAGCATCGTCGTGTTCTAGCACTAAACTCATAGCCGCTTCGCGAAGTGCAGAATCATTTGCTCCGGCGCCCCCTCCCTTGGCAATGTCAGAAACCGTATCCATACCTCTGTTTGCAAGCACTAACTTGTTTGCCTTCACCTCTTCGGTATGCATCTTTTCTTGTTCATTTTGCTGGTTGGCCATAGCACGTTCCAGTGCAGCAGGAGAGTTGCCACCTGCCATAGACTGAAGGTACTTCTCGCCTTTTGTTTTAGACTGTAGTGCTTCAAATCCCGGGTCTTTCCCGATGAGACCTGCTGCTTTATTCCCTCCCTTTGCTAGCATCCCTGTAGTGCGTTGCTTGGAACTCTCTGCAAGACTTGTAGTATCGCCACCAGACCCTTCTTTTCCTGTCGCGTAATCCGATACATAGCCTCTGTTAGCCTTATTGAGCTCATTTTGACGAAGACCCGAGATAGCACTACGACGGTAACGACGTTGAATCGCCTTGTCTCGCTGCCCTCTTAATCCGGTACGCGCGCCATCTCCTACATTGCGTAGCGCATTGATGTCGCGCTTATTCTTGTCTCGCTTGGCAAAGTCGTCTGCTCGTTTTTGCGTATTTTTGAAGAGGCCTTTGCTTGACACAACACCGCCAAATCGGTTGAGTATCCCGCCACCGAGCTTCATGATAAGCGGGGTGATAGCTAAAGGCAATGCCTGGATAGCCAGGCCGAACATGAGTAGCGACATACCCTGTGTCTCTACGGCCGAATTAATAACAATAAGTCCGGCCAGGGTGGAGCCGCCGTATATGACTGCGATGATAGGATACAGCGCCAAGAGCGTAGTGAACGTGCTGAGCCATTTGCTGAACCATTTTTGCGTGTTGGGCAGTAAATATGCAACAAATGCTATCGGTGCAATGATGACAAGGATAAGTATGAGCGCGTATCGTGCGGTTAGTAGAAATACAGTCAGTAGTAGGGATAGCGCGACCGCTGTCAGCATAGGTACGAGTGCGGCAAACGATCCGTAGAGCGCTACTGCAGTAATAGCGCCACCTACCGCTCCCACGGCTAATATTCCTTCAACTATACCTTCCCATGCGCTGTCGCCAAAGCCCGCCTCGGAGCCAGGCGGTTTCATGGAAAGTAATACTTTTTGCAACGAATCTCCCAGAATGTTTGCGAGGTCTACCGCCAGAATACATATCAGGTACGAGGCGTTTACTAGAATAGCCGCAACGATAATGCGCGGCAGCATACGCTTAATATTGTAGTTATCTATACCAATATTTGATACGTAGGACAGTACAACCATAAGAATCGCTATAATAAATGCAACGTTCGCGACGTTGCGCATCGCTGCCCATGCAGAGTAGAGCGCAGCGCCGGCATCACTTTCCGGAGCTAGGGGTCGTATAACAAATAATATCTGCAGTGCTTCAAATGCTTTGTCGGTAATAGTAGCAAGAAAACGCGAAGCCGGACACACGATGTATCCGAGCCACTCCAGAGAACAAGAAGATGGCTGGCTTTCGTAGTCTGCGACCGAATATATTGCACCGTTGAGTGCGTCGGGGTCTATGGTGCCAATACCCTTTGCTTTCAAGCATTGCTGCACGTTCTCTACTATAACTGCCCTGTTGGAGCTGGTAGATGCTTCGCGTTTACAAGATTCGAAACGGGCGTCGAACGACTTGCCGGAGTTGCTCTCGCAGCTTGTTCTGTCTGCACCGCTAAAGCTTGCGCACTGTTTATCGATGTATTCTTGCCGCAGTCTGCCACGCTCGCTTTCAAGGTAGGCTGCAGCTTGGTCGTTGGCAGCGTTTGAGCCGTAGCTGTTTTTCATGGCACCGCCGTCGATAGTGATAGGGTTGTTCGGAGTACACGAGCCACCGCCTACTCTTTCGTATCGCACGGAATCTACCGAGACTGTTGCGGGATCGTTACCTCTATCGATAGTTATGGAGATAGGATTCTTGATGACGCACTCAGCGTCGATTTTTTCGGGTGTGGAGCAAGTCCCATCTTTCTGGCTGCAGTATTCAGATTCCAGATACGTACCAGGGAATCTTTTTGAAGAATTAACATCGCCCTCATACTTTGAGTCGTCTGCGCTCGTGAGTCGGAATATCACGCCACCACTGCTGAGCTCTCCGTCCATACCGAATACCCTGCCGTCATTATCCCACCACCATGTCTCTCCGGATGCGTAGGCGGGGCTTACGAAAAATACCAAAACACCAACAATAGAGAGCATTACTAAAACTATACTGCGAGGAGTGGAGAGCTGACGCATCATAGCATGTTCATCCTCTCTTTGGTCGCGTTCGATAGGTTTTGGTTGAATTTGTCATTGCGTGTGGCAAATGCGTAATTTCTCTTGACTTGTTGCATCTGGTCGCCGTTGATGTAGCCATTGCGATGCGCTGCGGCGAGCCCATCGATACCACTTTCGTGCATACCCGATATCGCGTCTGGAGAGTACAGCCCCTGTTGTGCGGCGCTGCCGTACAGCTCGCCTACATTTTGCAAGCTACCATCTCGCACTGCTCCGAGGTTACTGCTTTGCAGATGTGGCGCGAGCGAGCCAGCGCCAGAAGATTCGATAGTGTCGATGATAGCGTGTCGCTGACTATCACTAAATTGTCCACTTGTACGATTAAGCTGTTCGAGCATCTTATTGATGTTTTCAACGTTTCGACTCCCTGCAACTTTTTGCGCTGCAGCAGTTCGCATCTCACTTGAAATATCCTTGCCATGCGCGTCTTTGCCCGAAGTTACCATCTGCAATGCTTCTTCTTCGGTCTTGTCGCCGATGAGGACAGAAGCCGCCGACGCACCTGCTCGTTCGAGCTGGTCGGCTTGCTGCGAAATTTGCTGCTTGACGGCTTCACGAAGATCGCTGCCTCCAAGCCCTGTTGCTGCTCTTGCTACTGCATCTGGATCGGAATCCGTCAGTCGCGTAGTGGCGCGATTGAGGTTGTCTTGGTGCTGGGTAACGCGGGCGTCATTGCGCGCCTTAGCTCGCTGCGCTGCGGCGTATGGGTTGAAGCGATTTGCTTTTTTAAGTGCACTTCGCGCCTTGCCATCCCCGTCAATCTTGTTCATCAGCTTACTGTTTTCGAGACCGCCTATACCTCGATTGGCCGCCCTCGTCTGCTGCATCACCTTCCTATCCTGTCGCCAGCCTTGGGCTGCCTTCATCGTACGGTCGTACGGTCCCTTGTTCTTGTTATTCACAATACCACCGAACCTGTTGAGTACGCC